>Ga0222419_100011_pt1 | contig 562734 bp, 513 predicted proteins | sample 1B20Ametagenome_FD_182474 | JGI IMG/M metagenome (GOLD analysis project Ga0222419, IMG submission 182474) | Enriched microbial communities from leaf-cutter ant dump, University of Wisconsin, Madison, United States - 1B20A (version 2) | ecosystem: Environmental > Terrestrial > Nest > Insects... | reverse complement strand
TGCGCTCACGCGGCAAACCCTTCAAGATCGCCATGATCGCAACCGTCCGAAAACTCATCACAATCCTCAATGCCATCGCAAAAACCGACCCGGCATTCCAAACATGATCCACGGTTGCTTGTCCCGGTGGCCCATGCGATGCTGGAGCCAAAGCACCAGCCGGAGCTTATTCCGCCGGCGCCATGTCCTTGCCGGTGTAGACCTCTTCCACCCAATATTGGTCGCGGCGGTCGAAGCCGTTGAAGGGGGTGAGCGAGGCCTGGGTATAGGCGCCCATCAGCCCGAATTCGATCCAGTCGTCCTCGGCGATGTCGGCGGGCAGGGTAAAGGTCTGGGGCAGCACGTCATAGCTGTCGCAGGTAGGGCCCCAGAGGGTGAATTCGCTGAATTCGCCATTATTGTCGTGCAGGCGCGGCCCGCGCCAGACGCGCACCGGCGGGGTGAAGTGCATGAACTTGACTTCCATCAGCGCGCCATAGGCGCCGTCATTGACATAGACCGACTGGCCGCCGCGCTGGTGCTTTACGCGCAGCAGCAGCGAGGTGGACGAGGTCACCAGCGCCCGTCCGGGCTCGATAATCAGTTCGGGCTTCTTCTTGCCGAAATGCTCGTCCACCGCATTGGCGATCGTCTCGAAATAGGTATCCATTGGCGGCGCTTCGCTGGTCGGGTAGGGCGCGGGATAGCCGCCGCCGACATTGAGCCGCTGCAATTCGATCCCGGCTTCGTCCACGATCCGGGCCGCCGCCGCGATATGCCGCTCATAGGCATAGGCGTCCTCGCATTGGCTGCCGACATGGAAGCACAGGCTGGGCGTATAGCCCATCTTGTCCACGGCGGTGACGATTTCGGCGGCGGATTGCTCCATCACGCCGAACTTGATGCCGAAATCGTAGGATTTGAGCGCCTTGCCGGCCTTGAAGCGGGTGGTCACTTCCACGTCGCGGCTGGGCGAGACGACGGCGGCGAGCTGGTCGAGCTGGGCCGGATGGTCGATGGAAAAGCTGCGAATGCCGAATTCTTCGTAGGCGCGGGCGATTTCGCGCTGGTTCTTGATGGGGTTGTTGTAATGCATCGCCGCGCCGGGGGCGTATTCGCGCACCAGCTCCATTTCGGTGTTCGAGGCCACGTCGAACGCCTTCAGGCCCTCGGCATGAAGCTGGGCGATGACATGGGGCGAGGGATTGCATTTCACCGCATAGGTGAGCAGCCCGTCGAACCCCTTCTTGAACACCTTGATCGCCCGGTGGAATTCCCGCTCCGAAAACAGGAACGAGGGATAATCCGGCGCTTCCGCCGCAATCAGGGCGGAGGTATTGGCATGGACGGTCTTCGGCGCGTCGGTCATGGAACAACAGGCCTTTCGGGGCTCGAGGAAAGCGGGGGCGGAAACATGGTCTCCGGGAAACCGGCGACGCCCGGATTTCCAGCGGGCGACGCGCCGGAGCGCGCGCTGCATATAGGGCCGGCGTCCCCCCGGTGCAAACGAATATTTCGGTTGTAATGAACACGAGACAATGACGACTTTTTGATCCCGTCCGGCGCGGCTTTGCCACGATCTTGTCCCGGCGCCGGTTCAGGGTCCCGTCGTTCCGTTGGAGGCTTCTCATGACATTGCGTTTGCGTCGCGCATTTTCCGCCATCCTGGTGGCGGTCATCCTGGTTGGTCCGGGCGCGGTCCTTGGCCAGGATACCGCCATTCCCCAATCCGACCAGCAGATCAAACTGAGCTTCGCGCCGGTGGTCAAGGCGGTGTCGCCCTCGGTGGTCAATGTCTATGCCACGCGGGTGGAAGCGCAGGCCGTGTCGCCCTTTGCTAATGATCCTTTCTTCTCGCGCTTTTTCGGCGACCGGTTCTTCCAGAGCCGGCCCCGCGAATCCAAGGCCCTCGGCTCGGGGGTCATCGTCGATGGCAGCGGCCTCATCCTCACCAATCGCCACGTCATCGAAGGGGCGAGCGAAGTGCGGATCGCGCTGAGTGACGGGCGGGAATTTGCCGTGGACATCGTGGTGCAGGACCCCCAGACCGATCTGGCCGTGCTCAAGGTGCGCGATCCGGGCGATGCGGCATTTCCCGCCATTACCTTTGCCGACAGCGACGCGCTGCAAGTGGGCGACCTGGTGCTGGCTATCGGCAATCCGTTCGGCGTGGGGCAGACGGTGACCAGCGGCATCGTCTCGGCCTTGGCGCGCACCGGCGTCGAGAGCACCAATTACGAATTCTTCATCCAGACCGACGCTGCCATCAATCCGGGCAATTCCGGCGGCGCGCTGGTCGATATGGAAGGGCACCTGGTCGGCATCAACACGGCGATCTATTCGCAGTCCGGCGGCTCGGTGGGCATCGGTTTCGCCATTCCGGCCAATATGGCCCGGCTGGTGGCCGAGGCCGGTGTTTCCGGCGGCCAGATCGTGCGCCCCTGGTTCGGGGCCAAGATGCAGGCGGTCAGCGCCGACATCGCCGAAAGCCTGGGCATGTCCGCGCCGCATGGCGCCCTTATCACCGAAGTCGCGCCGGGCGGTCCGGCCGAGCGGGCCGGCTTTCGCTCCGGCGATGTCATTCTTTCCATTGACGGATTCGAGATCGACGATCCCAGCGCCTTCAATTTCCGCCTGGCCACCCGGCCCCTGGGCGAGGTGACCAGGCTCGAATGGCTGCGGGCCGGCCAGACCCAGACCAAGGATTTCACCGTCGAGGCGGCGCCGGAACCCGGGCCGGACGCCATTGCCAGCATTACCGCCAATTCCCGCTTTGCCGGCGTCACGGTCCGCCAGATCGACCCCGAGCTGGCGGAGCAGAAGGGCCTTCCCTACGATGCCGAAGGGGTCATCGTCACCGCCGTCAAATCCGGTTCGCCCGCCGAAGCCATGGGCTTGCAGGTCGATGACATCATTCTGGCGCTCAACGATACCAGCATCGATAATGCCGGCACCTTCCAGGCCATCGCCTCGAAGCGGGTACGAACCTGGCAGATCATCCTGCAACGCGATGGACGCGTGAGCCGGGCCATCGTCAGCGGCTGAGCCATTTCCCGCAACGCCGAGGAGAGGTTTCGGCTCTGTCCCCGCCATTGTCCCAATTCAGACGGCCCCCTAAATCCCCGCCACCACAGTGTCATTCCCGCTATCGCGGGAATGACACTGTGGGTGTCTGGCAAAAGTCGCCAATGTAGCCTGTACGCCTGCCCATAGTCCTGCCGCCGCGCCCGCGATATGAACCGAATACGACCTCGCCCCGTTTAGGCACGAAATGGGCTTCATCATCGACCACAACCTTTATGTGCCGGCCATCGACGCCTGGATCGATCCCAGCGAGCCGCGCCCGCGTGCCATCGTCACCCATGGCCATGCCGATCATGCGCGTGCCGGCCATGGCGCCGTGCTTGCCACGCCCGAAACCATCGAGATCATGAAGGTCCGCTATGGCGAGGATTGCGCCGGCCGCTTTCAGCCGCTGGGCCTGGTTGAACGCCTGGCCATGGACGGCGCCACGATCAGCTTTCATCCGGCCGGTCATATATTGGGTTCGGCTCAGGTCCTGGTCGAGGCGGATGGGCAGCGTGCCCTGGTCACCGGCGATTACAAGCGCCTGCCGGACCGGACTGCGGCGCCTTACGAACCGGTGCCGTGCGACCTGCTGGTGACTGAAGCCACATTCGGCCTTCCTGTCTTCCAGCACCCCGCGCCGCAGGATGAAATCGGCCGCCTGCTGAAATCGGTAGCCGATCAGCCCGGGCGCTGCCATCTGGTCGGCTGCTATGCATTGGGCAAGGCGCAGCGCGTCATCGCCCTGCTGCGCGATGCCGGTTGGGATCGGCCGATCTACCTCCATGGCGCCATGGTGCGGCTCTGCGCGCTCTATGAGGCGCTTGGCGTGGAACTGGGCGACTTGCGCCCGGCCACCGGCATGTCCAGGCCCGCCATGGCCAGCCAGATCGTCATTGCTCCGCCTTCGGCCATTCGTGACCGCTGGAGCCGCCGTTTCCCCGACCCGGTGGTCTGCCAGGCATCGGGCTGGATGAGCATCAAGCAGCGGGCCCGGCAGGCCTTGGTCGAATTGCCGCTGGTGATTTCCGATCATTGCGATTGGGGCGAGCTTAATCTTTCGATACTCGAAAGCGGGGCCGATACGGTCTGGGTGACTCATGGCCGAGAGGATGCACTGGTCTATTGGTGCCGCCAGCAGGGGCTCGCTGCCGAACCCCTGGCATTGCCGGGGCTGGGCGACGAGGGCGGGGAGGGCGGTGAATGAAACGCTTTGCCGACCTCCTGGAACTGTTGGCGCTGACACCTTCCCGCACCCGCAAGATCGCCGCACTGGCACAGTATTTTTCCGAGGTTTCCGATCCCGATCGCGGGCTGGCTTTGGCCGTGCTCACGGGTGACATGGATGTTCGTAACGTCAAGCCCGCCCTGCTCAGGGAAACGGTGCTGGCCGAGGTCGACGCGACGTTGTTCGCCCTGTCCTACGATTATGTTGGGGACCTGGGCGAGACGATCGCGCTGATCTGGCCCCATCGCGAGGCGGGCGATTTGCCCCGGCTCGGCGCGCTTGTCGTCCTGCTCAACCGGACGAGCAAGGCCGAACTGCCGAAGGTCATTGCCGATCTGCTGACGCGGGCCGCCATTCATGAGCGTTGGGCATTGGTCAAGCTGGCGACGGGCGCGCTGCGCGTCGGGGTTTCGGCGCGCCTTGCCAAAACCGCCCTGGCGGAAATGAGCGGTGTGGACCTCCAGGCCATCGAAGAGGTCTGGCATGGCCTGAAGCCTCCTTATGTCGACTTGTTCGCCTGGCTCGAAGGCCGCGGCGAACGGCCCGAGATCGACCATGCCGCGCGCTTCCATCCCCTCATGCTGTCGAATCCGATCGAGGCGCGGGATTTCGAGCGGCTCGATCCGCGCGATTTCTCGGCCGAATGGAAATGGGACGGCATAAGGGTGCAATTGGTGCTGGGCCGGGGCGGCGTTTCCATGTTCTCCCGCACCGGTGACGACATCGCGGCGAGTTTTCCCGATGTGGTCGAGGCGGCGATGGGCCGGGCAGTGCTGGATGGAGAATTGCTGGTCGGCCACGATTTCGACGCGCGCAGCTTCAACGACCTGCAGCAGCGGCTCAATCGCAAGCTCGCCAGCTCCCGGCAGATGCAGGAATTGCCTGCTTTCGTCCGGCTTTACGACATGCTGTTCGATGGCGACGAGGATATTCGCGCCCTGGCCTGGGAAGACCGCCGGCAGCGCCTCGAAACCTGGCTCGCACGGACGCCGCAGACGCGGATGAATCTTTCGGAAATCCTGCCCTTCGGAAGCTGGGCGGAGCTGGGGGAGTTGCGGCGGCGGGGGGCGGACGAGCACGGTCATGAAGGGGTCATGCTCAAGCTGCGTGCGGCGCCCTATGTGCCGGGCCGGCCAAAGGGGTTCTGGTTCAAGTGGAAGCGCGATCCCAATGTCGTGGATGCCGTGCTGATGTATGCCCAGCGCGGTCACGGCAAGCGCAGCTCCTATTATTCGGACTACACGTTCGGCGTCTGGCGGGGGAATGAGATCGTCCCCATCGGCAAGGCCTATTTCGGTTTTACCGACGAGGAATTGCGCCAGCTCGACCGCTGGATCAGGGCCAATACGATTGCCGCCTTCGGGCCGGTGCGCGAGGTAAGCAAGGCCCTGGTCTTCGAGGTCGCCTTCGATTCCGCGCAAAGAAGCGCCCGGCACAAATCCGGGGTGGCGCTGCGGTTCCCCCGCATCAACCGTATCCGCTGGGACAAGCCGGCGGACGAAGCGGCGCGTCTGGAAGACATGGAGGCCTTTCTTGGCTGAGCCCGTGGCTTTGGAAAGGCGTCTCCCCGGGCTACGAAGCCAGGCTTATTTGCGCTAGAACGCTGCCATGTCCGATCTCTTCGCCACCGACCCGACAGAACAAGACAGTGCCCGCCCGCTGGCCGACCAATTGCGCCCGCGCTCGCTGGACGACGTGATCGGCCAGCAGCATCTGTTGGGCGAGGGCGGCACCCTGCGCCGCATGCTGGCCTCCGGCCGGCTCGGCTCGCTTATCCTCTGGGGGCCGCCCGGAACCGGCAAGACCACGGTGGCCCGGTTGCTGGCCAATCAGATCGGGTATCGCTTCGAGCAGATTTCGGCCATTTTCTCCGGCGTGGCCGAACTCAAGAAAGTGTTCGAGAAGGCGCGGTTCGAGCGTCTGTCCGGCCATCGCACCCTGCTCTTCGTCGATGAGATCCATCGCTTCAACCGCGCCCAGCAGGACAGTTTCCTGCCGGTCATGGAGGATGGAACCGTCGTCCTGGTCGGGGCTACGACGGAAAACCCCTCCTTCGAGTTGAACGCGGCCCTGCTGTCGCGCAGCCAGGTCTTGCGGTTTGAATCGCTCGCCACCGACGATCTCGAAAAGCTGCTGCAGCGCGCCGAGACCTTGCTGGGGGCGAAATTGCCCCTGACCGAGGAGGCGCGCACGACCCTTCTCGGGCTCGCCGATGGCGATGGGCGGGCGCTGCTGGGGCTGGTGGAAGAGATTTTAGCATCTTCGGGTCCGGATGAGGTTCTCGATGCTAACAGTCTGTTAGCCGTAGTGCAGCGAAGGGCACCGATCTACGACAAGGCGCAGGATGGCCATTACAACCTGATTTCGGCCCTGCACAAGACCATTCGCGGCTCCGATCCGGATGCCGCTCTTTACTATTTCGCCCGCATGCTCGACGCCGGCGAGGACCCGCTTTTCCTGGCTAGACGCTTGATTCGTATGGCTTCCGAGGATATCGGCCTGGCCGATCCGCAGGCGCTGACCCTGGCCGTCGCGGCCCGCGACGCCTATCAGATGCTGGGTTCTCCCGAGGGCGAACTCTCGCTGGCGCAGGTGGTGGTCTATCTGGCCCTGGCGCCGAAATCCAACGCTGTCTACACCGCCTTCAAGGCTGCGATTTCTGTTGCGAAATCAACGGGTTCGCCAATGCCGCCAATGGTCATCCTCAACGCCCCGACCAAGATGATGAAGGGGCAGGGCTATGGCGAAGGCTATATCTACGACCACGATCTTCCCGAGGCCTTTTCCGGTCAGGAATACTTTCCCGAAAAGCTTGGGCGGCAGAATTTCTACAACCCGGTCGAGCGCGGCTTCGAGCGCGACCTGCGCAAACGCATGGATTATTTCGCCCGCCTGCGGGCCGAAAAAGCCCGCGATCGGCAGGACTAGTGCCTGTCTCTGTTGTGGTTTGGCCCGCCGGCCTATATCTGGAGCGCAGGTGAACAGAGGTTCGGCATGAGTGGCGTTCAACATCGGCAGGTCAGCGCAGACGAAGACGGCATGCGGCTCGACCGCTGGTTTTCGCGGCACTTTCCGCAACTGGGTTTCGGGCGGCTGCAAAAGCTCATCCGCAATGGCGACGTGCGGGTGGACAAGGCGCGCGCCCAGACCAGCACTCGGCTCGCAGAAGGCCAGACCATCAGGGTTCCTCCCGTCGATGATCCCGATGTCGTGCGGCCTTTCAGGGTCAACGAAGCCGACGCGCGGTTCCTGCGCGACCTGATCCTTTATGAGGACGACGATCTCTTCGTCTTCAACAAGCCCCATGGCCTGGCCGTTCAAGGCGGCAGCGGCACGACGCGGCATATGGACGGGCTATTGAAAAACCTGCCCAACAAGCAGGGCGAGGCGCCCAAGCTGGTGCATCGGCTGGATCGGGACACGTCCGGTTGCCTTGTCGTGGCGCGCACCGCCGCCGCGGCCAAGCATTTTGGCTCCGTCTTCCGCTCGCGCTCGGCCCGCAAGATTTACTGGGCCGTGGTGGCCGGCAATCCGACACCCCGGCAGGGCGAGATTTCCTGCTTTCTCGCCAAGCAGGCGACCACGGATGGCGAGCAGATGGTGGTGGTGCGCAATGGCGCGCCGGGGGCGGTGCATTCCTCGAGCTATTATTCGACCACTGACACGGCCAGCCGCCGTTTTGCCTGGGTGACACTGAAACCGGTGACCGGGCGCACGCATCAATTGCGTGTCCACATGGCGCAATTGGGAACGCCGATCATCGGGGATCCGCGTTATTTCAATATCGAGAACTGGCAGGCGGCGCCGGGCCTGGGTGAAGGGCTGCACCTGCATGCGCGGCGCATTGCCCTGCCGCTTCGGAACGGAAAAAGGCTCGATATTTCAGCGCCTTTGCCGCCACATATGAAGCAAAGTTTCGATGCTTTGGGGTTCGACGCGGAGCGCTTCGACGTGCAGAAGACTGATCCGGAGGAACAGGCGTGAAACTGGTCATGTTCGACATGGATGGCACGCTGATCGATACACAGGCGCTGATTGCCGAGCATATGGCGTGCACTTTCGAGGGCGCCGGCCTGGCGGTGCCGACACCGGCCCAGTCGCGCCGGGTGATCGGACTTTCCCTTCCCGTTGCCATGGCACGACTGGCGGGGACAGACGACAAGCAAGTGGCTGAAAAACTGGCGGAATCCTACCGCGAACATTATCGCGCCTCACTGGTATCGGCGGCAGGGCGCGAGGCATTGTTCCCCGGTGCCCGCGACACATTGGCGATTCTGCATGCCGAGGCGGAGACGATATTGGGCATCGCCACCGGCAAGGGGCTGCATGGCGTGCATCGGCTGACGCAATTGCACGATATTGCCGGTTATTTTTCTACCCTGCAGACGCCGGATCACAATCCTTCCAAGCCGCATCCGGGCATGATGTTGCGGGCCATGGCCGAAACCGGGGCGGAGAAACATGAGACGGTGATCGTCGGCGACACGACCTTCGATATCGAAATGGGCAAGGCGGCGGGCGCAAAAGCTATTGGCGTTACATGGGGTTACCACGAGCCCGAGGAGTTGCGGGCGGCCGGCGCCGATATTCTCGTGGAAAGCTATGCCGACCTGCCGGCCGCGATCGGCCAGGTTCTGGAGGGCTGACGATGCGCGATCAACTCGAGGAAGCGCTGCGCCATGGCGACGACGGTTACGGGCGGGCGCAGCATCTGAACAAGGCTGAATTGCCCAAGCGGTTTTATGAAATTGTGGATGTCGCGCGGGGCGACGAGGGCTATTGCGTGACCCTGGACGGGCGGCAGGTGCGGACGCCGGGGAAGAAAATACCTGTTATTGTTCAATCCCTTAGCGTTGCACAGGCCATGGCGGAAGAATGGGCGGCGCAGGGCGAGGTCATCGATCCGGCAAACATGTCGATGGTGCGGCTGGTCAATGCGGCGGTGGAGAGCGGAGAGGCGTCCATCCCGGCGTTCCGGGCGGAAATCGGCAAGTTCGTTGCCGGCGATCTTTTGCTCTATCGTGCTGATTCTCCACAAGAATTGGTGGCCGACCAGGAGGCTGCATGGGATGGGGCGCTGGTGAAGCTGGCGCGGCAATTCGATGTGGCGTTCCAGCCGACGATTGGCATCATTCACCAGGAGCAGCCGGCCGCTACCCTGGAAAAAATGGACCGGGCGCTGGAGGGGCAGGGGCTGCATGCCTTGACGGCCCTGGTATCGATCACCGGGCTGACCGGCTCGGGACTTCTGGCGATTGCGCTTTTATATCAATTGCTTACGCCGGACGAGGCTTGGGCGGCGGCGCATGTCGACGAGGATTACCAGATCCGGCTCTGGGGTGCGGACGAAGAGGCGATGGAGCGGCGGGCGCAACGCCGGGTCGAATTCGACCGGGCCGTAACCCTGCTCAATTCGCAGCATCAGAGCCTTTCGCGTTAACAGACTGTTATCGCTGAGCGTCACCCGAATGCCTGCCGGTAATCCAATCGGCGATGTCGGGGGCGATTTCGCGCAACGGCACCAGAACGAAGTCGCGTTCGTGGGCGAAACGGTGCGGCAGGGTCAGCTTGGCGCTGTCCATTTCGAGCCGCTCATAGGCGACGATGTCGATGTCGATGAGACGCGGCCCCCAAACCTCGTGACGGACCCGGCCCATGTCGCGTTCGATGTCGAGACAGGCATGCAGGAGATCGATGGGCGGCAGGCCGGTGTCGATGGCGGCGGCCATGTTGGCGAAGTCGGGCTGGTCGGTCTTGCCCCAGGCCCTGGTGCGGATGATCGTGGAGCGCGCGGCGATGGTGATATGCTCGTGCGCGTCGAGCCGGGCGATCGCCTCGGCAAGCTGGGCGGGCGGGTCGCCGATATTGGCGCCCAGGCTGAGCCAGGCCCTTGCCATCAGCGCGACCGCACGCGGTGGAGTTCGATGGCGGCTTCGCCGCGCACCATGGCAATGGGCGCCTCGGGCTTGCGCACGCGGATGACGATCCAGCCGATTTCGGGGAAGGCGGCAAAAAGCGCGTTGGCAACGTTCTGTGCCAGGGCCTCGATGAGCCGCGTGCGCTTCGCCTCGAAGGTTTCGCGCACCACATCGTAGATGTCGGCATAGGAGACGGTATGGCCGATGGCGTCGCTTTCCCCCGGCGCCGTGAGGTCCACGCCGCATTGCAGGTCGATGAAGAAGCGCTGGCCCAGGCGCTCCTCCTCCGAAAGCAGGCCGTGATAGCCGTAAAAGCCCAGATCGTTGAGGATGATGCGGTCGCCGGTAAAGGGAGCGGTCATGGGACACCTTATCGGATAGAGGCTTGGCCGCTGCCGGGCGCGGGCGTTTCGGACATTGCGGCAGGACCATATAGCGTTGCCTGGGCGACGCGAAGGGCGTCGCTGTTGGGCCTGACGTCGTGTACGCGGAAAATGTGGCCGCCACCAAGATAGCCGAGCGTCGTCGTGGCCAGCGTGCCGGCGAGACGCTCGCCGGGCCCGTTGTCGAGCAATTTGCCGATCATGGACTTTCGTGACGTGCCGACCAGCAGCGGCTGATCGGGAAAAGCGCGAGTCAATTCAGGCAATTGCCGAAGGATTTCATAGTTCTGATTCAAGGTTTTGGAGAAGCCGAAGCCGGGATCGACAATGAGGTTTCCGAGCGCCAGGCCAGCGGCTTCGGCAATGGCGAGGGTGCGCGCCAGCCACGCGATCATGGCAGGCAGGGGCGCCGTGTCGGCCGTCCAATCCTTGTCCCAATGCATGGCAATGACGGGCGCGGCATGGATGCGGGCGATCGCGGCCATTTCCGGCGCCCCTTGCAGGCCGTGGACATCGTTGACGATGTCGGCGCCGGCCTCCAGGGCCTGGTCGGCCACGAGGGGTTTGTAGGTGTCGATGGAAATGGGCGCGGTGATGCCATCGGCCCGTATCGCCTCGATGACGGGAATGACCCGGTCCAGTTCCGCCTGCACGCCCAGGGGAACGGCGCCGGGCCGCGTGCTTTCGCCGCCGATGTCGAGAATGTCGGCGCCCTCCGCCAGCATCAGGTGCGCGTGGGCGAGGGCGGATTTTACCGAAACATGAGTGCCGCCATCGGAAAAACTGTCGGGGGTGACGTTGAGAATCCCCATGACCAGAGCGCGAGGGCCCAAAACGAGAGGCGGGCGGTGGGCGAGCGGGATGGTGTGGAGGGTGTGGCGCATGGCGATTCCGGCAATCGGGTCTTCGTCAGATAGCGCACCTTCCGGCGGATGTCGTCGAAAGCAATATCCGATGGGAAAAATCCGGCCAGCCGTGGCTGGCCGGCAGGTCTTAACGCGATACGGCCCGGCCAATGCCGATGATGATGCAGGCCCCGATAAAGCCGGCAATCAGATAGCCCAGCCAGCCGCCGAAGGAAATTCCAAGCAGCCCAAAGACCAGGCTGGCCAGAATAGCGCCGACAACGCCGAGAATGATATTCATCAGGACGCCGCCGCCGGATTTCATGAACATGCTGGCCAGCCATCCGGCAAGACCGCCGATGATGATCGCCGCCAGCCAACCCACTCCGTCAAAAGCCATTCGCTTTCTCCTCGCATTGAGTCTCTCGACAATGTGAGCGTGGCACAGTGGTGGAGAAAGGCAAGAGAGGGCGCGTTGGCGGCCGTTCAAATGAGGCCGGGATGCACCGAGGACGCGGGAAATGCCATTAAATGAAGGCTCCCGCTTTGGCGGAAGCGCCATCCGGGGGCGGACGGGGCCGGCATGCGGGCGGGATGGCGTGGCCGATTTGCTATTTCAAGTGGGGTCAGAAGGGCCAGAAGAACATGAGGGCCGGGACGGCGACGAGGACGACGAGAATGGAAAGGGGCAGGCCGAGGCGCCAGTAATCGCCGAATTTGTAGCCGCCGGGCACCATGACCAGGGTATTGCATTGGTGGCCGATGGGGGTGAGGAAATCGCAGCCGGCGCCGATGGCCACGGCCATGAGGAAGGCTTCGGGGCTGTAGCCCAGGCTGGTGGCGAAGACCGCGGCAATGGGGGCCATGACCAGCACGGTGGCGGCGTTGTTGAGAAAAGGCGTCACCGCCATGGAGGCGACCATGATGAGGGCCAGGGCGCCCCAGCCGGGCAGGGTGGCGGCGATCATGGTGAGCCAGCCGGCCACCAGGTCGGTGCCGCCGGTCGATTGCAGGCTTTCGCTGACCGGGATGAGGCAGGCCAGCATGACCAGGATGGGCCCGTCGACCTGGTTGTAGAGATCGCGCAGGGGCAGGGCGCCGCTGAGGACCATCAAGGCGGCGGCAGTGAAAAAGGCGGGGGCGACCGGCAGGATGCCGAGGGCGGTCGCGGCCATGGCGCCGAGCAGGATGGCCAGCGGCAGAAGACCGTTGCGGACGCTGCCCAGCTTGAGGCCGCGCTCGACCAGGGGCAGGCAATCCCATTCGCGCAGCAATTCGGGGATGCGCTTGAGGTGCCCCTGGAGCAGGATCACGTCGCCGTTCTGGAACTTGATCTGCCCCAGGCGTTCGGTGAAGCGCTGGTCGCGCCGGGAAATGGCGAGCAGGTTGAGGCCGGTGCGGTCGAACAGGGTCAATTCCTGGGCGCTGGCGCCGATCAGGCCCGAGCTTTCCCCGATAATGGCTTCGATGACCCCGATATTGGCGCTGTCGCGCGAGGCGGCGCCGCGGCGCTCGGCAAAGGAGAGGCCCGTCTGGCTCACCATCTTGTCGAGCGCTTCGGGATCGCCCTCGATCAGCAGGATGTCGCCGGCGCGCAGGGTGGCGTCGGGCAGGGGCGTGCGGCGCTGGCCCGAGGCGCTGACGATGGACGTGACCATGGCCGCGCCATCGGCGGCGGCGTGAATATCGGCGACTTTCCGGCCTTCGGCGGGCGAATCGGCCAGCACATGGGCTTCGGTGGTGTAGTTCTTGATCTCGATGGCCTTGTCCATGCCCTGTTCCTCGCGCTTGCGCTCGGGCAGGAGCCAATAGAAGAGGGCAAGGAAGACGACGCCGACCACGGCCAGGATGGCCCCGACCGGGGTGAAGTCGAACATGGTGAAGGCGGTGCCGGTCAATTCCTGGCGGATGCCGGAGACGATGATGTTGGGCGAGGTGCCGATCTGGGTCATCAGTCCGCCCAGCAGGGCGCCGAAGGCCATGGGCATGAGGAACATGGAGGGCGAGACGCTGGAACGCCGCGCCATCTGGAAGGCGATCGGCATCATGATGGCGAGGGCGCCGATATTCTTCACGAAAGCCGACAGCACGGTGACGGTGCCGACCAGCAGGATGAGCTGGGCGCGCGGGCTGGAAATTCTGGGCGCATAGCGCCGGATCAGCAATTCCATGATGCCCGAGCGGGCCACCGCGGCGCTGACCACCAGGGCGCTGCCCACGATGATGACGATGTCGTTGGAAAAGCCGGTAAAGGCATTTTCGGGGGCGACGATGCCGACCGCCATGGCCACCAGCAGGGCGCCGGCGGCGATCAGGTCATAGCGCCATTTGCCCAGGATAAAGGCAAACATCATGCCCGCAATGACCAGGAATGCGAGCATTTGCGGGCTTGTCATGGAGTGCTCCGTGGTGGGCCTCTGTAACGCGACGGCGCGAGAATAGTCGCATGGGGGGCAGGAAAAACAGCCCAAAGCGATGCAGGATGGCCACGCCTGTGCAGAAAATGGACTGGACAGAAGGGTATGGGGCGTGGAGAGGGGCAGGCTCCATCATGCGGGATGCGCCGAAGCGGGGCCGCTGTTTGCCCTTGATGAGGGCGTGGTGGCCTCGCTTGCGCGGGACTGCGCCGGTCGGGGCCCGGCCGGCATGCCTCAGGCCGTCGCGGGGACGGCGAAGAGATCGTATTCGTCGTTGTCGGTGACCTTGACCGGGACGATGTCGCCGATCTTGATATTGTCGGCCTGCTCGATGATGACCTGCCCGTCGATTTCGGGGGCATCCCATTTGGAGCGGGCGATGGCACGGTTCTCGCCGGGGCGGACATCGTCGACGATGACGTCGATGGTGCGGCCCACCTTCTTGCGCAATTGATGGAAGGAGACGTTCTGGGCGACCTCCATCAATTGGGCAAAACGCTCCTGCTTCACCTCGTCGGGCACCACGCCGTCGAGTGCGTTGGCGGGGGCGCCGGTGACGGGCTCGTATTTGAAGCAGCCGGCGCGATCGATTTCGGCTTCCTCGATGAAATCGAGCATCATCTCGAAATCCTCTTCGGTTTCCCCGGGAAAGCCGACGATGAAATTGGAGCGCACGGTGAGGTCGGGGACCTGGCGCTTCCAATCGAGAATGCGATTGAGCGTCTTTTCCTGATGCGCGGGACGGCGCATGGCCTTGAGCACCTTGGGCGAGGCGTGCTGGAAGGGAATGTCGAGATAGGGCAGGACGAGGCCTTCGGCCATCAATTCCATCGCCGCATCGACATGGGGATAGGGATAGACATAATGCAGGCGCACCCAGGCGCCGAACTGGCCCAATTCCCTGGCCAGGTCGTAGAATTTCGCCTTGACCTCGCGGCCGCGATATTTCGAGGTGGCATATTTGATGTCGACGCCATAGGCGCTGGTGTCCTGGGAGATGACCAGCAATTCCTTGACGCCGGAGCGGACCAGCCCTTCGGCCTCGGCCAGGATGCCGCCGGCGGGGCGGGAGGCGAGATCGCCCCTGATCTGGGGGATGATGCAGAAGGAGCAGCGATTGTTGCAGCCTTCGGAAATCTTGAGATAGGCGTAATGGCGCGGCGTCAGCTTGAGCCCGCTTTCGGGCACGAGATCGACGAACCTGTTGGGCACGGGCGGCAGGTGCTCATGCACCGCCGAGACGACACTTTCATATTGATGCGGGCCGGTAATGGCCAGCACGCTGGGATGGGTCTGGCGGATCAGGTTTTCCTCGACGCCCAGGCAGCCGGTGACGATGACGCGGCCATTCTCGTTGAGCGCCTCGCCGATGGCTTCGAGGCTTTCTTGCTTGGCGCTGTCGAGAAAGCCGCAGGTATTGACCAGCACCACATCGGCCCCGGCATAGTCGCGGCTGAAGGAATAGCCCTGCGCGCGCAGGGTGGTCATGATGCGCTCGCTGTCCACGAGAGCCTTGGGGCAGCCGAGGCTGACAAGGCCGATTTTTGGCGCCTGGTTCATGCGCGTCGCGTCGTCCGGAAAAGCAGAAGAGATGGCGCGTCATACAGAATGTCGGGCGGTTACGCAATGTGACCGTCCAGCGGCAAGGGCGTGGCTGGCCTGCGCCCAGCGCCGGGCAGGCGGGCTTGAAGGTGGATTTTTACGAACAGTGCGTCCGCAATTGTTCCATTTTTCGATGACACCACTTCGGCTAGGAGCGGCGTTCCGCTCCCGCGCGTCCCGCGCAGCATGAAAGGAAGCATTCCATGTTCGACCGTCTCTCCGCCTATGCGCCGCAGGCCCTCGCCGTGCTGCGCATCGTCACCGCGCTGCTGTTCATCCTGCACGGCACGCAGAAGCTGCTCGGCTTTCCCGCCTCGGACATGTCGCCGCCGCTGTTCAGCCTGTTCGGCTTTGCCGGCCTCATCGAGATCGTCGCCGGCCTGCTGGTTCTGGTGGGCTTCTTCACCCGCCCGGCCGCCTTCGTCGCTTCGGGCGAGATGGCCGTGGCCTATTGGATGGCCCATGCGCCGGCCAACCTGTTCCCCGCCATGAATGGCGGCGACGCGGCCATCCTCTTTTGCTTCGTGTTCCTCTACCTGGTCTTTTCCGGCCCCGGCGCCTGGGCGATCAACCGGCACTAGGGCAGGGCCGAAGCCGCCGGACCCACCTATGCAAAAGGCCGCCCGGACGGCGGCCTTTTGTCGTTTCAGGTGACGGATTTGGGCGGGGTGCGCCTGGCGGTGCGGCGGGGGCGATAGGGTTCCCCGGGCTTGGTGGCCGGTTCGCGCCCGGGCTCGGGCGGCGCCGGGGGGACGGGCGGCACATAGGGCGCGGGCTCGGTGGCCGGGGTGATGTCGTATTCGTCGGCTTCGGCATAGCCGTCCTCATCGCCCTGTTCGGCCAGATCGCGGATGGCGTCGCGCACTTCGTCGAGCAGCGAGGCGGAATAGCGCGGTTTCACGCTGTCGCCGGCGGTTTCGTGCGCCTTGAACCAGACCAGCAATCCCTCGCACAGAATGCGCAGGCCGATAAAGGCGAGAAGGCCGAAGACCACGATTTCGAGAAGGCCCCAGAGCCCGTCGCCGAAGCCGGTGGAGAAGCGGAAGAAGAAATGGGCGATGGCCCAGAGCACGATGGCGGCCAGGCCCAGCGCGTAGAAGATGGGCACGAGGCGCGGCGAGAGGATGGAATCGAGCCGGAACAGCGTCTGGCGGGTGAACAGGCGTTTCAGGTCATCCAGGGTCATGGTCGGCTCCTCGATTCCGGATTTTTTCTCAAATTGGGCGCCGGGGCGGCCCATGGCAAGCGATTCATGCCGTTTCGGTGGGACCGAACAGGGCCTCGAAGCAGGCGCGCAACACCGAATCGACCTCTTCCATGGAGATCACGATTCCCAAATCCTCGAAACTGGTGACGCCCTGGTCGGTGATGCCGCAGGGCACGATGCCGGCATAATGGGCGAGGTCGGGCGCGATATTGAGCGAGATGCCGTGAAAGGTGACCCATTTGCGCACGCGCACGCCGATGGCGGCGATCTTGTCCTCGCGCCCCGGGCCCTTGTCCGGGCGCGGCACCCAGACGCCGACCCGGCCCTCGCGGCGTTCGCCGGCAATGTTATGGGCGGCCAGGGTATCGATCACCCATTGCTCCAGGCCCTGGACCAGGCAGCGGATGTCGCGGCCGCGCCGGGTGAGGTCGAGCAGCACATAGGCCACGCGCTGGCCGGGGCCGTGATAGGTGTATTGGCCGCCGCGCCCGGCGGGAAAGACCGGGAAACGCGCATCGAGCAGGTCTTCGGGGCGGGCGGAGGTGCCAGCGGTGTAGAGCGGGGGATGCTCGAGCAGCCAGACCGCTTCGGGCGCCTGCCCGGCGGCGATGGCGGCGACGCGCGCCTCCATGAGCGCCAGCGCCTCGGGATAGGCCAGGGGCGCCTCGAAAATGCGCCATTGCACCTTCCGCGCGTCGGGGCGGTGCAATTTCGATCTGATTTGGCACGCTTCGCCTGTTGCCGTTAACGCTTCCATAACCACGCCTGCGCCAGTTTGTGTTGTATCGAATCCCGCCTGCGTGCCGCGCAGGCCGTTTCCCTCCGGCCTATCTTATCTATGAGCACATTGGACAATATTGAAGTCGATATCACGGTCGAGCTGGGCGCCACCACCATGCCGATCCATCATTTGCTGCGCATGGGGCGCGGCGCGGTGATCGAACTGGACGCGACCGAGCACGATCCGCTCAAGATCTATGCCAACAGCACGCTGATTGCCAAAGGCGAGGTGAACGTGGAGGAGGGGCATTTGCGCGTCTTCGTCACCGACAAGGTGTTCCGCCTCGGCTGAGGCCCTGGGAACGGGGCCGAGCGCTCTCCACAGGCGCCGCGCGAATTGTCGATTTAACCGCTTGAGGTTGTGACGGAGCTTTGCTACACCCCCACTCGCTTCGGCGCCCCGGCGCCCTGGCTTCTACCATCGATGTGCGGTCGTGGCGGAATTGGTAGACGCGCAGCGTTGAGGTCGCTGTGCCGCGAGGCGTGGAAGTTCGAGTCTTCTCGACCGCACCAGTCACTCCGGTGACATGAACGAAAAGGGCCGTCCCGCCGGGGCGGCCCTTTCGATTTTCAGGCCGGGGCCTGGCGCTTGAGCCGCTCGGGGGCCTTGAAGTGCCAGGCGTCGTGCAGGCGCAGCGACAATTCTTCGTCGTCTATGCGGGCAAGGTCGATGAGCAGGACCGCATGGTCGCGGTAATGGTCCGTCTCGAAATAAATCTCGGGTGAAATCTCCATGAGCAGCACCTTTTGCTCGAAGGGACAGTGCAGCACCAGCGTGTCCTTGTCCTTCATGCGGGCAAAGGTGGTATTGGCGACCTTGAGGGCAGGGGTGCGGTAGCTGGTGGCGCGCTGCACCTCGGGCAGGTTGCGGGCGCGGGCCAGGCGGTGGACCCGCGAAAATCCCTGTTCGATGGCCTGGTCCGGCATGGCATGGTCTCCTTTCCGAGATAAGGCGGTTGCGGGGCGTCTGGTTCCGGGAAGCAGATTTGTGCGAAACGCAGGCGAAATCGGCGTGCGCGCACTGGCGTATCGGCCGACGATTGGCTACAGGTTTTTTGCCCCTGAAACCCCGCGACACGCAAAGGGCTCCCGATGAGCGAAGACGTTGAAATGGCGCCCGGCCCGGAAGCCGGGGGGAACGATAATGTGTTCCGCGACGATGAAGGCCGTATCAGTCCGCTCTGGCTGGAGCGGTTGCGCGCCTATATCGAGGCCGGCCGCGCCGAGGACGTGGCGACGGTCATGGCGGCGCTGCATCATTCCGATGTCGGCGACGTGGTCGAGCAGCTCGACCCGGCCCAGCGCATCGCGCTGGTGCGCCTCATGGGCGACCAGTTCGACTTTTCCGCGCTTACCGAGGTCGATGAAAGCATCCGCCTCGAAATCATGGAGGCGCTGCCCAATGCCGACATTGCGCGCGGCGTGGCGGGGCTGGACAACGACGATGCGGTGTCGCTGCTCGAAGACCTCGAGCCGGACGACCGGGACGAGATTCTCTCGGCGCTGCCCACGTTCGAGCGCCTCAGCCTCAAGCGCAGCCTGGATTTTCCCGAGGATTCCGCCGGGCGGCGGATGCAGACGGATTTCATCGCCATTCCGCCGTTCTGGACGGTCGGGCAGACCATCGACTATATGCGCTCCGAGCGCGACCTGCCCGAGGAATTCTACCAGATCTATGTGGTGGACGCCTCCTACAAGGTGCTGGGCACCGTGCCGCTCGACCGCATCCTGCGCTCGCAGCGCGCCACGCCGGTCGAAACCATCACCAATGCCAACCTGGTGCTGATCGACGCCAACGAGGACCAGGAAGAGGCCGCCCGCGCCTTCGAGCGCTACGACCTGGTGGAAGTGGGCGTGGTGGACGAAAACGGCCGCATGGTCGGCGTGCTCACCGTCGACGACATGGTGGACGTCATCCACGAGGAAGCGGACGAGGACTTCCGCCTGCTGGCCGGCGTGGGCGACGAGGACGTGTCCGACACCACGCTCGACACGGTGCGCAGCCGCGCGCCCTGGCTGGCGGTCAACCTGGTGACGGCGGTGCTGACCTCGCTGGTGATCGGGCTGTTCAACGGCACGATCGAGCATATGGTGGCCCTGGCGGTGCTGATGCCCATCGTCGCCTCGATGGGCGGCAATGCCGGCGCGCAGACCATGACGGTGACGGTGCGCGCCCTGGCCATGCGCGAACTGGATGGCGGGCGCCTGCGGCGCCTCATCCGCCGCGAAATGGTGGTGGGCTTCTTCAATGGGGTGATCTTCGCCGTCCTGATCGGGCTGGTGACGGCCGGACGCTATGGCAATGTCGAACTGGGCGTGGTCATCGCCCTGGCCATGGTCATCAACATGATCGTGGCGGGGACGGCGGGAATTCTCATTCCGCTGACGCTGGACCGGCTCAAGGCCGACCCGGCGATCGCTTCGGCGGTATTCGTCACCACGATAACCGATGTGATTGGTTTCTTTGCCTTTTTGGCTATCGCCGGTTTCTGGTTCGGGCTTTTCTGAGGCGGCAGAGGCGCTTTTTCAAGGCTGTGGAGTGTTGCAGATTGGTCGCTTGCATCCCATTTGCGGCACGGCTAACGATTCATTACCGGCCCTGGGGATCGTCCCGGCGGGCCGGAGTGAACGGCTGACAAGGAGCGATTTATGCGAAGTCAACCGAAGACCAATTTCTGGCGCGCGGCGTCATGGACCTTGGTATGCCTCGTCTCGATGGGGCTGGTTTTCTCCGTAATTGCTGGCGTCTAGAAAGACGCTGGAGTTATTCACTCAGAAGATTACAAGAGGGGCGCCCCAGGCAAAGGGCGCCCTTCGTGTTGAGTGGGAAGACTGACGATGAAGCTCCTGATCGGTAATCGGAATTACTCCACCTGGTCGCTGCGGCCATGGCTGGTGCTGCGCCATTTCGAGATTCCCTTCGAGGACGAGGTGCTGCAACTCTCCGGGCCCGGCTGGCGGGAACACCTGGCGGCGCATTCGTCCACCGGCAAAGTGCCGGTGCTGATCGACGGCGACATCGCGGTTCCCGAAACCATCGCCATCATCGAATATCTGGCGGACAGTTTTCCGGCCAAGCCCATCTGGCCGCGCGACCGCCGGGACCGCGCCCTGGCCCGGGCCGCGGCCGCGGAAATGCATGCGGGTTTTACCCAATTGCGCAGCCATGCACCGATGAACCTGCGCGCTTCGCATCCGGGCAAGGTGGACGCCGAGGCGGTGCGCCAGGACCTGGCGCGGGTCGAGGCGCTGTGGGGCGGGCATCTGGAGCGCTCCGGCGGGCCTTACCTTTTCGGCGCGTTTTCGGCGGCGGACGCCATGTATGCGCCGCTGGCCACGCGCTTGCGTACCTACGACCTGCCGATGTCGGACATGGCCGGGGCCTATGTGGAGGCCATCTATGCGCTGCCGGCCTTCCAGGATTGGCTGGGCAAGGCGTTGCAGGAGCCGTGGATCGTCGATGACGACGAGATCGACGTGATCCAGGGCCGGGTGGCGCCGGGAACGCTGGCATGATCCATATGGTCAAGCTCTGCGTCGGTGTCGCCAGCTTCGAGGAACTGGAGAGCTACCGAGATGAGCGCGCGCATTGGTGGGGCGCCGATTACGGCGAGGACGTGCATGTGCATCGCACCCGCATGATGCCCAAGCGCGCCGCCGAGATGGAGGGCGTTTCCTCGATCTATTGGGTGATCGCGGGGGCGATCACGTGCCGGCAGACGATCCTGCGGCTGGCCCCCTATACCAATGAAGAGGGCAAGGATTACTGCGACATCATCATGGCGCCGCACCTGGTGCGCACCGTGCCCTATCCCAAGCGCCCGTTCCAGGGCTGGCGCTATCTGCGCCCCGAGGACGCGCCGCCTGACATGGAAGCGGGTGCGAACGAGAATTCGATGGAAATCGCCGCCGACCTGGCGCGGCTGGGCCTGATCTGAAAGGGCCGGGCTCGGGGGGAGCCTGGTCCTTGAGGGGCGAAGCCGTTGTTGGGCCTTGGAGCGTTTCGCCCACCGTCTGGATCGGTGCCAAAATTCTTGTCTCCACGCCGTCATCCCCGTGCCTGCGGGGACCTCTGTTACCCCTTCGAGACGCAAACGGAGGTTCCCGCTTTCGCGGGAATGACCCGGTGAAAGGATTGCGGAGCGCCGCGCTACAGAGGTGAAATGCCTTTAACCTTTGTTCACCATCATTTCGCTTGTGCGCGGGGCCGGAAATCACCAGACTTCGGCGGCAATGATTTGGAGAATCGATGGTGCGGCAGGGCGCGCATGTCATCGTCTTGGGCAATGAGAAAGGCGGGTCGGGCAAATCGACCACGGCCTTTCACCTGGCCATCTATCTTCTCTACCAGGGCCACAGGGTGGCCTCCATCGACGTGGACAGCCGGCAGCAGACGCTGACCCATTATGTGCGCAACCGGCGCGACTGGGCCCGCAGCCGCGGCATGCCGCTGCCCCATACCACGCATTTCCACCTGCCGCTGGCGCGCGGGGATTCGGTGCGGGAAAACCACAAGCTCGAATTCGACCTGTTCCGGCAGGCCCTGGGCGAGGTGGAGCAGGATGCCGATTTCATCATCATCGACACGCCCGGCTTCGACACCAATCTGACGCGCCTGGCCCATTCCCTGGCCGATACGCTGATAAGTCCGGTCAATGACAGCCTGATCGACCTGGCGGTGATGGCGCAGGTGGACCCGGTGACGGGCGAACCGCGCGAATTGAGCCATTATGCGCGCCTGGTGCAGCGGGCGCGCTCCGAGCGCCTGGCCATCGATGGCAGGACCATCGACTGGGTGCTGGTGCGCAACCGCATTTCCATGCTGTCCTCGCGCAATATGCGGCAGGTGCAGACCATGCTCGAGCGTATCGCCACGCGGCTGGGCTGCCGGATCGCCGACGGCATTGCCGAACGCGTCATTTTCCGCTCGCTGTTCGGGTCCGGCATGACCGTGTTCGATGCCCTGGACGAGGACTTGCTGGGCGGCCTACCCTCGATGTCGCATATGGGCGCGCGGCAGGAATATCGGAACCTGGCCGGCGCGCTCAACCTGCCGACCCGCCGCCGCACCGAGGCCCGGGGCGAACTGGCTGAAAGCCGCGATGCGGACGAGAACCGGTTCGTACATATGGCGGGGACGGAAACGCGCTAACCGCGAGCGTAGGCGATCTTGGGAGCAGCTTCGGCGGCCAGGGCGGTTTCGCGGGCATCATAGACGGCGCGGGCCTCGATGATGGTCTGGTGGTTTTCGGCCGACCAGTCCCAGAGCGCGCCGATGGGGCCTTGCAGGGTCTTGCCCAGCTCGGTGAGGCTGTATTCCACGCGCGGCGGCACTTCGGGGTAGATGGTGCGGGTGACCAGGCCGTCGCGTTCGAGATTGCGCAGCGTCAGGGTCAGCATGCGCTGGGAAACGCCGTTAATCATGCGCTTGAGTTCGTTAAAGCGCAGCGTGCCGTTGCGGCTGAGCATGCCGACCACCATGACGCTCCATTTGTCGCCGATGCGGTTGAGCACATCGGACATGGCCAGGCAATTGGAGGATTTGGACGTATCGGTGAGGGACATGGCAATCTCCCGGGTTCGGGTACTCGGGCACAAATATAGTCTCGGTTACTCGATTATACCAGTGCGCGGGTTCACAGCCCCGTCAGGAGCGGGGCGCTTCGCTTGAGCGGGGCCGCCGCCGCTGCTAAGAGGGGCGCGCTTTTCCTTGCATGTTCCGGAGTTGGTCCGTCTTGGCCGTGCTGCGCAATCTCATCCTCATTCTGGTTCTTTCGCTGCTGGGCGGGATGCCCGCCTGGGCCAATCCGCTGCTGGTGGTCGATCGGGATACGCTCGACGTGCTCTATGCGCAGGAAGCGGGCCAGCCCTGGCATCCGGCTTCGCTGACCAAGCTGATGACGGCCTATGTGGCGTTCGAGCAATTGGCCAATGGCGCGGTGACGCTGGACACGCCGGTCATCATCTCGCGCAATGCCGCCAAGGCGCCGCCCAGCCGCTCCGGGCTGGCGGTCGACAGCGCGCTCTCGCTCAATGATGCGCTCTATGTGATGCTGGTGAAATCGGCCAATGACGTGGCGGTGGCGATCGCCGAAACGGTGGGCGGCAGCGAAGAGCATTTCGTGGCGATGATGAACGACGCGGCCCGGCGCATGGGCCTCACCGCCACCCATTATGTCGATCCCAACGGGCTGAGCGATGAGGGGCAGGTGACCTCGGCCCGCGACCTGGCGATCCTGGCGCTCTATATCGAGCAGAATTACCCCCAGTTCATGCCCATCTTCGCCACCCGCGTGGTGCAATTGGGCAAGGCGCGGCTGCAATCGGAAAACGAGCTGTTGACGCATTTCGCCGGCACGACCGGCATGAAGACCGGCTATATCTGCGAATCCGGGCTCAATATCGTGGCGACGGTGGACCGCGAGGGCCGGCGGCTGATGGCGGTGGTGCTGGGCGGGTCCTCGGGGCGCGAACGCAACGAGCGGGCCGCCGGGCTGATCCTCAAGGCGCTCTCGGGCGGCTTGCAGCCCACGGGACAGACGGTGCTGGGCCTGGGCAACCTGGCCGGGGCGGCGCCGGTGAACATGCGGCCCAATATCTGCGGCAAGAATGCCGCCGAATATGTGAAGGCGCAGGAAGCGGCCTTTCCCATGGGGCTCAAGGGGGAGCCGAGCTACCTGACCGATGATATCGAGGCGCGCAGCTATGTCGCGGTCGATTTGGGCCGGCTGCGGACCGGTATCGCCCTGCCGCGCCCGCGGCCGGCGCATGTGCCGCTCAACCCGGTGCCGGCGGAAATGGCGGCGGCCGATCTCGATACGGCCCTGCGTCCGGGCTTCGAGAGCGGCCAGGCCGGCGTGCCCTATCCTCGTCCGCGCCCGGCCTTTCCGCGCTAGGGGCGTTCGCCGCCGGCGATGATGGAAAAGGTCAGCACGCCATCGGCTTCGTCCAGGCGGCAGGCATGGCCATGCTGGCGGCAATGGAGGGGAATGTCGATCCTGGCCATCGGATCAGTGGCCAGGACGGTGAATGCCTGACCTTGCGCGGCCCGGGACAGGGCTTTTTCCAGCTTGAGGACGGGCAGGGGGCATTTGAGCCCCCTGGCGTCGATGCGCGTTTCAATTGCCAAGGACGAGAACCCAGTAGACGCCATAGGCCGAGGCGGGATTGTTGGCGACGGCGACGCCCGCCTTGCCGGCTTGGGCCAGGAGGCCGGCGGCATCGGCGGCATTGTTGCGCCAGCCCGAGAAGGTTTCGGCGAAGGTGGCATAGCCGGCGCTGAGCTTCATCTGGGTAAGGGCCTGCGGCCTGGCCGGGGCGGTGCCGGTCTGGGCATATTGGTTGGCCAGCGCCTGGGCGGTGCCGTCGAGCCCCGGATCGGAGGCGAGCGGGGGCAGGCCGTTGGTGGCGCGATAGGCATTGACCAGCGCCACGGCCTCGCGCGGGTCGAGCCGGGCGCCGGGCTGGTCCATGCGGGCGCTGAGCGCCGGCGTGAGGCTTGCCGGGCTGGCGGGGCCGCCCATGGAGCAGGCCGCCAGGCTGGCCGCGGCAAGGGCGAAAAGGCCGAAGCGGGCCAGATGAGCGGGGCGAGAGGTCATGATCTTCCTTCCTGGCCTCATGGCCATTGTCAGCCGATTAACAGGTCGAGCCTTCCGCTGCGTTAATCGCCGTGCGGTGGCGGCCGTCGGAACGCTCTAAGCCCGCAAAAGGGGCAGGATTGCGGTGTCCGGCAGGCTCCGCTTGACGGAATTGCCGCGTGTATCTATTTTATGAATGTAAAACAGATGACGGAAAATGCGGAATGCAGGCCAGCGGGGCAAAGGGACGGGAAAGCGATCCGCGCTTCCAGCGCAGCCTCGATGCCTTGCTGGGGGCGGTGACGGCGCTGGTCGATGCGGGGCCGATCCAGCAGATTTCCATTACCCGGATCGTGGAGGCGGCGGGCGTGACGCGGCCGACCTTCTACCAGCATTTTCCCGATGTGCCGACGGCGGCGCAGCGGGCTGCACTGGCGCGGCTCGACGGGATATTTCCCGAAACGCTGCCGCTGCCGCCCGAGGCGGTCGTGAGCGCGGCATTGCTGAGCGCCCGTATCGAGGCCCATGCCATGCCGGTGCTGGAGCATCTATACGCACATCGGGATTTTTATGTGCGGGTGGTGGACGGCGCGGCCAGCGCCGGGTTTTTCGACGAGCTTGTCGGCTTCGTCGCCGCGCATCTGCTGCCCGAATCGCTGGACCTGCTGGCCCGGAGCGGCACGGCGCGGCGGCAGGATCTGATCGCGGTGCTGGCGGGGGGCAATATGTGGATGGTGGTGCGCTGGCTGCGCGGTGGCTGCATCGAGGCGCCGGCCGAACTGGCGCGGCGCATGTCCGGCATTGTCGCGGCGCTGGTGCAATAGATAAGCTGGTCCTTCGACCCGAGGCTTGGGGAGAGACGATTGTGAGATACGATCTGCACGCGACGGCCCGGCTGGCCTATGGGCTGGCCTTGTGCCTTGGCCTTGCAGCCTGCCAGCCGGCAGGCGAGGAAAAGGCGCGCAGCGCACCCCCGGTCAGGGTCGAAACCGTGGTCCTGACCGCCTATGCCGACAGCCAGGTGCTGACCGGCTCGGTCAAGGCGCGTTCGGAAACGCCACAGGCCTTCCTCATCGGCGGTAAGCTGACGGAAATGGCGGTGGATGTGGGCGCGCATGTGCGCGCGGGGCAGGTCCTGGCGCGGTTGGCGCCGGGCGAGCAGCAGGCCGATGTCGAGGCGGCGGGCGCGGCGCTGGAGGCCAATCAATCGCAACTCGACCAGGCGCAGGCGACGCTCGACCGCCAGGATGCGCTCTGGCAGCAGGGGCTGACCACGCGCAGCGCCTATGACGGCGCCAGGACGGCGGTGGAGACGGCGCGCAATGCCCGCGACAGCGCCCAGGCGCAATTGGCCACGGCGCGCGAGGCGCTCGGCGACACGATCCTCAAGGCCAGCGCCGACGGCATCGTCACGCAAAGGCGGTTCGAGCCGGACGAGGTGGTGCAGGCGGGCGTGCCGGTCTTCGCGATCGCCGAGGACGGCGCGCGCGATGCGGTGATCGAGGTGCAGGAAACCGCCATTGCCGGGCGCGACCGCAGCCTGCCGGTGGCGGTGGCGCTCCTGTCCGAGCCACAGCGTCAGGTGACGGGCCATGTGCGCGAAGTCTCGCCGGTGCTCGACGCGCAAACCGGCACCATCACCACCAAGGTGGACCTGGGAACGGTGCCCGAGGGCTTCTCGCTCGGCGCGCCGGTCAGCGTCACGCTGGAATCGGCGCCGCAGCAGCGCGTCGTCCTGCCCTGGAGCGCGCTGTGGCTGCAGGATGGCCAGCCCGCCGTCTGGGTGGTGAATGAAGACAATATCGTCTCGATCGTGCCGGTGCGGGTCGAGGCCTATGGCACCGGCATCGTCGTCATCGCCGACGGGCTTGCCGAAGGGCAGGTGGTGGTGGTCGAGGGCACCAAGCTGCTGACGCCCGGCCTGGAAGTGGACCCGATCGAGGAGGACGCGGCATGAAGACAATTTCCCTTGCCTTCGTGGCCGGACTGGCGGCGCTCCTGTCCGCCTGCCAACCCTCGGAGCCGGCGCCGGACCCGGTCCGTCCGGTCCTGAGCATGGTGGTCGAGCCCAGCGTTTCGGCGCAATCGGGCTTTGTCGGCGTGGTGGAGCCGCAGGTTTCGGTGGACCAGGCATTTCGCGTCGGCGGCACCATGGTCAATCGCGCGGTGGATGTGGGCGAGCAGGTCGCGGCGGGGGCGCTGCTGGCCAGCCTCGACAGCACCACGCTCGACCTGGCGGTGGAAACGGCCGAGGCCAATCTGCTGTCGGCCGAAGCCCAGCACGCCAATGCGGGGGCGGCCGAGGGGCGCCTGCGCGCCTTGCAGCAAAGCGACGTGGTGGCCATCGCCAATCTCGAACAGGCCCAACAGCAGAGCGCCGCGGCCCGGGCTAGCGTGGTGCAGGCGCAATCGCGCCTCGCCAAGGCCCGCGAACAATTGTCCTATGCACGATTGGTCGCGCCGTTCGATGGCGTGGTCACCGATGTGGGAGCGGAAGCGGGCGCCGTGGTCGGCGCCGGGCAGATGGTGGTGACGCTGGCCCAGATCGGCGCGCGGGACCTGGTGATCGACGTGCCGGAAGATTTCGTGCAGCAGGTGAAGATCGGCACGGAATTTATTGTCACGCCGCAACTCGATCCCGATGCGCGTATCCAGGGGAAATTGCGCGAGATCGCGCCGGAGGCCGATGCGATCACCCGCACCTGGCGCCTCCGGATCGGGCTGATCGATCCGCCGGAGCAATTCTGGCTGGGCACGACCGCCAGCGCGGTCCTGCTGCGCAGCGATATCGGGCAAATCCGCGTGCCGGCCAGCGCCATGGGCGGCACGGTCGAGGCCCCGTCGGTTTTCGTGGTGGATATGGAGCGCGCGACCGTGGAAGCGCGCGCCGTCGAGATCGGGCCTGAGGCCGATGGGCTGGTGCCGGTGCTTTCGGGGATCGAGGCGGGCGAGCGCGTGGTGGTTGCCGGTGTCGGTGCGCTGGTGGACGGGCAGGCCATTGCGGTCCGCCAGGAGGATATGAAGCAATGAACAGGTTCAATCTCTCCGACTGGGCGCTCGAGCATCGCTCGCTGGTCTGGTATTTCATGGCGGTGGCGCTGGCTGCCGGAATTTTTTCCTATCTGCATCTGGGGCGCGAGGAAGACCCGGCCTTCACCATCCGCACCATGGTTATCGTGGCGCAATGGCCCGGCGCTAATGCCGAGGACGTGGCCAGCCAGGTCACCGAGCGCATCGAGCGCGAATTGCAGGACCTGCCGAGCCTGGATTTCACCCGCTCGGTGAGCACGGCCGGCAAGGCCATGGTCTATGTCAACCTGCGCAACGAAACCCCGGCCGCCAGCGTGCGCGCGGTCTGGCTGGAAGTGCGCGCGATGATTTCGGACATCGCCTATACCTTCCCTCAGGGCGTGCAGGGGCCGTTCTTCAACGACCGGTTCGGCGACGTTTACGGCAATATCTATGCCTTCACGGCCGATGGGCTGACGCAAAGGCAATTGCGCGATTATGTCGAGGATGCGCGCTCGAAAATCCTTACCATCGCGGAAGCGGGCAGCGTCGAATTGCTGGGTGCGCAGGACGAGGTGGTGCGGCTCGAATTCTCCACCCGGCGGCTGGCGGCGCTGGGCATCAGCGCCGAGCAGGTGGTGGCGACCTTGCAGGACCAGAACGCGGTGTCGTCTTCCGGCGTCATCCAGGCGGGGCCGGAACGGGTCGCGGTGCGGGTGGGCGGGCAGTTCACCTCCGACGACAGCCTGCGGCGGATCAACCTGCGCATCGGGGATCGCTTCTTCCGGCTGGTCGATGTCGCCAGCATCACGCGCGGCTATGCCGATCCGCCCAGCGCGCTGTTCCGCTATAACGGCGAACCGGCCATCGGCCTGGCCATCGGCATGCGCGCGGGCGGGAACCTGCTCGAATTCGGTGAAAAGCTGGATGCGCAGATGCACAGAATCGTGGCCGAGTTGCCGGTGGGCGTCGACGTTCACCTGGTGTCCGACCAGCCCAGGGTGGTGGAAGAGGCGGTCAACGGCTTCACCAAGGCGCTGTTCGAGGCCATCGCCATCGTGCTGATCGTCAGTTTCGTCAGCCTGGGCCTGCGGGCGGGCCTGGTGGTGGCCCTGTCCATTCCGCTGGTGCTGGCCATCACGTTCCTGGCCATGGCCTATCTGGATATTTCACTCCAGCGCGTATCGCTGGGCGCGCTCATCATCGCGCTCGGGCTTTTGGTGGACGACGCGATGATCGCGGTGGAAATGATGGTGTCGCGGCTGGAAGCGGGCGAGACGCTGCGCAAGGCGGCGACCGCCGTTTATACCTCCACCGCCTTTCCCATGCTGACCGGCACGCTGGTGACGGTGGCGGGCTTCATCCCCATCGGCCTCAATACCAGCCAGGCGGGCGAGTTCACCTTCACCCTGTTCGTGGTGCTGGCCATTTCGCTGCTGGTGTCGTGGGTGGTGGCGGTGCTGTTCACGCCGCTGATCGGCGTAACGATCCTGCCCCGGCAACTCAAGCACAAGGGGCACAAAAAAGGGCGGCTGATGCGCGCCTTTTCCGCGCTCATCGAATGGGCCATGCGGCTGCGCTGGGTAACCATCGGCATCACCGTCGGCATTTTCGCGCTGGCGCTTTTCGGCATCACTTTGGTGCAGCAGCAGTTCTTTCCCTCATCGGACCGGCCCGAGCTGATCGTCGAATGGCGCTTGCCGGACAACAGCTCCATCGCCGAAACCAGCGCCCAGATGGCGCGGTTCGAGCGCGAGGCCCTGGCGGGCAATGCGAGCATCGACCATTGGTCGAGCTATGTGGGCGAGGGCGCGCCGCGCTTCGTGCTGCCGCTCGACGTGCCCGCGCCCATGGCCTCGCTGGGGCAGACGGTGATCGTCACCAAGGGGCTCGACGTGCGCGACCGGGTGCAGGCGGAACTAGAAGATTACCTTCGGCGCACCTTTCCGGGCACCGACGCCTTCATCAAGACGCTGTCGCTCGGCCCGCCGGTGGGCCGGCCCATCCAATACCGCATCAGCGGGCCGGATATTGGAGATTTGCGGGGCCATGCGCAGGACCTGGCGCGCGTGCTGGCGACCAATCCGCTGCTGGGACCGGTACGGTACGACTGGATGGAAGCGGGCCGGGTGGTCGAGGTCGACGTGTTGCAGGACAAGGCGCGGCAATTGGGCATCACCAATAGCGACATCACTTCGGCGCTCAACGGGGTGACTTCGGGGCAGGCGATCACCCAGATTCGCGACAGCATCTATCTGGTCAACGTGATCGGCCGGGCCGAGGATGCCGAACGCGGCTCGATCGAGACGCTGCAGAACCTGCAATTGTCCACCGGCGACGGCCGGGCCATTCCACTGGCGGCGGTGGCGACCTTCCGCTACACCCAGGAACAGCCGGTCATCATGCGGCGCGACCGGGTGCCGACCCTGACCGTCAGCGCCGATGTGCCGGGCAATGTGCAGCCGACGACCGTGGCGGCGCAATTGCAGCCGGTCGTGGACGATTTCGCCCAGGCCCTGCCTGCCGGCTATGCCCTGGCAGTGGGGGGCACGGTGGAAAACAGCGCGCAATCGACCGCGCCGATCATTGCCGTGGTGCCGCTCATGCTCTTCGTCATGGCCACGGTGCTGATGCTGCAATTGCAGAGTTTCTCGCGCCTGTTCCTGGTGGTGGCGGTGGCGCCGCTGGCGCTGATCGGCGTGGTGGCGGCACTTCTTCCCTTCGGCAAGCCCATGGGCTTCGTGGCCATTCTGGGCGTGCTGGCGCTGGTGGGCATCCTGATCCGCAATTCGGTGATCCTCATCGTGCAGATCGAGCATCTGCGCGGGGAAGGCGTGTCGCCCTGGCGGGCGGTGCTGAACGCCACCGAGCACCGCGTGCGGCCCATCATGCTCACCGCGCTGGCCGCCAGCCTGGGGCTGATTCCCATCGCCACGGAAGTGTTCTGGGAGCCAATGGCCTTCGCCATGATCGGCGGCATCCTGGTGGGGACGCTGCTCACGCTCATCTTCCTGCCGGCGCTCTACGTGGCCTGGTTCCGAATCGCGCCCGAGCCGGAGCCGCAGGCGGAGGCGCTGCCCGCGGCGTGACAAGACGGGGGCGGCGCGCCGATCCCCCGTTCGCCCTATTCGGCCGCCACCGGTACGCCGAATTCGGCCAGGGCGGCAAATTCGTGCGCGTCCTTGCCGTTGACCCGTTCTTCCCACGGATCGACCTGGGCGAAACGCTGCGCGTGGACGAAACGGTCGAAATAGTGGCGGCGCTTTGCGGAATCGTCGACGATCGCGGCCTTGATGCTGTCCATGCCGACCCTGTCGGCCCATTTGTAGATGCGTTCGAGATAATGGCCCTGCTCGCGGTAGAGCTGGGTGAGGGCAACGATGATTTCGAGGGCTTCGTCCTCGTTGTCGGCGTGGCAGAGGAGCTTGGTGCCCTTGATTTCGAGGCCCGCCGCGCCGGCGAAGTGGATGTCGTAGCCCGAATCCACGCAGACGACGCCGATATCCTTGCAGGTGGCCTCGGCGCAATTGCGCGGGCAACCCGACACGGCGAGCTTGACCTTGGCCGGGGTCCAGGCGCCCCACATGAATTTTTCCAGGCGAACGCCGAAACCGGTGGAATCCTGAGTGCCGAAGCGGCACCAATCCGAGCCGACACAGGTTTTGACCGTACGCAGCCCCTTGGCATAGGCGGCGCCGGACACCATGCCGGCCGCGTTGAGATCGGCCCAGACGGCGGGCAAATCCTCTTTCCGGACACCCAAAAGGTCGATGCGCTGGCCGCCCGTGACCTTCACGGTGGGAATGGCGAACTTGTCGGCTACGTCGGCGATGGCGCGCAATTCGCGCGGATTGGTGAGGCCACCCCACATGCGCGGCACCACCGAATAGGTGCCGTCCTTCTGGATATTGGCGTGGATGCGCTCATTGATGAAGCGCGATTGCCCGTCGTCGCCATAGTCGCCGGGCCATTCGGCCACCAGGTAATAATTGAGCGCCGGACGGCACTTGGCGCAGCCGCAGGAGGTTTTCCACTCCAGTTCCTGCATGATGGCGGGGATGGATTTCAGCCCTTTGGCGACAATCAGCCGGCGCACTTCGCCATGACCATACTCGGTGCAGGGGCAGATGGGCTTGACCGCGCCGGGATTGTAGGCGGAGCCCAATTGCAGGTGCAGCAGTTTTTCGACCAGATGGGTGCAGGAGCCGCAGGAGGCCGAGGCCTTGGTATGGGCGCGCACGCCATCGAGATCGGTGAGGCCCTTTTCGGCGATGGCGGCGAGGATCGTGCCCTTGCACACGCCGTTGCAGCCGCAAATCTCGGCCTTGTCGGGCAGGGCGGCAATTGCGGCCATGGGGTCCATCTGGCCGCCGCCCTGGAAGGCCTGGCCGAACACGAGGGTGTCGCGCATGGGGCCGATCGGCTCGGCCTTGCGGATGAGGTCGAAGAACCAGGCGCCGTCCTCGGTTTCGCCATAGAGCACGGTGCCCACGATCCGGTCGCCCTCGATCACCAGGCGCTTGTAGACGCCGGCGGCGGCATCGCGCAGCACGATTTCCTCGCGCCCTTCGCCCTCGGCGAAATCGCCGGCCGAATAGAGGCTGACGCCGGTGACCTTGAGCTGGGTGGCCGTCTTGACCGGCCTGAACGCCGCCTCGGCGCCGGTCAGGGTGGCGGCCGCGACCCTGGCCATGTCGTAAAGCGGGGCCACCAGGCCATAGACGACATTGTCGTGCTCGACGCATTCGCCCAGCGCCAGGATGGCGGGATCGGAGGTGAGCATGGCATCGTCCACCACGATGCCGCGCTCCACATGCAGGCCGGCATCGGTGGCGATGCGGGTTTCGGGACGAATGCCGGCGGCCATGACGACGATGTCCGCGTCGTGGACGGTGCCGTCCTCCAGCAGCACCGCCTCGACCCGGCCGTCGCCGAGAATGGCCTTGGTCTGGGCATTGCATTGTATCACGATGCCGCGCCGTTCCAGCTCGCGCTGCAAGAGATAGCCGGCGGCCGCGTCGAGCTGGCGCTCCATCAGGTATTCGCGCAGGTGCAGCACCACGACATGCATGCCGCGCCCGCGCAGGGCGGCGGCGGCTTCCAGCCCCAGAAGGCCCCCGCCGATCACCACGGCCCTGGCGCCGGGCTTTTCGGCCGCCGCCAGCATGGCGTCGACATCGTCGAGATCGCGGAAGGCCATGACGCCGGGCAGGTCCTTGCCGGCCAGGGGCGGGATGAAGGGCGCCGAGCCGGTGGCGATGACCAGCCGGTCATAGGGCGTGTTCACGCCGTTGGCGGTGACGACTTTCGCCGCGCGGTCGATTTTCGTCACCGTCCGGCCAAAGCGGGTGGTGACCTTGTGAGCCGCGTACCAGGCCGCGTCGTGGGTGACGATGTCCTCATAGGTCTTTTCGCCCGCCAGGACCGGCGAGAGCATGATGCGGTTGTAATTGCCGCGCGGCTCGGCCCCGAACAGGGTGACCTCATAGCGGTCGGGATCGGCTGCGAAAAGATGTTCGAGCATTCGCCCCGACGCCATGCCCGCACCGATGACGACCAGTTTCTCGCCCATGGCCAATGTCTCCTGAAACGCTGTCGGCCAAAGCATTGCAGAAAGTGTGCCAGCCACTGGGGGCGTTGATTTCGCTTGGATAGAAAAGAGGTTGGCGGGAATTCCGGAAGTGACGTCTATAGGCCGGAAACGACAGGCAGCCTAGCGAAGCAGCGCATTGCGCAATTTTTAAGCGGAATTCTGTTCTGCTTATTATTTCGCCTATGTGGCGGCGGGTTTAAAGCCCGGCGACCCGGCACTGGGTCATACCGACCTCAAATATATCTGCCTGAATACGCAATAGGGATGGCTGGTGATCCCGGCGCGATTCGAACGCGCGACCCCAGGATTAGGAATCCTGTGCTCTATCCTGCTGAGCTACGGGACCAGCCAGATGTGGACCTAGCAGCGCCGGGCGCAAGATTCAAGCGCGGGAGATCGTGGCGCGCAGCCGGTTGATCCGTTTGTGCGCCTCCGCTAAACGGTGCGCAAACGAAAGGACGTTCAATGCGTGCGGAAATCGAAAAGACCGTCGCCGAAATCGAGCAGGTGCTGAGCCTGCTGAGGAGGCATCTTTGACTGGGATACAGCACAGGTCCGGCTCGACGCGCTGACGGCGCAGACCGAATCCCCCGAATTCTGGAATGACCCCGAAAAGGCCCGCACAATCATGCGCGAGCGGGACGAACTCGACGTCGCGGTCAAGACCGTGCGCGAACTCGAGGCGGGCATTCGGGACAATAGCGAACTCATCGAACTGGGCGAAGCCGAGGGCGACGAGGCGGTGGTGCGCGAGGCCGAGCAGGCCCTGGCCGACCTCATGCAGACGGCGCGCCGCACCCAGATCGAAACCCTGCTCTCGGGCGAGGTGGACGGCAACGATTGCTACGTCGAAATCCATTCGGGCGCTGGCGGCACCGAAAGCCAGGACTGGGCCAACATGCTGCTGCGCATGTATAGCCGCTGGGCCGAGCGGCGGAAGATGAAGGTCGACACCATCGAAATGCACGATGGCGAAGAGGCCGGCATCAAGTCCGCCACCATCCTGGTCAAGGGGCATAATGCCTATGGCTGGATGAAGACGGAAAGCGGCGTGCATCGGCTGGTGCGCATCAGCCCCTACGATTCGGCCGCGCGGCGGCATACCAGCTTTTCCAGCGTCTGGGTCTATCCGGTGGTCGATGACTCGATCAACATCGAGATCAACGAGGCCGACCTCAAGATCGACACCTATCGCTCCTCGGGCGCGGGCGGCCAGCACGTCAATACTACGGATTCAGCCATCCGCATCACCCACGTGCCCACCGGTATCGTGGTGGCCTGCCAGCAGGAACGCAGCCAGCACAAGAACCGCGCCACGGCCATGAACATGCTCAAGGCCCGGCTTTACGAGCAGGAATTGCAAAAGCGCGAGGAAGCGGCCATGGCCGAGGCGGCCAGCAAGACCGATATCGGCTGGGGTCACCAGATCCGCTCCTATGTGTTGCAGCCCTACCAGATGGTCAAGGATTTGCGCACCGGCGTGGAAAGCGGCCAGCCTTCGGTGGTGCTGGATGGCGATCTCGACGATTTCATGGAAGCGGCCCTGGCCCAGCGGGTCGGCGTCGCCACCGACGCGCAAGAATAGGCTCGGACCAGCATCGGGGCGACAGATCCCCATCAGGTCATCCCCACTTTCGTGGTGGGAATGGCCTGGTGGGCAAGCCTGTGGCAAAGAGCTTCAACCCAGGGGCGACCTCGACCTATCCCAGCAGCGCCACCAGACGCTTGCCGGCGTCGAGGAACGGCTTGGGATTGATGGCCTGGTCGTTGCGGCGGATCTCGAAATGCAGGTGCGGGCCGGTGGAACGGCCCGTCGAGCCGACGCGGGCGATGGGCGTGCCGGTATGGACGCTCTGGCCCTCATGGGCAAGCTGGGCGCTCAAGTGCCCATAGCGCGTTACCAGCCCGTTGGGATGGCTGACTTCCACCACCTTGCCATAACCCGAACGCGTGCCCACGAAACTCACCACGCCATCGGCGGCGCTGAACACGGTGGTGCCGCGCGCGGCGGCGAAGTCGATACCGGAATGGAAGGCAACGCGACCGGTGAACGGGTCCTTGCGATTGCCGAAGCTCGAACTCTGCCGATACGTGCCGGTGATGGGCATATGCACCGGGGCGGCGTCGAGCCCGTCGCGGGCCGCCTTGTAGCGCATCAGTGCGTCCATCACCGCATTGGCATCCTCGATCATCGGGGAGGGCGTTGCGCCATCCACCGCGTCGAGCAAGGGGCCGCCCATGCCGTTGAGCCCGGCTTCGGGCAGGTCCAGCGCAATGCCCAGCCGCGCCATTTCGGCGGCGATGCCCGCGGTGCGGGTGCTCGCCGTCTGCGCGATGTCGGCCATCGCCAATTGCGTTTCGTCCAGCATGCGCGCCAGGGCGGCGGCGGTCTGGGCAATGTCGGGATTGCCCGAGGGCGCGATGGACGCGTTGGAGGCGGGAGATGGCATGTCGCGCGTTGCGGTAATGCCGAGCTGGTCGGCCTTGTCCACCAGGGCTTTGACCAATTGATGCTGTTCGAGCAGCATGTCCTGTTGCTGGGCAAGGTCCTGCAATTGCAGGTTGATGTCGCCGGCCTGGGCGTAATTGCGCGATTGCAGCCGGTCGATCTCGGTGCGCATCTGCGCCAGGCGATCCTCATAGGCCTCGATGACCAGTTCGTTCTGGCCGTTCATCAGCCGGGCAATGTCGGGCGCCATCAACAGGCCCGTCGCCGTCAGCGCATTGGCGCCCAGGAGCAGCGCGAACATGGTGTAGAAAAGGCCGGGATGAATGCCCTTGCGCGACGCTCCGTCCTTTTGGCGTCCGGCATGTCCGAAACTGGCTGATGACTGCACGCGACCGGCCCCACACATTATCATGGTGAACCGAATATGAGCGGGGATGGTTAAGAAAGCCGAAAATCCGCAGCCGGCCAGACGGTCGGTATGTGCCCTCAGGCGGCCAGCACCTCATCCAGCGCGGCGAGCATCTTGGCGGCATGGCCCTTGATGCGGGTGGCGCGGACGATGCGGGCAATGGTGCCGTCGGCGCCGACGATGACGCTGGTGCGGATGAGGCCCATGAATTCGCGGCCATAGAGCTTTTTCATCTGCCACAGGCCGAAGGCTTCGATGGCATGGCGCTGCGGGTCGGCCGCCAGCGGGATCGCCAGCCCATATTTGGCGCGGAATTTCGCGTGCTTTTCCACCGAATCGGGGGAAATGCCGATCAGTTCGGCGCCGCGCGCGGCGAAATTGGGCGCCAGGGCGGAAAATTCCTGGTTCTCGTCGGTGCAGCCGCCCGAATCGTCCTCCGGATAGAAGAACAGCACGACCGGACGGCCGCGCAGCGCGCTCAGCGTGACCGTGCTGCCATCGTCGCGCGGCAGGGTGAAGTCGGGCGCGCTGTCGCCGGGCTTGAGATGGGTCATGCTTGTCCTCCACAGCTTGGTTCTGCATAGAGGGTGTCGGCGCTACATTCCAGCCGGTATCATCGAGCACAGGACCGCGATGGGCGGTTGATTCTTCGAGGTGGCGGCAGGTATCGGCGCGGCCTCGTCCGTGACAACAAGTGAGCGCAACGACCATTTCTGCGGACCCGCCGATCCCGTTGTCCCCGCCAGCGCGGCGCCCGCCGCTGCGTCGTGCCGCCAAGCTGGCGGTGTGGATCGTCGGCATTCCCTGCGTCTTGCTGCTGGCGCTCTATCTCATTCTGCTCATAACCCCCATCCGCCTGCCTTTCGCGGGCCAGGCCGTGCGGGCTTTCGTGCAATCGATGATCCCGCCCAGCGCTTCCATCTCCATGGGCGACATGGCCCTGGCGCTGGAAAACGGCATCTGGCCGGTGGTGCGCTTCTCGCCCGTCACGCTCACCGACCACCAGAGCGGGGCGCGCATCGAGATGGAGGCCTTCGAGGTGGGGTTTTCGCCCACCCGGGCATTGTTCGGCCAGCCGGGTGCCACCGTCACCGTGGTGAAGCCGCATCTGCAAATGGTGCAGGATTTGCACGGGCCGCGCCTGGCGCGGCTCGAATTGCTGGACGCGCCCGATGGCGGGCCGCCGACGCTGCGGGTGCTCGAAGGGCAGCAGGCCTTTCCCACGGTCGCCATTTCCGCCGAGGGCGTGGGAAAAAATGCCGAACAGGCCCTGCGCTCGGACAATGACTGGCTGATCTACAATCTCGAAGCCGGCGACAAGGCCATTGCCGACCTGGTCGAGCAGGTGGCGCAGGGCCGGTTTTCGCGCCTCGTGGTGCGGGGCGGCCGGCTCGACATGTCCGATTCGGTCTATGGGCTCTATCGCAGCTTTTCCCACCTGAGTGTGGAAATCGGCGCCTCCCGGGACCGGAAATCGGCCAGCGGCGAATTTTCGGCCGTCATCGGCGGGCGCAAGGTGGTGGGCACGCTGGAGCGGGTGCTGGACGAGGATGGCGGTTCGCGCCTCAAGGTCGATGCCACCAATATCGATTTTTCCGCGCTCCTGCCCTTTCTCGACGACCGCGACAGCATGGCCGGTATCCAGGGGGCGGGCGCGCTTTCGCTCGACATGGCGTTCGACCCGGACGGCAAGGTCACCGGCGGCGATTTCCGCATCGACATGACCGGGTCGGACCTGCGGATCAAGGACGATTACTTCCCGATCGCCAGTTCCATCCTCGATGTCGAATGGCAGCCGGCCTCGGGGCAGTTCCGGCTGGCCGAGGGCACGCTGCGCATCGGGAACAGTTCCGCCACGGTTTCGGGCGTTTTCGCCTTGGGCCTCGACAGGACCTATGGCCCCGTTGTGGGTATTTCGCTTTCGGCGCGCGACCTGTTCGTGCAGCCCTACGACCTGCCGGCGGCGGAAAACCCGTTCGAGAGCGTGGAGTTTTCCGGCTGGTCGGCGCCGCTTTACGGGGCGCTGGGCATCGACCGGATCGTGGCCCGCAAGGAGGGCGTTTTGGTGGAGGCGTCCGGGCGGTTCGACATGCTGCGCGCCGGCATCGGCGTCAGGCTCGACGTGGCCGGGCAGGGCGCCAGCGCCGACGACGTCAAGCGCCTCTGGCCCTATTTCCTGGGCACGGAAAGCCGCGATTGGGTCGTGGCCAATGTCAGTGCCGGCCGGGTCCGGGATGCGTCGCTGCACTTCGATTTCCCCGTGGGCACGCTGGCCCTCGAGGGCGAGGACAAGCCGATCCCCGAGGGCGGCATGCAGATCGCCATGGTGGGCGAGGACGTGGCGGTCAAGCCGATGGTGAGCATGGATCCGATCCTCATTACCGGCGACACGAGCCTGGTGGTCGACGATGCCGAAGTGAGCATTGCCGGGGGCGGCGGGGCGCTCGACACCGAAAAGGGCCGGATCGCGGTGCGCAATCCGGCTTTCGTGATGGACAATTCCGACAGCGCCAATCGGATCATCGAAGTGTCCGGCGATCTCAGCGCGCCCATCCCGGCCGTGCTGGCGCTGATCCGCCGGCAGCAGCCCCAGGCGCTCGACGGGCTGTCCCTGCCGGTGGACCTGGCGACCTTGTCGGGCACGCTCGAGGCGGGCCTGCTCACCACCATCGTGCTGGACGATCCCAAAAGCGGCCGGCCGATGAGCATCGATTACGTGGCCAATGGCGCGGTCAGCAATTTTGCCAGTACGGCGCCGATCCAGGGCCACACGATCGGCAAGGGGCAATTGGCCTTCTCCATCTCCCAGGAAGGCTACCAATTGGGCGGCACGGCGGAAATCGACGGCATGGAGGCGCAGGTCGCCTTGCAGGGCTCGCCCGAAGGCGAGCCGGTTTTCCGCCTGGGCTCCAGCGTGGCGGTGGCCGACCTGGCCAGGATGGGGTTCGATGCCTCGTCCTTCCTCAGCGGCACGGTCGATTTCCAGGCGCAGCCGCTGGCCAATGGCGATCTGAAGATGGCCGTCGACCTCGAACAGGCCGGGCTCACCATCCGCGACCTGGGCATAACCAAGCCGGTGGGTACGCCCGGTTCGCTGACGGCGATCGTGCAGATGGATGGCGAGGTGACCCATCTCAAGGACATCGCCCTGGCTTTCGGCGGCGTCCGGCTCGAAGGAGAACTCGATTACCACGCCACGAAAGGCCTGGTGTCGGCCGATTTCGATACATTCGCGCTCAGCGCCGGCGACAGCGCCAATGTGACGCTCTCGCCCATGGACGGCGGCTATGCGGTGCGCATCCGCGGCGAGCAGCTCGACCTCAAGCCGATGCTGAGCCGCTTTTTCAGTCTCGGCCAGGGCAGCGGCGGGGTGCAATCGACGCAGTTCGACGAGGCCATCGCGCTCGATGTGCAGCTCGATCGCGCTGGCGGCTATTATGCCACCACCGCCTTCAATCTCGACCTCGACCTGTTGTTGCGTGGCACCGACCTGCGCCGCGCCACCCTCACCGCGCAATTCAGCGAGGGCAATGCCATCTCGATCACCACCAATCCCGCTCCGAAAGGCCGCACGCTCAGCGTTGCCTTCAACGATGCGGGCACGATCCTGCGGTTCCTGGGTATCTATTCCCAGCTCGCCGGCGGTTCGGGCAGCCTGGTCCTGACCACGGACCGCGATCTCGATGCCGAGGCGGGGCGACTGGTGATGCACGATTTCGCGCTGGTGGACGAAGACAAGGTGGTGCAGGTGCTCGGCAATCATTCCGATTCCCGCGCCGCCATCGCCGCGCAGAACCGGCTCGATTTTACCGCCGGGCAGGTGGATTTCGTCCGTCGCAGCGACCGGGTCGAGGTGAGCAATGCGGTGCTGACCGGCGAAACGGTGGGCGGCACCATGCGGGGCGTCATCTATACCGGAAGCCGCCAATACGATCTGGCAGGCACCTATGTGCCGCTGTTCGGGCTCAACAGCGCCTTTCAGAAAATCCCGCTGCTCGGGCCGCTCCTGGGCGGGCGCGAGGGCGAAGGCCTGGTCGGCGTCACCTTTGCCATTCGCGGCCCGCTGGACAATCCCGATTTCCGCATCAACCCGCTCTCGCTGCTGGCGCCGGGCGTGTTCCGCGAATTGTTCGAGTTCCGCACCCGCGAATTGCCTTCCGGGCGGTAGTGAGGTGACGACACGTCCGACCGACACCGGGCTGCTATGGCGTAACCCGCCGGCCTGTGCAAGAGCCGCAACAGTATTGGACGTGGGGAGAGAGGCCCACAGCTCACGTCCATGGGCAGCATCGGTTATGATCCGACCTATTCCCAATCGGGGCGAACGAGGACGATCCGCTTTTTTCCAACCTGCACTTTGAACGCGTCGGTTTCTTTATTTCGCTGGTTCCAGAAAAACAGCTTGCTGGCGTCTTCAATCAGGCGGTCATCGATCCTCACCGCCCGTTCAGCGATTTTTCTTCTCGCCTCCGACTGTGAAGAAACCAAGCCGCTGGCCGCAACGAGGGCCGCTGCCGACCTAGCGCTCTTCCATTCGCCGTTTGGTCCGGTATCCACAAGAACCGTAGGTAATGTAGCGGTGGTGACGCCGGCCTCGAAGGTCGCGGCGGCCGTGGCGGCGGCCTGTTCGGCGGCGGCGCGGCCATGCACGATGGCGGTCACTTCCGTGGCCAATATCTTCTTGGCCTCGTTGATTTCATTGCCGCCCAGGACGGCCAGCCGCTCGATCTCGGGGATCGGCAACCGGGTGAAGATTTTCAGGAATTTTCCGACATCGGCGTCTTCGCTGTTGCGGAAATATTGCCAGAAATCATAGGGGCTGAAGAGGTCGCCATTGAGCCAGACGGCGCCGGAGGCCGACTTGCCCATCTTCTCGCCGCTCGCCTTGGTGAGCAGCGGCGTCGTCAGCGCGTAGAGCTGCGGCCCGCCCATGCGGTGCGAAAGATCGACGCCGTTGATGATATTGCCCCATTGGTCCGAGCCGCCCATTTGCAGCACGGTGCCATAGCGCCGGTTCAGCTCGACGAAGTCGTAGCCCTGCATAATCATGTAGTTGAATTCGAGGAAGCTCAGCGATTGCTCGCGGTCGAGCCGCAGCTTGACCGAGTCGAACGAGAGCATGCGGTTGACCGAAAAATGCCGGCCCACATCGCGCAGGAATTCGACATATTTCAGCTCCAGCAGCCAGTCGGCATTGTTGACCATGATGGCCGGGTTGCTACCCTCGTAGTTGAGGATATTGCCGTAAACCTTCTTGATGCCTTCGATATTGGCCGCGATCTGCTCGACGGCCAGCAGCTTGCGCTGGTCGTCGCGGAACGAAGGATCGCCCACCATGGAGGTGCCACCGCCCATGAGGCTGATCGCCTGGTGCCCGGTTTCCTGCAACCAGTAGAGCATGGTGACGGTGATGAGATTGCCGATATGGATCGAGGTCGCCGTGGCATCGTAGCCGACATAGCCGGTGATCTTGCCGGTGGCGGCAAGCGTGTCGAGCCCTTCGGGGTCGGAAATCTGGTGGATGAAGCCGCGCTCGTCGAGCACGCGGAGGAAATCGGATTTGAACTTTGCCATTGTGCGATCCAAAGGTCGTCCCCGTCACAGGGTCATTCCCGCGAAAGCGGGAACCTCTGTTTGAAGGACCACCGCTAGGGGAAACGGAGATCCCCGCTTGCGCGGGGATGACGTCGTGGTGGTTTCAATCGCAGATTTGCGCTCCGCTCAGCGCCCGCCGCCGTCCGCGATCTCCTGACGGCGACGGTCGAGATATTCGGCGCAACTGGCGGTCAACTCGTCGATCTTGCCCTCGAAGAAGTGGTTGGCGCCTTCCACGATCTGCTGTTCGATGGTGATGCCCTTCTGGGTCTTGAGCTTGTCCACCAGCTTCTGCACCGAAGAGGGCGGGGCCACCCGGTCCTTGTCGCCATGGATGATGAGGCCCGAGGAGGGGCAGGGCGCCAGGAACGAGAAATCGTAGAGGTTTTCCGGCGGCGCCACCGAAATGAACCCTTCCACTTCCGGGCGGCGCATCAGCAATTGCATGCCGATCCAGGCGCCGAAGGAAAAGCCGGCGATCCAGCAGCCGCGCGACTCGCGGTTGATGATCTGCAGCCAGTCGAGCGCCGCGGCGGCATCGGAAAGTTCGCCGATGCCGTGGTCGAACACGCCCTGGCTGCGGCCCACGCCGCGCGAATTGAAGCGCAGCACCGAAAAGCCGCGCTCGGCGAACATGTAGAAGAGATTATAGACGATCTGGTTGTTCATCGTGCCGCCGAATTGCGGGTGCGGATGCAGCACGATGGCCACCGGCGCGTTGGGCTCCTTGCCCGGCTGGTACCGGCCTTCCAGACGCCCTTCCGGGCCGTTGAAGATCACTTCTGGCATGGGTTTCTTTTCCGGCCTCTTCGGCTCTGTCACTCATGGGTCTGTCCGGCCCCCGAAAGCGGCCCCACGCGGCTTGACTAAGCCCCGGCCGCTCCCTAAAACATGGGTCGGAAAACCAGTTTAGAATTGTTCAAAACGGGTTTTTGGGCCATTCTCCGGCCTCTGAAGCGCCCCTTGTAATGAAGTTGGGCGCCGGATTTCAAGAAGTGTTTGGTTTGGGCGGGCGCCAGCGGCCCGGATCGGACATTCCGGCGGAACCGTTTGGGCAACGCCAAACAGGAACTACGAGGTTCCCGCTCGCGTGGGAATGTCATCGCTATTGAGGCCGGATCGGTCGCATTCGGCAGGACGTACGAACAAGGTAAGATGACAAGACCGGCGATCTACCTGGATCATAATGCCGCGTCCCCGCTTCGGCCCGAAGCGCGGGAGGCATTGCTGGCGGCGTTGGCGCTGACCGGCAATCCTTCCTCGGTGCATGGCCATGGGCGGGCCCTGCGCGACGTCATCGAGACGAGCCGGCAGCAGGTGGCGCGCCTGGCTGGCGCCGAGCCACGCCAGCTCGTCTTTACCGGTTCGGCCACCGAGGCGTTGACCCAGGCCATTGTCGGCGGCGCGAAGGCCTTTTCGGCGGGCGCCGTGGCCGTGAGCGCCGGGGAGCACGCCGCCGTGCTCAAGGCCGCCGAGGCGACGGGCCTGCCGGTCTGGATTGTGGCGCTGGATGGCGAGGGGCGGATCGACCTCGATCGGCTGGCCGCGCTCCTGGCCCGCGCCGATGGGGAAAATGTCACGCTGCTGGTGGCGCTGCATTGGGTCAACAGCGAAACCGGCGTGGTCCAGCCCATGGGACGGATCAATGCGCTGGTCGGGCCGACCCGCCACACGCTGGTCGTGGACGCGGTGCAGGCCCTTGGCAAGCGCGATCTGGATTTTGCCGCTTCGGCACCCGATATGATGGCCATAAGCGGCCACAAGATCGGTGCGCCGGCCGGGATCGGCGCGCTGTTGGTGAAGGGCCATGCCGATATCGTGCGGCTCATTCCCGGCGGCGGGCAGGAACAGGGCCGGCGCGGCGGAACCGAGGCGGCGGCGCTGATCGCGGCCTTCGGCGCGGCGGCGGCGGCCAATGCCTATGACGCTCCCGCCATGGCGCGCCTGTCCGGCCGGGTGGAAGCGGGGCTCCAAGCCCTGGCGCCGGACGTCAGGATTTTCGGCCGCGAGGCCGAGCGTGCGGGCAATGTGGTCGATTTCGCCGTGCCCGGCCTGCGCAATGCCACGGCGATGATGGCGCTGGACCTGATGGGTCTTTCGGTGTCATCGGGGTCCGCCTGTTCCTCGGGCAAGGTCGGGCCCAGCCATGTGCTGGCCGCCATGGGCGTGCCGGCGGACCTGGCCGAATGCGCCCTGCGCGTCAGCTTCGGCTGGACCTCTACCGACGCGGATGCCGAGGCATTCCTCGCCGGCTTTGAAAAAGTCCTTTCCCGCCAGAGGCGGGGAGGGAAGGCGGCATAGCGGTTCCCTTCGGGGGATCGTGCCGGAATGGTGGCCATGCCGCCCTGTATCGAATTGTTCGCGGCGGCCTTGACCCGCCGAGGGACGCAAAGGAGAAGCCTGATGGCGGATTACGACATCCCGACGCTCAAGGAAGAAATCGATCGGGAAACGGTCGAGCAGGTGCTGGCGCTCGACGTCGACAAATACAAGTATGGTTTTGAGACAATCATCGAATCCGACGTGGCCCCGATCGGGCTCAACGAGGATACGATCCGCTTCATTTCGGCCAAGAAGGACGAGCCGGAATGGATGCTGGAATGGCGCCTCGATGCGTTCCGCCGCTGGCAGACCATGGACGAGCCCAACTGGGCCAAGGTCCATTATCCCAAGATCGATTTCCAGGCGATCAGCTATTACGCGGCGCCCAAGAGCTTCAAGGGGCCCAAGAGCCTCGACGAAGTCGATCCCGAATTGCTGCGCACCTATGAAAAGCTCGGCATTCCGCTCAAGGAGCAGGCGATCCTGGCCGGCGTGGAAGGCGCGGGCGAGCCGACCGGCACGCCGTTTTCGGGCAATGTCGCGGTCGATGCGGTGTTCGACTCGGTTTCGGTGGTCACGACCTTCCGTGCCGAACTGGCCAAGGTCGGCATCATCTTCTGCTCGATCTCCGAGGCTATCCGCGAGCATCCCGAGCTGGTGCAGAAATATCTCGGCTCCGTGGTCCCGGTTTCCGACAATTACTATGCCACGCTCAATTCGGCGGTCTTCACCGACGGCTCCTTCGTCTATATCCCCAAGGGCGTGCGTTGCCCGATGGAGCTTTCGACCTATTTCCGCATCAACGAAAAGAAGACCGGCCAATTCGAGCGCACGCTCATCATCGCCGACGACGAGAGCTATGTGAGCTATCTCGAGGGCTGCACCGCGCCGACCCGCGACGAGAACCAGCTTCACGCCGCCGTGGTCGAACTGGTGGCGCTCGACAATGCCGAGATCAAGTATTCCACGGTGCAGAACTGGTATCCGGGCGACAAGGACGGCAAGGGCGGCGTCTACAATTTCGTCACCAAGCGCGGCGATTGCCGGGGCGACCATTCCAAGATTTCCTGGACCCAGGTGGAAACCGGCTCGGCCATCACCTGGAAATATCCGAGCTGCATCCTGCGCGGCGACAACAGCCGGGGCGAGTTCTATTCCATCGCCATTTCCAACGGCTACCAGCAGATCGACAGCGGCACCAAGATGCTGCATCTGGGCAAGAACACGTCCAGCCGCATCATCTCCAAGGGGATTGCCGCCGGCTTCTCGGACAATACCTATCGCGGCCAGGTTTCGGCGCATGCCAAGGCCAGGAATGCCCGCAATTTCACCCAGTGCGACAGCTTGTTGATCGGCGACAAATGCGGGGCGCACACCGTGCCCTATATCGAGAGCCGCAACGGTACGGCCGTGTTCGAGCACGAGGCGACCACCTCGAAGATTTCCGATGACCAGATGTTCTATTGCATGCAGCGGGGCCTGTCCGAGGAAGAGGCGGTGACCCTCATCGTCAACGGCTTCGTGCGCGACGTGCTGCAACACCTGCCGATGGAATTCATGGTGGAAACCCAGAAGCTGATCTCGATCAGCCTCGAAGGCAGCGTGGGGTAATCCCGCACCGGAAACGAATGCATATCGGCTGGCGCCGATCGGGCGACGCCGTCACCAAACTGGAGACTGAAAATGACCACTCCCATTCTTGAAATCCGCAACCTGCATGCCCGTATCGAGGAGCGCGAAATCCTCAAGGGCGTCAACCTCGTCATTCCGCCCGGCGAAGTCCACGCCATCATGGGCCGCAACGGTTCGGGCAAGTCCACGCTGAGCTATGTGCTGGCCGGCAAGGAGGATTACGAGGTCACCGAGGGCGAAGTGCTGCTCAACGGTGAGAACATCCTCGAGATGGAGCCGGACGAGCGCGCCGTGGCGGGCCTGTTCCTGGCTTTCCAGTATCCGATCGAAATTCCCGGTGTCGCCACCATGACCTTCCTCAAGGCCGCGCTCAATGCCCAGCGCAAGGCGCGGGGCGAGGCCGAACTGACCACGCCCGAATTCATGCGGGCGATCAAGGACGCCAGCGGCCAGCTCAACGTCGATAGCGAGATGCTCAAGCGCCCGCTCAATGTCGGATTCTCCGGCGGCGAGAAGAAGCGCGCCGAAATCATGCAGATGGCGCTGCTCAAACCCGCTTTGGCGGTGCTGGACGAAACCGATTCCGGCCTCGACATCGACGCGCTGCAAGTCGTTTCCAAGGGCGTCAATGCCCTGCGCGACGGCCAGCGCTCCATGCTGGTCATCACCCATTACCAGCGCCTGCTCAACCATATCGTGCCCGATGTCGTGCATGTCTTTGCCGATGGCCGGATCGTGGAGAGCGGCGACAAGGACCTGGCGCTCAAGCTCGAAGCCGAAGGCTATGCCAGCTATGGTGGGGAGGCGGCCTGAGCCATGCGCACGACTTTTCCCGTTCGGCTCGGCGCTGCCGAGAACAATCTGATCGACCAGCTCAAGGCTGCGGGGGCGGACCAGGCCGCCGAGCGCATCGCCACGATCGGCCTGCCGACCCGGCGCGTCGAGAGCTATCACTATACCGATCTCAAGACCCTGTTGCGGACCATTCCCGCTCTCGGCCAGCCGGCCAACCAGGCCAGCGCTCCGGCCTTGCGCCTGCCCGGCGCCTTCGGCCTGATGCTGGCCAATGGCGTGGTGCAGAACGCGGCGACGGCTCCGGCCGGCGTGATCGTGGGCAAGGCGGCCGGCGGCGTTCTCACCTTGCGCGACGATGTGCTGGTTCATGTCAACAATGCGCTCACCAAAGAGGCGCTGACGCTGACGCTCGAGAACAGCGTCGATCCGGTGATCCAGATCGAGCGGCGCATCGAGGGCGAGGCCGCCCATGTGGCCGATGCGCTCAAGGTTTTCGTGGCCGACGGCGCCTCGGCGGTGATCCTCGAAACCTTCTCGGGGTCCGATGCGGCCCATGTGGGCAACCATGCCACCTATATGGCGCTGGGCAAGGATGCCGTGGTCACCCATATCACGCTCGACCTAAGTGCCCGTGCCGTTTCGCATTTCTCGACCAACGAATATCACCTTTCCGATGGCGCCAAGCTGCGGACGCTGGTGATCCATGCCGGCGCGGGCCTGGCGCGCACCCATGTCTTCCCGACCATGGGCGGGGCAGGGGCGCATGCCGACCTGACCGGGTTGAATCTGGCCGAAGACGGGCAGCACCTCGACATCACGATGGAAACCCATCACGCGGTGCCCCATACGTCCTGCCAGCCCTTGTTCAAATCCATCGCCCGCGGCCGCTCGAAAGCCGTGGTGCAGGGCAAACTGGTGGTCGAGCGCGACGCGCAGAAGACCGATGCGAAATTCATGCATCAGGGCCTGATGCTTTCGGACGAGGCGGAAATCCTCAGCAAGCCCGAACTGGAAATCTATGCCGACGACGTGGTGTGCGGGCATGGTTCCACCTGCGGCAGGCTCGATGAAGACAGCCTGTTCTACCTGCTCAGCCGCGGCATTCCCAAGGCGCAGGCTGAAACCATGCTGGTGCGTGGCTTCATTGCCGAGCTTCTCGATATTGTCGAGGACGAAGAGCTGAACGAGGCCCTGCAAGGGGTCGTGGATAGCTGGCTGCTGGCCGGAAAGTAAGCGGAGCAGCCCCGGCTTTCGTTTGCCCTCCCCTAAGGGGAGGGATTGCGGAGCAGCCACCTCGGTGGAGAGAAAATGACTTTCGAGCTCGAAAAAGTCCGTGCCGATTTTCCGATCCTGTCGGAGGAAATCCACGGCCACCGGCTGGTTTATCTCGATAGCGGTGCCTCGGCGCAGAAGCCCGAGCAGGTGCTGAAGCGGATGGATCATGCCTTCCGGCATGAATATGCCAATGTCCACCGGGGCCTGCATACCCTGGCCAATCGGGCGACAGAGGGCTACGAGGCCGGCCGCGAAAGCGCGCGGCGCTTCCTCAATGCGGGCCGGGCCGAGGAAATCGTCTTCACCCGCTCGGCGACGGAAGCCATCAACCTGGTCGCCTCCGCCTTTGCCGGTCCCCGGATCGGGGAGGGTGACGAGATCGTCACCACGATCATGGAGCACCATTCCAATATTGTGCCCTGGCATTTCCATCGCGAACGCAAGGGCGCCGTCATCAAATGGGTGGACGTGCGCGACGATGGCGCCTTCGACCTCGATGCCTTCGCGGCGGCTCTGGGGCCGCGGACGCGCATGGTGGCCGTGACGCATATGTCCAACGTCCTGGGCACCGTGACCCCGATCAAGGCCGTGATCGAGATTGCCCATGCGCGCGGCATTCCCGTTCTGGTCGATGGTTCGCAAGGCGCCGTCCACGAAAAGGTGGACGTGCAGGATCTCGATGTCGATTTCTACGTGATGACCGGCCACAAGCTCTATGGGCCGACCGGTATCGGCGTTCTCTACGGCAAATACGATCTCCTGGCCGAGATGCAGCCTTATCAGGGCGGCGGGGAGATGATCGAGACGGTGACGCGCGATGCCATCACCTATAACGAGCCGCCGCACCGCTTCGAGGCGGGCACGCCGCCCATCGTCCAGGCCATGGGACTGGGCGCGGCACTCGATTACATGACCGATCTGGGCCGTGAGGCGATTGCCGGGCATGAACGCGAAACCGCCGTCTATGCGCAGGAGCGGCTGAGCCGCATCAACTCGCTGCGCCTCATCGGCACCGCGCCCGGCAAGGGCGGCATTTTCTCCTTCGAGATCGCCGGGGCCCATGCCCATGACGTGGCGACGATCCTCGATCGCTACGGTATCGCCGTGCGCGCCGGCACCCATTGCGCGCAACCGCTGCTGACCCGCTTCGGCGTCACCTCTACCTGCCGGGCGTCCCTCGCCCTATATAACGGCAAGGACGATGTGGACGCATTGGTGGACGGCATCGAGCGGGCCCGGAAGTTTTTTGCCTGAAGCGAGGCGGATATGAGCGAAGACACGCAGACCGAAGACGCATTGGCTGCCGGCGACAGCCGGATCGCCCCCACCATGCCCGCCGACCTGTCGGGGGCCGAGGTGGAACGCATCACCGCCGACCTGATCGGCGCGCTGAAGACCGTCTATGACCCGGAAATCCCGGTCGACATCTATGAACTCGGCCTCATCTACAAGGTGGACCTGGATGACGAGCGGAACCTGACCATCGACATGACGCTGACCGCGCCGGGCTGCCCGGTGGCCGGCGAAATGCCCGGCTGGGTCGAGAACGCCGCGCGTGGCGTCGAGGGCATCCAGGACGTGACGGTCAACATGGTGTTCGATCCGCCCTGGGATCCGTCGCGGATGAGCGAAGAAGCTCAAGTCGCGTTGAACTGGTGGTAATGCCGGGCATTTCGCCTTATATATCGTGAAACGCCGATAGAGATGGGTGCCGATGCCGTTCAAGATCATGTCGCTGACCGATGCCGCCGCCGAGCGCATCACCGAGATCATCGAGGACTCCGACAAGCCGGTCATCGGCCTGCGCGTCGGCATCAGGAATGCCGGCTGCGCCGGTGTGTCCTACACCATGGATTATGTCGAGGCGCCGATTGCCGGCGACGACCACGTCGAGGACAAGGGCGTCAATGTCTGGGTCGATCCCAAGGCCACGATGTATCTTCTCGGCACGGTGATGGATTTCGAGGCCAGCAAGATGGGATCGAGCTTCACCTTCAAGAATCCCAACCAGACCGGGGCCTGCGGCTGCGGCGAAAGCGTCACCCTCGCCCCCGCCGATCTCAAGGCGCTGGCCGAGGCAAGGGCAGGGGCCTGACCGACCCGTTCTCAGACAGCCCGGCGGGCGTCGAAACGCCCCCGAGGCAAGCCGACGACAGGGTGATTGATATTTCGGGATTGCCCCCGGTTGCGCTGGGCTTCGGGCTGGTGCATTGATCCCCGCATCATGTCGAACACCCTCCCCCCCGCCTATACCATCGTCCCGCCCAATCGCGCGCTGTCCGGCCGGGTTTCGCCGCCCGGCAGCAAGTCGATCACCAATCGCGCGCTGCTGCTGGCGGCGCTGTCCGAGGGCAGGAGCCGCCTGACCGGCGCGCTCAAGAGCAAGGATACGGTGCTGATGGCGCGCGCGCTGCGGGCCATGGGTGTCGGCGTCGAAGAGCCGGACGCGACGAGCTTCCTCGTCACCGGTTCGGGCCGCCTTGCGGCGCCCGATGCGCCCTTGTTCCTGGGCAATGCCGGCACCGCCACCCGCTTCCTCACTGCCGCCGTGGCTACCATCGATGGCGGGGTGGTCGTCGATGGCGACGCGGACATGCGCCTGCGGCCGATTCAACCCCTGGTCGATGCGCTGCAATCGCTTGGTATCGAAGCGACGGCGCCTACCGGGTGCCCGCCGGTGACCATTCGCGGCAATGGCCGTTTCGGCAAGGGACGGGTGGAAATCGACGCTGCGCTGTCCAGCCAATATGTTTCGGCGCTGCTGATGGCGGCGCCCTTCGGCGAAGGGCCCATCGAAGTGGCCTTGCGCGGCCAGGACATCGGCGCGCGCGGCTATGTGGATTTGACTCTGGCGGCCATGCGGGCGTTCGGGGCGGAGGTCGAGCCGGTGGGGGATGGAGCCTGGCTGGTGCAGCCCCGGCCTTATCGCGCCACCGATTTCCATATCGAGCCCGACGCCTCCGCCGCGACCTATCTCTGGGGCATCGCGGCGCTGACGGGGGGCGAGATCGACCTTGGCGTGCCCGCCGATGCCTTCACCCAGCCCGATGCGGCGGCGCGCGCCATCATTGCCCAATTCCCCGGCATGCCGGCCGTCATCGACGGCTCGCAGATGCAGGACGCGGTGCCCACCATGGCGGTCCTTGCCGCGTTCAACGCCACGCCCGTGCGTTTCGTCGGCATTGCCAATCTGCGGGTCAAGGAAACCGACCGTATCCGCGCCGTGGCCAACGAACTCAACCGCATCCGTCCGGGGCTAGCGCGTGAAGACGGGGACGATCTCGTCGTCAATGCCGATCCGCAATTGATGCAGGCGGCGAGCCGTTCGGGCGAAACCCGGATCCAGACCTATCACGACCATCGCATCGCCATGAGTTTCGCCCTGGCCGGGCTCAGGATCGGCGGCATCACCATTCTCGACCCCGCCTGCACCGGCAAGACCTATCCCGATTACTGGGCCATGCTGGAAGGGCTGGGCGTCACGCTGCTGGCCACGGCGTAAGCCGCCAGGCGCGGATCGCACCTGGGCGCGGTTCCGCTCAGGCCACGGAAATGTCGCTGTCGAGCAATTCGGTTTCGCTGACGACGCGATTGCGGCCGGCATGCTTGGCCGCATAGAGGCACCGGTCGGCGCGTTCGATCAGCGACACCGCGTTGTCGGTGGGGCGGAACAGCGCCACGCCGAACGAAGCGGTGATCCGCCCCAGCTTTTCATTGGTCGAGCGCTTGAGCAATTCCTTGGCCTGGATGGCCCTGCGCACGTTTTCCGCCACGATGACGGCGCCTTCGAGATCGGTGGAGGGCAGGACCGCGACGAATTCTTCCCCGCCATAGCGGGCCGCCAGGTCCTTGCCCTTGATGTTGGACTTGAGCGTCATCGCCACCAGCCGCAGCACCTGGTCACCGGTCTGGTGGCCGTAAGTGTCGTTGAAGGTCTTGAAATGGTCGATATCGATCAGGATCAGGCTGAGCGGATCGCCGGTTTCTTCCGCTTCCATGATAGCCGTGGCGAGGCCTTCGTCGAGGCTCTTGCGGTTGGCGACCTTGGTGAGCGGATCGAGCATCGACTCGCGGCGCACGTCGTCAAGGTCGCGCTGCAGAGCGGCGATGTCGTCGCGCGAATTCTCCAGCTTGCGTTCGAGCTGCCGGTTCGTGTCCTGCATGCGCCGGGTTTCCGCCAGCAGCTTGCCGGCCAGTGCGCGCATGGTTTCGGCCGACATGTCGCGTTCGAGGTCGCCACTGGCCGATTGCAGCGAGCCCGAATAGGCATTGGCCGTGGTCATGGCCGCGTCGATGGCCTCATGCACCGCCTCGATACGGGCATGCATGCGCTCGGACACGCTGGACATGCGGTCGTTGACGTCGGACTTGAGGAATTCGTTATAGAGCGTTTCCGCCAGGTCCTGCGACGGCGCGGCGCCGCCCCGGAAGATCGCGTTGAGCCGGTTGTTGAGCGAGGGATTGACGCCGGTGGCATAGGTGTAGAGCAGTTCATAGAACTGCGGATAGGGCGGAATCCCGCTGCGCTTGAGCAGATCGAACGCGGCATTGGCATAGCCAAGGGCGCGCATGAATTCCTGGTCCGCCACAATCCCCCCCGCGCCTGGCTGCGCCGACTAAAAAGTCCCCTTGAGTCGCGTACCTTTAAATACCGCTCCTTGCCAGTAGCGCACAACCGTCACCCACATCATTTCTTGCGCGGGCTATGTATCGCGGCGGCGAATTATTCGCCGATGCGCGTGGGACGCAAGAGAAAGGCCGGCACCGGTCCCGCATCGCCAAATGCCGCTGCGCCGACATCCTCGGCGTGATCGCGCTTCGTGTCCTGAATCTTGTTCGATTTCTTGTTCGATTTATTGGGCGTGCGTGCAGGCTTCGGGCTGGGCGCGGCCGGCTCCGGAGGTGCCGGAACACTTGCCGCCGGGCTGGCGGATGCGCGGCCGCGACGGCCCCGGCCAGGTTTCTCGCGGGCGGGCGGCGTTTCTTCATCGGCCGGCGCGGCGGCTGGGGCGGCCTTGGTATCGAGCCAGTCGATGGGCTTCTGGATCAGCCGCAGGATGGCGTCGAGATGCTTGTCGTCCGAGGGGCCGACAAAGGTATAGGCAATGCCAGAGCGGCCGGCGCGGCCAGTGCGGCCGATGCGGTGGACATAATCTTCGGCATGCACGGGCACGTCGAAATTGAAGACATGGCTCACCGCCGGAATATCGAGGCCGCGCGCCGCCACGTCGCTGGCCACCAGCAGGGTCAGCTTGTTGGTCTTGAAGGCGTCGAGCGTTTCCATGCGGCTCTTCTGGTCCATGTCGCCGTGCAGCGCCCCGGCGCTATAGCCATGGCGCTCCAGCGACCGGGCAAGGGTCGCCACGTCGCGCTTGCGATTGCAGAAGATGATGGCGTTGGTCAGGCCTTCGGCGGCATCGATGCGCTCGCGCAGCGCCGCGCGTTTCTGGTCGGGCTTGGCCGGCACCTTGACCAGCTTCTGGTCGATGGTTTCGGCGGTCGAGGCGGCACGCGCCACCTGCACATGCACCGGGTTCTTGAGGAATTTCTTGGTCAGCCGCTCGATCTGCGGGTCCATGGTGGCCGAGAACAGCATGGTCTGCCGGCGGGGCGGCAGGCGCGAGCAGATTTTCTCGATATCGTCGATAAAGCCCATGTCCAGCATGCGGTCGGCCTCGTCGATGACGAGGATTTCGACGCCGGTGAGCAGGATCTTGCCGCGATCGAACTGGTCGAGCAGGCGGCCGGGCGTGGCGATCAGCACGTCAACGCCGCGATCGAGCTTCTTGTTCTGCTCCTCGAAGCTCACGCCGCCGATGATGAGGGCCATGGAGAGCTTGTGGTTCTTGCCGTATTTCTCGAAGTTTTCCGCCACCTGGGCGGCCAGTTCGCGCGTCGGCTCCAGGATGAGCGTGCGCGGCATGCGAGCCCGGGCGCGGCCTTTTTCCAGCAGCGTCAGCATGGGCAGCACGAAAGAGGCCGTCTTGCCGGTGCCGGTCTGGGCAATGCCGATCAGATCCTTCTTTTCAAGAAGGTGCGGGATGGCCTGCGCCTGAATTTCGGTCGGCTTGGTGTAGCCGGCGTCGGCAACCGCGTCGATGACTTTGCTGGAAAGGCCAAGTCCGGAGAAATCGTCGGTCAAGTCGATCGTTCCACTTAAAGGATGGGCCCGATGTCTGTCGTCGGATCGACGGCGGCGCATGGGTGATTAAGAAGGACAAGGTCCGCACCGGGGCGGCCCTTGCAAGGGCAAGCGGATGAAATCTGATCTGGAAGACTACGCATCCGCACTCGGGCGCTGGAACTCAAGCGAAACGCTGCGCGCACCAATGCCCCACCGGAAACCCGGACCGCATAGCCGGCTGCAAGCAGCCAGCCGGCGATCGTCAAGTAGTTCCAGCGGCGCGGACCATAGCGCAAACCCCTTGACTGTCAACAATCTTGGGGGCGGAAGCGTCAACGCGGTTAAGAGGCGTCACACATCGAGATCGGTGACAAAGGCGGCATTTTCCTGGATGAACTCGAAACGGGCCTCGGGTTTGCTGCCCATCAGCCGGTCGACCGTGATGCGGGTGGCGTCCCGGTCGTCTAGCACCTTGACCTGGAGCAGGGTGCGCGTCTTGGGCGACATGGTGGTTTCGCGCAAATGGGCGAAGGGCATTTCGCCCAGGCCCTTGAAGCGCGTGATGTCCACCTTGCCCTTGCCGGTGAACTCGGCCGCCATCAATTCGGCCTTGTGCGCATCGTCCCGGGCGTAGAGCGTCTTGCCGCCCTGGCTGAGGCGATAGAGCGGGGGCAAGGCGAGATAGAGATGCCCGTTCTCGATGAGGCGCGGCATTTCCTGGAAGAAGAAGGTGATGAGGAGCGAAGCGATATGGGCGCCGTCCACGTCGGCGTCGGTCATCACGATGATCTTGTCGTAGCGCAGGTCCTCTTCGGTATAGCGGTCGCGCGTGCCGCAGCCCAGCGCCTGGATCAGGTCGGCGATGAGCTGGTTGGCGGCCAGCTTGTCGCGGCTGGCGCCGGCGACGTTGAGGATTTTGCCGCGCAACGGCAGCACCGCCTGGTTGGTGCGGTTGCGCGCCTGCTTGGCCGAACCGCCCGCCGAGTCGCCCTCGACGATGAAGAGTTCGGCGCCCTGGGCGGCGTTCTGGGTACAATCGGCCAGCTTGCCGGGCAGGCGCAGCTTCCGCGTGGCACTGGCGCGGTCGATTTCCTTTTCCTTGCGGCGGCGCAGGCGCTCCTCGGCCCGTTCCACCGCCCAGTCGAGCAGCTTTCCCGCCTGCTGGGGGGAAGCGGCCAGCCAGTGGTCGAAGGCATCGCGCAGGGCATTGTCGACGATGCGGGTGGCTTCGCCCGACGCCAGCTTGTCCTTGGTCTGGCCGACGAATTCTGGCTCGCGCACGAATACCGAGAGCATCACCGAACAGGAGGCCAGCACGTCCTCGGCGGTCAGGTTGCCGGCGCCCTTGTGCTTGGTCAGCTCCGCATAATTCTTGAGGCCGCGGAGCAGGGCCATGCGCATGCCCGATTCATGGGTGCCGCCATCGGGGGTGGGCACGGTATTGCAATAGGATTGCACGCCGCCATCGCCCAGTGTCCAGGCGATGGCCCATTCCACCGAGCCATGGGCGCCGGGGCGGCCGCTCTTGCCGGCGAAAATGTCATCGGCAATGCGGGTTTCGCCCTCGATGCGGGCGGCCATGAAGTCCTTGAGTCCTTCGGGATAGTGAAAGACCGCCTTGGCCGGCACGTCGTCGGCGGCCAGGCTTTCGTCGCAGCTCCAGCGCAATTCGACGCCGCCGAAGAGATAGGCCTTGGCCCGCGTCATGCGGAAGATGCGGCCGGGCGAGAAATGGGCGGTGGCGCCGAAGATTTGCGGGTCGGGATGGAAGCGGGTGGAGGTGCCGCGCCGGTTCTGCACGCGGCCCATCGGGGTCACGTCCTCGACGACTTTGCCGCGGCTGAACTGGATGCGGTAGAGCTGCTGCTCGCGCGCCACTTCCACCACCATGTCGTCGGAAAGCGCATTGACCACGGAGACGCCGACGCCGTGCAGGCCGCCGGAGGTTTCGTAGGCCTTGGAATCGAACTTGCCGCCGGCATGGAGCACGGTGTGGACGATTTCCAGCGTCGAGCGATTGGGGAATTTGGGGTGCTTTTCGACCGGGATGCCGCGGCCGTTATCGCTGACCGTGATATAGCCGTCTGCCCCCAGATGCACTTCGATGCGCGTGGCCTGGCCGGCAATGGCCTCGTCCATGGAATTGTCGATCACCTCGGCGAAGAGGTGGTGATAGGCATTGGTGTCGGTGCCCCCGATATACATGCCCGGGCGGCGGCGGACCGGCTCGAGGCCTTCGAGGACCTCGATGTCCGAGGCGCCGTAGCTGCCAGCCTCCGCCGGGGCGGCAACGCGTGGGGCGGGTCTTGCGGGCGCCGGCTTGGCATTGTCCCGGGGCGCCTCGTCAACGGGAAGGGCGCCGGCGAAGAGGTCGTCTGGTTGCGACATGCACGTTCCAATAAATGAGCCCGAATCAGGCAGGTCTTTGTGCTAGCATATCCCAAGCGTTTCCGCGGGTCTGGCGGCGCCGGCAATTCCCACAGGTGTGGCGTCGGCAGGGCCGTCAAGATGAACGGGAGATGAACAGAGCCGTGTGGATCGGTTCAGCGCCGAACGCGTTTGATGCAGGAGATCGCCCCGATCCTGTTGATGGAGGTAGGCCCGATGCGTGGCATAAGCAAGTCCCTGGCCCTTGTCGCCCTGGCGGCGCTCATGACCTTGCCGCCCGTCGCCGTGACCGCCGGGGGCATCGGTTTCGGATTTCATTTCGGCGACGAGCCGGACGATTTCTATCCGCCGCTCGCCATCTGCCTCACCGACCGGCAGATCCGCCTGAGCCTGGCGGATCGCGGCTACAGCGAGATTTTCCTCAACGTGCCCAATGACGGAAAAATCCAGGTGCGGGCCCGGCGCGGCGACTGGCTCTATCTCATCGATTTCGATTATTGCCGCGATCGTATCGACGGCGTCAGCCGGTTGCGGCCGGCCGGATAGGCGCAATTTCGATACACTTGCGTCCCAAGATAGACCGCCGGATTTACCCCTCGTTTGCTTCTTGAAAGCACTTTCTTAAAGGCGCGCTGATAAACAGGTGGACATACGGTTTTTGTATGGAGTTGCCGTATGCGAGCCGTCCCGCACAGTATTGCGTATCCCGTTGCGGGGCGTGGTTCGGTCGCCTTCGGTTATGGGCCGGTTGCCGGGTTTTCCAGTATTGCGTACCGGCTGGCCAATGTCCGCATTTCGCGCCTCGCCGCCCTGTTGGCGGTGAGCGCGCTGTTCTACATTTCCTGATATTCATGCCTCGATAGCCTGCCGCGGACGCTGCGCGGCAGCCCTATGCCAATTGCCGCAATTGGCAGGCGGGAGTGGCGACGGCACGGTCCTTGCCATCGTCCTTGGCGCGATAGAGGGCGCGGTCGGCGCGGATCAGCATGGCATCGAGGTTTTCGCTTTCGGCGCGGCAATGCAAGCCCATGCTCAGCGTCAGCCTGTAGCTGGCCGGCAGGCCAGTGGCCTTCATGTGGCGCAGGGCCTGGCGGATGGCCGAGGCGCGCGCGGCGAGTTCGGCCAGGTCCGCTTCGGCGTAGAACAGCGCGAATTCCTCGCCGCCGATCCGGCTGGCCAGCGTCGCCCCGCCATGGGCCGAGAGCAGCCGCCCCAGCGCGGCGATGACCTGGTCGCCCACCTTGTGGCCGAAACGGTCGTTGATCTGCTTGAAATCGTCGATATCGGCCAGCAGCAGGGCCGGACCCTGGCCGGCGGGGGCGGCGTCGAGCAGGGCCCGGGCCGCGTTCTCGAAGCCCCGGCGATTGAGCAGGCCGGTGAGATAATCGTGATCGGCCTCGATGCGCAGGTCCTCGGCGATGTCGGCCGCCATGGCCAGGGCGAAGAGCGTGGCCACCACGATGGAGATCATCGGCGTGAAGGCCTGGATATTCGCCCAATATTCGGAGGCGAGGAAATCGCCGCCCTGGTTGATGTCGAGCACGCCCGAGACGACCAGGATCGGCCGCAGGACCGACAGGGCCAGCGCCAGCCCGGTGGCGGCGATGAAGAGATGGTCGGCCAGGCCTTTCGGCCGTGCCAGCAGGAGCAGCGTTATGGTGACGGAGAGCAGGGCGATGAAGGTGACGCTCAGCGTCAGGATGCGGCCCAGAAGCGAATAATCGCCGTAAACGTACCAGACGAAGATGATTGCGGTGACCAGGCAGATGCCGGCGAAGCTGCGCATCGGCACCGTCACCCTGGCGCGTACCAGCGCGCCGCAACAGGCCAGCAGCAGCGCCGAGACGAAAAAGACGTTGCCGGCGAAATTCACGCGGCCGGGCACGGCCAGCAGGTGAAAATCCTGGGTGAGGAAGGCCAGGCCGAGATAGGCGAAGGCCAGGCTGACCGGGAAGAGGTGAGTATGGTTCGGCCAGCGGCGCAGCAGCAGCGCAAAGACGCCCGCGATGAAGAAGGCGACCATCGGGTTCAGCAAGGAAAAGAAGAACTGTCCCGACATCGAGGCTCCGCAATGCGCGCGCGCATCCCTCCGCGCCCGGTAAATGGTAGCCGTTGCAAGGATAATCGGGAGTTAACCTCCGGGCGATCCCGCGAGCAAAAAGGCCGCCTCGCGGCGGCCTTTTCATGGATATTTTTGAACGGCCTTAGTGGTGATGTTCCTCGGGAACCTCGTCCTCGTCGGCCTGGATCAGCTTGGCCAATTCGTCGCGGCTCATCTTCTTTTCGGTGATGTCGCCCTGTTCGGCGATGAAATCGACCACCTTGTTCTCGAAGATCGGCGCACGCAGGCTGGCCAGGGCCTGCGGATTCTTGCGGTAATAGTCGTAAACCTGCTGTTCCTGGCCCGGGAAGCGGCGGACTTCGGCGATCAGTGCCTGCTGGTGCTCTTCGTCACTCACCTGGACTTCGTTCTGGTTGCCGATTTCGGCGACCACCAGCCCGAGGCGCACGCGGCGTTCGGCAATGCGCTGGTACTGGGCCTTGGCTTCTTCCTCGGTCGTGCCCTCGTCCTCGAAGGAGCGGCCGTGATGCTCGACCTCATGCACGACGCGCTGCCAGATGGTGTCGAATTCGGCATCGACGAGCTGGGCCGGCACGTCGAACTTGTGGCCTTCGTCGAGCGCATCGAGAATCTGGCGCTTGATGTGCTGGCGGCCCATGGAATCGAGCGCCGATTCCATCTGGTCGCGGACGGCCTTGCGCAGCGCGGCCAGGTCGTCGAGCCCAAGGCGCTTGGCGAAGTCGTCGTCGAGGTCTCCGTCGTTGGGGCCATCGACATGCAGCACGTTGACCTCGAACGTGGCCTTCTTGCCGGCCAGGTCGTCGTTGCCGTAATCCTTGGGGAAGGTAACCTGGATTTCCCGGGTTTCGCCCTTCTTCATGCCCACGAGCTGCTCCTCGAAGCCGGGGATGAATTCGCCCGAGCCCACGGTGAGATGAGCGTGATCGGACTTGCCGCCCTCGAATTCCTTGCCGTCGATCTTGCCTGCGAAGGACAGGCCCAGCCGGTCGCCCTCGGCCACTACGGCGTCGTCGCCCTTGTCGGTATAGCCGCGGTTCTGCGCGAAGACCCGCTTGACCTCGGTTTCGACTTCCTCGTCGCTGACCTCGACCACCGGCTTGTTCAGCTTGACGCCCTTGAGTTCCATCAGGGCCACGGGCGGCAGAATCTCATATTCGACCTCAAAGGCCAGGTCGGCCTTGCCGTCCAGCACGTCGTTGATGACGGCCTGGTCCTGAGGCAGGTCGACCTTGGGCTGGGCGGCGGCGCGTTCCTTGCGCTCGTCCAGCGTGTCCGAGACGGTCGTGTTGATGGCGTCGGTCATCACCTCGGACATGGCCGAGCGGCCATAGACCTTCTTGAGATGGGTGAGGGGAACCTTGCCGGGACGAAAGCCCTTGATATTGGCCTGGCCCTTGAGTTCTTCGAGCTTGGCGTCGAGGCGCGAATTGAGATCCGCGGCCGGAATGGTGACGCTGAGCTTGCGCTTCAGGCCTTCGTTGAGGGTTTCGGTAACCTGCATGGGGGTCTATTCCCGTATTGATTGATCTCGGTGCTGCGGACCGGGGCCGCGATGGTGCGGGTGAGAGGACTCGAACCTCCACGCCTTGCGGCGCTGGAACCTAAATCCAGTGCGTCTACCAGTTCCGCCACACCCGCAAGGGTCCCCGTGGGCCGGGTTGGGCGTGGGTCTAGCCTAAGTTCATCGGCCAGTCAAAGCCCTAGTGATCCGTGCCTGCGCGCGATAGTGTCGCCCAAAGGAGCGGCAGCTTCGGCGTGCCATGCCTTGCGGTCTGCGCAGGAAATGTGCAGTTTGCCCATTTTGTAGGCAGGTGGCCGTTCGCATCGGGGAACGCAGGTCTGCCGCACCCCTGTTAACACGTTTGTTTTGCTTGGGTTTCTGGCAAAAAATGCGGCTGGCACAGGCCGTGCATACGACTTGCCGGAAACCGCCCAATAAGGCCAGTGGAGGCGTAAGTGAAAAAGATCGAGGCTATCGTAAAGCCGTTCAAGCTCGACGAAGTCAAAGAGGCGCTGCAGGAAGTTGGCCTGCAGGGCATCACCGTAACCGAGGCCAAGGGGTTCGGACGGCAGAAGGGCCATACCGAACTCTATCGCGGTGCCGAATATGTGGTGGATTTCCTGCCCAAGGTGAAGGTCGAGGTGGTTTGTCCCGACGATCTCGCCGAAAAGGCCATCGAGGCGATCCGCACCGCCGCCCAGACCGGGCGCATCGGTGACGGCAAGATTTTCGTCTATTCGGTCGAGCAGGCCATCCGCATCCGCACCGGCGAATTTGGCGACGACGCGCTCTAGGCGGCATTTTGTCCGCTTGGCCGCCGCGCCACAACCAGCAACAAGCATTCCGTTTTGACAGGGGAAGACCTAAATGACCACCGGAAGCGAGATCATCCAGAAGATCAAGGATGAGAACATCAAGTATCTCGACCTGCGCTTCACCGATTTGCGCGGCAAGCTGCAGCACGTCACCATGGACGTGTCGGTGGTCGATGCCGACATGTTCGAGGAAGGCGTCATGTTCGACGGCTCCTCGATCGCCGGCTGGAAGGCCATCAACGAAAGCGACATGGTGCTGATGCCCGATCCGGCCTCTGCCTATGTCGATCCGTTCTTCGCCGCCGCCACGCTCGCCGTCAATTGCGACATTCTCGAGCCGGCCACCTACCAGCCCTATAACCGCGATCCGCGTTCCATCGCCAAGAAGGCGGAAGCCCTGGTCAAGGCCAGCGGCGTGGGCGACTCGGTGGTTTTCGGGCCGGAGCCTGAATTTTTCCTCTTCGACGATGTCCGCTATTCCACCTCGACCTACAAGGTGGGCTTCCAGGTCGATGCTTCGGAACTGCCGACCAATAACGACGCCGAATATGAGGCGGGCAATAACGGCCACCATATCGGCCTCAAGAAAGGCTATTTCCCGGTGCCGCCGCTCGACAGCGCCCAGGACATGCGCGGCGAGATGCTCGAAGCCATGGGCGCCATGGGCGTTATCATCGAGAAGCACCACCACGAAGTGGCCTCCGCCCAGCACGAGCTGGGCATCAAGTTCAAGCCGATGATCCAGTCGGCCGACGACGTGCTGATCTACAAATATGCCGTCCAGCAGGTGGCCAATGCCTATGGCAAGACGGCAACCTTCATGCCCAAGCCGATCTATGGCGATAACGGGTCGGGCATGCATTGCCACCAGTCGATCTGGAAGGACGGCAAGCCGCTTTTCGCCGGCGACCAATATGCGGGCCTGTCGATGGAATGCCTTTATTATATCGGCGGCGTCATCAAGCATGCCAAGGCGATCAACGCCTTCACCAACCCCACCACCAATTCCTACAAGCGCCTGGTGCCGGGCTTCGAGGCGCCGGTGCTGCTGGCCTATTCGGCCCGCAACCGCTCGGCATCGTGCCGCATTCCCTTCGGCCAGTCGCCCAAGGCCAAGCGCGTCGAAGTCCGCTTCCCCGATCCGCTGGCCAATCCCTACCTGGCCTTCACGGCATTGCTCATGGCCGGGCTCGACGGCATCCGCAACAAGATCCATCCGGGCGATCCAATGGACAAGGACCTCTACGAACTGCCCAAGGAAGAACTCAAGGAAATCCCGACCGTCTGCGGCTCGCTGCGCGAAGCGCTGGACAGCCTCGACAAGGACCGCGACTTCCTCAAGGAAGGCGGCGTGATGGACGACGATTTCATCAATGCCTATATCGACCTGAAAATGACCGAAGTGGTCCGCTTCGAGCACACCCCGCACCCGGTTGAATACGAAATGTATTATTCGGCCTGAGCGCCGGAAACCAAAAGGGAAGGGGCCTGCGGGCCCCTTCCTGCATTTTGGCGCTTTGCCCGCGTTATACCGTGCCGCTCCAGTCATGCGTGCCGAAAAGGTCGGGCTCGTCGGCGGGCCTGTGCCGGGCGCGGAAATGCTGAATCGCGCGGCGCCAATCCTCGGGGGCCTCCAGCCGGGACTCGATGTCGCCGGCATCCTGCTTTTCAAAGAAGCGCACGGCAAAGCCGACATCGAACAGCCGGACGACTTCGGCCGTGACCTGGCCGATGCTGACCACTTCGCCCACATCCGGCTGGAAAGCGGCGGAAATGGCCGCGCCGGACGTGGAATAATCGACGATGAGACAGGGCTGCGCCCAGCCATCGGGCCGTGCGATGACCGTGCGCGGTTCGCGCGGCATGAAGCGCCTGTCGGCACGCCGCTCGTGCAAGCCGGTCCAGGCGCGGTTGCGGAAGGCTTTCATGCGCATGGAAAGGGCCAGCCGGGCTTCTGGATCGAGCTTGAGCAGGACGGCGAAGCCTTCGTCGGTCTGGCGCAGGACGTGGCCCTTGAGCGTGCCGAAGGGGCCGAAACTGGCGGAGATGGTTTCGCCCAGGGTGGGAATGACCGGCGCCACCACGGTGAATTCGCCGGTGGAGATCGACCGCAGCCGGCAGGCGAAGAGATTGACGCCCGGATTCATCGTCTGCCGGCCGATCAGGTAGCGACCGGCCACGGTGCCGATGCCGTGGATGGCGGCGTCCTGTTCGAGAATTTCGCTCATGCTGCTCCTCCCGCCTCATGCAGGGAGACAGCATGGCGCAAGCCTCTCAACCGAATGTTGCCCGCCTTGCTCGTACTCGAAACAGACGCGTAACCGGATGTTGACCAATTCCGTTCAGGCCACGGGCGGCTGCAACAGGCTTTCGAGGTCTTCGAGGGGCTGGACCTGGATGAATTGCAGGGCAAAGCCGACATCGAGGTAACGCACGACCCGGCCGACGGCGCGGCCGACGGCCATGGGCGTGCCGATATCGGGCCAGATGGGGGCGGAGACGGCGACGCCCGATTGGGAAATGTCGATGACGAAGCAGCAGACGCGGCTGCCGTCGCCCAGGGTGATCTGGCTGCGCGGGTCGCGCGGGATGATGCGCCGGAATTCGCGCTTGTCGGGCACCTGGGCGTGGATATGCTTTTTCTGCCATTCGATCTTGGCGCCGAGCTTGTCGCGCTCGCCCGGCGGCAGGTCGAGGCGGACGACGAAGCCGGAGGGCAGGCGGCGCACGATCCGTCCGCGAATGATGCCGAAATCGTCGAAATGCGCCGTCACCTGCTCGCCTTCGCGCCCGATGACGGGGCCGACGGCCACCAGCATGCGGGTCGAGATCGAGCAGAGCCGGCAGGCATAGACGTCCAGCTTGTCGTCCGGCGACTGGCGCCGTTCGGGCAGCGCATAGCGACCCGGCATGGCGCCGATGAAGCGAACGTCATGCCATTGATAGGCCGATGCTGGAGCGTCCTCGTCCAGATCAGCGGCGAGTGCCATGGGCCCCCCTCCCATTCGTCACGACCATTTTTGCATTTTACGGGATGCGTCTTAAGGACTTTTCCCAATACGCGGCTAGAAAGAGATGGAATTCATAAATTAGTTCTTAACTCGAACGCTTGCCTTGCCCGGGCGGGCGGAGGCACCATGAGGGTCGATTTCCGGAGAGGCCGATGCCCGGTTCCGCCAGCCTGCTGCTCGATCCCGCCCAGATGGCCCGCGCCGATGCGCTGGCGGTCGAGGCGGGTGTGCCGTCCTTTCAGTTGATGCGCGCCGCCGGTGCCGCCGTGGCCGAGGCGATCGTCGCGCGCCATGCGCCGTGCCCGGTGCTGGTGCTGTGCGGCCCAGGCAATAATGGCGGGGACGGTTTTGTCGTTGCTACCCTGTTGCGTGCCCGGGGCTGGCCGGTCACCGTCGCCCTTCTGGGCGCGCTCGATCATCTCGAGGGCGATCCACGCCGCGCCGCCGGGCAATGGGGTGACAGGATCGACAGTCCCGATGCGGCCCTTTTCGCGGGTGCGGAACTGATCGTCGATGCGTTGCTCGGCGCCGGCCTCGACCGCGATGTGCGGGACCGCTTTGCGGCTATTGTCGATGCTATCAATGTGTCAACAAAAGCCGTGGTCAGCGTGGATATGCCCAGCGGCATCGACGGGGCCAGCGGGGCGGTGCGCGGCTGCGCCGTGCGGGCCGGACTGACCGTCACTTTCTTCCGCCGCAAGCCCGGACACCTGCTGTTGCCGGGCCGTGCCCATTGCGGCGAAGTGGTGCTGGCCGATATCGGCATTCCGGAAAATGTCCTGCCGCAAATCGGTGCGCGCCTCTGGCGCAATGGCCCGGAAATCTGGGACATTCCGCTACCGCAGGCCGATGGCCACAAGTTCGACCGGGGCCATGCGGTCGTAGTTTCGGGAGGGCCTTTGCAGACCGGCGCGGCCCGGCTGGCCGCCTATGGCGCGCTGCGGAGCGGGGCAGGCGTCGTCTCCCTCGCCGGCAGCGAGGCGGCCCTGGCGGTGCAGGCCCAGCACGTCACCGCCATCATGCTCAAGCCCGCCGCCACGCCCCGGGCCCTGGCCGAATTGCTCACCGACAAGCGCATGAACGCCGTGGCGATGGGGCCGGCAATGGGAATCGGCGAAGAGACGGCGCGCAGCGTCGGACATGTGCTCGATTCGGCGGCGGCGGCGGTACTCGATGCCGATGCACTGACAAGTTTTGCCGACGATGCCACGAACCTTTTCGACGCTATCGCCCGACGCGAGGCACCGGTGGTGCTGACGCCGCATGAAGGTGAATTCGCCCGGCTTTTCGGCGAGATGGAGGGCAGCAAGCTCGAACGGGCACGGGCGGCGGCGAAGCGCTCGGGCGCCATTGTTGTGCTCAAGGGCAGCGATAGCATCATTGCCGCGCCCGATGGCCGGGCGGCGGTCAACGACAATGCCCCCGCCTGGCTCGGAACGGCGGGGGCAGGGGATGTCCTGGCCGGGATCGTCACCGGCTTGCTGGCGCAGGGCATGGCGGGGTTCGAGGCCGCCGCGGCCGGCGTCTGGCTGCATGGCGCGGCAGCGACCTCGTTCGGCGGTCCGGGCATGACCAGCGAGGATTTGCCAGCCCGCGTTCCCGCCATCCTGCGGCAGCTTCAGGATCAATCCGGCTGAGCGCTGCTGTCGAATTCTGACACGATCGTCCGTCATGGACATGCACGCTAGGTTGCCGTCCGGCCATTGGCACCCTACATCACGGTCCCGTGAGCGTTTCCCGCCCTCCTGGCGATGCGAAATCCTCGCCATTTGCGGAGCAGTTCCCATGAACAAGGCGTTGGTGGTCATTTTGTCGGCGGTGGTTCTCGACGCCGTCGGCATCGGCCTGATCTTCCCGATCCTGCCTGCGCTGCTGCGCGAGGTCGGACATGTTTCCGATCCCTCGGTGCTTCTGGGGGTGATGCTGGCGCTCTATTCGGCCTGCCAGTTTCTGTGCGCGCCGGTGCTGGGCGTGCTCAGCGACCGGTTCGGGCGACGTCCGGTCCTGCTCATGTCGCTGGCGGGGGCGGCCATCGACTATGTCATCATGGCCTTGGCGCCGCATTTGTGGCTGCTGGTGCTGGGCCGTGCCATTTCCGGCATTACCGCTGCTAATATGGCTGTGGCCACCGCCTATATCACCGATATTTCGAGCGAGGAGGAACGGGCGCGGCGGTTCGGCCTGTTCCACGCCATGTTCGGCATCGGCTTCATCGTCGGCCCGGTGCTCGGCGGCATATTGGGCGATTATTGGGTGCGCGCGCCCTTCCTGGTCGCCGCCCTGCTCAATGGCGTCAATTTCGCCCTGGCGCTGTTCGTCCTGCCCGAATCGCGGCCTGGGCAGCCCAATGCCCGCTTCACCCTGGAAACGCTCAATCCGTTCAAGCCGCTCAAATGGGCCTTTGCCTTCAAGGCCTTGATTCCGCTTATGGCGCTATTCGTCATCATGAATTTCGTCGGCACCATGTATGGCACCGTATGGGCGCTGTTCAGCGAGGACAGTTTTCAATGGAACGGCATGATGATCGGTCTGTCGCTGGGCGCGTTCGGCGTGTTCCATGCCGGGGCCCAGGCCTTTCTGACCGGGCCGGCCGTGGCGCGGCTGGGCGAACGCTGGGCCCTGATCGTGGGCATGGCCTGCGAATTGACCGCCCTGGTGATCCTGGGCGTAGCGACGCAGGGCTGGGTGCTGTTCGCCCTGGCGCCGCTCTTTGCCCTGGGAGGCATCGGCACGCCGGCATTGCAATCGTTCACCACCACGCAGGTCGATCCGGATCGCCAGGGACAATTGCAGGGCGTGCTGGCCAGTCTCGTCAGCCTCTCGGCCGTGTTCGGGCCGCTCTTTTTCAGCATGGTCTATTTCGCCGGGCGCGATAACTGGCCCGGCCTGGTCTGGATCGTGGGCGCGGCGGTCTATCTTCTCGCCCTGCCGCTGATGCTGGGAATCCGGCGGGTGCCGAAGGCAGTGCCCGCTCCGGGAGAATAAGGCAACTTTCTGGCGAAAATCCCCGGAATTCCCCGGTTTTGGACGGAATCGAGGCTTGTCGGCCACATATTTCCAGTCCATTAACAGCTTTGCACCGTCGGGCAGCCGAAAACCCCCGGAATTCCTTGCGTCCTGCGCAGAATCGCCAAAGGTTGACGGCGTTTTGGTTCGCCAGCGAAGGCGGGCATTCACTGTGAGGAAACGCTATGAACAAAAACGATCTGGTTGGCGTCGTTGCCGACAAGGCTACGATCACCAAGGCACAGGCCGCCGAAGCGGTTGACGCAGTGTTCGAGGCTATCACCGCCGCGCTCAAGGGTGGCGACGAGGTTCGTCTGGTCGGTTTCGGCACTTTTGCCGTCTCCAAGCGCAAGGCTTCGACGGGCCGCAACCCGGCCACCGGCGCCGAGATTCAGATTCCGGCTTCAAACCAGGCCAAGTTCAAGCCCGGCAAGGGCCTCAAGGACGCGATCAACTAAGATCGCTCCGTCAATTCGGCTGCCGGCCCCGCGCGCGCAACGCCGGGGCCGTTTTCTGTTTCAAATGCCAGTTGACGGGCAGGGATGGGCACCCTAATCAGGGCGCCGACCTGCCGATGGCGGCAAGGGCGATTAGCTCAGTTGGTAGAGCGCCTCGTTTACACCGAGGATGTCGGCGGTTCGAGTCCGTCATCGCCCACCATATTCCCCTCGAATACGCCATTCCTTTTGGGTTTCGCGCCCGAAAAGGGCAGCAGGCACCGCGTGCATGGGTTCGCCTCCGCCAAACGCTTAATTCCCTCAAGCATTGCTTTAGCTTTTTGTCCTTCTGTCCTGAAGACAAGAGGTTTTCCACAAAGCTCCTTGGCTTTTTTGAAATTCTGAGCCGAAAGCGGAAAAGGGGTGCTTGACTTCACGGAAGGCGGCCAGTACATGGACGCCACGTTGCGCGAACGACTTGTTCGCAAGCGCTGCGGGAGTAGCTCAGTTGGTTAGAGCGCCGGCCTGTCACGCCGGAGGTCGCGGGTTCGAGCCCCGTCTCTCGCGCCATTCTTTCCTGAAATCACTGGTATTTCAAAAGGTATGCGCCCCGGCGTGAGTGCCTTTGTTTTCCGTCAAGCCGCGCTTTTTTGCGGCGGTTGACTGAAGCGCCCCCTGATCGTGGTCAAGGCAATGACATGGCCGTCGGGATCGCGGAGCACGGCACGCGCCGTCGGATCGTCGGGCTCGGGCGCTTCGGTGATCTCGACGGAAAAACCGGCCACGGCATCGAGTGCTGCGGCGACGTCGTCGACCACGATTTCCAGAAAGCCGCCCTGGGCTTCTCCGCGCGCGGCGCGGGGCACGAACTGGCTCACCCAATCGATCAGCCCCAATTGTGTCTGGCTTTCCGGTCCGCGTGCCAGCACCACGAACCACTCGCCTTGCTCAACCGCCTGGTAGCCGCAAAGCGCCGTGTAAAAGCGGCGGCTGACGTCGAGATCGCGGGAGAGGAGATAGGTGCAGACGATATTGGCGCTTGTCATGGGGCTTCTCGCTCTATGTCCTGGCGTTGCGGCCAGTCCTCCTGGCGCTAACGACGCGGCGGCGCGGGAGTTCCGTCATGGCGGTGATGAGAGTGCCGTTTCCCGGCGCTCATATCGGCGTGAAGAGCGTGCGCCGGTGTAACCGGGGGCGCATGATGCCCGTATCTGCTGGTATCCATCCTTTTACTGCGAGGTGTTGTCATGCCTGCGAGGTTGCCTGGAGATTCGGTGCCGGTCCTGCCCGGTCGCCGTTCCTTTATATTTGGGGCGCTGGCGCTGCCCCTGCTGGGGCTGCCGGCCATTGGGCAGGAGGCGCCGGTCGTCATTCCCCCGCCCGAAAAGGACATGTCCGAGCCGGGCGACAAAGTGGTCGCATTGCTGGCCGGCGGCTGCTTCTGGGGCGTGCAGGGCGTGTTCCAGCGGGTGAAAGGCGTGTTGAGCGCCGTTTCCGGCTATGCGGGCGGCAGCGCCGAAACCGCGCATTACGAGCGGACCAGTCGGGGCGATACCGGCCACGCCGAAAGCGTCGAAATCACCTACGATCCAGCCGCCATCAGCTATGGCACGCTGCTGCACATCTATTTCTCGGTGGCCCACAACCCCACCCAGCTCAATTACCAGGGGCCGGATCGCGGCACGCAATACCGCTCCGCCATCTTCATGATGAACAAGGCGCAGGAAGAGGTTGCCCGGGCCTATATCCCCCAGCTCGATGCCGCAGGGCTGTTCGGGGCGCCTATCGTGACGACGCTGGAAACATTCAAGGGCTTCTATCCGGCTGAGCAATATCATCAGGATTTCCTGACCCTCAATCCGGACTGGCCCTATATCGTCGTCAACGACCTGCCCAAGGTCGCGGCGCTCGAGCGGCTGTTCCCGAAGCTGTATCGGGCCGAGCCGGTCCTGGTGGGGCAGCTTTGAGCCAGCGGTTCGCCAGGCAGGCGAAATGGTCGTATTTCGGCCTCGCCATGGCCGGCTTTTGGCCCTGAACCTCAATAAACTGCAAAGGACTGCTTCGATGATGGGGCAAGGTGGCCGATCCCTTTCCGAATGCCGCCACGGAACCGGCCGCGTAAGATAGCGTTCCGTTTGCCGAACCGATGATCCAGAGACAAGGAGAGCCGCGATGCCCAGATCCGACCGAATTGCCCTGGGGCTGCTGGCCGGCGTCTTCCTGCCGGCGGGAGGGACCGCCGCCGCCGATCTCATTACCGTCCCCACCTCCACGCCGGTCGAGGTGCCCGTGCATGACCAAGCCGGCTTCGACTGGAGCGGCTTTTATGCCGGCGTCTATGGCAGCGTGCGGAACAGCAGGGTGGCGGAGACGCAATATGGCCTGGGCGTGCAGGCCGGTGTGAACGCCCAGTTCGACTTTTATCTGCTGGGCGCGGAAGTGGCGGTGGAAGGCCTCAATGGCGATGTCGGCAATACCAGCTACGGGCAAATCCTGGGCCGGGCCGGCCTGGTGGTTACCGATGACGTGCTGGTCTATGCCGCCGGCGGCTATGGCATCGACCTCGGGGCGCCGGAGGAGGAAGATGCCTTGCTTGGCGGCGGCGTCGAGTTGGCCGTTACCGACTCGCTGTCGGTGCGGGCGCAATACCTCCACGGCTTCCCGACTCAGGGCGACAACCCCAAAAACCAGTTCACCCTCGGCGCAAATTTCCATTTCTAGGCGTCGCGGCCGCAGAAATCCCCATACATGGCCACGCCAATAGGGCGGGGCCATTTGCATTTCGGGCGCAAATGCGGCAAGCTCGTTTGAGAGCGAGAATTCTCGCCGTAATTGCGACACGAAACAGCCACATTTCAGGGGTGTTCGGACGCATTTGTATCAAATTGAACCAATTGCGGGGATTTCGGGCAACACCCACCCCCAAATGGTCATGGATTCTTATCCGCATCTGCGATTTGCGCGTTTGGTCCCTTGCGAGTCTCACGCCTGTGAGGCATTTATCGTGCGACTACGGTTAACTCTATGGGAGTGCAAGATATGTTTGTACGTTCGCTGACCCTCGGCGTTGCTGCCGCGGCTCTCATGGTTGGTGGCGCCCAGGCCGCCGACCTTATCATCCCGACCACGCCCGAGCCGATCTACGCGCCGGCCGGCTTCGATTGGGAAGGCCTTTATGCTGGTGTCCGTCTGGGCGGTCAGTTCGTGGGTGACACGGGCTATGCCACTCAGCCTGCCCCGCTGGCTGACACCACCAATGGCGTGCTCGGCGCTGCCGTTGGCGTGAATTTCATCCCGGTGGACCCGCTGCTGCTGGGTGCTGAAGTCACCGCCGACTGGCTGTGGAACGACGACTACTCCTCGGGCGAGTTCTTTGCGAACCTGCGCGCCGGTGCCGTCGTGACCGATAACGCCCTCATCTACGCGCTGGCCGGTGTCGGCTTCCAGAACCGTGATGGCGTCGATTCCGAAGGCGTCTATCAGCTCGGTGCTGGTGTTGAATTCGCCGTGACCGATGCCGTCACCGTCCGCGGTGAACTGGTTGGCCAGGGTGACTTCGACGATACCGGTGCTGACGAGTTCTTCGAGTCGGCCAAGGCCACCGTCGGCGTCTTCTACCACTTCTAAGATTCGGATGCTGCCGGCCTCCGGCAGCGTTCTTTCTTGCAACCCAATTCGGCGAACCGTATCCCGGTTCGCCGTTTTGGTGTTTCTAGGGCCCGATTTAGGCCTCGGGCGTCGGGATGGCCCTGAACGTCACGCATGAGAATCGGTGGCGCCCTGCGAATCCCGCCGCGATAGGGCTGGCTTCGGCCAGGCGACAATGCCGCCTTGAAATGCGGCGCGGGAATTCCCGCATATTCTGCACAAAGTCTTTTTTCGAGGCGTTTTGGCCGCTAACGGGCGTTGTGGCGGCATATGCATTGCGCTTGCTTGCCTGAGCTTTATATGATTATTTCTCTCATATTTTCTTTCCCTTGAAACACGCTAGGGGAAGGTCTAAGCCGTTCCGCATTGTCTTGCGCGTCGGCTTTCTGGCCCCAATTGCTTGCAAAGCCCGCGCGTTTTTCGGCCTCTCGGCCGACGAGAACGTTAGTTAGGCTGCCGCATGACTGATCTGCTCAGCAATTACCTGCCCATTGTGTTGTTCATTGGGCTGTCGGCCGTCATTGGCCTGGCTCTGCTGGTTGCGCCCTTCCTCGTTTCCTTCCGCGCGCCCGACCCGGAAAAGGTTTCGGCCTTCGAGGCGGGGTTCGAGGCTTTCGACGATGCGCGCATGAAAGTGGACGTGCGCTATTATCTGGTGTCGATCCTGTTCATCATCTTCGATTTGGAGGTGGCGTTCCTGTTCCCCTGGGCCGTGGCGTTCCGCGATGTGGGTTGGTTCGGCTTCTGGGCGGTGATGATCTTCCTGGGCGTTCTCACCATCGGCTTTATCTATGAATGGCGTAAGGGAGCCCTGGAATGGGATTGAGCCAGGCCAATTCAACGCTGGTCACGCCTCGTCCGACCGGCGCAACTGACCCGACCACCGGCAAGCCTCTGGGCGCCGACGATCCGTTCTTCTCCGGCGTAAACGACGAACTGGCCGACAAGGGCTTCCTGGTCACCACCGTTTCCCAGCTCATCACCTGGGCCCGCACGGGCTCGCTGATGTGGATGCAGACGGGCTTGGCCTGCTGCGCCGTGGAAATGATGCAGATGTCTATGCCGCGCTACGATATCGAGCGTTTCGGCACCGCGCCGCGCGCTTCACCGCGCCAGTCCGACGTGCTGATCGTTGCCGGCACGCTGACCAACAAGATGGCCCCGGCCTTGCGCAAGGTCTATGACCAGATGCCCGAGCCGCGCTATGTCATCTCCATGGGCTCCTGCGCCAATGGCGGCGGCTATTACCACTATTCCTATTCGGTGGTGCGGGGGTGCGATCGGGTGCTGCCGGTGGACGTCTATGTGCCCGGCTGCCCGCCGACGGCCGAGGCGCTGCTTTACGGCATTCTGCTGCTGCAGAAGAAAATCCGCCGCGACGGCACCATCGAACGATAGGGCAGAGAGCCATGGACGAAATTGTTGCAGTCGAGCCGCTCGCGGCGCTTGGCGGCCACATCGCCGCATCGCTTGGTGAAGCCGTTCTGGGCTTCGAGGTCGCCTATGGCGAACTCACCGTTTCGGTGGCGCGCGATTCGATCGTCGCGGTCGTGACGTTCCTGCGCGACGATTCCCAATGCCGGTTCATCGGTTTCGTGGATGTGTGCGGGGCCGATTACCCGGCGCGCGAGCAGCGGTTCGACGTCGTCTATCATTTCCTCAGCCCGCACCTGAATCAGCGCATCCGCGTCAAGCTCGAAACGGACGATACCGCGCCGGTGCCCTCCATTTGCGGCGTGTTTCCCGGCGCCAACTGGTTCGAGCGGGAAACTTACGATCTTTATGGCGTGCTGTTTTCCGGCCATCCCGACCTGCGGCGCATCCTCACCGATTACGGCTTCGACGGCCATCCGCTGCGCAAGGACTTCCCGCTGACCGGTTTCGTCGAAGTGCGCTACGACGAAGAGCGCAAGCGCGTGGTCTATGAGCCGGTGAAGCTGATGCAGGAATTCCGCTCGTTCGATTACCTGTCACCCTGGGAAGGCACCGATTACGTGCTGCCCGGTGACGAGAAGGCGAAGAACTGATGTCCGAGGTCGATGTAAGAAACTTCACGATCAACTTTGGTCCGGTGCATCCGTCGGCGCACGGCGTGCTGCGCATGATTCTCGAACTCGATGGCGAACTGGTCGAGCGGGTGGACCCGCATGTGGGCCTTCTGCATCGCGGCACCGAAAAGCTGATCGAGTACAAGACCTATCTGCAGGCCGTGCCCTATTTCGACCGCCTCGATTATGTGGCGCCGATGAACCAGGAGCACGCCTTTGCGCTGGCCGTCGAGCGCCTGCTGGGACTGGAAGTGCCGCGCCGCGGGCAATTGATCCGTGTGCTCTATTCGGAAATCGGGCGCCTGCTGGCGCATTTGATGAACGTCACGACCCAGGCCATGGACATCGGCGCGCTGACCCCGCCCCTCTGGGGTTTCGAGCAGCGCGAAAAGCTCATGGTGTTCTATGAGCGCGCGTCGGGCGCCCGCATGCATGCCGCCTATTTCCGCCCCGGCGGGGTGCATCAGGACCTGCCGCAGGCACTGATCGACGATATCGCCGTGTTCTGCGAGGAATTTCCGCGGACCCTCGATGACCTCGACGTGCTGCTGACCGAAAACCGCATGTTCAAGCAGCGCAATGTCGATATCGGCGTGGTGCCGCTGGAAGAAGCCTGGGGCCGGGGTTTTTCCGGTGTGATGGTGCGCGCTTCGGGTGCCGCCTGGGATTTGCGCAAGGCGCAGCCCTATGAATGCTACGCCGAGATGGATTTCGACATCCCCATCGGCAGGAACGGCGATTGCTACGATCGCTACCTGGTGCGCATGGAAGAGATGCGTCAGTCCACCCGGATCATGAAGCAATGCATCGACAAGCTCAATGCAGCGGACGGCAAGGGGCCCGTGTCTTCGGCCGATGGCAAGGTGGTACCGCCCTCGCGTAGCGAGATGAAGCGGTCCATGGAAGGGCTCATCCACCATTTCAAGCTCTATACCGAGGGCTATAAGGTGCCGGCCGGCGAGGTTTATGGCTGCGTCGAAGCGCCCAAGGGCGAATTCGGCGTCTATCTGGTGTCCGATGGCACCAACAAGCCCTATCGCTGTCATATCCGCGCTCCGGGCTTCGCCCATTTGAGTTCCATGGATCATCTGTGCCGTGGTCACATGCTGGCCGACGTGACGGCGATCCTCGGGTCGATTGATATCGTGTTCGGAGAGGTGGATCGCTGATGTCTACGCGACGCCTTGCAGACGAGTCGGTGCAGCCGGCAAGTTTCGTTTTCACCCCGGAAAACCAGGCCTGGGCGCAAAAGCGCATCGCGCTTTATCCGGCCGGCCGGCAGCAATCCGCCGTCATTCCGCTGTTGATGCGGGCGCAGGACCAGGAAGGCTGGGTCAGCCGTGCGGTGATCGAGACGATCGCCGGCATGCTCGACATGGCCTATATCCGGGTGCTGGAAGTGGCGACCTTCTATACCCAGTTCCAGTTGCAGCCGGTCGGCACGCGCGCCCATATCCAGGTCTGCGGCACCACGCCCTGCATGTTGCGCGGCGCCGAAGCGATCCGCGAAGTGTGCCAGCGCAGGATCCACCCCGAGCCGCACCATCTCAACGAAGACGGCACGCTGAGCTGGGAAGAGGTCGAGTGCCTGGGGGCCTGCGTGAATGCGCCCATGGTGGCGATCTATCACGACACCTATGAGGACCTGACCCCCGAGCGGATGGAAGAGATCATCGACGCCTTCGCCGCGGGCAAGGGCGACACGATCGAGCCCGGTCCGCAAAGCGAGAGGCAATTCAGCGCCGCTGCGGCCGGCGACACGACCCTTCTGGAAAAGCCGTCGGCCAGGCGCGAAAAATTCGTGCCGCCTCCGCCGCCGCCCGATGCTGCCGCTCCGGCCGCCGCGCAACCGGCGCCGACCACGGCCGCCAAGCCCAAGGACGTGAGCAAGGAAGCCGCTCCGGCCGTCAACGGGCCGAACAATGCGGTCAAGCTCAGCCAGGCCAAGGCGGAAGGCGAGCGCAGCAAGGCCAATGCGGACGCCAAGGCCGATGGCAAGCCGAACCAGGCCATGCGCGAAGGCGCGCGCGGCGCGGAATCGAAAGCGGCCGGCATCGATAGCGGCAAGGCTCCGGCGAAAGCCAAGGCTTCCGCGCCGGGCGAGGGCGGTACGTCGACCGACGTGGCCAAGGAAAAGCCGGCGAAAAAGGCTCCGGCGGCGAGTGCCAAGGGCGTCGGCCCGACGCGCGAAACCGGCGGGTCGCTGTTCGAGGCGCCGGAAGGCCCGGCCGACGATCTCAAGCTCATTTCGGGTGTCGGACCGGTGCTGGAAGCTAGGCTCAATGGTCTGGGCATCACTCGTTTCGATCAGGTCGCCCGGTTCAAGAAGGCCGATATTGCCCGGCTCGATGCGGCCCTCAATTTCCGTGGCCGGGTCGAGCGGGACGAATGGGTGAAGCAGGCCAAGGCGCTCGCCAAGGGTGGCGTCGAGGAATATCGCCGGGTCTTCGGAAAGGATCCGCGCTGATGGCTAGGCATTCGGACTCTGGGTTTCGTCTGATGAAGCGGGAAAGCTGAACATGCTCGCTGACAAGGATCGCATTTTCACCAATCTCTATGGCCGCCACGATTGGCGGCTGGCCGGCGCGCGCGAGCGCGGCGCCTGGGTTGGCACCAAGGAATTCATCGACAGCGGGCGCGACTGGATCGTCAACGAGGTCAAGACGTCCGGCCTGCGCGGCCGGGGCGGCGCGGGCTTCCCGACGGCACTCAAATGGACCTTCATGCCCAAGGAAGGCGCCGGGGACGGGCGGCCGAGCCAGCTTCTGGTCAATGCCGACGAGTCCGAGCCCGGTACCTGCAAGGACCGCGAAATCCTGCGCCACGATCCGCACCATCTGGTGGAAGGGTGCCTGCTGGCCGGACGAGCGATGGGCGCGCATATCGCCTATGTCTATATCCGCGGCGAGTTCATCCGCGAACGCCAGCGCTTCGAGGAAGCCGTTCAGGAGGCCTATGACGCCAGGCTGATCGGCAAGGACAATGTGCATGGCTGGGACTTCGACATCGTCGTCCACCATGGCGCGGGCGCCTATATCTGCGGCGAAGAAACCGCGCTGATGGAATCGCTCGAGGGCAAGAAGGGCCAGCCGCGCCTCAAGCCGCCATTCCCGGCGGCCATGGGTGTCTATGGCAATCCCACCACGGTCAATAATGTGGAATCCATTGCCGTGGTGCCGGAAATCCTGCGCCGTTCGGGCGCCTGGTTCGCCTCGATCGGCCGGCCTAACAATACCGGCACCAAGCTGTTCATGGCCTCGGGCCACGTCAACAATCCCTGCACCTTCGAGGAGGCCCTGGGCGAGAGCTTCAAGGAGATCATCGAGAAGCATTGCGGCGGTATTCGTGGCGGCTGGGACAATCTGCTGGCCGTCATTCCCGGCGGCGCCTCGTGCCCCATCGTGCGGGCCGAGGACATCATGGACGCCACGATGGATTTCGACGGGCTGCGCGAGAAGAAAAGCTCGTTCGGCACCGGCGGCATGATCGTCATGGACAAGTCCACCGACGTGGTGAAGGCCATCTGGCGCATTTCTGCATTCTTTAAGCACGAAAGCTGCGGCCAGTGTACGCCATGCCGCGAGGGGACGGGCTGGATGATGCGCGTGCTCGAACGCATGGTCGTGGGCCGGGCGCAGAAGCGCGAGATCGACATGCTGTTCGAGGTGACCAAGCAGATCGAGGGACACACCATCTGCGCCCTGGGCGACGCGGCCGCCTGGCCGGTGCAGGGCCTGATCCGCAATTTCCGCAAGGAAATCGAGGATCGGATCGACCAATATACCTGGTCTTCGACCAGCGACGGCGCCGTGCCGTCGATTGCCGCGGAGTAAGCCGATGGCCCAGATCAAAGTCGATGGGACGCTGATCGAAGTCCCCGATCATTATACGCTGATGCAGGCGGCCGAGGCGGCCGGCGCGGAAATTCCGCGTTTCTGCTACCACGAGCGCCTCTCGGTGGCCGGCAATTGCCGCATGTGCCTCGTCGAGGTGAAGGGTGGACCGCCGAAGCCCCAGGCGTCCTGCGCCATGGGCGTGCGCGATCTGCGGCCCGGCCCGAATGGCGAGCCGCCAGAAATGTTCACCAATACGCCGATGGTCAAGAAGGCCCGCGAAGGCGTGATGGAGTTCCTGCTCATCAACCATCCGCTCGATTGCCCCATCTGCGACCAGGGCGGCGAATGCGACCTGCAGGACCAGGCCATGGCCTATGGTGTCTCCGGCTCGCGCTTTTACGAAAACAAGCGCGCCGTCGAAGACAAATATATGGGGCCCCTGGTCAAGACGGTGATGACCCGTTGCATCCAATGCACGCGCTGCGTCCGCTTCACCACGGAAGTCGCCGGCATTTCCGAGCTGGGCGCCATTGGGCGTGGTGAGGATATGGAGATCACCACCTATCTCGAGCGGGCGCTGAGCAGCGAATTGCAGGGCAATGTCATCGACCTGTGCCCCGTTGGGGCGCTGACGGCCAAGCCCTATGCCTTCCAGGCCCGCCCCTGGGAACTCGACAAGACCGAAACCATCGACGTGATGGATGCGCTCGGCTCGGCCATCCGCGTCGACAGCCGCGGGCGCGAAGTGATGCGCATCCTGCCGCGCATCAATGAAACCATCAACGAAGAGTGGATTTCGGACAAGACCCGTTTCATCTGGGACGGGCTCAAGGCGCAGCGTCTCGACCGGCCCTATGTCCGCAAGGGTGGCAAGCTGCAAGCGACGAGCTGGGACGAAGCCCTGGCCGCCGTGGCGGCGAAGATGAAGAAGGCCGGCAACCGGATCGGCGCCATTGCCGGGGATATGGCTGCGGTCGAGGAAATGTTCGCGCTCAAGGGCCTGCTGGCCTCCCTGGGTTCGGGCATGACCGATGTGCGCCCGCCCATGTCGGGGATCGACCCGTCCATGCCGCGCTCGGCCTATATCTTCAACCCGACCATTGCCGGGATCGAGGAAGCCGACGCAATCCTCATCGTCGGCGCCAATCCGCGCCGCGAGGCGGCGGTGCTCAATGCCCGCATCCGCAAGGCCTGGCGCGCCAGGAACCTGCCCATCGCCGTGATCGGTGAGCAGGCCGACCTGACCTATGACTACACCTATCTCGGCGAAGGCTTCGAGACGCTGGCCGACCTGGCTGCGGGCAATGGTGCTTTCGCCCAGACCCTGAAGAACGCGCAGCGGCCCATCGTCATCGTGGGCGAGGGCGCGGTGTCCCACGCCGCGCTCGGCAAGCAGGTGGGGCGCGATGTCATCGCGCTGGCCGCCCGGCTGGCAACCGGCCCCAACGTGGCCGAAGGCTGGAACGGCTTTGCGCTGCTGCACAATGCGGCCAGCCGCGTGGGCGGGCTCGATATCGGTTTCGTGCCGCATGACGGCGGGGTCTGCTCGGCCGACCAGATCGGCCTGGCCGGCAAGGGCGAGCTGGACGTGCTGTTCTTGCTCGGCGCCGACGAATACGACATGTCGGCCATGGGCAAGGCGTTCGTGGTCTATATCGGCACTCATGGCGATGCCGGCGCCCATCGCGCCGATGTCATCCTGCCGGCGGCGACCTATACGGAAAAGTCGGGCACTTATGTGAACACCGAGGGGCGCGTGCAGGTCACCGCCCGTGCCGTGTTCCCGCCGGGCGACGCCAAGGAAGACTGGGCAATCGTGCGGGCATTGTCCGGCGTTGTCGGCCAGCCGCTTCCCTATAATTCGCTGGCCCAGTTGCGGGCCGTGCTCTATGCGCAATATCCGCATCTGGCCCGCATCGACGAAATTGCCCCGGGCTCGGTTTCCGATCTGGCCACGCTGGCCAAGGCTGCAACCAGGAGCAAGTCGGCGCCGTTCCGTTCGCCGGTAAGCGATTTCTACCTGACCAACCCCATTGCGCGTGCCTCGGCCATCATGGGCGAGTGCGCGGCCATGGCCGCCGGCTTCAAGCAGGCTGCGGAATAGGGGAGCATAATGGACGCCTTTCTCGCTGCCCTCGATTATCTGCTCGGTATCCCGGTCCTTGGCTGGGGCGTGCAGGTCGGCTTCATCTACAAGGCATTGCTGCTGCTGGTGGCCTTGCTGGTTTTCACCGCTTTCATCCTCCTGGCCGACCGCAAGATCTGGGCAGCGGTGCAGATCCGGCGCGGCCCCAATGTGGTGGGGCCCTTCGGCCTGCTGCAGAGCTTTGCCGACCTGTTGAAATTCGCCTTCAAGGAACCGCTGATCCCCGCCGGTGCGGACAAGGTGCTATTCCTCCTGGCCCCGGTCATTACCGCTACCCTGGCCCTGGCCGGCTGGGCGGTGATCCCGGTCGACAATGGCTGGGCCATGGCCAATATCAATGTGGGCATTCTCTACCTGCTCGGCATTTCCTCGCTCGGCGTCTATGGCGTCATTATCGGCGGTTGGGCGTCCAACTCGAAATATCCGTTCCTGGGCTCGCTCCGCTCGGCGGCGCAGATGGTGTCCTATGAAGTCTCCATCGGCCTCGTCATCATCACCGTGCTGCTCTGCGTGGGGTCGCTGAACCTCAACGACATCGTGGTGGCGCAAAAGGAAATGGGGCTGGCCACGACCCTGGGCGTGCCGTGGCTGAGTTTCCTCAACTGGTTCTGGCTGCCGCTGTTTCCGATGTTCATCGTGTTCTACATTTCGGCCCTGGCCGAAACGAACCGCCCGCCTTTCGACCTGGCGGAAGGTGAATCGGAACTGGTCGCGGGCTTCATGACCGAATATTCGGCCACGCCCTACATGCTGTTCATGCTGGGGGAATATATCTCCATCCTGCTCATGTGCGGCCTCACCACGATCCTCTTCCTGGGGGGCTGGGCTTCGCCCATCGACCTGCCGCCCTTTAGCTGGATTCCGGGCTGGATCTGGTTCTTCGCCAAGCTGAGCCTGGTGTTCTTCATGTTCGCCATGGCCAAGTCCATCGTGCCCCGCTACCGCTATGACCAGCTCATGCGGATCGGCTGGAAAGTGTTTCTGCCCATGTCGTTGGTCATGGTCGTCATCGTGGCCTTCGTCCTTCAGCTCACCGGCTGGGGCTGGCACGGAGGTATTGCCTGATGCGCGTCTCCCAATTCGTCAACACGCTGCTGCTGACCGAACTGGTCAAGGCCTTCGGGCTGACCATGCGGTATTTCTTCTCGCCCAAGCCGACCATCAACTACCCCTTCGAGAAGGGGCCGGTGTCGCCGCGCTTCCGGGGCGAGCATGCCCTGCGCCGCTATCCCAACGGGGAAGAGCGCTGCATTGCCTGCAAGCTGTGCGAGGCCATCTGCCCGGCCCAGGCCATCACCATCGAGGCCGGTCCGCGCCAGAACGACGGCACCCGCCGCACGGTGCGCTACGACATCGACATGGTGAAATGCATCTATTGCGGCTTCTGCCAGGAAGCCTGCCCGGTGGACGCCATCGTCGAAGGCCCCAACTTTGAATTCGCAACCGAAACGCGCGAGGAGCTGTATTTCTCCAAGGAGAAGCTCCTGAGCAATGGCGATCGCTGGGAGCGTGAAATCGCTGCCAATATCGCCGCCGACGCGCCTTATCGCTGAGAGGGAAGACGATGAGCCTTCCACTGTTCTTCTTCTACGTCTTCTCGGTGATCGCGGTCGCCTCGGCCTTCATGGTCATCGCCTCGCGCAATCCGGTCCATTCGGTGATGTTCCTGATCCTCACCTTCGTCAATGCGGCGGGCCTGTTCATGCTGGCCGGCGCCGAATTCCTGGCGCTGATCCTGATCGTGGTCTATGTCGGCGCGGTCGCCGTGCTGTTCCTGTTCGTGGTCATGATGCTCGATGTCGATTTCGCGCAGATGGGCAAGGGCATGCTGCAATATGCGCCGGTGGGCATTGTGGTGGGGGTAATCCTGCTGCTCGAATTGCTGCTGGTGGCGGCCAGTTTCGTGGTTTCGCCCGAAGTGGCCGGCACGGCGGTGCTACCCATCGACAACACCATGCACAATACCCGCGCGCTCGGGCAGGTGCTCTATACGCATTACGTCTTCCTGTTCCAGGCCGCCGGTGCGGTGCTGCTGGTAGCCATGATCGGCGCCATCGTGCTCACCCTGCGGCATCGGACCTCGGCCAAGCGGCAGAATCCGGTCGAGCAGATGGCGCGGCGGGCCAGCGAGACGCTGGAAGTCGTCAAGGTCAAGAGCGGTCAGGGACTATAGGGGGTTCACATGGGCTTGGAGATCGGGCTCGGTCATTACCTGACCGTCGCGGCAATCCTGTTCACGCTGGGCGTGTTCGGCATTTTCCTCAATCGCAAGAACATCATCATCATCCTGATGTCGGTGGAGCTCATCCTGCTTGCGGTCAATCTCAACATGGTGGCGTTCAGCGCGCATCTCAACGACCTGCAAGGCCAGGTCTTTGCGCTGATGGTGCTGACCGTGGCCGCGGCGGAAGCCGCGATCGGCCTCGCCATCCTCGTCATCTTCTATCGTAATCGCGGCACCATCGCGGTCGATGACGTCAACATGATGAAGGGCTGAGGACCAGCGCTATGATTATTCAGGCGATTGTTTTCCTGCCCCTCGTCGGGGCATTGATCGCGGGCCTGCTCGGCCGCAGCATCGGGCATCGGCCCAGCGAATTCATCACCACGGGCCTGCTGCTGATCGCGGCGGTGTTGAGCTGGGTGGTGTTCATCCCGGTTGCCTTTGGCGACGGCCTGGTCGGCGCCGTGGGCGACGGGCACGCGGCCGTGGTCAAGGTCGAGGTGATGCGCTGGATCCAGGTCGGTGGCATGGACCTGCGCTGGACCCTCAGGGTGGATACGCTCACCGCCATCATGCTGGTGGTGGTCAATACCGTCTCGGCGCTCGTTCACGTCTATTCCATCGGCTATATGGAAGACGATCCGCATCGGGCGCGCTTCTTCGCCTATCTCTCGCTCTTCACGTTCGCCATGCTGATGCTGGTGACGGCCGACAATTTCCTGCAGATGTTCTTCGGCTGGGAAGGCGTGGGCCTTGCCTCCTATCTGCTGATCGGCTTCTGGTACACGCGGCCCTCCGCCACGGCGGCGGCGATGAAGGCGTTCATCGTCAACCGCGTGGGCGATTTCGGTTTCGCCCTGGGCATTTTCGGGGCCTTCCTGGTGCTGGGGCATATCGATTTCGACGGCGCGTTCTCCGCCGCCGACAGTTTTGCCCGGACCGGGTTGCCGGTCATGCGTTTCCTGTCCTGGGACGTCGATGCCATGACCGTGGTGTGCCTGCTGCTGTTCATGGGCGCCATGGGCAAGTCGGCGCAATTCCTGCTCCACACCTGGCTGCCGGATGCCATGGAGGGCCCGACCCCGGTGTCGGCGCTGATCCATGCCGCGACCATGGTGACGGCCGGTGTCTTCATGGTGGCGCGCCTGTCGCCGCTGTTCGAGACGTCGCCGGCGGCGCTGTCCGTGGTCATCGTCATCGGCGCCATCACGGCGTTCTTCGCCGCCACGATCGGCCTCGTGCAGAACGACATCAAGCGCGTCATCGCCTATTCGACCTGTTCCCAGCTCGGCTACATGTTCGTGGCGCTGGGGGCAGGGGCCTATTCGGCCGGTATCTTCCACCTGTTCACCCATGCCTTCTTCAAGGCGCTGCTGTTCCTGGGCGCCGGCTCGGTGATCCATGCGATGCATCATGAGCAGGACATGCGGAACATGGGCGGCCTGCGCAAGAAGATCCCCGTGACCTACTGGATGATGATGATCGGCACGCTGGCCCTGACCGGCGTGGGCATTCCCGGCACCTCGCTCGGTTTCGCCGGCTTCTTCTCGAAGGATTCCATCATCGAATCCGCCTATGCGGTGGGTGGCAATATCGGCATGTTCGCGTTCTGGATGCTGGTGGTCGCGGCCTTGTTCACGAGCTTCTATTCGTGGCGGCTGGTGCATCTCACCTTCCATGGCACGCCGCGCGAGTCCGAGACGCATGGCCATGACGAGCATGCGCATGACGATCACGGCCATCATGGCTCGGCCTATGACCATGCTCATGAATCGCCCAATGTCATGCTGGTGCCGCTCTATGTGCTGGCGGCGGGCGCGGTGCTTGCGGGCGCGGTGTTCTACGGCATGTTCTTCCATGACGTGGAGCATATCGAGCACTTCTTCGCCGGCTCCATCGTCATCAACCACGAGTTGATCGAAACCGCCCATCACGTGCCGCTCTGGGCCAAGCTCAGCGCCACCATCGCCATGCTTATCGGCTTTGTGCTCGCCTGGTACATGTATATCAGGCGCCCCGACACGCCTGCCAGGCTGGCGGCGACCAATCCCGGGCTCTACAGGTTCCTGCTCAACAAGTGGTACTTCGACGAGCTTTACAACACGATCTTCGTGCGTCCGGCGCTGTGGATCGGCAACTCGGTCTGGAAGGGCTTCGATGACTGGCTGGTGGACGGCAAGATCACCGAAGGGCTCGGCCGACGCGTGCAAAACGTCACAAGCTGGGTCGTCAAGTTGCAGTCCGGCTACCTCTATCACTATGCCTTCGCCATGCTGATCGGCATTGCGGCGCTGCTGACCTGGGCCATCGCTGCCGGGGGGCTGATCTGATGACCTTCGACAATTCCATCCTGACGATTATCACCTGGCTGCCCGTTCTGGGCGCGGCCATCGTGCTGCTGACGCCGCGCGATGCGCTCACGGCCATCCGCGCGATCACGGTGGCGGTGACGCTGATCGTCTTCGTGCTGTCCCTGGCCCTGTGGCAGAGCTTCGATCCGTCCAATCCGGGCTTCCAGTTCGTCGTCAACGTGCCCTGGATCGGCGACAATATCGGCTACCGCGTCGGCGTGGATGGCATTTCGGTGCTGTTCGTGGTGCTGACGGCGCTGCTGATGCCGGCGGCCATCGTGGCGAGCTGGGATTCGGTGCAAAGTCGGGTCAAGGAATACATGATCGTGTTCCTCGTGCTCGAAACGCTGATGATCGGCGTGTTCACCACGCTCGACCTGGCCATGTTCTACGTGTTCTTCGAGGGCACGCTGGTGCCGATGTTCCTCATCATCGGTATCTGGGGCGGTTCGGCGCGCATCCAGGCGGCGTACAAGTTCTTCTTCTACACCTTCACCGGCTCGGTGCTGATGCTGCTGGCCATGATGGCCATGTATTGGGATGGCGGCACCACCGACATCGCCAAGCTGCTCAACCACCATTTCCCCGCCGGCATGCAGACCTGGCTGTGGCTGGCCTTCTTCGCCTCGCTGGCGGTGAAGATGCCGATGTGGCCGTTCCACCGCTGGCTGCCCGAAGCGCACGTGCAGGCGCCCACCGCCGGCTCGGTGATCCTGGCGGCGATCCTGCTCAAGCTGGGCGGCTACGGTTTCCTGCGCTTCTCCCTGCCCATGTTCCCCGATGCTTCGGCGATGTTCTCGAACTTCGTCTTCGTGCTCTCGGTGGCGGCCATCATCGTTACTTCGCTGGTGGCGCTGGTGCAGACCGACATGAAGAAGCTCATCGCCTATTCGTCCGTTGCCCATATGGGCTTCGTCACCATGGGCATCTTCGCGGGCAATGCCCTGGGCATCCAGGGCGCCATGTTCCAGATGATTTCGCACGGCATCGTGTCGGGCGCGCTGTTCCTCTGCGTGGGCGTGGTCTATGACCGCATGCATACCCGCGAGATCGCCGCCTATGGCGGGCTGGTCGAGCGCATGCCCCAATATGCCTTCGCCTTCATGGTATTCTCCATGGCCAATGTCGGCCTGCCGGGCACGTCCGGCTTCGTGGGCGAATTCCTCACCATGATCGGGGCGTTCCAGGTCAATACCTGGGTGGCGTTCTTTGCCGCCTCGGGCGTGATCTTCTCGGCCTGCTACGCGCTCTGGCTCTACCGCCGCATGATTTTCGGCGCGCTGACCAAGGACAGCCTCAAGGGCATCCTGGACCTCAACCTGCGCGAGAAGCTGGTGCTCTATCCGCTGATCGTGCTGACGGTGCTGTTCGGTTTCTATCCGGCACCGATCCTGGACACGACCGCTGCGGCGGTGAACAACCTGGTGAGCCAATATGCCACCGCCATCGGCGCCGATCCGGCCGTGGCGCTGGCCGAGGCCCAGGCTCAACTCGAACACGCCGCGCCCACGGGCGGGGAAGAGGCTGCCGCCGATGTTTCGGCCGAGCCTGCTGCGCATTAGGAGAGCAACGTGAACTCTGACGTTACCGATTTTGCGAGCCTGGCTCCCGCCTATCCCGAAATGCTGCTGGCAATCGGCGCCCTCGTGGTGCTGCTGCTGGGCGTGGCGATCAACAAGGAGCGTTCGCCGCTGATTGCCTGGCTGTCGCTGGCGCTGCTGGTCGTGGTGGGCTTCGTCGTGGTGCTGGTGCCGGCCGATGGCGTGCTGTTCAACGGCGTCTTCATCGTCGATGCGTTCGCGCGCTACATGAAGGTGGCTGTCCTGGGGGGCGCGGCACTCGGGCTGGTCCTGGGCATGTCCAATCCCGCCGACCATGGCGTGGCCAAGTTTGAATATGCCGTGCTCATCCTCCTGGCGACGCTGGGCATGATGATAATGGTGTCGGCCTATGACCTGATGAGCCTCTATGTCGGCCTCGAATTGCAGTCGCTGGCGCTCTATGTGATGGCGGCCATCAAGCGCGACGACCTGCGCGCGTCGGAAGCGGGGCTCAAATATTTCGTCCTCGGGGCATTGTCCTCGGGCCTGCTGCTTTACGGGGCCTCGCTCATCTATGGCTTTACCGGCCATACCAATCTGGGCGAGATCGTCGTGGCCATTGCCAGCGAAGGGCGCTCGGTGGGGCTGATCTTCGGCGTGGTGTTCCTGCTTGCCGGCATCGCCTTCAAGATCGCGGCGGTGCCGTTCCACATGTGGATTCCCGACGTTTACGAAGGCGCGCCCACGCCGGTGACCGCCTTCTTCGCCATGGCGCCCAAGATCGCGGCCATGGCGCTGATGATCCGCCTCACCATGGAAACCTTCGCGCCGATCACACGCGATTGGCAGCAGATCGTCATTTTCCTGTCCATCGCCTCGATGGTGCTGGCCACCTTCGCGGCCATCGGCCAGCGTTCGCTCAAGCGCTTCATCGCCTATTCTTCCATCGGCCATGTGGGCTTTTCACTGGTCGGCCTGTCCTCCGGCACGCAGGTGGGCGCCGAGGGCGTGGCCATCTATCTCGTCATCTACGTGCTGATGACCGTGGGCATGTTCGCGTGCCTTCTGGCCCTGCGCAGCGACAAGGGCTATGTCGAAACCATCGACGAGCTGGCCGGCGCCGCGCGCACCAGGCCCTTCGTGGCGGGCGTGTTCGCCATCCTGCTCTTTTCCTTCATCGGCCTGCCGCCGCTGGCTGGGTTCTTTGCCAAATGGCATGTGTTCCTGGCCGCCATCGAGGCGCATCTCTTCGTCCTGGCGGTGATCGGCATGCTGGCCTCGGCGATCAGCGCCTTCTATTACCTGCGCATCATCAAGATCATGTATTTCGATGAGCCGGTGCATGAATTCGCCGCCGTGCCGGTGGAACTCAACCTAGTCATGGCCGCGTCGAGCTTTCTCGTCGTCACCTATTATTTCGTGGTCGGCAGCCCGCTGGCGACCATGGCGCATATCGCGGCCGGAAGCCTGTTCTAGGTGTCCGGGTTCAGCCTGGGTCCCAAGGCCCGCTCGGCCGGGTATCGGGTAAAGGGTTTCGAGGCCGTCGGGTCCACCAATAGCGAAGCGCTCGCCGCCGCCGCCGCGGGCGATCCGGGCGGCATCTGGTTCGCCGCCCTGCAACAGAATGCCGGCCGGGGCCGGCGCGGCCGGCAATGGCACAGCCCATCGGGCAATCTGGCGGCGAGCCTGTTGATCGTCCCCGATGCCGGGCCGGACCTGGTGGCGACGTTGGGCTTCGTTGCCGGCGTGGCGCTCGATCGGGCGCTCTCGGCAATCCTGCCGCAAAGCCTGGTCCGCATCGGCATCGACGGCGCGGATGGCGCCGACGGCCGCTCCCGCATCGCGCTCAAATGGCCCAATGACGTGCTGGCCGATGGTGCCAAGCTGGCCGGCATCCTGCTCGAAGCGAGCAAGACGCCCGACGGCCGCACCGCCATCATCGTCGGCGTCGGCGTCAATGTGGTGGCGGCGCCCGAAGGCGTGCCCTATCCGGCCACCTCGCTCAAGGCGCTCGGGGTGACGCTTTCGGCTCAGGCGGTGTTCGAGGCGCTTTCCGATGCCTGGGTGGAGACATTCGGGGTCTGGGCGGAAGGCGCGGGCATCGGCGCGGTCCTCGATCAATGGCGGCGGGCGGCGGCCGGCATCGGCGCGCCCGTAGCCGTCAGCCAGGACGGCGTGGTCCGGCGCGGCATTTTTGAAACCATCGACAGCGCCGGACGGCTGGTCATCCGCGACGACGAAGGGTCGCGGATCGCCATCACGGCGGGCGATGTGCATTTTGGGGCAACGGCCAGCGCCCGAAGCTGACCGCAACATAAGGCGCGGCGACCGGCGACCAAAGCTCGCCAGGCGTCGCGCATCGAAAGGACAAGAAGAACCCATGGCGAAGAACCAAAGGGATGAACTCGTCTTCGTGCCGCTTGGCGGCGTCGGCGAGATCGGCATGAACATGGCTGCTTACGGTTTCGGGCCGGAGCGCAAGCGCAAGTGGATCGTGGTGGATTGCGGCGTCAGCTTCGGCGGGCCCGACCTGCCCGGCATCGAGCTCATCATGGCCAATCCCGAATTTCTCGAGGAACACGCCGACGACGTGCTGGCGCTGATCCTCACCCATAGCCACGAAGACCATTACGGCGCCGTGCTCGATCTCTGGCCGGTCTTCGACAAGCCCGTCTATGCCACGCCCTTCACCGCCGCCATGCTGGCGGCCAAAAGGGCAGGGGACGGCATCGTCGAGAATGTCGATGTTACCATCATGCGGCCGGGCAAGCCGTTCACGGTCGGGCCCTTCACCATCGAGGCGATCAATGTCGCGCACTCGATCCCCGAGGCCAACAGCGTGCTTATCACCACCCCGATCGGCCGGGCCCTGCATACGGGTGACTGGAAGCTCGATCCCACGCCGGTGGTGAGCGCGCCCACCAATGTGGCGCGGTTGCAGGAAATCGGCGCCGATGCCGCGTCCCCGCTGGCCCTGATCTGCGATTCCACCAATGCGATGAAGGACGGAGAAAGTCCGAGCGAGGCGGATATCGCCGACAATCTCGCCGCGCTGATCGCCGACGCACCCCACCGCGTCGCCGTCACCACCTTCGCCTCCAATGTGGGGCGCGTCGTTTCCATCGTGCGCGCGGCCCACAAGGCGGGCCGCCAGGTGGTGATGTCGGGACGCTCGCTCCACCGTATCATGGGGATCGCCAAGGAATTGGGCATGCTCGAGGGCCTGCCGGAACTGCACGACCAGGATGCCTATAAATCCATTCCGCGCGACAAATGCGTCCTGGTCTGCACCGGCAGCCAGGGCGAGGCGCGGGCGGCCATCGCGCGCATCGCGCGGGGCGACCATCCGGTGATCGACCTCAATGCGGGCGACCGCATGATCTTCTCGTCCTGGGCCATTCCGGGCAATGAGCGGGAAGTCATCGACATCCAGAACCGCTTGATCGACCGGGGCGTGGAAGTCATCACGCAGAACGACGCCCTGGTGCATGTCACCGGCCATCCCCGGCGCGGCGAATTGCGCAAGCTCTATTCCTGGGTGAAGCCGGACGTGCTGGTGCCGGTGCATGGCGAGGCGATGCATCTCGAAGCCCATGCCAAATTGGGGCGCGATGCCGGCATTGCCAATGTGTGCGAGGCGCGCAATGGCGACATGGTGCGGCTCTTTCCCGAGCCCATGGCCTTCCCGGCCGAAGTGCGCACCGGCGAACTCTATCTCGACGGGCTGGTTCTGTGTACGCCCGAGGAAAGCGGCGTAAGGGGCCGTCGGCGCCTGTCTTTCGGCGGCATGGTCGTGGCCAGCCTCTGCGTCAATGCCGGCGGGCAGGTGGTTTCGGGACCGGAACTGGTCATAGAGGGCTTGCCGGAAACCGAGGATGAATCCCTGGCTGAGCTGATCGAGAGCGTCGTCGCCAACACGATCCGCTCGATGCCGCCCAAGCGGCGCAGCGATACCGAAGTCCTCAATTCCGCGCTGTTCAAGGCCATTCGCAACGAGGTCAACGCCTTCTGGGGCCGCAAGCCCAACGTGACCGTCTTCGTTCACCGGGTTTAGCCGAAAGCCGTGGCGCGACACGTTGCCCGCTTTCGCGCCGCGGCAAAGGGGAGCATAGCTGGACCATGCAGATCGGATCCATTTTCGCCGTTTATTTCGTGGTCTGGTGGCTGGCCTTCGTGGCCGTCTTGCCCATCGGCACCCAAAGTCACCATGAAACCGGCACCTCGACGGTAGCCGGCGCGGACCCCGCCTCGCCGCTGAAACCGCGCCTGGGACAGAAAATGCTGCTGGCGACGGGGCTCGCCGTGCTGTTCACGGCGCTCCTGTTCTGGGGCGTCAGCAACGAAACGTTGCAGCATTACTGGAACCGCTGATCCATCGGCCCAATTCTTGTCGCACTCTGCGGCCCAATTGTTCATGATCGGCCGGAAGGGAGACGGGGATGCACAAGGCAATTCTGGCTGCGGCGGTCCTGCTGGCCGCCCCGGGGGCGGCGCAGGCCGAATGGTCGACGGACGATTTGTCCGACGACATCGGGCAATTGCTGCTCGCTTATTCCGCCGATACCGGCGATGTCGTCGAATTCCAGGTGGTTTGCGACGTCGCGCTGGAGCACAAATTACAGATGCTGGTCTTTACCGGCGAGGAACTGGCCCGCAAGAAAGCCCTCGGTGCGGTGCTGCCGGTTTCCATAAGACTCGATGGGGCCGCGATGGGGCCGTTCGATGCCCGTGCCATTGCCGGCGACGGTGAACTCTATCTCCGGCTCGATGAGGACGAAGCGGGTAGCCTGCATCATCTCGCCCAATCCATCGCCAAGGCGAGCGATATGGAGCTGAGCTATGCGGATTCGGAATGGCGCTTCGAGATGTCTGGCGCCAAGACGGCGCTTGCCTGGCTCCTGGGCACTTGCGCATTCTGAAGCCGGCCCGAGTGGCGGGCGATAGCCACGCCCGTTCCGGCGGGCTTTTGTCCCGCAAACGTAATCCATTGATCGGAAATAGGCTTTTCCCGCCCGCCAACAAAAAAGCAGGGCACGAGGCCCTGCTGAATTGAGTTTGTTCGACAATACGTTGGTCTTAGGCGCGCTACGAAGCGGCTGCCAACGCTCCTCCCTTGACGTTGTCGACGTCCGGCGGTTTGGGCCGCCTTTGTTTTATTGGCCCGGACCCTAACAACAGAAATTGGGTCTGCCAAGCAGATTCTGCATAGCTTGCATGCTTGCATCGAATGGAGTGTTGGGCTTTGAGTGAGCATCAACGAAAACCGCGAGTCGATGCAGCCAATCTGGAGTTCCCATGCGCCTTTCCCGCTATTTCCTGCCGGTGCTGCGCGACGTGCCCAAGGAGGCCGAGATCGTCTCGCATCGGTTGATGCTGCGTGCCGGCATGATCCGCCAGCAGGCCTCCGGCCTCTATTCCTGGCTACCGCTCGGCTACAAGGTATTGATGAAGGTGCAGCGCATCATTGAGGAGGAGCAGAATCGCTCCGGCGCGATCCAGCTTCTGATGCCCACCATCCAGTCGGCCGACCTGTGGCGCGAATCGGGGCGCTACGAGGCTTATGGCAAGGAAATGCTGCGCATCGAGGACCGCCACGAGCGCGAATTTCTCTATGGCCCCACCAATGAGGAGATGATTACCGACATCTTCCGGGCCTATGTGAAGTCCTACAAGGACCTGCCGCTCAATCTCTACCATATTCAGTGGAAGTTCCGCGACGAGGTGCGGCCGCGTTTCGGCACCATGCGCTCCCGCGAATTCCTGATGAAGGACGCCTATTCCTTCGATCTGGACGAAGCCGGTGCCGTCAGGGCCTTCCAGCGCATGTTCGTGGCCTATCTGCGCACCTTCCGGCGCATGGGGCTGGTGGGCATTCCCATGCGCGCCGATACCGGCCCCATCGGCGGCAATCTTTCCTATGAATTTCACGTCCTGGCCGAAACCGGCGAGAGTGGCGTCTTCCTCGACAAGGACCTGCTCGACAAGCCCATTCCGCCGGCCGACACCGATTATCGCGGCGATCTGGAGCCGATCTTCAAGGATTGGACCTCGCTTTTCGCCGCTACCGACGAAATGACCGACGAAGCCACGTTCCGGGCCGAAGTCCCGGCTGAAAAGCAATTGATGGCGCGCGGCATCGAGGTCGGGCACATCTTTTACTTCGGCACCAAATATTCCGGGCCCATGAAGGCCAATGTCACCGGGCCCGACGGCAAGGAAATCACCGTGCATATGGGGTCCTACGGCATCGGCCCCACCCGCGTCGTGCCCGCCATCATCGAGGCCAGCCATGACGAGAACGGCATTATCTGGCCCGTTTCCGTCGCGCCGTTCGAGGCGGTGCTGGTCAATCTCAAGGTGGGCGACGCGGAAACCGACGCGGCCTGCGAAGCGCTTTACGGCCAGTTGCAGGCGGCCGGCATCGACCTGCTCTACGACGACCGCGACCAGCCGGCCGGCGCCAAGTTCGCCACGGCGGACCTGATCGGCATTCCCTATCAGGTCATCCTGGGGCCGCGCGGCCTTAAATCGGGCGAAGTCGAGATCAAGCATCGCAAGACCGGCGAGCGCGAAACCTTGCCGCTCTCCGGCGCGGTCGAGCGCGTCCGAGGCCTCATCGAATCCCAGCGGATGGACGACATTTGACCCAGAGCGTGCAGCAGGCCCCGGCCAGAAGGGCAACCCGCCCTTTCGCCCGGTTCGAGTGGATGATTGCTGCGCGCTATCTTCGCGCCCGGCGCAAGGAAGCCTTCATCTCGGTCATTGCCAGCCTCACCATGGTGGGCGTGGCCATCGGCGTGGCGACGCTTATTGTCGTCATGTCGGTGATGAACGGGTTCCGCGGCGAGCTGCTCGACAAGATCCTCGGGCTCAACGGCCATTTCACCGCCTATCCCATCGAGCGCCAGTTCACCGATTACAAGGAGACGGTGAAGAGCATCGAGCAAGTCGATGGCGTCAAGTTTGCCGTCTATTTCGTGGAGGGGCAGGTGCTGGCCTCGGGCAGGGGCAGTTCCACTGGCGTCACCGTGCGTGGCATGGACGAGGAAAACCTCAAGAAGCTCACGCTGCTCTACAATTCCGCCGAGCAGGGCGGGTTCGATCAATGGGACGACAGCAAGGGCGTGGCCATCGGTTATCGGCTGGCCCAGACCCTGGGCGTGGGCATTGGCGACCAGGTGCAGATCATCAATCCCGATGGCGCCATGACGCCGTTCGGCTCGACGCCGCAAATCCGCTCCTATCCGGTCAATGCCATTTTCAACCTGGGCATGGTCGAGTTCGACAGCTTCTTCATGTATATGCCGCTCGAGCCGGCGCAGGATTATTTCAAGCTGTTCGAGGACGTGCTGAAGCCCGGCCAGGAACCGCTCGACATCATGGCGACGGATGCGGAAATCGATGCCGCCTATGAGCGCGTGCCGCAGGTTTCGGCGGTGGAAATCTTCATCGACGATCCCGATGCGGTCGGGATCATGCGCCAGCGCCTGCAGAACAATCCCGATATGCGGCCGCTGGTGCTGACCGATTGGCAGCAGCGCAACCAGACCTTCTTTTCGGCCCTGCAGGTGGAGCGGGTGGTGATGTTCACCATCCTGTCCATGATTATCCTCGTGGCCGCCTTCAACATCATTTCCAGCCTCATCATGCTGGTGAAGGACAAGGGCGCCGATATCGCCGTATTGCGCACCATGGGGGCCACGCGCGGCGCCATCATGCGCATTTTCTCCATTACCGGCACGGCGATCGGGGTCATCGGCACGCTGGTGGGGCTAGGGCTCGGCCTCGTGGTCGCGGCCAATGCCGAGGCCATTCGGTCCTTCATCTCCAATCTCCTGGGCGTGGCCTTGTTCCCCCCGGAAATCTTCTTCCTCTCGTCGCTGCCCAGCCGCACCGATCCGGTCGAGGTCGCCATCGTGGTCGTCATGGCGCTGGCGCTGAGTTTCCTGGCCACGCTCTACCCGGCCTGGCGGGCCGCGCAATACGATCCCGTGGAGGCCCTGCGCTATGAGTAAGCCGCATCTGCGCCTTTCGGGCGTACATCGCCATTACGGGGAGGGCGAGCGCCTGGTGCATGTGCTCGAGGCCGCCGACCTCACGGTCGAAAGCGGCGAACTGGTGGCCCTGGTCGCCCCTTCGGGCGCCGGCAAATCCACCTTGCTGCATTTGTGCGGCCTGCTCGAATCGCCGCAGGCCGGCGAGGTCGAGATCGTCGGCCAGCCCACCAGCCGCATGGGCGACCGGGCGCGCACGCAATTGCGCCGCTCCACCGTGGGTTACGTCTATCAGTTCCACCATCTCCTGCCCGAATTCACCGCGCTCGAAAACGTGGTCATGCCGCAATTGATCGCCGGCAAGGACCAGAAGGCCTCCGAGGGAAGGGCGATGGAATTGCTCGACCTGCTCGGCGTCGGCCCGCGCGCCACGCACAGGCCGGCCGAATTGTCGGGCGGCGAACAGCAGCGCGTCGCCATTGCCCGCGCCGCCGCCAACCATCCCCGGGTGATCCTGGCCGACGAGCCGACCGGCAATCTCGATCCGGAAACCAGCGACATCGTGTTCGAGGCGCTCAAGGGCCTCATCCGCAACGAAGGCGCTGCCGCGCTCATCGCCACGCACAATTACGACCTGGCCAAGCGCGCCGACCGCATCGTCACCATCAGGAACGGCCTCGTGGTGCCCCACAGCCTCTAGATTCGCTCTTCAGGCCGGGTGTATTCCCGCTTGTCCCCGCCCTCGCGTTCTTTGCCATAATCGGTCCATCCCTTCCGCATGGGCGGCCTGCAGGCGATCGGTGGCGGAAGGGGCCGGGCGTGGTGAGATCGCTCCCGCCATGGGTTCAGGCAAGGGTGCTCCGAGGAGAGAGGGGCGCATAACCGGCCTGTTCCAAAAACCGGCGTCCCGAGGCGTTTGCGTCTCACTACACATCTACACCAGGAGGCACGAACGCCTCGGGGCACCGCTCATCGACCGCAGGCCGCAAGGCCGGGCGGAGGTTTTCGCACGCGCCGATTCTTAACGCCGCAAAACCTCTCCTAACGAAATCCTAACCAATTCGGCGCTGTCCCCGGTTTCACCATTGTTCCCGTCTGGACGAGAACAAAAAACGAACTTATAAGAACAAACAGAAAACACAGGAGAGACAGATGCTCGCTTTCATCAAGGATTTCGCTGCTTTCGTGACCCTGGGCGCCTTCACCATCGGTTCGCTCACCTGGTTCGACATCCTCACCCATATCGCGTGATCGGCTGTGGATGGCGGCCAGGCAAGGTTTGACCGCGCGGGCCCGCGTGCCGCAAGGTCGGCGGAGGAGATGCTCATGCGCGGCCCCGGCTTCATTCACCTTCACGTCCATTCCGCCTTCTCGTTGCTCGAAGGGGCGCTTCAGCTCGAAACCATCCTCAAGATGGCGGCGGCGGATGCCCAGCCGGCTTTGGGCATTGCCGATACCAACAATCTTTTCGGCGCGCTGGAATTTTCCGAAAAGGCCAGCAAGAAAGGCATTCAACCCCTGATCGGGGTGGAACTCGCCGTCGATTTCGCCGCTGCCGAAGAGCGGGTGAGCGAGCGTGGCCATGTCGCCTGGGCCGGCAAATCCAGCGTGGTGCTGATGGCCCAGTCGGAGGAGGGGTTCTCCAATCTCTCCCATCTGGTGTCGCGCGCCTATCTCGAAGGCGAGAGCGGTTTGGCCCGCGCCAGGCTCGATTGGCTGTCGCGCGAGGCGCTCGGGGGGCTCATCTGCCTCACCGGTGGGCCGGAAGGGGCGATTGACATGGCCTTTGCCCATGGGCAGGACGCCAATGCGGTGCGGCGTCTCGATCTCCTGGCGGACCTGTTCGGAGAGCGTCTCTATATCGAATTGCAGCGCCACGATCGCCCGCAGGAAGCCATCGTCGAGCCGCGCCTGATCGATTACGCCTACCGCAAGGGCCTGCCGCTGGTCGCAACCAACGAGCCCTTTTTCAAATCCAGCAAGGAATATGAGGCGCACGATGCGCTGCTGGCGATTGCCGGCGGCACCGTCCTGGCCCAGACCGAGCGGCGCAAGCTCAACGATCAATATTACTTCAAGACCCGTGCGGAGATGATGGAGCTGTTCTCCGATCTCCCCGAAGCGCTGGATTCGACCATCGAGATTGCCCGGCGCATCGCCTTCCGGCCGCGGACGCGCGGTCCGATCCTGCCCAAATTCGCCGCCGGTTCGCATGACAGCGAAGCGGCGGTGGTCGCCGCCGAAGCGGCCGTCCTGCGGCAGATGGCGGTGGATGGGCTGGACAAGCGCCTCGAAGTGGTCGGCCTGGCGCCGGGCAAGTCGGAGGCGGAATACCGCGAGCGGCTCGATTTCGAGCTGAATATCATCGAAAAGATGAAGTTCCCGGGCTATTTCCTTATCGTTGCCGACTTTATCCAATGGTCGAAGGCCCATGGCATTCCGGTGGGGCCGGGGCGCGGCTCCGGTGCGGGGTCGCTGGTGGCCTATGCGACCACCATTACCGACCTGGACCCGCTGCGCTATAACCTGCTGTTCGAGCGCTTCCTCAATCCCGAACGCATCTCGATGCCGGACTTCGATATCGATTTCTGCCAGGACCGGCGCGAGGAAGTCATCGATTACGTGCAGGAGAAATACGGCGCCGGCCAGGTGGCGCAGATCATTACCTTCGGAACCCTGCAGGCGCGCGCCGTGCTGCGCGATGTGGGGCGGGTGCTGCAAATGCCCTATGGGCAGGTGGATCGCATCTGCAAGCTGGTGCCCGCCAATCCGGCCGATCCCTGGTCCATCGAGCGCACGATGAAGGAGGTGCCCCAGTTCAAGGCCATGGCCGAGGAAGACGAGACGGTGGGGCAATTGGTCGAGATCGCGCAGGCGCTCGAAGGCTTGTTCCGGCATGCCTCGACCCATGCCGCGGGCATCGTCATCGGCGACAGGCCCTTGCAGGAATTGCTGCCGCTCTACCGCGATCCGCGCTCCGACATGCCGGTCACCCAGTACAATCTCAAATGGGTGGAGCCGGCCGGGCTGGTCAAGTTCGACTTTCTGGGCCTCAAGACACTGACCACCATCCGCTATGCGGTGGACATGGTCAAACAGCGCGGCATCGCGCTCGATATCGACGCCATCCCCATCGAGGACAGGGCCACCTACGATCTTTACGCGCGGGGCGACACTTACGGCATCTTCCAGTTTGAAAGTGCCGGCATGCGGCGGGCGCTGATGGAATTGAAGCCCGACCGCATCGAAGACCTCATCGCCATGAACGCGCTCTATCGGCCCGGCCCGATGGACAATATCCCGAGCTTCATCGACCGCAAGCATGGACGCGAGGAGGTGGATTATCCCCATCCGGCGCTCTCCACGGTGCTGGACGAAACCTATGGCATCATCGTCTATCAGGAGCAGGTGATGCAGATCGCCCAGCTCCTTTCGGGCTATTCGCTGGGCGAGGCGGATATGCTGCGCCGCGCCATGGGCAAGAAGATCAAGGCGGAGATGGACAATCAGCGCATCCGTTTCCGCGAGGGCGCCGGTCCCAATGGGGTGAGCGAAGCGCTGGCCGACCAGATTTTCGATCTCTTGGCCAAGTTCGCCAATTACGGCTTCAACAAGAGCCACGCCGCGGCCTATGCCTGGGTGTCCTACCAGACGGCCTATCTCAAGCAGCATTTCCCGCATGAATTCTATGCCGCGTCGATGACCCTCGACATGGCGCAGACCGACAAGCTCTCCGATTTCCGCCGGGAGGCCGGCAAGAAGGGTATCGAAGTGGTGGCGCCCTGCGTCAACCAGTCCGAAGTCGTCTTCGCGGTGAAGGACGACCGCATCCATTACGGCCTTTCGGCGGTGAAGGGGGTCGGGCGCGCCGTGGCCGAGCATATCGTCGAGGTGCGGGGAAATGCGCCTTTCAAGGATCTGGGAGATTTTTCGCGGCGCGTGGATCCCAGGGTGCTCAACAAGCGCACGCTCGAAACCCTGGTCAATGCGGGGGCGTTCGATGCGCTGGTGCCGCGGCGCGAGATCGCTTTCGCCGCCATCGATTCCGTCATCGGCACGGCCCAGGCGCTCACCCATGAGCGCAATGACGGGCAATGGAACATGTTCGATTCCGGCGAACCCGAACCATTCCGCCTGCCGGCCAATGTCCCGGCCTGGAATTCGACCGAGCGGGCCGACCGGGAATTGGCCGCGATCGGTTTTCACCTTTCCGCCCATCCCCTCGATGCCTATACCGACCTCTTCGAGAAATTGCGGGTGCAGCGCTGGGGGGATTTCGAGCGCGCCGTCAAGGATGGGGCCTCGGCGGGCCGCCTGGCCGGCACCATCGCCTCGCGCAATGACCGGCGGACCCGCAAGGGGACGCCGATGATGATCCTGACCCTGTCGGACCAGTCGGGCACGTTCGAGTGCATCGCCTTTTCCGAACAGATCAACGAGTTTGGCGCCATCCTGCAACCGGGCGCCTCGGTCATCCTGCAGGTGGGCGCCGACGAGCGGGCCGAGGGGATCAGCCTGCGGCTGATTTCGGCCGAACCCATCGAGGGCATGGCGGATCGGGTGGATCGGCGGTTGACGGTCTTTACCGCCGAGGCCAGGGCGCTTGGCTCCATCGGCGCGCAATTGAAGCGTGGTGGCAATGGCACGGTCAGTTTCGTGGTGATCCGCGATGGCGGGGCGCGTGAATACGAGGTGGAACTGCCGGGCAAGTATAATCTCAACGCCGAGATTGCTGGCGGCATCAAGGCGATCGACGGCGTGACCGATGTGCGCTTTGCCTGAGTGAAGGCGAAAAGAGGCGGGGCCGCGGGGCCCATCCTCGTCTGCCGGTTCCTGCTTCTCCCCGCCTGCAAGTGCGGGGCCATGCTTGAGTGACTTTGCCATGATATCCCGGCATGGCTTGCGGAATGGGCGATGTTCGCCTATATCGCGCACGCGTCCGGTTTCGGCCGGCGCGATCACACACACGAAGCGGGCTTGCCCAAGGGGGAAGCCATCCGGTGGCGGAGTTCCGTCGCAAGGCTTCGTGGCGGCATTAACCGGTAAAGGAGCAGCCCATCATGGCACTGCCTGATTTCTCCATGCGTCAGCTTCTGGAAGCTGGCGTTCACTTCGGCCACCAGAAGCATCGCTGGAACCCGAAGATGGAACGCTATATTTTCGGCGTTCGCAACGACATCCACATTCTCGACCTCAGCCAGACCGTGCCGGCGCTGAGCCGTGCGCTGCAGCTCGTGTCCGACACCGTGGCCGAAGGCGGCCGCGTGCTGTTCGTCGGCACCAAGCGCCAGGCTGCCCCGCTGGTGGCTGAGGCGGCCAAGCAGTCGGCCCAGTATTACGTCAATTCCCGCTGGCTCGGCGGCACGCTGACGAATTGGCAGACCATCTCCAATTCCATTGCCCGCCTGCGCGAGCTGGAATCGATGAGCGAGGCGGATCTGGCCCTGCGCACCAAGAAGGAGCGCCTGATGATGAGCCGCGAACAGGAGCGTCTCGAGCGCGACCTGGGCGGTATCAAGGATATGGGCAACCTGCCCAGCCTGCTGTTCGTCATCGACACCAACCGCGAAGCCAATGCCATCAAGGAAGCCCGCCGTCTGGGCATTCCGGTCGTGGCCATCGTCGATACCAATTGCGATCCGGACGTGGTGGATTACGCCATTCCGGGCAATGACGATGCCAGCCGCGCGCTCGAGCTTTATGTGTCGCTGGTGTCCCGCGCGGCCATCGACGGCATCGGCCGGTCCTCGAGCGCCCTGGGCGCCGATCTGGGTGCGGCGGCGGAAGCCCCGGCCGAAGAGCTGCCCGCCGAAGGCGAAGCGGCGGCCAATTGATCGTCTCGTGAGCGCGCTGATCGTGCGGAACGGCCTGCCGCTCCGCATGGCGCGCCCGGTCCGGTGACCCGGGCCATTCCCCCACACACAATGCGGCCCCCGCAAGGGGCCGCCATGAGGTGAACCCATGGAAATCACTGCTGCAATGGTCAAGCAGCTCCGCGAGTCGACCGGCGTCGGCATGATGGACTGCAAGAAAGCCCTGGCCGAAACCAATGGCGACATGGATGCCGCTATCGATTGGCTGCGCACCCGTGGCCTGGCCAAGGCTGCCAAGAAGGCCGACCGCGTCGCTGCCGAAGGTCTGGTCGGCATCGCCGTTTCCGGCACCAAGGCCGCTGTCGTGGAAGTCAATTCCGAAACCGACTTCGTGGCCCGCAACGAGCAGTTCCAGAATATCGTGAGCAATGTGGCCAAGCTGGCGCTCGATGCCGATGGCGATGCCGTCAAGCTGGGCGAGATGCCGTTTCCCGGCACCGGCCATTCGGTGTCCGCCGAATTGACCGAAGCCATCGCCAAGATCGGCGAGAACATGAACCTGCGCCGCACCGCCTCGCTCGAAGTGTCCGACGGCGTGGTCGAAAGCTACGTGCATAACGCGGTCAAGCCGGGCCTGGGCAAGATCGGCATCCTGGTGGCGCTCGAATCGAGCGGCAACAAGGACGCGCTTTCGACCCTGGGCAAGCAGCTTGCCATGCATATCGCCGCCGCCCAGCCGCAGGCGATTGCGCCCGAGGAACTCGACCAGGACGTGGTTGCGCGCGAACGCGCCATCATCCTCGAACAGGTCAAGGAAAGCGGCAAGCCCGCCGACATTGCCGAAAAGATGGTCGATGGGCGCATGCGCAAATATTTCGAGGAAGTGACGCTGCTTTCGCAGACCTTCGTCATCGACGGTGAAACCAAGGTCGCCGATGCGATCAAGAATGCCGAGAAAGACGTCGGCGCGCCGATCAAGCTGACCCGTTTCGTGCGCTATGCGCTGGGTGAGGGCATCGAGAAGGCCGAATCCGACTTCGCGGCCGAAGTCGCTGCCACGGCCGGCACCAAGTAGAATCCGGATCGGACGGGCCCAAGGGCCCGTCCGCTGCTCTCCGGAAGCCGCGTTTCGGATCGAGCCTGGGCGGGCCGCCCATTTTTCTTAACGTTCTCGCCTTCTGTCGAGGGCGCTTTTGCCTTAGGGTCTGCCGGGTTTTCCCGGAATCGGGACCCAGTCACTCTGCCATAAGGGGTCCAGCGATGCCGTCTGCCTACAAGCGTATTCTGCTCAAGGTTTCGGGCGAGGCGCTGGCGGGCGACAATTCCTTCGGCATCGAACCCCCCTTTCTCCAAGGTGTCGCCCAGCAGATTGCCGAAGTCGCCCGGGCCGGCACTCAGGTTGCCATCGTGGTGGGCGGCGGCAATATCTTTCGCGGCATGGCCGGCGCCGCCGATGGCACCGACCGGGTGACCGCCGATCTCATGGGCATGCTGGGCACCATGATAAATGCGCTTGCGCTCAGCAACGCCATCACCCGCCAGGGCGTGAAGTCCAAGCCTTTCAGCGCCGCGACCATGCCCTCCGTGGCCGATACCTTCACCGCACGCGATGCCAAGCAGGCGCTTGAGGAAGGTTTCGTGGTCGTGCTGGGCGGTGGCACCGGCAATCCGTTCTTCACCACCGACACCGCGGCGACCCTGCGGGCCATCGAACTCGATTGCGACGTGGTGCTCAAGGGCACCAAGGTCGACGGGGTCTATTCGGAGGACCCCATGAAAAATCCCAAGGCGACGCGTTATTCCACGGTCAGCTATGACGAAGTCATCGCCAAGAACCTCAAGGTGATGGACACGGCCGCCTTCGCCCTTGCCCGCGACAACGCCATGCCGATAATCGTTTATGCTCTCGACGATGCTGCCGGCCTTGCCGGCGTGATCGAGGGCAGGGGGCGTTCAACCCGCGTCGGTGACAGCCCCGACGCTTAGGACTGTTTCGCCGGCGCCTGTCCGGTGGCACAATGGAACACGAGCGGGCAGGGTGCATGCCCGCCAGGGACTGGAAGGAGCCGGCAATGGCCAATAGCTACGATCTCAGCGAACTCAAATCGCGCATGCAAAAGTCGATTTCCTCGCTCAAGGACGAATTGGTGGGCCTCAGGACCGGTCGCGCCAGCGCCAGCCTGCTCGAGCCGGTCACCGTCGACGCCTATGGCTCGCGCATGCCGCTCAACCAGGTCGCCACCGTCACCGTGCCCGAGCCGCGCATGCTTTCGGTACAGGTCTGGGATCGCTCCATGGCCAGTGCCGTCGAACGCGCGATCCGCGATAGCGGCCTGGGTCTCAATCCCATGGCCGAGGGCCAGGTCATCCGCGTGCCGCTGCCGGAATTGAACGAGGAACGCCGGCGCGAACTCACCAAGGTTGCCAATACTTATGCCGAGCAGGCACGGGTTGCCGTTCGCCATATCCGCCGCGATGGCATGGATGCCTTGAAAAAGGCGGAGAAGGACGGCGACATGGCCCAGGACGACGCCAAGAAGCAATCGGATCTGGTGCAGAAGGCGACCGACGATGCGGTTGCCGAAATCGACAGCATCGTCGCGGTGAAGGAACAGGAGATCATGCAGGTCTAACGACCGGATGATCGCGCCGGGAGGGCGTCGATGGCAGGTAATCCCGCCGCAGGTGTGAAATTGGCGACCGGTGCGAACCTGCGGATTCCGGCGCATATCGGCGTTATCATGGATGGCAATGGCCGCTGGGCCAAGGCGCGCGGTAAATTGCGCACCGAGGGCCATGTCGAAGGCGTCCGGGCCCTGCGCAACCTGGTCGAATTGTGCATCACCTACGGTGTCGATTACCTCACCGTGTTCAGCTTCTCGTCGGAGAACTGGACACGTCCGAAAGACGAAGTCTCTTTCATTTTCAATCTTCTGCGGCGCTTTGTTGCGTCGGACTTGCAGCGCTTGATCCGCAATAACGTCAAGGTTCGGATCATCGGCGTACGTGAGGGACTGGAGCCATCCCTGGTGCGCCTCATCGAGGAAGTCGAGGCCAAGACGGAAGCCAATTCGGGCTTCACGCTGGTGGTGGCGTTCAATTATGGCGGCAAGGCCGAAATCGTCGAGGCGGCCCGGGTATTGGCGCGCGAGGTCGCGGCGGGCAGGCTGGCGCCCGAGGCGATCACCGAAGAACGGCTCGGTAACGCGCTTTATACAGCCGGATTACCCGATCCCGATCTCATCATCCGCACCAGCGGAGAACAGCGTATTTCCAATTTCCTGCTTTGGCAGGCCGCTTATTCGGAATTCGTCTTCGTGCCGGAATATTGGCCCGATTTCGATGAAAGCTCATTTTTGCGCGTGCTCGAGACGTATTCCCTGCGCGACCGGCGCTTTGGCGGCATAGGAGCCAGTGGCAGTTGAGCACCAAGGGCGATCCATCTTCCGATTCCGTGCGACAGCGACGGCGCAATTGGGCCGATATCGGGCCGCGCCTGGCATCGGCCCTGGTTCTGATCGTTTTGACCGCTGCCGCGCTTTATGTCGGCAGCTATTTCTTTTCCGGGGTGGTCGGCGTCGTCTATGCGGGCGCTTATCGTGAATGGGAAAGCATGGTAACGCGGGCGCCGCTTGGGCCAGCGGGCATGGCCTTGGTGGCGCTGCTTGCATTGTCCGGTTTCGTTTATCCCCTGGCGGGAGCACTTGGCACGGCGGGACTGGTTCTCGTTGCCATGGTAGTGGCCTTGTTCATGGGGCGAGCATTGTTCGGCTGGCGCGTTGCCGGGCTGATGCTGTTCGGCCTGTTGATTGCCGCAGTGCTCGCCATGCGTGGGGAGACGAGCGATGGCATCGTTGCCGGCCTTTATCTTGGCATTGTCGTGTGGATGACCGATTCAGCGGCGTTTTTCACCGGCCGCCAGATTGGCGGCGAGAAACTTGCCCCCGATATTTCGCCCTCGAAAACCTGGTCCGGTGCGTTGGGAGGGCTGGCGCTGGGAACGGGGGCGGGGCTGATCGTCTGGCTTCTGGCTACGGATTCGCCCTGGTGGGTCGGGCTCGTGCTTTCGGCGGTCATCTCCATCCTGGGACAATTGGGGGACCTGGGAGAAAGCGCCCTTAAACGTCATTTCCGGATCAAGGATAGCGGCGATATCATTCCAGGCCATGGAGGGCTGATGGATCGCCTCGACAGCCTTACATTCGGCGCGATCCTGGTCTTGATCGTGGGCGGGGTGCATGCCGGTTTCGGCGACGTGGCCCAAGGCCTGCTCTATTGGTAGCGCGCGCCTGACCCAGGTGCCGCAATATTGGAATTGCCATGCTCGACTCTGCCTATTGGCTTTTGTCTTATCTCATTCCTTTCCTGGCGGTGCTGACGGTCATCGTCTTCGTCCATGAGATGGGCCATTATCTTGTGGCACGCTGGAATGGGGTCGCCATCCATACCTTTTCCATCGGTTTCGGCCCGGAATTGTTCGGCTGGAACGACAAAAACGGCACACGTTGGCGCATTTCCGCCGTGCCCCTGGGCGGTTATGTCCGCTTCGTGGGCGATATGAATCCCGCAAGCGTTCCCGATCCAGAAGCCGCCGAGCAGGTCGATCCGGCCTTGGCGCCACGCCTTTTTGTTAACAAGTCGGTGTGGCAGCGCATCGCGGTCGTCGCGGCGGGTCCCATCGCCAATGTCATTCTGACGTTCCTTATTCTTTATGCGTTGCTGCTTGGCTATGGCCGCTATTCGATTCCTCCGATCGTTGGAGACGTGCTGCCGGGTTCGGTGGCGGCAGCGGCCGGATTCGAGCCGGGGGACAGGATCCTCTCCGTGGATGGTTATGCCGTGCGTGGTTTCGAGGATTTCCAGCGTTTCGTCGCCACGGCGCCCGAGCGGCAGGTCGTCGTGACGCTGGACCGGGATGGTGCCGAACGTACCCTGACGCTGGTTCCCGAAGCTGTGGAGGTGGAGGACAGTTTCGGTAATCCCCAGAGAATCGGCCGGATCGGCGTCAGCCGCGATGTTGCGGCCGAGGACGTGACGTTGTATCGGCCCGGCCCGGTCGAGGCGGTGGGCATGACCATCGAGGAAATTCGTTTTATCGTGCAGCGCACGGCTGCGTTTCTAGGCGATTTCTTTGTTGGCCGGGGCGATGTGGAGCAATTGGGCGGACCGGTAAAGGTCGCCAAGGTGTCAGGGGAAGTAGCGACGCTGGGCATCGTCGCGCTCGTCAACCTGACGGCGCTATTGTCGCTCAATATCGGCATTTTCAACCTTTTGCCCATTCCGATGCTCGACGGCGGGCATCTGCTGTACTATCTGGTCGAGGCCGTTCGCGGCCGTCCCCTGAGCCTGCGGGTCCAGGAGATCGGCTTCCGCTTCGGCTTCGCCCTGGTGCTGGCCTTGATGGTGTTCACGCTGTTCAACGATACGGTGTTTTCCCATTTCGGCATTTTGCGCTAACGCATTGTTAACCTTGGTTCGCAAGGTGTTGCGCGAATGCACGTGCGCCAATGAATTACTAACCGCGTCTCGGCTTGCGCCTTGTCCCTGGTTAAAAAAACAGTAAAACACTCCAATGGAGTTAGCTTGGGGGAGCGTGTGCATGGCGATTCTCCGAGCCGGTCGCAGAGGGCAATAACAATATGATTCAACCCACCAAGCTGATGCGCGGCGCGGTTTCCGCGATTGCCATTATGGGGGCAGCCCCTGTGGTTGCAGGTTTGCCGGTCATTGGCGTTGCCGCTGTGCAGGCTCAGGAACAGCTTGTTGCCTCGGTTCTGTTCGAGGGCAATCGGCGTTTCTCCGACAGCCAGTTGCTGACCATGGTGGACGTTTCGGCCTCCGGCCTTTTCACCCAGCAGCGTCTGGCCGCCGATATCGAAAGCATCCGTCAGGCCTATGATCGTGACGGCTTCATGTCTGTCAGCGTCACGGCGCGCACCGAAGCCACGACCGATGGTCGCGTCCGGGTGATCTTTGAGATCAATGAAGGCGAGCGCGCGGGGATCGCGGCGATCAATTTCACCGGCAATAATGCTATCGGAGCCAATAACCTCAAGGGCACGATGCTGACCAAGGAGACGGGCATCCTCTCCTGGCTGCTGCGTGACGACACCTATGACGAGCAGAAGCTGGCCGTGGACCGCGAACGCATCCGGCTCTATTACGCCAATCATGGTTATCCTGATGCGCAGGTGAATTCGGTCGCTGAATACGACGCGGCCAAGAACGCCTATTTCATCAATTTCACCATCAATGAAGGCCAGCCCTACGATTTCAGCAATGTGGGGATCGAAACCAGCATCAATGGCCTGAACACCGACGTGCTGCGTTCCACCGTGCGCACCAATGAAGGCGGGCGCTATTCGGTTTCCGACCTGCAGCGCACCATCGAGGACATGGCCTATGAGGCGACGGCGCAGGGTTATTCCTTTGCCGACGTGCGGGCACGCCTGGATCGGGACGTGGCCACCAATACCTTCAAGGTCACCTACCTGGTCGATGAAGGCCCGCGCGTCTATGTCGAGCGCATCAACATCACCGGCAATACCAAGACCCGCGATTTCGTCATTCGGCGCGAGCTGGCCTTTGCCGAAGGCGATCCGTTCAACCGCTCGATGGTCGTGCGCGGCCGCAAGGCGATCGAGGATCTGGGTTATTTCTCCAAGGTTGAAGTGACGACCGCGCCGGGCTCCGCGGCCGACAAGGTGGTCCTCAACATCAATGTCGTTGAAACCTCGACGGGCGAATATGGCGCGACCGCCGGTTATTCGACCAGCGACGGCATCCTGGGCGAAGTCTCGCTCACCGAGCGCAATTTCCTCGGGCGCGGACAATATCTGCGTGCGGCCATCGGCGCCTCGGAATCGGGCAAGACCTTCGACTTCTCCTTCACCGAGCCGCATTTCATGGGGCTCGACGTCTCGGCCGGCATCGACGTCTATCATCGAATCCGCGACGAGTCGGACAGCAGCTTCTATGGCTACGAGGCCACGGGCGGGCAGCTTCGCCTGGGCGTGCCGATCACCAGTGCGCTTTCGAGCACGCTGTTCGTGGGTCTTGAACGCAAAGCCATTGCTGACAACGAAACCTATGACGACGGCACCAAGGCGCCTTATTCGCAGCTCGTGAAAGAAGGCGATCCGGGTGATGGCGAGGAATTCTACAAATATTTCGGCGGTTATACGCTGACCTGGAATGGCGTGGACGATATCAAGAAGCCGACAGAGGGCCTCTACGCCACCTTCACGCAGCAATATATGAACCTCAATTATTCGGGGCAGTCCGACAATCTGCTGCGGACCGAAGCGCGTGCCCGTTATTTTGTACCCTTGCTCGAAGACAGCGGTATCGTGGCCAGCATCAAGGGGCAGGCCGGCGTCATCAATAATCTCGATGGCGATTCAGTGCATGCGGTGGAAGCCTTCAGCCTCGGTTCGAGTCTCATCCGCGGCTTCCAGACCCGCGGTTTCGGCCCCCGCCTCACCACTGGCGAATATCTCGGCGCCACCCTCTATGCCGGGATTTCGGGTGAAATCGAATTCCCGATCCCCGGCCTGCCGGAAAGCTATGGGTTGAGCGGTGCGATCTGGGCCGATGCGGCCTGGATTTCGGACGGCGACCTGCCGGGGCTGGGCTCGGGCAGCTACCAGAGCACGAGCAATGACGAGCCTTGGCGGTCGTCGGTTGGCGCGTCGCTGATCTGGGATTCGCCGTTCGGTCCGCTGCGTGGCGACGTGGCCCACGTGCTGAACAAATCGACCGACGACAAGACGCAGGTCTTCCAGTTCACCATCTCCACCTTGCTCTAGCCGGAGCGCTGTGAGAGGTTTCACGAGCCGCGGGCACTAGCGCCGCGGCTCGGCTTTTTCAAGTGACATCATGGTCGATACTCGCTTTCACCGTTTCGTCGGCCCCATTTCGCTCAGCGCGCTGCTGGCCCAGGTGGGCCAGGGCGACCTCGTTGCGCGCCTTGGGGAGCGGGACGTTACCATCACCGGGGTGGCCGAACTCGACCTGGCAGGGCCGGGCGATCTGGTCCTTGCGGCCCATGTCAGCTATGGCGAAGAACTGGCGCGGACCCATGCCGGTGCGGCCATTATCATCGGCAAGCTGGCCGAAGCGGTGCCCGGAACGACCGTGCCGCTGGTGGCCGAGCGACCGCATAATCTGTTCGCCGACATCCTCGATTTTCTCTACCCCTCCAGTACCCGTTCGATCATCGCCGCCGGGCGGGACGACCTGGGGGCGCCGGTCTTCGAGCGTGACGTGACCTTGGGCGCCAATGTTGTGGTGGGGCCCGGCGTGGAAATCGGGCGCGGCACCATTATCGGGGCCAATAGCGTTATCGGCGCCGGTGTTACTATCGGGCGTAATTGCGTTGTCGCCGCCAATTGCACCATCGATTGCGCGCATCTGGGCAACGATGTCACCATTCATTCGGGCGTCCGGATCGGCACCGAGGGTTTCGGCTGGCTCGACCATGGCCAAGCTAATCGCAAGATTCCGCAACTTGGCCGGGTCATTGTGCAGGACCGCGTCGAAATCGGCGCCAACAGCACGGTGGATCGCGGCGCGCTGGGCGATACGGTGATCGGGGATGGCACCAAAATCGATAACCTGGTGCAGATCGGGCACAATTGCCGCATCGGCCGCAATTGCCTGATCGCGGCCATGAGCGGCCTGTCGGGGTCCACCATCGTCGAGGATGGCGTGCTCATGGGCGGGGGCTCGGGCACGTCGGGCCATTTGCGAATCGGGGCGGGCAGCGTGGTGTTCGGCCGCGCCGCCATCACCAAGGACTGGCCGGCCGGCTCCAAACTTGCCGGGGCTCCTGCCCAGGATGTAAAGGACTTTTGGCGCGAGATTGCCGCCATGCGTAAATTGTCGAAGGGGGACAAGCGGGGATGAGCGAGACAACGGAACTGGATGCCATGAGCGTCGCCGATATTCTCCAGGCGCTGCCGCATCGCTATCCGATGCTGATGATCGACCGCATCGTCGATATCGATGGCGACGAAAGCGCGACCGGCATCAAGAACGTGACGTTCAATGAGCCCATCTTCCAGGGTCATTTCCCCGGCAATCCGATCTTTCCCGGCGTGTTGATCGTCGAAGGCATGGCGCAGACGGCGGGCGCCATCGTCATCAAGCACGATTCAAGCGCCAACAAGAAAAGCATCGTCATGCTGCTCGGCGTCGATAATGCCCGTTTCCGCAAACCCGCCGGCCCCGGCGACACCATCGAATATCACATTGCCAAAGTGCATCGCCGCCGAACGGTGGGACGCTACCGAGCCGAGGCCAGGGTCAATGGCACAGTGATCGCCGAAGCCGAAATTACCGCGATGATCGTGGAGGCCGACGCGTGACGGAGCCCGTCATCCACCCCACCGCCATTGTGGCCAAAGGCGCGCAATTGAGCGCCGGCGTACGAGTCGGACCGTTTTGCACCATTGGCGAAAATGTCGTGTTGGGGGAAGACGTCGAGCTTGTCTCGCATGCGAGCGTGGCCGGCCGCACCAGGATCGGCAAGGGCAGCAGAATCTTCCCTTTCGCCTCGGTGGGCCACCCGCCGCAGGATCTGAAATATCATGGCGAGGAATCCTCGCTCGAGATCGGAGAGCGCTGCACGATCCGGGAATCGGTCACCATCAATCCCGGGACCGAAGGTGGGGGCATGGTCACCCGCATCGGCAACGATTGCCTGTTGATGGCGTGCGCTCATGTGGCGCATGACTGCCAGGTGGGCAACAATGTCGTTCTCGCCAATTATGTCGGTGTGGCGGGCCATTCGATCATTGGCGATCATGTCGGCATTGGCGGGCTCAGCGGTTTGCGGCAATTCACGCGCATCGGTGCCCATGCCTTTATCGGTGCCCAAAGCATGATCGACAGCGACGTCATTCCCTATGGTATCGCCGTCGGCAACCGAGCGCGACTGGCCGGACTCAATGTCGTGGGGCTCAAGCGGCGCGGCTTCGACCGCGAGGCGATCCAGACCTTGCGGGCGGCCTATCGCATGGTGTTTTTCGGCGAAGGGACATTGCGCGAACGCGCCGAGGCGGCGACCCAGGCATTCAAGGATGCGCCGATGGTGCAGAACATGCTCGAGTTCATCGCCGCCACCAGGGATCTTCCGCTGTGCCTGCCCGGAAGCAAGCAAGAGGACGTTTAGCCGGTGGCCGTGCTGGCTTGGAGGCGCAGGAGATGACGCGCCCGCTCAGGCTCTTCATCCTGGCCGGCGAGCCGTCGGGCGATAGGATCGCCGCCGATCTCGTACGCCGGCTTAAGGCACAGGTGCCGGTGACACTGAGTGGTGTCGGCGGCGAGGCACTGGCGGCCATGGGCCTGCGTTCGCAATTCGACATGAGCGAGCTTTCGGTGATGGGGTGGGCCGATGTGCTGCCCCGCCTGCCGAAGCTGCTCTGGCGTGCCTGGCAGGTGGCTCGCGCCATTGCCCGCAGCAGGCCCGACGTGGTCGTATTGGTCGATGCACAGGCGTTTTCGAGTATCGTGGCGGGGCAGGTGCATCGGGCGGCGCCAGAAATTCCGGTGCTGCTTTGCGTCGCGCCGGCCGTCTGGGCCTGGAAGCCGGAGCGAGCGCGCCAATTGACCCCGCGTTTTCGGGAAGTGCTGGCGGTGCTGCCGTTCGAGCCGGCCATTATGCGCCAGGTCGGCGGTCCGCAAACCGCTTATGTCGGCCATCCCGCGCTGACGGCCCATATGCAGCGAGAGGAAATGCCTGCGAAGGGACCTCTGCTGTTGCTGCCGGGCAGCCGGGAAGGGGAATTGCGCCGGCATCTGCCGCTGATGCGCGAGGTGGCCCACGATTTCGCCAATCATTCGCGGGTGAGCGGCCTGGTCCTGCCGACGCCCCGCCGCCTGGGAGACAGATTGCGTCAGGCCGTGGCCGATTGGCCCGTTCCCGTGTCGGTGGTGACCGGCGAAGCGGCCAAGGTGGCGGCCATGGCCGAGGCGATCGGCGCCGTTGCCGTTACCGGCACCGTGACGCTGGAACTGGCCCTGGCCGGCGTGCCGATGGTCACCACCTACGTAGCCGACAAGGGGCAGGCGCGACGCTGGTTCAAATACCGCACCAAATTCGCCGCCCTTCCCAATGCCATTCTCGACAGGGCGCTGGTGCCCGAAATCCTGCAAATGCAGCCCGACGCCCGGGTTCTGTCAGCGGCGGTCGGCGCCTTGCTGGACGATCCCGCGCGAATGCGTGAGCAGGTTTCCGGCTTTGGTGAAATCCGCCAGCTCATGGAAACCGGTATGCCGGAGGACCCCAGGACCGATCCGGCCGAACGTGTCCTGGCTCATTTCAAAAGCTGAGATATTGTCTCTCTCGAAATGCAAAAGGCCCCGCGCTGGCGGGGCCTTGTCGTATGAGAGCCAATCAGCGGTTGGCGATGGGCCGGTAATCGCGGGCGGCGGCGCCATCGTAGAGCTGACGCGGACGACCGATCTTCTTTTGCGGATCGCCGATCATTTCCTTCCACTGGCTGATCCAGCCGACGGTGCGGGCCACGGCGAACAGCACCGTGAACATGGAGGTGGGGAAGCCGATCGCGTCCAGGATCACACCCGAATAGAAGTCCACATTCGGATAGAGCTTGCGCTCGACGAAATACGGATCCTCCAGCGCGATCTTCTCCAGCGCCTTGGCGACCTGGAGCGTGGGATTGTTCTCGACGCCCAGGATGTCGAGCACGCGGCTGGCGGTCTGTTGCATGACCTTGGCGCGCGGATCGTAATTCTTGTAGACGCGATGCCCGAAGCCCATCAGGCGGAACGGATCGTTCTTGTCCTTGGCGCGGGCGATGAATTCGGGAATGCGGTCCACCGTGCCGATTTCGCGCAGCATGTTTAGCGCCGCTTCGTTGGCGCCGCCATGGGCCGGGCCCCAAAGACAGGCGACACCGGCCGCGATGCAGGCGAAAGGATTGGCGTCGGACGAACCCGAAAGGCGCACGGTCGAGGTCGAGGCGTTCTGCTCGTGGTCGGCATGCAGGGTGAAAATCAGGTCCATGGCCCGGGCGATTTCCGGGTTCACCTTGTATTCCTCGGCTGGCACCGAGAAGCACATATGCAGGAAGTTGGACGCGAAATCGAGGTCGTTGCGCGGATAGACGAAGGGCTGGCCGACCGAATATTTATAGGCCATGGCCGCGATGGTCGGCATCTTGGCGATCATGCGGATCGAGGCGATTTCGCGCTGCTCGGGGTCGTTGATGTCGGTGGAGTCGTGGTAGAAGGCGGAGAGCGCGCCGACCACGCCGGTCATCACCGCCATGGGGTGGGCATCGCGGCGGAAGCCGCGGAAGAAATAGTGCAATTGCTCATGCACCATGGTGTGGCGGGTCACCACCTTGTCGAAGTCGGCCATTTGCTGCCTGGTCGGCAATTCGCCGTAAAGCAGCAGGTAGCATACTTCGAGGAAATTCGATTTTTCGGCCAATTGCTCGATGGGATAGCCCCGGTAGAGCAATTCGCCCTTGTCGCCGTCAATATAGGTGATGGCGCTGTCGCAGGCTGCCGTCGAGGTGAAGCCGGGATCGTAGGTGAACAGGCCGGTCTTGGCGTAGAGGGATCGAATATCCATCACGTCCGGCCCCACCGTTCCGCTCAGGATCGGGAATTCGTAAGTCTGGTCCCCGATGACGAGTTTGGCGACTTTTTCTGTCATTGAGCTCTCCTCGCTGTGCCCGCGTTGCCGCAGGAAGGTGCGCGTGCCGGGCCGGAGCGTCTGGCGCGCTTATTGCTGGCGCACAGGTATCAGCTTTTGGCCGAGGCAAGCAACCGGTTGATGGCCTCGCCCCAGCCCGCGAAGCCTGCTCAAACGCCGAGTTGATCGCCCAGGCGCGCCATGGTTTCCTCGCGTCCGATCAATACCATGACTTCAAAGATTCCGGGCGAAACCGTCCGGCCTGTAAGGGCTGCGCGCAGGGGCTGGGCCAGTTTGCCGAGCTTGAGCCCCCTGGTTTCGGCCAATTGGCGCATGGCCTGGTCGATGGCGGGTACTGACCACTCGGCAAGACCCCCTATCGTTTCGGCAATGCCGGCCAGCACCAGACGGGCTTCCTCGGTCAGCAAGGCGGCCGCCGCCGCGTCGGGCACGATAGGGCGTTGGGCATAGATGAACTGGGCTAGGTCGATCAACTCCAGCACGGTCTTGGCGCGAGGCTGCAATTCGGGCAGGGCGGCCAGGGCCGTATCCCGGTTGGCCCTGAGGCCTTCGGCATCAGTCAGGCGGCCGGTTTCGGTGGCCGTCTCAATCATGGTGTCGTAGAGAAAGACCGGGTCGGCCTCGCGGATATAAAGGCCGTTGATGTTCTCCAGCTTGACGAAGTCGAAACGCGCCGCGCCCTTGTTGAGCGCTTCGAGCGAGAACCATTCCACCATCTGCTCGGTGGTGAAAATCTCGTCGTCGCCATGGCTCCAGCCCAGCCGGGCCAGGTAATTGCGCAGGGCGGCGGGCAGATAGCCCATCTGCCGATAGGCTTCGACGCCCAGCGCGCCATGACGCTTGGAGAGCTTGGCGCCGTCCGGCCCGTGGATCAGCGGGATATGGGCCATTTCCGGGACGGTCCAGCCCATGGCGTTGTAGATGACGATCTGCCGGGCGGCATTGGTGAGGTGATCGTCGCCACGGATGATATGGGTGACGCCCATGTCGTGATCGTCCACCACCACGGCATGCATATAGGTCGGGGTGCCGTCCGAGCGCAGGATGATGAAATCGTCCAGGTTTTCGGTCTTGAACACCACATCGCCCTGCACGTGGTCGCGCACGACGATCTCGCCCGATAGCGGCGCCTTGATGCGGATGACCGGGGGCACGCCGGCCGGAGCCTCGCTGGCATCGCGGTCGCGCCAATAGCCATTGTAGCGCGGCGGCTTGCCGGCGGCCCGGGCCTCCTCGCGCATCTGGTCGAGTTCGGCCGGCGTGCAGTAGCAATAATAGGCGTGGCCCTTTTTCACCAGTTCATGGGCGACTTCGGCATGACGGTTGGCGCGAGCGAACTGGCTGATGGGCTCGCCCTCCCAATCGAGGCCGAGCCATTTGAGCCCATCGACCAATGCCGTCACTGCCGCTTCGGTCGAACGCTCCCGGTCCGTGTCTTCGATGCGGAGCAGCATCTTGCCGCCATTGTGCTTGGCGAAGGCCCAACTGAACAATGCCGTGCGCGCACCGCCGATATGCAGGTAACCGGTGGGGGAAGGAGCGAAACGGGTGACGACCTGAGACATGGGAACCGGAACATTTGGAGGAATTGCGGGCCGTGTGTAGCATAGGCTGGGGGGAGCGCAAGGGCGGGGATGCGCGGGGTGTCGGGAGAAGACTTGCCGGGCCGATGGGCCGGATATGAAAACCCGTCCGCCACAGCAAGCGGGCCGGCTTTGTTGCGCGCCCGGCGCCGGATCGCGCGGCTCCCAGCCTCTTTACGTGCCGCCCTCGATGCCGCCGCGGAGCGGCGGCGACTATTCGTGCTTTTGCCATTCAGCCTTATCGCCGGGCTTTCGGTTTATGCCGGCCTGGGCGCGGAGCCGTTGATGCCGGCTCTGGCCGGAGGCGGGGGCGCCATTGTCCTGGGGCTGTTGGCGGCGTGGCGGCGGCAATCGCTTTTCGGCTTGCGCCTCGCGGTGCAATTCGCCGCCTTCTGGCTGGGGCTTTGCCTGCTGCCGCTGCATGCGGCCGCCTTCGGGACGCCGATGCTGGCTTATCCGGTTTACGGCACCTACGAAGCGCAGGTCGACGAGGTGATTTCGGCCGACGCCAATACCCAGCGCCTTGTCGTTTCCCATCTGGTCCCTATTGACGATGCACGCCCGGTGGCGCTGCGGCGCGCGCGGCTGTTCCTGCCGGGCCTGCCGGCTCTGGCGCCTGGTGACAGATTGCGCGCCGCCCTGCGCCTGGCGCCGGTTCCCGGGCCGGTGCTGCCGGGCGCTTATGACGGCCAATTCCACTCCTATTTTTCCGGCATCGGCGCCTATGGGGCCGTGACCAGCGGACTGGAGCGGGTGGCGACAGGGCAGGGGGACGATCTGGCACGCGGTATTCATGCCCTGCGCAGCTTTATCGGTCAGCGGATCGACATGGTACTCGCGGACCCCAGCGCCTCGATTGCCCGGGCCATGGTGGTGGGCGACCAGAGCGGGATTACCGACGACATTCGTACAATCATGGCTTCGGCAGGACTGGCGCATATCTATTCGATTTCCGGTCTGCATCTCTCCATCGTGGCGGGCGGCATTTTCTGGCTGAGCCGCCTATTGCTTGCCGCGCTGCCACTGACCCTGGGCTGGCCGGTCAAGCAGATCGCCGCGCTGGGCGGGCTGGCAGCGGCCTTCGGCTACCTGCTGCTGGCCGGAGGCATCGATAATGTACCGGCTTTCCGTTCGACGCTGATGCTGGCCTTGGTGTTCGGCGCCATCCTGGCGGGCCGCCGGGCGCTGACCATGCGCAATGTCGCCATCGCGGCCATTGCCATCATCCTGGTCGATCCCGCCAGCGTCTTTCGCCCCAGTTTCCAGCTTTCCTTCGCTGCCGTGACGGGCCTGATCGGCATTTACGAATTGCCGCTCGGGCGGTTGCATGGCGAGGGCCGGCGGGGGCGCCTCGCCGCCATGATTGTGGCCACGGCCTGGACCAGCCTGGTCGCGGGTGCAGCGACATTGCTGTTTTCGGCCTACCATTTCCAACAGACCGCACCACTGGGCGTTCTGGGTAATGTGCTGGCGCTGCCTTTTGTCAGCTTTATCGTCATGCCCTTCGGCGTGCTGGCCGTGCTTGCCCTGCCGTTCGGGCTCGATGTCCCATTCATCGCCATCATGGGCTGGGGCATAGACCGGATGCTGGACGTGGCGGTGCTGGTGGCCGGCTGGAGCGCCTCGCTCACCGGAAATCCCCTGCTTGCCGGCTGGACGCTTATCGCCGGCCTGGCGGGCATGGCCTGGTTCGCTTTCCTCGAAAGCCGCTGGCGGCTGTTGGCGCCGGCGCTGATCCTGCCGCTGGTCCTGTTTTTCGGTTTCGAGCCTCGACCCGACATCCTCATTGCCGACACGACCCAAGCCATTGCCATTCGCGACGGCGACGGGTTGGCCCTGGCAAGCGGCCGAACCGGCAGTTTTGCCGTGGAGGTCTGGAGCCAGCATTACCAGACGGAGATCGCCGCCAAGCATTCCGCCGAAAATTGCGACAACCTGGGCTGCATCGTCACGTTGCCCGACTATTCGGTCGCCATCGTGCGCAATGCGGCCGCCTTTGCCGAGGATTGCGGAATGCACGACCTGCTCATTACCCGCATCCGTCCACCCCGATGGTGCCTCGCTGCCGGGCCGGTGATCGGCCCGGATGCACTCGCGGCGGGTGGCGTGCATTGGCTGCATTGGAACAAGGCTGCCGGGCGGTTCGATATCCGCCCGGCCATTACAAACCTCAACCGGCCGTGGCGAGTTTCGCCATGGTGACGCCCGCAGCAGGCATGTCCGCATCGCCGACCACATAGTAGGCCTCGTCTTCGGCCGGGTTCAGCCGAGCGGCACCGGCACCATAATTGACATATATGCGGAAGCCGCCGCGCGTGCGGCAGCGCACGCCGGCGGGCAAGTTGAGGATGGGCAGGTCCGCTTCGGCAATGAGGTGATCGGCCACGCGCTGCACCAATGCCCGGTCGCCGCTGGCGCTCATGTAGAAGAGCTTGCCCTGGGCGATCAGCACCGGCAGGTTTTCGTTGTCTTCCATGACGATTTCGGCGCGCGTCTCCACCTTTTCGCGCCAGAGCCGCGTGGCGCCACCACCCTTGACCGTCACCGAGACATGATTGGGGATGGAATCCACCCGCGCCACCCTGGCGTCGAGCAGGTTTTGCGGCAGATCGGGGCCGAGCCGCGCAGGAATGGAGAAATCCTGCGTTTTCGAGCCCGTGCGCGGCCCCACCAGAAGATGACCGTCGAAATTGGCGATGGCCTCGCGCAATTGCTCGCTCCAGGAGAACAGGGCCGGGATGGCGACGACGTCATAGCCATCAAAACTCCTGGTCGAGGGGGGCAGCACATCGATATCCACGCCATGCTTGCGGAAAGCTGCGTAGATGGCCCGCACATGATTGCCGTGGCTGAAGCCATCGGCCTGTTCCTCGATCTCCCAAGCCCATTCGCTCTGGTAGTCATAGACCACCGCGACCCGCCCCTTTCCAGCAATGCCGGCAATGCCGCTTTGCCGGAGTTCCTGTGCCACCTGGCGCGCTTCCTCGTAAGCGGGCGCCGCTTCGTCGTCGGGACGCAGCAGGCCCGCATGCATCTGCTCCTGGGCGAAGGGCGCCTGGCGCCAGCGGAAATAGGACACCACTTCGGCGCCGTGGGCGAAGGCCTCCCAGGCCCAGAGCCGCACCATGCCGGGAAGAGGGTCGGGGTTGAAGCGGGCCCAGTTCACCGGGCCGGGCTGCTGCTCCATGATCCACCAGCGGCCATGACCCACGGCGCGGTAAAGGTCGTGGTGGAAGGCGGCATTGTCGGGATCGCCCTGGCGCATGTAATGGCGTTTGATTTCGTCGGGCTCGTCGCTGACCGCCAGATGGCCGATCGGATAGGAATCCCAGCTCGCCACATCGAGCGTCCGGGCCACGTCGAAATGATCGAACTCGGTATAGCGGCTCATGAAATTGTGGATGACCGGCAGGTCGGGGCGCTTGGCCTTGAGAATATCGTACTGCACCTTGTTGAAGGCACTGACCTGATCGGAGGAATAGCGCCGGAAATCCAGCGCATGGATCGGGTTGGGCTCGCAGACCAGCAGATTGGGCAATTCGATCTGCTCGAAGCCATTATAGTCCATCGACCAGAAGACGTTGCCCCAGGCTTTGTTGAGGGCATCGATGGTGCCATATTTTTCGACCAACCATTGCCGGAACCCGGCCAATGCCGCCGGGGAATAGGAATAGGTGGTGCCGTGGCAGCCATATTCGTTGTCGGTCTGCCAGCCGCCGAGAGCCGGATGGCCGCCCAGCGCGTCCGCCAGGATTTGCGTGATGCGGGCGGCTTCGGCCCTGTAGCCCAGATGCGAGAAATCGTAATGCCGGCGCGAGCCGAAGCCGCGGCGGCGCCCCTGGGCATCCACGGCCAGCATGTCGGGGTGCTTGTCCACCATCCAGCGCGGCGGCGTGGCCGTGGGTGTGCCGACGATGACCTTGAGCCCGTGCTGGCCCAGCACGTCCATGGCCCGGATCATCCAATCGAGTTGCAATTCGCCCGGAACGGGTTCGAGCCGGGACCAGGCGAATTCGCCGATCCGCACGAATTCGATGCCGATCTCGGCCATGCGCGCTGCATCGCGCGCCCAGAAATCTTCCGGCCAGTGTTCAGGATAATAGCATACGCCCAGGGCGGGATTCATGACGGGATCTCTAGAGCAGGATTGGAGTTTCGGTTTGGCCGGCAATATCGAGGTCGATATAGAACACGCCGCCGGCGACCTTTTCGGCCGCGCGCTGTTCGGCACTCATGGTCTTGTTGGCCGTGGTGATGAACATGCGCTTCAGGTCCTTGCCCCCAAAGGCAGGGCAGGTGACCTGGCTGACCGGCACCTCCACCACGCGGTCGATCGCGCCGTCCGGCGCATGGCGCACCACGCAACTTCCGCCCCAGCGGGCGTTCCATAGATAGCCCTGGCTATCCACGACCGCCCCATCGGGGTAGCCACGATGGTTCGACACGTCGGCAAACAGGGTCCATTCACCGTCCGGCAGGCCGGTTTGCGGATCGAGCTTGCATTGCATGATCTTTTTCGTCGGCGTATCGGTCCAATAGGCGATGCGTCCGTCAGGCGAAAAACAGGTCGCGTTGGGAATCTTCGCCGCCGGAACGATTTTGGTCAGCCTACCGGCCCGGTAGTGATAGACCGCGCCGCCCGGCTGCTCCTCGCTTTTCTGCATGGTGCCGATCCAGAAGGCGCCGGATGGATGCACGCGACTGTCATTGGTGCGGTTGGCGGGCACATCGGTTTCGATGTCGATCAGCGGATCGACGGCGCCGGTCGCCAGATTCAGGCGCTTGAGCCCGGTTTCGGTGGCGATGGCCAGCGTTTCGTCGTCGATGATCGCGGCGGCGGCAGCGATTTCGTTAAAATGCCATTGACCGTCCACGACGCCGTCCGCCGTAGCGGCGAACAATATCTGGTTATCGATATCGAACCAGAAGAGGCGCTGCCGTCCGGGATGCCAGAACGGTCCTTCACCCAGGCTGCATTGAGCATCGATAAGCAGGCTTGCAATGTCGTTCATGCCTTGGAGCCCTTGTCATAGGCGGCAACGGCCAGAGCAGCGCGTTCGGCCACGTCGTCGGCGCTGGTGCCGGGTTTGTAGAGATAGGTGCCCAGTCCAAAGCCGGTGCATCCGACAGCGAAGAAGTCATGGAAATTGTCGGGATTGGCTCCGCCCACGGCATAGACCGGCAAATCGGGCGGCAGCACCGCTTTCATCGCCTTGATGCCCTTGGCGCCCAGCACTTCGGCGGGGAAGAATTTGAGGCCGGTGGCGCCGGCCCGGATGGCGCTGAAGGCATCGCTGGGCGAGAAGACGCCCGGATAGGACGCCATGCCCAGCCGCACCGTTTCCTCGATCACCGCCACATTGGTGTCGGGCGAGACGATGAACGTGCCACCCGCGGCATGGACGTCGCGCACCGCTTCGGGGCTCAGCACGGTGCCGGCACCAATTTCCGCCCGGCTGCCCAAGGCCTTGGCGGCGCGGGCGATGCTGTCATTGGCGTTAGGCGAGTTGAGCGGCACCTCGATGCGCGTGATGCCGGCTTCGACAAGGGCCGTGCAGACGGGAATGGCCTCGTCCGGCGTGATGCCGCGCAGGATGGCGATGATGTGGCGATGGACCATGGAGATTTCCTTTATTCGCTGTGGCTGCGTGCGGCCGAAAGACCGGCCAGCACGACCGCCGTGGCATCCACGGGACGGCCGGATTTTCCGGCCATGGCGAGCACCTGGGCATAAAGATTGCAGAGGACGGTCGAGCCGATAAGGGGGACGGGTTCGCCGCCGATCTCTTTGCTTTGCGCGGCGATTTCGGTGCCGATCAGCAGGCCCGAGAGATAGCCGGCGCACCAGTCCGGTTGCCGGCCGGCGATGAGCGAGGCGGCCCGCACCCGAAACAGCTTGCCCAGGAGGTCCTGCGGCGCTTCGAGGCCATCCGCCGCGCCTTCACTGAAGCCTTCGTCCCGGCCGGCCCCGTCGAGGGTGCCGCCAAGCGAGTGGCGCAGAACGGAATGGGTCTTGAGCACCTCGAACATTTCGCCGGTCATGGCGGTGGTGAAACGGTCGATGCGGGTGCCATCGAGCCGCGCCCATTTGGAATGAGTGCCGGGCATGCAAACCAATCCGCCATAGCCGGGATTGAGGCTGGCGAGCCCGAGGAGCTGGGTTTCCTCGCCGCGCATGACGTTTTCGCCGCCCCGATGCTGGCAAATGCCGGGCAGGATGGAAACATCGAGCCGGCTTTGCGGCATATCGGGGCGTACGGCGGCGCCGGCGAGGGCGCGCAGGTCGGCGGGCACTTCGAGATAGGGGGCTTCCAGCCAGCCCTGGCGCGCACCGGCCATGCCGCAGACGAGAACGGGAATGGAAGCCTGCGGATCGACACCGAGTTGGGTGGCGATCTCGATGAGGGCGGCGGGAAAATCGGCGCGGACGAGCTTGCCCATGCCCTTGTCGGTGCTGGCGCTGCCCAGGGGCTGGCCATCTGCATTCATGCTCCAGGCCCGCAAATTGGACGTGCCCCAATCGACGGCGATCCATGCGATGGACTCAGTCACCATTACCCCCTTGGTGCGTTCGGCGAATTTTCGCGGCGCGACCCTATTCGGCCTGACCGATGCTGGCCAGCCCGATTCTGCCTGGCTCCGGCATAGCGCGCCGCCCAGTCCGGGTCCGCTCCATGGGTAAGGCTGACCGCGCCGCTGGGCAGGTTGCGCCGGCGCAAACAGGGTGGCGCAGGGAATTGTATGATTTTTTCGCGCGAGAGCGTTCACATGCGCTTTGAGCGTGCTAGAACAATTCCGAAAAGGCCCTCCCGTCCGCCCCTTCCGCGGACCAGCAAGGAAAGACAAGATGACTGCAGAGACAAGCGGCAACGGCGCCCGCAAATTGCGTTCGCGCGCCTGGTTCGACAATCCCGAGAACCCGGACATGACCGCGCTCTACCTCGAGCGTTACATGAATTACGGCGTCTCGCGCGAGGAATTGCAGTCCGGCAAGCCGATCATCGGGATTGCCCAGACCGGCTCCGACCTCAGCCCCTGCAACCGGCACCATATCGTCCTGGCCGAACGCATCCGCGAAGGCATTCGCGAGGCGGGGGGCATTGCCATCGAATTTCCCGTCCATCCCATCCAGGAAACCGGCAAGCGGCCGACCGCCGGCCTCGACCGGAACCTGGCCTATCTCGGGCTGGTGGAAGTGCTCTATGGCTATCCGCTCGACGGCGTGGTGCTGACGGTGGGCTGCGACAAGACCACGCCGGCCATGCTGATGGGCGCCGCCACGGTCAATATTCCGGCCATCGCGCTGTCGGTAGGGCCCATGCTCAATGGCTGGCACAAGGGCGAGCGGACCGGTTCGGGCACGATCGTGTGGAAGGCCCGGCAGATGCTGGCCGCCGGCGAGATCGATTATCCGCGCTTCATCGAACTGGTGGCGTCGTCGGCGCCCTCGACGGGCTATTGCAACACCATGGGCACGGCCACGACGATGAATTCGCTGGCCGAGGCGCTGGGCATGCAGCTTCCCGGTTCGGCCGCCATTCCCGCGCCCTATCGCGACCGCCAGGAAATGGCCTATCGCACCGGCATGCGCATCGTCGACATGGTGCATGAGGACCTCAAGCCCTCCGACATTCTCACCAAGGAAAACTTCCTCAACGCCATCGTGGTCAATTCGGCCATCGGCGGCTCGACCAATGCACCGATCCATATCAATGCCATTGCCCGCCATATCGGGGTCGACCTCAAGATCGACGAATGGCAGAGCCATGGCCACAAGGTACCGCTGCTGGTCAACCTGCAGCCGGCGGGCGAATATCTGGGCGAGGACTATTACCATGCCGGCGGCGTGCCGGCGGTGGTCAACGAGTTAATGACGCAGGGCCTCATCCATGAGAACGCCCCGACGGTCAACGGCAAGACCATCGGCGAGAATTGCCGCGACACCACGATCCAGGACGATCGCGTGATCCGGCACTTCGACAATCCGCTCAAGCAGGATGCCGGCTTCCTGGTGCTGCGCGGCAATCTCTTCGACAATGCCATCATGAAGACGAGCGTGGTCAGCCAGGAGTTCACGGAGCGCTACCTCTCCGATCCGGCCCATCCGGGCATGTTCGAGGGCAAGGCCGTCGTCTTCGACGGTCCGGAGGATTACCACCACCGCATCGACGATCCGGCGCTCGATATCGACGAGCACACGCTGTTGTTCATGCGTGGGGCCGGCCCGGTGGGCTATCCGGGTGCCGCCGAAGTGGTGAACATGCGGCCGCCGGCCTATCTCATCAAGAAGGGCGTATCGGCGCTGGCCTGTATCGGGGACGGCCGCCAGTCGGGCACGTCCGGCTCGCCCTCCATCCTCAACGCGTCGCCGGAAGCGGCGGCGGGGGGCAATCTCGCCATCCTGCGCACCGGCGACCGGGTGCGGATCGACCTCAACAAGGGCCAGGCCAATATCCTGATTTCCGACGAGGAGATTGCCCAGCGCCGTGCCGCGCTGGAAGCGGAGGGGGGCTATAAGTTCCCCAAGCACCAGACGCCGTGGCAGGAAATCCAGCGCGGCATCACCGACCAGCTCGGCGACGGTGCGGTGCTCACGCCGGCCGTCAAATATCAGCGCATCGCGCAGACCGAGGGCCTGCCGCGCGACAATCACTGACCCATCCAGGCGGTCTTCGTTCCGAACCGGCTCCGACTTATCGGGGCCGGTTTTTCGTGCCGGGCGCGCGGGAATGACGGCGCGAAGGCAAGCGGACGTGCCGAAGCGCCGCGCTGGCATGGCCACGCGGTTTTGGCTGGCAGGCAAGGCGCAGCAAGACTGCGCCATGGGGCGAGATTCGCCTCGGTGCCGGTCGTCCGGCGAAATGTAAAGGTGAGGAGAACCTCGCCCCATGGTTCTGGAGACTCGTCATCGTGTCCGGGCGGCGGACTTGCATCCGGCTCCGCCCATGAGAGACTGCTTCGTCTTCGCCCTGCTGGCGACGTGGCAGCTACCGTCCGGTGCAGCCGGAACGGCCCCGACATGGGACCTGCGGAGGAGACAGATCCACCCAAAACACGCGACGGAAGAAAGGCGACCCTTTCTTCATCCGGCTTCCCGCATCGACCGTTCGTCGCGACCGCGCAGCTATGCGGGAATGGGGAAAATGTGCCTGAATTTTCCGGGCCGGGGATAAGTTGCGCCAGTTCGGACGGGATGGCCCGGACGTTTTCACCCTCGGCTTTAAATCGACGGACCAAATCCCCGCCGCCGGGAAGGACATGGCGGAAAAGCCGGCTGCAAAGGGCTTCGATGCAAGGCCAAGATTCTAATCGGCTCTGCGCTCAGGTGCTCGTGGACGATGAGCCAACCGCGTGCCTCGCGCCGCAAAACGCTGGTTCCACGGCCGCCGCCCTTAGTCGGCACATTATCGACGATACCGCGCCAGTGGAAGCGATAGAGGCAGGCGACGCTGGTGTCGCCAATCGAGGCCCATTGGAGATCGTCGAGCCAATAACGCTCTTCCAGAATCCGGGCCCAAGTGGCCTCGAAAGCGCTGCGCGCCGCAGAAAGACCGGCATGGGATCCGGAACTGAACCAGAAGGTCACATCGTCCGACAATACCGGCAGCAGGGCGTCAAAGCGGTGCCGGTTTATGACCTCGCCATAAAAGGCCATGGCCGCCCGCGGCGAGGCGAACCGCATGTCAGTATTTTCGCAGCAATCCGACAAGGCGCCCTTGAACCTTCACGCGATCGGGCGGGAAGATGCGGGTTTCGTAGGCGGGGTTGGCGGCTTCCAGGGCCACGGTATTGCCCTTGCGGCGCAAGCGCTTCAGCGTCGCTTCCTCGTCGTCCACCAGAGCCACGATGATCTCGCCGGTCGAGGCGGTTTCCTGCTTCTTGATGAGCACGGTGTCGCCGTCGAAAATGCCCGCCTCGATCATGGAATCGCCACGCACTTCGAGCGCGTAATGTTCGCCCCCGCCCAGCATTTCGGGCGGCACGGCAATGGTGTGGGAATGGGTCTGGATGGCTTCGATGGGCGTGCCGGCGGCGATCCGGCCCATGACGGGAACCGATACCGGCCGGGCATAATCGTCGGCCGCACCGCCGCGCGCCGGGGGCGTAGCGACCTTGCCCAGATTGCCTTCAATCACCGCCGGCTCGAAACGCGCCTTGCGGCCGCCGAGCGAAGGATTCATCGAATCGGGCAGCTTGACCACTTCAAGCGCCCGCGCCCGGTTGGGCAGGCGCCGGATGAAGCCGCGTTCCTCAAGAGCCGTAATCAGCCGATGAATGCCGGATTTCGATGCAAGATCGAGCGCATCCTTCATTTCATCGAAGGAGGGGGGGATGCCGCTTTCCTTCATCCGCTCATGGATGAACATCAGCAATTCATGTTGTTTGCGTGTCAGCATTGGCCCCAGCACCCCAGAATCGGAACATAGACGGAACGACTATACGTGTTCCATTTATGTTCTGCAATATCCCGCATGGCGTTGGCAATCGAGCGCGCCGGACGCCAGGAAAAGGATCAGAAGGCGTTCATGGACAGGGCCTCGACACAGGCCCCGGCAGGCTGTCCGGGATCGTGCTCGGGCTGGACGATGAGCATGTCGGCCCGGGCAAGCGATGAGGTGTGGCCGCTATCGGTCTGGGCGATGGGCGCGAGGCCAGGGCCTTCGGGCCGCTGCACCAGCGTGGCGCGCATGAAATGCCGGCGCGCGGAATTGGCCGGGAGCGGCGCGGTCAACGGCAGGCGCCAGCGTGCCGGCTCGGGAGCGCCCAGCCAATGGCGCAGGGCGGGCAGGATGAAGACGATGGCGGTCACCATGGCCGAGACGGGATTGCCGGGCAGGCCGAAAACCAAAGTCCTGCCGCGCGTGCCGAACATCAGCGGCTTGCCGGGGCGCATATTGATGCGCCAGAAATCGAGCTGGACGCCAAGCGCCTTGAGCGTGGCCTGCACCAGGTCGTGTTCGCCCACGCTGGCGCCGCCCGTGGTCACCAGGATATCGGGCTCCTGCGCGAAAATATCGCCCAACCGCGCCTGCAACAGGGCGGGATCGTCGGCCAGGATGCCGTGGTCGGCCAGGGTTTCGGCATAGGGCGCCAGGAGCGCGGAGAGGCCGAAGGAATTGGACGCCACGATCCGGCCGGGGCCGAGCGGCGTGCCGGGCGGCACCAATTCGTCGCCGGTGGCCACCAGGGCGATATGGGGGCGGCGGGCCAAAGCGATTTCCGCCTGGTTGGCGGCGGCGGCCATGGCCACCTGCATGGGGCCGAGGCGCGTGCCGGCCTCGGCCAATCGCTGGCCGACCGTGAAATCGTTGCCCCGCAATCTCACGCTGTGGCCGGGGCGGGCCGGGACGGTGAAGCGCACTTTTGCGCCGTCGCGCACCGCCTCTTCCTGCATGATGACCGTATCGGCGCCATCGGGCAGCGGCGCGCCGGTGAAAATCCGCACCGCCTGGCCCGGCCCGATGGCACCGGCAAAGCCGGCACCGGCCTGGGCCGTGCCGACGACATCGAGCCAGGCGTCAGGGGTCACATCGGCGGCACGCAGCGCATAGCCGTCCATGGCGCTGGCATCGAAGGGCGGCTGGTCATGCGTGGCGAGCAGCGGCCGGGCCAGGACCCGGCCAATGGCCGCCGCGAGCGGCGCCGTTTCGGGTTCCACCGGGGGCACGCGCGCCAGGATCGCGGCCAATGCGTCTTCGACCGGTAGCAGGCTCATGATGGGTCCCGCTGGAAGTCGCCGGATTTGCCGCCCGATTTTTCCATGAGGCACAGATCGGAAATCACCATGGCCCGGTCGATGGCCTTGGCCATGTCGTAAAGGGTGAGCGCCGCCGTGGAGGCGGCCACCAGCGCTTCCATTTCCACACCGGTCTGGCCGGTGGTTTCGGCAATGGCCTCGATGCGCAGGGCCGTGTCGCTCTCGCCGGCGATCTCCACACTGACGCTGGTGAGTGGAATGGGATGGCAGAGGGGGATGAGATCGGCCGTTTTCTTGGCCGCCATGATGCCGGCAATGCGCGCCACGGCCAGGGCGTCGCCCTTCCTGAGGCTGCCGCCGAGCAGCGCCGCTATGGTTCCGGGCTCGCCCGTCAACCGCGCCTGCGCCCTGGCGCGGCGGCGTGTCGCGGGCTTATCGGCAATGTCGACGATATGGGCCTGGCCCCTTGCATCGAGATGGGTAAGGTCCGGGCCGCTCATTGTCGGATCGCTTCGGCCTGGCCGGTGAGCAAAGAGCGCGTGGCCGCGCGCAGGTCGGCCTGGCGCATCAGGCTTTCGCCGACCAAGAAGGTGCCGATGGCGGCCTTTTCGTCCAGCATCAGCACGTGCTCGTGGCTGACGATGCCGCTTTCGCTGACCAGCAGCACGTCGGGGGGGACGCCGCTGGCCAGCGCTATGGAGGTGTCCAGCGTCGTCTCGAATGTGCGCAGGTTGCGATTGTTGATGCCGATGAACCTGGCATCGAGCGCCAGGGCGCGATCGAGTTCGAGTTGGTCATGCACTTCCACCAGCGCGTCCATGCCCCATTCACGGGCGGCGTCGAGCAGGTAGCGGGCGACGTCGTCGCCGATCGCCGCCAGGATGACGAGAATGCAATCGGCGCCCCAGGAACGGGCCTCGGCCACCTGATATGTCTCGAACAGGAAATCCTTGCGCAATACGGGCAGGGCGGTGGCCGCTCGCGCCTGTTTGAGATAATCAGGCGCGCCCTGGAAACTGGGCTTGTCGGTCAGGACGGAAAGACAGGTGGCGCCCGCCGCCTCGTAATCCCGCGCGATGCGGGCCGGATCGAAATCGGCGCGGATCAGCCCCTTCGAGGGGCTGGCCTTTTTCACCTCGGCGATCAACGCATAATCGCCGCGCGCACGGCGGGCCTTGATGGCCTTGAGAAAGCCACGCGGGGGCGGCTGGTCATGGGCCTCGGCCACCACGTCCGACCAGGGGCGCATGGCCTTGGCAGCGGCGATTTCCTCGCGTTTATAGGCTTCGATCTGCTTGAGAATGTCGGTCATGCCTTTTGCCCGTTGGAAACGGCCACCAGCCGGGCCAGCGTATCCCGGGCCGCGCCGCTGTCGATGGCGTGGGCAGCCATTTCGGCACCCTCGCGCAGGTTCGCCGCCCGTTCCGCCACGATCAGCGCCGCGGCGGCATTGAGCAGGACGATGTCGCGGTAAGCGCCCGGCGCACCGGCGAGCAGGGCGTGAATAGCCGCGGCATTCTCCTCTGGGGTTCCGCCAAGGATTTCGCTTATATCGTAGCGCTTTAACCCGGCTTCTTCGGGCGTAATCTCAAAGCTGCGCAAATCGCCTCCGGCGATCTGGGCGACAAAGCTCGGGCCGGTGACGGTCAATTCGTCGAGGCCGTCGCTGCCATGCACCACCCAGGCCTTTATGGCCCTGTTGGCCAGGAGGGCGGCGGCAACGGGCTCCACCCATTCCTCGGCGTAAACGCCAAGGACATAGCGGCGCACGCCGGCCGGGTTCGATTGCGGGCCCAGAAGGTTGAACATGGTGCGCACGCCCATTTCCGCCCGGGCGGGGCCGACATGTTTCATGGCCGGGTGATGGGCCGGCGCGAACATGAAGCCGATCCCGGCTTCGTCGATGCACTTGCCGATACCGGCCGGATCGAGATCGATATTGATGCCCAGCGCTTCGAGCGCCTGGGAGGCACCGGATTTCGAGGAGAGGGCGCGATTGCCATGCTTGGCGACCGGCACGCCGAGCGCCGCCACGACCAGCGCCGCGGCGGTCGAAATGTTGAGCGTGCCGACGCCGTCGCCGCCGGTGCCCACGATGTCCACGGCGCCTTCCGGCGCCTGGACCGGCACCATCTTTTCTCGCAGTATGGACACGGCGGCGGCGATTTCACCCACGCTTTCGCCCTTGATGCGCATGCCCATGAGGAAGGCACCGGTCTGGCTCGGCGTGGCCTCGCCATCCATGATGATGCGCATCACGCCGCGCATTTCCTCGCCCGTCAAATCCTTGCCGTCGGCAATCTTGTGAAGTGCCTGCTTGATGTCCATCACGCGGCCTGCTTTCCGTTGAAGTCGCGGGCGAGATTGAGAAAATTCTGCAACAGGGCGTGCCCGTTCTCCGAAGCGATGCTTTCGGGGTGAAATTGCACGCCGTGAAGCGGCAGGGTCTTGTGCTGCATGCCCATGACAAGCCCGTCTTCGGTGCTGGCGGTGATTTCGAGGCGGTCGGGCAGGGTGTCGCGCCGCACGATCAGCGAATGGTAGCGCGTGGCCTCGAAGCCGGCATTGAGGCCCCGGAAAATGCCCTTGCCATTGTGGTTGATGCGGCTGGTCTTGCCATGCACCAGGTGTGGCGCGCGGATGACTTCACCGCCCATGGCCTGGCCGATGGCCTGGTGGCCCAGGCACACGCCGAGCATGGGGATCTCGCCCTTGAAGCGGTCGATCAGCGCGAGGCAGATGCCCGCCTCGTTGGGCGTGCAAGGGCCGGGCGACAGCACGATGGCTTCCGGCGCCATGGCGGCGATCTCCGCCAGCGTGATCTTGTCGTTGCGGCGCACGGTGATGTCGGCGCCCAGTTCGCCCAGGAAGTGGACGAGGTTGTAGGTAAAGCTGTCGTAATTGTCTATGACGAGGGTTCTGGTCATTCTGGCCTGTTTCCTAAACCACGGGGGGTCATTCCCGCGAAAGCGGGAAGCTCTGCTTCAGAGCCGGCCCCGCCATCGGAAAACGGAGATTCCCACCGGCGCGGGACTGTTGAAAAACGCGCTCATTGCCCAATCCTTGCTTCGCCGGCATAGCGTAGCGCTTCCTCGGCGGCGCTGAAAAGGGCGCGGGCCTTGTTCTCGCATTCGAGTTGCTCGAGTTCGGGCTTGCTGTCGGCGACGATGCCGGCGCCGGCCTGGGCATAGAGCTTGCCATCCTTGACGATGGCGGTGCGCAGGACGATGCAGGTGTCCATGGTGCCGTCGGCGCCGAAATAGCCCACGCAGCCGCCATAAATGCCGCGCCGCGTCTTTTCCAGTTCGTCGATGATTTCCATGGCCCGCACTTTCGGCGCGCCGGACACCGTGCCAGCCGGAAAGCCGGCCGAGAGTGCGTCGACGAAATCGTATTGCGGATCGAGTTCGCCCACCACGTTGGAAACGATGTGCATGACGTGGGAATAATATTCGAGAAAGAACTTGTCGGTCACCTTGACCGTGCCGGTTTTGGCCACGCGACCCACATCGTTGCGGCCAAGATCGAGCAGCATCAGGTGCTCGGCCAGCTCCTTGGGGTCGTTGAGCAATTCGGCGGCCAGTTCCTGGTCCCGCGTCGGCGTGGCGCCGCGCTTGCGCGTGCCGGCGATGGGCCGGATGGTGACGGCGCCGTCCTGTACCCGCACCAGGATTTCCGGGCTCGAGCCAGCCACGGCGAAGGTGCCGAAATCGAGGAAATACATGTAGGGGGAGGGATTGGTGCGGCGCAGCGCCCGGTAGAGCGCGGTCGGGGGCAGGGTGAAATCGGCCGAAAAGCGCTGGCTCAGCACCACCTGGAAAATGTCGCCGGCAGAAATGTAGTCCTTGGCCCGCGCCACCATGGCGAAATATTCGTCGCGTGACGTGTTGCTGGTCACGGCGATGGATTCGAGGTCGGGCAGGGCGGGCGTGGCCGGCAATGTCCGATTGAGCCGCGCCACGGCATCGTCGATGCGCGCTTCGGCGGCCTCCAGCGCCTGCCGCGCCGAAACGCCGTCGCGCCGATAGACCGGGGCGGTCAGGTAAAGCTCGTCCTTGAGCGTGTCGAAAATGGCCAGCAGCGAGGGCCGCAGCAGCACGGCCTCTGGCAGGTGCAAGTCGTCGGGATTGGCGTTGGGCAGCACTTCCATGTACCGCACCATTTCATAGCCCAGATAGCCGTAGATGCCGGCCGATTGCGGCGGCAGGCCGGGCGGCATGTCGATCTGGCTTTCCGCCACCAGGTCGCGCAGCGCGTCGAGGGGTCTCGCCGCGAGCGGATCGAACGCGTCGGGCAGGACCTGGGCGCTGCGATTGATGGCCGCGACGCCATCTTCCACCTTCAGGATCAGGTCGGGCAGGAGCCCGATGATCGAATAGCGCCCGCGGGTCGTCCCGTCCTGCACGCTTTCGAGCAGAAAGGAATGGGTCCGCCCTTCGGCCAGCTTGAGATAGGTCCCCACGGGCGTGTCGAGGTCCGCCACGATGCGGCGCCAGACGATCTGCGACTTTCCGGCTTCGTATTGCTCGGCAAAACGCTGGGAAAAGTCGTCGCCCATCTGGTCTGGTTCCGCTTGAGTGGGGCCGGTCTTACTGGCCGAAATTGGTGGTGAGAAGCTGGGTCAGCGCCTGCTGGTTGATGCGCAATTGCGCATCGTCGCGCAGGGCGGCGACGAATTCGGCGCTGATGCCCTGCCGGGCTTCCGTGTTGATGCTGGCCAGTGCCTGCGGATTGAGCGGTTCGGCAGGTGGCGCGGTTTCGGCAACCGAATAGACGATCGTGTCGCCGCTGGCGCTCACCGTCGCGCCATTGGCATCCGGTCCGCCGGCAAAGACCGCCGCGGCCACGGTGCCGTCAATGCTGCCGTCTTCCGCTCCAAACCGGGTGAAGGGCAGGCTGATCTGCGGGAACAGGCCCAGGCCGGCGGCAATTTCCTCTATGCTTTCGCCCTGGTCGAGCCGTGCCACGAGTTCTTCGCTTCGCGCCTGGAGCGCGTCGCTGGTGCGTTCGTCGAGCATGCTCTGGCGGATGTCGTTCCGTACCTCGTCCAGCGTCTGGTCGCGGGCCGGTTGCACTTCGAGCAGGTCGAACCACAGATTGCCGTTGCCGCTGAGGCGCACGGAGGGCAGCAATTTGCCTTCCTCCGCCTTGAAGATCGCCTGGGCGATATGCTGCTGGTCGTCGGCGGTGATGTCGGGCACGACCGACAGTTCGGAACCGCCAACGGTCACGTCGGCTTCGTAAAGGTCGAGCCCATAGCGTTCGGCGATTTCGGAGAGCGGGCGGAAGGCGGCGCGCAATTCCTCGATCTGGTCGAGGATGTCGTTGATCTGCTGGCGGGCCTGGCTCATGGCGAGCGAATGGGCGATGTCGGCGCGCGCATCCTCGAGGCTGGTCTGGTGCGCCGCCTGGATTTCGGCCACATGCACGGCGCGGCGGCCGCCAATGCCATCGATGATGGTGAAAGCGCCTTCATCGAGTCCGAAGGCGGCATCGGCCAGGCTGGCATCGGTCACCTGGCTGCGGGCCAGCGTGCCCAGGCCGGCGGGCGTCACATTGGCCTGGGTCAACAGGTCGCCGAAGGATGCGCCATTGGCGAGGCCATCGGAAAACAGCTTTTCCAGTTCCGGGGTCGAGAGCACGACCTGTTCGATGGTGCGCCGTTCGGGGGTCGAGAGCGACGCCTTGCTGCGCTCGTATTCCGCGGCGATGGCGGTATCGTCTATGCCATCGACCAGCGTGGCCGCGAGCGTCGAGAGGGACAGGTCGATCATCTGCACGCGGCGGGTTTCCACGGTGCGGTATTCGGCCTGGTGCTCGGTGAGATAGGCGGCCATCTCTTCTTCGGTGGGGTCGGCCGGCGTATCGACGTTGAGCGGGCCGAGCGTGATGTAGTCGATGGTGCGCCTGGTGCCGACATAATTGTTGAGCAGGTCGCCCCCCACGGCGGGCAGGCCGGCGCCGGCAAACAGGGTTTCCTGGATTTGCTCGCGCCGCGCTTCGTCACCGCGGGCGGCGAAATATTCCGCTTCCGTCCAGCCGCTGCGCTGGAGGACCTGGCTGAAGATGGAGGGATCGAAATTGCCCAGCGTACCCTGGAAGGACGGGTCCTCGCGCAGCATCTGGCCCAGCTTGTCTTCGGAGACGCCGAGGCTGAACTGGTGCGCCAGCAGGTCCATCGCCGCGTTGGACGAGAGGTTGAGCAGCACCGCCGTGGGCAGGCCCATGGCTTCGGCCTGCGAAACGGTCGGAACCGTGCCGGTCTGCTGGGCGACACGGTTGACCAGGCTCTGATAAGCGCGCAGGAATTCGCGGGAATTGATTTCCTCGCCGCCGACCCGCGCAATGGTATTGCTGCCCAGATCGGTGACGACATTGTTGATGCCGAAGCCCGCAAGGCCGACCAGGAGACAGGCGCCCATCGCCTTTCCCGGCCAGGATTTTGCAAAATCACGCAAACCATCGAGCATTTCGAGCGTTCCAGTTATGGGTCCAAGCCTTTACGCTTTAAGCAGGCGCGGACTAATAAGACAAATCCGACTGCCGGGGTTAGGGCAAAGCCCTGCCCGGCGCAAGAGGCAGGAGTAGCTAGATTGACGACCCTTTCACCGCTGATCGCCGGAAACTGGAAGATGAACGGGCTGACGCACTCGCTCAACGAACTGGCCGAACTGGCCCGGCTCCTGACCACGGGCGAGGCCCCGCGCGCCGTCGTCGTCGTCTGCCCGCCCGCGACGCTGCTTGCCGCCATGGCCGCCCAGGGTGCGTCGAGCGGCATTCTGGCCGGTGGCCAGGATTGTCATTGGGCCGCTTCGGGTGCTCACACCGGTGACATCGCCGCCGCCATGGTGGCCGATGCCGGTGCGCAATTCGTCATTGTCGGCCATTCGGAGCGGCGCGCCGACCACGGCGAAACCGACGACATCGTACGCGCCAAGGCCGAGGCCGCCATCGGGGCCGGGCTCAACCCGATCATCTGCGTCGGCGAAACCGAGACGCAGCGCGACGCGGGCGAGGCCGAAGCGGTGGTGGCCGAGCAATTGGCCCGCTCGATTCCGGACGCCGCCGGCTCGCACCAGGTGGAAGTGGCCTATGAACCGGTCTGGGCCATCGGCACCGGCCGTACCCCGACGCTGGAAGAAATCGCTGCGATGCACAAGGCCATCCGCGACCGGCTGATCGACCGGTTCGGGCTCAGCCGGGGCGAGGCGATCCGTATCCTTTATGGCGGCTCGCTCAAGCCGCACAATGCCCGCGAAATCCTGGGCGTGGAAAACGTCAATGGCGGCCTGGTGGGCGGGGCAAGCCTCTTGGCAAATGACTTCTACACCATTATCTCGGCAGTCTGAGAGCGGACGGCATCGGTCGGTTGCGGCGAAATTCGCGGCAATCGACTGGTATTTGCCGTTTGAGTTGTGTATGACCCCGCATCCCTTGCAAAGACTGACGCGAAGACGAGTTCCATGGCCAACGTTCTGCTAGTCGCCTATCTGTTGATCGTGCTGGCGATGATCGTGGTGATCCTGATCCAGCGGTCCGAAGGCGGCGCCCTGGGCATTGGCGGGGGCAGCGGCGGCGGTTTGATGACCGTGCGCGGCTCGGCCAACCTGCTCACCCGAACCACGGCCATCCTCGCCGTACTGTTCTTCGCCAGCGCCATCGGGCTCACCTTGCTCAACAATTTCGACCGCGGCACGTCCGGCATCCTCGAACGCGCCACCAGCGAAGGCGGCGAGCAGCCCAATAGCGTGCTCGACGCGCTCAATGCGCTGCAGGGCGATGAAGACAGCTCGACCCTTCCGGTCCCGGCCAGCGACGCCGCCACCGAAACCGAAGCGCCGGCCGAAAGCGCCAGCGACCTGCCGGTTCCGGCCGCCACCGAAAGCGCCGCGCCCGAGGCAGCGGCGCCCGCGCCGGACGAGGCCGCGCCGTCCAGCACCGGTACCGGCGGCGGCGCCACCGAACAAACGCCGGCTCCGGCCGGTAATTGACCGCCGCAAGGCGAAGCTGAAAAAGGGGATGGCGACATCCCCTTCTTCTTTTTGTGTAGAGCCCATTCGGGGCTCTGCGAATCATGTCTGATGTGCTTATGGTGATCGCCCATGGCTCGGTACGTATTCATCACCGGAGGCGTGGTTTCCTCCCTTGGCAAAGGTCTGGCTTCGGCAGCGCTCGGCGCCGTCTTGCAGGCGCGCGGCTACAAGGTGCGCCTGAGGAAGCTCGACCCCTATCTCAATGTCGATCCCGGCACGATGTCGCCGACCCAGCATGGCGAGGTCTTCGTCACCGATGACGGGGCGGAAACCGATCTCGACCTGGGCCATTACGAGCGCTTTACCGGCCGCGCCGCCAACAAGCGCGACAACGTCACCTCGGGGCGGATCTATTCCGACCTGCTCTCCAAGGAGCGGCGGGGCGAATTTCTCGGCGCCACCGTGCAGGTCATTCCGCACGTCACCGACGCCATCAAGAATTTCGTGCTCGAGGGCAACGAGGATTTCGATTTCGTGCTGGTCGAGATCGGCGGCACGGTGGGCGATATCGAGGGTCTGCCCTTCTTCGAGGCCATCCGCCAGCTCGGCAACGAATTGCCGCGCAACCATGCGGCCTATCTGCACCTGACGCTGATGCCCTATATTCCTTCGGCGGGTGAACTGAAGACCAAGCCGACCCAGCATTCGGTCAAGGAATTGCGCTCCATCGGCATTGCCCCGGATGTGCTGCTGGTGCGTTGCGACCGGCCCATTCCTGAGGGCGAGAAGAAAAAGCTCAGCCTCTTTTGCAATGTGCGCGAAAGTGCGGTCATCCAGGGGCTCGATGTCGGCTCCATCTACGATGTGCCGCTGGCCTATCACAAGGAAGGGCTGGACCGCGAAATCCTCGCCGCCTTCGGCATTACCGATGCGCCCGAGCCCGACCTGGCCGCCTGGCAGGAGGTGTCGCAGCGCCTGCATAATCCCGAGGGCGAGGTCAATATCGCCATCGTGGGCAAATATACCGGCCTCAAGGACGCCTATAAGTCGCTTTCCGAAGCGCTGACCCATGGCGGCATCGCCAACAAGGTGAAAGTCAACATCAACTGGATCGATTCCGAAGTGTTCGAGCGCGACGATCCCGCGCCCTATCTCGAACATGTCCATGGCATCCTGGTGCCCGGCGGTTTCGGCGAGCGCGGCTCGGCCGGCAAGATCGAGGCGGCCCGCTTTGCCCGCACCAAGGACGTGCCCTATTTCGGCATCTGTTTCGGCATGCAAATGGCCTGTATCGAGGCGGCCCGGAATACGGCCGGCATCAAATCGGCTTCGTCCACCGAGTTCGGCCCCACGAAGGAGCCGATCGTGGGCATGATGACCGAATGGGTGAAGGGCAACGAGAAGGAAAGCCGTTCCGCCGAAGGCGACATGGGCGGCACCTTGCGGCTCGGCGCCTATCCGGCCCATCTCACCCGGGGGTCGCGCGTTGCCGACATCTATGGCACTACCCATATTTCCGAGCGCCATCGCCACCGCTACGAGGTGAACATGGATTACCGCAAGCTCCTGGAAAAGAACGGGCTGCTGTTTTCGGGCGTTTCACCGGACGGGCGGTTGCCCGAAATCGTCGAGCGCACCGATCATCCCTGGTTCATCGGCGTGCAGTTCCATCCGGAACTGAAGTCGAAGCCCTTCGAGCCGCATCCGCTCTTCACCAGCTTCATCGCCGCCGCGATGGACCAGAGCCGGCTGGTCTAGCGATGGGGGAGGTCGTCAACCTCCGCCAGGCCCGCAAGCAGAAGGCCCGCGCCGAAAAAGAGGCGCAGGCCGAAACCAATCGCGCCAAATTCGGCCGCAGCAAAGCCGAAAAACTCGAGGGCGCGGCTGAGAAGACGCGGGCCGATAAGCATCTGGACGGCCATAAGCGCGAAGACTAACCCTGTTGCTTTTCGCCCTTGCGGAAAGGGGTGAAGGTTTCGAGCAGGGCCTGTTCGCGTTCGACGGCGGGGCGTTCGTCTTCCAGATAGGCGGCGACGGCTTCGCGCAGGCCGGGATGCGCGATCCAATGGGCCGAGTGCGTGGTGACGGGCGCATAGCCGCGCGCCAGCTTGTGTTCGCCCTGGGCGCCGGCCTCGACGACTTGCAGGCCATGGGCGATGGCGTAGTCGATGGCCTGGTAATAGCAGACCTCGAAATGCAGGAAGGGCACGTCGCGCAGCGCGCCCCAATTGCGGCCATAGAGCCGATCGTGGCCGCGGAAATTGATGGCCCCGGCGATGGGGGCCGCCCCGTCATAGGCCAGGATCAGCACGACGCTTTCGGCCATGTATTGGCCGAGCAGCGAGAAAAAGGTGCGGTTGAGATAGGGGCGTCCCCATTTGCGGGCGCCGGTATCCTCGTAGAAATCGAAAAATGCGTCCCAATGGGCTTCGGTGATGTCCTTGCCGCTGAGCCAGCGAATGGTGATTCCGTCGGCCAGCGCGTCGCGGCGCTCGCGGCGGATGGTCTTGCGCTTGCGCGACGCGAGGGTGTCGAGAAAATCCTCGAAATCGGCAAAGCCCTGATTGTGCCAATGGAATTGCGTATCGGTGCGGCGCAGCCAATCGGTCGAGCCGGCCATGTCGGCTTCGGCTTCCGGCAGGAAGGTCAGGTGTATCGAGGAGGCCTGGCGTTGCCGGGCGAGTTGCTGGGCCGTTTGCAGCAAGGCCGATTGGACATCGAGGCTGCCGGAGGGAACCAGCAATTTTGGAGCCGTGACCGGGGTGAAGGGGATCGAGCCCTGGAGCTTGGGATAATAGTGGCCGCCGGCGCGTTCGAGCGCATTGGCCCAGCCATGGTCGAAGACATATTCGCCCATGGAATGGGACTTGAGAAAGAGCGGCAGCAGGCCGAGGGGCGCATCCTTTTCGTCCTGGACCAGGATGTGCTGCGCCTGCCAGCCGGTTTCGGCCGTGGCGCAGCCGGATTCCTCCAAAGCGCGAAAAAAGGCGTGGTCGAGAAAGGGATTGTCGATCCTGCCATCGTGCGACGGCGCAAGGGCATTCCAGACGGTGGCCGGGATGGACGCCGTGGAGGGATGGACAATGGCCGTATAGCTGGTGGAGGGCACTGCGCCGGAAAGCCTTGAGGGAGGAACCCGAATCTAGGTGCGGCGGGCCGGCGCTTCAACCCGCCGGCCCGCCGGTGCGAGGGAAGGACTAGACTTCCACGATTGCTTCGATTTCGACGGCGGCGCCCAGGGGCAGGGCGGCTACGCCGAAAGCGGCGCGGGCATGCTTGCCCTTGTCGCCCAGCACGGCGACCAGCAGGTTCGAGGCGCCATTGGCGACCAGGTGCTGCTCGAAGAAATCGGGCGCCGAAGCGACGAGCACGGTGATCTTGAGGATGCGCTTGACCTCGGTGAGCGGAACGCCGGCGGAATGGGCGATTTGCGAGAGAATGTTGACGGCGGCCAGTTCGGCGGCATTGGCGCCCTGCACGACATTCATCGTGTCGCCCAGGAGCCCCTGCACGACGCCGGCATCGTTGCTGGAAATCTGGCCCGAGACATAGACGATATTGCCGCTGCGGGTCACAGGCACATAGGCGGCTACCGGCGCCTTGGGCGCCGGCAGTTCATAGCCGTATTCGCGGAGCTTTTCGATCGGATCGGTCATCTGGTCTTGCCTTCGAGGTCTTCTGCTTCTTCTTCCGAAACCGGCGGCGACACCTTGTCGGGCCGGGATGAGTAGAGCTTGCCGCGCATGACGGCGCCGCGGCCGAAACGGGAGCGGACGCGGTCCATGGCGCGCTCGGCGGCGGCCTTGCGGGCCACCAGGGGCTCGAGCAAATCGCCCGGATCGCTTCCATCGGCCGGCTCGATGCCGGAAACGCCGACGCCGATCAGTCGGAACGCGGTCCCGTCGGCCTCGCGCCGGAGCAGGCTCATGCCCGTTTCGTAGAGCACATTGGCAAGCTGTGTCGGCATCATCAGGTGTCGGGCGCGCGTGCGCAACTTAAATCCGGCGGTCTTGAGCTTCAGCGTCACCGTGTCGCCCACCACGCCCTTGGCCTTGAGCCGTTCGGACAGGCGCTCGGAGACTTTCAGAAGCTCGGTGGAGAGGGCATCGAGCGATGTCCTGTCCGTGTTGAAGGTGGTTTCCGAGGAAATGGTCTTCATCTCGCCGTCGCGGGAAACTTTCCGCGCGTCGAGCCCGCGCGAGAGGCGGGCCAGCCGCGCGCCCGATTCGCCATAAAGGCGCATGAGCCGGGCAGGGTCCTCCTGCTGGAGCTGGCCGATGGTCGCATAGCCGTCACGGCGCAGGGTTTCGGAGAACACCTTTCCTACCCCATAGATGAGGCCGATGGGCCGGGGCGCGAGAAAATCGAGGGTTTCGGCGGCGCCAATGACCGCGAAACCCCTTGGCTTGTCGAGATCGGACGCGACCTTGGCGAGGAATTTGTTGTGGCTGAGGCCCACCGAGATGGTGACGCCGATTTCCTTCTCGATGGTGTGGGCGAAGCGCGCCAGGACGATGGCCGCCGGCGCCTTGTGCAGCGCCCGGGTGCCGGTGAGGTCGAGGAAGGCCTCGTCGATCGAGATCGGCTCGACCAGCGGGGTCAGCGCATCCATGTGCCGGCGGATCTGGCGACTGACCTCGACATATTTGGCCATGTCGGGCTTGATGATGACCGCATTGGGGCACAGCTCGCGCGCCTTGAACATGGGCATGGCGGAGCGCACGCCCGTCTGGCGGGCGATGTAGCAGGCGGTGGAGACGACACCGCGCACACCTCCGCCAATGATGAGCGGCCTGTCACGCAGGGACGGGTCGTCGCGCTTTTCGATGGAGGCGTAGAAGGCGTCGCAATCGACATGGGCGATGGAGAGGGCGAAAAGCTCCTCATGGCTGCGCACGCGCGGCGAACCGCAGGCGGGGCAGCGCGCCGGCTCCGTCGCCAGCGTGCCGCTGGCCAGGCAATCGCGGCAGAGCCAGTCGCGGGCCATCTACTCCACCCGGTTGAGCCTGTGCCAGACGCGCATGAAGATTTCCGGCGCAATGCCGGTATTGGCGCATAAGGCGAGCAGAATCGCTTCGTTTGCGGCAAAATAGTCGATGAGGCCGTGCTGCAGGCGTGTCGTGCCCAAAGCCGCGCGCAGGCTATCCGGGTCGAAGCCGGCCTGCTGCATGAAGGCGAGCAGGTCTTCGGGATGTTCCGCAAGGTATCCCAGGCAGGCATCGGCCAGGGCGGCGATGTCCGGTGTGTTACGGTCGAGGGCAGGCAAGAGGGCCTCATTTGGTGTTTTGTAACGGTTCGATGTTAGCCCAGAAGGGCGCCCAGGCGAAGGACCGCAATTGCGCGTCCACCGGCCAGAAGGGTCAATTCGTGCGGGACGCGCGTGTAAGCGAGGAAAGATGGCCAAGACTGTCCTGATCGTGGAAGACAACGAGCTGAACATGAAGCTCTTCAACGATCTGCTCGAATCGCGCGGCTATCGCGTCATCCAGACCCGCAACGGCATGGAAGCGCTCGACCTGGCGCGGGCCCATATGCCCGACCTGATCCTGATGGATATCCAGCTTCCCGAGGTTTCGGGCCTGGTGGTGACCAAGTGGCTCAAGGACGACGAGCAATTGGCCCATATCCCGGTGATCGCCGTCACCGCCTTTGCCATGAAGGGCGACGAGGAGCGCATCCTGCAAGGCGGGTGCGAGGGCTATATTTCCAAGCCCATCTCGGTATCTCACTTTCTGGAAACCATTGCCCATTACATTGGCCCTGCCTGATCGGCGGGCTGGCTGAGCGCACGCCGGATCGGGCATGGCTCGACGCCGGCGGGGGATGCGACCGGCGGGCCGGTATTTGCCCAGGGGGAGTGGCGTGACCGCGCGCGTTCTGATCGTCGACGATATTCCAACCAATGTCCGGCTGCTCGAAGCGCGGCTGACGGCGGAATATTTCGAGGTCCTCACCGCCAGTTCCGGCCCCGAGGCGCTGGAAATCTGCAGCCATCAGGATGTCGACATCGTGCTGCTCGACGTGATGATGCCCGATATGGACGGGTTCGAGGTGTGTCGCCGCCTCAAGGCCGACGCGCGCACCCACCACGTGCCGGTGCTGATGATTACCGCGCTGGACCAGCCTTCGGACAGGGTGCAGGGACTGGAGGCCGGTGCCGACGATTTCCTCACCAAGCCGGTGGATGACACCCAGCTCATGGCGCGCGTCAAAAGCCTGGCACGGCTCAAATCGCTGACCGACGAATTGCGTGCCCGGGCGCTGACCGGCCAGCAGATCGCCATCGAGGATGCGCTGCGGGCCATGGACAGTATTTCGGCCAGCGGCGGTTCCATTCTCATCATCGACAATGACCGGCGGCAGGCCGAGCGGATCGCCGGCTACCTGACGCCCGAGCACAGCGTGGATATTCTCACCGAGCCGGCCGATGCGGTGTTCCAGGTGACCGGCGCTCAATATGAGCTGGCCCTGGTGAGCATGAGCCTGGGCGATTTCGATCCCCTGAGGGTCTGCTCGCAGATGCGCACGGTGGACCATACCCGCAACCTGCCGATCATTCTCATGGCCGATCCGGGCGACAAGCCGCGCGTGGTGCGGGCGCTCGACCTGGGGGTCAACGATTTCATCAGCCGGCCGGTGGAGCGGAACGAATTGGCGGCGCGCGTACGCACGCAAATCCGCCGCCAGCGCTATGCCATGGAATTGCGCGAAAGCGTCAACAATACGCTGGCCCTGGCGGTGACCGACGCGCTGACCGGACTCTACAATCGACGCTATTTCGAGCGCCACCTGAACCTGATGCTGGGCAAGGCCCAGGAGCAGGAACGCGACATGGCGGTGATGATCCTCGACATCGATTATTTCAAGGCCGTCAACGACATGCACGGCCACGACGCCGGCGATGCCGTGTTGCGGGAATTCGCCACCCGGCTCAAGCGCAATATCAGGGGTGTCGACCTGGCCTGCCGGTTCGGCGGCGAGGAGTTCGTGGTGCTCATGCCCGATACCGATCCGGGCCAGGCCGAGGCCGTGGCCGAGCGGGTTCGTCAGGCCGTGGCCGAGCGCCCCTTCGATGTCGGCCAGCCGCGCCCGCTTACCGTCACCATATCGATCGGCGTGGCGCTGAACGAGACGCTGACCGATACGCCCGAAAGCATTTTGAAGCGGGCCGACGTGGCGCTCTATCGGGCCAAGCGCGAAGGGCGCAATCGCGTCATCTTCGACGCGGCATGATCCGCGCCATCGAGCGCGTTAGGGTTATTCGTTATAATTAACAAATGGTTGTCGGACCGGGAACGCGGGTTTTCCTTGCCTTTCAACCGGGGCCGGATAGGGTCGCCTCAAGACAGCCGCGGGGATTTCCCGAGGCTGCACGGGTTCCCTACGGCCCATCTCAGGTCCGCCGCAACTCCTGAGTCCCGTAGGGCGGTTGGTCCGGATGCGGACAGAGTGGCCTCTTCGACATGCCGCTCCGGACCAGCCACTCCTTTTCCCCTCACATCTCATGGCCGCCGGTGCCTATTGCCGGCGATGGCCGCAAAAAAACAAAACCCCGCAACGATGTGCGGGGTTTTGTGCATTCAGAACGTGAAAGCTGGATTACTTGATCTTGGCTTCCTTGAATTCGACGTGCTTGCGGGCAACCGGATCGTACTTCTTGAACGAGAGCTTGTCGGTCTGGGTGCGGGCGTTCTTCTTGGTCACGTAGAAATAGCCGGTGTCGGCCGACGAGACGAGCTTGATCTTGATAGTGGCGGCCTTGGCCATGATCGTGTCCTTTGCAAAGCAAAAGGCGCTGCACCGGGGGCAGCGCCGGAATTTGGGCGCAAACTACGGATTTACCGCCCGTTGTCAAGTCGATAGCACGGTTCGCCGGAGGCTTTCGTTACCGCGCCGGGCGGATCGTCCGGCAAAGTCCGGATTTGCGCCGAACGCGGGTGCCCGATGCCGGAAGATCGGGGCGGGCAGGGGGATCAGTTCGTCTTGACCGGGCCGAAACCGTACATGTGATTGGCCCATTGCAGGCCGACGATCGCGCCCTTGATGGAGGGAAGCATGGCCAGTGGCAGGATGATCGCCAATGGAATCATCGAGAAGACATAGAAGATGGGCTGGACATGATAGGTCATGTCCAGGTGCAGCATCAGGAAGATGATGATGTGGCCCACGATGGTGATGGCGATATAGGGCGGGAAATCGTCGGCGCGGTGATGCAGAAGTTCCTCGCCGCAGGCATCGCAACGATCGGCGACCTTGAGATAGCGACTGAACATCTTGCCCTGGCCGCAATGGGGACAGCGGCACAAGGTGCCCCGCCAAATGGCGCGCCCGACATTGCGCTCGTCGGCAATCTGAACCTGGCTATTCATCGCTCACCTCTTTCTGCGGCCCTTCGGACCGTAAGGCCTAGATGGGCCTTTATGCGGGCGGCGACCAGATGGCGGATTGCCGCGCCTGCCTTCGGAGAGCAGCTCGAAGCGCAGGCCGCCGGCAATGGGTGTGGCTTCGAGCAGGCGCACGGTGACGCGGTCGCCCAGGGCGAAGGTTTCGCCGCTGCGCTCGCCGATTATGGCCTGGCGTTCCTCGACGAAGCGATAATAGTCCCGGCCCAGGGTAGAGGCGGGAATGAAGCCATCCGCGCCGGTTTCGAGCAGGCGTACGAACAGACCGGACCGCGTGATACCGGAAATGCGGCCCTCGAAGCGCGCGCCGACCCGATCCGCGAGGAATTGCGAGAGCAGGCGGTCGGCGGTTTCGCGCTCGGCCAGCATGGCACGGCGCTCCGTAGCCGAAATATGCTGGGCGATGCCCGCCAGCTTGCCGGCTTCCTGATCCGTAAGGCCGTCATCGCCCAGGCCGAGCGCCCGGATGAGCCCCCGATGCACGATGAGGTCGGCATAGCGGCGGATAGGCGAGGTGAAATGGGCGTAACGGTCGAGATTGAGGCCGAAATGGCCGTAATTCTCGGCAGCGTATTCGGCCTGCGCCTGGCTGCGCAGCACCATTTCGCTGACCTGCTCGATATTGCCCGCCTTGCGGGCCTGAGCCAGGATGCCGTTGAAATCGGCGGCCCGGACGGCATCGGATTTCTTCACCGCGATGTCGAGACTGCCGAGAAAGTCGCGCAGGGCCTGGAGCTTTTCAGCCGAAGGTTCGTCATGCACGCGGTAAAGCAGTTCGGTGCGCTTCTGCTCGAGCGTTTCGGCGGCCGCGACATTGGCCGCGATCATCATTTCCTCGATGAGGCGGTGAGCTTCAAGGCGCTCGGGAATGCGGATATCGGCCACCATGCCCTTATCGTCGAGCACGATGCGGCGCTCGGGCAGGTCCAGATCGAGCGGCGCGCGCCGCTCGCGCGCCTTGCCCATGGCGGCATAGGCGGCCCAGAGCGGTTTCAGCACGGGATCGAGCAGCGGGCCGGTCCGGTCATCAGGCTTGCCGTCGATGGCAGCCTGGGCCTGGCCGTAGCTGAGCCTGGCCGCCGAGCGCATGAGGATGCGGTGAAAGCTGTGGCTTTTCCTGCGCCCGTCGGGGCCCAGCACCATGCGCACGGCCAAAGCCGGGCGGGCGACACCTTCCTTGAGCGAGCAGAGATCGTTGGAAATGCGCTCGGGCAGCATCGGCACGACCCGGTCGGGGAAATAGACCGAATTGCCGCGCAGATAGGCCTCGCGGTCGAGCGCCGTGCCGGGGCGTATGTAAGCCGCCACATCGGCGATGGCGACGGTGACGATGAAGCCGCCGGGATTGTTCCCGTCCGTATCGGGTGCGGCGTGGACGGCGTCGTCATGGTCCTTGGCGTCGGCCGGATCGATGGTGACCAATGGCAGGTGGCGCCAGTCCTCGCGGCCCTTGAGCGTGGCTTCCTTTGCCGCGTCGGCCTCGCGCAGCACGGATGGCGGGAATTCGTGCGGGATTTCCAGATTGTGGATGGCGATGAGCGAAATGGCGCCTTCCGAATGCGGATTGCCGATGACATTGGTGACCCGGGCGCGCGGGATCATCAATCGGCCGGACAGCCTGACCTCCACCTCGACGAGATCGCCGTCCCGCGCCGCGCCCAGGTCACCGGTGGGGATACGCATTTCCTTCTGCTTGCGGTCGACCGGAATGAGGCGGGCACCATCGTCGTCGCGGCGGACGATGCCGATATGGGCGCGGCGGGGCTTGTCGAGCACTTTCATCGGGCGGGCGGTATAGACCGGAACGACGTCTTCGCCGGCATCGATGCGTGCCAGGATGCGGTCGCCGGGCGCGGGTACGGCGCGCGCCTTGCTGCCAAGTACGACGCGAATGCGGGGCGGATCGCCTTCTTCCGGGTTCCATTGCGCGGGGAAGGCATGCAGATCGTCGGGATCGGCATCGCCGGGAATATCGAGCACCGTCACCGGCGGCAGGGCGGCGGTGCGGCGCAGGGCCTTGCGGGTGCGCGTGATGACACCCTCGCCTTCAAGTTCGGCCAGCAAGGCCTTGAACGGGCGTCGCAAGTCCCCACGAATGCCGAACACCTTGGCCAGGTCGCGCTTACCTTTGATGTCGTCCTGCTGGGCGAGGGCTTCGAGAATCTGCTCGCGCGTCGGCAGGCGTTCGGCCGCCGTCAGGCGCGTCCGTTTCGGGCCGGATGTGGTTTTGGGCTTGGTGGGTCTGGGTTTGGGCGAGGAGGCCATAAAAGTCCGATCGGGAAAGGTCAGGCGATATGTAGGGGATCGCTCGGGGTTTGCCAAATGCGCCTGGCGCGGGTTTCATGACGCAGTTTCCGCAAAGGCGATTCCATGACCATTCCCTTCTTCGACGGCCATAACGATACCCTGCTGCGTCTGTTGCAGGATCGGCGGCCGGACAAAAACGCGCTGTTCATGGAGGGTACGGCGGAGGGCGATATCGACCTGCCGCGTGCCCGGGCCGCCGGCATGGCGGGCGGCTTCTTCGCCATGTTTCCGCCGCCCGTAAAGACCGAACTTGCCAGCGTGGCCGCCAGCCCGACCACCGGCAATGGCGTGCTGCCGTCGGAACTCGATATCGCCGATGCGCAAGCTTCGACCAACGGCATGGCGGCGATTTTGTTGCGATTGGAGCAAGCCGGCGCATTGTCGGTGTGCCGCAATGCCGGTGAATTGCGCGCGGCCATGGCAGCGGAGAGGTTGGCCGCGATCTTCCATATCGAGGGCGCCGAGGCCATCGACACGGATTTCCATGCCTTCGAGGTGCTTTATGCGGCCGGCTTGCGCTCCATCGGCATTACCTGGAGCCGGGCCAATGCCTTCGGCACCGGCGTGCCGTTCCGCCACGATGCCGATCCCGATATCGGACCGGGCCTCAGCGAGGCCGGCAAGGACCTGGTGCGGCTCTGCGACCGGCGCGGAGTCATGATCGATCTCAGCCACCTCAATGCTGCCGGTTTCCGCGACGTGGCGGCGATTTCCACCAAGCCCCTGGTGGCGACCCATTCCAACGTCCATGCCATTTGCCCCTCGACCCGCAATCTTACCGCCTGGCAACTCGCCGCCATCCGCGAAAGCGGCGGCGTCGTGGGGCTCAATTACGCGGTCAGCTTCCTGCGTCCCGATGGCGGCAAGAATGCCGATACGCCCATCGAAGTGATGGTCCGCCATGTCGATGCGCTGGTGGAGGCGCTGGGCGAGGACGGCGTGGCCCTGGGCTCGGATTTCGACGGGGCGCAGATGCCCGCGCCGGTCAAGGACGTCACCGGCGTGCCCAAGCTGCTGCAGGCCCTGCTCGACAAGGGTTATGGCAAAACCCTGGTGCGCAAGATCGCGCTGGACAATTGGCTGGGGCTGGTCGAACGCACGATGGGATGAAGGCGCACCATGCCGCGGTGCGCCCGCCAGATTCGGGTTCGCTCAAGCCTCGGCTTTCTTTGCCGGCGCTTTTTTCGCTGAAGTCTTCTTCTTCGTGGCCGGCTTCCTGGCTGGGGCTTTCTTCTTGCTGCCGGCGGCTTCGGCGCGGGCGGCGAGAAGCGCTATGGCCTGGTCGAGGGTAACATCCTCGGGCTTGGTATCCTTGGGGATGGTAGCGTTGACCTTGCCCTGGTTGACATAGGGGCCGTAGCGGCCCGAGCGCACGGTGATGGGGCCGCCTTCATGCTCGAAGGTCTTGATGGCCGGCTGGGCGGCGGCGCCACGGCGCCCGCCGCCTGCGGCCTTCTGGGCAAGCAGGTCCACGGCGCGGTTGAGGCCGACGGTGAAGACTTCTTCCACATCGGGCAGGTTGGCATATTTGCCATTGTGCAGCACGAAGGGGCCATAGCGGCCAATGCCGGCGCTGATGGGCTCGTTATCCTCGGGGTGACGGCCCACTTCGCGCGGCAGCGAGAGCAATTGCAGCGCCCGCTCCAGCGTCAGTTCGGCGGCATCCCAGCCACGGGGCAGGGAGGAGCGTTTGGGATCCTTGCCCTCGCCCAATTGCACATAGGGGCCAAAGCGGCCGGACTTGAGGAAAACCTCTTCGCCGCTTTCCGGATCGGTGCCGAGCACGCCCTCACCCGCGGCCGCTTCAGGCGACTGGCCGGTAGCCGCGTCGGAAAGCTGCATGGTGTAGCGGCATTCGGGATAGTTCGAGCACCCGATGAAGGCGCCGAACTTGCCCAGTTTCAGCGATAATGTGCCGGTACCGCAATGAGGGCATTTGCGCGGATCGCCGCCATCGGGACGCGGCGGGAAGATGTGATCGGCCAGAAGATCGTTGAGCGCGTCGAGGACTTCGGAAACCCGTAAATCCTTGATGTCCTCCACCGCATGGGTGAAGTCGCGCCAGAAATCGCGCAACACCTGCTTGTAGTCGAGATCGCCGGCGGAGATGTGATCGAGCTGCTCCTCGAGATTGGCGGTAAAGCCGTATTCGACATAGCGCGAGAAAAAGCTTTCGAGGAAGGCCGTGACGATGCGGCCCCGATCCTCGGGATGAAGGGCGCGGCCTTCGAGGCGCACGTAATCGCGGTCCTTGAGCGTGGTTAGGGTCGCCGCATAGGTGGAGGGACGGCCGATGCCCAGCTCTTCCATCTTCTTGATGAGGCTGGCTTCGGTGTAGCGGGCCGGCGGCTGGGTGAAATGCTGTTCGATCTCGACCGTTTCAAGCGCCGGTTTGTCGCCGACGGCCAGCGGCGGCAATTCGCGGCCATCCTCGTCCTCGCTATCGCGCTCGGCATTGGCTTCGATCCCGTAAAGGGTCAGGAAGCCGGGGAAGGTGACGACCGAGCCGGTGGCGCGCAGGGTGACGGCGCGACCGGGCACGTTGACGGCGATGTCGGCGGTGGTGCGGTCGATTTCGGCCGACGCCATCTGGCTGGCCAGGGTGCGTTTCCAGATCAATCCATAGAGTTTTTTCTGGTCGGCATCGAGGTTGAGATCCTCGGGCCGCTTGAACATGTCGGTGGGGCGGATGGCCTCGTGCGCTTCCTGGGCGTTCTTGGCCTTGGTCTGGTAAAGGCGAGGCTTTTCGGGCAGGTATTTTTCGCCGAAATGCCGGCCGATCACCGAACGCGCCATGGCGATGCCCTCGGGGGCCATCTGCACGGCGTCGGTTCGCATATAGGTGATGAGCCCATCCTCGTAGAGCCGCTGGGCGATCTGCATGGTGCGGCTAGGCGAAAGGCCGAGGCGGGAGGACGCGTCCTGTTGCAGGGACGAGGTGGTGAAGGGCGCGTAGGGATTGCGCCTGGTCGGCTTCTTTTCAACGCTGGAAACGTTGAACTGGCCGCTCTCGATCAAGGCCTTGAGGGCCGCGGCATCCTCGCCATTGGTGATGTCGAGCTTGTCGGTCTTTCTGCCGTCGACGGCAAAGAGACGGGCGAGGAAGCTCTTGCCCCCCTGGGAAAGCCGGGCCTCGAGCGACCAATATTCCTGCGGCTTGAATTTTTCGATTTCGGCTTCACGCTCGGACACCAGCCGCAGCGCCACCGACTGCACGCGGCCGGCCGAGCGCGAACCGGGCAGCTTGCGCCAGAGGATAGGCGAGAGGGTGAAACCCACCAGGTAATCGAGGGCGCGACGGGCCAGATAGGCATCGACCAGCGGCATGTCGATGTCGCGCGGCCTGGCCATGGCGGAGGTGACGGCATCCTTGGTGATGGCGTTGAACACCACACGCTGCACCGACGTGTCCTTCTTGAGCGCCTTTTTCTGCCGCAACACGTCGAGCACGTGCCAGGAAATCGCTTCGCCTTCCCGATCCGGGTCGGTGGCGAGGATGAGGCCATCGGCCCCCTTGAGGGCCGAAGCGATGTCGGAAATACGCTTGCGGGAGGCGCTGTCGACCTCCCAGGACATGGCGAAATCCTCGTCGGGACGCACCGAACCGTCCTTGGCCGGCAGGTCGCGAATATGGCCGAAGCTGGCCAGGACCTCATAGTCCTTGCCCAAATATTTGTTGATTGTCTTGGCCTTGGCCGGACTTTCAACGACGACGACCTTCATTCCGGGATCCGTTCCGCAACAGCACTTCAAAGAGCGCGCAACATGGTGAACGCGAATGCCGGTGTCAACGGGGAGCCCGGGACAGGTGGCCGCGCTTTCCATCGGCAAAGAGCGATAATGGGCTTGCGCCGTATCTTCCATACATGCAGATTAAATGGAGGCGCGTTCCGCGCCGACGCTCCCATTTTGCGATATTTTTCGTGCCGGCCAGCTCATGGCCGTGTCGTCGCCGGCTCGGGAGCACAGAGGAGGATTTCATGGAATATCGCAAACTCGGCAATTCCGGCACTATCGTCACCAATCTGTGCCTGGGCACCATGACCTTCGGCGCCGAAGCGGATGAAACGGCCTCGCATGCCTTGCTCGACGATTATGTCGCGGCAGGGGGCAATTTCATCGACACGGCGGATGTGTATTCCGCCGGCACGTCGGAAAGCATTATCGGCCGCTGGCTCAAGGCTCGGCCGGGCCGGCGCGACAGCCTGGTGATCGCCACCAAGGGCCGCTTTCCCATGGGGGAGGGGCCGAACGACCTGGGCCTGTCGCGCAAGCATCTGGGCGTGGCCCTGGATGCGTCGCTCAAGCGCCTGGGCATCGAACAGATCGACCTCTACCAGATGCATGCCTGGGACGCGCTGACGCCGCTGGAGGAAACGCTGCGCTTCCTCGATGACGCCATTTCCGCCGGCAAGATCGCCTATTATGGCTTTTCCAATTATCTGGGCTGGCATGTCACCAAGGCCGTCTGGCTTGCCAAGGCCAAAGGCTTCGCCGCGCCGGTGACGCTGCAACCGCAATACAACCTGCTGGCCCGCGACATCGAGCACGAAGTCATTCCGGCCTGCCAGGATGCCGGCATGGGGCTGATGCCCTGGTCGCCGCTGGGCGGCGGCTGGCTGTCGGGCAAGTACAAGCGCGACCAGATGCCCACCGGAGCCACTCGGCTGGGCGAAAACCCCAATCGCGGTTCGGAAGCCTATGACAAGCGCAATGCCCGGCAGCGCACCTGGGACGTCATCGCGGCCGTGGAAGCCATAGCCAAGGCGCGAGATGTTTCGATGGCGCAAGTGGCGCTGGCCTGGGTGGCAGCACAACCGGCGGTTACCTCGGTCATTCTCGGCGCCCGGACCCGGGAACAACTCAAGGATAATCTGGGGGCCGCGGCGTTGACGCTGAGCGCCGACGAACTGGAGCAGCTCGGGGCGGCCAGCGCGCCGGAAACGGGCGAATATCCCTATGGCGAGCGTGGTCGCTGGCAGCGGAGCCGCAAGATGGAGGGCGGGCGGTAGGATCGGCTTGCCGCCGATGCAGTCAGGAATAGCGCAGGGCGACCAATTGGCCGCTGGACCATTCAATCCGGCCGCCCAGGTCCAGTTCGAGCAACAGCATCTGCATGGCGCCGGGCGCGATGCCGGTCTGGGCGATCAGTTCGTCCACTTCGATGGGCGTGGTGCTGAGCGCCGAAAGAAGGCGGGCGCGCTCGCTTTCGTCGGGCGCCGCGTCGGGGAGGGCCGGCTCGGGGCGCCATTCCGGGTCGAACAGCGCGGATCGGGCAGGATCGGCGCTGCCCAGGGTTTCGACGATGTCGTCGGCATTGGTGACGAGGCGGGCACCCTGCTGGATAAGTGCATTACCGCCTTCGGCGCGCGGGTCGAGGGGTGAACCGGGCACGGCGAAGACGTCGCGGTTCTGCTCCAGTGCCAGGCGCGCGGTGATGAGCGAACCAGAGCGTTTGGCCGCTTCGATGACGACCACGCCCAGCGACAGCCCGGAGACGAGCCGGTTGCGACGCGGGAAATCGCGGGCGCGGGGCTCCCAACCCAGCGGCATTTCGGTGAGCAGTGCCCCGCCATTGTCGAGAATGTCATGGGCGATGGGAATATTGTCCGGCGGGTAGATGCAGTCGAGCCCGCCGGCCAGAGCCGCGATGGTGCCAGTGGCGAGGCTGGCGAGATGGGCGGCGCTGTCGATGCCCCGGGCCAGGCCCGATACGACACTATAGCCGCGTGCGCCGATGTCGGCGGCTAGAATGCGCGTCATCTTCATCCCGGCCGAAGAGGCGTTGCGGGCCCCGACAATGCCCACCGTGCGCTGCCAGTCGAGCCGGTCGCCGCCGGCAATGGTCAGAAGCGGCGGAGCCCCGGCGATATGGATAAGATGAGGGGGATAGAGCGCTTCGCCCTGCGCCACCAGCCGGGCGCCATAGCGGGAAAGCCCGGCGATTTCGTCTTCGGCCTGGGCCTGGCTGGCAATATGCAGGGCGCGCCCGGTCCTGCGGCTGAAGGCCGGCAGCGCTTCGAGCGCCGCTTCGGCCGAACCGAAGCGATTGAGCAATTGGCGGAAGGTGACCGGACCGACATTGTCGGATCGCATCAGGCGCAGCCAGGCAAGGCGCTGGGCCGGCGTGAGCATGGCGGTCACCTGGCGCGGCTCCATGCTAGCCCGCCTTCTTGTCGCCGCCGATCGTGGGTTCGGTGCCGGCCAGAAGCCGGCCGATATTGTCGCGGTGCTGGAAGAACAGCAACAATGCCAGGATCAGTGCCGTCAGTGCCAGACGGTCGGTGCCGAGCAGATAGGCGAAGATCGGCGCGGTGGCCGCGGCGGTGAGCGCGGCGAGCGAGGACATCCTGCGCAAAACGGCGATGAGCAGCCAGACCGCGCAGAAGATCAGCCCGACAGGCCAGGCCAGGGCCAGGAGTGAGCCGATCATCACCGCGACGCCCTTGCCGCCCTTGAAGCCGAGCCAGACCGGAAAGCAATGACCGAGAAAGGCGCCGACAGCCGCCGCCATGGCCGCCTCCGCGCCCCAGAAATGCTGGGAGACAAGCACCGGCACGGCAGCCTTGAGTGCGTCGAGCACCAGGGTGAAGAAGGCCAGGCGCCGGTCGCCGGTGCGCAGCACATTGGTGGCCCCGATATTGCCCGAGCCGATATTGCGGATGTCGCCCAGGCCGGCGGCACGCGTCAGCAGGAGGCCGAAGGGAATGGTTCCACACAGATAGCCCAGGACGAGCGCATAGATGAATGGCAGGAAATCGCTTGGCATGGTCCCCCCTTGCCCGCACGAGTATGCGCAGCCGGCCCGCGATCACAAGGGGGCCGGTACCGGCTTTTGTCGATTATTGCGCCTGGTGCGCGAACACGGTCCGGCCGCCGACGAGGGTGCGCATGACCTTGCCCTGCATGCGTGCGCCCTCGAAAGCGGTATTGCGCGATTTCGAGCGGAGGTCTTTTTCGGCGACCTGCCAGGGGTAATCGAGGTCCACAAGAATAAGGTCCGCCGGGGCACCCCGGGCGATGCGGCCGCTGTCGAGACCCAGGATTTCGGCCGGCCGGCTGGTCATGGCGCGCAGGATGGCGAGAAGATCGAGATCGCCCGAATGGAGCAGCCGCAACCCAGCCGCCAGAAGCGTTTCAAGGCCGATAGCGCCGTAGGAAGCCTCGGCGAAGGGCTGACGCTTCACTTCGCTGTCCTGCGGGTCGTGGTCGGAATGGATGACGTCGATCGTGCCTGCGCGCAGACCCTCGATCATGGCCTGGCGATCGTCCTCGGCGCGCAATGGCGGATCGAGCTTGAAGAAAGTGCGGTAGCGGCCGATATCGTTCTCGTTGAGGCAGAGATTGTTGATCGAGAGCCCTGCCGTAATCTTGCGGTTACGGGCTTTGGCGGCCGCGATCAGGTCAACCGAGACCGCTGTGGAGATTTGCGCGGCGTGGTAGCGCACGCCGGTGAGCGCCGCCAATTGCAGGTCGCGGGCCAGGGGAATGGTTTCGGCCTCGCGCGGTACTCCCTTGAGTCCGAGCACGCTGGCAAAAAGGCCTTCGTTCATCACGCCATCGCCAACCAGGCCGGCATCGGCGAGGTGATGCACGAAGGTCATGTCGAAATTGGCGGCATAGCTCATGGCGCTACGCAGCAGCGATGTGGACTGGATGGAATGCGCGCCATCGGTCAGGCAGACCGCGCCGGCTTCCTTGAGCAGGCCGAATTCGGTGATTTCCTTGCCCTGCAGGCCCTTGGTGATGGCGGCAGCGGGCAGGATGCGGGCGGACGATTGCGCTTCGGCCCGGCGGATGAGGAAATCGACCAATGCGCCATCGTCCACGGCGGGGCTGGTATCGGGCATCATCACGAAGCTGGTGACGCCGCCCGCCACGGCGGCGGCGCCGGCCGAGGCCAGGGTTTCCCGATATTCCTTGCCAGGCTCGCCCACGAAGACCCGCATGTCGATGAGGCCCGGCGCCAGGATCAGGCCTTTTGCATCGATAATCTCGGCGCTGTCGGGCACACCGGCCGGCCCCTTGTCGGTCAGGTCGGCGATGCGGCCGTTTTCGATCAGCACGGCGCCCATGCCGTCCTGCCCCGAAGCTGGATCGACGATGCGGGCGTTTTCAATGAGAAGGGGCCGGGTCATTGCTCGTTCCTGGGTGGCAGGAGGGCATCGAGCACGGCCATGCGCACGGCCACGCCCATTTCCACCTGGTCGGTGATGACGCTGCGCTCGCCATCGGCAATGGCCGGGTCGATCTCGACACCCCGGTTCATCGGGCCGGGATGCATGACGATGGCGTCGGGCCTGGCATGGGCGAGTTTGGCCTCGTCGAGCCCGTAGAAGCGGTAATATTCGCGCACCGAAGGGATCATCCTGCCATTGGCGCGCTCGTGCTGGAGCCGCAGCATCATCACGACATCGGCGCCCTTGAGGCCTTCTTCCATGTCGGAGAACACTTCGGTGGCGAGATTTTCTATGCCGGCGGGCAACAGGGTCCGGGGGGCGATGACGCGCGTGCGCACATGCAGCGCGCCGAGCAGAAGCAGGTTGGAGCGCGCGACGCGGGAATTGAGGATGTCGCCGCAAATGGCCACGGTCAGCCCGGCAAGCCGGCCCTTGTGGTTGCGGATGGTCAGCGCATCGAGCAGCGCCTGGGTGGGATGTTCATGCGCGCCATCGCCGGCATTGACCACCGAGCAGCCCACTTTCTGGCTCAACAATTCAACAGCGCCGGCCGCCGAATGACGCACCACCAGCACATCGGGGCGCATGGCGTTGAGCGTTGCGGCGGTATCGACCAGGGTTTCGCCCTTGGTGACCGATGAGGTTTTCACCGACATGTTGACCACCAGCGCGCCCAGCCGCTTGCCGGCGATCTCGAACGAGGACTGGGTACGGGTGGAGGGCTCGAAAAACAGATTGATCTGCGTCTTTCCGGCCAGGGTCGGCAGCGATTTGCGTTCCTGCCGGCTGACATCGATCATCCGTTCGGCGCGATCCAGCAGATCCACGATTTCGTGCTGTTGCAGATCGGCTATGGAAATGAGGTGGCGCTGTCGGAACGGGGGGAAGTCGCCGGATTGGCCGGCGGCGCTGGAACTTTGCGGCATGTCGCATCCCTTGCGATTTGCTGCGGTCTAGCCGAGGGGGCGGGGAGGGGCAAGAGGAACCCTCGTCAAACTTGTTTCTATTGTCGCCGCAAACGGTCCAGCAGGCCCTGCAGGATATAGCTGGCGGCCAGCTTGTCGACGATTTCGGCGCGGCGGTCGCGGCGCAGGTCGGCCTCGATCATCATGCGGGTCACCGCGGAGGTGGACAGCCGCTCGTCCCAGAAAGCGATGGGCAGGTCGATTTTCTGCAAGAGGTTACGGGCGAAGGCTCGGGTGGATTGCACGCGCGGCCCTTCCGAGCCGTCCATGTTGAGCGGCAGGCCAAGCACGATGGCCACGGCCTGATTCTCGCGGACCAGAGCGATGAGTCGCTCCGCATCCTGGGTGAATTTCGTGCGTTTGATGGTTTCGAGCGGTGTCGCCGCGTAGCGCATCGCGTCCGATACGGCGACCCCGATGGTCTTGGTGCCCAGGTCGAGTCCGAGAATTTTGCCACTGGGCGGAATGGTGGCGAGGGGATCGGCTTCGGTCACGGGGGCGCCTTCTTGAAACGGCCTTCCCGTCCTATAGGAAAAGCAGGGATGTTTGGCGACGGAAAAGACGACACATGAAACTCACCTGGTTCGGCAATAGCTGCTTTCGGCTTCATGCGGGTGGGCGGATCGTGGTCGTGGATGCCGGGCGGGCGCCGACGGGGATCGACCGGACCGAATTGCTGGGCGGGGCGGACCAGGCGGTGGAAACGGGCGGATCGGATTTGAGGGTGGCAGGGCCCGGAGAGTGGAAGCCGCGGCCGGCGCGGCGTCTGCTCGATGCAGGCGAGGCCGTGCGGATGGCGGATGTCTGGGTTGTCGGGCTGGAAGCCCTGCTCATCGATGCCGAGGGCGAGGCGCCTGTCTTGCTGGCGGGAGCGGCGCTGTCCGGATTGGGGAAATGGGCCGACAGAGCCGTTATCGTGCTCCATGGGGCGGACCTGGCGCATCGGGGCACGGCAATATTGGAGAATCGGACGCCGCGCCTTCTGGCGCTGGCCGGCAGCGAAAGCGAGATCGACGCGGCCTTTGCGGTGCTACGCGGGCAATTGGATGGAACCGGGCTGCTGGCGCTTGAGCCGGGATTGGCCGTGGAAGTCTGATCGGCCGTATAAGGCATTTTCATTGTCATTTCGGCGCGAGCATTGCTAATAACCGGCCGAAGAAGGCCGATTTTGGAGTTTGCCATGTCCGTGGACGCCGACACCGTCAAGCGCATCGGGCGCCTTGCGCGCATTCGCATCGAAGAGAGCGAGGTTGCCGGCTACCAGCAGGAACTCAACGCCATCCTGGGTTTCGTCGAGCAATTGAGCGAGGTCGACGTGGCAGGTGTCGAGCCCATGACGTCGGTGACGCCGATGGTGCTGCGCCGCCGCGACGATGTGGTGAGCGATGGCGGCTATGCCGAAAAGATCGTAAGCAATGCGCCCCTGACCGAAGACAATTTCTTCATGGTGCCCAAGGTGGTCGAATAAATGACGGTCAGCATCGCCATCGAAACGCCCTTGCAGGACGATGTGCGTGACCTGGTCGCCAGCCTCAATGCGCATCTACTGCCACTTTCGCCGCTGGAATTCCAGTTCAAGATGAGCGTCGAGCAGATGGCCGATAGCGCCACGACCCTGTTCGTGGCCCGCGATAAGAGCGGTCGCGCCATCGGCATGGGGGCGCTCAAGCAGCATGGACCGGTCCTGGGCGAGGTCAAGCGCATGTTCATTCGGCCAGAGGCGCGTGGGCAGCGGGTGGGCCGGCGGATTCTCGACAGGATCGTGGACCTGGCGCGCGAGCGCGGCCTGCCGATGCTGATGCTGGAAACCGGTACCGGCGCGGGAATGGACGATGCGCATCGGCTCTACACCCGTTATGGCTTCGTGCAGCGAGGACCATTTCTCGACTATCCCGAAAGCGAATGGTCGGCCTTTTTTGAACTGAATCTATCGGCTCCGGCGCAGGTGGCGTGAAATTCGGCCCGCCGTGACGAATGAGAGAGACTTGTTTTGACTGAACTGACCAAGCTGAGCCTCGCCGAAGCCCGCAAGGGCCTCAAGGACAAGAATTTTACGGCCGTCGAACTGGCGGATGCCTATATTGCGGCCATCGAGAAGGCCAATCCGGCGCTCAATGCCTATGTGGCGACGACGCCCGAGCAGGCGCGCGCCATGGCCGAGGCGAGCGACGAAAAGCTGGCATCGGGGCAGGGCAGGGCGCTGGAAGGCGTTCCCCTCGGCATCAAGGACCTCTTTGCCACCAAGGGCGTGCATAGCCAGGCGGCCAGCCATATTCTCGATGGCTTCAAGCCCGAATACGAATCGAGCGTCACCGCCAATCTCTGGCGTGACGGCGCGGTGATGCTGGGCAAGCTCAACATGGACGAATTCGCCATGGGCTCGTCCAACGAAACCTCCTATTACGGGCCGGTCATCAGCCCGTTCCGGGCCGAAGGCAGCAATGCGAACCTGGTGCCGGGCGGTTCTTCCGGCGGTTCGGCGGCGGCGGTCGCGGCCTGGCTCTGCGCCGGCGCGACGGCAACCGACACCGGTGGCTCGATCCGCCAGCCGGCCGCCTTTACCGGCACGGTCGGCATCAAGCCGACCTATGGCCGCTGCTCGCGCTGGGGTACGGTGGCTTTCGCCTCGTCGCTCGACCAGGCTGGGCCGATCGCCCGCACGGTCGAGGATGCGGCGATCCTTCTGACATCGATGGCCGGATTTGACGCCAAGGATTCCACCAGCGTCGATATTGCCGTTCCCGATTTCGCCGCCGCGGTCGAACGTGGGGTGAAAGGCCTGACCATCGGCGTGCCGCGCGAATATCGCATGGACGGCATGCCGGCCGAGATCGAAAAGCTCTGGAGCGAGGGCCTCGAATGGCTCAAGGCCGAGGGCGCCAGTGTCCGGGACATTTCCCTGCCGCACACCAAATATGCCTTGCCGGCCTATTACATCGTGGCGCCGGCGGAAGCCTCGTCCAACCTGGCCCGTTATGACGGGGTCAAATACGGCCTGCGCGTCACCGGCAAGGACATTACCGACATGTATGAGCTGACTCGCGCCGCCGGGTTCGGCCGCGAGGTCAAGCGCCGCATCATGATCGGCACCTATGTGCTGTCTGCGGGCTATTTCGACGCCTATTACGTCAAGGCGCAGAAGGTGCGCACGCTCATCAAGAAGGATTTCGAGGACGCCTTCGCAGCCGGAATCGATGCCATCCTGACGCCGGCGACGCCTTCGGCCGCCTTCGGCATCGGCGATGAGGCATTGGCGGCCGACCCGGTGGCCATGTATCTCAACGACATCTTCACCGTGACCGTGAACATGGCGGGCCTGCCGGGCATTGCCGTGCCGGCGGGTAAGGATGGCAAGGGGCTGCCGCTTGGCCTGCAATTGATCGGCAAGCCGTTCGACGAGGAAACGCTGTTCGCGGCGGCCCGCGTCATCGAGAAAAGCGCTGGTGGCGCCTTCGCGCCCAAGCCCTGGTGGTAGGCCTGGAAAATGGGCGGCGCTTGATTGCGCCGCCGATCCGGCCTATCTGCGGCCAATGCACAAGTTGAAACTGGTAGTGACGCGCCCGCTGGCGCTGTCCGGGCCAACAGGAATTTCGCCGATGGCCGTTGATATTTTCACGACGCTCGACTGGTCCGAACCGCCCAAGGACATGAGCAAGCCCCTCCAGGCATTGTGGTGGCTGAAGAAGGGGGAATTGCGCGTCGGCCCCGAGTGGGAACGCGCGCATATGATCGTGCAGGCCATGGAAGGCGTGCAGGCTTTCGACTGGGTGCATGCGCTGATGCATTGGATCGAGGCCGATATGGGCAATGCCGATTATTGGTATCGCCGCGCCGGCAAGCGCCGCGCCACCGCCAGCGTTTCCCAGGAATGGGAGCATATCGCGGCGGCGCTGAGTGACGTGACCCGGCACTGACCCATGGCCAGGGGGCGGATATTCCTCGCTGGTGCGACCGGAGCGATCGGCCTGCCACTGAGCCGCCTGCTCGTGGCCGATGGCTGGATCGTCGCCGGGACGACGCGGCGCCGGGACAGGGCCGAGATCCTTGCGGCCATCGGCTTGGAACCGGTCGTCGTCGACGTGTTCGACAAGGATGGGCTGGTCGAAGCCATAACAGCGTTCAAGCCCGATGTGGTGATCCACCAATTGACCGATCTGCCGCCGGGACTCGATCCGGCCCGGATGGCCGAAGCGCGGCAGCGCAATGCCCGGTTGCGTGAGATTGGGACGGCCCATCTGGTTGCCGGCGCCCTGGCGGCGGGCGCGCAGCGACTGGTCGCGCAGAGCATTGCCTTTGCCTATGCCGAAGGGCCCCGGCCTTTTGCCGAATCGACGCCGCTGGCGGGGCAGGACGCGCCGGGACCCAAAACCGGCGTGCTCAGCCTTGAGGATCAGGTTTTGAATGCGCCGCTCACCGGCGTGGTGCTGCGCTATGGCCGGCTCTATGGGCCAGGCACGGGGTTCGATCTGCCGCCTTCGGGCGGCCCCCTGCACGTGGATGCGGCGGCTCATGCCGCTCGACAGGCATTGACAAGAGGCGAAGGTCTTTACAATGTCGCCGAGGATGACGGCGAAGTAAGGACCGATCGGGCCCGGCGGGAACTGGACTGGAGTGCCGATTTCCGACTTGCTTGAAGCTCGCCAATCGCTCCAGCCGCGCGGGGTGGTTGAAATCCGGCGCCTGGCGGTGCAAACCAGCAACTCGGATTTTCGAGCCAAGGACTTCGCCGTGACCGCTGCTGCCAAGCTGCCCGCCGAGTGCGCATCCAAGGATGATGTGCGCGCCGAGATCGATCGCATCGACCAGGCCCTTCTGGCGCTGTTCGCGGAGCGTCACACCTATGTGACCCGCATGGCGGAAATCAAGACGGACCCGCATGAAGCCTACGATCCGCAACGGATCGAATCCATCGTCGGACGGATACGTGCGCGCAGTTTGGACCTTGATCTCGATGAGGATCAGGCCGAACTTATCTGGCGCACCCTGATCGATTGGAACGTCAATTACGAAAAGGGTATCATCGCAGCGCGCCGCCGCGCCAGGTAGGGCCGGATCGTTCCGGCCGGCCACGAGGACGAAGCCATGCCCGGAATCAGCATCCGAAATGCCGAAATCTCCGATGCGCCGCGCATGGCCGATATTGCCTTTCGCGCCTGGGAAGGCAGTATTTTGCCCATTCTGAGCCAGCGCCCCGGCCAGAAGGAGGCCGAGCGGCGGCGGCTCTCGCATGCCGTGGGCAATGGCTGGCGCCATGCCATCGTCGCCGAAATCGACGGAGTGGTAGTGGGCTGGTGCTCGCGCAGCCCGGGACGCAGCTATATTCCCTATCTCTTCGTCATGCCCGAAGTGCAGGACAATGGCATTGGCGGAAGGCTGCTGGGACGCATGGAAATCCTGCTCGAACTCGAAGGCGCCCGGCGCGTGCATCTGGAAACGCCAGCCGACCATGTGCGCGCCGTGCGGTTCTACGAGCGGCAGGGCTACCACATCATGGCGCTGGGCCAGGATGGGCGCGGCTACGATCCCTTCGCCAGCGTGCATCTGGAAAAGGCCTTGCGGCCTTTTACCGGTGCGATCGAAGAGGATTGAGCCTTTTCATCCGGCTCTTCCGGCACCTTTCCCGCGAGGAGAGAAGAAGGGCCGTCGCTGTTGCAACGCTGGGGCAAGCCCGCTAATCACAGAGCCGAATAATCCCGCTTTCAGGACTGCCAAGTGACCATCGTCGATACCCGCACCCCCGACAAGAAGCGCCTGATTTCCGGTTCGACCGGAGATTGGGAAGTGATTATCGGCATGGAGGTGCATGCCCAGGTCACCAGCGAGAGCAAGCTGTTTTCGGGATCCTCGACCGCTTTCGGCAATCCGCCCAATGCCAATGTCAGCTTCGTGGATGCGGCCATGCCCGGCATGCTGCCCACGATCAACGAGGAATGCGTGCGCCAGGCCGTGCGCACCGGGCTGGGGCTCAAGGCGCAGATCAACAAGCGCAGCGTGTTCGACCGCAAGAATTATTTCTATCCCGACCTGCCGCAGGGCTACCAGATTTCCCAGTTCAAGGACCCTATCGTGGGCGAGGGCAAGGTGCTGCTCGACGTCGATGGGGAAACGATCGAGATCGGCATCGAGCGGTTGCACCTGGAGCAGGACGCGGGAAAGTCGATCCACGACCAGCACCCGAACATGAGCTTCGTGGACCTCAACCGCTCGGGCGTGGCGCTGATGGAGATCGTCTCCAAGCCGGACCTGCGGTCCTCCGAGGAGGCAAAGGCCTATCTGGGCAAGCTCCGGACCATCCTGCGTTATCTGGGCACCTGCGACGGCAATATGGAGCAGGGTTCGATGCGCGCCGACGTCAATGTGTCGGTGCGGCGGCCGGGCGAGGGTTTCGGCACGCGCTGCGAAATCAAGAACGTCAATTCCATCCGCTTTGCCGGCCAGGCCATTGAATATGAGGCGCGGCGGCAGATCGATATTCTGGAAGATGGCGGCGCGATCGACCAGGAGACGCGGCTGTTCGATCCCAAGAATGGGGAGACGCGCTCGATGCGCTCCAAGGAAGAAGCGCACGATTATCGCTATTTCCCCGACCCTGACCTGTTGCCGCTCGAATTCGACGATGCATTCGTGGAAAATCTTGCGCGCGACCTGCCCGAACTGCCCGACGAGAAGCAGGCACGGTTCGTCGGTGAATATGGTGTCACGCCTTATGACGCCATGGTGCTGACGCTGGATCGGGAAACCGCGGATTATTACGAGGCCTGTGTCCGGCACGGCGGGACCAGGCGCGACGGCAAGGCGGTGGCCAATCTGCTCAATGCCGACGTGGCGGCCTTTGCCAACAGCCAGGGCCTGGCCATCTGGGAAACCCACCTGCAGCCGGGCCAGATCGCCGGCATCGTGGACCTCATGGCCGCCGGCACCATTTCGTCCAAGGGTGGCAAGGACGTGCTGCAAATCCTCATTGCCGAGGAACCCGAGGGCGAGCCGGCGGAAATCGTCGAGCGGCGCGGCCTCAAGCAGGTGACGGACCTTGGCGCCATCGAAAAGATCGTAGACGAGATCATCGCCGCCAATCCCGAGCAGGTGGAAAAGGTCAAGGCCAAGCCGACCATGATCGGCTGGTTCGTCGGCCAGGCCATGAAGGCCTCTGGCGGCAAGGCCAATCCGCAGGCGCTCAACGAGTTGATGAAGAAAAAACTCGGGATCGAGTAATTCCGGCGTTACGGATTGGGGTCGTTTTCCGGCTCGGGCGGCAGACCCGGATCGACGGGCTGCTCCTCGACATCGTGCCGCAAGGAAGAACTATGCGGCGCCGCGGCATCGCCAATGGGCAAATGCACGGGCATGGGCGGCACCGGTTTCGGGTGATGGCCGCGATTGGGCATGTGGCCGGGATCGGCCGGAACCTCCTGTGGCCCCGGGGCAGGCGGCGGCTCTTCCATCGGTGGGTCGGAAGGCGGCGCCTCCTGGGGGCGTGGCGGCACGGGATCGACGGGCTGCCTTTGCGGCGGCTCGGGCTGCGGCGTGATTTCGGGCGGCGTGCGCGGATCGATATCGGGTTGCGGGTTGGCCATGATGCACCTCCGCCCAGCCAACGGCGGGGCGGAGAAACCGTTCCCGAAAGATGCCGGCAGGCTTAGGCCGGCCGCAATTGCCGCACCAGGCGTCCATCCATGAAGATGAGGCCGATAAAGATCACCAGGATGCCGGTGACATGCACCGGCTCGAAACGCTCGTGCAGAAGCAACGCGCCAAGCAGCAGCGCCGAAATCGGGGTGATGAACGTGTTGAGCGAGAGATTTGTCGCTCCCACGCGCGGCAGCAGCCAATAGACGAGCAGGAAGCTGAAGCTGGTGGAAAAGACGCCGATGCCCATGAGCGCGCCCCAGGTTTCCGGGCGGGTGATGAGCGGCAGGCCGGAAAAGACCAGTGCCAGCGGGATCGATACCAGGGCCGCGCCGGTGAGCGAGCAGGTGGCGACTACGGCCGAGTCGATATCCTTGAAGCGTCGGGCATAATTGAGCGTCAGCGCGTAGCACAGCGTTGCCAGCATCGCCGCCAGGATGCCGATGACCTGCCCGGATGCGCCGGCCGAAAGCGAGGGCAGGGCGAGGAGGAACGCCCCGGCAAAACCGATGGCCACACCAACGACCTTGTTCCATGTCGCCTTTTCGCCGCCGGGCCAGAATTGGGACACCAGAACCGTGCTCATGGGGGTAAGGCCGTTGATGACCCCGACAATGCCGCTGGCCACGGTCTGTTCGGCATAAGGAAAGAGCGCGAAGGGAATGGCGTAATTAAGGATGCCCAATATCAGCAATTGGCCATAGATGTGCCGGTCGCGGGGCAGTTTCTTGCGCATGGCGAAGAAATATATCCAGCAGATGAGCGCACCGACCGCGACGCGGCCCGCCGAAACCCAGAGCGGGCTGATTTCCCGGATGAGGATGGCGTTGAAGAAAAACGAGCCGCCCCAGATCGCCCCGAGCATGATAATCAGCAACCAGTAACGCAATGGCATGAAATGTTCTCCTTTTGTCTCCGCTTGTAAGGGGCGAAAGGAGTCGCGTCGAACCGATTTTGACGATGGCTGCCATCAATCGGCGTGATGGAGAACCTTCATTAGGAGTTGGGGTGCTCCGGTACGCCTAAAGCTGGGCCAGGCCGCCGGCGAGAAGACGCAAGGCTTCGGGATAGAGGCGATGTTCCTCGACCAGGACGCGGGCGGCGAGGCTTTCGGGCGTGTCGCCGGGTTCGACCGGCACGCGGGCCTGCAGGATGGCCGGGCCTTCGTCGAGGCCGGGTGTGACGAAATGCACGGTACAGCCATGTTCGGCAACGCCATCGGCCAGCGCCCGCTCATGGGTATGAAGGCCTCTGTAGGCGGGGAGGAGGGAAGGGTGGATATTGATTATCCTACCCTGCCAGTGCCGCACGAAATCCTCGCCCAGGATGCGCATGAAGCCGGCAAGGCAGACATATTCGGTTTCCCAGCTTTCGAGCACCTGGGTCATCGTGTCCTCGAACATGTCCCGCGAGGGAAACCTGCTCTGGGCGAGCGAAGCCGTGGCGATGCCGCGGGCGGCGGCGATCTCGAGGCCAGGCGCGGCGGCACGGTTGGAGAGGACGCCGACGATTTCCGCGGGATAGTCCGATGCCTTGGTGGCGTCGATCAATGCGGTCATGTTGGAACCGCGGCCGGAGATCAGGATGGCGACGCGCTTTTTCGTGCTCACAGCGCAAGCGCACCCTGGAAAGTGACAGGATCGCCGTTGCGGACGGTCAAATGCCCAACGATGGCGGCGGTTTCGCCGGCAGCGTCGAGATGATCGACTAGTTTTTCGGCGTCATCCGGCGCCACGGCGACCAACATGCCGACGCCGCAATTGAAGGTGCGTAGCATTTCGCGCTCGTCCATGCCGCCGACATGGCTGAGCCAGCCGAAGACCTTGGGCACAGCGATGGCGCCGAGATCCACGTGGGCGGCAAGGTGATCGGGCAGGACGCGCGGAATATTGTCGATGAAGCCGCCGCCGGTGATATGGGCCATGGCCTTGATGCCGAGGCCGGCCCGGAGGGCGGCCAGCAGCGGCTTGACATAGATGCGGGTGGGCGTGAGCAGGGCTTCGGCCAGGGGAATGCCGGGCGCGAAGGGGGCATCCATGTACCAGTCGATACCGGACAATTCGACGATCTTGCGGACCAGCGAATAGCCATTGGAATGAACGCCCGAAGAGGCGACGGCCACGAGCGTGTCGCCCTCGGCGATGTCGCGGCGAGGCAGCAGCGCCTGCCGCTCGGCCGCCCCCACGGCGAAGCCCGCCAAGTCGTAATCGCCATCCCGATACATGCCCGGCATCTCGGCGGTTTCCCCGCCGATCAATGCGCAGCCGGCCAGGCGGCAGCCATGGGCGATGCCTTCGACGATAGCCTTGCCCTGGGCCACGTCGAGCTTGCCGGTGGCGAAATAGTCGAGGAAGAACAGCGGCTCGGCGCCCTGCACGACAAGATCGTTGACGCACATGGCCACCAGATCCTGGCCGATCGTGTCGTGCCGGCCGGTATCGATGGCGATCTTGAGCTTGGTGCCGACCCCGTCATTGGCGGCTACCAGGACCGGATCGGTGAAGCCGGCCGCCTTGAGGTCGAACAGGCCGCCAAACCCGCCGATCTCGCCGTCGGCGCCGGGTCGGCGGGTGGACCGCACGGCGGGCTTGATCGCCTCGACCAGGGCATTGCCCGCATCGATATCGACGCCGGCTTGCTTGTAAGACAGGGCGTTTGATGGCAGGTTTCGCGGATCGGACATGAGCCTTCTTGCCATGCTGGGGATTGCGTGCGCAAAGCGGTGCGCACGAACCGGGTTGGTTGAATTTTTCGGTGCTGGCCGTTAGACGGCCTGATAGCTTTTCGATTACCTGCACGCAAGGGCTGCCCGGCTTCATGACGCTCAGAAATCAAGTGTTCATCTGGATCGGGCTGTTGCTCGCGCTGATCCTTACCTTGTGGATCTTCCGCGGTATCCTATTGCCCTTCGTGGTGGGCATAGCGCTGGCCTATCTGCTCAATCCCCTGGTCAACCAGTTGCAGAAATGGCATTTCAGCCGCACCTGGGCCACCGTTTTGGTGCTGGTCTGCGTGCTCACCATCGTCATCAGCCTGTTCTTCATGTTCGTGCCGTTGATCGGGCAGCAGGTGGTGGGGCTGATCCAGCGCCTGCCGCGTTACGTCGCCGACCTGCAGGCGCTGATTGCCGAATGGTCGCCTGAAATCAATGCCTGGCTGGGCCCCGAGCGGGCAGCGCAATTGCAGGCCAGCCTCAACGATCTTGCACGCCAGGCTTTGGGCTTTATCGCTACCCTGCCGGGGGAATTGGTCAATATCGGATTGACCGGAGCGGCGGTGCTGGGTTTCACGGTGCTGGCGCCGGTCATCGCCTTTTACATGCTGGTGGATTGGGAAGGCATGGTGCGGGGCATCGATGCGCTATTGCCCAAGGAACACAAGGCCGAGATCAAAGGCATCCTCCGCGACATCGACAAATCCATGGCCGGGGTCATTCGCGGGCAGGGCAGCGTGCTGCTGCTCGACGCCGCCTTTTATGCAACGGCCCTGAGCCTGGTCGGGCTCAATTTCGGCCTCGCCGTGGGGTTGATCGGGGGGCTGCTGAGCTTCATTCCCTTTGTCGGCGCCTTTGTGGGCTTCGGACTCGCCGTGGGCATCGCCATCGTGCAGTTCTGGCCCAATTGGTGGATGGTGGCGCTGGTATGCGGCATTTTCCTGTTCTGGCAATTCGTCGAGGGCAATATTCTCTATCCCAAGCTGGTCGGCTCCTCGATCAACATCAATCCCGTATGGATGATGTTTGCGCTATTGGCCTTGGGCGCGGTATTCGGTTTCGTAGGCCTGCTGCTGGCCGTGCCGATGGCCGCCATCGCTTCGGTGCTGGTGCGCTATGGTGTGCGCAAGTACAAGGAAAGCCCGCTTTATCTGGGGCCCGTCGATAATGGCCCGGGTGAAGATGCCTCTGCCTAGCGACATGCCACGGCAATTGCCGCTCGATCTTGGCCATCAACCTTCCCATGCCGAAGACGATTTTCTGGTCGGGGCGGGCAATGCGTTGGCGCATGCCCGGGTGCTGGCCTGGCCGCATTGGCCGGACGGCATCACCCTGCTGGCAGGGCCGGCTGCCTCGGGCAAGTCGCATCTCACCCGTATTTTCGCCGACCGCAGCAACGCCCTGCTGGTGGCGCCGGAAAATATCGGCGCGATCGCGGCAGCCGGCGGCCGGGAGCCGCTGGCCATCGAGGATCCCGACCGGCGCGCCTATGACGAGCCGGCGCTGTTCCACCTGCTCAACCAGGCTCTGCGCGGCGAACGCACGCTGCTGCTGACGGCACGCGAAGAGGTTGCGCACTGGCCGATCAGGACCGATGATGTGCGCTCCAGGATAAGGCGGGCGCCCGTGTTCCGGCTTGAGATCAGCGACGACATCGAGTTGTCACAGATGTTCGTGAAACTGTTCGGGGATCGCCAGATCAAGGTCGATCCCCGGGTGATCGGCTATATCGTGCCGCGCATGGAGCGCAGCCCGGAAGAAGCCGCCGCCCTGGTGGAGCTGATGGATCGGCTGGCTCTTGCGAAAGGGTCGGCCATTACGCGCGCTGTCGCGTCCGAAGCCCTGGCGCAGCGCCATGCCGCCCACGGGTTCGAGCGGCAATGGGATTGGGACGCTGAAACCGATGAATGAAATGAGCGAATTCGCCGAGGCCGAGGGGGCAGGTCCGGATGCCGAAGCCCTGCGCACCAGTCCGGCCCGCTTCGTCAATCGCGAGGTGAGTTGGCTGCAATTCAACATGCGCGTGCTCGAAGAGGCCGGCAATGCCAATCATCCGCTGCTCGAGCGGCTGCGGTTCGTATCCATCTCGGCCAACAATCTCGATGAATTCTACATGGTCCGCGTGGCCGGCCTCAAAGGGCAGACGCGGGCCGGGCTGACCAAGCAAAGCGCCGATGGGCTCACCCCCGCCGAGCAACTCGATGAAATCGCCACCCTGGCCCAGCACCTGCAATTGGAGCAGCAGGACCATTGGCAGCACCTGCGCGAGGAATTGTTCGCGCAGAACGTGGTGATCCATGAGGCGGACGACCTGACGTCGGACCAGGTCGCTTATCTGCAAAAGCTGTTCCGCGAGGAAATCTTTCCGGTCCTGACGCCAATTGCCGTCGATCCGGCCCATCCCTTTCCGTTCATTCCCAATCTGGGCCTGGCGCTGGCGTTCGAGCTGGAACGGCCCGATGGCGACCAGCCGCTGACCGCACTGGTGCGCATTCCGGGCAATCTGGACCGCTTCATCAACCTGCCGACAGGACTGGTATCCGAAGGGCGGACCGAAGTGGTCAGTATCGACACCCTGGTCAAGCTCTTCTTCCACAAGATGTTTCCGGGCCACGAAGTGGTCGGTTCCGGCGCCTTCCGCATTATCCGCGACAGCGAGATCGAGATCGACGACGAGGCGGCCGACCTTGTGGTTGAATTTGAAAGCGCCTTGCGCCAGCGTCGGCGCGGACAGGTGATCCGCCTCGAAATCGAGCGTTCCATGCCCCGCGCGCTCAAGCGCCAGATCGGCGAACAGCTCGGGATCAAGGAAGCCGACGTGTTCGAGGTGCATGGTTTCCTGGGGCTGGCGGATGCGCGCAAGATTTGCGACGTGGATCGGCCGGACCTGAAATTCCAGCCTTATCACGCGCGCTTCCCCGAACGGATCCGCGACTATAATGGCGACAGCTTCGCGGCCATCCGCGCCAAGGATATCCTGGTGCATCACCCGTTCGAGAGCTTCGACGTCGTGGCGCAATTCCTCATGCAGGCGGCGCGCGATCCCGACGTGGTCGCCATCAAGCAGACGCTCTATCGCACGTCCTCGGACAGCCCCATCGTCAAGGCGCTGATTATGGCGGCCGAGGCGGGCAAGTCGGTGACGTGCCTCGTCGAGCTGAAGGCGCGGTTCGACGAGGAGGCCAATATCCGCTGGGCCCGCGACCTCGAACGGGCCGGTGCGCAGGTGGTGTTCGGCTTCATCGAACTCAAAACCCACGCCAAGATGAGCCAGGTGGTGCGGCGCGAAAAGGGCAAGCTGGTGAGCTATTGCCACATCGGCACCGGCAATTATCATCCGATCACGGCCAAGATTTATACCGACCTGAGCTATTTCACCATCGACCCGGCGATTACTCGGGACGTTGCGCGCGTCTTCAACTTCATTACCGGCTATGCGCGCCCCACCGAGCTTGAAACCATCGCCGTCTCACCGGTCAACCTGCGCCAGACCCTGGTGGACAATATCGTGCGGGAAACCGAACTGGCCCGCGAGGGCAAGCCCGCTTCGATCCTGCTCAAGATGAATGCGCTGGTGGACCCCCAGGTTATCGACGCGCTCTACGATGCCAGCCAGGCGGGGGTGAAGGTCGATCTTATCGTGCGTGGCATCTGCTGTCTGCGGCCTGGCATTCCGGGGTTTTCCGAAACGATCCGGGTCAAGTCGGTGGTCGGCCGCTTCCTCGAGCACAGCCGCATCTTCTGCTTCGGCAATGGCGAGCCCATGCCTTCGCAGCGGGCCAGGGTTTATATTTCATCAGCCGACGTCATGGGACGGAACCTGGATGGGCGCGTCGAAGTCATGGTGCCCATCCTCAACAAGACGGTTCACAAGCAGATTCTCGACCGCATCATGATTGCCTATCTCAAGGACAATCAGCAAAGCTGGGAAGTCTTGCCGGATGGCAGCTCGCACCGTATCCGGATGCAGGAGGGGGAGGACCCCTTCAACGCGCACAATTACTTCATGACCAACCCTTCGCTGTCGGGACGCGGCAGCGCCGGGCTGGGGGACAGCGACGAGGCTTGAGTTTGACACAATTCTGGGGCGTCGACGCCGATCCGACCGCGCAAGGGCGCATCAAGGGCGCCCAACCCGTGGCAGTGCTCGACATCGGCTCCAATTCGGTGCGCCTGGTGGTCTATGAGCGTCATGCACGCGCGCTGACGCCGCTCTATAACGAGAAATCGGCCTGCGCCCTGGGGCGGGGCATCGCCCAGAGCGGAAGGCTGGCCGAGGCCAACATGGCCAAGGCGCTCGATGCCATCAAGCGTTTCGCCCTGGTGGCGCGCATGATGCGGGCCGGCAAGGTGCATGTCCTGGCCACGTCGGCCGTGCGCGACGCGGCCAACCGCGCCGAATTCGTTTCCGCCGTGGAAGCGCTGATGGAAACGCCGGTGCGTGTGCTGAGCGGCGAGGAAGAGGCCCATTTCGCCGCGCTCGGCGTTGTGGCCGGCATTCCCGGCTTCAGCGGTATGGTGGGCGACCTGGGGGGCGGCAGCCTCGAATTGTCCGAAATTGCCGATGGGGAGGACCGGAACGGGCAATCCTTCGAGCTTGGCGTGATCCGCCTGCAGGACGATGCGGGGGGGCATCCGGCGCGGGCGGTGGAGATCGTACGGGCAAGCCTCGCCGGTTCGAGCCTCGCCCGGCGCGAGAATGGCGGACGTTTCGCCGCTATCGGCGGCACCTGGCGGTCGCTGGCCAAACTGCACCAGCGGGTTTCGGCCTATCCGCTGCATATGGTGCAGGATTACCTGGTGCCCGCCGGCGACATGATCGAATTCTGCCAGCGGATCGTGGGCGCGGGATCGCAGAAGTCCTATCCGGGATCGGACGATGTCAGCAATTCGCGCCGCGATCTTGTTCCGTTCGGCGCCGCCGTTCTGTCCGAAGCCTTGCGGATCGGGCGGTTCGAGAGCGTGGTGTTTTCCGCGCTCGGCGTGCGGGAAGGCTACCTTTATGGCATGCTGCCGCCCGCCGAACAGGCCATCGACCCGCTGATCCAGGGTGCGGAGGAATTGTCCATCCTGCGCTCGCGTTCGCCGGCGCATGGGAACGATCTGGTCGAGTTCACCGGCCAATATCTCGCCGCCGCCGGTATCGCCGAAACCGTCGAGGAAAGGCGGCTGCGCATCGTGGCCTGCCTTCTGGCCGATATCGGCTGGCGCTCGCATCCGGATTATCGCGGCTCGCAAAGCGTCGATGGGGTGGCCTATGGCTCACTGACCGGCATCGATCATCCCGGCCGGGCCTTTCTGGCCCATACCCTGGCCATTCGCTATGATGGGCTCAAGAGCAAGGCCGCGCGCGAACTGGCGCGGCTGGCGAGCAAACCGCAGAATGCGCGGGCGCGATTGCTGGGTGCCTTGATGCGGGTGGCCTATCCGATCACGGCGGCCATGCCCGGCATCCTGCCGCGCATCCATTTTTCAGTGGCGAGCGGCGTGCTCGTGCTGCACCTGCCGGCCGATTACGCCTTCCTCAATGCCGATCACCTGCGCAATCGCCTCAGCCAGTTCGCGACAATTGCCGGCCACAAGGATTCCCGCGTCAGCGTGGATTGAAACGCGGGCGCCGTTCCGGCCTCGAAGCCCGCAATGGCTATTCCGCGGCTTCCGTTTCCTTGACCGGGAATTCGAGAACGCCCTTGCGCGTGGCGACAAGGCCGATGCGGCCGTGCTTGATGGCCAGGGCCTTTTCGCCGAAGAGCTTGCGGCGCCATCCCTTGAGGGCCGGCACGTCCGCCTCGTCGTCGAGCACCAGCGCGTCGATCTCGTCGGAGGTGGCAATGATGCGCGCCGCGACGCCATTCTGCTCGGCCACGGCCTTGAGCAGGACCCGGACGAGATCGCCCACCGCACCTTTGGGCGAGGGACCGCGATAGCGTTCCGGCATGGTTGGCAGGGCCGATTTCGGCCGCGCCTCGACCTCTTTCATCAGCGCGGCGATTTCGCCGGCCGAGGCGCTGCGGCCAAAGCCGCGCGGCACGGCACGGAGCTTCTCGAAAGCCTCGGCGCTTTGCGGACGCTGCATGGCCAGTTCATACAACACGTCGTCCTTGAGAATGCGGCTGCGCGGTTGGTCGGTTTCCTGCGCCCGCCGCTCGCGCCAGGCAGCCAGCACCTGGAGCGCCGCAAGGTCGCGGGCCCGGTTGACCTTCATCTTGAGGCGCTGCCAGGCCTGGTCGGGCTGGACCACATAGGTGTCAATGCTGCGCAGGGTGGACAATTCATCCTCCACCCAGGCCATGCGGCGCGTGGCCTGCACCTGCTTGCGCAATTCACGATAGATGTCGCGCAGCCAGGTGACGTCTGCCAGCGCATAAGCCATCTGCTTGTCTGAAAGCGGCCGCGCCGACCAATCGGTGAAACGAGAGGATTTATCCAGTTCGACCTTGCAGATGGCGCGCACAAGATTGTCGTAGGAGACGCTGTCGCCAAAACCGCAGACACTGGCGGCCACCTGGGTGTCGAAAATCGCTTCGGGTACCTTGCCGGTGAGCTTGACGAAAATCTCGATATCCTGCCGGGCGGCGTGGAAGACCTTGGTGATTGCCGCATTGGCCAAAAGCGCGAAGAAAGGCGCCAGCTTGATGTCGGGGGCCAGCGGATCGATCAGCACCGCTTCGTCATCGGTGGCGACCTGAATGAGGCACAGGCGCGGCCAATAGGTGGTTTCGCGCAGGAACTCGGTATCGACCGTTACGAACTCGAACTGTGCGGCACGCTCGCAAAATGCGGCGAGCGCGTCTGTGGAAACTATCAAATCCATCCGGCTACCGTCTCAAAATCGTCAATATTCTTCCTAGCAGGTAGCGCGCTTTTGCTCCACCTTCGATTTCGCTTGCGGTAAAGGGGCGAGGCGATCCGGTGCTGCCGCTTGACAAGCGGGGGCGGAAATGCGCTTTTCCCGCCCGAGATTCCGGCCTTTTCCTTAGCATTTCGAGTATCGACATGAGCACACATCGCTATCGCACCCACACCTGTGGCGCCCTGACGGCGAACGATGCGGGAAATAGCGTGCGCCTGAGCGGCTGGGTCCATCGCGTCCGCGACCACGGCGGGCTGCTGTTCATCGACCTGCGCGACCATTACGGCATGACGCAATGCGTCGTGGACCCGGATTCACCGGCCTTTGCCGCCGTGGAAAAGGTGCGCGCCGAATGGGTGGTGCGCATTGACGGCGAAGTGAAGCGGCGCGCGCCGGAGGCGATCAACCCGAGTATTTCGACCGGCGAAGTTGAAGTGTTCATCCGCGAGATCGAAACGCTGTCGGCCGCGAAGGAATTGCCGATGCCGGTCTTCGGCGACCAGGAATATCCGGAAGACGTGCGCCTGCGCTATCGCTTCCTCGACCTGCGCCGCGACAAGCTGCATGCCAATATCGTCAAGCGCACGCAGATCATCGCGGCGATGCGCGCGGGCATGGGCGGGGCAGGGTTCACCGAATTTTCCACGCCGATCCTGACGGCTTCCTCGCCCGAAGGCGCGCGCGACTTCCTGGTGCCCAGCCGCATCCATCCGGGGAAGTTCTTCGCGCTGCCGCAGGCCCCGCAGCAATACAAGCAATTGCTGATGGTGGCCGGGTTCGATCGTTATTTCCAGGTGGCGCCGTGCTTCCGCGACGAAGACCCGCGCGCGGACCGGCTGCCGGGCGAATTCTACCAGCTCGACCTCGAAATGAGTTTCGTGACGCAGGAAGACGTGTGGAATACGGTCGAACCGGTCATGACGGATGTGTTCGAGGCGTTCGCGGATGGCAAGCGCGTCACCCGGCACTGGCCGCGCATTCCCTATGAAACCGCCGTGCGCAAATATGGCTCGGACAAGCCCGACCTGCGCAATCCCATCGAGATGCAGGATGTAACCACGCATTTCCGGGGCTCGGGCTTCAAGGTGTTCGCTGGCCAGATCGAGGCCGATCCCAAGGTGGAGGTCTGGGCTATTCCTGCCCCGACCGGTGGCTCGCGCGCCTTCTGCGACCGCATGAATGCCTGGGCGCAGGGCGAAGGCCAGCCGGGCCTGGGCTATATCTTCTTCAAGGATGGGCAAGGGTCCGGCCCTATCGCCAAGAATATCGGCGAAGAGCGCACCGAAGCCATCCGCGGCCAGCTTGGCCTCAAGGATGGAGATGCGGTGTTCTTCGTCTGTGGCCGCCCGGAAAAGTTCTATAAATTCGCCGGTGAGGCACGCAACAAGGCTGGGTTCGACCTCAACCTGGTCGACACCGAGCAATATGCGCTGTGCTGGATCGTCGATTTCCCATTCTACGAATGGAATGAGGACGAGAAGCGCATCGACTTCGCGCATAACCCCTTCTCGATGCCGCAGGGCGGGCTGGAGGCGCTGAACGGTGCCGAGCCATTGACGCTGAAAGCCTATCAGTACGACGCCGTCTGCAATGGCTACGAGATCGCTTCGGGTTCCATCCGAAACCAGGAACCGGAAACCATGGTCAAGGCTTTCGAGTTGACCGGCAAGTCACGCGAGGAAGTGGAAGAGCAGTTCGGTGGCCTGTACCGTGCCTTCCAGTACGGCGCTCCGCCGCATGGTGGCGCCGCCTTCGGCATCGACCGCATCGTCATGTTGTTGTGCGGCGTGCAGAACCTGCGCGAAATCACCGCCTTCCCGATGAACCAGCAGGCCGAGGACCTGTTGATGGGCGCGCCCAGCACCGCTTCGGCCAAGCAATTGCGCGAACTCAGCATTCGCCTCAACGTGCAGAAGTAAACCCGTTTCCATAAAGCGTTTTGAAGGCGGCTCTCCGGGGCCGCCTTTTTCGTGCCGCCGAGCCAACGTCCGGACCGGACGCCCATAACGCCACACCCGAGATGGTTAGCGCTGGTTAATCAGCGTTAATGCTCCGTTAAAACCTCAACCCTATTGATCGAGGCGTAGTCCACCGGAGACGGATTCGCTGCGTGAAATCCAACTTCTCCCATGTCCTGATGCTGCTGGGCGCCATTCTGGCGTTCGTGCCGATTATTGCGGTGGATTATCTGCTCGACACCTATGTGCGTTACCGCGAAGAACGCGTGGCGCAAGAATATGTTGATACGATTTCCTCACATATCGATGCAGGTGTGATGGACGGCGTTTCAGCGTTGCGCAAGGTCATCGAGGCCAGCCCGTCGCTCTGTACGCCGACCTTCGTAGCCAATGCCCAGGCCGCCATCGAAACCAGTCTCAATTTGAAGCAGTTTCTGGTCGAGAACGTGGATGGCGTGCAATATTGCGATGCCTATGGCCGCATCGTTACCCATTCGCCGATTTCCCCGCCCATGCCGGTGCCGGGCCTGACCGAAACTATCGCCGTGGTTACTTTCGCCGACATGGCGATGCCGGCGGTCAAGATCACGCAAAATTTCGGCGAAACCCGGAGAATCTCGGATTTCGTACCGCTTCTGGGGCAGTCGGAAGCGGCGCTTTCCGAAACGCTACCCTCGGCTGCCATGCTGCGAGTGACGCTGACCAATGGCTTGCCGATCCTCGCCTTGGGGGATTCTTCGAGCTTCGACCGCCGGGGACAGGGTGACGATTTCGTCGCGGCCCAAAGCTATGCGGGGCAATTTCCCGTCAAGGTGGAATATGCCGTGCCCTTTGCCATGGTGCGCGCCGGCTATGCCGATCTCGATGCGGTATTCACCGTGATCGCCTGCGTCGCCAGCGCGGCCTTCCTGCTGCTCAGTCTCAATTACGTCCGGCGCTCGCGCGTGCCGGCCTTCGATCTTGAGCGGGCCATCGCCCATAGCGAGATCAAGCCCTATTACCAGCCGGTCATCAATCTGCGCACCGGCGAATTGATGGGCTGCGAGGTCCTGTGCCGCTGGGAGAAGCGCAATGGCGAAGTGATCCAGCCGGGCGCCTTTATCGATTATGCCGAGGTGACGGGGCTGGCCATTCCCATGACCTTGTCGCTGATGCAGCAGGTGCGCAGCGATTTGAGCGAGTTGTGCAGCGCCATGCCCGAGCTGAAAGTGTCCATCAACCTGTTCGAGGGACATTTTCGCGATGGGGGCATTGTCGAGGACGTGCAGGCGATCTTCGGCAATTCGCCGATCAATTACCGGCAATTGGTCTTCGAGATCACCGAGCGCCGGCCGCTCAATTCCATGGCGACGACCGGCGTTATCGCCGGGCTGCATGCACTGGGATCGCGGCTGGCCATGGACGATGCCGGTACCGGCCACAGCAATCTGGCCTATATCGCCACCTTGGGCGTCGACATCATCAAGATCGACCGCATCTTCGTGGACATGATAAAGCCCGGTACCACCCAGGTGCCGGTGCTGGACGGTCTTATTTCCATGGCCAAGGATCTCGATTGCGAGATCGTCGCCGAGGGCGTGGAAACCGAGGAGCAGGCCATTTACCTGCGGTCGCGGGGTGTCATCCAGGCCCAGGGCTATATCTTCGCGCCGGCCCTGCGGGCCGCCGCCTTCAAGGAACTAGCCGACGCGTTGCGCACGGCCCGGTCCAATCCGCCGCAATTGCAGGCGGGCATGGCCTCGGCGGCCTGATACGAAGCGCGGCAGCGGCGCGGGAGAACCGATAGCAATCGGATGAATGGTCGCGGTCGGCCATCAAAACCGGATCGCCCCTTTTCAACGCACACGATTGGTGGCACCTACGCGGTCAATTGTACTGCCGGGGAGGATATGCGTGTCCCAAGATATCGACGAACAGCGTCAGGCCCTCAGGAATGCGGCGCTGCACTTCCACGAATTTCCCAAGCCCGGCAAACTGGAAATCCAGCCGCTCAAGGCCCTCGGCAACCAGCGCGACCTGGCACTGGCCTATTCCCCCGGTGTCGCGGCGCCCTGCGAGGAAATCGCGGAAACGCCCGCCAATGTAGCGCGCTATACCTCGCGGCAGAACCTGGTCGCCGTCATTTCCAATGGTACGGCGGTGCTCGGCCTGGGCAATATCGGCGCGCTGGCCTCCAAGCCGGTGATGGAGGGCAAGGCGGTCTTGTTCAAGAAGTTCGCCGGCATCGACGTGTTCGACCTCGAAATCGACGAGACGGACCCGAAAAGGTTCATCGACTCGGTGGCGCCGCTCTGGCCGACTTTCGGTGGCATCAATCTCGAGGACATCAAGGCGCCGGATTGTTTCGAGATCGAGGAAGCGCTGCGCGAGCGCATGCCGATCCCGGTTTTCCATGACGACCAGCATGGCACGGCGATCATCGTTGGCGCTGCCGTGCTCAACGGGCTGGAGCAGGCGGGCAAGAAGATCGAGCAGGTAAAAATCTGCACCTCCGGGGCGGGAGCCGCTGCCATAGCCTGTCTCAACGTGCTGGTGGGCCTGGGCGCCCGGCACGAAAACATCTGGGTTGCCGACAAGGACGGGCTGGTGACCCATAAGCGCAACGACGTCAACGACAAGTGGCGCGGACAATTCCGGCGCGAAAGCGATGCAACCAGCCTGGCCGAAGTCATCGAGGGCGCCGACATTTTCCTCGGTCTTTCCGCCGCCGGGGCGCTGAAGCCGGAAATGCTGGCGAAAATGGCCCCCAAGCCGCTGATCCTGGCGCTGGCCAATCCCAATCCCGAAATCATGCCGGAACTGGCCAAGGCGACCCGGCCCGACGCCATGGTCTGCACCGGCCGCTCGGATTATCCCAACCAGGTCAATAACGTCCTCTGCTTCCCCTTCATCTTCCGTGGCGCGCTCGACGTGCATGCCACTACTATCAACGAGGAAATGAAGCTGGCAGCGGTGCGGGCCATTGCCAGGCTGGCGCATGAACCCGGGCTGGAGGTTTCGTCTTCCGGCGCGCCAGCGGTCTATGGCCCCGAATATCTCATTCCCAATCCGTTCGACCAGAGGCTGATCCTGCGCATCGCGCCGGCCGTGGCGCGTGCCGCCATGGAAACGGGCGTGGCCCGGAAGCCGATCGAGGACTGGAACGCCTATCAGGACACGCTCAACCGCTTCGTCTTCCGCTCCGGCCTGGTCATGAAGCCGATCATCGACAAGGCGCAGGGGCAGGGCAAGCGGATCGCCTTTGCCGACGGCGAGGACGAGCGCGTCCTGCGCGCGGCCCAGGTGCTGCTCGAGGAGCGCATTGCCCGGCCCATCCTGATCGGCCGGCCGGCCGTCATCGAGGCCCGTATCGAACGCTTTGGCCTCAGTATCCGGCCCGGCGTCGATTTCGAGGTCATCAATCCCGAGGACGATCCGCGCTATCGTGACTATGTGGCATTGTTCCACTCGCTGGTGGGGCGTAACGGCGTGACGCCGGATACGGCGCGCACCATCGTGCGCACGAATACCACGGTAATCGCCGCCCTGGCGGTGCAGCGCGGCGAAGCCGATGGCATGATCTGCGGCCTGCAGGGACGCTATATCAAGCATGTGCGTGACATTCGGTCGATCATCGGCCTGCAGGACGGGGTCAGCGACGTTTCCGCGCTCTCCATGCTGATCCTGTCGCGTGGTGCCTTCTTCCTCGCCGACACCTATGTGAACATGAATCCCAGTGCCGACGAGATCGTGGGCATCGCCCTGCAGGCCCGCAACCATCTGCGGCGCTTCAATATCGAGACGCGGGTGGCTTTGCTGAGCTATTCCAATTTCGGTTCGCGCGACGGCGACAGCGCCTTCAAGATGCGCGAGGTCTACGGCAAGCTCAAGGTGGCGGCGCCGGACCTGATCGTGGAAGGGGAAATGCAAGGGGACCTGGCGCTCAACGAAACCCTGCGGGAGCGCTATATTCCGGGCACCGCGCTCAAGGGTGAGGCCAACCTGCTGATCTTCCCCGATCTCGATGCGGCCAACCTGTCGATGACGCTGCTCAAGGAGTTGAACAATGCCCTGGCGGTCGGGCCCATCCTGATGGGAACGCGCGCGCCGGCCCATATCCTGGCGCCGTCGGTAACCAGCCGCGGCATCGTCAACATGGCAGCCATCGCCGCCAATGAAGCGGTGGGGAAGGACGGGTAGGAGCGAGGCAGCCTTGGGGAATGCCAAAGGCAATTCTCCATGTGTCAGGCAGATGGCGTTTAAGCGCCAGGTTCGTCGGATCGCGGCGTTCCGCTTTCATCCGTGATCCCTCAACCCGCTATTAAGGGCTTCTGCCGCATAAGGGCGTGTCGATATATGGTTTGCCCATGCCCACCCGTCTCAAACGCCCTCCATTCTGGCGACCCCTGACCCTGACGCTGGCCTTGCTCGCCTTTCAGGGCTATCTGGGCTATTCGGCCATATCGGGCCAGTTCGGCATCGAAAACCGCAAGGACATCGTAGCCGACATTCAGGTGCTCAAGGACAAATCAGCGGCCTTGCAGGCGGAAATCGACGCCTATCGGCATCGTTCGTCACTGATGCACCCGCGCCATCTCGACCCGGACCTGGTGACCGAACGGGCGCGTGCGCTGCTCAACATGGCCAATGCCGACGATATCCTCATCATGGTCGACCCCGATTCTGGTGAACCGATTTCTGGTAAATTCCAAGAATTAATCGACGATCAGTTAAGAGCGATTATTCAAGCAGATACAACGCTCTGACGCCGGTTTGGCGTTTTATTGCTGCCGATTTTATCGGCCGCATGCTTGCACTATAGTGTGCGCCGTGGCCTGATCGGGCCACGAGCCCCACCCAATCCAACCGGAGCGTAACATGGCGCGAAAGGCGACGGCCACCAAGGCCAAGGCGCAGCCCAATGTCCCCCAGTTCACCAAGGAGCAGGACCTGGAGGCGTTCCGGGAGATGCTGCTGGTGCGGCGCTTCGAGGAAAAGGCCGGCCAGATGTACGGCATGGGCCTGATCGGCGGTTTCTGCCACCTTTATATCGGCCAGGAAGCGGTGGTGACCGGCATCACCATGGCCAGCGACAAGGGGAAGGACGCCCAGATCACCGGCTATCGGGACCACGGCCACATGCTGGTCATGGGGCTCGATCCCAAAGGGGTCATGGCCGAACTGACCGGGCGGGAGGGCGGCCTGTCCAAGGGCAAGGGCGGCTCGATGCACATGTTCTCCAAGGAACATCGCTTCTATGGCGGCAATGGTATCGTCGGCGCGCAGGTTTCGCTCGGCACCGGCCTGGCCTTTGCCGCGAAATATCGCGGTGAGAATACGGTTTCCATCACCTATTTCGGCGATGGCGCGGCCAATCAGGGCCAGGTCTATGAGAGCTTCAACATGGCCAAGCTCTGGAACCTGCCGGTGGTCTATATCATCGAGAACAATAAATATGCCATGGGCACCTCGATCGAGCGCGCTGCGGCGACGACCGATTTCAGCCAGCGCGGCGCCTCGTTCAACATTCCGGGCGAGCAGGTGGACGGCATGGATGTGCGCATGGTGTTCGACGCCGCCAAGCGTGCCATCGAATGGGCCCGTTCGGGCAAGGGGCCCTATATCCTGGAAATGCTGACCTATCGCTATCGCGGTCATTCCATGTCCGACCCCGCCAAGTACCGGACCAAGGACGAGGTGACGAAATATCGCCAGGAGCGCGACGCCATCGAACAGGTGCGCAAGCGGCTGCTCGATGGGGGCGCGATGAGCGAGGACGATCTCAAGAAGATCGAGACGGAAATCCGCGCCATCGTCACCGAGGCCTCCGATTTCGCCACGAACAATCCCGAGCCGGGGCCATCCGAACTCTGGACCGACATTACCATCGAGGCCTGAGGCACATCGGCCCGATGGCCGGCGCCTAACCCGCTTTTGTTGAGTTTCGCCGTGTGGCCAGCGCGCCCGGCGTCGAATTGCTGGAGAGCAGATATGCCCCAAATCCTCATGCCCGCCCTGTCGCCGACCATGGAAGAGGGCAAGCTTGCCAAATGGCTGGTCAAGGTCGGGGACACGGTCACGTCCGGTGACGTCCTGGCCGAAATCGAAACCGACAAGGCCACGATGGAAGTGGAATCGGTCGATGAAGGCGTGGTCAAGGAATTGCTGGTGGCCGAGGGCACCGAGGGCGTCAAGGTCAATACGCCGATAGCATTGGTGCTGGCCGAGGGCGAAAGCGCGGACAGCGCCGCGGCGCCGGTTGCCGAAACGGCGCCTGAACCGGCAGAAGCACCTGCCGCGGTAACGGCGCAGGCCGAAAAGACGCCGGATGGGGCTTCGGTGCCCGCGGCGCCGAAATTCGAGCCGCAGGCCGATCCCGACCTGCCCGCCGACGTGGAAATGGTCGAGATGACGGTACGCCAGGCGCTCAACGAGGCCATGGCCGAGGAAATGCGCCGCGACAAGGACGTCTTCATCATGGGTGAGGAGGTCGCCGAATACCAGGGCGCCTACAAGGTCACCCAGGGCCTGTTGCAGGAATTTGGCGCCGAGCGGGTCATCGACACGCCCATTACCGAGCATGGTTTTGCGGGCCTGGCGGTCGGCGCCGCCTTTGCCGGCCTGAAGCCGGTGGTGGAATTCATGACGTGGAATTTTGCCATGCAGGCCATCGACCAGATCATTAATTCGGCGGCCAAGCAGCTTTATATGTCCGGTGGCCAGGTGACCGCGCCCATGGTCTTCCGCGGCCCCAATGGCGTTGCCTCCCGCGTCGCCGCCCAGCACAGCCAGGATTATTCGGCCTGGTACAGCCATATTCCGGGCCTCACCGTCGTCGCGCCCTATAGCGCGGCCGACGCCAAGGGGCTGCTCAAGGCGGCGATCCGCTCGCCCAACCCGGTGGTCTTCCTCGAAAACGAAATTCTCTACGGCTCGACCGGTCTCGTCCCCAAGCTCGACGACTATGTATTGCCGATCGGCAAGGCGCGTGTCGTGCGCGAAGGTAAGGATGTCACATTGGTATCCTTTTCCATGGGCATGCGTTACGCGACCCAGGCGACGGAAAAGCTGGTTGCCGCCGGGCTCGACGTGGAACTGATCGACCTGCGCACGCTGCGCCCCATGGACAGCGCCAGCGTGATCGAGTCGGTCAAGAAGACCGGCCGCCTGGTGACCGTGGAAGAAGGCTGGCCGCAGGGCGGCATCGGCGCGGAACTGGCCGCTCGAGTGATGGAAGAGGCTTTCGACTATCTCGACGCGCCGCTCACCCGGGTCACCGGCAAGGATGTGCCCATGCCCTATGCCGCGAACCTGGAAAAGCTGGCGCTGCCCAGCGTCGATGACGTGATCGCGGCGGTCAATGCCGTGACCTATCGTTCCTGAGGAGGACCCGGGATGCCAATCGATATTACCATGCCGGCACTCTCCCCGACGATGGAAGAGGGCAAGCTCGCCAAGTGGCACGTCAAGGAAGGCGACAGCGTTTCCTCCGGCGACGTGATTGCCGAAATCGAAACCGACAAGGCCACGATGGAGGTCGAGGCGGTCGACGAAGGCAAGATCGGCAAGATTCTCGTGGCCGAAGGCACCGATAATGTGAAGGTCAATGCCGTCATTGCCGTGCTGCTGCAGGAAGGCGAGGACGCCGGCGCCATCGGGGCAGGGGGTGGCAAGCCCGCCGAGGCCCCCAAGGCCGAGGCGCCCAAGGCGGCGCCTGCGACCGAGGCTCCGCCGGCAAAGGCCGAGGCGCCGGCAGCCGCGCCTGCCGTCAATAGCGACAAGAGCCCCAGCGCCCCGGTCAGGCCCGAAGGCAATCGCGTCTTCGCCTCGCCACTCGCCAAGCGCCTCGCCAAGGAAGCCGGTATCGAGATTTCGGCCATTTCGGGCACCGGGCCGAAGGGACGCGTCATCAAGGCCGACGTGGAAGCGGCCAGGGCGGGCAAGACGCCGCTCAAGGCGGCTGCCGCGCCGGCCGCCGCAGGCGCTGCCCCCATGGGCATGAGCAAGAACCAGGTGATGGCGCTTTACGAAGAGGGTACCTACGAGGTTGTGCCCAATGACGGCATGCGCAAGACCATTGCGGCGCGCCTCACCGAATCCAAGCAGACCGTGCCGCATTTCTATCTGACGGTGGATTGCCGCATCGATGCGCTGCTCGCCGCCCGCGAACAGATCAACGCGCAGGCGCCCAAGAGCAAGGACGGCAAGCCCGAATACAAGCTGTCGGTCAACGATTTCGTCATGAAGGCCTGGGCCATCGCCTTGCAGCGCGTGCCGGCCGCCAATGCGACCTGGGCGGGGGATTCCATCCTCTACCACAAGCGCAGCGACGTGGCCGTGGCCGTGGCCATTCCGGGCGGGCTGTTCACGCCGGTGGTGAAGAGCTGCGACACCAAGAGCCTGCGGCAGATTTCCGACGAGGTGAAGGACCTGGCCGGGCGCGCCCGCAACAAGAAACTGGCGCCGCACGAATATCAGGGCGGCGCTTCGGCCGTTTCCAATCTGGGTATGTTCGGCATCAAGGAATTCGCTGCCGTCATCAATCCGCCGCATGGCACCATCCTGGCGGTGGGCGTGGGCGAAGAGCGGGTCTATGCCGAAAAGGGCCAGGTGAAAGTAGGCCAGTTCATGACCGTCACCTTGTCCTGCGATCATCGCTCGGTCGATGGTGCGCTGGGTGCCGAGGTACTGGGTGTGTTCCGGAGCCTCATCGAAAACCCGGTCATGATGCTGGCATAGGGGCGGGCGATGAAAACCATTCTCGCTTATGGCGACAGCCTCACCTATGGCGCCGACCCCGGTGGTGGGCCGCGCCACGCTTATGAGGACCGCTGGCCGACGACGCTCGAAAAAGGGCTGGACGGTAAGGCGCGGGTGATTGCCGAGGGATTGGGCGGGCGGGCGACGGCCTATGACGACTGGACAGCCGATGCCGACCGCAACGGTGCGCGCATCCTGCCCACTCTACTGGCCAGCCATGCGCCGCTCGACCTGGTCATCATCATGCTGGGCACCAATGATTTGAAGCCTTTCGTGGCCGGCACCGCCACCTATGCGGCGCGCGGGGCGCGACGGCTGATCGAAATGACGCGCGGCCATTTTGCCGGCGTCGGCGAGCCCGTGCCGCAAATCCTGCTGGTTTCGCCGCCGCATGTGGTCGAAACCACGAACGAGAACATGCTGAGCAATTTCGGCGGGCTCGATCATCTCCTGCGCGAGTCGCGGGATTTTGCCTGGCATTATCGCCGCCATGCCGAGGAAACCGGCGTGGCTTTCTTCGATGCCGCGACGGTCGCCAAGGCGGACCCGCGCGACGGCGTGCATCTCGACCCGGCCAATACGCGCGCCATCGGCGAGGGGCTGGTTCCGCTCGTCAAACAGCTTCTGGGTCTGTGACCCGAACTTTCTCTGGAGGCCCCATGGCTGACCAATACGATCTCCTCGTCATCGGCGCCGGTCCCGGCGGCTATGTCGCCGCCATTCGCGGTGCCCAGCTTGGCATGAAGGTGGCCATTGTCGAGCGCGAGCACATGGCCGGCATCTGTTCCAATTGGGGCTGCATTCCCACCAAGGCGCTGCTGCGCTCGGCCGAAATTTACGGCCATATGGGCCATGCCAAGGATTATGGCCTTACGGCAGAGAAATTCGGCTTCGATCTCGACGGTATCGTCAAACGTTCGCGCGCCATCGCGGCGCAGATGAACAATGGCGTGCAGTTCCTGATGAAGAAGAACAAGATCGACATCATCTGGGGCGAGGCGACCATTACCAAGCCCGGCGAAGTCAAGGTCGCTGCCAGTAGGAAGCCCGTCGTCGAGCCGCAGGGCCCCGTGCCCAAGAATGCGTTGGGCGAGGGGACCTACAAGGCAAAGAACATCATCATCGCCACCGGCGCCCGCCCGCGCGTGCTGCCCGGCATCGAACCTGACGGCGACAGGATCTGGACCTATTTCGAGGCTCTCAAGCCGGCATCGATGCCCAAGTCGCTGGTGGTCATGGGCTCGGGCGCCATCGGCATCGAGTTCGCCTCCTTCTACCGCTCGCTGGGCGCCGAGGTGACGGTGATCGAGCTTTTGCCGCAAATCCTGCCGGTGGAGGATGCCGAGATTTCCGGCCTCGCCCGCAAACGGTTCGAGAAGCGCGGCATCAAGATCATCACCGATGCCAAGGTCGCCAAGGTCGAGAAGACCAAGGATGGCGTGGTGGCCCATGTCGAAACCAAGGATGGCAAGACCCAGCAGGTCGCCGGCGACAGGCTGATCTCGGCGGTGGGCGTGCAGTGCAATATCGAAGGGCTGGGGCTCGAAGGCCTTGGCGTCAAGACCGAGCGCGGGGCCATCGTCATCGACGCCTATGGCAAGACCAATGTGGATGGCATCTGGGCCATCGGCGACGTGGCCGGCCCGCCCATGCTGGCGCATAAGGCCGAGCACGAGGCGGTCATTACCGTTGAAAAGATCGCCGGGCTCAATGTGCATGGCCTGGACAAGGGCAAAGTGCCCGGTTGCACCTATTGCGAGCCGCAGATCGCCTCCGTGGGCCTCACCGAAGCCAAGGCCAAGGAAGCCGGACGCGAAATCAAGGTGGGGCGGTTTCCCTTTGTGGGCAACGGCAAGGCGATTGCGCTGGGCGAGCCGGACGGGCTGGTGAAAACCATTTTCGACGCCAAGACCGGTGAACTTCTCGGGGCTCATATGGTCGGCGCGGAAGTGACCGAACTGATCCAGGGTTTCGTGGTGGCAATGAACCTGGAAACCACCGAGGAAGAGTTGATCCACACCATCTTCCCCCATCCCACGTTGAGCGAAACCATGAAGGAAAGCGTGCTCGACGCCTATGGACGGGCGCTGAATATCTGAGTGGAGCCGCCGACCGGCACCCCGGCCTGTCCGGCGGGCTGTGGCTGCACAAACTGGATTGCCCGGAAGACCGGGCAATGACGACGCGTTGGAGTAGCGAGACAGGAGTTTTCCACATGGTCAAAGCGATCCAGATCGGCCTGGGCCATTGGGGGTTCAGTTGGTCCAAGGAAGTTATCCCCAAAGTTCCCACTATCGAGATAGTGGGCTATGTGGATACCAATCCCGACGCGACGCGGCGCGTGCAGGAGGAACTGGGCGTCGATCCGAAGCTTTGCTATGCCAGCCTCGAAGACGCAGCCAAGCATACCGATGCCGTTCTGGCGCTCTGCACGCTGCGCACCGAAGCACATTATCCGGTCGTCAAGCGCTGCCTCGAGCTGGGATATAATGTGCTGGTGGAAAAGCCTTTCACCACGACCATCGCCCAGGGCAAGGAATTAGTGGCCTTGGCCAAGGCGCAAGGCCGTGTGCTGATGGTCAGCCAGAATTATCGCCACCAGCCGGCACCGGCTGTCGCCGCCGATCTCATCGCGCGCGGTCAGTTCGGGGCGCTCAACATGGTGTCCATCGATTTCCGCCGCCACGGGCCCAGCCAGGGTTATCGCTATTGGGACATGCCCGACCCATTGCTGGCCGACATGTCGATCCACCATTTCGACCTGATGCGGTTCGTGCTGGGCGACGAGGCCGTGCGCATTTCCTGCCGCACCTGGAACCCGCCGGGCAGCCCGTTCCATTATCATCCCAGCGGGGTCGCCACGATCGAATTTTCGCGCGGCACCATGGTGTCCTATCGGGCGAGCTGGATGAATACCGGGCCGGTCACGCCCTGGGCCGGCGAATGGGTGATGGATGGCACGGAGGGACAGATTTCCTGGACCTCGCGCGATCATTTCCGCGACCGGACCGGGCCGGACCTGCTGACCCTGCGTCCGCTCGACGGGGAGGTCGAAAAGATCAATCTCGATCCGGTCAAGTTCGCCGACCGCATGGGAACGCTCAATACCATCGCCTCGGTGATCGAAACCGGCATCGTGCCGCGCGGCTTCAGTTCGGGCGAGGACAATCTCGGTTCGCTGGCGCTGGTGCGCGCCTCCATCCTGTCGGCCTCGCGCAATGGCGACTGGATCGACATCGCCGAAGTCATGCAATGATTGCGGGGCAGGGGTTCATAACCAGAAGGCCGGTTGAACCGGCCCGGCAAGGGAGCGATATAACGGGCACACCTTGCGTTGCTTCGGGGCATTCGGCCCGGAACGGCAAAACGCCCAGTCAGGACTGACATGGTCACGCTCATCGACAATGCCGCGCGTCCGCGCCACCCCGAAAAGGCCAATCGGCCCGATAGTATCGTGCTGCGCAAGCCCGACTGGATCCGGGTGAAGGCGCCGGGGTCGCCGGTCTATAAGGAAACCCAGCAGATCGTGCGCGAGAACAATCTCGTGACCGTGTGCGAGGAAGCCGGCTGCCCCAATATCGGGGAGTGCTGGAGCAAGAAGCACGCGACCATGATGATTATGGGCGAAATCTGCACGCGTGCCTGCGCCTTCTGTAATGTGCGCACCGGCCTGCCCACCGCGCTCGACCCGCATGAGCCCGACAATGTCGCCAAGGCCGTGGAAAAGCTCGGGCTCCAGCACGTGGTCATCACTTCGGTGGACCGAGACGATTTGGCCGATGGCGGCGCCCAGCACTTTGCCGATGTGATCCTGGCCATCCGGGCACGTAATCCCAAGACCACGATCGAAATCCTGACGCCCGATTTCCTGCGCAAGGACGGGGCGCTGGAAGTGGTGGTGGCGGCCAAGCCCGACGTCTTCAACCACAATCTCGAAACCGTGCCCTCGAAATATCTCAAGGTGCGGCCGGGCGCGCGCTATTTCCATTCCATCCGGCTGTTGCAGCGGGTCAAGGAGATCGACCCGACCATCTTCACCAAATCCGGCATCATGGTGGGACTGGGCGAAGAGCGGAACGAAGTCCTGCAATTGATGGACGACCTGCGCTCGGCCGACGTGGATTTCCTCACCATCGGGCAATATCTGCAGCCCACCAAGAAGCATTACCCCTTGCAGCGCTTCGTGACGCCCGAGGAATTCAAGTCTTTCGCCACCGTCGCCACGGCCAAGGGTTTCCTCCTGGTGTCGTCGAGCCCGCTGACGCGCTCGTCCCACCATGCCGGCGAGGATTTCGCCAGGTTGCGCGATGCCCGCATGGCAAGGCTCGGGCACTGATGAAGCGGTTTTACGAAAAGCATGTGCTGCACCTGCCCCAGCGCATGTTCGAGATCGTCGCCGACTTGCAGGATTATCCGCTTTTCATCCCCAATTGCCGGGCCATGGACGTGCGGCCCGACCCTGCGGCGGCCAAGGGCAAGGACGTGCGCCTGGCGAAGATGACGCTCTCGTTCGGGCCCATCACCCAGGCCTATACCAGCCGGGTAACGCTGGACCGCGAGAACAAAACCATTGCCGCCAAGGCGGTCGACGGCCCCTTCGCCTATCTCGATTCCGTCTGGAGCTTCGAGCCGGAAGGCGAGGGCACGCGGGTGCGTTTCGAGATCGACTTCAAGATTTCCAATCCGTTGGTCGCCGCCGTCGCCGAGCCGGCCTTCGCCGCCAAGCAGGACGAAATCATGCAGGCCTTTTCCGACGAGGCGGACAGGCGGTTCGGGATTTAGGCTTCAGTCAATGGACCTTGAGCAAGACGCCAGCCATCCCGGCATGGTCCGGCTTTCCGGAACCCTGATCTGCGCGTCGCAGGAAGAATGCGAAATCGTCAGGGCGCACCTGCCCGAGCATATCAGCCTGACCCGGGCGGAGCCCGGCTGCCTGTTCTTTGCGGTAATTCCGATCGATGCCATGACCTGGCGGGTGGAGGAGCGTTTCATCGACAGCCTGGCCTTCGCGGCGCACCAGGCGCGAACGAAGGCGTCCGCATGGGGCACAAAAACCGCTGCCATCCGCCGGGATTATGCGATCATTGCGGCGGATCGCTCGTCAGGACCTGCAGGACGAGATTGAGCGCGGCTTCGACCGTCGCCTTGCGCACCGCGTCGCGCCCGATATCGCCGAACCGATGCTCGATGACTACCGTGGCCAGGTCGGACGACACCGCGACATAGACCAGGCCCACCGGCTTCTTCTCGCTGCCGCCGTCAGGGCCGGCTATGCCGGTAGCCGAAACGGCGAAATCGGCGCGGGCGGTGTTGCGGGCACCATCGGCCATGGCCCGGGCGACTTGATTGCTGACCGCGCCATAATCGCGGATCAGCCGGGACTGCACATGGATCATGCGGGATTTGGCGGTATTGGCATAAGTGACATAGCCGCCATAAAAACCGGCGGAAGACCCGGGAACGTCGGTGAGGGTCGCGGCGATGAGCCCGCCGGTGCAACTCTCCGCCGTCACCAGTGTCTGCTGGCGTCCGGCCAGAATGTCGATGATCTGTTTGGCGACCGAAGGCTTTGATTTGGCTGCCATTTCAGTCTTCCCTCGGCATTTCCACGCTTGCGCTTGCCATGGCCACGATCCCTTCCTCCCGCCCGATGAAGCCGAGCTTTTCATTGGTTGTCGCCTTGACCGCCACGCGGCGCGCTGAAATCCCCAATGTCTCGGCGATCGCGGCGCACATGGCGGGGGCGTGTTTGGCGATCCTCGGCGCTTCCGCAACGATTGTCACGTCCAGATTGACGATCCGGCCACCGGCACGGGCGACCAAGTCACCGGCATGCTTGAGGAAAATGCTGGATGGAGCGCCACGCCACTGCATGTCGTCGGGCGGAAAATGCACCCCGATATCGCCCTCGCCAATAGCGCCGAGAATGGCATCTGTTAACGCATGGAGAGCAACATCGGCATCGGAATGCCCCTTGAGGCGAGCCGAGTGGGGAATCCGGATGCCACCCAGCCATACCGCGTCGCCGGGCTCGAAGGCATGCACGTCATAGCCGGTGCCGATGCGTGTCTCCATGATGATGTCTCCTTGCACGATGCGCTCGGCGCGCCGGAAATCTTCCGGATGGGTAATCTTGATATTGTTCGGGTCGCCCATCACCATGGCGACGCGCAATCCGGCCCATTCGGCGATCTCGGCATCGTCGGTAAAATCCCGCGGCACCGAACCGGCGCGCATATGTGCCGAGAAAATCTGCCCGAAACGGAAGCCCTGCGGCGTCTGCGCGGCCACCAATTGCCGGCGATCCTCGGTGCCCTCGACCTCGCGGCCATTGGACGAGCGCTTGATAGTATCGGTGATGGGCAAGGCGGGAAGGGCGCCGTCATATTGGTCGAGAACCGCAATGACGTCCCCGATCAGGTCCGGAGCGGCAAAGGGGCGGGCGGCATCCTGGACCAGCACCAGGTCGGGGCGGAGCGGCGCCAGGGCCTTGAGGCCTTCGAGAACGGAAGCCTGCCGGCTCGGCCCGCCAACGACCGGCGCCATCAGCCGCTCGTGGGCAAGGCCCAGGGCGGCGAAGCGGTCGGCGTGATCGGCATGGATGACGGGGAGAACGTGCGCCATGGCCGGATAGGCGAGGAAAGCCTCGATGGTGCGGACGAGAACCGGCTTGCCGGCAAGCAGCCGGTATTGCTTGGGGTCGGGGTGGCCGTCCGCCCCGGCGCGCTCGCCTTTTCCAGCGGCGACGATGACGACGGCTATGGATTTTGAACGCATGACGCCAGGAACACTCTAAATCGGCAAAAGCCACGTGTTCCCGGTCTAGCCTTCCGCCCGTCATGCGACAAGAGCAGGGCTGTTTTCCCGTCCAGGAGCCACGCGTCGCTGTTGCGCCGCCAAACAAAATGATTATTGTGCAGGCAGCGTTGAGGAATTGAACAAATCCGGGGCAATTGGTGACGACGAGTGCCTGTGCATTGAGCATTGGACCGCACAAGCTGCGCAATCGCGCGTTTCTTGCGCCCATGGCCGGAATCACCGACCGCTCCTTCCGTGAACTGGCTGCACGCCATGGCGCCGGCATGGTCGTTTCCGAAATGATCGCCAGTGCCGCTCTGGGCACCGGGCATGACGGCATGGTGCGCAAGCTCAGCCGTGCCGGAAACCTGCCGCACATGGTGCAGCTTGCCGGCTGCGAAGCCCGATGGATGGCGGAAGGAGCCCGTATCGCCGAAGCGGCGGGTGCCGACATCATCGATATCAATTTCGGCTGTCCGGCCAAGCGGGTTACCAATGGCTATGCCGGTTCGGCGCTGATGCGCGTGCCCGACCAGGCATTGGCCATCGTCGAAGCCGTGGCGGAAGCGACCAGCCTGCCCGTAACGGTGAAGATGCGACTGGGCTGGGACGACGATAGCCTCAACGCGCCCCAGATCGCCCGGCTTGCGGTAAGCGCCGGCGCGCAGATGATTACCGTCCATGGCCGCACGCGGAAGCAATTCTACAAGGGCCAGGCCCGCTGGACGCTGGTGCGGCCGGTCGTGGAGGCCGTCCCGGTGCCGGTCGTGGTCAATGGCGACATTTCCAGTATCGATACGGCCCGCCAAGCCCTGGCGGAATCGGGAGCGGCGGCCGTCATGCTGGGGCGGGGCGCGCAGGGCCAGCCCTGGCGCGTGGGCCAGGTCGGCGCCGCGCTCGACGGCCAGACGCAACCCGAGACACCGTGCGGCGCCGACCTGGTGGAGCTGGTTCGCTGGCAATATGAGGAAATGCTGACCGATTACGGCACCGAAATCGGGTTGCGCGCGGCGCGCAAGCATCTCGACTGGTATGCCGAGGCGGCGGGGCTCGACCTGGACAAGCCGACACGCCGGGCGCTGCTCGACAATGACGATCCCAAGGCGGTGGTCGCCTTGATCGAAACGCTGTTTTCGGACGATTGGAGGGCCGCCGCATGAGCAATGCGAGCGTGGCCCCGCTCGATGCCGCTCCGGCCAATGCGGTGCTGCAAGCGCTGCCGCAACCGATCGTGGTGCTGGACGCGAAGCGGCAAATCCTGTTCGTCAATTATGCCGCGGAAGCCTTTTTCGGCGCCTCGCTGAGCGTGTTGACGCGCCAGAAGCTGGACGATCTCATCGCTTTCGGCTCCCCCATCATCACGCTGGTGGAAACCGTGATGCAGCGGCGTGCGCCAATGACCGAGTATCGCGTGCGCGTCGGCTCGTCACGCTTTGGCGACGAGCGCGTCGCCGATGTCTTTGCCAGCCCGATTTCCGACAATGACGAGCGGGTGACGCTGCTGATCCAGGAGCGCACCATGGCCGACAAGATCGACCGGCAAATGGTATCGCGCGGCGCGGCACGCTCGGTGACGGGGCTGGCCGCCATGCTCGCCCATGAAATCAAGAATCCGCTTTCCGGCATTCGCGGCGCTGCCCAGCTTCTCGAACAATCGGTGCCTTCCGACGAGGTGCCGCTGGCGCGGCTGATCCGTGACGAAACCGACCGCATCGTCGGGCTGATCGACCGGGTGGAAGTCTTCGGAGACGAACGGCCGGTCGAGCGGGAACCGATCAACATCCATGTCATTCTCGACCGCGTCAAATTGCTGGCGCGCAGCGGCGTCGCGCGGGGCATCGCCTTTTCCGAGGAATACGATCCGTCGCTGCCCCCGGTTTACGGCAACCGCGACCAACTCATCCAGGTCTTCCTCAATGTCATGAAGAACGCAGCGGAAGCCCTTGAAAGAACGCAGAAATCAGAAATAAAACTCTCTACGGCCTTTCGGCCCGGCATCCGTATCAGCGTGGCCGGGGTGGCCGAGCGCATTTCCCTGCCGCTTGAAATCGTCATCGAGGACAATGGGCCGGGCGTGCCGCCCGATACCATGCCGTTCCTGTTCGATCCCTTCGTCACCACCAAGACCAACGGTTCGGGGCTGGGACTGGCGCTGGTGGCCAAGATCATCGCCGACCATGGCGGCGTCATCGATTGCGAAAGCCGCCCCGGCCGCACGCAATTCCGTATCCTGCTGCCGGTGGCCAGCGCCGCGTTTCGCCTGCCCGGCACCGCGGCAGACGAGGGGGCTTTGCTATGAGTCACGTTGTTCTCCTGGCCGATGACGATGCCGCCATCCGCATGGTGCTCAACCAGGCACTGACCCGCGCCGGCTACGAGGTGCGCCCCACCGGCAATATCTCGACCATGTGGAACTGGGTGAGCCGCGGGGAAGGGGACATCCTGATTACCGACGTGGCCATGCCCGATGGCAATGCCTTCGAGGTGATGCCCAAGATCAAGAAGCTGCGCCCCGACCTGCCGATGGTCGTGATGAGCGCGCAGAACACCTTCATGACCGCCATCCGGGCCTCGGAGGTGGGCGCCTATGAATATCTGCCCAAGCCCTTCGACATCACAGAAGTGCTTTCGGTCGTTTCCCGCGCCCTGGCCGACGCGAAGAAACCCTCGACCGCCGATCGCGGCATAGACGAAGTCGGGGAATCCATGCCGCTGGTGGGACGCTCCACCGCCATGCAGGATATCTATCGTGCGCTGGCGCGATTGATGCAGACGGACCTGACGGTGATGATTACCGGGGAGAGCGGCACCGGCAAGGAATTGGTGGCGCGGGCGCTGCACGATTTCGGAAAGCGGCGCAATGGACCGTTCGTGGCGATCAACATGGCGGCCATTCCCCGCGACCTGATCGAGGCGGAATTGTTCGGGCACGAAAAGGGTGCGTTCACCGGCGCCAACAACCGCTCCTCGGGGCGGTTCGAGCAGGCCGAGGGCGGCACGCTGTTCCTCGACGAGATCGGCGACATGCCGATGGACGCCCAGACGCGGCTGCTGCGCGTGCTGCAGGAAGGCGAATATACGATGGTCGGGGGGCGCAGCGCCATCAAGACCAATGTGCGCATCGTGGCGGCGACGCACCGCGACCTCAGCCAGATGATCCGCCAGGGCCTGTTCCGCGAGGATCTCTATTACCGGCTCAACGTCGTGCCGATCCGCCTGCCGCCATTGCGCGAGCGCATCGACGATATTGCCGACCTTGCCCAGCATTTCCTGCGTGCCGCCCAACGCGACGGCGACCCGGCCAAGACATTGTCGCCCGAAGCGATCCGGCTGATGCAGAACTATGCCTGGCCGGGCAATGTGCGCGAGCTGGAAAACCTGGTGCGCCGGCTGTCCGCGCTTTACGCCGACGAGCAAATCTCGGCTGAAATCGTGCAGAACGAATTGAACCTGGCCGATCGGCCGCGCGTCAGCGGCGCCGCCGGACCGGTGGATGTATCCACGGCAGTGGAAAGCCATGTCAGCCAGCTTCTGCGCGAATACGAACCCAACCTGCCGCCCGCCGGGCTTTACCAGCGAGTGCTCGACCGGGTGGAGGCGCCGCTGATCGCCATGGCGCTCAATGCCTGCGGCGGCAACCAGATCAAGGCTGCCGATCTGCTGGGGCTCAACCGCAACACATTGCGCAAGAAAATCCGCACCCACAGTATCGAAATCGTCAAGCACAGCCGCCGGGGCGAGTAGGGGCGTCGGCGCTCCTTCGAGAGCTTTGAGGATCGGGGGAGCGTGCCCTGCGCGCGTAGCTCTTGGGGCCTCGAACCCTGGAATCGCTCCGCCGGAGCGATTTCGCCGGGGTGCCGGCCGGTTTTGGGTGTCACATTTTGGCAACAATTGTCTTGAAGGGTCGCCTGAATTGGGTCAGGTTTCACCTTTCTTCCGGCTATCGCGCCCATATAGGCATGCAGCGGGACGGGTTCTGGCACGAAATGACAGCCGGAAAGCTAAGGATTCAGGCACTTCATGGCCGATAGGGTGACACCTACCGACGAGGGCGTTGAGGGCGTGGCGGGCGAGTCGCCGGCACCGCGGCGGCCGTTCCTGGGCATCGAAAACAACCGCTCCTTGCGGATCCTCGGCTTTGTCGTGGTTTTCGCCTCGGTGCTGATGTCCTCGATTTCGTTCCTGATCCTGTCGGGCGCGACCAAGATCGAGCCGTCGCCGACAATCTGGACGATCATCTGGATCGTCACCGGCATCCTGGTGCTGCTGGTGATCGCGCTGGTGGTGACCGAGGCAGTCCTGCTGATGCAGGCGCGCATGCGCCGCATGCCCGGCTCGGGCCTGCAATTGCGCATGGTGGCGATGTTCGCCTTCATTGCCGCGGTGCCGGCGGCCCTGGTGGCCGTGGTGGCGATCGTCGCCCTCAATCAGGGGCTCGACCAATGGTTCTCCGAGCGGACCCGCGCCATGGTGGAAAGCTCGCGGCTGGTGGCCCGTTCCTACATGCTCGAACACGCCCAGGTGCTGCGCGACGACATTATCTGGGTGGCGACCGAACTGGAGCAGGCGCACCAGACCTATGTGAACGACCCAGACCGTTTCGGGCGGGTGCTGACCGCCCTGGCGGTGACACGCTCCTTGCCCTTCACCTCGCTGATCGACCATGCCGGCAACACGATCCTGCGGGCCCAGATCAATGTCGCGGGCGCCTATCCGAAATTGCCCGCCGGCATCACCCAGGGCGTTGCGGAAGGCATTCCCACCGCCATCGCGCCCGGGAGCACCAATCTGGTCGGCTCGGTCATCAAGCTGCGCGGCTATGACGACACCTATTTGTTCGTGGCGCGGCCGGTGGATGCGGAAGTGCTCGAATATATGCAGCTAACCGACGAAAATATCACGGAATATCGTGAATATGCGTCAAATCGGCTCGTGTTCCAGATCACCTTCACCATCATGTATGTGGGCCTCGCCGTGGTGCTGCTGCTGGCCGCGCTCTGGATCGGCATCGCCCTTGCCAACCGCTTCGTCGATCCCATCCGCAACCTAATGGTCGCCTCGCGGCGGGTGAGCGCGGGCGATCTGGACGTGCAGGTGCCGGTGCAGGAGGGCAGGGGCGACCTGCGCGACCTCAGCAACGGCTTCAATCGCATGACCCAGCAGCTCAAGACGCAGCGCGAGGCGCTGCTCAAGGCCAATGAAGTCAACGAGAAGCGCCGCCAGTTCACCGAGGCGGTGGTGGAGGGCGTGTCGGCGGGCATTATCGGCCTCGATCCCTTCGGCGCCGTCACGCTGGTCAATGCCCGTGCCTGCGAAATGCTCGACAAGACCGAAATCGAACTCATGGGCGAGCGGATGGAGGGCATCATGCCCGAAATCGCTCCAACCATGGAAAAGGCACGCTCGGCCCGGCGCGGCCAGGTGCGCGACCAAATCCAGCTCGGCAACGAAACCGACCGCCGCATCTACCAGGTGCAGTTGACGCGGGAAGGCTCGATCACCGAATCCAAGGGCTATGTGCTGACCTTCGACGACATTACCGACCTGGAATCGGCGCAGCGCACCAGTGCCTGGGCCGACGTGGCGCGGCGCATCGCCCATGAAATCAAGAATCCGCTGACCCCCATCCAGCTTTCGGCCGAGCGCCTGCGGCGGCGCTATGGCAGCAAGCTGGAGGACGACCGCGACGTTTTCGACAAATGCATCAATACCATCGTGCGGCAGGTGGGCGATATCGGCCGCATGGTCGATGAATTTTCCGCCTTTGCGCGCATGCCGGAATCGGCCCCGGAAAAGGCCGATCTCAGCGATACGATCCGCCAGGCGGTGTTTCTCGAAAGCGTGCGGCTGCCCGAGGTCGCCATCGTCACCGAATTGCCCGAAGAGGCCATCTGGGCCTGGTTCGACAGCCGCCTGGTGGCCCAGACGCTCACCAACCTCATCAAGAACGCGGTGGAAGCGTTCGAGGGGCTCGACATGGGGAGCGATTGGCACCCCACCATCGTGGTGCAGGGGCAGATCGAAGCCAACCATGCCCGCGTCGCCGTTTCCGACAATGGCAAGGGCTGGCCCAAGGACAATCGGCAGCGCCTGCTCGAGCCCTATATGACCACGCGCGAAAAGGGCACGGGGCTGGGCCTGGCCATCGTTGCCAGGATCATCGAACAGCATGGCGGCATCGTCGAACTCATCGACGCCGAGCCCGATGCCCAGGGGCGGGCAGGGGCCTGCGTCACCTTCACCCTGCCGCTCAATCCTCCCACGACATCCAGCGATGCGGACGGCTCACCGGCCGAGGCCGCGTCCCAGAAGAAGGAGCCGCACCTGCACGCGGTTGGTCAGAACTAGATGGCACTCGACATACTCATCATCGACGACGAGGACGACATCCGCGACCTGGTCGCCGGCATCCTCGAGGACGAAGGCTACGAGACGCGGCAGGCCCATGACGCCGATAGCGGGCTCAACGAGATCGCGCGGCGCCGGCCGAGCCTGGTCTTCCTCGATATCTGGATGCAGGGCTCGCGCCTGGATGGGCTGCAATTGCTCGACGTGTTCCAGAGCCAGCACCCCGATATGCCGGTGGTGATGATCTCGGGCCACGGCAATGTCGAAACCGCCGTCTCGGCCATCCGGCGGGGGGCCTATGACTACATCGAAAAGCCCTTCAAGATCGACCGGCTGCTGCACATCACCCAAAGGGCGATGGAGGCGACGCGGCTGCGCAACGAAGTGGCCGAACTCAAGGAGCGCGCCGCCTCGAAAAGCGCCGAAATGGTCGGCACCTCGCCGGCCCTGCACCAGGTGCGCAGCCTGATCGAGAAGTCGGCGCCGACCAATTCGCGCATCTTCATTTCCGGCCCGTCGGGCGCGGGCAAGGGCCTGGTGGCCCGCTTGATCCACCAGCGCAGCCCCCGGGCCAGCGCCCCCTTTGTCGAGATCAACGCCTCGCTCTATGCGCCCGACGAGGTGCCGGTCGTGCTGTTCGGACGCGAAACGCGCGAAAAAAACGGCCTGCTCAAGGTGGAAGTGGGTGCGCTCGAACGCGCTCACGGCGGCACGCTCTACCTTTCCGAGGTGACGACGCTGCCCCAGGCGGTACAGGCAACGCTCCTGCGCACGCTGGTGGAAAACCGCTTCTCCCGCGTGGGGGGGACCCAGGCGGTGCCGATCGATGTGCGTATCATTTCGTCCAGCTCGCAGAACGTGGCGGCGCAGGTGGAGGCCGCGGAGTTCCGCTCCGATCTCTTCCACCGGCTCTCCATCGTGCCGCTGCCCATCACCCCGCTGCGCGAGCGCCGCGAGGATGTGCCGCCGCTCGTCGCGGTGTTCATCGAACAGCTTTGCCGCATGCACAATTTGCAGCGCATGAATGTGGGCGAGGACGCCATGGCGGTATTGCAGGCGCAGGATTGGCCGGGCAATGCGCGGCAATTGCGCAATTCCATCGAACGCCTGCTGATCCTGATGAAGGACCAGCAACCCGATGGCGGCATCATCACGGCGGCCATGCTGCCGTCCGATATCGGCGAAGTGCTGCCGACGGTGGGCGATACCGACGCTTCGGCCCATCTGATGAGCCTGCCGCTGCGCGAGGCGCGGGAAGTGTTCGAGCGGCAATACCTGTTGGCCCAGATCGAACGCTTCGGCGGCAATATTTCCAAGACGGCCGAATTCGTCGGCATGGAGCGCAGCGCGCTGCACCGCAAGATCAAGTCGCTGGGCCTGTGAGAGGAAAATTTAGCGCTGCCCGCGCGCCATGGGGCGGGTATGCATCAGGCAGCTTATATGCCATAGTTTCGTGGTGAACGATACTTTCCGGGCTTGGGACTGGGCGGCAGTCTTCGAGCCGGACGCAAGATATTGCGATGACAAACAGCGACAATCAATGCCGCGACGATAGAGGCCTCAATGCCCAGCGAAAAGCAGCAAAACCTGCAGGATTCCTTTCTCAATCATGTCCGCAAGCAGAAGGTCCCGGTCACCATTTTCCTGGTGAACGGGGTGAAGCTCCAGGGCGTCATTACCTGGTTCGACAATTTCTGCCTGCTGCTGCGTCGTGACGCGCAGTCGCAATTGGTCTATAAGCACGCCATCTCAACCATCATGCCGGGCGCGCCGATCCAGTTGTTCGATCCCGAGCACAATAACGACCACGACTGACGGATTGCATGGCAACAGACGAAGAGGGGGAGGGCCGGAATGCCGGCCCGAAGCCGTTTATCGACCGGCGGGAGCACCCCACCCGCACCGGACTGATCTGTCCTGAAGTGCGCGGCCATTCGGCCTCTCATTCCATCGAGTCGCGGCTGGCCGAATTCGAGGGCCTGGCGGCGGCCATTCACCTCGACATCGCCTTTTCCGAAATCGTGCGCGTGCGCGAGGTGAAACCGGCCACCTTCATCGGCGGCGGTCACGTCGAAACGCTGGCGCGGCGCGTCGAGGCCGAGGCCATCGACCTGTTGCTGGTGGATGCGGCGCTCAGCCCGATCCAGCAGCGCAATCTCGAACGGGAAACCGGCGCCAAGGTCCTGGACCGCACCGCGCTGATCCTTGAAATCTTCGGGGAACGGGCAGCGACGCGCGAAGGCGTGCTGCAGGTCGAACTGGCCCATCTCAATTACCAGAAAAGCCGGCTGGTGCGCTCCTGGACCCACCTTGAGCGCCAGCGCGGCAGCGGCGGCATGGGCTTCATGGGCGGTCCGGGCGAAACCCAGATCGAAAGCGACCGCCGCCAGATCACCGAGCGCATCGTCCTGCTTGAAGAACGGCTGGAAAAGGTCAAACGCACACGCGCGCAGCAACGGCGCAAGCGGGAAAAGGCGCCTTATCCCATCGTGGCGCTGGTGGGGTACACCAATGCAGGAAAATCGAGCCTTTTCAATGTTCTGACCGGGGCAGGGGTGTTTGCCGAAAACCTGCTTTTCGCCACGCTCGATACCACGGTGCGTCGGCTCGACCTGCCTCATGGCCGGCCGGTCATGCTCAGCGATACGGTCGGGTTCGTCGCCGACCTGCCGCACGACCTGGTCGCGGCTTTCCGCGCCACGCTCGAGGAGGTGCTGGACGCTGACATCATCCTGCATACGCGCGACATTTCCAATCCCGACCATGCCGCGCAGGCGCAGGATGTCCTGAACGTGCTGGCCGAACTAGGTGTTTCAGCCGAGGCGGCGCCGATCATCGAAGTATGGAACAAGATCGACCTGCTCGATGACCCGGACGGAACCATCGGCTCGGTCGCGCCGGCCGGCAAGGTGGCCGAAGCCGTTGCGGTTTCGGCGCGGACGGGGCAGGGGCTCGACCGGCTGAAACTGGCAATTGAAGCCGCCCTAGCCGAGCGCAGCCGCACCTATCATGTGCATGTGCCCCATAGCGCCGGCAGCGATATCGGCTGGCTGCACAGCCATGCGGAGGTGATCTCCCGCGACGATCCGACCGAGCAGGGCTCCGATTTCGTCGTCCGTGTCGATCCTCGCCACAAGGCGGCATTCCTCGAACGCTTCAACGGCCGCATTGCCGTGTCGGATCTTTGAGGCGGCCTTATCGCGCCTTGTCGGTGGCCCGTATTTCGTTCCAATAGCCGTCGAGCCGCGCGAGGCCGGCATCGGCGGGTGCGATATTATCCTCGCGGCAACGGGCCTCGACGTGGTGGAAGCGCCGGGTAAACTTGCTGTTGGCATCGCGCAAGGCGGCTTCAGGATCGATGCCGGCCTTGCGCGCGAGGTTGGCCACGGCGAACAGCAGGTCGCCAATCTCCTCATGCACGGCGGCAGCGTCGCCTGCCTGCATGGCCTCGGCGCTTTCCTGCAATTCTTCCTCGACCTTGGTGCGCACGGCGTCCATGTCGGGCCAATCGAAGCCGATCTTCGCGGCCCGCTTGGTGAGTTTTTCCGAGCGGGCGAGGGCGGGCAGAACCTGCGGCACGTCATCGAGCAACGACGGTTGCTTGTCCCCCTTGCGCGCGGCCTTGGCGGCGCGTTCCTCGACCTTGATCGCTTCCCAGCGATTCTGGGCGGCGGCGGCGCCATGCTCGGATATGTCGCCAAACACGTGCGGATGTCGACGGATCAGCTTCTCGCTGACGGTATAGATTACGTCGCCAATGTCGAAATGGCCGGCTTCGCTGGCCATCTGCGCATGATAGATGGGTTGCAGCAGCAGGTCGCCCAATTCCTCGCGCAGATCGTTGAAATCCTCGCGCTCGATGGCGTCGGCTACCTCATAGGCTTCCTCGATCGTGTAATTGCGGATCGAGCGGAAATCCTGTTCCAGATCCCAAGGGCATCCGCCATTCGGGTCGCGTAGCTTCGCCATGATTTCAACAAGCCGGGAAATATCGCGGGAGGGCTGCATGATCTTCGCCTTCAGAATCGGTTCGCCGCACCATAGCAATCCCATTTCACGATGCCGATAGCAGCAGCGGAAGCGCCATTGGGAAGAGGCGCAATAGCGGTCAGAGCGCCTCGGATTCCGCAATATAAGATTCGCATAATATATATTATGGAACTTTTATATGTCCTGATCGCCCGGAAAACCGGCGTTTCAGGCCTGGCTTGCGTGCTACTGCGATGCGTCGGCAGTTCGTTGCCGGGCCAGCCATTGCGTCGGCGTCGTGCCAAACTCCGCGCGGAATGCCGTTCGCAATGCGTGGGCATCCGGAAATCCGCATTGCGCAGCGACGGCGTCGAGGCCCCGCATGCCATGGGCCAATAATTCCTGCGCTCGCGCCACGCGGCCACACCGCAGCCAGTCGCTCAGGCTACCGCCGGTGCGGGCCCGGATATGGCGTGTCAGGCTGCGGCGGCTCATGCCCGCACGTTTTGCCAGGTCATCCAGCGATGGCGGGGAAACCGGATTGGCGCGCAGCGCTTCGAGCAATTCCGTGACCCGCCGGTCGCCGGCCGAGCGGATTGCCGGACGCTCGATCAATTGCGGCTGCCCGCCCATGCGCTGCGGCGGAACGACCAGATGCCGCGCCACGCGGTTCGCCTCGCCGATTCCCGACAGTCTGCCGAGCAGGTGCAGGCAGCAATCCAGCCCCGCCGCGATCCCGGCAGAGGTCAGGACCTGGCCTTCATCGACAAACAAGGCGCCGGCATCGACCGTGACGGCGGGATAACGCGCGGCGAATTCCTTTGCCCTCGCCCAATGGGTCGTCGCGCGCCGGTCATCCAGTAGCCCGGCCTGCGCTAATCCAAAGGCGCCCAGGCACAGTCCCACGACGATAGCACCCCGCGCGTCGGCCGCCTGGAGTTCGGCGACGATGTCGGGCGGGATGGGTTCATCGACATTTCGCCATCCGGGCAAGATCACCACATCCGCCGTTCGCGCCGCATCGAGCGGGTTTCCGGGCTCGATCGTCAGCCCACTACCTGCCGCCAGCCGGCGCTGGCCGGCGCATACGTGAACCTGATGGCCGCTCGCCAGGAAGGCCTCGCCGAAAACGGCCAATGGCGTGGACAACATGAAAGGGCTGATATGGTCATAAGCGAGCACGGCGATAATCATTGGCCCGATTTACACGAAAAATGTCTATCAGGCCACTCCTGGCCGCTTGCAACACGCGCCAGGATAGATGGGTCCCCTTCCCCGGAGCTTCCCATGACCCGCACGCTTCTCGTTATCGATGTCCAGGCCGGCTATTTTCCCGGCGGTACGCTGCCGCTCTGGCAGGCGGAGGAAACCGAGGCACGCATCGTCGCGGCCATCAGCCAGGCGCGAGCCGCAGGTGACAGGATCGTCCTCGTCAGGCACGTTTCGACGGCATCGACAGGCTTGTTCTCGGCCGGGGGCCCAGGCATCGCCATTCGTCCCTCGATCTTTGCCGCCGCCGGCGCCGCGCCAATCGTCACCAAGCGCTATGCCGATGCATTCCAGGAAACCGACCTCCACCACCACCTGGTCGGATCGGACAATGTGCTGGTCTGCGGGATGATGACGCAGAATTGCGTGGTCTTCACCGCCTTGTCGCGCGCGGCCGAGCATTTCCGCATGCGGGTCCTTGGTGACCTTTGTACCGCGCCAAGCGAAATCGTGCATCGGATCGCCCTCAACGCCCTTGGCTCGAAAACCGAAATCCTGGCGGCGAAAGACGTCTGGGCATAGAAACCGCCGGATTTACGGCGCCAGCCCGTCAGAGATTGAGGATTTTCCCGGCCAGGACATCGATCCGCATGCCATCGAAGGCCGGACTTACGCCGTCGGGCAGGCTGCGCAGGAGATGGGCATAATCCATATCGACATGCATGTCGGTCAGCACGGCCTGGCGCGGCTTGAAGCGCGCGATGAGGTCGAGGGATTCGGGCAGGCTCAAATGGCTCGGATGCGGTGTCGGCCGCAGGGCGTCGAGCACCCAGAGGTCGAGCCCGCTGATGGCGGCATGCGAGGCTTCGGGAAAGCCCGAGAGATCGCAGCTATAGGCGAAGTTTTCCACGCGGAAGCCAAGCGAGGTGATTTCGCCATGCAATTGCGTGAAGGCTTCGACGGCCAGCGTGCCGCCGGGGCCGTCGACGGCAAGCGTCTGGCCCGCCGCGATTTCGTGGGCGTTGAGGATTGGCGGATAGCCGCTTCCCGGCGGCGTGGCGAAGCAATAGCCGAAGGCTTCGCGCAGGCGCTCGCCGCAGGATGCGGTGAAATAGACGTCCACCCGGCGGCGATTATGCAAGGCCAGGACGCGCAAATCGTCGATGCCATGCGTGTGGTCGGCGTGCTCGTGCGTATAGAAGACGGCATCGACGCGGTCGACGCGCAGGTCGAGAAGCTGCTCGCGCAGGTCGCAGCCGGTATCGACCAATATGCGGGTCGGCTCGCCGCCACCGGCCTGCCAGGCCTCGATCAGCAAGGCGCAGCGCCGGCGGCGGTTGCGTGGCTCCTGCGGATCGCAGGTGCCCCAATCATTGCCGATGCGCGGCACGCCGCCGGACGAACCGCAGCCCAATATGGTCGCAATGATCCGGTCCGGCACGGCCATGCGTTCAGCTCACGCCGGTCTTGCTGAACAGGCGTCCGAAATTGGCGGTGGTTTCCCGGCCGAGCTGTTCGAGCGAAATCCCGCGCAGTTCAGCGACCTTTTCGGCCGTGTGGCGCACGAAGCTCGGCTCGTTGGATTGGCCACGGTGCGGCACTGGCGCCAGGTAAGGCGCGTCTGTTTCCACGAGGTAACGATCGGCCGGAACGATCCTGGCAACCTCGCGGATTTCCTCGGCATTCTTGAAGGTGATGATGCCGGAAAAGGAAATGTAGCCCCCCAAAGCCAGGGCGCGCCGCGCCAGGTCGATGCCGGAACTGAAACAGTGCAGGAGAAATGGAAAGGCCCCCTGCCCGCTTTCCGCTTCGAGGATGGCGGCCATATCCTCGTCGGCCTGGCGGCTGTGGATAACAAGTGGAAGATTGGTCAGCCGCGCCGCCGCGATGTGGCGCCGGAAACTCTCGGCTTGCGCGTCCCGTGGCGCATTGTCGTAGAAATAATCCAGGCCCGCTTCCCCGATGGCAACGCAACGCTCATGGGCACTTAGCCGGACAAGATCATCGGTTTGAATATGCAGTTCCTGGTCGGCATTGTGCGGATGCGTGCCGACCGAGCACCAGACGTTCGCAAAACGTCCCGCCAGCCCGGCATAGGTGGAAAAGTTATCCACCCGTGTGGAAATCGTCACCATGCCGGTCACGCCGGCAGCGGCGGCCCGGGCCATCACCCCGTCCAGATCGCTCGACAGGGAGTCGAAATCGAGATGGCAATGGCTGTCGATCAGCATGGCCTATCGATCCTGCTCGGGCTCGACATAGCGCGGGAACACGCCCTCGGGCGCCGGCAGCGGCGTGCCGGACCTGATCCTTCCGGGTTCACCGAGACGGTCGAAGCCGCGCGCATCGGCCTCGACGCCCAGCAGCGCCAGCAATCGCTCCGCCGCTTCGGGCATGACCGGCTGGCAGAGAATGGCGACCTGGCGCAGCGCTTCCATGGTGACATAGAGCACCGTGGCCATGCGCGCCGGATCGGTTTTCCGCAGCGCCCAGGGCTCCTGGGCGGCGAAATAGCGATTGGTGTCGGAAACGACCTGCCAGATGGTGGCCAGCATGGCGTGCAGGGCCTGCACCGAAACGGATTGCCGCGTGGCGGCGAGCAATCCATCCACCGCCTCCAGCACAGCCTGGTCCTCGGGGGTGAAGGCGCCGGCCACGGGCACGGCGGCCGCGCAATGCTTGTTGACCATGGAGAGCGAGCGTTGCGCCAGATTGCCCAAGTCGTTGGCCAGATCGGCATTGATGCGGTTGACGATGGCCTCGTGGCTATAGGAGCCGTCCTGGCCAAAGGGCACTTCGCGCAGCAGATAATAGCGCAGGGCGTCGCGGCCATATTTATCGGCCAGCTCGAACGGATCGACCACATTGCCGACCGATTTCGACATTTTCTCCCCGCGGTTGAACAGGAAGCCATGCGCGAAAACGCGCCTGGGCAGTTCGATGCCCGCGCTCATCAGGAAAGCCGGCCAATAGACCGCGTGGAAGCGGATGATGTCCTTGCCGATCATATGCACGTCCGCCGGCCAATAGCGGCGGCGCTCGGCATTCTCGTCGGGAAAGCCGGTGGCGGTGATGTAATTGGTGAGCGCATCGACCCACACATACATCACATGCTTGTCGTTGCCGGGCACCTTGATGCCCCAGTCGAAGGTGGCGCGCGACACGGAAAGGTCCCTGAGGCCGGACTTGACGAAGCTGATGACCTCGTTGCGGCGCTCGATCGGCGCAATGAAATCGGGATTGGCCTCGTAATGGGCCAAAAGCCGCTCTCCGAAGGCGGAAAGGCGGAAGAAATAGCTTTCCTCCTCGACCCATTCCACCGGTGATCCCAAGGGCTCGCGGCGCACGCCGTCGTCTGCGAGCGTGGTTTCCTTCTCGTCGAAAAAGGCTTCCTGGCGCACCGAATACCAGCCCGAATATTTGTCGAGATAGATGTCGCCGGCATCGGCCATGCGCTGCCAGATGGCTTCGCTGGCGCGATGATGGCGCGGTTCGGTGGTGCGGATGTAATCGTCGTATGAAATGTTGAGCTTGGACCACAAGTCCCGGAACACGCCGGAATTGCGGGTCGCCAGGTCCAGGGGCGTGATGCCTTCTTTGGCCGCCGTCTGCTGCATCTTCTGGCCGTGTTCATCCGTGCCGGTGAGGAACAGCACGTCGCGCCCGTCCAGCCGCTGATAACGGGCGATGACGTCGCTGGCAATGGCCGTGTAGGCGTGGCCGATATGGGGCACGCCATTGGGATAGAAGATGGGAGTCGTGATGAAAAACGGCTTGGCGGTCATTGGGGCTCGGGGGCAATCAGGGTGCAATGCTTCCGGATGGCATCGAAGATAATCGTCAGCGTCTGCTTCATGTCGAGATTGACGCTATCGGCTTCTTCCAGAAGCGCGTGTGCCTTGTCCCATAGCTCGCTGGCCGAGGCAAGTCGCGTGCGCCCGCCCGGCTGCATGGCGGCTTCGCGCATTTCATTCGCCAGCCAGTCGCCGAGGATTTCGCGGGCAAAGGACATGTCGGGGCCTTGCGGGTCCCGGCCGAGGGCTTCGGCCAGCATCAGGCCGGCAGCGACGGGCATGGCCGCCGGCTGGGCAAGCCAGGCAATGAGCGTTCCCACGGGGGAATCCTCTCCCAGGGCCAGCGTTTCAAAGGCCCGGCGTGGGCGTCCGCCGGCCAGGTGTACCGCGCGCTCAACCGCCTCGCCGCCCAGGCCTGGATGGCTTGCCCTGACCACGGCGGCGACGTCCTCGCCGGATAATGGCCGCAACGCCAGGTTGTGGCAGCGCGAACGAATGGTGGGCAGCAATTGTCCGGGCCGATGCGAAACGAGGAAGAAGGTGGTTTCCGGCGGCGGCTCTTCGAGGGTCTTGAGCAGGGCATTGGCCGCCGAAGCATTGCATTCGTCGATGCTGTCGATAATGGCGATGCGCTGCCCTGCCCTGCCCCGCGTATGGTGCAGGCTGTCGCGCAGTTCGCGTACGTCCTCGACACGGATCACCGAATAAAACCCCTTGGCATCCTTGGGGCGGCGGCGCAGCACGGTGAGGTTGGGATGAGCGGATGCACTTACCTGTTCATGGACGCGTTCGGCGCTTTCGTCCCCGGTTTCGGTCAGGATGGCGCCGGCCAGCTCGAAGGCCAGGGTCGCCTTGCCGATTCCCTGCGGGCCATGCAGAAGAATGGCGCCAGGCAAGCGCCGCTGGCGCACCTGGTCCAGCACGGCCGCGCGCGCGGCGTCATGGCCGATGGCCGCCTGCCGCTGCTCGGGCGGCGGCAAATCGTCGAGGGCAGCCGGATCGGTCACGCCACGGGCCCGCCTTGCAGTTCGGGAAAGCGGCCGCTGACCGCCGCCCAGATCGCCGCTTCCAGCGCCTCTTCGGATTGCTCGGCCGAGATAATCACGCAGCGGTCGGAATTGTTACGGGCAATATCGAGAAAGCTCTGGCGCAACCGCTTGTGCCAGTCGATCTCTTCCTTCTCGAAGCGGTCGCCAGTCAATTGCAAGCCGTCCTCGAGCGCTCTCTGCTCCACGCGCTGGAAAGCAACGACCGGGTCCATGTCGAGCATGATCGTGAGGTCGGGCGTATGGCCGTCGAGCGCCAGCACTTCCAATGCGTCGATCAGCCTGTCGTCCACGCCGCCGGTCAAGCCCTGATAGGCACGGGTGGAATCGCAAAAGCGATCCGACAAGACCCAGGTGCCCCTGTCCAGGTTCGGCGCGATCAATTGGGTGACGTGGTCGAGGCGGGCGGCGGCGAACAACACCGCCTCGGCCCCCGCCCCCCAGGCTTCCGAGCGCCCTTGGAGGATGAAGGAGCGGATGGCTTCGGCCTTGGGCGTACCGCCCGGCTCGCGCGTGCGCACGCAATCCACGCCCTGCTGGCCGAGCCGGGCCAGCAGGCGCCGAACCTGCGTCGACTTGCCGACGCCCTCTCCCCCTTCAAACGTGATGAAGCGGGCGGGACGTCTGTGAGGCGCTTCCAGCATGGGCGAAGATCTATCCCGGGTCAAAGCCAGCCAAGGGCAAGCTGCTTGAGTGCATCCGTGGCCCGGCGCACCAGATCGCCCTGCCGAACGGTCTGGGCGGCGTAGAGCGGCGCGGATTGCACGAGCTGCTCATTGCAATAGACTCGCAGCTCGGCAATCTTGTCGCCCTGCATCACCGGAGGCAAGAGCGGCCCGACATAGTCCACATTGGCGCTGAGGCAATCGCGCGAGCCGCGCGGCAGATAGAGCGCGATCTCGCCGTCGCCCACCAGGCCAACGCTGCCGACCTCCCCGCCATAGACATCGGCATAGGCCACGATCGCGCCGGCCGGATAGGGCGTGAACCGCTCGAAGGCGCGCGCGCCCCAGGTCAGCAATTTGCGCCCTTCCTCGGTACGCTCACGCATGGACCCGAGGCCGTGAATGACGGCCACCAACCGGCGGTCGCCCTGGTCGGTGGAGGTGACCGATCCATAACCGGCCGCTTCCGTATGGCCGGTCTTGAGCCCGTCGACGCCGATGCCCATTTCCACCAGCGAATTGCGGTTGGGCTGCTTGATGCCGTTCCATTCCATCTCCGGCTCGGAGAAATAATGGTAATATTCGGGGAATTCGCGGATCAGGTAGCGGGCCAGATTGCCCAGATCCCGGGCCGACGAATACATGTCGGGGTCGGGCAGGCCGGTGGGATTGGTGAAGTGCGAATGGGTGAGGCCGATCTTCCGGGCCAACTCGTTCATCATCGCGGCGAACGTTCCCTCCGAGCCGGCAATGCCTTCGGCCAGGACGATGGCGGCGTCGTTGCCCGACTGGATAATCACCGAGCGGATGAGGTCCTCCACGCGGATTTCGGAATTGAGTTCGGCGAACATGGTCGAGCCGCCCGACGCGGCGCCGCCGGTTCGCCAGGCGTGTTCGGAAACGAAGAATTCGTCGTCGAGGCTGACCCGCCCGGCCCTGATTTCGTTGAACACCACGGCCAGCGTCATCAGCTTGGCCATGCTGGCCGGCTCGAGTTGTTCGTCGGCGTTCTTCTGGAAGATCACCGTGCCGGATTCATAATCCATCAGCACCGCGAATTGAGCCTTGGTGTCGAACTCTGCCTGCGCCCATGCCGGCAAGACCATGGCGACAAGCGCGGCAATGACATAGAGCAGTTTCACGAGCCATTTCCTTGCGTCTGGTGCGGGCACGCCCCACCCAATCGTCCGCGACGCCCGAACCCGCAAATCAATAGAGAATTATGTCGCTCAGGCCAAGTTCCCGCGCCAGATCGAGTGCATCCTGGCGCGCGACGCCGGGCTTGAGACGGGTGAGGGTCAGTTGGGTGGCGGCATGGCCGTCAACGCTGACGACAGCCTCTTCCACGGCGCCGAGCACCGCGAATTTCTCGGCCAGCCTGACGGCATTGTCGCGATTGGCGTAGATGCCCAGTCCAAGCCGGATATTGCGGTGGTCGGCATCGACGCTGGCCGCCCAGTCATCGAGCGCATCGGAGCGGGTCGCCATGGCATTGACCGCCGCATGGGCGGTGTCGATACCGATATCGACCTGTTCAGGCGTCGTATCAGCATATGAGAACAAGTTATTGAAGAAATTGGTGGTCATGCCCACCAGACTGCGGCTGCTTTGCCCGGAACTTGCCACCCGGATGAGACCGGCATCGACATTGGCCGGGCCGTCATAGCTGGCCACCAGCATGCGGGTGTCGTCGCCATTGAGCGGCGCCCGGCCCACATATTCGACCTTCACATTGGCCGAGCCGCGATTGACATAGCCGAGCATGGCGGCGGCGCGGTAGCTGAGGTCGATGATGCGGCCCGAAACATAGGGGCCGCGGTCGTTGACGCGCACGATCATGGAGCGGCCATTATCGGTATTGGTGACCCGTACATAGGATGGCAATGGCAGGGTCGGATGGGCGGCGGTGATGGCATTGGCCGAGAAAATCTCGCCATTGGCGGTGCGCCGGCCATGGAAATCGGCGCCGTACCAGGAGGCCTGGCCGATAGCGTAATAGTCAGGATCCTCTTGAGGAACATAGACTTTTCCGCGCACCGTATAGGGTTTGCCGACCTGATAGCGACCACCGCCACGCGGTGGATTGGGATCGCGCGACACGCGCGGCGAGACGGCGACACCATATTCCTTGGAGGTAAAGGCGCCCCGGCTGACGCTGGGGCCGAAATTGCCCATCGTGCAGGCGGCCGCCATCGGCGCCAGCAGGGTTGCAAGGGCAATGGCTCGGACAGCGTTACGCCAGGGGGTCGTCACGGTACGCATTACTCGGCTAGACGAAATTTCGTAGTCCCATGATAGACCGGTCGCATTTTATGCAAACCTGTCGCCTCTTTTGTGGTTAGGGGAAGGTTAATGTCAGCGCATTGTTAACGCCGAGCCTGGCATTGAGCGGATAGCCTGTGCATGGCCCCGATCCAGGTGGGGCCGCTTGGGCTTGACTGATATAAAGATATCTTTATGTGATGCGGCATCAGATGCGCCCCATGCACCTGCAAAGCAGAAAGAGAGGACGGCGATGAGCCCCTCGCCCGAGAGCCCCGACAATTCCCTGCCCCAAACCGACTGGAAGAATGTGCGCGCCGCGCTGGCCAAGGCAGCGGCCGAGCGCATCCTGATCCTGGACGGCGCCATGGGCACCATGATCCAGCGGCTGGAACTCGATGAGGAGCATTTCAGGGGCGAGCGGTTCAGGGACTGGAGCCGGCCGCTCAAGGGTAATAACGACCTCCTGGTCATCACCGAGCCGCAGCAGATCGAGGACATCCACTACGCCTATTTCATGGCCGGCGCCGACATCGTGGAAACCAATACCTTTTCGGCGACCTCGGTGGCGCAGGCCGATTATGCCTGCGAAAGCGCGGTTTACGACATCAATTACCAGGGTGTGGCCGTTGCCCGCCGGGCCGCCCTGCGCGCCCAGGCGGAGGACGGCCGCCGGCGCTTCGTCGCGGGCGCCCTGGGACCGACCAACAAGACCTCGTCCATGTCCACGGATGTGGCCAATCCCGGTCATCGCTCGATTACCTTCGATGCGCTGGTCGAAGCCTATGGCGAAGCCATTCGCGGGCTGGTCGATGCCGGCGCCGACATGCTGCTGTTCGAGACGATCACCGATACGCTCAACACCAAGGCCGGGATTTTCGCGGCGCAACGCCTGTTCGCGGAACGCGGCATCGACGTGCCGATCATGATTTCGGGCACCATTACCGATTTGTCCGGCCGCACCCTTTCGGGGCAGACGCCGACCGCCTTCTGGTATTCGGTGCGCCACGCCCAGCCCTTCACCATCGGGCTCAATTGCGCGCTGGGCGCGGATCTGATGCGCGACCATATCGCCGAATTGTCCGGCGTGGCCGACACGTTCATCTGCGCCTATCCCAATGCCGGCCTGCCCAATGAAATGGGCGCCTACGACCAGACGCCCGAGCAGATGGCGGGGCAGCTCCGCGCCTTTGCCAGCGCGGGCCTGCTCAATATCGTGGGCGGCTGCTGCGGCTCGACGCCCGACCATATCCGCGCCATTGCCGAGATGGCCGCCCAATACAGCCCCCGCGAAGTGCCCAAGACCCCGCGCCGCCTGCGGCTGGCCGGGCTTGAGCCCTTCACGCTCACCAGCGACATTCCCTTCGTCAATATCGGCGAGCGCACCAATGTCACCGGCTCGGCCCGCTTCCGCAAGCTCATCAAGGCCGGCGACTATACCGCCGCGCTCGACGTGGCGCGCGACCAGGTGGCCAACGGGGCCCAGGTCATCGACATCAACATGGACGAGGGCCTTATCGACTCCAAGCAGGTGATGATCGAATTCCTCAACTTGCTGGCGGCCGAACCCGACATCGCCAAGGTGCCGCTGATGATCGACTCGTCCAAATGGGAGGTGATCGAGGCCGGCCTCAAATGCGTGCAGGGCAAGGCGCTGGTCAATTCCATCTCGCTCAAGGAAGGCGAGGAGCCGTTCATCCGCCAGGCGCGGCTGGTCAAGGCGTTCGGCGCCGCGGTGGTGGTGATGGCGTTCGACGAACAGGGCCAGGCCGATACGCGCCAGCGCAAGGTGGAAATCTGCGCCCGCGCCTACAGGATCCTCACCGAGGTGGTGGGCCTGCCGCCCGAGGATATCATCTTCGACCCCAATATCTTCGCCATCGCCACCGGCATCGAAGAGCACAATAATTACGGTGTCGATTTCATCGAGGCGATCAAGGAAATCACCGCCACCCTGCCCCATGTGCATATTTCGGGCGGCGTTTCCAACCTCTCCTTCTCGTTCCGCGGCAACGAGCCGGTGCGCGAGGCGATGCACGCCGTGTTCCTCTATTATGCCATCCAGAACGGCATGGACATGGGCATCGTCAATGCCGGGCAATTGGCGGTTTACGAGACGATCGACTCCGAATTGCGCGCAGCCTGCGAGGACGTGATCCTCAACCGCCGGGCCGATGCGACCGACCGCATGCTGGAGATCGCCGAGCGCTACAAGGGCCAGGACAGCGGCCCGGGCAAGGCCAAGGACCTGAGCTGGCGCGAATTGCCGGTGGGCGAGCGCATCAGCCACGCCCTGGTCAACGGCATCACCGAATATATCGAGGCCGATACCGAGGAAGCCCGGCAGAGTTTCGAGCGGCCGCTGCACGTCATCGAAGGGCCGTTGATGGCCGGCATGAACGTGGTGGGGGACCTGTTCGGTTCGGGCAAGATGTTCCTGCCCCAGGTGGTCAAGTCCGCCCGGGTGATGAAGCAGGCAGTCGCCTATCTGCTGCCCTTCATGGAGGCCGAGAAGGAGGCCAATGGCACCAGCGCGCGCCAGAGCGCGGGCAAGGTGCTGATGGCCACGGTCAAGGGCGACGTCCACGATATCGGCAAGAATATCGTCGGCGTGGTGCTGGCCTGCAATAATTACGAGATCATCGACCTCGGGGTGATGGTGCCGAGCCAGAAAATCCTGGAAACGGCTCGCGCCGAGAATGTCGACATCATCGGGCTTTCGGGGCTTATCACCCCCTCGCTGGACGAGATGGCGCATGTGGCCGCCGAAATGGAGCGCGAAGGCTTCGACATTCCGCTGCTGATCGGCGGGGCGACGACCAGCCGCGTGCATACGGCGGTCAAGATCCATCCGCGCTATGCGCGCGGACAGGCGGTGCATGTCAACGATGCCAGCCGCGCCGTGGGCGTCGTCTCCAACCTGCTCTCGCCCGATTCCAAAGTGCGCTTCATCGAGGAGGTGCGGGCCGATTATGCCCGCGCCGCCGCCGCCCATGAACGGGCCGAAGCCGAAAAGCGCCGCCTGCCGCTGGCGGCGGCACGCGAAAATGCCTTCAAGCCCGATTGGGCCACCTATGTCCCGCCCCGTCCCAGCTTCCTGGGCACGCGGAGTTTCCTCGACTTCGACCTGGCGGAACTGGCCGAATATATCGACTGGAGCCCTTTCTTCCAGGCCTGGGAATTGCGGGGCCGCTACCCCGCTATTCTCAGCGACGAAAAGCAGGGAGAAGCCGCGCGGGCGCTGTGGGCCGATGCCCGGAAAATGCTCGAACAGATCATCGAGGAGAAATGGTTCGCGCCCAAGGCGGTCATCGGCTTCTGGCCGGCCAATGCCGTGGGCGACGACATCAGGCTGTTTACCGGCGAGGACCGCAAGGACGAGCTGGCCATGCTCTATACGCTGCGCCAGCAGCTCACCAAGCGCGGCGACAAGCCCAATATGGCGCTGGCCGATTTCGTGTCTCCGCTCGATGGCGGCAAGCCCGATTATGTCGGGGGCTTCGTGGTGACGGCGGGCATCGAGGAAGTGGCCATCGCCGAGCGCTTCGAGCGCGCCAATGACGATTATTCGTCCATCCTGGTCAAGGCGTTGGCGGACCGCTATGCCGAGACGCTGGCCGAATTCATGCATCTCAAGGTGCGCCGGGAACTCTGGGGCTACGCGCCGGACGAAAACCTGACGGTCGACGACATCATCCTGGAAAAATATCGCGGCATCCGTCCGGCCCCGGGCTATCCGGCCCAGCCCGACCACACGGAAAAGACCACCCTCTTCCGTCTGCTCGACGCGGAAAACGCCGTGGGCGTCAAGCTGACCGAGAGCTATGCCATGTGGCCCGGCTCATCCGTGTCTGGCTTCTACCTCGCCCATCCCGACGCCTATTATTTCGGCGTCGCCAAGGTCGAGCGCGACCAGGTGATCGATTACGCGCAGCGCAAGGGCATGGCGGTGGAAGAGGTCGAACGCTGGCTGGGCTCGATCCTCAATTACATGCCGGGCGCGGTAGCGGCGGAATAGAGCGGGGCCCGGCATGGACAAAGCACCGATACCGGTGATCCTGGTGACCGAACCGCGCTCGCTCCTGCCGCTCGACAGCGGCACCGCCCTGCTGCGCCTGCCGGCCAATTCGGGCCATGGCCACGCCGATGGCGAGGTTTGCGTGGCCTGCGCGGCGCAGACCGACGTGCGGGCGCTGCTGTTCAATCTCATGGAAGAACAGAAGCGCGGCCTGCGGCCCGCTTTCCATAAAGTGGTGGTGGATGCCAGCGCCGTCGCCGACCCGGCGCAGGTCGTGGCGGCCCTCAAGGGAAAACTCCCGGCCCAGGCGCTGCGGGACCACAGCGTGGCCCGGATGTTTTATCTGGCGGGATGAGGCATGGATTGCCCGGACAAGCCGGGCAATGACGGAGGTTGGGGGAGATGGTGTTCGTAGCCTCTCGCTCACACGGCGGAGGCTGGGGGATGGTGCCCACACTTCCGTATTCGCGCTGCGCTCCCCCCGTCATCGCCCGGCTTGTCCGGGCGATCCATCCTGCCCCACGCTCGGGCCGTGAAAGGCTACGTCTTTGTGTCCGTAGCGAGGAAGGGCGGCGCTATCCAGCGGGCTGATGCATGGATTGCCCGGACGGGCAATGACGGAGGCTGGGGGATAGTCTTCGTAGCCTCGGGCTCGCATCATCCCTTCCCCCCTCATCGCCGGGCTTGTCCCGGCGATCCATCTCGTTACGACGGGGGCATCGAGCGACAGGCAGCCTATCCGAAGCGCACCAGCGGTGTGTCGGCGCGCAGGTAGAGGGGGTGCTTGGGGGAGCCGTCGGCATTGGTGCCGAAGCACCAGAGATCGATGCCGTCGGCGCGCAGGGCATCGACGATTTCATGGCCGGCCGGAGCCAGGGCCTTGTTGAGCTTGCCGTGGCAGAGAACCACCCTGGCCGCGTCGCGCGCCGTGGCGCGGATGATGGGGAGATTGGCCGGGGAAACGGCCTCCACATCGGGGGCCAGCAGCATCCTGGGATCGGTGGCGCGGTAATCGCCCACATTGCACTTGGCCATGCCGAAAAAGCCTTCGCGGCGGGCAAAGGTCCATTCCCGGGCGCAGGTGGGGTCGTCCACCGAAGCGTCGGCGGTGGAGGGGTTCATGCCGATGAACAGGATATAGCGGTCGGGAAAGCCCTCGCCGATCCAGCGGCGCATGAGCTGGCGATGGCGGGTATCGCCGCTCATCACCACGTCGCCATGGACTCCGGGGGCGAGGCGCAGCCGCACCTTGCCGCCCGGATCGTGCATCCCCTCGTTCATGCCGTCAGGTCGCTGGGCGGCACCAGTCCGTTGATGAGCGAGGCGGTGGTGATGGTATTGGCCAGCAGGCAGGCAATGGTCATCGGCCCGACCCCGCCCGGCACCGGCGTGATGGCGCCGGCCACTTCGGATGCGGCGGCATAATCCACGTCGCCCACCAGCCGCGTCTTTCCCTCGCCCTTTTCGGGCGCCGGCACGCGATTGATGCCGACATCGATGATGGTCGCGCCCGGCTTGATCCAGTCGCCCCCGATCATCAGCGGCCGGCCAACGGCGGCCACGACGATATCGGCCTGGCGGACGATGTCGGGCAGGTTCTGCGTGCGCGAATGCGCGACCGTGACGGTGCAATTGTCGCGCAGCAGCAATTGCATCATCGGCTTGCCCACGAGATTGGAGCGCCCGACGATGACCGCGTGCTTGCCGGCAAGCGACCCGAGCGTGTCGCGCAGCAGCATCAGGCACCCGAGAGGCGTGCAGGATACCGGGCCGGGCAGGCCGATCTGCACCTTGCCGACATTGGCGGGGGTGAAGCAATCCACATCCTTGGCCGGGTCGATGGCTTCGATGATCTTGTTGGGATCGATATGGTCGGGCAGCGGAAGCTGCACCAGAATGCCATGCACCGCCGGATCGGCATTGAGCCGTTGGACCAGGGCCAGCAGGTCGGCTTCGGGCGTCTCGGCGGGCAATTCGTGCTTGAAGGAATTCATGCCCACTTCGGCGGTCTGCCGGGCCTTGCTCGACACATAGACCTGGCTGGCCGGATCTTCGCCCACGATGACCACGGCGAGGCCGGGCGTGATGCCGTGATCGGCCTTGAGGCGGGCCACATGGCCGGCGATCCGACCGCGCAGGCCTTCCGCAAAATGCTTTCCGTCGATGATTTTTGCGGTCATGCCGGCCTCGTTCTGCTTGAATGGCGGCGCCGGCAGGAGCTGCCCGGCGCTCGCGCTTCGACATAAGGGATGCGTCATGATCCGTCCATTGCTTTGGCTGCCGCTGGCAGCGCTTTCACTCCACGCCCTGCCCGCCCATGCGCAGGAGGCCTCGCTGGAAAAGCAGGTGCGCAAGCTGCACCAATTGGCCGGCGGGCAGGAATGCGCGCGGCCCGAAGGCGCTTACCTGCCCGAGGACGAATATGAAAGCTGGACCTTCAGCTACCAACCCGGCTGGAGCGAGAGCGCCGACGCCGAAACGGTGACGCTGATCCGCGTCTTCTGCTTTGCCGGCGCCTATAACGTATCGCATGCCTATTATATCGAGCGCGATTTCGAGGGGCTGATGCCGCTCGCCTTCGCCGAGCCCAGCTATGACGCGGTCTATGAAGAGGGCGTGGACATCGACACCCCGCTCGAAAGCCTGACCCAGACGGGGATCGGCGCCACCACGATCCTGGTCAATTCCGATTTCGACCCCGAAACCCGCACCATCACCGCCCATGCTCTCTGGCGCGGACTTGGGGATGCCAGTTCGGACGGCACCTGGAGTTTCAAGGGCGGCCAGTTCGTGCTGACCCATTACGCGGTCGATGCCAGCTATGACGGCGAAATGAACCCGCAGGTGCTGGTCGATTACAGCCAGTGAGCCATGAAAAAACCGCCGGGCCGAGCAGCCGGGCGGTTGGAATGGGATGCGGTCCACCGCGCTGTTGAGGGCTTGGGGGACAAGCGGCGGACCGCACCCCGCTCACCGGTTTGCATGGGTCGCTTGCGTGTCCGATGAACTGCCTGAAAAGATGGGGTGCAATTGCGGCAATAAAAGTGCGGCTCACCGAAGTGTGAAGCCCGCGCGGCCGCAGCGCCGCCGCGTTGAGAAGCCGTCATGGCGGGCCTATAATCGCGCGGTGAAACAGACGCGATTCCAGACCATGACGATGGCCCGATCCGGGGCCGTCCCCAAAGGATGTCCATGACCACGCTCAGCCCGCCCCGCCTCGAAAAACAATCCTTCACCGATCCCGAGGCCGCCTGGGCCCATATCGTCCATATCTACCGGCGCAATTGCGCCTTCATCCGCACCCATCTCGACAATCTCGCCAAGGGCGTGGTGCCCGAAGGGCGGGTGCGGGCCTGCTATCCGCAGGTGGAGGTGCGCTCGACCAGCTATTCCAAGCATGAGAGCACCCTGCCCTATGGCTATCTGCACACGCCAGGGCTCTATCGCACCACGGTGACCGCGCCGGACCTGTTCAAGGGCTATCTGCAGGAGCAGTTCACCGTGCTGCTGCACAATCACGGCGGCACGATCGACGTGGGAGAATCCGACACCCCCATTCCGCTGCATTTCGCCCTGAGCCCGCGCGAGCATCTCGACGGCAGCGCGCTCAACGCGCTGGAAATCCCGCTGCGCGACATTTTCGATGCGCCGGACCTGGCCAATACCGACGACGAAATCGCCAACGGTACCTATGTGCCGCCGCGCGGCGGGCCCTACCCGCTTTCGGCCTTTACGGCGCCGCGCGTCGATTATTCGCTGTTCCGGCTCTCACACTATACCGGCACCGATGCCGATCACTTCCAGAACTTCGTGATCTTCACCAATTACCAGTTCTATATCGATGAATTCTGCCGGGTGGCGAAGGACTGGATGGCCCATGGCCACGCGCATTACCGGCGCTTCATCGAGCCGGGAAACGTCGCCACCGACAATATGCTGACCGGCGGCGGCATTACCGGCGAACCGCCCCCGCGCATGCCGCAAATGCCGGCCTATCACCTGGTGGGCGACCGGGGGCGCGGCATCACCATGGTCAATATCGGCGTCGGCCCGGCCAATGCCAAGACCATTACCGACCATATCGCGGTGCTGCGGCCCCATGCCTGGATCATGCTGGGCCATTGCGCCGGCCTGCGGAACAGCCAGGAACTGGGCGATTTCGTGCTTGCCAATGCCTATCTGCGCGAGGACCACGTGCTCGACGCCGACCTGCCGCTGACCGTGCCGGTGCCGGCCCTGGCCGAAGTGCAGGTGGCCCTGCAGCAGGCGGTGGCCGAAATCACCCAGACCGAGGGGGTGGAAACCAAGAAGATCATGCGCACCGGCACGGTGGCGACCTTCGACAACCGTAATTGGGAATTGCGCGACCAGACCGAGATCATCCGGCAATTGAGCCAGTCGCGCGCCGTGGCCCTGGACATGGAATCGGCCACCATCGCCGCCAACGGTTTCCGCTTCCGCGTGCCCTACGGCACCCTGCTCTGCGTCTCCGACAAGCCGCTGCATGGCGAGTTGAAACTGCCCGGCATGGCCTCGGATTTCTACCGCACCCAGGTTAACCGCCACTTGCAGATCGGGCTGCGCGCCATGGAAATCCTGCGCGACGAGCCGGCCGAACGGCTGCATTCGCGCAAGCTCAGAAGTTTCGCCGAAACCGCGTTCCAGTAACGGCAACGGCGCCGAAGCCCAAGCTCCGGCGCCTTTTTCATATCGGAGCGAACCTTATTCGCGGTCGATCAGCGTCTTCCAGGCCAGGCCGCCGAGGGCAGCGCCGATGAGAGGCGCGACGATGAAGAGCCAGACCTGGCCCAGGGCGCCGTTCTGGGCAAAGAGCGCGGCGGCGATGGAGCGGGCCGGATTGACCGAAGTATTGCTGACCGGAATGGAAATGAGGTGGATCAGCGTCAGCCCCAGGCCGATGGGAATGCCGGCAAAGCCCGCGGGAACCCGGGGCGAGATGGCGCCCAGGATGATGATGACGAAAAAGGCGGTGAGCACGATTTCGGCCACCAGCGCGGAAACCAGGCTGTAGCCGCCCGGCGAAAGGCTGTCATAGCCATTGGACGCAAAGCCGCCGACGACGAATCCGGTCGTGCCCGAGGCGATGACGAACAGCACCGCCGCCCCCAGGATGCCGCCGACGAGCTGGGCGATCCAGTAGGGCACGATGTCCTTGTAGGCGAAGCGTCCCGCCACGGCCAGGCCCAGCGATACGGCCGGGTTGAAATGCCCGCCCGAAATGCCCCCCACCGCATAGACCATGGTGAGCACGGTCAGGCCGAAGGCGAGGGCGACGCCGAGATAGCCGATCCCGACATCGGGCACGCCCGCCGCCAGGACCGCCGCCCCGCAACCGCCGAATACAAGCCAGAACGTGCCGAATGCTTCGGCAGACAGGCGCTTGAACATGTCTAAAACTCCCCAAGCGAATGATTCTCGCCGCAATAGTTTAGCAAGGGCGCGTTTTTCCGGTAGCGGGATTGTATTGGCCTCTCGGGGCACCGGAATTTCCGGCGACAAAAAACCCGGCCTCACGACCGGGTTTTTCATATTTGGGGCAAGGCCGGATCAGCGACCCTTGACCACCGAATAGCCGGCATAGCGCGCCGAGGAACCGAGCTGCTCTTCGATGCGGATAAGCTGGTTGTACTTGGCCAGACGGTCGGAGCGGGACAGCGAGCCGGTCTTGATCTGCCCGCAATTGAGCGCCACGGCCAGGTCGGCAATGGTCGAATCCTCGGTTTCGCCCGAGCGGTGCGACATGACCGACGTATAGCCGGCACGGTGGGCCTTATCGACGGCGTCGAGGGTTTCCGAGAGCGAACCGATCTGGTTGACCTTGACCAGGATGGAATTGGCAACGCCCATCTTGATGCCGGACACCAGGCGCTCGGTATTGGTAACGAAGAGATCGTCGCCCACGAGCTGCACCTTCTTGCCGATGGCTTCGGTCAGCGCCTTCCAGCCTTCCCAATCGTCCTCCGCCATGCCGTCTTCGATACTGATGATGGGGTAGCGCGACACCAGGTCTTCGAGGAAGCGCACATTTTCATCCGCGGAGAGCGACTTGCCCTCGCCCGCCATCTCGTAGCGGCCGTTCTTGTAATATTCGGTCGAAGCGCAATCGAGGCCGAGGAACACGTCCTCGCCCGGCTTGTAGCCGGCCTTTTCAATGGACTTCATGATGAAGCCCAGCGCGTCCTCGGCCGATTTGAGGTCCGGCGCGAAACCGCCCTCGTCGCCCACATTGGTATTATGGCCCTCGGCCGAAAGGCCCTTCTTGAGGGTATGGAAGATTTCCGAGCCGATGCGCACCGCGTCGGCAATGGACTTGGCCCCGGCCGGCAGGATCATGAATTCCTGCATGTCGATGGGATTGTCGGCATGTTCGCCGCCATTGATGATGTTCATCATCGGCACGGGCAGGACATGGGCATTGGGGCCGCCGAGATAGCGGTAAAGCGGCAGGTCGCTGGATTCGGCGGCGGCCTTGGCCACGGCCAGCGACACGCCCAGAATGGCATTGGCGCCCAGGCGCCCCTTGTTGGCGGTGCCGTCCAGCTCGATCATCATCCGGTCGATTTCGAGCTGGTCGAGCGCATCCATGCCCAGGATTTCATCGGCAATGGCGGTGTTGACGTTCTCGACCGCCTGGGTCACGCCCTTGCCGTTATAGAGGGTGCCGCCATCGCGCAGTTCGACGGCTTCATGCGCACCGGTCGAGGCTCCTGAGGGCACGGCCGCGCGGCCGAAGCTGCCATCGTCCAGCACCACATCGACCTCTACGGTGGGGTTGCCGCGGCTATCGTAAATCTGCCGGCCATTGACGTGGATGATAGAAGACATGCGTGCGTGCCCTTCCCGCTGAATTTTTGGGTGTGAGGCCTGTCTAGACGCCCCGTGTGACAGAGGAAAGAGGGGGAATGTAAAAAAGGCGCCGCGCCGGACTTGAAACGTTGCCATTTCCTCTCTGGCATCGTTTCCATCCCTGTCCTAACATGTCAGCCGCGTGCCGTTCGGCGCCGCGTTTCCCGGAGGAGCCTCATCGTGACCAAGAGCCTGATTAGACAGGTTGCCCATACCTGCATCTTCGCCCGCGACCTGGGCGCGGTGGAAGCCTTTTACCGGGAGGTGCTCGGCGTGCCGCCCAAATTCGTCTTCATGCGCGGCGAGGACAAGATCGGCTTCTATCTCGATTTCGGCGGCCGCACCTTCATCGAGGTCTTCAGGAAAGGCGAATCCCGCTTCGGGGAAACCGACCAGATCAACCATATCTGCCTTGAAACGGAAGATCTCGACGGCTTCATCGCCCATGTCCGGGCCCAGGACGTCGCCATTACCGACAAGAAGCTGGGCGCCGACGGCACCTGGCAGGCCTGGATGGCCGATCCGAGCGGGGTGAAGCTGGAAATCTTCCAATATACCGAAAACAGCATGCAATTCGGTGCGGATGGCGCGATTTGCCAGGTGAACTGGTAGGCGATGCCGGCACGGCGTCGAAGGCATTGCTGCCCCTGCGTCATTCCCGCAAACGCAGGCTTCCGCCGAAGCCCAAACGCCCCTAACAATGTGCCGTCCGAATCCCGGAGAAAACGATGGCCTACGATCCCGACAATATCTTCGCCAAGATTCTCGGCGGCGCCCTGCCCTGCCATAAAGTCTATGAGGACGAGAACGCCCTGGTGATGATGGACATCTTTCCCCAGTCGAAGGGCCATACGCTCATCATTCCGCGCGCGCCTTCGCGTAACCTGCTCGATGCCGATCCGGCCACGCTTTCGGCGGTGATGCCGCTGATCCAGAAGGTGGCCCGTGCCGCCAAGGCGGCGACCCAAGCCGATGGCGTGCGCGTCGTGCAGTTCAACGAGGCCCCAGCCGGGCAGACCGTTTTCCATCTGCATTTCCACGTCATTCCGGTCCATGAGGGCGTCCAGCTCGGCGCCCATGGCAGCGGCCGGGCCGACGACGGCGAACTCGCGGCCCTGGCCGGGGCGATCGCCGCCAATCTCTGAACCGCCAAGGCGGCGCCAGCCGCCATTTTCGCCTCGTGTTTTCCGCGACGCATCCATGACACCCACCCGACACCTTACCCTCGGCATGCTCCTCACCGGCTCGGCCGGCCTTATCGACGCCATCGGCTTTATCGAACTGGGCGGTTTCTTCACCTCGTTCATGAGCGGCAATACCACCCAGGGCGGCGCCGCCCTGGTGGAAGCAGGCTGGCCGGTGGTCCGGCTCACCTTCTCGCTGATAAGCCTGTTCTTCATCGGCAGCGTGTTCGGCACGTTGCTCGCCTTTTCCTCGCCGCGCTGGGGGCCCGCCCTGGTTAGCGCCGCCGTGGCCTGCGGAGTGGCGCTGACGCTCGGCCTCACGCTTTCGGGCTGGCCGCCCGGCCAGGCCATGCTGGTGCTTGCCGCCACGGCCGGCGCGCAGAACGTCATCCTGCCCACGCGCGGGGCCGCGCGGCTGGGCGCCACCTTCGTCACCGGCACGCTCTACAATGCCGGCCAGGACCTGGCCTTCGCCTTGCGCGGCAAGGCGCCACCCTGGCGCTGGGCCCAGCATCTGGGAGTCTGGTTCGCGCTGTTCGGCGGCGCGGCCTTGGGCGCCCTGCTCTATCGCGGCGTCGGCATCAACGCGCTGCTCGTCCCCGCCTTCATCTATACCGCCTTCGCCATCGGCCATCTTTGGGCTGCCCGCAAGGCGTAAGGGCGAAGCCGCCGGGTGTTTCGCCGAAAGCCTTTTCCTTCAATCGCAGCAAAAGGCCGGGATCGCTCCCGGCCTTTTTCGGCATCTGCCGATTTCAGTTCTTGTCCGCCGTCGCCTTGGGCTTTTTCGGCTTGGGCAGCGCCTTGGGCTTGGCCGGGCGCGGCGGCACCGCCACCAGTTCCAGCTTGGCTTCGGCGCCCTCGCCCACCACGGCAACGGTGACGGAGCCACCATTGACCAATTCGCCGAACAGGACCTGGTCAGCCAGCGGCTTCTTGATGTGCTCCTGGATCACCCGGCCCAGCGGGCGGGCGCCCATGCGCTCGTCATAGCCGCGCTCGGCCAGCCAGTCGGCGGCTTCCGGCGTCAGGTTGATGGTGACGCCCCGTTCGGCCAATTGCCCTTCGAGTTGCAGCACGAACTTTTCCACCACGCGGCGGACGATGTCGCGCGGCAGCGGCGCGAAGGAGATGATGGCGTCCAGCCGGTTGCGGAATTCGGGACTGAAGGTGCGGTTGACCGCCTCTTCATCGTCGCCCACTTCCCGCTTGCGTCCGAAGCCGATCGGCGCGCGCGCCAGTTCGGCCGCGCCGACATTGGAGGTCATGATGAGGATCACGTTGCGGAAATCGACCGATTTGCCGTTATGGTCCGTCAGCTTGCCATGGTCCATGACCTGCAACAGGATGTTGTAGAGGTCTGGATGGGCCTTTTCGATCTCGTCGAGCAGCACCACGCAATGGGGATGCTGGTCGACCCCATCGGTGAGCAGGCCGCCCTGGTCGAAGCCGACATAGCCCGGCGGCGCGCCGATCAGGCGGCTCACCGTGTGGCGCTCCATATATTCGGACATGTCGAAACGCAGCAATTCCACGCCCAGCGTGTCGGCCAATTGCTTGGCCACCTCGGTCTTGCCCACGCCGGTGGGGCCGGTGAAGAGATAGGAGCCGATGGGCTTTTCCGGCTCGCGCAGGCCGGCCCGGGCCAGCTTGATGGCCGAGGAAAGCGCGGTGATCGCCGCATCCTGGCCGAACACCACCGTCTTGAGGCTCTGTTCCAGCCCCGAAAGCAGTTCGGCGTCGGACTTGCTGACTGATTTGGGCGGAATCCGCGCAATCGAGGCGATGGTCGTCTCGATGTCCTCGACCCCGATGGTCTTCTTGCGCTGGTCCTCGGGCAGCAGCATCTGGCTGGCGCCGGTCTCGTCGATCACGTCGATGGCCTTGTCGGGCAATTTCCGGTCGGTGATGTAGCGCGCGCTCAGTTCCACGGCAGCCTTGAGGGCGTCGTCCGTGTACTTGATCTTGTGGAAGTCCTCGAAATAGGGCCGCAGGCCCTTCACGATCTCGATGGCGTCCGGAACGCTCGGCTCGTTGACGTCGATCTTCTGGAAACGGCGCACCAGGGCACGGTCCTTCTCGAAGAATTGCCGGTATTCCTTGTAGGTGGTCGAGCCGATGCAGCGGATCGCCCCGCTCGCCAAAGCCGGCTTGAGCAGGTTGGAGGCATCGAGCGCGCCCCCGGAGGTGGCGCCGGCGCCGATCATGGTGTGGATTTCATCGATGAAGAGCACCGCATTGGGCATCTTCTCGAGTTCCTTCATCACCGCCTTCAGCCGTTCCTCGAAATCGCCGCGATAGCGCGTGCCGGCCAGGAGCGACCCCATGTCGAGCGCATAGATCACCGCGTCCTTGAGCACTTCGGGCACCTCGCCCTCGACGATCTTGCGCGCCAGGCCCTCGGCGATGGCGGTCTTGCCCACGCCGGCATCGCCGACATAGATCGGGTTGTTCTTGGAGCGCCGGCACAGCACCTGGATGGTGCGGCGCAATTCCGGATCGCGCCCGATCAGCGGGTCGATCTTGCCGGCCTTGGCCTTGTCGTTGAGATTGACGCAGAAATCGGCCAGGGCCGAGCTTTTCTTGCCGTCCGGGCCGCCTTCGGGCCCGTTCTCGCCATCCTCGGCGCCGCGCACCTTGCGCTCCTCGCTGGGGCCGGACTTGGTGATGCCGTGGGAAATGAAATTGACCGCGTCGAGCCGGCTCATGTCCTGCTGTTCGAGGAAATAGGCGGCGTGGCTTTCGCGCTCCGCGAAGATCGCCACCAGCACATTGGCGCCGGTCACTTCCTCGCGGCCGGAGGACTGGACGTGAATGACGGCGCGCTGGATGACGCGCTGGAACGCCGCCGTGGGGCGCGCGTCCTGCCCGCCGGACACGATCAGGCTGTCCAGTTCCTCGTTGATGAAATCTTCCAGATCGCTCTTGAGCGCGTCGATATCGACATCGCAGCCGTTGAGGACGGCGATCGTCTCGCGGTCGTCGGTCAGCGCCAGCAGCAGGTGCTCGAGGGTGGCGAACTCGTGGTTGCGCTCCCGGGCCAGGTTCATCGCCTGGTGCAGGGCCTTTTCCAGTCCGCGGGAAAATGAGGGCATATGATGTTCCTATTGCTTTTCCATCACGCATTGCAGCGGATGCTGGTTCTTGCGTGCCGTATCCATCACGCGGGTCACCTTGGTCTCGGCCACCTCGTATGGATAGACGCCGCACTCACCCACCCCCTTCTGGTGTACGTGCAGCATGATGCGCATGGCGTCTTCGCGTGACTTGTTGAACACGTCCTGCAGCACCAGAACGACGAATTCCATCGGCGTGTAGTCGTCGTTGAGCAGCAGAACCCGGTAAAGGCTCGGCCGCTTGGTCCTGGGACGCGTCCTGGTCACCGTCCCGGTTTCAAAATTGGCATCGTCCCCGCCCTGGCGGCCGCCCTCGTCGTCCTTGGGCCCGGCACGATGGGGCAAGGCCCGGCGCGGCTGGGGCATCAGTTCGGAGAGCGGCGAAAAGGGTGTGTGGGTCATGGCGGTCGCACTGTCGCGGAGGAAAACGAAGCAGCTTGGTTGGACCCATTATGTAGGCAAAATCGGCCCGGTGTTAAGGGCCATCCCATCTCGAAATGGTGAGCGCGCCCAAAGCCCGGCAAAACCGGCCTTCCGCGGCACCCCTCACCGGCCCGGCGTGACCCGAAAGCACCATCGGCGACAAATCGGTCGCATTTTACGGAATGGTAACGGCGGCGGGCTAGTTTCGCCGAAGGCCGGATTTTCCGGGGTTTGGGGACAACCCGGGAAAACGGCTGCGTCAAACGAGTTGCGTACGGATGCAGAAGCATCCGAGTAAGGTATTGGAGTACCGGGTGATTTCCCTGGCGAAGACCCCCTGGCGCGTTGCGTTTTTCCGCGCCGCCGCTGCCGTCCTGGTTGCCCTCGCCGTCAGCATGTCCGCTGTCGCGCAAACGCAGGCCATTGAAAACCTTCGGAAATATGCCGGTATCGTGGTCGATGCCAAATCCGGCAAGGTCCTTTACGAGGACCATGCGGATTCCCGGCGCTATCCGGCTTCCGTCACCAAGGTGATGACGCTCTATATCCTGTTCCAGGAATTGAGCGCGGGAAATATCAGCCTCTCCACCAAGATGCCGGTGTCCCGCCATGCCGCCGCCGCCGTCCCCACCAAGCTGGGCCTCAAGGCCGGTTCGACCATTTCGGTGGAAGACGCCATTGAATCGCTGGTGACCCTGTCGGCCAACGACATGGCCCGCGTCATCGCCGAATATATTTCGGGCAGCGAGTCGAAATTCGCCGAGCGCATGACCGCGACCGCGCGGGCCATGGGCATGAGCCATACCACCTATCGCAATGCTTCGGGCCTGCCCGATGGCGGCCAGCTCACCACGGTGCGCGACCAGGCGATCCTGGGCATCGCCATCTACCAGCACTTCCCGCAATATTACGAATATTTCCAGACCAAGGCCTTCAAGTATAACGGCCGCACCTATGGCAACCACAATCGCGTCCTGGGCTATATGGGCGTCGTGGACGGCATCAAGACCGGCTATATCAACGCCGCCGGCTCCAACCTGCTGACCGCCGCGCGCGGCAATAACCGCCACATCGTCGTCGTCGCCTTCGGCTTCAATTCCGCCGCCGCGCGCGACGAGAAGGTCCGCCAGCTCGTGCGCACCTATTTCGAGAAGGGCCGCCGCGGCGACTACCTGCAGACGGCCATGGTGCCGCGCCCGGGCCGTCAGGGCAATGTGCAGGTCGCCGTGGCCCAGCCGGCCCGGCCCGTTTTCGTCATGCCCATGCCGCTGCCTGGCTTCCGCCTGGCCGAACTGGCCGCGCGGAATGGCGCCCAGCCGCAGCCGCAGGTGGCCCTTGCCAGCCTGGCGCCGATGCCGCTGCCGCCGCCCACCGACCTGGGCATGGAGCCGGCGGTACAGGCCGCCACCAACCTGGCCGCGCCGACCCAGGCACCCGAGCCGGCCTATCCCAGCCAGGACATTATCGGCGCCTGGCTGAGCGAAACCTACAATCTGGGTGCGCCGCCGGCCGCCCTGGGGCAAACCGCCCCCTCCACCCCGCTCATGCCGCCCGCCAGCGTCGATGGCGGCGCGGGCCAGCCGGTGGACCTGCTCACCAGCGGCTCGGTCCGTACCGCCAATGCGGCCGTGCCGGCCGGCACCTGGATCGTGCAGGTCGGGGCCGGCCCTTCGGAAGACAGCGCCCGCGCCATGCTTTCGGATGCGGCCTCCAAAGTCGGGGGGCTGGGCGATTTCCGCTCCTATGTCGAGCGTTTCGAGACGAACGGCCAGACCTTCTATCGCGCCCGCTTCATCGGGTTCGGCGACCGTGACGATGCCACGGCCATGTGCAACCGGCTCAAGGACAGCAACATGGCGTGCCTGGCCATGCAGGGTTGAGGCGAAAAAACGAACCGGCACGGCGGGACAATCGCCGGCCATCCTGGGGAAGCCCGATTGGTGCCTGTGTGTGGAGTAGCCCAATGAGCGAACGGAATGCCCTTATTGAACTGGCCGGATTCATCGGCCGGTCCCCCCTCGCCTCACCCGACATGAGCGCGCGCAACAAGGCGCTGAACGGCATGACGGAGCGCATGCTGCCCCGCCAGCGGCGCTCGGTTTCGGACCTTTTGGGCGTGGTGATGACCCTCTCGGCCCGTACCCGCCGCATGGTGCAGGACCCGGTCAATGTCGAGATCGACGTCTTCTCTCCCGGTGGCCAACGCGCCATCCGCATGTTGTTCGGCCAGCACTGAAACCCGGCCTCCCGACCCGCCGCCGCGCTGTCATTCCCGCAGTCGCGGGAATGACTCGGTGAAAGGGCTGTGAAACGCCCTACACCAGCGCCACGATTTCCCGCCGCCGCCAGACGAACAGGTAGAGCGCCGCCTGCAACAGCATCATCACGGTGAAGCTGGTGGCATAGGCCACCCAGATGCCGGTGAGCCCGAGCGATGTCTGGCTCAACCATATGGCGCCGGGCAATTCGACCAGGAGAATGCAGGCCAGGGAAATGGCCATGGGCCAATAGACCATGCCGCTGGCCCGCATCATGCCGGAAAACACCACGCCCCAACCGAAGGGGATGATGGCCCAGAGCACCACATAGAGCAGGTGCTCGGTCAGATCGACCACGGCCGGATCGGTGATGAACAGGGCCACCAGGCTCTGGCTGAAGAGATAGGCCAGCAGCACCAGCACCCCGGTGATGATGAGATTGAGCATCAGGCCGGTGCGGGTGATGCGCGAAAGCTGATCCATCTGCCGCGCGCCGATGGCCTGGGCGCCGAAGATCGACGCGGCGATGCCGATCGACATGGCCGGGAACTGCACGTAATTCAGCACCTGGTTGAGCGCGCCGTAAGCGGCGGTGGCGTCCGAGCCGAAGCGGTTGACGAGCCCGACCACCACGATGCCGGACACCGAAGCCACCACCATTTGCAGTCCCGCCGGCACGCCGAGCTTGAGGATGAGCCGCAGCAGGGCGAAGTCGGGCTTGAGATTGCGAATCAGCGCGGCGTCGGGCGCCAGCGGCATATTGCGGGCCCGCATGTAGAAGAACAGGAAGACCAGCACCACGACGAAGCCGGCGATGAAAGCCACGGCGGCGGCATTGACGCCCATTTGCGGCAGGCCCCACCAGCCCTGGATCAGGGCCGGGGTCAGCACCACGCCGACGATCATGGACAGGATCAGCGAGAAGAGCGGCGTCACGGTATCGCCCACGCCGCGCAGGATCGAGGTGACGACGAGGAAAACGAAAAAGCCGGGCATGCCGATGAACATGATCCGGCCATAGCCGATCGCCGTCAGGCGGATGTCCTCGGGCGCGCCGAGCACCGACATGATCTGCTCGATCCAGATACCGCCGAGCACGGCCACCACGCAGCCCAGGATGAACGCGGAGGTGATGGTGGTGCCGGTCACCTGCTTGACCCGCTCGATATTGCGCGCGCCCCAGGCCTGGCCGATCAGGATGGTCGAGCCCGCCGAGAGCCCGATGATGAAGCTGATGAGGAAGAACAGGATCGGGAAGAAGGTGGCGAGCGAGGCCAGGGCGTCCACCCCGATCATCTGCCCGATAAAAATGGAATTGAACGTGCCGGACAGGGCCTGAAGGATATTCGAGGCCATGAGCGGTATGAGGAAAATGCTGAACCGCTGCCAAAGCGGCCTGGTATTGGGTTGCATGAGGAACCTCTGCGCAAGCGTGTTGTCGGCGATCCTGGGCACGCCCCGGCAAAAAACTTTTCGGGGACCTGTTCGCGGCTCGAAAAAGGAGCCGCCGGCTGGACGGGCGCGAGAGGCAGGCAAGACCGCGGGCAGGTCCTTTACGCTCGCGCGATTGTCCCGTCAACGCACAAGCCCGCTGCGGCGATCCCCCTATTCAGAACGCAGATGGCGGCCATCACCACTAATCATGGCCAGGCCCGGACAGAGGTGATGCAAGCAGGCTTTTCTCCAGCTATGCAAGGGTCATGGATAGCCTCGCCCAACCTCGTCTTGCCGATCAGTTCCTCGCCGGAGCGCGCGCTTGCGTGCCGGTTGCCATTTCGGTGGCGGCCTATGGCCTGGTCTGGGGCATGCTGGCCCGCGGCGCCGGCCTCAGCCCGCTCGAAGTGGTGTTGATGAGCGGCCTGGTCTTTGCCGGTTCGGCCCAGTTCGTCGCCCTCGACCAATGGAGCGCCGTGCCGGCCCTGCTGCCCATCGGCCCGCTTATCCTTGCCGCCCTGATCGTCAACCTGCGCTACCTGCTGTTGACCGCGACGCTGCGTCCGCTGTTTCCGCCGGGCAGGATCGGCTGGCGCGCCATCAGCATGTATCTGGTGACCGACGAGAACTGGGCCATGACCGTCGGCGCCATGGCGCGCGGCCAAGGCAGCGTCGCCTTCCTGATGGGCGGCGGCGTTCTCGCCTTCTGTTCCTGGATGACGATGAACCTGGTGGGTTACGGCCTTGGCTCGGCCATCGACGATCCGTCGCGCTGGGGACTCGACTTCGCCTTCACCGCGACCTTCCTGGCGCTGCTCCTGGGCATGTGGAAAGGGCGCGGCGACATCGTGCCCTGGTGCGTGGCGGCGCTGGTGGCCATCGCCACCGCCCATTTCGTCACGGGAAGCTGGCATATTCTCGCCGGCGGCCTGGTCGGCAGCCTTGCGGGCGCCCTCATGGAATGGAGGCGACAGCATGCAGACCAGCCCTGAGGCGCTTGCCGCCATTGTCGGCATGGCGCTGGTTACCATCGCCATCAAGGTCGGGGGCCTGCTGCTGGCCGGCCAATTGCCGCGGAAAGGCTTCGCCGCCGCCTGGCTGCGCCATATCCCCGGGGCGGTGCTGGCGGCGCTGGTCGCCCCTGCCCTGGTCACCGGGAGCCTCGCGGACGTGCTTGCCGCCCTGGCGACCGGCGCCATTTTCCTGGTTTCGCGCAACCTCTTTGCCGCCATGGCCGGCGGCGTCGCCGCTATCTATGTCCTGCGCCTCTGGCTGGGCGCGTAAACGGCGGCAATGAAGAGAAAAATGGTGCCCCCCGCGAGACTCGAACTCGCACGCCTTGCGGCGGAGGATTTTGAGTCCTCTGCGTCTACCATTCCGCCAGAGGGGCATCCGGAGCGCTGCCTAGCATCGGTCCCGGCATTGCTCAAGCGCTATTCTCGGCCGCGCGCAAATTGGCATGGCGCCGGAACGGCGAAACGCTCCTAGAGCAGGCTTTCCGGCGCCTCCAGGCGAGGATCGAGATAGGTACCGTTGCCGGAAGGCTGGGTGACGATGCCGCCGCCATATTGCTGCTGCATCATCTGCTCGCGCTGGATGGCATCGAAGGCGTTGACGTCCACGCCGATCACCGAGGTCATGAGATTGGGGCCGGTGCCCGGCTTGAACGCCTCCTGGATGGCGGCCTCGCCCTCGAAGGCCTTGGCCCCGGTGCTGGGATTGATCCAGGCCGTGGTCATGCCGGAGGGCACGTTGAACGGCGTGGGCGGCTTGCCCTGCATGGCCTTGGCCATGAAATCGGTGAAGATCGGCACGGCCAGCCCGCCACCGGTCGCGGCCGAACCCATCGAGCGCGGCGTATCGTAGCCGATATAGACGCCGACCGTCAGCTCGGGCGTGAAGCCGACGAACCAGGCATCCTTGTAATCGTTGGTGGTGCCGGTCTTGCCCGCAACCGGCCGGTTGAGCGCCCGCGCCGCCGTGCCGGTGCCGCGTTGCACCACCCCTTCGAGCATCGAGGTGATCTGGTAGGCGGTCATCGGATCGAGCACCTGCTGGCGATTGTCGACAATGCGCGGCTCGCCCTGGTTGTGCCAGTCCTGGGCCGCGCAGCCTTCGCAGATGCGCTGGTCGTGCCGATAGACGGTGGCGCCATAGCGATCCTGGATGCGGTCGATCAGCGTGGGCACGATGCGCCTGCCGCCATTGGCGATGGTCGCATAGGCCGAAGTCAGCCGCAGATTGGTGGTTTCGCCCGCCCCCAGGGCCATGGCCAGCACCGGTTGCATGTCGTCGTAAATGCCGAACATCTCGGCATAATCGGCAATGAGCGGCATGCCGATATCGCGCGCCAGCCGCACCGTCATGACATTGCGGCTGCGCTCGATGCCCCGGCGCAGGGTCTGGGGCCCGTAAAATTCCTGGGCGTAGTTTTCCGGCCGCCAGACCGAGCCGTCGGCATTGCGGATTTCCACCGGCGCATCGAGAATCACCGAGGCGGGCGTGTAACCGTTGTCGAGCGCCGCCGCATAAACGAAGGGCTTGAAGGCCGAGCCGGGCTGGCGCAGCGCCTGGGTGGCGCGGTTGAATTCGGATTCGGCAAAGGAGAAGCCCCCCACCATGGCCAGGACGCGGCCGGTGCGCGGGTCCATGGCCACCAGCGAGCCCTCGATTTCCGGCACCTGTTCGAGCGTATAGACGCCCTCCTTGTCCGCGACAGGGGAAACATAGACCACATCTCCCACTTTAAGGATTTGCTGGAGTGGTTTGGAAACCCACTTGATTTCCGGACCAGAAAGCGTACCCGTCACTCGCTCGGCGACCAGCGCACCGTCGACGTCGCGGTCCGGCCGGAGACCGATCGCGGCGCTGTTATTGCCCATGTCCAGCACCACGGCGAGCTGCCATTCGGGCACGTCGCTGAGCGGCTTGATCGCCGATACGGCGGTGCCCCAATCCTCGCCGATCTCGACGCTGGCCACGGGGCCGCGAAAGCCGCGCCGGTGGTCGTAATCGATCAGCCCGTCCATCAGCGCCCGGCGGGCATATTCCTGCAGGCGCGGCTCGAGCGTGGTGCGCACCGAAAGGCCGCCGCCATAAAGCTGGTCCTCGCCGTAGAGGCTGGCCAGTTCGCGGCGCACCTCCTCGGTGAAATATTCGGCCGAATAAAGCTGGCTGCCGGCGGCGCGCGGAATGACGTTGAGCGGCTCCTGCCTGGCTCGGGCGCCGTCCTCGGCCGTCACATAACCGTTCTCGACCATGCGGTCGATCACCCAGTTGCGCCGCTCCATGGCGGCCTGGGGCCGGCGGAACGGATGGTAATTGTTCGGCCCCTTGGGCAGCGCGGCGAGATAGGCGGCCTCGGCGATATCGAGTTCGTAGAGCGCCTTGTCGAAATAATTGAGCGCCGCCGCCGCCACGCCATAGGAATTGAGGCCGAGGAAAATCTCGTTGAGGTAAAGTTCGAGGATCTTGTCCTTTGAAAAGGCGGATTCGATGCGCAGCGCCAGCACCGCTTCCTGGATTTTCCGGTCCCAGGTCTGCTCCGAGGTCAGAAGGAAATTCTTGGCCACCTGCTGGGTGATGCTCGAACCGCCGCCCTGGATGGCATTATTGCCCTCCATCCGCGCCAGCAGGTTGTCGCGCAGCGCGCGCATCACGCCGTCGATGGCGATGCCGTTATGGCGATAGAAATCCTTGTCCTCGGCCGAGAGAAAGGCATCGATGACCAGCGGCGGCACGGTTTCGATCGGCTGGAACAGCCGCCGCTCGCGCGCATATTCGGCCAATAGGGTGCCGTCCGCCGCGTGGACCCTGGTGGTGATGGGCGGCTGGTAATCCTTGAGCACGGTGTAATCGGGCAATTGCGCCGTGACATTGGCAAGGTAGATGGCCCCGACCACGACGCCGGCCAGCGCCATGAACATGCCGAACCCGAAAAGCCAGCCGAGCAGTCGAAACATTCAGGTACAAGCTCCCCGGCACCGGCCGGCCCGGTGCAAGCCATGACAGGTTTGCCTCGGCCCGATCATTCCGCCTTCTCCAGGCTGTCGAAATAGGTGGATATGCCCCGCGCTATGGCTTCGGCCGTGCGGTTCTGCCAGTCGGTTTCGACTAGGTTGGCCATGTCCCGCGCATTGGAGAGGAAGCCCAGCTCGATCAGCACCGAGGGCACGTCCGGCGCCTGGAGCACGAAAAAATCGGCCTGGCGCACGGGAAAGCGGCGCAGCGCAACGCTGGGTTCGAGCTGATGCACGATGGACTGAGCGGCCAGGAACGACTGCACCCGCATTTCGCGCCGCATCAGGTCGACCAGGATATCCACCACTTCCGGGGCCATTTGCGGCATGGCGAAGCCGGCGATCACGTCGGACTTGTTCTCGTTGTCGGCCAGCACCTTATCGAGCACGTCGGTGGCGTTTTCGTCGCGCGTATAGACGCTGGCGCCGCGAATCTCGGGCTGCTGGAAACTGTCGGCATGGATGGAGATGAAGAGATTGGCCTTGTTGGCCCGGGCCAGGGCCACCCGCTCCTCCAGCCTGAGATAGCGGTCGTCCTCGCGGGTCAGCGCCACGTCGAACCGGCCCGAGGCGACCAGCAATTGCTGGAGTTTCAGGGCGAAGGCCAGGACGATGTCCTTTTCCTGCACGCCGTCGGGCGCCTCGGCGCCGCCATCGATACCGCCATGGCCGGGATCGATCACCACCAGCGGGCGCGTGGCGATGGGCAGTTCCGAACCGCCGGCCGGCGTCGATTGCGCATTGGCCGCCTCCCGATTGGCCGACGCGGCCGCGTCGCGCTCCACATTGGCGGCGAATTCTTCCGTCGTGGCCGGAATGACATCCACGACCAGCCGCGCCGGCTGGTCCTCGAAGGCATCGAGCACATAGGCCTGCTGCACCTGCGCGGGCTGGGAAAGCGTGAGGATGGTGCGCACCCGGTCGGGCGCCGCCTGTTCGATCGTATAGGCGGAAACCAGTCCCTCGCCCGCCGGCGCGCCCTGCGGTTCGGGAACGGTGAACGTGCCGGCCCGCACGTCGATGGCAAGACGGTTGGGCTCGGCCAGGGAAACGAAGGCGAATTCGGTCTTCGCGGCTAGGTCCACCACCAGCCGCGCCCGCTCGGGCGTCGAGGAGACGCGCGCATCCATCACATTGGGCAGGGCCTGCGGCGCGACCGGCGCGGCCTCCTGCGCCAATACGGGCATCACGAGGACGAACACCGCGAACAACGCGGCGGCGAGGGGTTTTGGCAATCCTGGGAGCAAACGCGACCGGTCCCGACATGAATGACGATGGCAGCCTATCGCATGGCGACGATTCTGCCGACTTTGTGGCCTTATGCGATGATTTGCGGCTCCGCGCCAAGAAAGACGCCTTCACATTGCCGCGGTCGGGCCCCAAATGACTTTCCTGTTGCCAATTTTGCGCAACATCCCTACACGCTAAAAGGGAAGGCGCGTGTGTCGCTTGGCCATTTGCGAGTCTGTCATGAAGGATGGAGCGCGGCGCCATGCGGCAGGCCGGACGGGCACATCGGTGCCGCCGGTCCGGTTCGGAAGCGGCGTTTCAGCGCCTCGATGACGAATTTCGGCTCATTCGGGCCGGACGGTGGCGCGCCAAAAGCCTGCCACCCAATAGGAAGAGGTCATATGGCCCGCAGGCGGACAGAACGCGATGCGATCGAGATTACCGATTGCCGCTTTGCTTCGCCGCATCCCGTGGTCATGACCGGATATGCCGGTGCGCAGAACGTGAGAGGTTCGCGCCCAAGTTCACTCAAACAATTCGCCCCGCGATGCGCCCTGGAGAAAGTACCGGTTCGCCGGCCGCCTCCTGTCGGCGCGCGGGTGCGTGGAGTTCATTATGGCGACCAAGAGAATGCTGGTGGATGCCATCCACCCGGAAGAAACACGGATTGTCGTTACCGCAGGTAACCGGCTGGAGGAATTCGACTTTGAATCGGCGTCCCGCCGCCAATTGCGGGGCAATATCTACCTGGCGAAGGTCACGCGGGTCGAACCCAGCCTGCAGGCGGCTTTCGTCGAATATGGCGGCAACCGTCACGGGTTCCTCGCCTTCAGCGAAATCCATCCCGATTATTACCAGATCCCGGTGGCCGACCGCGAAGCGCTGCTGCGCGACGAGGAGCACGAGGACGATCATCACGACGATGCCGACGAGCACGTTTCCCTGCCCGAAGGCGTGAGCGAGCCCGATGCGGATGTCGATCCGCAGGAGCCGGGCGACGCCAGCCATATCGAACAGGCTCCGGCCAATAGCGAGCCGGTCGAATCGATCGGTGGCGCGGATGCGCTCGAGGAAGTGCCGGAGCGCCGCCGCTCCAGCCAGCAGCGCCGCCATCAGTACAAGATCCAGGAAGTCATCAAGCGCCGCCAGGTCATGCTGGTGCAGGTGGTCAAGGAAGAGCGCGGCAACAAGGGCGCGGCCCTCACCACCTATCTCTCGCTGGCCGGCCGCTATTCGGTGCTGATGCCCAATACGGCGCGCGGTGGCGGCATTTCGCGGAAAATCACCAATGCCGCCGACCGCAAGCGTTTGAAGGAAATCACGGCCGATCTCGACGTGCCGCAGGGCATGGGCGTCATCCTGCGCACCGCCGGGGCCAGCCGCACCAAGGCCGAGGTCAAGCGCGATTTTGAATATCTGATGCGCCTGTGGGAGAGCGTGCGCACGCTGACCCTGGAAAGCCAGGCGCCATGCCTGGTCTATGAGGAAGGCTCGCTCATCAAGCGCACCATCCGCGACCTCTACAACAAGGATATCGATGAAGTCCTGGTGGCGGGCGAGAATGCCTACCGCGAGGCCAAGGACTTCATGAAGATGATTATGCCGTCCCACGCCAAGAACGTGAAACCGTTCGGCGAGGAGCAGCCGCTCTTTTCCAAATATAGTGTCGAGACGCAGCTCGACCAGATGTTCTCGCCGGTCGTGACCCTGCCTTCGGGCGGCTATCTGGTCATCAATCCCACCGAGGCGCTGGTTTCCATCGACGTCAATTCGGGCCGCTCCACCAAGGAGCACAATATCGAGGACACCGCCCTCCAGACCAACCTGGAGGCGGCCGAGGAAGTGGCGCGCCAGCTTCGCCTGCGCGACCTTGCCGGCCTCATCGTCATCGACTTCATCGACATGATGGAGAACCGCTCCAACCGGGCGGTGGAGCGCAAGCTCAAGGATTGCCTCAAGGACGATCGCGCCCGCATTCAGGTGGGCCGCATCTCCCATTTCGGCCTCATGGAAATGAGCCGCCAGCGCATCCGCTTCGGCGTCGTCGAAAGCTCGACCCACAAATGCCCAGTCTGCGAGGGCACCGGCCTGGTGCGCTCCACCGAGAGCCTGGCGTTGATGATTATGCGCCATATCGAGGATCATGTGCTGCGCAAGCAGGGCCAGTCGATCAATGTGCGCGTGCCCACGGAGGTCGCGCTCTACATCCTCAATTACAAGCGCGACACGCTCTCCAACCTGGAAGCGCGCAACGCGCTCTCCATCACCATTACCGCCGACAGCAAGCTGACCGGCCACCAATTCGCCATCGAGAAAGGCGAAACGCGGGTTTCGGCCTATGCGGACCAGCGGGCGGCCGCCCATGTGCGCGTCGATAGCGCCGTCATCGAGGATGCCGTCGAAGACGAGGCCGAGGACGACGAGGCCGAAGCACAGGGCGGCGACAGCGAGGGCGAGAATGGCGGCAATGGCCGCCGGCGCCGGCGCCGGCGGCGTCGCAATGGCAGCGAGCGCAATGAGGATCGCGCGATCCAGCCGGCGGCCGATGGCGAGCCCGACGAGGCGGCGCAGGCCGCCACCGAGGGCGAGGACGACGACAATGCCGGGCACGATGCGGCCGAGGCCGATGGCGAGCCCCGCCGCCGCCGGCGCCGTGGCCGCCGTGGCGGACGCCGCAATCGCCGGGATCAGGAGGCAGAGGGCACGCAGGACGACAGCATCGCAGCCGTCGAAGCGCCCGAGGATGCCGTGGTCGAGCATGTCGCCGTGACGGAAGATTCCGCGCCGGACGCCGTTTCCGAGGCTCAGCCCGAAGCGGCGGAAGAGGAAAAGCCGGCCAAGCCCAAGCGCACCCGGCGCAAGAAGGTTACGGAAACCGAGGAATCGGCGCCTGCCGAAACCGCTCCGGTGGAAGCGGCGCCCGAGCCGGCGGCCGAGGAAAAGCCCAAGCGCAAGCCGCGGGCCCGCAAGCCCAAGGCGGCGACCGAGGAGGCCGCGCCCGCAGCGGCCGTCGCCGAGGCGGCCTCTACTCCGGCCGAGCCGGTCGATGAGGCTCGGGCGGAAACGCCGGCCCGTCCGCGCCGCGCCCGCAAGGATTTGCCGCCCGAAGGCGTCGTCGTCACCTCCAGCGCCGCCCCCGAGGCGGTGGAGGAAAAGCCCGAGGACGAACCCGAAAAGAAGAAGAAGGTCGGCTGGTGGCAGCGCCGGCTCGGCCTGGGCTAGAATAGGATAAAGGGCGACCTTCGGGCCGCCCTTTTCTATGCCGCGGGACGGTAGCGGAACACCAGGTCTTCCGGGTCCTGTTTGGGCGCCTCCGGGTCGAGCCTGCCGCCAAGGCGTTCGGCGACGCGCCGCGAGGCGGCATTATGCGGGTCGACATAGCTTACCAGCGTGGGCAGTCCCAGGACGCCGAAGGCCCAGTCCCGCAGGGCGGCAGCCGCTTCGCTGGCAAAGCCCTGCCCCTCGAAGCCGTCATAGAGCAGCCAGCCCAGTTCCTTTTCGGGAAAAAGCGGGCCGTGATTGAGTCCCACCTGCCCCACGCATTGCCCGCTTGCCGCTATCTCGATCATCAACGCGCCATGGCCGAAAAGCGGCCACATCGCCAGGTCGCTGGCGAACATGCCCCAGGCGGCCCGAATATCGAAAGGGCCGCCCATATGGATGGCGCGCGGCGATGCCATCAGCGCGGCATAGGCCGGAAAGTCGGCGAAGACGGGTGCCCGCAGGGTGAGGCGCGCCGTATGCAGGGTGGGAATCGCCGTCATGGCTCAGCCGCCCGCGGCAAGGAAAAGCCGCAGCCGATCCAGCGCTGCTTCCATGGTCCGGGGCGTTCCGGCATAGCTGAAGCGCACGAAACCATGGCCGTCGGTGCGGTCGAAATCGACGCCCGGGGTCGCGGCGACACCGGCCTTGTCCAGCATGGTTTCGCAGAAGGCCATGGAATCGTTGGAAAACCGCCCGATCCCGGCATAGGCGTAAAAAGCGCCGTCACCCGATGTCGGCAGGTCGAAGCCGAGCGCGCGCAGCCCTTGCGTCAGTACCGCGCGATTGGCGGCATAGACGGCCTTCTGCGCTTCGGCGTAATCGCGCTCGCCCAGGGCCGCCGTCGCGGCCACCTGGCTCAGGGTCGGGGCCGAGATGAACAGGTTCTGTTGCAGGATTTCGGCTCGGCGCACCAGGGGCTCGGGCAGCACCATCCAGCCGATGCGCCAGCCGGTCATGCAATAATATTTGGAGAAGCTGTTGATGATTATCGCGTCGTCGGTCAGTTCCAGCGCGCTGACCGATGGGCCGCGATAATCGAGGCCGTGATAGATTTCGTCGGAAATGAGGGTGACGCCCAGCCGCGCGCACGTCTCCACGATGTCGGCCAGCCCGGCCCGGTCCAGGGCCGCGCCGGTCGGATTGGCCGGGCTGGCGAACAGCAATCCCTCGAAAGGCTGCTGCTTGTGGGCCGCCGCAATATCGGCTCCGGTCAGGCGCCAGCCATTGGCGGCGCGCACCGGAATTTCGGCCACGCCGAAGCCCAGGCCCAGAAGCGTATTCACATAGGCCGGATAGCCCGGCCGGGTAATGGCGATGCGCGCGCCGGGCCGGAAAGCGGTATGAAAGGCGAGGATGAACCCGGCCGACGAGCCCATCGTCGCCAGGATGCGGTCGGGATCGACCGAGACGCCATGCTGGTCGTCATAATAGCGCGCCAGCCCCTCGCGCAGTTCGGTGAGCCCCTTGGCATTGGTATAGCCCTGGGGCGCCGGCAGCGCCGCGGCGACCGCCGCGATGACGCGCGGCGCCGGCGGCTGGCCCGGTTCCCCCACCTCGAGGTGGCAGATCGTGCGGCCCTCCGCCTCGAGCGCCCTGGCGCGCTTGAGAATGTCCATGGCATAAAACGGCATCAGGCCGTCGGGCGTGGTCTGGGTCATGCTGCACTCCGCGTCTGTTCCGGACCTAGCCGCATGCGGCGCGCTTCTCAACTACAATTGATATGCCGCGAAACCGCTTGTGCATTGGTGGGTGCTAGTTTCGCCCCGGGCTGCTACAAGGCGGCCGGAACGATTATTGGAGCCGCAGATGAACCGCCTCGCCCTTGTCCTTGCCGTCATTGCGGGCGCCCTTGCCGGGGCGCTTGGCTATGCGGTGCTGAACCGGCCGCCGGTGGAGACGGATGCGGTGGCGGTTCGGGCCATCGTCGAAGAGGTCCTGGCTGCCCGGAAGGACAGCGAATCGGTGGCCAAGGCGCCCGCCCCGGCATTGGCCGCGATCGATCCGGCCGTGCTCAATCCGATGATCGAAGACTATCTCATGAGCGATCCCAAGCTGCTCCAGCGCATGTCGGTGGCGCTCGACGCCACCTTGCAGGCCGAGGAGCAGGAAAAGGCGCAGAGCGCCATCGCCCAGATGCGCGACACCATCTATGACGATCCCGGCCAGGTGGTGCTCGGCAATCCCGAGGGCGACGTCACGCTGGTGGAATTCTTCGACTATAATTGCGGCTATTGCCGGGGCGCCCTGCCCGATATGGCGGCGCTGCTGGCCGAGGATCCCGACCTGCGCATCGTGCTCAAGGAATTTCCCATTCTTTCCAACGAATCCATCGACGCCGCCCGCGTCGCCGTGCTGGTGAACCAGGCCGATGTCGATTACTGGGCCTTCCACGAGGCGCTGTTCTCGGCCCGCGGCAAGGTGGACAAGACCACGGCCCTGGCCGCCGCCGCCGATCTGGGGCTGAGCCCGGTGCAACTCGAATTGCAGATGGGCGAGGAACAGGTCGCCCGGACCATCCAGACCTCCTACACCATCGCCCAGGCGCTCGGCATTACCGGCACCCCTACCTATATCATCGGCAACGAGATCATTCCCGGCGCCATCGGCCTGGACGAATTGCGCAGCCGCATCGCCAATATGCGCGAATGCGGGGCGAGCCAATGCGGCTAAGGCGCCGCCGGGCGGGCATGGCGAGGTGCTTTGCCTTTTCGGTGCATTTCGTGTAACCGCCCTTGCGGCGGCCGCGTGGGCCGATGCACAAGGCAAGGATCATGGCGAAACGCGTTCTCGTCCTCAACGGCCCGAACCTCAACCTGCTCGGCACGCGGGAACCCGGCATCTATGGCGGCGAAACGCTCAAGGATGTCGAGGCCCTGTGCAGGCAGGCGGCCGAGGAACTGGGGCTGAAACTCGATTTCCGCCAGTCCAACCACGAGGGCGAACTGGTCACCTGGATTCAGGATGCCCGCAAGACGGCCGATGGCATCGTCATCAATCCCGCCGCCTATTCTCACACGTCCATTGCCATTCCCGACGCCATCAAGGCCGCCGGGCTGCCGGTGGCGGAGGTCCATATCAGCAATATCCATCAGCGCGAGGCCTATCGGCACCATTCTTATGTGTCGTCGGTCGCCTTCGGCGTCATTTGCGGCTTCGGCACGCTGGGGTATAGACTGGCCCTCCAAGCCATGGCCGAAAAACTCAAATAACGCTTCGACGCGAAGCCGGGAGACCGACAAGAATGACCAAGTCATCGCAGGTGGATCAGGATCTGATCCGTGCCATCGCAGAACTGCTCAACAAGGAAAATCTCGCCGAGATCGAGATCGAGCAGGAGGATCTCCGGGTCCGCGTCACCCGCTCCTATCCCAGCGAGGCACCGGCCTATGCCCCGGCCCCGATGCAATATATGGCGCCTCCGCCGGCCGCCGCGCCCGCGCCAAGCGCGCCTGCCGGTTCGGTGCCCGCCGCCGCGCCGGCCGCCAGTGAGGATATTTCCTCCAATCCCGGCACCCTGACCTCGCCCATGGTCGGCACGGCCTATCGCGCCGCCGAACCGGGCAAGCCGCCCTTCGTCGATGTCGGCGCCAAGGTATCGGAAGGCCAGACCGTCCTCATCATCGAGGCGATGAAGACCATGAACCAGATTCCGGCGCATCGCTCGGGCACCGTCACCCGCATCCTGGTGGACGACGCCCAGCCGGTCGAATATGGCGAGCCGCTTGTCGTCATCGAGTAAAGGGGACTTTCCATGTTCCAGAAGGTCCTGATCGCCAATCGCGGCGAAATCGCCCTGCGCATCCTGCGCGCCTGCAAGGAATTGGGCATCCAGACCGTGGCTGTGCATTCCACGGCCGACGCCAATGCCATGCATGTGCGCCTGGCCGATGAAAGCGTCTGTATCGGCCCCAATGCCGCCAAGGACAGCTATCTCAACATTCCCGCCATCATGGCCGCCTGCGAGATCACCGGCGCCGACGCCGTGCATCCGGGCTACGGCTTCCTTTCGGAAAACGCGCGTTTCGCCAAGATCCTCACCGAGCATAACGTGACCTTCATCGGTCCTTCGGCGCACCATATCGAGATCATGGGCGACAAGATCACCGCCAAGAAGACGGCGGTGGAACTGGGCATTCCGGTGGTTCCCGGCTCCGATGGCGAAGTGGCCAGCGAAGACGAAGCCAGGAGCACCGCCAAGGCCATCGGCTATCCGGTGCTCATCAAGGCGACCGCCGGCGGCGGCGGGCGCGGCATGAAGGTGGCCAGGAGCGAAAAGGACCTGATCGAGGCCTGGTCGACTGCCCGCACCGAAGCCAAGGCGGCTTTCGGCAATGCCTCGGTCTATATGGAAAAATACCTGGGCAAGCCGCGCCATATCGAAGTACAGGTGCTGGGCGACGGCCAGGGCCATGCCGTGCATCTGGGCGTGCGCGACTGCTCCTTGCAGCGCCGCCACCAGAAGGTCTGGGAAGAAGCCGGCGGGCCCACGATCCGGCCCGAAGAGCGCGACCGCATCGGCGAGATTTGCGCCGCGGCCATGCGCAAGCTCAAATATTCGGGCGCCGGCACCATCGAATTCCTCTACGAGGACGGCGAATTCTATTTCATCGAGATGAATACGCGCCTGCAGGTGGAGCACCCGGTCACCGAGCGCATCACCGGCGTCGACATCGTCTATGAGCAGATCCGCGTCGCCTCGGGCGAAAAGCTGTCGATGACGCAGAAGGACGTGAATTTCTACGGCCACGCCATCGAGGTGCGCATCAATGCCGAGGATCCGCAGACCTTCGCGCCCTCGCCCGGCACCATCACCTTCTACCATCCAGCGGGAGGCGTCGGCGTGCGCGTCGATTCGGCGGTCTATCAGGGCTATCGCATCCCGCCCTATTACGATTCGCTGATCGGCAAGCTCATCGTCTATGGCCGCACCCGCGAGGAATGCCTGCAAAGGCTGCGCCGCGCCATCGACGAATTCGTCGTGGATGGCGTCAAGACCACGCTGCCGCTGTTCCAGCGGCTTATCAAGCAGCCCGATATCCTGGCCGGCAATTACGATATTCACTGGCTGGAAAAGTTCCTGGCCGACAACAAGGCCTGAATCGGGGTAGGCCCGGCGGGGATGGAGTGAAGGCCATGCGCGCCAGGCGCCAAACCATGTCATTGCCCGGCTTGCCCGGGCAATCCATCCCCGGGCGATAGCATGGCCCGCCGCTCCGATCCCTTCGACATCGAGATCACGCCCGAACTCATCGTTCGGGCCTATCGGGCCGGCATTTTCCCCATGGCCGAGGATGCCGCCGACGAGAACCTGTTCTGGGTGAGCCCGGAAGAGCGCGGCATCATCCCGCTCGATGGCTTCCACCTGAGCCGCAGCCTGCGCAAGGCCATGCGCAACACGCCCTGGACCATCCGCGTCGACAGCGATTTCGCCGGCATCATCGAGGGCTGTGCCACCGAGGGCACAGACCGCGACAAGACCTGGATCAACGCCACGATCCGCGCGGTCTATGGCGCGCTCTTTGCGCGCGGCATCGCCCATACGGTCGAAGTCTGGGACGGCACCGCGCTGGTCGGCGGCCTTTACGGCCTTGCCATCGGCGGCGCCTTTTTCGGCGAATCCATGTTCCACCGGCGCACCGACGCGAGCAAAATGGCCATGGCGCATCTGGTCGAGCGCCTGAAAGCCGGCGGCTTCCGCCTGCTCGACACGCAATTCCTCACCCCGCACCTGGCCTCGCTGGGCGGCATCGAGATTCCGCGCGCCGCATACGAGGAGCGCCTGGCCGAGGCTCTTTCGATCAACGGCGACTGGTCGGCCTGGGACCGGCAGGCGGCATGATCCTTCCCGACGACCTGCCCGAAAGCCTCGCGCCATTGCGTGCCTATGGCTGGACCGCGATCGAGCTGGGCAGATCCAGGGCCGGCGTCTGGCGCATCGACATGGATGGCCGGGCGCTGTTCCTCAAGGCCAATCCCCGGCATCCGCGCAGCGAGTTCCAGGCCGAACTCGCGCGGTTGACCTGGCTGGCCGAAATGGGCATCGCCGCACCCCGCATCGTCGATGTCGCGCAATCGGCGGAGCGCGACTGGCTACTGATGAGCGCGGTTCCCGGTGAAGACCTCACCACGCTTGCCGGACAGCCGGACATATTGTGCCGCGCCTTCGCCCAGGGCCTGCGGCGCCTCCACGCGCTCGACCCCAGCCGCTGTCCCTTCGATCACACCATGCCGGGCCGCCTCGAAGCCGCCGCCGGCAATGTGGCGGCGGGGCTCGTCGATGAAAGCGATTTCGATCCCGAGCGGCAGGGCCGGACCAGCGCCGAAATCCTTGCCTGGCTGCGCGCGAACATCCCGCCTGCCGGTCACCTCGTGGTGACCCATGGCGATGCCTGCATACCCAATTTCATGGCCAGGGACGGGCGCTTCAGCGGCATCGTCGATTGCAGCCGGCTCGGCCTGGCCGATATGTGGCAGGACCTGGCGCTGGCCTGCCATAGCATCGCCTATAATTGCGGCCGCGAACACGTCCCCACCTTCCTCGCCGCCTATGGCGCCGAATGGGACGAAACCCGCTCTCGCTTCTATTGCGCGCTGGACGAGCTGTTCTAGGTCGTTTCCTGTTTGCGCAGGAACATCCCGAGCCCGTCGAAGGGCGAGGTCCTGGGCCTTCGTCGTGCCCGCCGCCCCGGCGATGAGCCCGGCAATGACGGGCGGTCGGCATCCAGAATGAGCGCACCCTTCCCTAAAGGGTAATCTTCAGCTCCGGAGTTTGAAGGCCAGCCGCGTCACCCATTGCGTCATGTCGGGCACCTGCGCCGGGTCGGATTCGTAATATTCCAGCCGGCAGGCGAAATGGTCGCCATCCGGGGCCGTGTGCATGTCGAAATCCTGTTGGGTGAGGCGCGCCCAGCCGATCAGCATGCCGGTGACAACCATCAATTGGTCCGGATGGCCATGCCAGGCCAGGCCGAGGAAGCGGCCCGAGGGCAGGATGCCAGCCTGCACCGCGCCTTCTCCCCGGACTGGCCGGTCCACCTCGATCCCTGCCTCCACGTCGAGCGTCGCGCTCATGTCGATGCGGCGATAATTATAGAACGGAGCCCCAGCCGGCTTGAGGCCCTGGCGGTCGAGATAGGCGAAAAGCTGCGGAAAGCCGTCGCGCGCCGGCTGTTGCATCTGCGCCATGGTGAGCGTGAACGGCACGAAGATATAGGGGCGTTCCGGCCGTTCGAGGGTTTCGGGCAAGGTCAGCATGCAATCCTCCGTGTCGCTGGCGCCGGGAATTTGTCAGCGCTCCCCGTCACGACGAAGGACAGGGCGCCATTTCGACCGGGGCCGGACGGAAATCAGCGCTGGTCGGGCGGCGGCACGCTGGTGCTGGTCTTGCAGGCGATCAGCCACACATCGTAAATGGCGTGATCGACCGCGTTGAGCGCCGGGCTGTCGGCGAACATCCAGCCGGTAAAGATGCGCTTGGCGCTGCCGTCCATGCTGACCTGATCGACTTCGAGAAAGGCGGAAGTGCGCTGCAAGGTGTCGGTCGCCGGACGATTATAGCAGGCGCGCGGCGTGATCTCGAGCGCGCCGAACAGCACCGTTTCGTCGATATAGACGTCGAACCGGGTAATGCGCCCGGTGATTTTGTCGAGGCCGGCGAATGTCGCCACCGGATAGGCGATGGGCTGGGCTGGGGCCGGAATGGCCCCGCACATCAAAACGGCCGCTGCCAGGAGCGGCCGTCGCCAGGATGTCCTCAGGAAGCGCAAGCGATCCGCTTCCCTTATTCGGGCGACCAGGCCTGGTAATCGCCGGTCACGCGCGGACGCTGGCCGGAACTGAGCAGGCTGCCATCGGGGCGATAGGCGGCGGCGGTGCCGGTCAGGTTGGGCTGGTGCGGCTTCTGCCATTCGCGCGCCTCGTAATCCACTTTGCTCGGCGGCACATCGGTGCGGTAATGCATCCAGCCATGCCAGCCGGGCGGGATCGAAGAAGCGTCGGCATAGCCGGCATAGGTCACGTAGCGGCGGTTGACGCGCTTGTCCTGGTAATAGCGGTTGCCGAATTCATCCTCGCCGACGAACTCGCCGAAGCGCTTGATCCACAGCCGCGTTCCCCAGGTCTGGCCCTGCCACCAGACGAAGATTTCGGAGAGGAATTTCTTGAAACCGGATTGTGCCACGTGTCGATTCCGCTACTGGCCAGTGCAATTCGGCCCGGGTTTAGCACGCGGATCGGCACCAGCCTAGACCAAAGCGATGCAATTTGCCGTGCCGGCCCGCACCCAAGCAAAGCCGCGCCATTGGCCATGCCGATGGAGTGCCTGTTGATCTCCGGCGGCAGGCAAGGCTAGTGGAGGCCATCTGCAAGGAGGACCCGCCATGGCCGATCCCGTGCCGGAAGCCGCCGATGCCATGCGGGCGGCCAGGCCCCTGCTCGGCGAGGGTGCGTTATCGGTCCGCCGGTTCGATACCGGGCTGGCCTTCTTCGTGTTCGAGGTGGCATCGGCCGCCGGCCGCGTCGTGGTGCGGATGGGCCGTCCCGGGCAACGGACGACGCTTAGTCAGGGCGTGGCGCTGGCGGCGCAATTGCGGCCGCTGGGCGTTCCCCTGCCCCGGCTTCTGGTCGACGGCACCGATTCCCCCCTGCCTTTCGTCATCCTGGAGCGGCTGGAGGGCAGCGACCTTGGCGATCACGTCGCTGGCTTTTCCCCGGCGCAGAAACGGCATGTAGCCGAGGCCGTCGTCGCCGCGCAGCGGGCGGTCGCCTATCTCGGCACCGGCTCCCGCTATGGTTATGCCCCGAGCGCCGGAGCCGCGCCCCATGCCACCTGGCCGGCGCTCATCGCGGCGAGCCTGGCGCGCTCCCGCACCAGGCTGGAGGCCAATGGCTTCTTCGATCCGGCCTGCGCCACCCGCATGGAGCTTCTGGCGCGCCAGTTGCACCCGCGCCTTGCGGCCATTCCCGCCACGCCGTTCCTGCACGACACCACCACCAAGAACGTCATCGTCACGCCCGAGGGGCGCTTTTCCGGCATCGTCGATGTGGACGATCTGTGTTTCGGCGATCCGCGCTACGCCATCGCGCTCACCCGTACTGCCCTCCTCGCCCATGGCCTGCCCGCCGACTATGCCGCTATCTGGCTCGACCTTTCGGGCCATGAGGACGACGCCCTCATGCACTTTTACACGGCCCTGTTCGTGCTCGATTTCATGTCCGAGCACGGCATGGCCTTCAACGGCAATGCCCGGCCCAGCGACAAAGCGCAACGCGCGCGGCTCGAAACCCTGTTCGCGCGCACCCTGCGTCCGCTCGCCTGATCCAGGCACCACCGGACGCACCACCAGGTATTGTGTTCCACAGCCAGCGCCCCACCCCACAAATTTCTGCGCTTGACAGGGTTTGCGACACCCTGATTCTGCCATTTCGCAACATGGTAAAGCACGTCTGAACGCGGTTTTCCGCCCAGCAAAAGCGCAATGATTCCCTTGGCCTTGAGCGGCAATTTTCGCCTCGCGGATCGAGAGCGGGCCATAGCTCGGATCGCTCTCAAATCTCGCGCGCAAGACCCCCAAATACCTTGCGAATTGTCCCCGCAATTCACATATTACCCATACTAGCGCTTGTTCCGGCACCCTGCCGGGCCACTAGGTGTTGTGATTTCTGGCGTTGACGCGCCCCCTGAATCGGAGAACTCTCATCGACGGTCCGGTGCTTCGTGGAAGCGTCGGGCAAGTCCCTGGCAGCAAGCATTGGCGAACCAGACCATTGCCGCTCCGGGGCACGGGGCAAAATCCTGGGGTCCGCACCCTCCCGCGGGCTTCATCTTTGGTGAAGCGTCAACAACAGAACGGATGAGGCCGGATTTCGGCTTGAGGGCACGTGTGTGCCCGACACTTGGGGAATACGACGACTATGCGCATTGAACGCCGGTTTACCACTGCCAACGCGGACCGTTACGGCTCGATCGAGTTCCGCTCGGCCACCAGCGAGATCCGCAACCCCGATGGTTCGGTGGTTTTCAAGCTCGACGACATCGCCGTGCCCGCCGCCTGGTCGCAGGTGGCTACCGACATCATCGCGCAGAAATATTTCCGCAAGGCGGGCGTCGCCAGGGTGCTCCGGAAGGTCGAGGAGAACGACGTTCCCTCCTGGCTCTGGCGTTCCGTTCCCGACGAGAAGGCCCTGGCCAAGCTCCCCGAGGCCGAGCGCTACGGTTCGGAAATGGACAGCCGCCAGGTTTTCGACCGCCTGGCCGGCACCTGGACCTATTGGGGCTGGAAGGGCGGCTATTTCGACGGCGAGGAGGATGCCCGCGCCTTTTTCGACGAATTGGCCTTCATGCTCGCCACCCAGCGGGTCGCTCCCAATTCCCCGCAATGGTTCAATACCGGCCTCTTCTGGGCCTATGGCATCGACGGCCCCGGCCAGGGCCATTTCTATGTCGATCCGTTCACCCACAAGCTCGTGCAGTCCAAGTCGGCCTACGAGCATCCCCAGCCCCATGCCTGCTTCATCCAGTCCGTCGACGACGACCTGGTCAATGAAAACGGCATCATGGATCTCTGGGTGCGCGAAGCGCGCCTGTTCAAATACGGCTCGGGCACCGGCACCAATTTCTCGAAATTGCGCGGCGAAGGCGAAAAGCTCTCGGGCGGCGGCAAGTCCTCGGGCCTGATGAGCTTTTTGAAGATCGGCGACCGCGCCGCCGGCGCCATCAAGTCGGGCGGCACCACCCGCCGCGCCGCCAAGATGGTGGTGATCGACATCGACCATCCCGATATCGAGCAATATATCAACTGGAAGGTGAAGGAGGAGCAGAAGGTCGCCGCCCTCGTCACCGGGTCCAAGGTGGTTTCAAAGCATTTGAAGGCCATCATGAAGGCCGCCGTGAACTGCGAGGGTTCGGGCGACGATTGCTTCGACGTGGCCAAGAACCCGGCGCTCAAGCGCGAAGTGCGCGCCGCCAAGAAGGCGCTGGTGCCGGAAAACTACATTTTCCGCGTCATCCAGTTCGCCCGGCAAGGCTATACCGATCTCGATTTCCCCATCTACGACACCGATTGGGACAGCGAAGCCTATCTCACCGTTTCGGGGCAGAACTCGAACAATTCCGTCCGCGTCACCGACGATTTCCTCAATGCCGTCGAGGCCGATGGCGACTGGAACCTCATCGGCCGCATCAGGGGCGACGTCACGAAAACGCTGAAGGCCCGCGACCTCTGGGAACAGATCGGCTACGCGGCCTGGGCCTCGGCCGATCCGGGCATCCAGTACCACACCACCATCAACGAATGGCACACCAGCCCCGAGGCCGGTCCCATCGTCGCCTCCAATCCGTGCTCGGAATACATGTTCCTCGACGACACGGCCTGCAATCTGTGCTCGGTGAACCTGCTGCCCTTCCGCAATGCGGATTCGAGCTTCAACACCGCCGCCTTCGAGCATGCCGTGCGGCTCTGGACCGTGGTGCTGGAAATTTCGGTGATGATGGCGCAATTCCCCAGCCGCGCCATTGCCGAACGCAGCTTTGAATACCGCACTTTGGGCATCGGTTACGCCAATATCGGCGGCCTGCTGATGACGTCCGGCATTCCCTACGACTCGGCCGAGGGCCGCGCCATTGCCGGGGCCATCACCGCCGTCATGACCGGTATTTCCTATGCCACGTCGGCCGAAATGGCCAAGGAGCTGGGCCCGTTCAAGGATTACAGGCGCAATTCCAAGCATATGCTGCGCGTCATCCGCAACCATCGCAATGCCGCCCATGGCAATGGGGATGGCTATGAGGGGCTGTCCATCGCCCCGGTGGCGCTCGACCATGCCAGTCTCAAGGACGAGAACCTGGGCGCGCGCGCCAGGGGGGCCTGGGACGAAGCCCTGGCGCTGGGCGAAAAGCACGGCTTCCGTAACGCCCAGGTTTCGGTTATCGCGCCCACCGGCACGATCGGCCTGGTCATGGATTGCGACACGACCGGCATCGAGCCCGATTTCGCCCTGGTCAAGTTCAAGAAGCTGGCTGGCGGCGGCTATTTCAAGATCATCAACCGCGCCGTGCCCCCGGCCCTGCGCACGCTGGGCTATTCGGAAGACCAGATCGCCGAGATCGAGGCCTATGCCGTGGGCCATGGCAATCTCAACCAGGCGCCGGGCATCAATCCGGCCAGCCTGAGCACCAAGGGCTTTCCCGAGGACAAGATCGAGGCGCTCAACAAGGCGCTGGCCTCGGCCTTCGACATCAAGTTCGTCTTCAACCAGTGGACGCTGGGCGCCGACTTCCTCAAGAGCCTCGGCGTCACCGACGCGCAGCTCAACGATTTCGCCTTCGAGCTGCTGCCCTTCCTGGGCTTCTCGAAGAAGGACATCGAGGCGGCCAATCTTCATGTCTGCGGCGCCATGACGCTGGAAGGCGCGCCCTTCCTCAAGGACGAGCACCTGCCCGTCTTCGATTGCGCCACGCCCTGCGGCAAGATCGGCAAGCGCTATCTGTCGGTGGAATCGCACATCCTGATGATGGCGGCGGCGCAGCCCTTTATTTCGGGCGCCATTTCCAAGACCATCAACATGCCCAACGACGCCACGGTGGAAGACGCCAAGAGCGCCTATATGCTGAGCTGGCGCCTGGCCCTCAAGGCCAATGCGCTTTACCGCGACGGCTCCAAGCTCTCCCAGCCGCTCAATTCCTCCGTCTTGGCCGCGGCCGACGAAGAGGATGAGGACGAGGTGGCCGAGGCCATCGCCGCCCTGCCCGCCGCGGCGCGCACCGAGCGCGTGGTCGAAAAGGTGATGGAGCGGGTGGTCGAGCGCGTCCGCGAACGCGAGAAGATGCCAGATCGGCGCAAGGCCTATACCCAGAAGGCCATTGTCGGCGGCCACAAGGTCTACCTGCATACCGGCGAATACGAGGATGGGCGCCTGGGCGAAATCTTCATCGACATGCACAAGGAAGGCGCCGCCTTCCGCGCGATGATGAACAATTTCGCCATCGCCATCTCCATCGGCCTGCAATATGGCGTGCCGCTGGAGGAATTCGTCGAGGCCTTCACCTTCACCCGCTTCGAGCCGGCCGGCATGGTCATGGGCAATGACCGGATCAAGAACGCCACCTCGATCCTGGATTACGTGTTCCGCGAGCTGGCCGTTTCCTATCTCGACCGGGACGACCTGGCCCATGTCAATCCGGAAAGCCCCACTTCGCTCAGCAAGGGCGTTGCCGAGGAGCAAGGCGCGCGCAATGCGCCGACGCCCGCCCCGGTGCCCGCTGAGCGCTTTGTCTCGCGCGGCATGACCCGCGGCCGGGTGCAGAACGCGTCCCTCATGCTGGTGCCCAAGGCCCAGGCGGAAAGCTATAATCCGGTGGGGTCCATGCAGACCTCGACGGTCACCGCCCTGCGCACGGCCACGGCTCTCAAGATCGAGCCGACGCCGACCGCGCTCAACACGGCCGAACTCGAACCGATCCCGGCGCCCCCGCCCAGCAAGGATACCGGTCTGCTTCGCGCCGAAGCGCAGATGAAGGGCTATACCGGCGACCAATGCACCGAATGCCACAACTTCACCATGGTGCGGAACGGCACCTGCCTCAAATGCGACACCTGCGGCACGACGACGGGTTGCAGCTAAGCCATGCCGTGATTGCATCGCTGTAACGACCCACATAAGTTGGCCTCACGAACCCGTATTTCGCCTCAATGGATCCAACAATCCGCCTCAGGCTAAGACAATCGATCGAAAGGCCCCGAAATCGGGGCCTTTCTCTTTTCCGCAGATTCGTTGGGGGTACAGATACCCCTTGCATGATCTGCGAAAACAGCGGGACTACTACCGGATCTCTCAGAAACCAAAGAATGATTTTTTGCACCGGGCCTGCGGAGCTAAGCCGCATCCCACACCCTATTGAGCACCTGTGCAGCCAGGGCAGACTTGTCTTGGGGCAAAAATCGCCCGTAGTGCTGTTGCACCATTTCCGGCGTGTCCTGAATCGCGTAACTCGCCTGCTCGAAACTGCCGGTCTTCTTCAAGATGTGAGTAGCGAGGACGTCGCGAATATTATGCGGCCCGTGCGGCAGCAGCCCCTTGATAGCTCCCCTGCCCGTGTATGGGTTGAAAATGCCATATCGCTGGATCACCAATCGCCACGCCTCATAGAAGGTGTTCTGGTCGTAGGCTGCGCGAGTACTCGACTGCTTCACCGTCTTGACGAAAAACGTGCCCGGGTCTTCGGCGTGCCCGAGCAGTCTGGTGCGGTGACGATCAAGATAGGCGTCGATCATGTCGTAGAGACCGGCGAGATCCGGCAGGATCAACCTGAAAGGCTTCTGGCCGAAGAATGACGACGAGGCGTTTTTGAAGGCAACGGACGGGATCAGTATCTCCCAGCCGCACTCCTTGGCGCTCCAACGCAGTTCGCCGCATTTCATGTCCTCGAGATGTCGTTCCGACGTCGGCATACGGCCCGCCAAGCACACCCGAAGCTCACGCAGATTTCTTTGCCGCAGGCCAGTGTGCAGGCCAAGCCGCAGCATCAGAAAAGCACGAACTGCCTCCGCCGCCGGCCGGGGATAGATTCGCTCGTCGGGCATGTGGCGTAAAATTTCCTCGGTGATCTTGCGGTATTCCCCCACGGGGCTTTCGGCCTCAAGAATGGGTAGAATCGGCTCGAAGGGATCACGATGGACACGGGCGACCCGCTGAATCTCCTTCAATCTCTGGCGGGCATGCCGGTGCATCGCGTCGCAAATTCCAGCCCAGTCGGATCTGGCAGCGGCGATATCGCCCTCCGAGATCAAACCATTGATCGGACGAAGTCGATCGGCCAGTGACGGCGTCTGCCTGATCCAACCGGTATGCTCTTTCACCATGGAGGAAAGCAACGCCAACATGTCGGCCTCCCACTTCGTGAAAAACCCGCGACGTCCTTCCCGCCACTGCAGATACCAATCCCAAGTGGACGGAAAGACCAAAACGGCCATGCAGATATCGTCCAGGCTCGCGCCATATCCCCGGACCGCGCTTTTCGGTGGCGCCGTCAAGGCACCGAACATCAGCCCGAGGTGCTCGATCTTCTGCGAAGCAGTCTCATCGCCCCAAACACCGTTCCGCTGGAATCCGAACTGAGTCAGCGTCGAGGTCTTGAACTTGAGAAGCGCTGCCATCTCGCGTTCCAGATCGGGTGGCGCATCGACAACAGAAGAGCGCATCTCCTCGTCCATCTCATCGATGGTGGTGTCCTCCTCACGGGCCTTGCCACCCTGGAAGGCACGAAATCGCACGGCATATCGATGCTTCATGGCTGCCGCCTGGAACGCTCGATAGTCCGTAGATCCTGAGATAATAACCTTGTTTACCCAAGCCAGTATCTCCTCCTGCTCCTCCCGAGTGCGGGAGTTGAAATCGTCGGGCAGGTGCCAGGTAAGCCGGCGTCGCTCTGCCGCTGTGAAATCATCAAGGGCATGACCAATCCGAGCGCGGCCAGGATGCGGCAGCTTCGATTTGAAATAGCCTGCCGGAAGCCGATATCGACGCTCAATCCTCGAAAGCACCTCGAGACTCTGAATCGACCGGGGCATGAGATCGCCAGCCGCCCATTTCATGATGGTGCGGTGGTTCGTGGCACGATCGTCGCGAGCCACAGCATGGTAGAGGTGCCGAACACTTTCGCCGTGACGCTTAATGTGCAAGTTCAACGCCTCGGCAAAAGGGGCCGGGTCCTCCCATTCTGTCCAGAGTGCCGCCGGGAACTCCTCGGTTGGCCGCTTTTCATATTTTCGCTTCGGTTTTACGGCGGGTTGCACCTTGGGGGACCCGTTGCCGACCGTGGCTGCAAGGAACGCATCCGCAGCCTGGCTCAGGCTGGCCTTTCGCGATGGCGGCATCGGAACCACTTCCACTTTCCTCGGCCTGGTGGACCTGGCGGGTCGTTTCTTCATTGTCACCAGCGAGCGGCCGATAGCGTCCAGAACAGGAGCAATGTGGCTGCCTGCCCCGATCAGATGTCCGGCCTCAATGCCGGCGAGAATACCGATCGCCTTCCAGTCATAACCAGCTTTCGCCCGTGGGATATTGGTACGGGTATCGAGGACACCCAAGAGATATCGCCGCAGTGCCTCCGTCTCCACGGGCGGCAAATGTGGAGCAACCCGCTTGCGGCAGTACTCGATGATCATGCGTTCGGTAATGGGAGGATTCGTCATAGTCGGAAACTCAAGGGAAAATCCGACGCCCTTCCCGATTCAGGTTGAGAAGTCGCAAACCGAATACTCCCATACGCATGCCGACAGGGCTCTTGTCGAATTTATCCACAGCATGCAACATCATCGCATGGTCAACATCTTCGTGGGCGTTACGGACAACGATTGGTTCGACTTCCTCTCGGCCCGTCAGGTTGATGAGGTAAATTTCTGGGCGCCCAGCGGGCAAACCAATTTCCGGGCGCTGAAGCAGGGTGAATTGTTCCTGTTCAAGCTGCACTCGCCCCACAATTTCATCGTAGGTGGAGGCATTTTCTCCCACGCATCGCTGTTACCGTTATCGATTGCCTGGGAAGCCTTCGGTGAAAAGAATGGCGTTACATCGCGCGAGGAAATGCGCAAGCGCATTGGTCGGTATCGTGCTGGAGATGATCCTCGTTCCGACCCAACCATCGGTTGCCGCATCCTAACCAGCCCATTTTTCTGGCCGCGCGAGCTTTGGATTCCGATTCCAGAGAGTTGGTCCCGCAACATCGTCGTCGGCAGAGGATATGACACGAACGAGCCTGATGGCGCTGCACTGTGGGAGGCGGTCCTGGATCGGACCAATATCATGTCGGCTACATCTTCCCATGTGGCTAGATACGGGGCGCCAACGCTGGTTCATCCACGATTGGGCCAGGGTGCTTTCAGGGTTTTGGTGACGGATGCCTATGATCGCCGCTGCGCAGTAAGCGGTGAAAAGACACTTCCGATCCTCGATGCGGCGCATATTCGATCCTACGCCGATGGCGGCGAGCACGAAGGCTCGAATGGGCTCCTACTTCGCACCGACATCCACAAACTATTCGATCTGGGCTACGTGACGATCGACGAGGATCGGCGCTTCGTGGTGAGCAGTCGGCTCAAGGCCGATTTCGACAACGGCAAGCATTACTACGACCTACATGGCACAACACTACGAACACCTGTGCTGGCAGCGGCGGCGCCAGCAGCAAGCTCGTTGGAGTGGCATCGCGACAATCGATTCCTCGGCTAACTCGACGCAGCAGCGAAAACCGGCCAGTTCGGCATCCATGTAGGCCAGCAGAGACTGCCTCCCGTCGTCGCGAAGGCGCTTCTTCGAAATTGGTGCCAACCCACCTCCTCACCCCTCGTTCACGTCCAGAAAAGGTTGCCAGGAGATGCTCATTCCAGCGTGGTTACCAGTTAGTGCATCAAACCTTGCGCATCCCCGCTAAGCACAGCTACGACTACGAGGGATTATTTCTCGGGCGGGGCAATGTTTCAGTCATTGGATAGGCTGCGTGGTCTGATTTCCAGACCGGCGCATACGTATAGACCGACAGTGGAAACATTTTCGGATTTGGACACGCAGCGTCTATCCAAGGAAATGGAGCTGGCCAAGAGAGGCGAGTCCCGAGGTGCTGAAGACCAGCCCACATCCGATAGCTCCTCGCTCGATGCCGTTGAGACCGAAATCATCGAGCACATTGGTGCCGCTCAGAAGCGGGCGCATGATCAGCTCGAAAACCACCTCGCGGGGTTCCGCCAACGCCTGATCGATTTGGATTTCGACACACAGTTCTCCAACATCAAATCGGCAGCGTTAGGAGGGTTGTCCGACCTCAAACAGGAACTCCAGACCGGCGTCGATGATCTGCATGGGCTTCGGAGGGATCTGACGGCTGCTGAAAAGTGGCATGCTTCCTTTCAGAAGACGCACCGGCTGGAACGTCCCGCCAAGATCGGAACGCCGCGCGCCAGCTTCTTCAAGTGGGCACTCATCGTGATCCTCGTTCTGGTTGAGCTCATCCTGAACGGCGAATTGCTTAGCAAGGGAAGCGAATTAGGTCTCGTCGGTGGGATCGTGGAGGCATTCATCTTCGCCGTCCTCAACGTCGGCGTCGCACTGATGTTCGGCATCTTTTGGATACCGTTCGTCAATCACCGCAACTGGCTGGTGAAGCTGTTCGGTCTTGTTGGGCTCGGGGCGTACCTGGCGTGCATGGTTGGGATCAACCTTGCGCTTGCGCACTACCGCGAAGTCGCGGGCGTCCTCTTCGAGGGCGCTGGCGAGGTGGTGATGCAGCGCCTTATTCAAGACCCCCTTGGTATTCAGGATTTTCGATCTTGGCTTCTCTTCGGCCTGGGTGTGCTTTTCTCAATCATTGCCGTCCTTGATGGCCTTGCCCTGCACGATCCGTATCCAGGTTACCAGCGCGTGGACAAAGCGCTGCGTACGGCACGCGACAAGTATGCGGATATGCGGCGGGCAGCCATTGAGGAATTGGGTGAGGTTCGGAAGGACTATGAGGAGCTGTTGACGACGGCACGATCTGACCTCGGCAAGCAAAGGGTGGAGCATGATGCCATAGTCACCCATCGGTCGAGGATGCTTTCGCTGTTCGACGAGCACCAGGCCCAGCTCGAGAAGGCGGCTAATGCCTTGTTGCGCGACTATCGGGACGCCAACGTGTCCAAACGAACCACACCGCCACCGCCCAGATTCGGCGAGGCCTATTCAATCTCCAGGATCGCCGTGACCATATCGAAAGAGGGCGAGTGGAATTCATCCGACCTCAAGACCAGCATCTCCGAAGCCCAGGCCGAGGTCGACTCGATATTCATTGCCCTGGGCAAGGAGTTCGACGCGGCCCTTGAGGCCTATCGCAAATTAGATGACATCGCGCCGGATCAGCCATGAACAGACGTCTGCGCAGCCGCAAGAGCCTTCGACGTGCCGACAGCTTCCCATTTGGATGGGCAGTTCTTGGCGGCATCGCCCTGCTGGCCGTCATCGGTGGTTTTGTCTGGTTGTACCTGGGGGCGATTGAGCGCAATCCAGCAAGAGATCCTGAGACCCTATGTCCGCAGACCGGCCCGACCGAACAAGTGCTGGTGCTTGTCGACGTGACCGATCCGATCGGCTCGATTACTCAGCAGGACGTGCTCAACCAACTCGACGAGATCGCGGATGGCCTTTCCAAAGGTGGGCGCTTCGAGCTTCGTGTCCTGGAAGCGGGCAATGATCGAACCAGAACTATCTTCAGCGCCTGCAATCCCGGTGACGGGTCGGACTTGGACCATTGGACCGGGAATCCAGCAAGCGCGAAACGACGTTGGGAGGAACGTTTCGACACTCCTCTTCGGACTGCAATGGACGCTGCGCTTCATGCGGACGAGGCAGATACGTCTCCCATAATGGCTGCCATTCAGAGGATCGCGGTGGACAGGTTAGGCACGGCACAAGCAAGAGGAACCCCCAACAGGCTCATCCTGATATCCGACATGCTGGAGAACACCTCCGCGTTCTCCATGTATCGATCTGGGCCGGATTACGCTGCGTATAAGGTCTCGAAGGCCCCATCCGAGTTCGGAACGGATCTGGCCGGTGCCGGCGTTGAGGTGTGGTTGTTGCGACGTGATACACGGTTCCCGAGCGCCACTATTGCTGAGTTTTGGGCGAACTGGACGCAAGACAACAAGGGACGTTTCCTGCGTGCCCTACAGCTCCAGGGAATGTCACCATGAGACGCCCCAAGACAGTCGAGCGCACTACCGACAACGCGGCTCCCGTCGTGTTCGGCATCTTCACCGCGGCAGGTGTCGCCTTCATCATATCGGCAAAGGTCATGGGTGCAGGCAGCGTCCTGGTCACAACCGCGCCCGTGCTGTTGATGCTGGCTTATGCCGCTATGATCGTGTTGGCGCGGGGACTGCGGCTCAGAAGCGACCAAACGGGCGACAACTTCTACTACATGGGTTTTATCTTCACCCTGGTGAGCCTTGGAACGTCGCTTTATCAATATTCTACGGGCGGTGGTGTCGATGACATCATCCGGAATTTTGGTGTGGCGGTAGCCTCCACCATCGCAGGCATTATCCTGCGCATTATGTTCAACCAGGTGCGGCGAGACCCCATAGAGTTCGAGCAGGCGTCTCGACTGGATCTGGCGGAGGCGTCCAGAAAAGTGCGCCGAGAACTGGACGGTATCCAATACGAGATCGCCCATTTCAGGCGAACGAACCAGCAGATGGCCCAAGAGGCGTTCCATGAAACCACCACTCAGCTGGCATCGCTGGGAAAGGCGGCGGCCGATGCCATCGAGACCATCAAAGCCGCAGCGGTGTCGGGGCTCGAGGGAACGGCAGGAGAAATCTCAGGCAATTTTACGTCCCCCGAGATGAGAAAGCAGTTGGACCGAAGCTCGCGAAGCCTCGATCGGATCAATACCAAGCTCGAGCAGGCCAGTGAGAAGCTCGCAAATGCCGCCGATGCGTTCGCGGAGCGTCTTTCCCAAACCCAGACACCTGACAAGATCGTCGAGGTCAGCATGCAGCCGGCAATCGAAGCCCTGCAGAAAACTATCTCCGAGTCTTTCGACCAGCTGTCCAAAAGCCTGAATGGCATCGACAACCTTGCTTCGGAAGTCGCCAAGTCAACCGCACGATACGATGCCACAAATGCCGACCTCGCCAGGGTCAATCGCTCGTTGCAGGAATTGCAGGCGGCGGTTCTGCAACAGCGTAGTGGCTTTCTCAGCATGTTCGGGCGTCGGGACGCTTCAAGGGATGACCCGGCAGATGAGTCGCCACGAGTTCCCTACGTCTCACCTGAATCCGAGCCACGATGAAGCGCCCACAACCGGCATATCTCCTTGAGGGCGAGCGGGGTCACAGAAGAGGCGTCGTTCTTGGTCTGACAATGGCGGAGATCATGCTCCTGTTATTGTTCTGCCTGCTGCTCGTTTCAGGGGCACTCCTGCAGGACCGGGATCAAAGGGTGGCTGACGCCCAGAAACGCATTGATGAGCTCGTTGCTTCGGGAGCCGGCAGTGCTTCTCCAGAAGAGATCAAACGTCTCGCTGATGAGCAGGCCGAGCTAAAGACGCTACGAAGAGAACGTGAGCGGTTGCTCGAACTGGTTCCCGCCTCTCAGCCGCAAGGGGCCGGTGCCCCCATATCGGATGACGCCTGGCGCGAGTTGACCATCGCCCAGGAAATCGGCCAGGCCGTGGTCGAGCGAGGCGTGACGCTCGAGGAGGTGATCAACTATGCGGCGACGCAGGAAACGGGCCTGCCGCCTGCGCCGAGCGGGCATGACTGGCCTCCCATAATAACCTTGGGAAGCGACGAGTTCCGTTTTGTGACCAGTAGCGCGGAGCTGTCTTCCGATTTCCGGCATCGGCTTGAAACCGATGTGGCCCAGCAGGTCCGCCAGCTGCTGGACCAGTATGGCGTGGACGTGGTCGAGATCGTCGGGCACACCGACGAGCAGCCGATCAGGAGTACGCAGCAATCCACACTCGACACGATGGCTATCCCCGTTCTTAACGGTGCTGCGCCGATAACGGAGTTGGTTCCGGTCGACAATGCCGGCCTGGGCCTCGCCAGGGCGATAGCCGTGGCCAATGTTCTCGAGCAAGCGCTGGGAAGCACTGTGGTCAAGATTGTTCCCCTTTCCGGTGCCCAGCTCATAATGCCCGGCGACGTGGTGTCGAGCGGCCTCAACCCGAATAACGATCGAGATAGGCGCAGGATAGAACTGCGTGTTCGCAGAAGTGATGCAGGAGAAAACCGCTAATGAACCGCGCAATGCTTGGATTTTACTGCGTCTGTCTGGTTGTTTTTTCTCTTGGGCTGGCCGGTCCGGCGATAGCAGCAGAAGTCCGTGTGATCGATGGCGATACCATTTCAATCGACAACGTCCACTACAGGCTTCATGGGATCGATGCTCCCGAAGCTGGTCAGCGCTGCAATGAAAGCGGCGGTGGCACTTGGCGCTGCGGTGACGAGGCCACACGTCATCTCGAGCAGCTGATCGGCGAAGCAGTGCCGGTGTGTGATAATCGTGGCATCGACGACTACGACCGTATCCTTTCCGTTTGCACGGTCGATGGAAGGGAACTCAACCGCTCGATGGTAACGGACGGCTATGCCTGGGCATTCCGCCGCTTTTCCGAAGATTACGTCACCGAGGAGGATGAGGCGGCCCAGCGCGGTCTCGAGATCTGGCAGGCAGAAACGCCGACCCCGTGGGACTATCGGGCAGCCAAATGGGAGGTCGCCATACAAGAGGCCCCAGAAGGATGCCCGATCAAGGGCAATATCTCCAACAACGGGCGCATATATCACGCGCCCTGGTCGCCCTGGTACACTAGAACCAAGGTGTCCTTGGACAAGGGCGAACGTTGGTTCTGCTCGGAACGGGAAGCGCTCGACGCGGGATGGCGAGCCCCCATCTGGGGCCATTGACCTGCTCGATCAGCCCTCCATGATCTCCAATCCACCACCAGAACGTACCTACCCCCGCTCCAGGGATCCCCAGAAGAAAAGAGGTTGGAGATACTCGGAATGCTTTATTGTTAAGAGCGTTCTCAACTCATCGCGATGGTGTGCTTGCAACCGGGGTGGGACCCGCGCCGAAATTGATTGTCGAATTACCGAATGCCAGACATTTTAGTATTGCTGACTCACGTCATCTCAGGTCTTACGTAGCGCTGTCGGTATCTAGACAAGTCTAGCGTCGAAGAATTTGAGGGGGGAGCGATGACGAACGACGCTCAAGATATAAGCCAAGAGCAACCATTGGTGTTCGCGAACATCGGTTGGATGGTCAAATACAGTGGACCATCCAGGGATGACCCCACACTAGGCAATTTCGGGTATCTCAAGACCGATACCGTTGGGCACGAAGCTTGGAACTTCAAGCCGCTCCGGGGGAAGGTCTACGGCTACGTACCCCGAAGTGCACAGATCAGGATAGAGCGGCTAGGAGCTGCACGAGGCGAGTCCCAACTGGCAGGTGTTACAGTAGTCTGGCTGGCTCGAAGCCCTAGGGACAAAAAGACCTACATCGTTGGCTGGTACAATAATGCGACCGTGCATCGGAGCTCCAATTCCATAAGCCTGGCGCGTGCCAAGTCCTTCAGAGTTGCCTATCAAATAGAAGCTCCGGCATCCTCGGCTACTTTGTTGACGCCTGACGCGCGGATCTTCTCAATCCCTACCGCAAAAGAACCCGGCAACTTGGGCCAGAGCCCCATATGGTACGGGAAAGACGAAAGCTTTCGATCCACGGTTCGCACCTACATTTCAGGCGGTAAACTGCCCATCACAAAGAAAAAAAGCACGTCTGCGAAACAGCCCGACCCAGAATTACGAAGAAAAATTGAGAGGGCCGCCGTCGCGCATGCGACCAAGTATTACTCTTCTAGGGCGGGCGGCAGTCGTACCGTTGAAAGTGTCGAAACGCTAGGCTGCGGATGGGACCTTGAGGCTACTGCCTTCGACGGTAGCGTACTCAAGGTAGAGGTAAAGGGACTGTCGGGGAAAGACGTTGTGGTCGAGCTAACGCCAAACGAATACGCCCGCATGATTTCCGCGGAGCACCGTAGTGACTATGTCGTCTACATCGTCACGGAGGCTCTGGAGAAAAGCGCTCGAGCTCATGTGTTCCGACATGATGCGCTACTTAGTAAGGGCAAAGACCTTGTCTGGAGCACGGATGATTTTCGTAAGCTGAAGATTCAGCCCTTAACCGCAGCGAGGCTGTCGAGCGAAAAGGCAGTTCAGCCGTAGACGCCGCCGGATTCTGATGACTGAGAGGGTTCATGCCGACAGTGTTCTCAAGCGGTCCAGTCGCGAAAGACCGGGTGCACAAGCCATCGAGCAGCTAGCGCGATCGTCTTCGCAATTGTGGCAGGCCTCGTCCTACGCCGAAGATGATGACGCCATACCAGCGCTTTCTCCGAAACAGCAGACGGCAACCCGCAATAACCATCCGGTTGATGCATTATCGGGTTCTAGTGAGTTCGCCGAGGACCATGTCGTTTACGTGGAAAAATTGGATGGGGATCGCGTACAACAAATTGTTTGGTTCGTACCTCGATGGTGCCCAAAATAACGTTTAAACACCCATACATCCGTCTCTTCTACCAGGCGCGGAACATGATGGAACTGCTTGAGGTTATCGCGCGGCGTAAAGCTCCTGAGGGCCAAATCCAGATACACTTGGTTACGTTGCCGGACGATGGGAACGTTATGAAGCAATACGAGCATCTGGGCGCAATGGTTGCCGCCTGCGAAGAAATTGGCGTGGATTTCTCTTGGACCTGTGACGGATTAGGGGTGGGCGCACGCCCGCCACATTGCGACCAACACTGGATAGAAGATATCGTTGGATCGAGGCTTGGGCATTTTTCCAGCAGTACTCGATGAACGACGCCTTCAGCCTAGCGAACCGTCTACAAGAACACCGGTCTGTGAAACAGTTCGAGGTGACCTATTGAGGACGAAGACGTCTTAACGAGGCACGAGGCTCACGCTGCTGCTCAAGATACTAGATCGGCCACCGCCACGTCGAACTCCAGACCTTGTCGTTATTGTGCTTCGACCATTTCCAGCTTTGCCACATTGATGACCTCGCCCCATTCTGCGTTCCATATTTGGTGCTGTCGCTCAGCTTCTGATGCACGCGGTCGGTTATCCAGGTAGGATAGTCGGCGCTTTCGGCTGTTAGCTTGGCCGCCAAGTTGGGCGCATTGCCAACCCAAACCAGATCGTTGTCGCCGCGAACACCGGTTTTAATGGCTCTAACGGTCGAAACATCGATGCCTACGACGTGCCGAATCTTGAAGTCCGTAGTCCATCTTTTATTGAGTTGGGGCTGGACCAGTTTTTTAACGGCGTAATTGATTTGAAGCCCGCACTTCACCGCTGCATCCGCCTGCCCTGCGCCAAGGAAGATACCCATCACCCGGTCGCCCATCATACGAGACGATGCTTCCTCCCTGGCTCCGGATCAGCCGCGTCGCGGCGTAGAGAAAGGTCTTGTAGACCTCGGCAGCGAACTCCCACTTCTTCGATTCCACTAAACTAGTGGACTGGTCGAGGTCGGCGTACAAAACGGTAGCGGTCTCTAGTTTAACCGCGTCGTTGCCCAGAGTGACCGAGTTGGAGTCGGGAACCACCACGCCCCGCCGCTCGAGCCATTTGGTCTTGTAAACCTCAACTGCGTTCCTAGTGATGTCGTCAGCAAGGCTCAACTGATTACCCAGCCATTGAGTGCCAGATGAACTATCAGGATAACGGCGGGCACGAACATTGCTGTCAATGTGCCCCATGCGCCGGCCTCAAACACGCGGAACTTCCTATGGGCAATGCCCGAATTGATCACGATCTGCTCGGCAACATCGATGATAAGGCGAGTGGGATACCCGTCAATCTGCAGGGTTCGCAGGAAGGCCTCTGCATAAGCCAATGGAGTGAAGCGGCGGATCTCGCCCCAAAAGATCAGGTTTTCGCCGTTGCTATCGCTACCGCGGGCGTAGCGGTGTCGCTTGGTTCCCATCACAGGCAGGAATGAAAGCAGCGCAAGAAGGGAGGCACCGGCGAGGCCGCAGCACGTTGTTCCGAGCCAAAGGAAAATACCCGTCGGGACTTCGTCCAAGCTGCTCAAGACCGTGGCAATACCAATGATTAGAGCCATGGTCGAAGCGAACAGGGCGCCGTTCTTTGCCTCCGCAAACTGTACCTGCCCCCTGATGTCGGCGAACACACCCGACATCTTCTCGTAGGCGCGGTCAAAGTCTTCCTTCGAAAGCTCAACCTGCTCAACCATTGTTGGGGCCCAGCGCGGCGATATGCTCTCTAAGTCTATTGGCGGCCGGCCCCATCCAGCGATGGTTGTCACCCTCTTTCTCATATCGATAAGGAATAGTGGTGATGCCCGCGAGATCGCTGGGTAGTTTAACCCCAGCCCCGCGGGGCTCCATAAGGATAGCCCGAGCTCGGCCTAGCCGTCCCATGAAGAGCCCAAGCTCGAAAATGACGTTATCGCGCGGGGCCGGCCAGTCGTCTACTCCCCGCGTGGATACGGTATCATCGCCATGTGCAATGGCGACGGCGAAGTCTGAATTGTCCACCTCCCGTTCCAGGTCTTCGAGAGTATAGTTGGCCACCTTGAAGCAGCCAGCGTTCCATAGGTGTACCTCGAAGTCATCGTGCTCGAACGCATCTTCAAGAATACGTGCTACCGGCAGTGCCTCCACTGAACTGACGATGAAGACCTTGGTTTTTTCCCGGTAGTTGCCGACAAGCGCATTGCGTGCGAGAAGCCGGCGCGCCAATTCCTGAGCCACGAATTTGTATATCTGCGGATACTCTTCGGCCAATGCCGAGAAATTCTCTTCAGCCACCTTCAGCACGATGGTCTTCTCAACCGCGATTATGCTTGCCGAGCGCGCTTGTGTCGGCTGTATCGCAGCCATCTCGCCAACGTGATCGCCCGGGCCTCGCCTTCCCACCTGGCGACCGTTGACCACCACTGAGCAGCTTCCACTCAGAATGAAGAAGATATCGTTGGTGAAGTCTCCTTGCTCGATCAGTATACTACCAACGTCAAACTCGATGAGTTCACCGAATGTCACCGCCGCTTCCGCAGCAGGTCGGTTGCCCGCGAAGAGTTTTACTCCGATCAGCGTATCCACCAGAAGCGCTCGACCCCGATCACCCTGAAATCTATTTAGCATTTCCATCCCCTCAAGAATCTCGGAGCGGGCAGGACATCATGGTGCCGCAGCAAGTCATGGTTGGATCCGCTCGAACTCTATTCCAAAAGTCGCCCAGCGCCGCCACGCGTTTTCGTTCGTTGACGATGAGCGACACGAGCGAGGCTTCGTCGCAGCAATCACGGCGCAACACTGGGCGCCCCTTTCGCATGCAACCACGAGGACAGGGTGACCGACCGTTCAGCAACCTGCCACCGTCGGCGGTAAGCTTGTTCTTTGGGTCAGTGATCCATGACCGCTGGCCGAGTAGCGCAAGCTCATATTCCTCGGAGCAACCAAGTCGGGCGGCAGCTTCAAGAGCATCGCGGTGATATTGACCAGCGAGACCGTGATCCAGCTCGATGTGCCGCGGCCACCTTCCTGTCGACGTGGCGATACCCTGAATGCGTAGAAACTCGGTGAGGCTTTCCCACCATAGCTTCGCGGTTGTGGCGTCCCTCACGATGCTACCGTAGCCTAGACCAAGGCAGAAATGGCCCTGATCCATGATGTGGCGGTTGAAGCAGGCGCGTGGCAACAACGTCCCCACCACGGTCTCTCGGGCGTAAACCTTTGATCCAATTTCCTCGATCGTGATCGAATACGTCACGTCGGCTACTGCAGTGTCGTCAATCACCAGACAGTTGCCCTCGACACTATGCGCGAAGCGTCGGTTCGCGTTGAACCAATTCGGCTGATTGTCGATGAGCAACTCAACGCTGGACATCAGCGCTCCGTATGCGGACGGAAGGTCTGGGCCGCTGTGGGCGCTGCCGTTGCGGCCGTGACAACGGCCGGCATAGCAAGCGTGGTGACGGCGGCGTAGTCAAGACCGAGCGCTACGCCAGCATTGTCGAAGAGCTTACGGATACGGAGGGGGGCTTTGGAAAGGGCGCGATCGCCGAGACCGGTCTCCTTGCCGCCGAGCTTCGACTGCATGTTTTCGGATTCGGTGACGGCGCGGCTGGTGGCACAGCGAACGGACATTTCACCCCGCGAACCAAGACGGGTCACGGGCGTCGTTCCATATTCCATACCGATAGCAAGGCCCAATCCACTGATCCCTGGTAGCATGCGTTGGCAAAGTTCGAAACTCGAGCGTATACCCCCCGCACATAGGACGCCCGACTGAACGGTCGCGCCGGCATCGGTCGTCAGGCGATCGCCTTCGGCAAGGATGCCATGCAAGCAGTCACCGATAAACCGGACCTTCCGCCCGTTGAAATCGGCCTTGAGGACAGCCGCCAATTCCTTGCGGATGATGTGGAGATTGGAGACAAGCTCCTGCACGTTACCAGTGTCGATGCAGCGCTGGACGTAGGCAGTAAACCCGTCGATGTCTGCAAAAATCGACAGCATATGCATGTGAATGGTGTTGCTGGGCTGAAGCAGAGAATAGTCAATGGTGGAGAGAGGCGGCTGGTGACGATGGAAATGGAACTCGGCATCGCGGAGCTGCGGCTCGATCTCCTTGCGAAGATCCTCGGAGAGCATCTCGATCCGGCCATCGCTCATCGATCTGTTGAAGCGCGCGGCCCCGAACACATCTTGGACGTACGCTGCCTTTCGCTCGCCTACAAGGCCGCCCATCCGAGCCATTCCCAGGACCGCACGAACGCGGTCGCTGAGATAGATTCCCGGTTCGTCACCTTCGGCGAGTTTGGCGGCATAGTTAGCAGGGTTCCCTAGAAAGAGGGGCTCCTGTTCGTCACTGCGTCCAGAGTTCACTGCAACGGCCATACCGGAATCGATCCCGATGCGCACGCCGGTGGCGAACTCGCCGCCAAGAACCTTGGCGCCCACCACTTCGATCATGCGCTTTACGGCCATAGCGAAGTCGATAGCGCGCCTGACCCGTTCAAACTCGCCGTCGTTGCCGACCGGCGTAGCTATCACGGCATGGAGGCGAGGACCATGATAGTCTACGCGCTGGGCCTCGTACTCAATGACGACCTGGTCGGTTGCCGAGTAGTGCGTATGCAGAAACTTAAGCATCCGCTTGTGGCGCTCATCGCGGTCGCGCGCAACGTCTCCAACTAGCGAGTGGTAGTCGGTGAGTTGAACATACACATGGACACCGTGAACCAAGATCGCCTGGCTGGGAGGTATCCTCACCAGTGGATTATAGCCCGGCGTCGAACGCGCAGCCTTGGCAGCAACCCACATGCGCTCATATCGCTTTTCGAAGGTCTCGACGCTCACTCCTGTCCGTGGGACGCTTTCCAGGTACTTCGTGATGCGCTCTTCAGCGCGGGTCTTGCTCCAGGCCACTAATATCTCCTTGCGGCGAGCGCCGCGATCCATTAACCCATCCTTTACGATAGGATCGTTTCTATACACATCTCGTTACGCTGTCCATATAGTTTCTATCCCTATATGGAGTTTGGAGAACTAGCCTGTGGATAATCGAGAAACCAAGACCCGTTGGGGCGTGGAGCGTCGGCTCGAGTTCATTGAGTTCAGGCTGTTCTGGGAGGGGGGCGTGAATCGTTCCGATATTGTCTCGGCATTCGGTGTATCGGTGCCTCAAGCCTCGAAGGATCTGACGCTATATCAGGAACGGGCTCCCCAGAACGCAATCTACGATAAGAGCGCTAAGCGCTACATTGCGGGGCCGCACTTTAAGCCGCTGTTCCATCAGGCAGATCCTGACGTTTACCTGCAGCGCCTACGGGCACGGGCTGAAGGGTTGGCAGATGCGGAAAGCTCATGGATAGGCAAGATGCCTGCGACGGACATGGCACTCACCCCACATAGGTCTGTGAGCGGGGCTGTGCTTCGAGCTCTATTAAGAGCAATTCAGGAGCACCTATCGGTGGAGGTTCTCTACCAGTCCATGAACGACAAAAGACCTGATCCGGAGTGGAGACGTATTACGCCGCACTCATTGGCCAACGACGGCTTTAGGTGGCATGCACGTGCCTATTGCCACATTGATGGTCGTTTTAAAGACTTTTTGCTTCCACGTGTATTTGAGACACGGGGCTTCGGCCAACCTGGTTTGCCGGTGGACGAAGACCGCTTATGGCAAGAGACATACGAACTGGTGGTCGGTCCTCACCCAAAACTGACGGGTCGACAACGGGCCGGTGTCGAAAAGGACTACGGAATGAAAGACGGCCGCCTTTCGCTATCGACCAGGAAGGCAATGCTCTTCTATGTGCTAAAGCGCTTGGGACTACTCCGTGACGCAATGGATGAGAATCCGCACGAGCAGCATATCGTAGATCTAGAGCGAGAGCGGACTGCACGAGAGCTTACGGAATTGGGTATTTCCTTCGAAGGCTCGACACGCCGGAAGTGAATGGGTATCGACCATGTCACGCAGTCAGGATCGACGGTTGGGGCGGAGGGTTAGCAAGCTATCTCACACTATTCCTTGACCACCACGCGTCCGAGGCGAGATAAGCGTATTGCAATATTCTCTATAGTCATAACCTCCATACTATCGGAGACCTTTTCTGCCCGAACGGTGCCTGCCGGCGTTACAGCCATTGACCCGCTGCTGGCTTTGGTCGCGGGTAAAAACATTAGGCCCAATAGGAAATAGGTCAGCCTCGGCGTCCACTTGGCACCGAGGACCGTTCGATGACCGTCTCGATTGAGCATCTCCGCAACCTGGCGTGGCTTGCGGAAACCATCTCTTGCATAGGCCCGCACGACCGGAAGCATATCGTCGCAAAGCTGCTGGACAGACCTATGCTTGGAGTGGAAATGCGCCATCTCCTTCCTGGTCATGTCGTATGTTCGCGCTGGCTTGGGGGCTGCATGGATCAGGTTTACCGACGGCTTCAACCTAGTCGGTTCTGGTGCTGGCATTGAGGGCGTTGGCGCCGGCTCTTGGGCAATGTCGATCGTCACTGGCCCACCGAGGTTGAAGCTGGCAGGAGACATCGTGGCCTTGTCGAAGAAGGAGAAGCGATCCCCTTGCCGGCTCAGGAAATCGCCGATCTCGAAGATCGGTTGATCCGAATGGCATATGACAGATGCCTGTTGCGCGTCATCCGTGGCAAGATGCTCGACAACCAGCGTGTTTTTCATTCCCCGCCGTTCCACTGTCACCACGATAAGGAGATGCCAGCGTCCACCTTCGTTGGCAGGTGCATGGAAAGCGCCAGCCTTTCGCGCGGCCTCAATCAACTCCTGGGTGATACCGGCCGCGCGCCGCCTTGGTGCTTCGGTGTAAACCGGATGGTTCTCGATCCGCTTATTGGGGTTATCGGTGCACGGATGCTTGTGCCATGGCGGCCCGAGGTCATCGAAATAGACCCGGCTTCCGAAGGCATTGGCATAGAAGAATACCGCTGCACCGCAAACTGGGCACCGGGCGTTGGGGTTGATATAACACCCCGCAATTGAGCGCGCACCATTCATGTCGAGGAAGTTGCGTGCTTCATGCACCCGATACGAGGCCTGCAATTCGGCGCGATTAATCCGGGTGCGTCCGTGATTCACGCACCATCCACATGTGCAATCGGGGTAATGATTGTGCCCGGTCATCGCTCCTCCAAATCCCATCATGGAAATTGACAGCTATTGTGCAAGGTCCGGCGTAAATGGTGGTGAATACTAGGCTGGTCAGCAACAGAACCCATGACCATCCGGCCAGCGGCGAGCAAGCCCTTCCAGTCCAACGCCTTCAGGCAAATCACCGACCGTTGGGGTCTACAACGCAAGAGAGCTCGTGTACTTGCAGTCCGGGCTTCGGCTACACGCAAGAAACTCGCTTCCCGACTTCGATCGGCGCCCAACCAAATATCCTGCTGAGCATTTCGGACATGGACGCAGCGCCTGACCATCAACGGTTTCGAACCGGACCTCTTGGCGGGCAATGTCACAAAGTTCGTCGACATAGCGAGACCGCTGATCCTCATTGGTCAGCAGGAACACCCCACGGCTGGCACGGGTCAGCGCCACGTAAAATAGCCGGCGCTCCTCAGCGTAGGGAAACGTTTCCGGCTCTGGGATGACAAGGTGCAAGAGCTCATCGTCCTCGATGCGGCTTGGGACGCCATAGTCTCCCTCGCTGACGTCGAGGAGAATTGTGTAATCCGCCTCAAGCCCCTTTGCCTTATGGAACGACCGAGCTTCGACCACGATATGCTCGAACCCAGGTATGGCCCCCTCGAACGGGTCAAGATGATTGTACCGCCAGAGCACCATGACCTTGAGCTTTGGCTTAGCGCCGGTGCGCCATTGCTGCGCAATGCCGCCGAGAAAGGTGTCGAGACGTTTGAGCACCTGGTGACACGCCGGGCCGAAGTCGATCTTACCACGAACCGGTTTGACGGGGATAACCCGGATCGACTTGGAGATCGCTGCTCGGGTTGAGCGGACGGACTTCTTCAATTGGGCGGGGTTGCGCTGGACGAACTGGGCGGCCGTTTCGGCGATGAGCTGATTGCAGCGATAGGTCTGCTCCAGCCGGCCGAGCCAGCTGGCGCCGAAATTCTCCTGGAAGCCAGTGAACAGCGAAATGTCCGAGCCAGCGAAGCGGTAAATCGACTGCCAATCGTCGCCGACCGCGAATACTTTGGAGAAAGAACTCTGCTGCCTCAGGGCCCTTATGAGGTTGGCTCTAGGCTCGGAAATATCCTGGAACTCATCTACGAGGATCAGGGTATATGGGCTATGGTATTTTCGGGTTTCGACCAGCCTGGTGGCGTCACCGATCATGGAGTCGAAATCGATACGGTCCGCATCCGCCAGTTTCTGGGAATAGGCTGTGGCGACCTTCCAGACCACCTGCGCAAAGATCCGTGCCCTCTCCCTGTCGTGAAGCGACTTTGCCCGTTCGATCAGCATGTCCAAGGTAAGGTGACTGGCCCGGATGTGCTTGATGCAGGTGCTGATCACCTGGTGGTAGTGCTTGATGACGATGGGCCTGAGGACCTCCACGACCTCCTCGTATGACCGCATGGTCAAAGGGATCTGGCGCCGCTCGATCTCGGTCTGGAGCTCAGTCAGCAAAGTCCCATCGCTGGCCTGCGCCGATCTCGTCTCGAAGAAGTCGATCTCGCCATCGCGATAGGCTTGCCGCTTGCTTTCAGTATGCTCGACATAATTCTCGAACGGCGAAGTGCCATCGGCGTTCAGGGCAAAATGCTCATGAACGGTTTCGGTCAGCGGATAGTAGAAGTCGGGGTGAACATGACGAGTGGTGCCATCCGGATCAGTGACCTCGAGCTGCTTTTCGTATTCGAAAGCCACCGAGTTCAACCACAGCCAGTTGGCTATTGATTGCTCCTGCAGTGACTTCACAACGACGCCAGCATGCGTTCCGATCGTGGCTTTACCCTTGGTTCGCAGCTCGGTGATGTACCGCAGATAGTCGGTTTCGCTGGTGAAAACCTCTCGCGGCAAATCGGCTTTCGGATGGATGATAAGAAGGTCGATCCAAAGCCGTTTGAACTCGGCGTCGGCCTCCATAAGCTTCTGGATGATCTCCTCGATCGCCTTGGCTTCCGCGGCTGGATGCTCAACCCAGTTCGCGATCTGTGGCGGCTTGCCGACAACCTCCTGAATGATACCTCGCCCGAGGGCATGGAAGGTGGTAACGCGACAACCAAGTTCGTCAGGGCCAACCTTCAACTGCTTCGCGATACGGACCTTGAGCTCGTCAGCAGCACTTCTGTTGTAAGCAAGGACCAAAATGTCTTCGGGCCGGTAGAGTCGCTTTTCCAGGACGTAGGCGACCTTCCCCACCATGGTCGCCGATTTTCCCGAACCGGCGGACGCGACCAGAAGATTGTTGTCTTCAAGCCGGATACAGGCTTCACGCTGCTGATCAGAAAGTGATCTTCCATCCAGGTCGTCGAAGAATGGGGCGAACGCCAGAAGCTCCGAGGCCAGGAAGGCCTCATTGTATAGGTCACGGACGGCGGGGTTTGTCAGCAGTTCGAATGAACGGGGCAATGCTGCTTTCAGGGTCGGAGCGGTCTGTGCCCCATCAAGCAAGGGGTGCGACAAGGCCACAGCCGCCCTGCCCGGCACGCTGGCAATAGCGCGACTAAGGTCAGCATGCGCAAGATACTGCGCCTTCGCCGCCAACACTGCGTGGAGAGCGTCATCGATCTCGCGAAGGCGATCTTTTTCGGAACCGATGAGGTCGCAAAGGTGGTCGTTGATGAACCGCTTCAAATCGGCCGCAATCTTAGTTGCGGCATCTCCTGTAAGACCAGGCAACCTGTCCACACGGACCTGAGATCTGACCGTCACTGTGTGCCACAGCAGCCCCCTGGTGGAGGTGATCGCGACAATATCGAGACATGGAAGCTCGACCCGCCCGTTTTCTTCCAGACGGACGTGCTCTCGTGATTTTGGTGCCAGCGTGAGTTTCCAGTTCCCTATCGAGAACAGGCGAGCAATCAAACCAGGACGATATGAACGGGCGAGACCAAGCATTTACCCGATTTGGTGGCACAGATAGAATTTATGCTTTGATAAGCTGCGACCCAACGGACAGCCAGTACTACGAAATGCCTGACTATCAGAGTGACCGCCGGATAGGCAAACACCCTAAGTCACATGCCCACCTCGGCTACCAGGAAGCTGCAATCGCCGCTTTATCCTGGGGCGGAACGCCCAGAAAGTGGTTGCTCGCAAACACTATGCTCACTTGGCGGGTGGCGGCTTTCTCACCTCGGTTCCACCACCAGGCGCCCCACATTCGGGACAGGTCAATGATCGCTTGAAGGCGTAGTCAACCTCGATGTCGGGACCGCGCTCGGTGATTAATGCTTCCAGATCCACAATATGACTGTGCCCCTGTCCGCTCGAACAAAACGAGCGGATGACAAGGCTCGCGACGAGGTGATCCTGAAGGGTCAGGATCGGCTTGATCGGCTTTGGTGGATAGTCTGGAACGCGGCTCATGACGCACTCGCGCCCGGCGTCGCCCGCCAGGTCTCAGGGTCAAGCCGTAATACACTGTCAAGCGGTGGCCGGACGGTGAAGACCCGAGGACGCTGGGCGAAAAAATGCACGCGGTAGAGATGCCAATGCTCGTATCGCTCACTGGCCACGGTCAGCTCATTGCGGGTCAGGAAGAAGGGCGTGGCCCCTGCCCCGTTGGTGGTCTTGACCTCGATGAGGCGTTCCCTGCCATCTAGATCAAAGGAGGCAATATCGAAGCCGGCGCCGTCGCCATCCTCCTCAGCTACCCACCTGACTTTGCGAGCGAGATCGGCGCGATCGACGGCTGACAGCCGTTGACGCTCCAAGTCTACCACGAATTTCTCGCCGGCGCGGCCGAGCTGGCGGTTTCGGAAGTCGCGCTCGACCGGGTCGAACTTGCGCACCAGGCGCTCCAGCCCCTCGCGACGAGTACGCGATGTCATCTGCGGCACAGCGGTGAAGACGCTATCAAGGTCTGCCACCACTGGCGACGTTGGAACCGATTGCGGGTCGAGGACAGCATTGTGGCCGGTGAGGTAGCGGTCCACGGCGTCGAATAAGGCATCCTGATAATTCGGTGCTGGTTTGTAGCCCCAGATCCAAGGCAAGCCCAGCTCCTGGAGGACCGCTGAGATGTTGCGGTGTTTGAACTCGACCGAGGCCGCCGAACGGCCAGTCTGCTCCATCAGAAGGGCCCGATGATGCGCTTTCACATAGGGACGCTTCGCCAGCTCCTCGCTGAGCATGGTGAAATAGTCAGCGATGATCGCGTCCAGCTCGAACGGATTCCAATCCTCGCCCTGTCTAGTTTGATTGGCCATGGCACCCCCAATTCCAGGATGCCCGACGCGGATGAGACGCGAAAGCCATAAAAGCGCAGGCAGTTTTGCCGATACAATCCTCACCGGTACCGACTCGATCTCGGCCACCGTCTGGAATTCTCCCAGGTATCATGCCGCTTCTGAGCGAGCCATCGGACAACTCGGCATTGCCAAGGAGCTGGGTGATATATCCCCTGGCCAAGGTCCGATGCAAATTGTCCAAGCCATAGTCGTCCTTGAGCGACTTGATCTGGGCCTTCAGGCTGACAAGTTCCCTTTCCAACATGGCGATCTGCTCGCGCGTGGAGGCATGTTCGGCCGACTTCACGCGGGCAAGAAGCCATCTCCAAAGCATAGGTCGCTGAACCAGACCCATTTCACACGTGACCCAAACCACCCAAGGTCGGAACTGAACAGCTAGGCACCCGTGCGCGCATAGGTGACGGAAACGATCGGAACCTGCACTAAATTATTCGTCCACTTTCTTTGCGCGGGCAACAAATTCAGGAAGAATACCGGCGACAGCCTCAAAATAAGGCTGGAAACCGTTGAGCAAAGTCGTCATGCCTCGGGCGATCTCCTCGGCATCGTGGATATCACCAATCCTGATGCTGTTGCCCCTGAAAAATCTTGAGTACCGTTTACCCTCGCTATCTGCTCCCTGCTGGAAACGAATATTGGACAGGCCGCGTCGATCCCCTAGCTCTTTGATGGAAGCGATGAGGTCGCTCCTCGTATCGTGGCCGGCGACCGGTCCAACCTCGGCAAAAAGTTTGAGGGCGCCTGAGGCACCATCGGCACCCTCAAATAACTCCAGCCAGCAGATCAGTGGGTACCCGGCCCACCATTGCTCGCACCCCGACCAGTAATAATCCCGTGCGCGCAGCGCCTCCACCCAACTTGCAGGTAAAAAGCTAAAAATACGGTTCGTATTGCCATTGTAGAAATAATCGTTCGACCCAGCAGTAACCTTGGTAGCCGCTTCCCAATTTCCTCGAAATATCATCTCTGCCGCCAGTAGAAACTCCGTGCTGGACCCATGCTTAATGACAAAATCCAACACCTTCTTATGCGTACGATAGAGCTGACGAGCCAAATCTTCCATTTCCATACGTTCTTCGCTCATACCAGCCGCCTCACGGATGATTTCAAGATAATGTCCAAGAAAGGTCGCCACTTCCTGGCCGAGGGTCAGCCCCTCCATTGCCATCAAACGAGGCAGTAGCTCACATATGGCGCTATAGCGGATTGGGGAATAGTCTGGATCCTGAGGTTTTTCGTCCAGCAGGGTCAAGAAGATCCCGCAAACCTTCAGTTGCCTGTCGCGGGCTGCAAAGGTACTCTTCACCTTATCGACATACTTCGCCAATTGCCCATCATGCTGACTGGCATAGAACTTATTTTCGATAACGAATGCCCAGCCATTTTGGCGGGACAGAATGAAGATATCGATATTCTGCCATTCTCGCTGAACCTCAGCATCCCGAAGGTCGGCCTGAGAGACAGCCAGTGCAGAGACCTCACTAGAGGCACTTCGCTCACGTAAAGCCTCTGATAGGAACGCCCTTAAAAACCGGTCGCTAAAGCCATGGGTTTCTGCCGGATCGAGTAACCACGCCAGAATGGCCGAGTGACGCACCTCCATATTCTCCATCCGCATGGTGCGGATCGGGTTGAAGCGGTTGAGATAGGCACCCAGACGATCAAGCTGGTCGTTGTTCACGAACAGCAACTCCAGGTCGTCGTGTGTGGGCTGCGAGTTTTGCATCAATGAATGCCTTTCACCTTCGCCGTTATCTTGGCGTAACGTTCGAAGAGCTTCTATCGCCATCCAAGACGCACGTATACTGCTCGCGGCCGCATATGAAGAAGCGAGCGGTGACCTCCCTGGCTTATGCGGGTTCTCGAATGGAAACCGCATAAGCCAGAATAAAAGATCGACGATCACCCGCCCTGGGATCTGCGCCGCCACCAAGAAGATTACGGCGAATACCGGCTTCACCAGCCCTGCCTAGACGCCGGTGCTAGGGCATCAGTAGGATCCTACGGATGCAAGAGCTTCGGCCGGGCAGGTAGCGTCGGCTATCTCCAGTCTCCCGTGGTCCACCCAATGTATCGCCATGCCGAGCACGGGTTTGTCTGGAAATGCCTCCGCTACCAACCCGGCATAGGCGGCAAGCTGCGGCCAGTAGGGGCCGAGGCCCTCGCCCGACCCACCGCTCTTATGGTCGATAATCAGCAGACCTCTCAGCCCTTCCGCCAAAAGATCGACGTTGCCGGGAATATCTGCCCCTTCCGCACTACGGCCCAGCAGCGGAATCTCAAACGCCAACCGGTCGAAGCCCTGTTCCGTCAGCCAGTCCTTGAGCGCTGCGGCGCGCATCTCGAGCTGCGCCAGAGTTGCAGTATCCAGCCCTGTCGCAGCGGGCAGATAGTCCATCAGGTCAGGTCGTGCCATGAAGGTGCGCAATGCAAGGTGCAGCGCTGTCCCACGCTGGGCCGAGCTTCCTAACCCCGGCAACGCCGAGCCCAGTTCCACCGTGCGCGAAGGCGGCGCCACGCCCCCGGTGCCATTCAACCCCGAAGGCTGTACTCGCCATGGAGAAAGCACCACTGGCGGTAGCGGTCGGTCTTTTCCCAGCCGCTGAAAACCAGTCGCCGCCGCGTCATGCCATACGGTCAACCCTGCGATCTCGGGCATGGCACGCACCCGCGTCGGGCAGGAAACTCCGCCAATGTGTAGCATTTCGCCCTCGACCTGCGGATCGCAGCAATCCTCAAACACATGGAACAGGTTCTGAGCCTGAGGCGCATCTCCTTCCCGCTCCTTCAGGAAGCTCGGCCATTCCAGCACCAGCCGGTCACGAGCGCGGGTCAGCGCGACGTATAGCAAGTTGCGTGCATTCGCCTCAAATTCCGGTCGCCGGTCCTCAATGAAGCGCGCCTGCGCCTCGGGAGCCGCCATGCTGGGAGTATGGATCAGACGGGCCGAGGCCATCATTGTGTTCATGTCGTCGATCTGGTCCAGCGCGTCGAAGGTAATGGAAGTCGAGCCGGGCCATTCCTCGATACCCTCATCGAATTCCGCCACCACGGTGATCGGCCATTCGCGCCCCTTTGAGGCGTGCCAGGTAACAATCTCCACCGCCTCAGCACTATCCGCCGAAGGATCGGGGCGGCGGTCGAAATCTCTCTCGCTTGCCCGGGCATCCAGCCAGCCGAGGAAGACCTTGGCCGTCTCGCCGTGAAAGCCGGAAGCCGCTTTTAGATCACGATGCGCGGCCTCAAAATCGAGCGCCTCGGCTTCAAGACGAAGAAGATCGGCACGAGCCTGCGCCGCATCCGGCTGGGCCTCCGCCCAGGGGCGCAACCCGGCTGCTTCCAGCACAAGGTCAAGCGCAACAGACGCCGGCAGCCGCAGGAGTCGGTCCGAGAGCGCCGCTAACCGTATCAGCACCGGGTCGTCCGCTAGCCGTCCATCGATCTGCGCCACCAGTGCTGCCTGCAAGGACAACGGATCGGGTCCGAGCGTGCGCAGTAGGAGCCCCGAATGGATATCGGCAGGGTTCGCAGCATAGCCAAGCGCTGCCCGGGCTGCCTGCACGGCCAAGCTTTGCGCCCAGCCATCCTCGGCGATCCGCACAGGAACACCGCGGGCGCGCAATTCCTCAGCATAACGGGTGGCAGTTGCGTGGCGGCAGACCAATAGCGCGATATCGGAGGGACTGGCGGCGCGCGTGGCCTTGCTATGTCGATCAGTGACGGTTTCACCATCAACCAGGATACGGGCGATACGCTCGGCCACATGTTCCTGCGGTTTCGAGGAATTTCTGACCCTCCGCCCCTTAACCAGGCTCAGCACTTCCAGCGCAGGACCGGGCAGCGGATCGCGGGTGGGAGCAAGCGGAATATATCCCGCACCGAATAGCCCTGCCCCCATGGCATTGACGAACTGCATCACCGCGGGCGTCGAGCGCCAGTTACGGTCAAGCGGCTGAGCAGCCTCGGGGTTGGCCTCCACCAGTGCCTGCGACAGCCTAGGGTCGGCCCCTTGGAAGCCCATGATCGACTGCTTCACGTCGCCCACCAACAATGTGCGGGGCGCGTGTGCCCCAAGTTGCCATAGCAGAGCGAACTGAACCGGGTTGGTGTCCTGAAATTCATCGATAATTACGCAGTCAATTTCGTCGAGCACGGCCTGACGCACGTCGGGGTTGCTGCGCAACAGGCGCTCGGCTCCCGAAATCATGTCGGCAAAGTCGATTAGGCCGAGCGCTTTTTTGCGGGTTTCATAAGCCTCCATCACCTCCTGCGCACAGGCGATTAAACACCGCAAATGCAGCTTCGTATCCTCCAGCGGGCCGGGATGAGTAGTCAGCGCACCGGCGGCTTCCATAATCGCAATGGCAAGATCGTCGTAACCTTCGGGTGTTTTCGAGCGGCTGTTCGAGATGACCAAGCTGCGGAGCGCTTGCCAGACGCCCCAATCCCGATCGAGCATTTCCGGCTCACTGGCCACCTGCCGGAATAGCGCAAGGTTCTTCTCGAGGGTCTCGCGCAGCCCCTTGGTGGTCACAGTAGCCACACCGCCTTCGGGGAAAGCCGCCAGCATAGCCCGTACCGCCGCCAGTAGCTTGTGGCGGGCGGCAACAGGATCAACGAGTACCTCTCCATAGACCGCATCCAGCCGGGCAAGCGCAGGGGTGATCAGGCCGGGATCGCGGCCCTTGTCTCCAAGGCCGCGAAGCAAGTCGATCATTGATAGCACCCGGCCGCGCAAGCCGGCCTCGACCGTCTCCCCTTTCTGCCAGTTTGCCGTATAGCCGAAGCGCTCCGGCTCGGCTTTGACCGGGTCTAGCGCCCGAGCGTGGGCCAGCGCCTGGCGGATCAGCAGGTCCCGCTCGGCATCGCCTAGGTGGCGAGGTCGTGGCGATGCCCCCGCCGCCAGCGCATGTTCGGTCAGAAGACGCAGTCCTAACCCGTGAATGGTCGATACATAAGCGCGCTCGACCGCCATGGCCTCGGCGACCAGCCCATCGGCCAGAAGGCCCGCCCGGATACGTTCGCGCAGCTCGCTGGCGGCAGCCTCCGTGAAGGTAACGGCAAGGATACGCTCGGGCCGCACGACACCGCGCTTCACCCAATCGGAAAGCTGGGTCTTGATGCGATGCGTTTTGCCCGCACCGGCGCCGGCGGGAACAATGACCAGTCCCTGGTCCATGGTCACTCCTCCTCGACCGTACGGATGAAGGTGGTAACGAGTGGGGATCCATCGCTCAGCGCATAGGGGGTAAAACCCGCTTCCTTTTTGAAAAAGCTCTCATCCGCCGTGGTGTTCAGCACCACCCGGCCGGCGCCAAGCTCGGCCAGCCTCTCCGTCAGTTTTGTCACCGCGCCGGCATTCACCGCATCGCCCATATCTCGGGCAGGAGAGCTTTCCGCCAACGCTAGCCCAGAGGCGAGAAGCCCGCCATCGTTCATCAGGTGATAGGCGATACCGACCTTGCGCCCGACTAACGGGTCCATTCCGTCACCTTCGCGCCGGATCGGGCTGGCGAGCATGTCGCGGTACAGCCCGACCTGCAGGTCCCAGCCCGCCTCCATCCGCTTTCTCCTGCCCGAAGTACCGCTTTTCTTGTGATCGACCACCAGAAGCCCTCCGTCCGGCAGTTCGAGGATCGCATCGGCCTTACCGCGCAGCCGGATACCATGAGCCTCACCTGCTAGCCAAAGCTCATTGCCAATGATCTGGGCGCCAAGCGCCAAAAGATGCCCACGCCAGCGCAGCGCCGCCTGCAGTACCTCACGCTCCAGCCCGATACGCTCCATCTCCCAGGACGAACTGCGCAGGAACCCGGCATGGCGGGTTAACGCATCGTCGTAGGCATCCGCAACAGCAGTAGCCAAGGCATTGGGATCGGGGATCGGTCGATCCTTAAGGAACACATGTTCGAACACGTCGTGGGCAATATTGCCCTTAGCCATAACGTCTAGTTCCTCAGCGGACCAGGACAGGTCGCCGGCACCGATCTCGTCCAGCAGCCAAGCGAGAGGGCTGACCAGTAGGGTTTCCAGCCGTGATGGGGATTGCGGTTTTGCCGTACCGTCATCCTCGCGCCGCAGAGCCAACAGGTCGACATCGAGAAATGTCAGCGCCTCAGGCAGTGCAGGCGGTTCGGACGAAGGTGGCAAATTATAGCGCGCCACCGGCCAGGCTTCTGGCATGACCTTCGCCAAATCAGTTACCAGATCTGCCGGTTCTTCCACACCTTCTACCGCCCGCGCTACCAGCGATAATCCTGCCGATGGGGCAAGCCGCGTGCCTGAAAGATCACGCCATGGGATCAGAAACGTCACGCTATTGGATACTGCCTGAAGCTGCTGGTCGAGCAGTGACAAGCTGTACGCCAATCCCTCGGCCCGGCCACGAAGATGTAGACCAATGGTCTGCCGAATTGCAGTAATCTCGCTGTCAAGAAACAGCGGATTGGCGTGCGGGCGGCTTGGGTAAAGCCCTTCGGTGAAATCTACTACGATCAGATGGCGACACACTCGCCAGGGGCTTTCCTGCGCCGACCAGAGGCTGACACCTTCCAGATTGCGTTCCGGCTCGGCTGCAGTAGGCAAAACAACCTGTATCCCGCGCAGGATCGACTCCCAATCCGGGGTGCCATCGCCCAACGGAATGGGCAAGCGCGCGCGCAATTCGGCACCTTGCGCCAACCCACCACAGATGCGATCGATCAGGAAACGCAGTTGTGCCAGTGAACTGGCCGAGGCGCGAATATCCTCCCAAAGCGCGTTGTGTGCGGGCGTCGCCGACAGCACCCCACCGCGAAAGTCGCCACTCATGAGGCTTTCCGCCAGATCGCGCCCAGTCTGGGCAGACCACGGCATTAACGGCGATAGCACGAGGCTAGCCAGAACCATTGCAGGCGTAGGCGTCCTCTTGGCCAGCGCCAGATGCAACGCGGTTTCTCCGATGACGTCACGCTCTGGAAAGGCGCCGGGTAACCCCGACAGGGCCACACCCTGCGCGGCAAAGGCGCGGGCCAGTTGGCGCGGATCGCCACCCGTCATCACTGCGATGTCACGAGCAGAAACGCCCGCCTCGATCAGCCCCCGCGCGCGGGCTGCTGCGAAGTCGGCACAGGCAGCCATATCGCGTAGGCCGTAAAAGCTCAGGCTTTCGTCTATCGGTCCCGCGACGATGGCCTGCGTCGCGATCCCGCCCTGCAAGGCGTGCAACCTGCTTCCTTCGGATGCGGCACGCGCCACCGAAGAGGTTGTGACTGAACCAAACTCCCGCTCCAACCGCCCGTAAAGCGCCTGGATCGCGGCGGGAGCCAACGGATCGAGCGAGCCTTCCACTACGGGAAGTGGATCGAGAAACCGCCCAAATGGTAGTTCAAGCACATGACGCACCGGCGCAAGTCCCTCGGGCAAGGCCTCGCCGAGTCCACGCCACAACCCAATCAGCGCTACAAGATGCCGTTTTCCTCGGCCGTCGGGCATTGCATCAATAAGCGGCACACGCAGATCTGGTGTGGCCAGAATCATATCTTCTAGTGCCGAAGACACCGCCGAGATAGTCTCGATGGACGCGTTGGCAAGACTACTCGCCCAGATTGGATCAGGAGCTTCCCCAATCATCCGGCCTGGGGCCCACTCTGATGCCAGCGGAGCCAGCGACAACTCGGCAAGTCTGGTGTCGGACAGCCGGTAATGCAGTCCAGAATGGGGATCGGCAACGAGGAAGGGATAGTGCATAGCTCTTCTGGGAGTGCAGTGGACCAGCGAAGTCTAGAGGGGGCGCTGGCACAATCAATAGCTTGAACTACAATTTCTCAACGAGGCAATGGGCCAGTTACGCACACCAAAGCTGAACATATTCTCTGAAGGGAATTTGCCACCAGCAACTACCAGCCATCCTGGACGCGCTTCCTGTGGGACCTGGTGCAACTCAGTCCCACGGGCGTGACCCCAGGCTTCTCCGTGGTATGTGAGGATTCAAGGTCGCTATCATCCGCGTACATAGCGCAACATGGCAAGGGTGCCCCGATCTGCCATAGGCTCCACCGATGCCAGAATGCGTAACTATTTGGTCCGTCAGAAAACCCTCAGCACCAGAACTCATGGCCATCCGGCCAACGTCGGGCAAGCCCCTCTTCGATAAGGATGTCACCAACATCGCGGCCGGCGATGCGGATCGTGGCGAGGGTTCGTTTTCCGGTACCGTCGATACCAAAGGTTTCCACGGTGAAGGGATTCGCGTTCAGCAATTGCAGCAAGCGCGCACTGGCTCTTTTCGCCAGCGCGACTTCGGCGGCACCACCACAAATACCATCGTATGGTTCAGGGGTATCGTAGGATTGCAGGCGCAGGTTCTGACCCCGCCACCAGATCGTGTCACCATCGACGACACAGGTATATCGATTGCGGCCACACATCGAGAAGTGAGCGGAAATCTCCTCGGTTTGCGTGGGTCCCGGAATGGTGATGTTTCCGGCAGGCACGAAGCGGTCGACGACCACCCAACCCAGGGCGCACACCGTCACCAGGGCGACGCCAACCAAAATCGGCGTCACCGCGTCGGGCTTTGATGGCGGTGGCGTTCTGTGTCTACGTGGATCGAAGCGTTCAATATTCATGCTGGCAACTCGCAAGATTCATATCGAAGTTGCCGAAATCATCCCCCGAGGATGATTTCTCAAACGTCAACGCATCGGTTGTTGGTGAAATCGGCCAAGGCTTTTGGACGTCAGCGCAACAGCCGTGCTTCCAGGGCCTTGCCTTCGGCCTCCATGACGGTTGACATCATATGCGAGGGCACCGACAGCGCCTGCTTCGCCTCGAGTACAGTCCGTTTGATCGAGGAATCGGTCGCCATTAGCCCGCCCAGGCGAAGCAGGTCGCGTCTGGTCGTCAGGGCAATATGCAACTTGTGGCCGTCGCAAAGGGCGCTGAACAGCGAGGTTTCGCGATCGACCCAGCGTTGCGGATGAAGCAGCACGTCGATGACGGGCAGCAGCGCGGGATCTTCCGCCTGGCCTGGCTCCAGCCAGACCCCGTAGCTTCGATCGTCAGGACCTGCAAGCCGCCGCCACAATTGGAACTGGCCCGTATCCATCGACGGATGGTCATACCATTTTTTCTCCGTCTCTCGCGTGTCGATGATGAAGAAGTGGGGCATCCCCGGCAGCAACTCACAACTGAAGACGATCCCCTGGAACAGGTCGCCCAGGTCCTTGTGCTGCGTGCAGAGCCTCACCTCGGCCATTTCGACCGAGCGATTGCCGATCCGCTGGCCCAGCCTGTCCTGGACAACCATAACGCTCGTGATCGGCAAAAATGGCCTGGGCAGCGCCTCGACATATTCCCTGCCGTCGCTGAGATAATCCAGCCCGGCCATCCGGGCCAGATGCGGCATGACCAGTTCGGTCCGCCGGCGGCTTAGCCACCTGGACCCTAAGAACGGTGCAAAGATCGTTATGAGCAGAAACCCAAGCGCCAGCGCCCCCGCGCTTCTGTCAGGCCAATAACGGTAGCACAGCCAGGACAGCAGGAGCAGTCCGGCAATGCCGGCCACAGTGCGGCACCAGCCCTCCAGCCGCAGGCGCCGCAACTCGGGACGCAGATCCTCGAATAGCGCTTCCGTCGTCATGCTGCCATCAGTGCCATTCGCCGTGTCCATGTCCCCCCTCAACGTCACCTGAGGCCGCTCTTCAAGCGTGCGGATATGCGCCGCTGTTCCGCATCCACCCCTTCCCCACCACTCCGTGGCGTATCCAATAATGATCGCATAATGGACGCCCGCTTTTCAGCTTCGCAGAAGCGGCAAGCTACCAAGCAGATTTCGGATCTTGATGGGCATGTTCAGCGATGGTGGACCGACGATATCGAATTGGCTGGCAATGTCGTTGATAACGCGGGTGACGCCGTTAATCGTCATCCCGTCAGGATCGGTGCCCACAGCGGCAATCATTTCGGCGGGACCGATGACATCGAGATCGAAGTGGATCAACACTTTCGAGGTGCAATGCGATAGCTGTAGGGGGCTATCTCCTCGATCGTCAACTTATCTCCGGCGCGAACGCTATACCGCTCGAAGAATTCGCGGATCCATCCCCGCTTGCGGAAGAACCGCTTCGCGCTATCGAGATCGGTCATCACGGCCGATTCTCCGCCCCAGTCGACCGCGATCTCACGCGAAGCGGCCGCTGCGCGGTTTGACCCACCGATTGCGTCGGCCGGGAACTTATCGAAGAAGGCCCTAAGGTAGATGTGGTTATTGTCGATATTACCCTGTGTGACTTCAGTTGTTCCAATGTGGCGACCAGCTTGCCGGTGTGAGATTGGGCTCGAAAGCGTCACAGCCGCCTCAGACTCGGGCACGACGATCATATCGTCGCCGCTGTCGTTAGAGTCAAAGCTCTGATCGAATGCTTTAGTGACTGGGATCAACTTAACCGGATCCTGCGCGCGGATAGACTGAACGCACTCAGCGCGGAGGACTACTTCAGCTGCAGCCCGCGCATCCTCCCCAGCATCGTGGTGGTCGAAGACGAGGCCAAGATGTTGCTTGAGACTTGCTAGGCCATGGCCTCCGTTGCCCCGCAATTCGGGCCAAGCGGCGCGGGCGACGTGAACGCTATCACGCCAGTCCCACGGCGGGATCGGTAGGCCGTTGTTTTCACAAGCAGCAGCGACGGCACTGCGATCAAAACCCGAGTGCTGATAGACGGTCGAACCTGACAGCGCGTTACGTAGGACAGGCAGCAACTCGGCAAAGGTCGGAGCACCCTGAACCGTTTGGGCACTGATCCCATGCAGGTAGGTAAATGCCCAGTGATCCACCTGTGGATCAACATAGGTCGCCCAAGTCTCGATGGAATCATCATGGCGCACACAGGCAACGCCGATCTGACAGATGCTGCCGCGGTTGTTATTCGCCGTCTCAACGTCCAGCGCGTAGAAGCGGAACGGGCCCTCGGGAAAAGATGTGACATGGGTCTGCCGGATGAACGCAGACTTCGGTGCCGGCGCTGCTACGGGACCGGCCTTCAAGGTAAGGAAGCGTTGACGCTGCCGTTCGATGGCGGCCAGTTCGTGCGCGCCCCACTCAAGGCGGTGCAGCGTGGCCTCGACCAGATCGGCCGGCTCATCGTAGGCCTGCATCCGTCGCCGGTTCCAGGCGATGGCATGCGCAGGCGCAATAGCCAGCACCTCGGCCTCCAGCAACGCTATATCCGCCGTGTCTGGCAACGGAAGCCAGACCGCGCGGCAGTGATCCACCACGAATTCGTTGCGCAGAGTCTTGGCAATAACCCCATCGGTCTTGGAAACAACATCCTTGCGATCTCGCCACATCCGGCCTGTGTTGTACATCTGCGAGAAATAATGGCTCATGCCTTCCGAACCGGTGCGATGACGCTGGTGTATCCGCTGGTAGAAGGTTTGATCGATCGAACTGGTCGAGCCGATATAGCGAAGATCGCCAAAATGATCGATGAGCCCATACAGGCCACGCCCATCGCGCGGTGCCTGGGCAGTGGGGCGTGGCGCGGCTTCCAAGAGGGATGCGAGGAGGTCTTCGGCTGCGAAATGCATAGTCAAAATCCAGATCGATTGAAACTTGGCTGGCAAGACCCAGACTGCTTTCGCCACGCAGTCAATGGCAGCCGACAAAATGCCACGCTATGAAGGGAAAGCGCGTTTGTCATCAGACAACTTCGCCCAATACGCTGAACCGATACGATTATCCACGCCGCCCATGTCACGTCTTCATTTGCATCGAAACGATGCCGGAGCCAGCGGAACTAGGGCACGTAGCAGGTCCTTTAGATTGTTGAAATGCATGAGAGTTTCGAACCGTCTCACCTAGAACAAGAGGCTGATGTAAAGAGTCCGGCTTCGTGCAGAGACTGTCGCATTCTCGCCCCGAGCGGAGTGAGCTGGCATCGCCTCAGAGGTAAGGCGCGATAACATATCCCTCGCGGCGTATCTGGTGGATCAGCTGCGGGTTTGTAAAAATGTCGGGATTATCCCATTGCTGCTGCGAGAGGAGTACCGCCCTGACATCCTCACTTGTGGCCAACAGGACTTCGTATGACAGATTGGAAAGGTTGTCCCTGACGGATCGCCGGTCACCGACCGTCGTCAAGATCACCGCGATGTCGATATCGCTATTCTCAGTGGCATCCCCTCGAACCTGGCTGCCGAACGCGATTATTCCGACAAGCTCATCACCATAGGCAAGCTTTACCAGTTCCGTGAACATATTCACGGCCTTCCAAACTTGCGGATTCATCGTTGCTGGCATGGGCTACATCACCCTCGATGCAGAGAGCTAGCGCCATTCATAGATGTCGTCACCATAGAAGACCCATCCGGGTCCCGCTCGGCGCATGGCATCGCGGAGTTGGTTCTTCCAGGCATCGGTGACGATGCGATGGCCGTCATGGAACGGCCGATCTTCAGGAAAACCGGCCAGCGCCCAGTCACGAACGAGATGCTCCCACCCATGCGGGAACGATGATGCTTCATGGCTCTCGCTGACATCGGACATCATGCTGGCGATATGCGCTCTGGGGTTCCGGTTCAGGAAGGCCTGCCAGCGAGCTCCATATGCTCGCCATTCCGCAGCCAGTTCTTCAGTCAGCCCGTAAATATCGGGCCGGCCGTTAAACGGTTCGCCCGGTGGCGTGAACGCGGAGTCCGCCTCCCACCTGGGCATGAAGAACTTCATGCCCACATGCGGCGCCGACCGCCGTACAAGGTCTTCCCACACCGCCGGTGTGCCGTCATCGACGTCGATCAGCGCCGCCCACAATACCCTTTCGTGTGTGATTGACGCCTCGGCCTGAGCTACGATGTCTTCAGTCATCTCCCCTGCCCTTCCCGCGTTGTTCGTCGACCCATGACGACAAGGTTTCCCACCAGTCGTCGGCAACCTCGAGCTGGTTGACGTCGTGGATGGAGAGGCCGCCGCGCATGTGCGCCAACACCTCGCGCAGCGCGAACCGAAGCCCGGGATTCTCGATCCCACGAAGGAACAGAATGTCCTCGGGCTCATAGTGCAGAAGGGTATCTTGAAATAGCTTACACCGGCGTTCAAAGGATACGTCGCTCTCGTCGGGATCGCGCCGCAATGCCCATTCGGGGCCGTCCCGCGCGAGGTGCTCTACGCGGGCGGACAGGAACGTGGCTGCATCCAGCCGGCGAACCGCGTTGTCGCCATCGGTTCTGGGATACTGATCGTTTCCACGTGCGCTTAGGCGCTGACGGGCAAAATGCTTGCCAACTTCACCCGCGTGGTTCGCCTTTTCACGCAGTCGAAGCCAAATCGGGTCATTGCTTGGCTCCACGTCGATGCCGTTGATGGCGGTCACGAAGTCGGCAACGGTCAACCACCGGCGCAATCCTTCCAGGCCAAAATCACTACCCTCATTGCGGCTGGACAGGTCACGAACCATTTCCGCGATAGCATTAGCGAGGTCGCGCCGCGTGTCGGCAATGAGACTGGACTCGTGCTGGCGACGATATCGTTCGTATTCGGCGTCGGACCAGGCCGGGTCACGCGGCAGGTCAAATGCGGTGATGTCGTGGTTGCTTGGCGGCATGGGATCTCCAGGGCCGTTGCGGATCCGGCGAGATGGCGGCCCGAAAGGGCGAGTTCAAGGTCCCGCATGCGCTTTGTCGGGTGCCGCACGCCAACGATGGCAGATTCCTTATCGAAAATCCGGGGATCCACTTGGAGGCCATATAGGCGGGCGGACTGAAGGCATAAACTCGTCGCGTCCAGTCGGAGGGCACGATGCGATTCCCAGAATGGTCGTGGAAATGGGCGTGGACAGCATTTCTGCGATGGGCCCTCGATCCGGTCCTGCAGGACGAGTTGAGCGGGCGACAGCGTTGGGAAGTGATATACTGTTCGGTAGGGCCCGGTATCAGACATCATTATCTGAGACCGACCGCAGCATGGTTACACCGTTATCTGCCTACCTGGGTATTGTTGCCTCGCCTCCAGCATCATGGCGCGGGGTGGTACTGCATTCCCACCACATCGGTGGCGCTGCATGTGGAGCGACGGCTCGGGGTCCATGTGCTCGAGGGCGATTTCGTCAGGATCGAAAGCGGCGAGGTGACCGCCGTGGGCGTGCTCGACGAAGACCAGTGCTGCTCCGAGTTCTGGTACGTCGATGAGTGGGTGATGGCGCCATGATGAACGGCGTTCTTCTCCCTATATTGCCGATGCCGGACACGTGTTTGGCAAGGGCCTAAAGAGGACGTGTACCAGGACATCCTGCTCGCTCTGGTCATCATCGGTCACGCGCCAAGTCGATTCGGCACCCAGCGACTTCACCCTTGAAATCATGGTGTCGGCCTTCCCGTAATTTGCTTCGACTCAATGAAACCAAGGGTTGTGATGAGGCTGCCTTTATTTCTTTCCAGGATCCATTGCTTTTCTCCCAACGACTCGGAATCTTTATTACCTGAAACAAAGGATTCCGATTTTTGGAGAATTAGTAATGCGTCTCTTGGATGGACTGTCCGCACTGGCGTTGATGTTGGCTTTGACTGGATCAGCGCATGCCGAAGGCTGGTATCGGTTGAACCTACAGGCTCCGATCCTCTTCTCAGGCGGATCGGTGCTGCCACCCGATGCCGGCGGAAACGCAGGCATCTCCATCGTCATCGATGACGAGGCGCTGATCGACGGCACCGCCAAGGGACGGCAATATGGAAACCTGTCAGTGCCGGTCGTCATCAGCGGCCTCGACGCATCCTATACCGTTTCGCTCGAAGGTTTGAGCGGCGCCACCTGGGTGCCCGATGGCTCCGCCTACGGCTCGGGGACGCTATCCTGGCCTGGAGCAGCGGAAGGTTCGTGGTCTCCCATTATCGTGGTTAAGGATGCCAGCGGAACCACCGTTGCCACGGCGCAGCTTGACCTCGAGATCCTGCCGCCGCTGACGGCGTCCGTGCCGCAGAGCAGCTATACGGTTGAGAAGGGCGCTGACCTGACCATCCAGGCCTCGGCCGGCAACGCTATCGGTAATGTGCTCTGGGGCTCTGGTGACGACCTTCCTGAGTGGATTGACCTCGATACACTGACTGGCCAACTTCAGGTGGATACCACCGCCTCCAATAGTGCCGGTGGGCTCAAGCTTACCGCTGTTGACCAATTCGACAATATGTCGGCGACGACATTGCCGTTCTCGGTGACCGTTAATGGCGCAGTTTCGGACTATTGGGTGGCGACACTTGGCGGAGCCGGTAGCGACGGGTCGCAAGGCATCGCTGTCGGCACCGATGGAGCCATCTATATCACCGGATATACCGACAGCGTCGGTGCGGGGAGCTACGATGTCCTCGTAGCAAAGTACAACGCTAATGGTTCTCTGGACTGGAAGAAGACACTGGGAGGAACCGCTGGTGACTATGGTTATGGCATCGCTATCAGCCCCGATGCAGCCGTCTATGTAACCGGACAGACCGCCAGCGCCGGGGCGGGGGCAACGATATCCTCGTAGTCAAATATTCCGCCACTGGTACGCTGGACTGGAAGAAGACACTCGGTGGAATCAATGCTGACTATGTCTATGGTATCGCCGTCGGCCCCGATGCAGCTGTCTATGTAACCGGACAGACCGCCAGCGCCGGGGCGGGGGGCAACGATATCCTCGTAGCCAAATATTCCGCCACTGGTACGCTGGACTGGAAGAAGACCTTGGGTGGAACCAGTAGCGACATTGGACAGAGCATCGCCGTCGGTGCCGATGGTGCTGTCTATGTCACCGGATATACCTATAGTACCGGGGCGGGGAGCTACGATATCTTCGTAGCCAAATATTCCGCCACTGGTACGCTGGACTGGAAGAAGACGCTAGGTAAAATTAATGCTGACTATGGCTATGGTATCGCCGTCGGCCCCGATGCAGCCGTCTATGTAACCGGGTTGGGGGGTAACGATTTTCTAGTAGCCAAGTACCGCACTGACGGTACGCTGGACTGGAAGAAGACACTGGGCGGAACCGGTGCCGACTATGGCCGTGTCATCGCTGTCGGTGACGATGGAGCCATCTATGTTAGCGGATATACCGGTAGTGCCGGTGCGGGGGGTAACGATTTTCTCGTAGCCAAGTACCGCACTGACGGTACGCTGGACTGGAAGAAGACACTGGGCGGTACCATTGGCGATATCGGTTATGGGATTGCTGTCGGCGTCGATGGTTCCCTCTATGTGACGGGGACGACCACATCCGCAGGCGCTGGTGGCAGCGACATGATAGTTTCTCGCCTTCCAGCAGATGGGGGCATCGACATGACCGCCGGCCCGTTCATCTGGCAGGACGCTATTCTTACCGTTGGCGAGAATCCTGTTCTCACCAATAACCAGAACCCAACCGGGCTTACGGATGGTCAAAGCCCCACTGGATTGACCGATGGCCAAAATCCCACCGGCCTGAGCGAAGGAAACGCTGCCGCACTGACTGGTAGCACAACCCAATTCCAGGACTAAAACTGCCTCTGCCCGCGATCGAATGGTCGCGGGCAGTTTTGTATCTGGATCGTTACTCACGGCGGCATGCGGAAGCACGTCGCTATTGGCTATGGGACGGCGCTGACACCGCTCAACCGTCATACGTCAGCATGGTCACCCTTCAGCATAACTCCCCTGCCCTCGCCGCTGTCGAAAAAGACAACGCCTTCTTTCTCCAATACGACCCGCAGGCGCTCGAGGGTTCCCTCACGGGCCTTGGCGGCGCCGGTTTCGATCATCGCTAATGATCGTTGGCTCAGACCCGCTTTTTCGGCGAGTTCGTGTTGCACCATCTTTAGCATGGCGCGAGCGCCTCGGATCTGGGCTGGCGTGATGGTCATATAGGGCGCACCGAAAGAACTGACATTAACAGAGCGTTAACCATACTCGAATCGCACATCATAATCTATGATGTTTTCTCTTGAATCGTCGCCGGCACCGGACTATTTGGCGAGTCGTGGACGCGATAGCCCGTGTCCAGTAGACCCCCGGCACCGGCCACGGTGTTCGTTTCCCGCGCAGGCGACCTTCCAAGTTAGCCGCATACGCGCGTCGGCATAGTCATCCTCGATAAATCGCAATCGTGCGAAAACGCCTGGCGACGCTTGTCCAGGCAAAGGAGAAGTTATGTCCAACGCTACTGCGCACACCGCCTGTGACAACCACACCCCCACAAGGTCCCACCGGGACTTCCGCCGTAATCGCCGCATTCAACGCAACGTACGCCTTCATCAGCAGCTGAAGGATCTGATTACCGCGTGTTCAGCTTGCCGCTATATCGGGGGCAACCCCATCGTTGAAGCAATCGCCGAAGGTTTGGGTTTTGCTCCCCATGACCTGGCGATTATCGACGTAAAGGTCAACCGCCGTATCGTCACGCTGGTGGTCGTGCCTCCTCATATCTGGAACTCTTCCTATCCATCTGCCAAAGTGATCGATCTTCGCTTCCAAGCTCGTGAAGCCGGTCAAGCGGCAGTTATCGTTCCCCAAGGTGTGGTCGAGCGCGAACCTAGGCTCGGCAACTCGCAGCTTCTAGCCCGTACCGCCAATATCAAGATCGATGCGACCTGTCGCATGTCCGTTCTAGCCTATTTGATCGAACATGGTGCTAGCTGTCTGTCGGAACTGGCAGAACTGGTGAAGCACCCCGATCCGTTTGGTGCCGTCCTCAGCATGGTCGCCACCGGTGCCATCGCTCTGGACCTTCATAAACCGATCACGCCTTATACGCCGGTCGACATCCCCAGCCCCACTCCGGTTGGCAAGCGCTGAGGGCATCATCATGACAATTCACTTTACCGCCGGTGGCGATGTCGCCGCCACCGTCGGGCGCCTGCGCGCGCTCGCCAACGACCTTGAACGTATGACGATGTTCCGGCCGAACCGAGAACTTGAGGGCGCGCCCGAGTTGACCCGGGCACGACTTATTGTTCGGCCACGGCCATGCCTGACCGGCGTCGTTAGCGGGCACCCCCTTCTCGGCAGCCGCCACATCGTAACGTCCGAGATCTACGCGATCGACACGAAGGCGGGCTGGGCCCGCTCTTTTAACCGTTTTTATCGCCTGTCGCTTGTTGCCGACGGCGCCGCCAAGGAGACCACACATGAGTAACGAGTACGATATCGAGGACGTTATCGACGCCCTGCATGAGATGAACGAGCAGCCCCAGAGTGAAAATGGGCTCGTGAAGCGATTTAGCCGCAAAAAATCGAACAAGGTCGAACGCCCGGCGGCGGCCGAGGTTCTCGTCGACCTCGCGCTGGATCGTGCGATGGACGAGGAAATGCGTGACCGGCTCGCATCGGGTTCGGTCAAGGGCTTCGTAATTGACGTCCCTGATGGAGGATGGTCACAGCCGGTGGGAGACGCAATTGCCCAGTTCCTAGAGGATGTCCCCTACGTCATCAGCAGATCCGCCATCCCGTCCCCGCGGGACCTTAACGAGGTTAATCTGCCGAGGCGCCTGCGTGAGGGTCGGCTGGTGGTGGGTGTCGCCCCGCAAGCTGACCGCGCTCTGCCGCCCCTGCTCCTCAGCATTGCCGACGAGCGGGTCACCTTGCCACCGCCCGATGCCGCGATCATCACCGAGGTCATCGGCCAGTGTCAGGAGGGCGAGGTGCCGCCGGAAGCTGCGGAGCTCAGGGTAGAAATTCTATCATTCGATGAGATCTGCAGCATCATCGTGGCCGACGGAAAGGCACCAGAAACGGTCGCTCGCCTCCGCGCTGCCATCGAACGGAAACTTGATGTAGGTGGCAGGAAAAGGAAAACGCTGCCTAGGCTCGAGGAAGCGATCGAATACGGCGAAGCGCGCAAATGGGCGCTCGGTCTGCGCGACGACATCGCTGACCTGCGGGCCGGCCTGATTGGATGGGACGATATTGACCGGGGTTGCGTGCTGCACGGCCCCCCTGGCACGGGCAAGACCCTGCTCGCGCAGATGTTGGGGGAGGCTGTTGGTATCCCCACGGTCGTCAGCTCGATTGCGGAATTGTTCGCCAGCTCCAGCGGCTACCTGGATGGAGTCATCAAGGCTTTGAGGAAGACGTTCGAGGAAGCCCGGGCACGTGCACCGTCGATTCTGTTCCTAGACGAGCTAAATGCCCTTCCAAATGTGGACACGGTTGGCGATCGAAACCGGGATTACTGGCTCCCAGTGATCACCGATTTCTATACCCTCCTCGACGGCGCGATGAGTGGCCGTGATGGCGTCATCGTCATCGGCGCCACGAACAGAATCCAAGACATTCACCCCGCCCTGCTCCGGCCGGGTCGCCTGGAGAGGGCCATCTTCGTCGGCCCGCCGGACGAGGCGGGTGTCGAGCGCATCATGCGGCATCATCTCGCGGGAGAACTCGCCGATGCCGATCTCGGCATGCTGGCGAAACTCGACGCGGCCAGGAAAGCAACCGGCGCCATCATCGAGGAGCAGATCCGCGCCGCGAGACGCCTTGCCCGTCGTGCCAAACGTTCGCTGGTGCTGGCCGACCTCGAGACACAGATCGTGGGCGAGGACCATCGCAGCCCGGAACTCATTCGCCGTGCCGCGATTCACGAGGCGGGCCATGTCATCGCCGGCCTGGCAGCGGGAGGAAAACTGGAAGCCGTCAGCCTCATCCGAAATGGTGATAGCGGTGGGGTTACTACGTTCGAGCACCCACTCGACCTATTACTGACGAAGCCGCATTTGGAGGCATTCATCATCGGAATGCTCGCCGGGCGCGCTGCGGAGCAGGTGATCTTGGGCGACCCATCACAGGGCTCTGGTGGCGCTGAGGACTCCGATCTCGCAAGAGCGACTGGGCTGGTGGCTCGAATGCACGGTTCTCTTGGACTCGGCGACAGCATTATGTTCCGGGCGAACCCCGACTCCACGTCCGCGCTGTTGGTGGACCCGGAATTCCGCCGCCGCATCGACACGGCATTGCACGAGCTCTACCAGCGCGCCATCGACTTGGTGCACGGGCGGAGGAGCGCTCTTTTGGCGGTGGCGGATGCGCTGATCGAAAAGCGATTTTTGACCGGAGCCGACGTCGCGGAAATCATCAAATCGACCGAATCGATTCTTGCGCAATCGAGCTCAAAAAACAACACAACCAGCTAGCGCAGGTTCGACAGGGGCTTAAAACGGCGGTTAGTAGGTCAAAAATAGCGTTGCATTTCGGCAACACAGCCAGTTACTGGTGAAAGAAAGATGACGACTATCTGGGCTAAGTCTTTGATTTCATTGCAATAGGAACAGGAGAATATAGTTAACTCCGGAGACGCCCGGAACTCCGGGAGTTTTGATCTCGCCGGGACCTGAAACCCGCCAAAAAACGGGTCTCAGTAGCCATCTGCAGAAGGACCAAAACGCGCCAAGGGCGAAGCATCGCACACGGTGCTTCTTAGAAAAAAATGACGCCGGGGGCTTCCCAGCGTGCGAATCATCGTCCAGCTTCGGTGGCATCGCCAAATGGCGTCAAGCAGAAAGCGCCCGGCTCGTGAGAGCTGGGCGCCATCCAAAACCCGGCCCCCGTTCGTCTTAGCAGTTGTCCGAGGGCCATCACAACGCAGAACGTCATGTCTGCGCAGGATACGAGCTTACCTCGTCAAGGTCAAGCAAAGGATCCTGCGCCGGCATGACGCAGGAGAAGTCATGCTAAACCAGAATAACCAAAGCCCCCTCAGCGGCCACCACCGCCCGCGCCAGCCGGTGAGGGGTTTGACCAGGGGCACGCCCTTTCGCTTGCCTACGACTCTGCCATGCCGTGCCCGCTACACCTCCGGCTCTGTGCTTCAGAAGCTTTCTGATCCCAGCGGTGACCTTGTAGCCTGCCCCAACAGCTTGCCGATTCCGCAGTCTATCGACAATCATGAAGACCGCTATGTCGCGACTTGGCGAGACCATGTGCCCTCGACGGGCTCGCGCCGCCCGGCCACTCAAGGCAAGGGGTCGTTCCGCGGATCCACCATCGATGATGCTGGCCGCGAGATCCTGTTCGAGAGCACTTACGAATGGGCCGCCGCACAAAGTCTTCTGGTAGACCGTCGGGTTCAGCATATCCAGGACCAGGCCAGGCCTGCCCATTATCGGGACGACGTCGGCGAGGAGCATCACACCGTCTTCGATTTTGTCGTCACGACAGTTGATGGCAAGCGTCATGCTCTTGCCATTAAGCCGGAGAGGCGTCGCGAAGCATCCGGCATCGAACAGGTCGTTGAACTGGTGCGGAAGCAGTGTCCTCACATGGCCGCCACCTTCTCGGTTCGCACGGAATTCGACGTCTCGCGGAGTGCCACCCACAACGCAACATTGATCCGTCGTAGCCGCAGGCTTCGCGTCGAAGACGACGTCCAGGGTTTGACCGCCATTGTCGACAGCCTGCGCGGCACCATGACCATCGCCAATCTTCTTGGCCTGTTCCGTAATGACGCCAGAGGGTTCACCGCCGTGGTGAACCTGATCGATGAGGGGCGCCTTATTCCGGCCGAGCCTGGTCGGATAACGCCCGGCCTCAAGGTCCAGCCTGCCGCCTAACCTTCTAAACCAACTCCAATCTCGAGCGAGAACACGCGGTTAAGCCGCGTGCCCATCCTCGCTCACTCTAAAGAAAGCAATAGAAATGACTAAGAACCTGCCCATTCCGTCGTCCGCCTTTTCCGGTCAGCCTTTCCAGAAAGGCGTCATGCAGTTCCGTTTCGAGCCGACAGATGCGATCCGCATCGACGACATCGAATACGCCTCGGCCAAGAAGGCCCCAGAAGGCTATGTGCTGCGCCGACTCGAGCAGCCCGAAATTTGCGAGGAGTTCACCCATGCCGAACTCTTCACCCTCCAGGCTGCAGACCGTTTAGTTGTCATCCGCAACTTTCATCGCAAGGGCAAGGCCCTTGCCAGGCTCGGTGCCACCGACACCGCGCTGACTGACCTGGAAGGGACGCGCATGACCAAGTGGTCGGTCCGCCACGAGTTGTGCGAGGCGTTCCTCGCCGCCGAGGCCGAGAACAAGGTTTCCCGCAGCGACAAGTCGATGAGCCCGTTCATCATGGAGTGGCTCAAGCAGAAAATTGTAACCGAGATGGGCCGCTTCGGTTCCGTCATCGACCTGCAGTCCCCGCCCAGCCCGACAGCGCTGCGGCGTTGGCTGAGGCGCTACGAGGCCTGCGACTTTGACCCCATGGCCCTCGTCGACGGTCATGGCCGTTCTGGTAACCGCGGTAACCGGCTTCACCCCGATGCGCGCGAACGCATGGATGGCTGGGTCGAGAAGTACAAGAGCAACCTCAAGCCCTCAATTGCGCAGCTCTATCGGGAGATGCGCACTGATTTCCGTCTGAATGCCCGGCACCTGTCGGTGCCGTCTCGCAATACCTTCGCGCGGGCTATCAAGCAGTTGGATCCTTTCCATGTTCTTGCCGCCCGCGAAGGTGAGGCTGTGGCTCGTCGTAAACTTTATGCTGTTCGAGCTCAGGTCGACGTATCCCGTCCTCTACAACGTGTGGAACTGGATGAGCAGATGATTCCACTCCAGTCCATGCTGGTCGAACGTGGGCTCTGGGATACGTTACCCGAAAAGCTTAAGTACGGCGTGAGCCATTCTCGTGTCTGGCTGTCGAAGCTGATCGACGTCTATTCCAGAGTGGTGCTCGGCTTCGTCCTGACCCCTGCGCCCTCTACGGCAAGTGCACTGGCCACGCTGCGCATGGGGCTGGAGGACAAGACGGAACTGGCTCGTTCCCTGGGCTGCGAGACCGACTGGAATACGTTCGGCATTCCCGAGGTCATCGTCACAGACTCCGGCAGAAACTTCCGCTCCAAATCGTTCCGTGCGGCTGTCCTTGACCTGGGGGTCGATATTAAGATTGCCCCGGCCGGATTTCCGCAAATGCGTGGTACCGTTGAGCGTAGCTTTCGCACCGATAATCAGCGGTTCTACTCGATGTTTCCCGGCCGCACCTTTTCCGATGTCGTCGCCAAGGGCGAATACGATTCCGAGGCGAATATCGCCCTGACGCAGATGGAGCTGGCGAGGCTGCTAGTCCGATATTTCGTCGACGTCTATCACAACACCCCGCATGGTGGCCTGGGCGGCGAGACCCCGATCGAGGCATGGAATCGCGGTGTTGCCCGTTTCGGTGTTCTGCCGCCGCCGTCGAAGGACGTGATCCGGCATGTCTTCAGCACGCCGGTCGAATGCCGCGTCGGCAATCGCGGCGTGCGGGTGGCGGGGCTTCACTACCAGTGCCTGGCGCTGCAGAATGCGCGCAGGCAGTTGATGAGCAAGCCTGTGCTCGTCCGCGTCGACACCGATGACCTCGGTCATGTTTCCGTCCGCACCGCAGATGGGTGGCTGACCGTGCCCTGCTCAACCAGTGGTTTTGATGGTGTCTCAGTCGACACCTGGCGGGAGGTTCAGGCCGATCTGCGCCGGCGGCACGCCAGCGTGGCGGCACTGTCCGAGGACGTAGTGCATCGCGCCATCGCCGATATCACCGGTCAGATCGAACAGTATCGCGAGAAGTCCGGCCTGCCTTCGCCCATCATGTCTTCCCAGGAGTTGGTCGCGTTCGATCGCGAGCTTTCCAGAGGCTTCGGCATGCTTCGACCCGAGGACGGCCCAGCCACCCTCATCGACGGCAATACCTCCGGGCTTACAGAGGTCCTGATCGAGCCCGGCGGCGATAACGATTCCTCCATGACGGCCGTCGAGCCCGATTCCAACTTCTTCACCGAATGAGGCCTGGCATGAACAGTCCCACGACCGCCTCAACCAGCATCGTGGACTCGAACGTGGAGCGCATTCGCGCTTCTCGTTCTGAGGACCGGGATGCCATTTCTAATGTGATGAAGCAGGTCAAGGCCGGCTATTTTGGCACGGCCACCGACAAAGCGCTCGATGCCGCAATGGACGACCTGTTCGACGATTTCCTCGACGTGATGGACGCCGCCGCCGCGCCGCCCGAGGATGCCGGCCATCTGGGCCGGCAGGCCGAAGGCTACGTGCTCCTTTGCCTTGGTCTGTCCGGCACGCGCAAGACCAGCACGATCTCGCGCATGATCCACAAGCGTCCCGAGTTCGAGGGGTTCAGCCTCGTGCCAGAGGAGAACACCAGCCCGCTGATCTCGGTGAAGGCGCCCTCGCCCTGCACGCTGCGGCTGCTGGGCATCGAGATCGCCACGGCCATGGGATATAAGCCCAAGCCTTCCATCGAGGAGAACGCGGTCTGGGCGCTGATCCGGGACAACCTTGCCAATAGGCAGTTGCGCTTCATCCACATCGACGAGATGCAGCACGTCATCAAGAGCAAGAACGTCAACGAGATCGGCAAGATCCAGGACACCATCAAGGGTCTTGCGCAGGCATCGACCTGGCCGGTCTGGCTGATCCTGTCCGGGCTGCCCGAGATCGGGCGGCTGGTGGAGGGAGACACCCAGGTCTGGCGCCGCGTCGGCCACGTGCGCTTCCACACCATCTCCTTCGAGAAGGATCGCGGGCTGTGCCGGACCATGGTGAAGTTCTTCGCTGAGACCAAGGCGGGCGTTGACGCTTCCGCGGTGACCACCGACGAGCAGATCAACCGCCTCATGCATGCCTCGCTCCATCGCCTCGGCATTGCCATCGATCTCGTCCACAAAGCGATCAAGGTCGCGCTTAAGGCCAGGTCCAAGGAATTGCTTCCGGTCCATTTCGCCAGTGGCTTCGAGAGACTCTCTGGCTGCAGCGAGGACGGGCTCAATCCCTTCCTTGCGAACGGCGACTTCACCGCCATCAATGTCGGTCAGTTCTTCACCGATATGCTCGACGACGAGAGCGCTCGCGCAACCAAGATGAAGAGGAGCAGTTGATGATCCTGCATCCCTTCCTTTCGCTCTCCGCTCAGGCCGGCGAGACGCCCGCGAGCTTCTGCTCGCGGGTGGCCCTCAAGGTCGGTCGCAGCGCCCGTGAATTCGCCGACGATATCGGCATCACCTTCCAGTCGATCGTCGATGGCGTGGCGGACAGCATTGCGATCCTCGCCCAGGTCTGCGGCGCCGACGCCACGATTTTCGACAGGAGCACATTGGTTCGCACGGGTAATCGTACATACGATCTCGCGGGTCAGGTTTTCACGCGCGAGACCCTGACCCGCGGCAATGTCTTTGTCTGCCCGGCCTGCATCGCCGAAGACCTTGATAGCCTCGATGCTCGATATGGCGCATATGGCCGAGCACAGTGGCAGATCGAAGCCATGCGCGTGTGCCTGAGGCATGGCTGCCTGCTCATCCCCACCTGCCACGACACCAACCCGCATCGTGCCCATGACTTCGCCTGGCATATTCATGCCCGTATGGAGGACATCCTCGGAGCACCGGGCGTCATGATGCCGGAGGCTTCCAATGCCCTTGCCCAATATCTGTCGCGCCGTATCGAAGGCACGGAGCCCAGCTCATGGCTCTCAAGCATGCCGGCCTTTGCCGCAGCTAAATCATGCGAGTTCGTTGGGCTTACGATACGATATGGGGTACACGCGCCCTGGAAATCCATGACCAGTTCAGACTGGCACCAGGCCGGCTCGGAAGGTTACGCCCTGCTGTCCGCTGGACCGGGTGCCTTAACGGCATATTTCCAGGATCTGCGACGCGCTGCGCCAGCCACCGAGTATGGCTTCCGAGCGATCTATGGTCGAATCTTTGACTATCTATCCCATGACAATCAGAGCGAGGCTTTCGCGTCAATCCGAAAGGTCCTGCGCGACCATCTGCTCGAAACCAGAGCCTTTGGCCCCGATGACCTGGTGCTGGGCACGGCGGTCGGAACACGTCGCTTGCATTCCGTTCGTTCTTTGGCCGTCGAAACCGGCAAAGATGCCAGGATGCTGCTCCGGCGACTTCGAGCCTTGGGGATCGTAGCGAAAAGTAAAACTCGCATGCAACATGACAGAATTCTGTTCGATGCCCAGACCAATGCGGCGCTCCTCGACAAGATGGTCAACGCTCTCGATCGTCCCGAGGCCGAGCGATACCTCAACCTAGGCCGGACCCAGGGGTATCTGCTCAATCCGCCCTTCCTGGCGCCGTTCTGGATCGAGGGCCTGCATTCGGCCGAGCACCTGTTCCTCAAGCCCGACCTCGATGCGTTCCTGGCCATGATAACCAGGAACGCAACGCCCCTACAGTCGGGTGAGGAAGGATTCCTCCGCATCGGCAAAGCCGCCTCCCGCAGCCAACGCCCCGCTGCCCTGGTCGTCCAACTTCTGATGTTCGGGCGCCTCACCAAGGTCCGGCTCGATCCCGACAGCAAGGGCGTCGATGCCATCCTCGTTGATCCCGAGGAAGTGCGGGAATTCCTCAACCCAATGGCCAACCTTGTCGCTGTGCGTATGCTGATGTCCGAATTGAGGTGCAGCCAGAATACCGCCCAGGCATTGATGGAAACGGGAGCCCTGCCCTCCCGGATCGAGCGCCATCCCATCAATCGCCTCCAATGCAGGCTTGCTGAGATTTCCGATGTCGAGGCGTTCAAGGCCGAATATGTCTCGGTCTATATATTGGCGGAGGAAGTTGGTATGCACGTTCGCCAACTCGGCGACAGGTTGATCGAACTGGCCGTCCCGACCGCCTTCGATCCCGAGGAAATCGGAACGTCGTTCTATCGGCGTTCGGAGCTACTACCGTTCATGCACAAATTACGAACCTGAACCTCGAGAAGAAGTTTATCCAGGCCCCGCTTCGGCGGGGCTTTTTCTTTGCCCACTCGGCAACCATCAATGTGCCTCGACCCGACCTTCCCTGGCTGCGTTTGTGGGGTGAGGCACATTAATGGTTGCCGACGCCTGTCGCTTGAGGCACAAACGAATCTAGTGCTTTGATTCTACATCGCTTTTACAGGTGCGTGAGGCAACTTGTATGGTGTCGCACAATCGCGGCCGAAGACTTGGTGAAATGCGAAACACCCCTGCCTGGTCGGGGGTGTTTTGTTTTGCAAGGAGGCGGCCATGGAGCGTGTCAGCGGCGGATGCTTGTGCGGCAGGGTGCGCATCGAGGCGACGGGACAGCCCTATCGGGTCGGCCTCTGCCATTGCCTCGATTGCCGCAAGCATCACGGCGCGCTTTTTCACGCCTCGGCCATTTTTCCCGACAGCGCGGTGCGCGTTACCGGAGAAACCCGGTCCTATGCGGGACGCTTTTTCTGCCCCGATTGCGGCTCCTCGATATTTTCGCGCAGCGGCGACGAAATCGAGGTCAATCTCGGCGCCCTGGACGAGCCCGACCGGTTCCGTCCCACCTACGAACTCTGGACCATTCGCCGCGAATCCTGGTTGCAGCCCTTCCCGCATCTGCGCGCTTATGCACGCGACCGCACCGATGAAGGCCGCACGGAATAGCCGCCCAAACCCATTAACCGCCACCCTTCCCGAAGCCCTCATGGTGAGGTGCCGCGCAGCGGCCTCGAACCACGAGGGCGGCCATCCCCAATTCCCATTATCCCCGCTTCCAAAAGCTCAGGCACACTTGCCCCGTCCCGTGCAAGCTGCGCGGTCGCGACGAACGGTCGGTGCGGGATGCCGGATGAAGCGGGGGTCGCCCCGCTTCCGCCAGCGCGTTCGGGGGAGCCCGGCTCTTCCACCGGGTCCATGACGAGCCGCTCGGGCTGCACCGGAGCGGCACCCGCCACGTCGCCAGCAGGGCGAAGACGAAGCGGGCTTCATGGGCGGGACTGGGGATGTGAACCCGCCACCGGCGCGTGCGACGAGCCTCCGGCTGCATGGGGCAAGGTCTGCTTCATCATTTCCATCGCCGGACGACCGGCACCGAGGCGAACCTTGCCCCATGTCGCACACCGCGACGGCACGCCATTCCAACCGCGCCGCGCCGGCGCGGGGTTTTCGCGCGCGCCGCTTCCGGGCAACGGCAACCGTGAGGTTACGAAATGGCGCCGGCAAAAATTCCCCTTGCCTCTGTCGAAACGCGGGCGCCTCATCCGTCGCGCGGGTGAAATATCCTGCAAGGAGGGGATGGATCGAAATGGAACGACATTATGGCTGGGTGATCGTCGCCGCCGGCGCCGTGATTACCTGCGTGGCGATGGGCGCCATGTTCGCCCTGCCCGTTTACCTGCAACCCATGGCCGACGAGACGGGCTGGAGCCGCGCCGGCATTTCCGGCGCCATGACTGTCGGCTTCATCGTCATGGGCGTGGCCGGCTTCTTCTGGGGCACGCTGACCGACCGCATCGGCGCCCGGCCGGTCATCCTCATCGCCGCCCTGATGCTGGGGGCGGGCCTGTTCATCGCCAGCCATGCCCAGAGCCTCTTCGTGTTCCAGATGGCCTATGGCGGGCTGGTCGGCGCCTCGGGCGGCGCCTTCTTCGCCCCGCTCATGGCCACCACCGTCGCCTGGTTCGACAAGAACCGGAGCCTGGCCGTTTCCCTCGTCTCGCTGGGCGGAGGCGTGGCGCCCATGATTATCACGCCGCTGGCCACGCTGCTCATCCAGGCCCAGGGCTGGCGCGCCGCCATGAGCCTCACCGCCATCCTGGCCAGCGTGCTCATCGTCCCCATGAGCCTGCTGGTGCGGCGCGCGCCCATGGCGCTGGCCGCCTCGCCTTCGCCGGCGACCGACGTGGCGCCCGCCGCCACGGCCACGAAGCGGAGCGATGCCATGGCGGCCCTGCGTTCGCCGCAATTCATCGTCCTGGCCGCCACCTTCTTTCTGTGCTGTGCCGCCCATTCAGGCCCGATCTTCCATACGGTGAGCTACGCCATGCTGTGCGGCGCGGCGCCGCTGGCCGCGGCCAGCATCTACAGCGTCGAGGGCGTGGCCGGGCTATTCGGGCGCCTGGCCTTCGGGCTCGCGGCCGACCGGCTGGGCGTGAAGAAGATCATCGTCGCGGGCCTGGCTTTGCAGGCCATCGGCATCTACGCCTATATCTACGTGTCCGAACTCAACCATTTCTACATGCTGGCCCTGGTGCTGGGCCTGGTCTATGGCGGCGTCATGCCGCTCTATTCCGTGCTGGCCCGGGATTATTTCGGCCCTCATGTCATGGGCACGGTGCTGGGCGCGGCCACCATGACCTCGAGCATCGGCATGGCCTTCGGCCCGGTGGGCGGCGGCTGGCTCTTCGATACCTATGGCACCTATCACTGGCTCTATATCGCCTCGGCGGCCGTGGGCGCGGCGGCGGCCGTCATGGCCCTGGCCTTTCCCCCGCCCCGGCCGCACGACGCGCCGCCCAGCGCCGCCGTGCCGGCTTGAGACTTCAGCCCAGGGAGGGCCAATAGATGTCGTCGGCGAAATCGGCCGGTATGGGCGAGAGCCGGCTGATCGCATTGGCGGCGAAATCGATCTGCAAGGCCAGGTGGCGGATGCCTTCGGGCATCTGCCGGCCGGTCACATATTCGCGCATCTGCCATTCGTCCAGTTTCAGGGCCGCTTTGCGGCGGCGCGCCTCCGCATCGACATCGGCGGGCGAGATAACCGGATCCCAGCTTTCGCGCCGCGCCACGGAATCATGCCATTCCCTGCTTCCAACCACGACCAGACGCACGATGCACCTGCTGAAAAAAGGCGAGCGCCCCATGCTCCCGCCGATCCGTTCAAAATGTCACGACGCGGTTACGGAAGTGGTAATGGTCCCGCGCTCCGCTTCTCGATCCAAGGCGATATTCCTTCATGCAGATCCTCTATGTCATGGCCCTCGATTCCGAATATGGGCCGCACTTGCGCGCCCGCATTACGCCCCATCTCATTGGTGTCGGGCCAGTGGAAGCGGCCATCGCCATGACACGCCTGCTGGCCGAACGGCAGGCGGCGCTGCCCGACCTCGTCGTGTCGCTGGGTTCGGCCGGCTCGCGCCGGCTCGAACAGGGCGAGGTCTATCAGGCCATCTCGGTCAGCTATCGTGACATGGACGCTTCGCCCCTCGGCTTTGCCCGGGGCCAGACGCCGCTGCTCGACCAGCCGCCCACCATCGCGTTGGGCCCGGCCGTGCCGAGGCTCAAGCCGGCGAGCCTGTCCACCGGCGGAAATATCGTCTCCGGCGCGGCTTATGACGCCATTGCCGAGGACATGGTCGACATGGAAACCTATGCGGTGCTGCGCGCCTGCCAGAATTTTGGCGTTCCGCTGCTCGCCCTGCGCGGCATTTCCGATGGCAAGCAGGACCTGCGCCGCCTCGAGGACTGGTCGGATTATCTCCATGTCGTGGATGCGCGGCTCGCCGCGGCCATCGACATCGTGCAAGCCTGTTACGCGTCCTGATCCTGCTTCTTCTTGCGGTCGCGGCGGGACCGGCGCCAACTGGTCCAGGATCGCCCGCCGCGCAGGATGGCGAAATTGACCGGCCCCTGCAGGAAGACCAGGTCCACCGCCAGCAGCAGCAGGCCCAGGGGCAGCATCCAGATGCCCAGCACCGGCAGGAAACTGAAAATGCCGCCCAGGACCAGCAAGATGCCCAGGGGAATGCGTATCCAGCGGGCCTGCGGCCGGCGCAAACGGGCGAGCAGATGCGCGGCAGTGCCTGGTATGCGGCGCTCCAGGCGATCGAACAAGCGATTGAGCCGGCTGGCACTTTTGTTCATGCGGGTCTCCTGCCCCAGATAGATGGCATTGCCCGGGGGGTGGTCAAGTCCGGAGTGGAACCGTTGCTGCGCTCCGCCCGTTTTCCTGCATATCACGGAGCCGCCCATGTCCCTTGAACACATCCTCGGCATCGCCCCCCGCCCCCGCAATCGCGCGGAACGGATGCAGGCGCAGATCGATACGCTTGGCCGCGATCTGCACCAGGCGCTGCGCGCCTTGTCCGGCAGCGCCGAACACCGCGCCGCCGGCCTCGGCGATCTCGCCGGCACTTTCGGGCGCGAAGCCGCGCAGCACACCGCGCATCTTGCCGGCGAAGTGTCCCGCCGGGCCAATCGCGGTATGGGCGCGGTTCGGCGCGACCCGGTTCCGGCCATCGCTGTGCTCGGCACGGCCCTGCTCCTTGCCAGCCTGCTGCATCGCCGCCGCTAACCGGATATTTACCCTTTCTCTCAGCGCTTCCTTAAGCCTGCCGGCGCATTTTCGGGCAAAGCGGCCATTCGGCCACAATCCGGAGATGCCCCATGTCCCCTGTTGCGCGCCTCGCCCTTCGCCTTGCGGCCCTCGGCATGCTCGCAACCTCGCTCGGTGGTTGCAGCCTGCTCGGCATGAATTTCGCCTTCAACCAGATGAGCGAAAAGGAATGCATGATGCGGGCCATGTATTTCGAGTCCAACCGCTCCAGCGCCGAGGGCATGCTGGCCGTCGGCACGGTGGTTATGAACCGCGTCAACGATCCGCGTTATCCCAAGACCATATGCGGCGTGGTGGGGCAGAAAAACCAGTTCGCCCAGGGCGTGCTCAACCGCCCCATGACCGATAGCGGCGCGGTACTGGCCTCGCAGATGGCCGATGCGGTGCTTGGCGGGGCCCGCCATCCGGGCGTGCAGAACGCCCAGCACTTCCACACGGCCGGCCTGCGCTTCCCCTATAACAACATGCATTACGTGCTCGAAGCCGGCGGCAACGAGTTCTACGAAAAGCGCTCGCGTTAAATCCTTCAGCGCGGCTTGCCGGTCTGGCGCAGCACATAGCCGATCACCACGGCGATGGCATCGTAGAGTTCGATCGGAATGGTATCGTCCAGTTCCACCCCGCTCAATGCTTCCGCCAGGACGGGATTGGCTTCGATAACCACGCCGTTCTCCTCGGCCAGGGCCACGATCCGCTCGGCCAGCAATCCCCGGCCCTTGGCCACCACACGGGGCGCCTCGCGCGAGCCCTTCTCGTAATGCAGCGCCACCGCCAGCGCCCGATCCTTGGGTGTCTCGCTCATCGGGTGGCGTCCAGGTAATGGCCGGACGGGGCCGGGCCCGCCGGCATTTGCGGAGCGCTGCCGCGCACGACCACGGCGCCGGGCCGCAGGTTCAGCGCTTCGAGTTCCGCCCTGAGGGCAGCAATATCGTTGGATAGGCGTTCGGCCGTTTCCGGTTGCTCGGTCCAGAGCAGCACGCCCGCCGCCTTGCCGCGCAGCGAGATTTGCGCCCCCACTTCCCCCATGCCCTGAAGGTTGATGGCGAAACGAACCTGCCAGCCCCGCTCGCTGTCCGAGCCCGCCTCGCCTTCGGCATCGCCATGGATTTGCATCTGCAACAGGGCCTGTTGCCCGCCCACCATGACGGGCAGGTCGAAACTGAGATGGGTGTCGTGGCGCGTCACCGGATCGGGCAAGGATGCACTCTGGTGCAGTCGCAACCGGGCCAAGGCGCCTTCCGTGCGCTCCAACAGCAATTTGCCGATCTCACGCGGGCCGTCCGGCAGATCCGGCACCGGCGATTCACCCTGCCGGGCACGCGGCAGCACACCGCGCCAGGGCGGTGCGATCTGGGCGACCGGATCGACCTGGGCCTGTGCGCCCAGCCATGACACCAGGCTCTGGCGCAGGCCGAGCAGCGCCGACTTCATATCCGTCGCCGCTGCCGCCGGACGGCCGGCGGCCAGAAGGCTTTCCTGCAATATGCCCGATTCCCGCAAGGCCCGTTGCAGCGTGGCGCCATCCAATGTCTCGCCATCCAGTGCCAGGCGCTGCCCCAGTACCTGCTGGGCCGCCTTGACCACCGCCTGCGGCAACGCCACCCGCCCCATGGCGGCGCCGAGCGCCGTGGTCAGCGCGACAACGCTGTTCTGTTGCGGCAATGCCTGTTGCACCATCTGCGCCAATGCCGCCTGCGGCGACAAGGCGGCCTGTGCCGGCATCGCGGGGCCTGCCGTCGGCGCAATCGCGGGCGCTGCCGGTCGCCCCTGCTGCCCTGCGGCATTGGCGGCGGTGACACTGATGATCGGTTCAGCAACCGGGGTCGTCCCTACCGGCGGCGTGGAGGCAGCGCCAAGACTCGGCGGCATGGCCGCATAGGGCAAAGCCCGTTCCGCCAGGTTCGGTTGTGCCGCTGCCGCCCCCGAACCCATGGCCGCGACGCTGGAAGGGGCGGAGCCAGCCTGCGGCGGTATGGCTTGCCCGCTCGTGGTGGCAATATTGCCGCTGGCAGGTTGCGGTGCTGCCGGCCGCCCCTGCTCCGGTCCGCTCCCTGTCGAGCGAACTGCCTGGGCCGCGACTGGATTGGGGCCAGCCGGCTCATTCGACCCGGCCGGCGGCGTGACCGACCCCGGCACGGATACCGTCGCCAAAGTCGGCTGGACAATCGCAGCCCCGGTCGCGGCCGTCGCCGAGGCCGCACTTGCCGGGGGCGTTGCGATGGCAGCGGGCTGCTGGGCGGCTCTCGCCGTTGCGGACAGATCGAGCGTAGCGGCCGGGCTCGCGGCGGCGCCAGGCGCCAAGGCCGGCTTATTGCTGGCGCCGGCGCTGGTTCCGGGCGGCATTGCCGCTAACAGCGTCAGGCGCAATTGCCCTTCGGCCTGCTGCACGGAAAAGGACAATGTGGTTCCGGGGGCAAAGCGCGTGGGCAGCGACAGGTCGAGCACCTGCTGGCCGACGCGCACCTGTGTCGCTCCGCCGCTTGCCTCGCCCAGTACGCGGGCCTCCACAACCTGCCCCGCTGCCTGCGCAAGCGCAGTCAACGAAGCGCCGGCCTGTGCCAGCGGGATCGGCGGAAGGTTCGACGAGATGCTCATCTGCCGGGCTGCTCCAGCCGCATGGTGCGGATCAGCCGATCCTAGCGCATCCACGCCGAGGCGATAGCCCCTGCCGCTATTGCGGTCGAATGTCGGTATAATCCTTGGTGACCGGCTTGCCGCGGAAGGTGACCCAGAAGAAATTGAGCGTGTAGGTTCCCGCCGTGCGGAACACGCCCTCCTTCTCGAGCCGCCGGCCCGAGGTCTTCATCTTCAACCCATAGGTCCACTTGACGCCGCCGACCTTGGAGAGGCGTACCGCGACATCGGTATCTTCGCCGAAGAACTGGATGGAGCGGTCATATCCGCCCACCGCTTCCCAGGCATCGCGCTTGAAGACGAAGTTTCCGCCCTGCACCACCGAGCCGACCCGGAGCACGAACCGGTTGAGCAGATAGATGAGATAGGTCAGCCCGTAAAAAAGGCTGATGAGAAAGCGGTTATGCGCGGCCATGTCGTAATAGACATAGGGCCCGCTGAGGCAAACCAGCTTGGGGTCCTTGGCGAATTCGCGCCTCACCACGTCGAGCCAGCCTTCGGGCACGATGGTGTCGCTGTCGATATTGGCAACCAGCGCATGGCCTTCGCTGGCGGCGAAGCCGGCATCCCGGGCATTGACCAGGCCCTTCTTGGGCTCGTCCACCACACGGACCCCGGGAAAGCTGCGGGCGATTTCCCCGGTCCTGTCGGTGGAGGCATTATTGACCACGATGACATCGGCGTCGGCGCCCGAACGCTTGATTTCCGCCAGAACCGATTCCAGGCAGCGGCCGATCAGCGCCTCTTCATTATAGGCGGGGATGACAAAGGCGAGATTCATGACACCTCTTCTGCCGCCATCGGGCGCGCAATCGTCGTGGACATAGCGCGCGCGGGAGCGATGGGCAACTCTCGCCATCGTGCCGGAAACGCGCCACGCAACTGGCGAGGCGCGAGAGTTCTGCTAGGATAAGCCGGTTTCCGCCCATTCGTCCGCCCCGGCTCGAAAGAAATGACGATGAACAGAATTATGCTTGCGGCATCGATCGGCCTGTTCCTATTGGCCGCCAATGGCCAATCGGTCCTGGCGGCCAACGAAGCACAGGCCGTTGGCGTCGATCCCGATGCCATGGCCAGGAACGGACAGGCGGAACGCACGCTCGTCGTGGGCGCCGATATATCCGTGGGCGAGCGGATCGTGACCGGGCCGACCGGCAAGGTGCAATTGCTGTTCACCGACCAGACGCACCTGGTCGTCGGGCCGGGCAGTTCGCTCCTGATCGAAAGCTACCTCATGAACGGCAGCGCAACGGATCGTTTCGTGGTCAATGCCCTGGCCGGCACCTTCCGCTTCGTGACCGGCAACGGCCCCAAATCGGCCTATACGATCAAGACCCCTTCCGCCGCCATCGCCATTCGCGGCACCGGTTTCGACCTCAATGTCGGCCCGCAGGACAGCCAGGTCATGCTCTACAAGGGCGCGGTCGAGATGTGCCAGGGTAAAGACTGCGTCGAAATCACCGGCCGCTGCGACATCGGCGTTTTCGGCAAAGATGGCCCGAAGCATGTGGGCTGGGGCGATGCCACGCGCTCGAGCCTGCTCGGCAATTTCCCGCTCTCGGGTCTGCAATCGACGCTGGCATCCGCGTTCCGGGTATCGGGCGCCAATGCCTGCCGTTTCCCGCCGCCGGACGAGGCGCCGGAAAGCCTGGTACGGAACCCGTCCTCGGATTCGGACTCACAGGGCATGCGGGGCGTGCCGGGCGTTCAGGGGGGCCAGGGCCCCAACGCGAACTGACGCCGGCCTTCAATTGCCGCGTGTTCCCTTGAAAATATTGAGGAAATGATCCCTTCTGGGCCCATTGGCGCCCGGAAGGCTCGGCAGCATGGCAGACGACAAGAAACCATCGGATAGCGACGAAGACCTGGGCGGCCTGGCCGGCTTCCGCTCGCGGCTGCGCCTGCTCTATCACAGCTCCGCCCCCGGAGCCGTGCGCTTCCAGATCACGATCCTGATCGTCGACCTGGCCATCATCGCCTTCTTCATCGCCTCGCCCATCCTGCGGGACAGCGCCAGTTTCCTGTGGATCGACTATTCCATCGCCGCCCTGCTGGCGCTGGACCTGGTGGCGCGCGGCCTGGCCTCCACCCATGTGCTGCGCTGGCTGCGGCAGCCGGCGGTCGTCATCGATATCTTCATCCTGGTGACTCTGCTGGCCCCGACATGGCTGTTCAACCTGGGCTTCCTGCGCATCCTGCGGCTCTGGACGCTGACGCGCTCGGCGCTGGTCTGGCGTCCCCTGGAAAAACGGGGCCTGGCCGAATACCGCGATCCGATCCAGGCCGTCATCAACCTGCTGGTCTTCGTCTTCGTGGTCACGGGCTTCGTCTATACCGCCTTCGCGCGCCGCGACCTGGGCATTGCCGGCTATATGGACGCGCTCTATTTCACCGTCACGACCATGACCACGACCGGGTTCGGCGACATCACCCTGCCCGGCCCCTTCGGCAAACTGGCGTCGATCATCATCATGATTATCGGCATTTCCCTTTTCGTGCGGCTGGCGCAATTGGTATTCCGCCCGGTCAAGGTCACCTTTCCCTGCCCGCAATGCGGATTGAAACGCCACGAGCCGGACGCCGTGCATTGCAAGGCCTGCGGACACCTGCTCAACATTCCCGACGAAGGCCACGGCTAGATTATCGCGGCGGGCGCACCACCGGCAGGCGCAGGCGGAAGCAGGCGCCCGGCAATGGCCCCGGCACCAGGTCGAGGCTACCGCTCATGCGGGCGATAATCTGGCGGCTGATCGCCAGGCCCAGGCCCGCCCCGCTCTGATCGACGGCGCCGCGCCGGCCGCGTGAGAATTTCTCGAACACCAGCTTGCGTTCGCTCTTGGGAATCCCCGGCCCGTTATCGGCGATCTCCACCACATAGCTGCCGGCCCGCACGGTCGAGGAGACGCGAACCAGGGGCGTTGTCGCGTCGTTATATTTGACCGCGTTGGAGATGAGGTTGATGAACACCTGGCAGAGCCGGTCGGTATCGCCCTCGACCATGGTGGGCCGGGCGCGCTCGCCCAGTTCGATGCTCATGCCCTTCTGTTGCAGCAGGGCATGACAGACCGACAGGGCCCGGTCGAGCGCTGCCTCGGCGTCGATCGGCACGTTCTGCCAGGGACGCTCGCCGCGCTCCAACGCGCCCAGGTCGAGGATTTCATCGAGCAGCTTGGTCAGCCTCAGGCTTTCCTGGTGGATGGTCGAGACGAAGCGCTGCTTCTGCGTGTCGTCGAGATTTTCCGGATCGAGCAGGATTTCGGAAAAGGAGCGGATCGAGGTCATGGGGGTGCGCACTTCATGGCTCACCTGGCTGAGAAAATCGTCCTTCTGGCTGTCCAGCTCCCGGAGCTGGGCATTGGCGTCCTCGAGCTTCTGGGCCGTCAGGCGCAATTCCTCGGAGGTCTTTTCAAGCTGCTGGGAATATTCGATGACCTGTTGCGTCTCGTCGGCCATCTGCATCATTTCCTCGAGCGAGACATCTCCGCCCACCACCACCTTGGAGAGCATGACATGGGCCGAGGCGGCGCCGATGGAGCCGGCCAGTTCGCGCTCCAGCCGGGCGATGAATTCGGGCGTCGGGTCGAGCACCGCCGGGTCGACCCCCAATTCGCGGGCCGCCGACTCGAACAGGGCGGCGGCACGTTTCTCGCCCAGGACGCGCTCGGCCACGAAGAACAGGTCGTTGGCCGTGGCCGAGCCGCGCACGAAATTGCCCTGCGGCAGGCCGCGCCGGCGGAACACGTCGACGAAGGCCGTGGCCTGGATGCGCTCCAGTGCCGAAGGACTGGTGAGCAGCGAGCCCAGCGTCAGGACGAAGATATTGGCCGAGAGGCTCCAGAAGGCGGCATGGGTCAGCGGGTCCCAACCTTCGAGGCCGAACATGGCCTCGGGGCGCAGCCAGCCGATGCCCCAGGGCCCTTGCACGAGCAGGGTCGAAACCCGTTCCGAGACGGAATCGAACGAGGGCAGGAAACAGCACCAGGCCCAGAGCACGAAGCCGGTGAGGATGGCGGCCGTGACGGCCTTGAGCGAGGCGTCCCGCCAGAAAATCGCCGCCAGCAGGGCCGGAAAGAATTGGGCGATGGCGGTGAAGGAGATGAGGCCGATAGGCGCCAGGGCATCGGAATCGCGGGTGAAGAAGAAATAGAAAAAGCCCAGCGAGAGGATGAGCACGATGGAAAACCGCCGCGCCACCAGCAATTGGCGGCTGACGCCCTGCCCGTCGCCGGATTGCTGGCCGGCGCTGAGGCGCAGGACCAGCGGCATGATGATATGGTTCGACACCATGATCGATAGGGCGATCGATTCCAGGATAATCATCGAGGTGGCCGAGGAGAAGCCGCCGATAAAGGCGACGAGGGCCAGCCCGTTCTGCCCAGAGGCCAGGGGCAGGGTCAGCGCGAACATGTCGGGATTGGCATCGGCCGGCATGATCGTGCGCCCATAGATGGCGATGGGCAGGATGAAGATGCTCATCAGCATCATGTAGGCGGGAAAGGCCCAGCCGGCGACGCGCAGGTGATTCTCGTCGGAATTTTCCACCACCGTCACCTGGAACTGGCGGGGCAGGCAGACGATGGCGGCAATGGACAGGACCATGGTGGTGAGCCAGCGGCTGTCGAAGCTCCGGGACGTGTCGAGCACGATGCCCTTGGCCGCCGCGCGGTCGAAGATGGCATCGGGGCCGCCGCCGATCACCACCACGAATACGCCCACGGCCACGAGTGCCGCCAGTTTCACCATCGCCTCGAAGGCGATGGCCGCAACCACGCCGTGATGCTGCTCCTTGGCATCGACGTGGCGGGTGCCGAAAAGAATGGTGAAGAGCGCCATGGCCGCCGCGACCCCGAGGGCAAGGCCGGCATCGTCGATGCCCTTGAACGACCCGCGGCCGAATTCGGAAGCGTCGGCCACCGCCTGAATGGACGAGGTGACGGCCTTGAGCTGGAGCGCGATATAGGGGGCGATGCCGACGACGGCGATGCAGGTCACCAGCACGCCCAGCCGGCTCGACTTGCCGAAGCGCGAGGACAAAAGGTCGGCGACCGAGGTGATGCGGTGCAAGTGGCTGATGCGCACCAGCCGGCGCAAAAGAAAATACCAGCCCACGAAAACCAGGGTGGGGCCGAGGTAAATGGTGAGGAATTCCAGGCCGCTGCGCGCGGCATTGCCCACCGCGCCGTAGAAGGTCCAACTGGTGCAATAGACCGAGATGGACAATGTGTAGACCGCCGGCGAATTGAGCCAGGAGCGGGTCTTGGCGCGGGCGCGGCGGTCACCGAGATAGGCCAGGACGAAGAGCAGGCCGACATAGGCGACGGCGGTGGCGACGACGAAATCGGCCGACAGCATCTAGCCCTCGTCCGCTTCGGTGGGCGCGAGTTGGTCCGGCGGAAGCCGGCGCGTCAGGATCAGCGTGCCGGCGATCAATAGCGCCCAGACCCCGAACAGATAGAGCACGATCTGCGGAACGCCGAGAATCCTCGTGTGGTGATTGAACAGATGCACCAGCGGCGGCACCCAGAGCAGCGCCCCCACGATCGTGAGCAGCAACAGGCCGCTGACCGTTCTACGCCGGTCGGGCATAGCCATCGAGCAATTGGCGCACGGCGCCCACCACATCCGCATTGGAATAGGGTTTCGTGACGAACCCGTCCGCGCCGAGATCCTGGGCGGTGCGCCGGTCCTGCTGCTGGCCCTTGGCCGTCAGGATCAGCACCGGCAGGTCGCGGGTGGCGCTATCGCCGCGCAATTGCTTGAGCACGTCGAAACCGCTGCGGCGCGGCAGCATGACGTCGAGCACCAGCATCCTGGGTTTCAGGCGGCGAACGCCGTCCAGGGCGGCTTGTCCGTCGGTAACGGATTCGACGCTCCAGCCGGCGCGCCGGAGGATGAAATCGAGCGATTCAAGAATGCTCGGCTCATCCTCGGCGATCAGAATATCGATGGCCAACAATCCCCCCGGTTTGTCTCGCAGTCTCCCCTCCGCGATCCGGCGCCAGTAAATCGCAATCAATCGGCTTCGCCAAGCCCAAATCCCGGCGGCACCAGCGGCGCGCGCATGGCGGGCGGATCGCCGGCCGGGGCCAGTGCCTCTTCCTGGCGGCTGGCGCAATCGGTGCGCGGGCAAAGCCGGCATGTCGGCCCGACCGGCACATCGGTCTCGCTATCGTCGAGGTCGAGCCCCTGCCCATAGACGGTGCGGTCGGCATGGAGAATGTCGCAGGCCAGCATGATCGACACCGGCACCGTCTCGCCGCGAAAACGCGCCGAACGAGGCTGCACGGTGCGGGCCAGGAACAGGTAGCGCGAACCGTCCGAAAAGCGCACGACCTGCCGCAGGGGCATGCCGGGCGTCCGGAAAGCGCCATAGATGGCCCAGAGCGGACAGGCGTGCCCGGCATTGGGCAGCAGCAGGCCCGGCAAGGGGAAATGCTTGGTGAGGCGCCCCGCAGGGTCAGAGCGCAGGAAGCCGAAAGGAATGCCCTCCTGGCCGGGGCGGCGCAGCGTCACCAGGCGATGCGCCACCTGTTCGTAGCTGGCGCTGTAGGCCTGCCGCAAATGGTCGATGTCGTAAGCCGCCTGCTCCGCGTCGGCCAGGAAACGCTCGTAGGGAAAGACGATGGCCCCCGCGAGATAGGAGCCCAGCGCGCGCCGGGCGAGGCGCTGGGCAGTCGGCGAGGTCAGCGCGGCGGCGCCCACCAATTCGTCCAGGCGGTCAGGCACCGACAATTCTCCCAGCAGCCGCGCCAGTTGAAACTGGCGCGTGGCAAAGGTCGTCGTGCCCTGGAACCACATCGTTCGCTCTTCGGCCAGGAACCGGTATTGCCCGGGAAACCCGGTATTTTCCTGCCGCAATGGCCCACCGATACGCGTCTTCACCCCGTGCTTCCGGCGCAGCAATTCGATCAGGGTCACCGGGCCGAATGGCCCTGTTGCCTCGATTTCGTCCCGCAGGATTTCGGCCGCGGCCTCGAGCGCGGGAAAATGGTTGGCGCTTTCGATGATGAGATCGTCGATTTCACGCGCAGGCGTCCCCGTACGCCGCTGGGCGCTGGTATTGTCGAACTGGCCGATCAGGTTGCGCACGCCTTCGGTCAGCGCCCGCGTTTCGCGGCCGATCGCGGCAATGAAGCGCTGCTTTTCGCCATCGTCGAGATCGGCCACGTCTTCAAGGATTTCCGCGCCGGAGCGCACGGCGGTGATGCCCGAAAGGATCCGGTGCAGCAATTGGCTCAGCAGCGGGTCGGAGCGCAGCCGGTCCGCATAGGCTTCGGCGCTGGCGGTCGCGCTCATATAAGCCCGGTGAAGCCGGGCCAATGCGGCCGCGCTGGCGGGATATTGCGCTACCAATTGCCGCCGTTCGTCGGGCTGGAAGGGCAGCGACTCGACCATGGGATCGGCATAGGCTTCTTCCAGGTCCTGAAGCAGACGCTGTTCCGCATCGCCGGTCAGGTCGCCGATTTCAATGTCCAGTTGCAACGCCACCCGCTGCAACAGGGCCCCGCCGATGTCGCGTTTGTTGTTCTCGATGAGGTTCAGATAGCTGGGCGATATGCCCACCATCCGCGCCAATGCCGCTTGGGAAATCTTGAGCGTTTTCCGCCGGTTGCTGATGCGAAATCCGATCGGTGCGCGCATGTCTTCCGCCACTCCTCCCACCGCAGATGTCAACGAATTTACATTTCTGCGTTCTCTTTAGAACAAGTTTTGACAGTTTTATGGTGGAATAACAATGCTCTATTGCCGACGTTTGCAAATGTGTCGAATACTAGGCAAGCGGTGAGCTGCTGGCAAAGCATCAGTCGCCCCGCGCCATAAGGAGGAGATCGATGACACTTTTGAAGCGTGGCTTGACCCGGCGCAGGGTTTTGCAGACCGGTATTGCCGGCATTATCGGATCGGGCGTCGCGCCCCTGATGTTCACCAAGGGTGCCTGGGCGCAGGAATTCTGCAACAATCCCACCGGCGACACGGTAACGCTCGGCTTCGTCATGCCGCTCACCGGCGCCTATGCCGATGAAGGCGCCGACCAGCAGCGGGCCTTCCTGCTCGCCGTGGAGCATCTCAATGGCGAAGGCGACGGCGGCATGCTGCCGACCTTCTCGTCCAAGGCGCTCAAGGGCAACGGCATCCTGGGCAAGAAGGTGGCCTATGTCACCGGCGACGACCAGACCAAGTCCGACGCCGGCCGCGATGCCGCCCGCCGCATGATCGAACGCGACGGGGCCATCATGATCTCGGGCGCTTCGTCCTCGGGCGTGGCCATTGCCGAACAGGCCCTGTGCCAGGAAATGGGCGTCATCTACATGGCGGGCCTGAGCCATTCCAACGACACCACCGGCAAGGACAAGAAGCGTTACGGTTTCCGTCACTTCTTCAACGCCTACCAGTCGGGCACCGCCATCGCGCCGGTGCTGGGCGAGGCCTATGGCAAGGATCGCCGCGCCTATCACCTGACCTCGGACTATACTTGGGGCTGGACCCAGGAAGAATCCATCAAGAACGCCACCGAGGCCATGGGCTGGGAAACCGTCGAAGCCGTACGGACGCCCGTGGGCGCCGGCGATTTCAGCCAATATCTCACGCCGGTCCTCAATTCGGGCGCCGACGTGCTGATCCTCAACCATTACGGCTTCGACGGCGTCAATTCGCTCACCCAGGCCGTGCAGTTCGGCCTGCGCGACCGCCAGGCCAACGGCAAGGACTTCCAGATCGTGCTGCCGCTCGTGTCCGACCTCATGGCGCAGGGCGCCGGCGAGGCCATCAAGGGCATTTACGGCACCGCCAACTGGGACTGGCAGCTCGACGACGCCGCCAGCGCCGCCTTTACCCGCTCGTTCGGCTCCAAATATGGCCAGCCGCCGAGCCAGATCGCCCATACGTCCTATGTCCAGGCCCTGCTCTATGCGGACGCCGTGGAACGGGCCGGCACCTTCTATCCGCCCGAAGTCATCAAGGCGCTGGAAGATTTCGAGTTCGACGGCATGGGCAATGGCCCGACGCTCTATCGCGGCGAAGACCATCAATGCCTCAAGGAAGTGCTGGTCGTTCAGGGCCGCGATAATCCCTCGACCACGTTCGACCTGCTGCAAACCGTCCAGAAGGTCGGCCGCGACGTCTCGGATTACGATGCGTCGATCTTCGGCGGTGAACTCGGGCCCTACGACGCGGCCCTGTGCGCCTGATCGGCTGAACCATCCAAGACGGCTCGGCTGCTTGTGCAGCCGGGCTCCCCTCGAATGAAGGAGCCGGGCGGATGGAAGCCATCCTCGCGCAGCTATTGAACGGCCTCGACAAGGGCGGCGCTTATGCGCTGATCGCCCTCGGCCTGACCCTGGTTTTTGGCACGCTCGGCGTCGTCAATTTCGCCCATGGCGCCCTGTTCATGCTCGGCGCTTTCTGCGCCGTCACATTCCGGCAGCTCATCACCTATGAAACCGTGGCGCTCGATCCCGAAAAGCTGTCGCCCTGGGGGACACCGCTCGAAATCAGGACGCCGGTTGCCCAGCTCTGGTTCGGGGATTTCGGCTCCGTGCTGATTAACTGGTCGGTGCCCATTTCCATCCTGCTCGCCATTCCGGTGATGCTGGTCATCGGCATCGCCATGGAAAGGGGCATCATCAAGCATTTCTACCGGCGCGCCCATATGGAGCAGATCCTGGTGACGTTCGGGCTGGCCATCGTGCTCCAGGAAGTGGTCAAGGCCATTTTCGGCGCCAATCCCCTGCCCCAGCCCATGCCGGACGAATTGCGCGGCAGCGCCGATATCGGCGCGCTGCTGGGCCTGGCGCCGGGCATGGTGACCTATCCCATATGGCGGCTGATCTATTTCCTGTTCTCCATATCCATCCTGGCCTCGGTCTTCGCCTTCCTGCGCTTCACCACGTTCGGCATGGTGGTGCGCGCGGGCATGGCGGACCGCGAAACCGTGGGCCTTCTGGGCATCAATATCGACCGCCGCTTCACCATCATGTTCGGCCTGGCCGCGGTGGTCGCCGGGCTGGCGGGGGTGATGTACACCCCCCTTGTGCCGCCCAATTATCATCTGGGCATGGACTTCTTGGTGCTCAGTTTCGTCGTCGTGGTGGTGGGCGGCATGGGCTCGCTGCCCGGCGCGGTAGCCGCCGGGTTCCTGCTGGGCATCCTGCAATCCTTCGCGTCCATGACCGAGATCAAGTCGATCGTTCCCGGCATTGACCAGATCATCATCTATCTCGTCGCCGTCGTGATCCTGCTCGTGCGTCCGCGTGGATTGCTCGGGCGCCGTGGCGTCATGGAGAGCTGAGCCATGAATATCTTCTACCTGCCGCGCCGCGACGCGATCACCCTGGCGATCTTCGCGCTGGTCGTCCTGACCATGCCGGTCTGGCTGGTGCCGTTCGGCGCCGCCTATCCGGGGCTGATGCAGAAGTTCTGCATCTTCGCCATCTTCGCGGTCGGCTACAACATCCTGTTCGGGCTCACCGGCTATCTCAGCTTCGGGCACGCGGCCTTTCTCGGCGTCGGCTCCTATACGGCCGTTTGGTCGTTCAAGCTGCTGACCATGAACGTCATTCCCGCAATGCTGTTCGCGGTGTTGCTGGCGGGCATCTTCGCCCTGGTCATCGGCTTCGTCAGCCTGCGCCGCTCGGGCATCTACTTTTCCATCCTCACCCTGGCATTCGCCCAGATGTGCTACAATCTCGCCTATTCGGTGCTGACGCCGATCACCAATGGCGAGACGGCGCTTCAACTCACCATGAACGACCCGCGCGTCATCGACCTGATGCTGAGCGAGCGGGGCGCCGGCCTGCCCTCCCCGTCCCTCTTCGGGACCGCCATGTCGGGCATCGACGCCTTCTACCTGGTGGCGGTGGTGCTGCTGGTGGCCTTCTACGTCGCGCAGAAAATCTTCGCCTCGCCCTTCGGCATGATGCTGCGTGCCATCAAGTCCAACCAGACCCGGATGAACTATACCGGCTTCAACACCCGGCCATACGCTCTCACGGCCTTCGTGATTTCGGGCATGTATGCCGGGCTCGCCGGGGCCCTGCTCGCCGCGACCGACCCGCTGGCCGGCGCCGAACGCATGCAATGGACGGCCTCGGGCGAAGTGGTGCTGATGACCATTCTCGGCGGCGTGGGCACGCTGGTCGGGCCGGTCATCGGCGCCTGGCTCATCAAATATTTCGAGAACATCTTCTCGGGCTTCAACGAAGCCATGCTGCACCAGGCTTTCTCCTGGGTGCCCGGCGGGTTGCAGGATTTCGTGGTGGGCCTTGCCGGCAAGTTCGTCGGCGAAGGCTGGCAGCTCTCGCTGGGCCTGATCTTCGTGCTGGTGGTGGTGTTCCTGCCCGGCGGCATCATGGAGGGGGTGCGCCGCCTCGTCGCCCTCTTCCGCAATCCCCGCCGGACGGGCACCGACGCCGCCCTCAAGACCAGCCCGGCCGAATAGGAGAACGCCATGTCGGAACCCAGAGGCAATGTCGTCCTGCATGTGGCCGATGTTCACAAGCGCTTCGGCGGGCTGCACGCGCTGGCCGATATCGACCTGCAGGTCGAGGAAGGCCAGACCCATGCGATCATCGGCCCCAATGGGGCCGGCAAGTCGACCCTGCTCAATGTCATCATCGGCAAGCTGGCGCCCACCAGCGGCGCCGTCGTGTTCGACGGCAATGTGCTGACCGGCCGCAAGCCCTACGAGATCAACCAGCTCGGCATCGCCCGCGTTTTCCAGACGCCGGAGATTTTCACCGATCTCAGCGTGCTCCAGAACGTGATGATCCCGGCGCTGGCGCGGCGGGACGGGGCCTACAGGCTCAACATGCTGCGCACCATGGCCGGCGAGGCGGCGATCCGGACCGAGGCGGAATCCATGCTCGAGGATGTCGGCATGATCGCCCGCAAGGACATGCAGGCCGGCAGCCTCAGCCGTGGCGACAAGCGCCGCATGGAGCTGGCCATGTGCCTGATCCAGCACCCGCGCCTGCTGCTGCTGGACGAGCCGACCGCCGGCATGAGCCGGCACGACACCAATACCACGATCGAACTGCTCAAGAAGATCAAGCGGCGCGGCATGACCAAGGTCATCATCGAACACGACATGCACGTGGTGTTTTCCCTGGCCGACAAGATTTCGGTGCTGGCCCAGGGCCGGATCATCGCCGATGGCGCCCCCGACCAGGTCCGGGGCAATCCGAAGGTTCAGGAAGCCTATCTGGGAGGGGCGCATTGATGAATGTGGTGACCATGAACGCACAAGTGTCCGCCGGCGCCCCGGCCGCCGAAATCCAGGCGACGCGCCCGTTCTTTTCCGTGCGCGACATCCATGCCTATTATGGCGAAAGCTATATCGTGCAGGGTGTGTCGCTCGATATCCGCCAGGGCGAGATCCTGGCGCTTCTGGGCCGCAACGGCGCGGGCAAGACCTCGACGCTGCGCACCATTGCCCGGCTCGATTCCCCGCAGATGCGGCAGGGCGAAATCTGGCTCGACGACGCGCCCCTGCACGACATGCGCGCCTATGAGGCGGCGCGTGCCGGGGTGCAATTGGTGCCCGAGGATCGCCGGATCATTCCCGGCCTCACGGTGGATGAAAACCTCACCCTGGCCAAGGTGGCGCCCGGCAATGGCTGGCCGCTGGAGCGTATCTACGAGAGCTTTCCCCGGCTGGCCGAGCGGCGCACGCAGGAAGGCGTGACCCTGTCGGGCGGCGAACAGCAGATGCTGGCCATCGCCCGGGCGCTGGCGCGCGACATCAAGCTCTTGCTGCTCGACGAGCCCTATGAAGGCCTGGCCCCGGTCGTGGTCCATGAAATCGAGCGCATCCTGCACGCCATCAAGCCGCTGGGCATCACCACCATCATCGTGGAGCAGAACGCGGTGGCGGCCCTGAACCTGGCGGATCGCGCCGTCATCCTCGATACCGGCGAAGTCGCCTTTGCCGGCACCGCCAGGGAGGTGCTCGACAACACCGAATTGCGGCACGAATACCTGGCGATCTGACGCCGCATCCCAATGCGGCCCGCTGGGGCCGCTTCGTCTACCCTGGGTCCTTCGGGCTCAAAGGCATGTTGCCGATCTCACCCTCTCCCCCCTGAGGGTCCCAGGGTCCATCCCGCTCCGGTGCGTCCGGGGCGATGCCGATCCCCTCGCTCTGCAATGCATCGCGGATGTTCCGGGCGAGATCGACCGCGCCCGGCGTGTCGCCATGCAGGCAGATGGACCGTGCCGCCGAAGGGATCACGCTGCCGTCGATAGCGACGATTTCCCCGCTCCTGGCCAGCCGCAGGCACCGCGCGATCACGGCGTCCTCGTCTTCGATGACGGCCCCCGGCTGGCTTCGCGGCACCAGCAGGCCCTGGGGCGTGTAAGCGCGGTCCGCATAGGCCTCGCGGATCAAAGGCAGGCCGACGGCCCGCGCCGCCCGCACCTGTTCGCTGTTGTCGAGCGCCAGCACCGCCATATGCGGGTCCATGGCCTGGATGCTGGCGAAGACTCCTACCGCGAAAGCCAGTTCCTCCGCCGTCTGGTTGGCCAGCGCACCATGCAGTTTCACATAGGCAAGCGGAACGCCCACCGCATCGGCGACATGGCGAATGAGAAGCATCTGCTCGCGGATCTGGCCGAGCAATCGGTCGAGCGGCATGACCAGGCGGAAGCGGCCGAAGCGCTTGCGGTCGGCATAGCCCGGATGGGCGCCCGCGCGCACGCCATTGGCCTTGCACAGATGGAGCACGCGGCGAATGGTTTCGGCATCGCCCGCATGGCCGCCGCAGGCAATGGAAGCGCTGGAGACGATGCCCAGCAAAGCCTCGTCCGTCCCCATGCCCTCGCCGAGATCGGCATTGAGATCGATAATGGTCATGTCTGGTCGCTCCGCAACAAGCGGTGCGCATGATCGACGCTTACAGGCGCGAACACAATTGTGCCGCCGGGGCGAATCTGGGCGAAGCGGTCGAGATCGGCGGAAATGACGGTGCCGATCCGCGGATAGCCGCCGGTCGGTTGATGATCCCGCATCAGCACGATCGGGGTTCCATTGCCCAGAATCTGGATATCGCCGGGCAAAACCGGCTCGGAAACCAGCGACAGAAACGCGCTGCCGGCGAAAATGCCGGATGGATCGGCCAATTGCACGCCCATGCGGTCCAGGACCGGGGTAATGGCAAAGGGCGCTCCGACGAATCTTGCGCGCAGGGCGGGCTCGAAGAGGTCGGCATGAATGCCCCAGACGAAGCGAATGGGCCCATCGCCGGCATCTGCTTCAGTCGGCGGGCGAATTGGGCCTTCATCCCCCTCGAAAACGAGACTGTCACCCTTGCGCAGGCCGCGCCCCTCCAGGCCGCCAAGGCCCGCGCGCGTATTCGTCGCCAGGCTGCCGAGCACCGGCGGCAGCGCAAGATTGCGGCCAAAGCGCAGATAGCCGTAATTGCCGGCGGGGCCCGGCGCAATGGCGAACCGGTCGCCCGCGCTCAATCGGGCGCCGCCGGGCCACGAAGTCGGCACGCCGTTGATGGCCACGGCGAATGCGCCCCCGTCCCAGCCGATATTGATCGCGCCATCGCGGATATGGAGGTCGAGGCCGGCGCGGGTGAACTCGATCCCGGCGCCGCCGGTGCTGCCGGCCCGGCACCCGGCGCGCGCGAACGCTGCCCCATCCATGGGGCCGGAGGCGCTGATTCCCGCCGCCAGCAGCCCGGTACGGCCCCGGTCCTGGATCGTGGTCAGCGGCCCGGCCCGCTCGATATCAAGCCGAACGGCATTCATGCGGCGCTGAACCGGATCATGTCGCCGGCCGCCATCGCGAGGGGCGGCGTGCGGGCCGGGTCGAAATTGCGAAAGGCGGTGCGGCCGATGACGGACCAGCCCGTGGGAATGTCGGTGGCGGCGATGGCGGTCTGCCCGGCCGCGAACAGCACGCTGCCCGCCGGGACAGTCGCCCGGACCTGTTGCCGGCGCGGCAGGACCAGATCTTCGGGGTGAAAACCACAATAGACGAAACCCGGCGCGAAGCCGGTCGCCAATACCCGCAAGCGGCTCGCATTATGCCGCGCGACGAATTGGGCGAGAGTCATGCCGAGCGCATCCGCTACATTCGTGAGGTCGGGCCCGTCCTCGCCCCCGAAGCTGACCGCTATGTCGTGCCGGCGCGCCGTGCCCGGCGCCTGGTCCCGGCCCAGGCGCAGCGCAATTTCTCCCGCAAGCCGGTCCGGCGCGATGGCTTGCGGCTTGTAGCGAACCAGGACCGAGACGAGGCTGGGCACCACGTCCTCGACACCGGCAATCGGATCGGCGCCGAGACGTCCAGCCAGGGCAAGCGCGCGGCGATTGGCACCGTCTTCGAGCTGCGCGGCAAAACGCACGACGATGGCGCTGTCGCCCAACGGAACGATTCGGGCGCTCCTGCCCTGGTTTTCGTTTTGCACCGCCCCGCCTCTGTTGCCCGACGCCATGTCACTGGTTGTCGACCAGTCGCGCAACGTCAAGGCCTTGCGTGCAGGGAGCGCGGGCGGCGTTACCCCAACGGGAAAGGACGGCTGGGAAAATCCTTGTCGGTCAATTGGGGTCGCGGCCCTCCTGTTCGACCACCGCCTCGAAGAGTTCGCGGGCTTGCCCGGGGCCGATCGCCTCTATGGCCACGGCCGCGATGGCAGCGAACAATTCCGCGATTTCCTGGGGATCGGTGATTTCGGCGTCGTCGTCGTCGGCCTCGGCATTCATCAGGGTAAACACAATAACGCGCCTCCACTTTAGAGCCTACGAGAGACAGTGTGGTGCGATTCCCGTTACCGATTGAATAACGGATTGTCCCGGTTCGGTGCATGAAGCGGCTTGCCGACAGGCGGCGCAGCTTTTACTCTTCGCCCGCCGCAAGTCGGTCGAGATAGGCTTCGACATCATCCAGCGAAGCCGAAAACGGCTTGGGCTCATGCCCATAGATCACGCGAAAACTTTCATCGTCCCGCAAGGCATGGCCACCCGGCTGGCCCAGCGCCTTGATCTTGTCCGAGGTCAGGATGGTCAATCCATACCGCGCCGCCAACCGCTTCATGCGGCGCAGACGAGAAGCGTCGAATTCCTTGCGGCTCACGGCCTATCCTCTTTTGTCACCGCGCTGGCTATAGATTGACGACAAAATTCACGCAACGACCGTTGAACGAATAGGAGCCATCCTTGGGAAAGGATGGCACGCGATTATTTCTGAACCGGAGGAATCCCAAGCGGGCATAACGGCGCCCGCGGCAACCTGCCAAGCCACCGCAGCACTGACAGAACAAGATTTTAACGGCAGTTTCGCTGAATGGCTTGAGGAAAACGACGAAGCAACAATTGCGTCCGCTCTGGGTGGCGCAGGGCTTGGCGGACAAGGGGGAACGCCGGACGTCATTGGCGTATTTAAACCCGCGCTCAAGACATCTTTAAATTTGAACCTCAGATCGTGACCGCGGAGATTAAGGCGGTCCCCAATCAACCTGTAGTGGCGTTCGGACAAGCTATTGCCTACAGACTCTTTTCCCATAAAAGTTACATTGTTGTTCCAAAAACAACTTCGACCGACGATTTAAGTCGCCTGAAGTCACTTTGCAGCATTCATGGAGTCGGCTTGGTAACCTTCGATCTAAATAGGGAGCAGCCGGACTATTCCGTGGTCGTGTTGCCAACAAATGCCACGCCGGACATGTTCTACGTCAACAACATGCTCGAGCGACTCAAGGCGAGCGAACCGAGGCTTCTCAACAAGCTTTTCTAACCCTGCCGACATGCGGCGTTGGTTGCCCTGCACGGAATGCAGAAACGTTCCCTGACCACGATGGGGGCAGCCATGTGTTCTCGTCGGCACTGGACAGCCCCGACCGCCGCCGCTAAAGGCACGAGGCACGGGCAGGTGGCAGAGCGGTTGATTGCTCCGGTCTTGAAAACCGGCGAAGGTGCAAGCCTTCCGGGGGTTCGAATCCCTCCCTGCCCGCCATTTCAGTCCCTGAGTGGGCACTGAGTTTACGCCGCTTTTTCCGGTAAGCGTCTGTAGCAGCCGGGACTTCGATCCCATGATGCGAACCTCGCCGTCTGCGACCTCAACGCGCTGCGCGAGCGCGCGCAGGTGGTCGCGGCGATAGCCACCGCCTTCGAGGCGGATGCGCTTGCGCGCGGTCTTGGCGAAGGTGCGAACCATTTGCGGGGTGATGGCCTTGGAGCCGGAGTTGTCGAGCATCGCCTGCGCCCGTTCGGCGTCGGCCTTGGCCTGGTCCCTGATGGCCTTGAGGCCATCGATGCGGTCTTTCAGGGCCGGATCGTCAATGTCGGCCACGCCAGCCTCGATAGCGTCGTAGAGGCGCTTGAGCCGCAGTTCCGATTCGGCAGAACGCTTGTTCAATTCGGCGATATGATCGCGACGACGTTCGGATTGCTCCTGCCGCCGGTCAAGAACGCTGGAGAGGATGGTTCCCAGCCGCTCAGGCTGGAGAAGCTGCTGCTCAAGGTGGTCGGCGACCAGATCGTCCAGCTTCTCCATCGGCACGGCCATGCCCTCGCAGGCGGTCGGTCCCTGCCGGGCTTTCATCGAACAGGCGTAATAGCGATAGCGCCCGCCCTTGCCGGTGCGGATGGTCATGGCTCCGCCGCACTTGGCGCAGTGGATCAGGCCGGTGAACATGGTCGGCCCGCTGATGACGGCGGAAGGGATGACCTTGGGGTTGCGGGCTTTCAAGAGCGCCTGCACGGTGTCGAACGTCTCCTTGTCGATGATCGGCGGCACGGGGACCGTCACGATCTCGCTGACTGGCTTCAGTTCCTTGGTCTTGGTGCGCTTGTTGAACTCGTGCTCGCCCATATAGGTGCGGCGGGTCAGGATGCGGTGAACCTGCCCGATGCCCCAACGCCCACCATCGCGGGTGAAGATGCGGCGGCTGTTGAGATAGGAGACGATATTCTTGACGCCCATCTGGCCGGTCGTGCCGTCGCCTTCCAAGGCAAGGCGGTAGATCAGGCGCACGGTGTCAGCGTGGAGCGGGTCGATTTCCAGCTTCTTCTTGACCTTCGCACCGCGTGTTTCGGCGGCAACGGTGCGATAGCCGATAGGAGGAAGAGAGCCGTTCCAGAAACCTTGTCGGGCATTCTCTTTCAAGGCCCGCATGACGTGCTTCGCGTTTTCCTTAGACTGGTATTCGTCGAACAGCGCCATGATCTGCCGCATCATGACGTGCATGGGGTCGTCCCCCATTTCCTGGGTGATCGAAACCAGCTTCACGCCGTTCTTCGCCAGCTTGCGGACATAGAACTCAAGCTCGAAGTGGTCGTGGAAGAACCTGCTGAACGAATGGACCACCACCACGTCGAAGGGTGAGGGCTTGGACGTTCCCGCCTCGATCATGCGCTGGAACTCGGGGCGGCGGTCATTGGTCGCGGATGCACCCGGTTCCACAAAGGTCTCGACCAGTTGCAGGCCGCGCCTCGCAATAGGTTTCGCCTTGCCGCTTCTGGTCGGGGATGGAAACGTCATGCTCGGCCTGCCGCGCCGTCGAAACGCGCAGGTAAAGGGCAGCGCGCAGCGGCACGGTGGAAGCGGTCATGGCGGCGTCTCCTTTCAAACCCGGTCGAACGAACGGGGCCGCTATTCAGCGGCTTCCCTGATAGTTCCGACGATCCATTCATTCAGGCTCTTGCCCTCTGCTGCTGCGGCAATGACCGCTGCGGCATGGTCGTCGGGGGTGAGGCGAACATTGAACTTGCCAGAGAACTTCCGGCGCGGCTCGATGCCCTTCTCCCGGCACATTTCGAGATAGACGGCCAGCGACTTGCGGCCTTCCTCAATCAGATCGTGGACGCTTTCGGCATAGAAGTCGGCCCCGCCATTCAGACCGACGAACTCACCGCGCAGCATCTGAATCTCGGGATCGAAAGCGATGACCGCCTTCTCGCCATTGATTTCAACGACATTGTTCATGGCTTTACTCCGTGTTCGTCCAGCCATTTTCGGATGCTGGCAACCGCACCTTTGTCCGTATCCGGTGACGGATGCGGACGATGAAAGACGCGCACTTCGCTGAACAGGAACACGCCTATCCGCGAACCTTCCCGCTCGCTGACCTCCGCCCCGAGGGCTACAAACAGTGCCTCTATGTCGGCCCAGCGGATCGAACCGTTGACCGGGCGGGCGAAGATCAGTTCCAGCGTGACTCTGTGACGCTTTTTCATGGAGAATCCAGTATCATTTTGTAGTACCGTTTTCAAGGTCGATTTCGCCCTCTGCGTCAGGCGATCCGGTGTCGGGGCCGAACAGTTCATCGAACAGGTCGCCGAACCATTGCTCGAACACCTCGACCTCTGCCTGCGTGACCGGAACGGGGCACGGCCAATCGTCGGTGACGGTCCAGGTGGACAGGTCGTGTTTGGGCGGTCGCCCCATAGGAACACGGTATCCCAGCAGCGCCTCAAGCTGTTCCGACGCCGTGGGCGGCCTGACGCGCCGGGAGCGGGACAACGCGCGATCAGACGCCATTGAGGTCACGCCCGCTTCCGGGTCGCCACGCTACGGGATCGGAGACCCAACGGTCGATGTCGGATTCTTTCCAGCCTGCGCCGTTGATGCTGATCTTGATCTGGGGCGGGAACGTGCCCTCAGCGATCTTGCGGTAGATGGTGGACCTTGAGAGACCCGTCCGGTCGCGGACGGTGTCCATGCGGATGATACGGTCTGGTTGGCGCATGGCCGGGCTGCCTCCTGCTGGCTGTTCGTGGGACTGCCGGGACAGGCAAAGGCAAGGATTTGTTGTTGTGCAATAGATAGTTAGGTGTCGCAGGGCTGTGGCGAAGAGACGGCGGCAAATAGGATGGTTCTACAGGCCGAGACCCCGGCCCCGGCCAAGCCCGAACGTGAGGGTGAGGTCGCGGCCGACGCCCATTCCCGAATCGAATGAGACGCCGAGTTCGCGCTTGCGGCTGGCGAGCCGGGATTCCATCTGCGGGTCGCGTTCCAGGCTGTGCGCCATGTTTCCCATCTCCGCCCGCGCGGCCCTGTGACCGGCATAGTCGCCCGCCGCATAGAGCTGGTCGCTGGCTCTATGGAGATTTTGCCAGCGTTCGACAAAGCGGTCGGCGCGCAGGCCGGGATCGGTGCGCAGTTCGGTTTCCAGTTGCAGGGCGCGGATTGCGCGCCGGGCGTCGCCGGACGCGGCCTCGGCCGCAAGCACCGGGTTCTTCTTGTAGGCTGCTTCGGCGTCATGCGAACCGTAGGGGCGCACCTCATCGAACCGCTGACGCGCATCCTGCAATTCCCTGACTTGATCGGGGCTGGCCCTGCCGCCCTGGTCCTGCGCCGTGAAGATCGAATCGACGGCGCGGGCGTGGCGGACCAGCGCCCGGCCACGGGCGCGGCGCAGCGCCGTTTTCGGGTCCACCTTCCTTTCCGGCATCCGCCCGCCATCGGCAGGCAGGCGCAGCCCGTCGAACATGCCTCGCACCTTTTCGGGAACCTGCTTGGCGATCTCGACAACCCGTTCCATCCTCTCGCGGAAGGTGATGCCGCGCCGTTCGGCATAGGCACGGGCACGTTCGTAATCGCTCGCCATGTCCTTGGCGCGGTCGCGCGACAGGGTGTTGATGAGTCTGTCCTGTCCAGCGAAGTCGTCACGGCCATAATGCAGGTCCATGCCGTCGCGATGCCGTGACAGCGCGACATAGCTGCCGTGGGCGTCCATGCCCGGCGTCGCCAGCACATGCGTCCGGTCCACGGTCATGCCCTGCGCCTTGTGGACCGTGACGGCATAGCCGTGGTCGATCTTGTTGTAGTCCTTCAGGTCGAACGCGACATTGCGGCCATCATTGGTGCGCACGGTCATGCTCTGCGCGCTGACCTGTTCAATGGTGCCGAGCGTGCCATTCTTTACGCCAAACCCGCGTTCGTTTTGCAGGAACATGACGCGATCCCCTGCGGCGAAGCTGCGTTCGCCGCGTTCGACCGTGACGCGCACGTCCTCACCCAGATCGCCAGCCTCCCGCATCCGGTCGCGGGCGGCTTCGTTCAATCCCCGCACCTCGGCATTGATGTGGGTAAGGATGATGCGGGTTGCATCGGGCGCTGCCTGCCGGTCGCGGTCCCAACGGTCGATCAGGTCGCCGCGCGCCTGATCGCGGGTTTCTGCGACATGCACCATGCCGTGTTTGTCATAGGCATGAATCGCATCGCCAGTTTTGCCGGTGGCAAGATCGCGCGTGGCGTCGCGCTGCCAGTCCTCGCGCTGACGGCGCACCTCGCCGATTTCCGCGCCGCCGTGGCGCTCGTGGATCGAGCGGAACGCCGCGCCCGCTTCGATGGATTGCAACTGTTGCGGATCGCCAACCAGAACCACTTTCGCGCCAGCCTCGGCGGCATGGGACAGCACGCGCTCCAACTGCCGTGTGCCGACCATGCCCGCCTCGTCGATCACCAGTACGTCACGGGATGTGAGCATGTCACGGCCATTGGCCCAGCCATGTTCCATGCTGGCGATGGTGCGGGACGCAATGCCCGATCCGCTTTCCAGATTCTCCGCCGCAATGCCTGAGAGGGCTACGCCACGCACCTCGTAGCCCGCAGCTTCCCAAGCTTCGCGCGCCACACCCAGCATCGCGCTCTTTCCCGTCCCGGCATAGCCGACGACAATGCCGAGACCGCGCCCGCCCGTGACATGGGCCAGAGCGTCGGCCTGCTCCCCGGACAGGACAAGGCCGCGATCCGCTGCGTGGGCCAATGCGGCTTCGCGGTCCCTGCCGCTGACCTCATGACGTTCCCGTCCCGCCATCAGTTCGGCGGCGCGGTGCAGGTGCTTTTCTGCCTCGATCATGTCGCGGGTGGTGAAGCGATCCTGTCCGGTATCGTCCTTGCCGAGTTCGACCAGATCGGGCGCGCCGTGCATCGCGCCTATGACCTCGTTGAACTGGTCCATCCCGTCGCTGTGCCGATGCGCGAACATCGCTATGTCGCGCCGCGTGAAGGTCGATTGCTGCTGCGTGATCGCGTCGAGAGCGGTAGACGGATCGGCGATGATCCGCGCGCCGTTCTCGCGGGCGATCCGCCGGTGATCTTCGGCGCGGTCGGCCTCAAGTCCGGCGGCCTCGATGCGCTGCGCCGGTACGCCAATCTTGGTCTGCGGCTCAAGGCCGATGCCCTGCGCCTCAAGGCTGCGATGGTCGATCCGCGCGTCGATGTCGAGTTCGGCCAGGCGCTCGTTGACGTGATCGGCCCAATGCTCGCGCCAATGCTCGACCAGCTCCGTGCGGTTCCACTCCCGCATCTTCTGGCCGAAGCCGTTTTCGTCCACCGACCGCATCGTCAGCATGACGTGCGCATGGGGTTTCGGCATCCCGTCCGTGCCGATGTCCCAATGCACATTGAGGTCCGCGATCATGCCCTGATCGACAAACTCCCCTGCCACGAATTCGCGGGCCAGTTCGATACCCTGCGCCTGCGTCATCTCACGCGGAATGGCAAACTCCACCTCGCGGCAAAGCTGGGCGTCCTTCCGCTTCTCAGACGCTTCAACGTCATTCCAGAGCTTTTCGCGGTCGTGCCATTCCTCCGGCGCGTTCTCCGGCAACATGACCTCGGAATGGACGACGCCCGGCTTGTTCGAGAAGTCATGGTCGCAGCCCAGCCAGTCGTCGCGCAGCCGCGAGGCGGAACGATAGGCGGAGGCGGCAACCGCGCTGCGGCCCGCTGCGCGTCCGATGACCTGAACAGAGAAATGGTAGATCGCCATGGCGACCGACCAGATACTGCCCTCAAGCGCACGTCGGAACGACGTATAAGCGCGCCCTCGAAACTAATTTCTCGGGATGAACCGCACCGTTCCATACTGTCCCGGCAACCTTACAGCATTTCGGCAAGGACAAAACTATCATCGCTCCATCGACTGCTTACGGAGGACATGATGCGGAAACCGAGAGACTATGACGCGGAACTGAAGGCGCTAGAAGACAAGGCGCGGGAACTGAAAAGCCGTAAGGTGCAGCAGTTGGGCGAACTGGTGATCGCCACTGGGGCCGACGCACTCACTGCCGACGAACTGGCGGGTGCGCTGGTCGTGCTGGCCGAGACGAAGGAGGCCGGAAAGAGGGAGGCGTGGGCCAAACGCGGGGCCGCGTTCTTTCGGGGACGAGCGCGGCGATCTGCGCCATCGCCTGACCGCGACGCTGGCGGCACTGCGACGCAATCGGGCGGCGCGCAACCGGCATCAGGCGTCACGGGTGCGGCATGACATGCGGACATGGCAGGTCGAACGCCGCAAACGCACGCGGCACCTGATCGAACTCGGCGGACTCGTCATCAAATCTGGCGTCGTGGACCTGACCGGCGACGACCGCACCATCATCTTCGGCGCGCTGATCTGGGCCGCCGACAAGCTCCAAAGCGATGAGCGCACCAAGGCGCTGGCGCTCTGGGCCGCGAAGGGAAAACAGGCGTTCGAGGCGGAACGCGCTGGCACAAATCCCACCATCACGCAGGACCATCCCGATGTGGTGTGACCGATGGCGGGCGGCGCGGAGACCTCACACATCGCAGCGTCGCCCGCCATCGTGCGACCTCCCCGGTTTGCCATTGCCTAAAAGAGCTATTTCGCCCTAAATGGGCTGGGGCGGAATCGGTGAGATTGAGGCCATGAAAACCATGTCCGCGCGCGAGGCAAAGAACGGCTTCGGGCTGATGATCGACACTGCGCGCGCTGGCCCTGTGCTTGTTGAAAAGCATGGGCGCGGCGTCGTGGTTGTGCTCGCGGTTGAGGAATATGAGCGATTAAAGGCGATTGAAGCGGGGCGGATGGGCTAGCAGGTGGACAAGGGCGGGCCAAGCGGGGATTTCCGGTCGTGAGCAACGTCAAGGAAATCGAACGCGCCGAGTTGCACAAGACGATCTGGCGCATCGCCAACGACCTGCGCGGCAGCGTCGATGGCTGGGATTTCAAGAGCTATGTGCTCGGCATGTTGTTCTACCGCTTCATCTCGGAGAACCTGACCGCATACCTGAATATGCAGGAGCGAAGCGCCGGTGATGCCGGTTTCGATTACGCTACGCTTCCCGATGCCGACGCAGAACAAGGCCGCGCCGAAACGGTGAAGGAGAAGGGTTTCTACATCCTGCCCTCGCACCTGTTCGCCAATGTACGTCAGCGGGCGCGGCACGATGCCAATCTCAACGAAACCTTGTCGCGCGTGTTCAAGGATGTCGAAGGTTCCGCCATCGGGGCCGATAGCGAGGACGATTTCAAGGGCTTGTTCGACGATCTCGACGTCAACAGCAGCAAGCTCGGCCCGACCGTCGCCAGGCGCAACGAAAAGCTGGTCAAGCTGCTCGACGCCATCGGCGATTTGCCGCTCAACAGCGGATCGGGCAGCTTCTCCGCCAACACCATCGACCTGTTCGGCGACGCCTACGAATATCTGATGCAGATGTACGCCTCGACCGCCGGCAAATCTGGTGGCGAGTTCTACACACCACAAGAGGTCTCCGAACTGCTGGCGCGCATCGCGGTCGGCGGAAAGACTGAGGTGAACAAGGTCTATGACCCCGCCTGTGGATCGGGATCGCTGTTGCTCAAATTCGCCAAGGTGCTGGGACCGGATAAGGTGCGGCAGGGCTTCTATGGGCAGGAAGTCAACCTGACGACTTACAATCTGTGCCGCATCAACATGTTCCTGCACGATGTGAACTACGAGAAGTTCGACATCGCACACGGCGACACGCTGACCGATCCGGCGCATTGGGACGACGAACCCTTCGAGGCCATCGTCTCCAACCCGCCTTATTCGATCAAATGGGCGGGCGATGCCAATCCGCTGCTGATCAACGATCCGCGCTTCGCGCCCGCCGGTGTGCTCGCGCCCAAGAGCAAGGCTGATCTGGCTTTCACCATGCATATCCTGCACTGGCTGGCGACCAGCGGCACGGCGGCTATCGTCGAATTCCCCGGCGTGCTCTATCGCGGCGGCGCGGAGCAGAAAATCCGCCAGTTTCTCATCGACAACAACTATGTGGATGCCGTCATCCAGCTTCCGCCGGACCTGTTCTTCGGCACGACCATAGCCACCTGCATCATCGTGCTGAAGAAGTCTAAGCGGGACAACGCCACACTGTTCATCGACGCCAGCACCGAGTTCACGCGCACCGGCAACAAGAACAAGCTGACCGGGGAAAACCAGCGGAAGATTCTGGACGCCTTCACCGCCCGAACCGACATCGCGCATTTCGCGCGCCTGGTCGAAAACGGCGACATTGCCGACAATGGCCATAACATTGCCGTGTCGTCCTATGTCGAGCAGGAAGACACGAGCGAGACCGTGGACATCAAGGCGCTCAATGCCGAGATTGCCCGCATCGTTGCGCGGCAATCCGAATTGCGCGTGGCCATCGACGCCATCATCGCCGATCTGGAAGGGGATGACGCGGAAAGGGGAGAAAATCCATGAAGCCACAAGAGCTTTCAAAGGCACGGAATCCCGATCTGCGCGCATCACTGGCCGCCATGCTGCGGGCGGCGGAATCGGCGCGCCAAACTGCTCTGCAAACCGGCACGGCCATCGTGGTGGTGCGGGACGGAAAGCCTATGCGGATCACGGCGGAGGAACTGCGCAGGGAGCAGCAGGCATGAGCCGGATTGGCAGCCTTATCGCCGAGCTTTGCCCAGAAGGCGTAGAGTATAAAGCCATTGGTGATTTTGGCGAACTGGTGCGCGGCAACGGTATGCCGAAATCCGACTTCGCGGAAACCGGAGTCGGTTGCATCCATTACGGCCAGATTTACACCTATTATGGCGTGTGGGCCGCCGAGACGATTTCGTTCGTCCCGGCGGAGAAGGCGGAAAAGCTGGCCAAGGTCGATCCAGGCGACGTGATCATCACCAATACCAGCGAGAATATCGAGGACGTGTGCAAGGCCGTCGCCTGGATTGGGGACGCGCAGATTGTCACCGGAGGCCACGCCACGGTTCTGAAGCACGGTCAGAACCCGAAATATCTATCCTACTATTTGCAGACACCGAGTTTTTTCAGCGAGAAGAAGAAGCTCGCAACCGGGACGAAGGTGATCGACGTTTCGGCAAAAAGTCTGGCGCGGATTAAAATTCCCGTGCCGCCGCTCGAAATTCAACAAGAAATCGTTGATATACTTGATAAATTTGCGGAGCTTACCGCGGAGCTTACCGCGGAGCTTACCGCGCGCCGGCAGCAATACAAGCACTATCGAGACCTGTTGCTGACATTCGACGACGAGCGCACAGATAGCGCAAGCAAGCAAGCAAGCAAGCAAGCAAGCAAGCAAGCAAGCAAGCAAGCAAGCAAGCAAGCAACGAGGATAATGCCCTTGGGTGAAATTGGCAAGTTCACGCGCGGTCGGCGTTTCACGAAGGAAGATTACACTTCCGATGGGATCGGCTGCATCCATTACGGCGACATCTACACCCAGTATGGCACGTCGGCGAAGGCGACAGTCTCGCATGTGCGGCCCGAACTCGCCGGTTCGCTCCGCTTTGCGAAGACAGGCGACGTCGTGATCGCCGCCGTCGGCGAGACGGTCGAGGATGTCGGCAAGGCCGTTGCTTGGCTTGGTCCGGAGGATGTCGCAGTCCATGACGACTGCTTCACCTTTCACCATGATCAGAACCCGAAGTTCGTCGCCTACTGCTTCCAAACCCCGATTTTTAACGCCGAGAAGAACAAGTTCGTTGCTCGGGCCAAGGTAAAGCGGCTGTCAGGTGAGAGCCTTGTCAAGCTGAAAATTCCTGTTCCTCCGCTGGAGGAGCAGGCCCGGATCGTCGGCATCCTCGACAAGTTCGATGCTCTGGTGAACGATCTTTCGAGCGGCCTTCCCGCCGAGATCAAGACCCGCCGCCAACAGTATGAGCATTACCGCGACCGCCTGCTCACCTTTCAGGAGGCCGCGTGAGCGAATCCCCCAGAGCTTTCCATTATGAGCCGATTGCGCTTTCCAACGAAAGCACCGTCGTCGCGGAATATATCCCTGACGATGGGCTACGCGAGGACGGCTATCAATCCGAGGCGGCGCTTGAACACGATCTTGTTCAGCGGCTACAGGCCCAAGCCTATGAATATCTGCCGCTGACCAGCGAAACTGAACTGATCGCCAACCTGCGCCATCAGGTGGAGCGGCTCAACAAGGTGTCCCTGTCGGACGCCGAGTGGGAACGATTCTTTTCCACCTGCATCGCCGGGGCCAATGACGGTATCGTCGAGAAGACCGCGCGGATTCAGGAAGACCATGTGCAGGTTCTGAAGCGCGACGACGGCACGACCAAGAACATCTATCTGATCGACAAGGCCAATATCCACAACAACGCGCTACAGGTCATCAACCAGTATGAGGTGACGGGTGCGCGGGCCAATCGCTACGACGTGACCGTGCTAGTCAACGGCCTGCCGATGGTCCACATCGAGTTGAAACGCCGGGGCGTGGACATCCGCGAGGCGTTCAACCAGATCGACCGCTACCAGCGCGATAGTTTCTGGGCCGGTTCCGGCCTGTTCGACTATGTGCAACTGTTCGTCATCAGCAACGGGGCGCTGACCAAATATTACAGCAACACCGTGCGCGAGGGGCATCTCTCCGAACAGTCTCCGGCCAGGCGCGGGCGCAAGAAGACCTCCAACAGCTTCTCCTTCACCTCCTGGTGGGCCGACGCGACGAACCGGCCGATCACCGACCTTTCCGATTTCACCAAGACCTTCTTCGCCAAGCACACGCTGCTGAACATCCTGATCCGCTATTGCGTGTTCGACGTGGACCGCAAGCTGCTGGTGATGAGGCCCTATCAGATCGTCGCGGCGGAGCGCATCCTGCAACGCATCGCCACGGCCACCAATCACCGGCAATTGGGTACGCCGGCGGCGGGCGGCTATATCTGGCACACCACGGGCAGCGGCAAGACGCTGACCAGCTTCAAGGCCGCGCAACTGGCACGCGCCCTGCCGGACATCGACAAGGTGCTGTTCGTCGTGGATCGCAAGGATCTGGATTACCAGACCATGCGTGAATATGAGCGTTTCGAGAAAGGCGCGGCCAATTCAAACGCCTCGACGGCGGTGCTGCAACGGCAGCTCGAAGACCCGAATGCGCGCATCATCATCACCACGATCCAGAAGCTGAGCCGTTTCGTCGCTCGGAACCGCAAGCATCCGGTCTATGACGCCCATGTCGTGGTGATCTTCGACGAGTGCCATCGCAGCCAGTTCGGCGACATGCACACGGAGATCACCCGCACCTTCACCCGCTACCACCTGTTCGGTTTCACGGGCACGCCGATCTTCGCCGACAACGCCAGCACCGGCGGCAATCCGCGTCTGCGCACGACCGAACAGGCGTTCGGCGACAAGCTGCACACCTACACCATCGTCGATGCCATCAACGACAGGAACGTGCTGCCGTTCCGCATCGACTATATCAACACCATCAGGGCCGGGTCGGCGATCAACGACAAGCAGGTCTCGGCCATCGACACTGAACGGGCGCTGCTCGCGCCGGAGCGCATCACTCAGATTGTCGGCTATATCCGCGAGCATTTCGACCAGAAGACCCGGCGCGGAAGCGGCTATCTGCATGGCGGCAAGCGGCTCAACGGCTTCAATTCGCTGTTCGCCACCGCGTCCATCGACGCCGCGAAGCGCTACTACACCGAGTTCGCCAACCAGCAAAAGGACATCCCGCCCGCGCAGCGGCTGAAGATCGGCCTGATCTACAGCTTCGCCGCCAACGAGGAGGAAACGGACGGCCTGCTGGGCGAGGAGGAATTCGAGACCGAAGGGCTGGATCAGGGATCACGTGATTTCCTCGACGCCGCGATCCGCGATTACAACGCCCTGTTCAACACCAGCTACGACACATCTGCCGACAAGTTCCAGAACTACTACAAGGATTTGTCGCAGCGCCTGAAAAACCGTGAGCTTGACCTGGTGATCGTGGTCAACATGTTCCTGACCGGCTTCGACGCCACGACGTTGAACACGCTATGGGTGGACAAGAACCTGCGCGCCCACGGCCTGATCCAGGCTTATTCGCGCACCAACCGTATCCTCAATTCCGTCAAGACCTACGGCAACGTCGTCTCTTTCCGCGATCTGGAGCAGGCGACCAACGACGCGCTGGCGCTGTTCGGCAACAAGGAGGCCAAGGGCATCGTTCTGCTCAAGCCCTATGCCGAATATTATGCGGAGTATCAGAAGAAGGTCTCCGAACTGGTGGCGTTGTTCCCGCTCGGAACGCCGATCCTCGGCGAGGCGGCACAAAAGGCGTTCATCAAGCTGTTCGGTTCGATCCTGCGGCTGAAGAACATCCTTGTGGCCTTCGACGATTTCGCCGGCAACGAAATCCTCAGCGACCGCGATTTTCAGGATTACCAGAGCCTCTATCTGAACCTGTACGCCGAGTTCCGCAGCGTGTCCGAGGCGGAGAAGGAAACGATCAACGACGACGTGGTGTTCGAGATCGAGTTGATCAAGCAGGTCGAGATCAACGTCGATTACATCCTGATGCTGGTCGAGCGGTATATCCAGGTCAAGGGCACCGGCAAGGACAAGGAAATCCGCGCGACCATCGAGCGTGCGATCAATTCCAGCCCGTCCCTGCGCAATAAGAAGGACCTCATCGAGCAGTTCGTCGATTCCGTCTCCACCACGGCCAAGGTGGATGCGGAATGGCTCGCCTTTGTCGCCAGGAAGAAGGTCGAGGAGCTTGACCGGATCATCGCCGACGAGAACCTCAATGCCGATGAGGCAAAGGCGTTCGTGGACAATGCGTTCCGTGACGGCGCGATTCCGACGACGGGCACGGCGATCACGAAGATCATGCCGCCAGTGTCGCGCTTCTCGAAAAACAACGGCCATTCGGCGAAGAAGCAGGCGGTGCTGGATAAGCTCGCCGCGTTCTTCGAGCGCTATTTCGGGCTGGCATAGGTGGGGCGATGAACGAGCCCGATCCCGCCGCTCTGACACCGGACTACCAGAGCCTGATGTTGCCGGTGCTGCGTGCCGCCGATCATGGCGAGGTGCGGATCGGCGATGTCATCGAGCGGCTGCCGGGTATTCTCGGTCTGGGAGAAGCCGCTCTCGGCGCGTTGCTGCCGTCAGGCCGCCAGACCGTCTTCGCCAACCGCGTGCATTGGGCAAAGACCTATCTCGCCAAGGCCGGGCTGGTTGAAACGACGCGACGCGGCCATTTTCGCCTGACCTCGCGTGGCGCGGACGTACTGCAAGCCGCGCCTGAGCGCATCGACAACCGTTTTCTCGGTCGGTTCGAGGAATTTCGCACATTTACTAACCGGACAACCCAGCCCGACACCGAGGCAACCATTCCGGTTGATGCCGAGTCCAATCAGGCGACGCCCGATGAAGTCATGCGTGCAGCCCATCGCCAGATAGAGGCCGGGCTGGCCGAAGAGCTATTGGACCGCGTGCGCGCAGCACCACCGGATTTCTTCGAGCGCCTGGTCGTCGGCCTGCTGCTCGCCATGGGTTATGGAGGATCGGCCGCAGATGCCGGGCGCGCGCTGGGCCGCAGCGGAGATGATGGTGTTGATGGCGTTATCGACCAGGACGCGCTGGGGTTGGATCGCGTCTATATTCAGGCCAAACGCTACGCCGTGAACAATAGCGTCGGTCCCGGCGCGATCCGCGATTTTTTCGGCAGCCTTGACCGCCACAAAGCGGCCAAGGGTCTTTTCGTCACCACTTCGACCTTTACCAGCAGCGCCCGCGAGACCACCGAACATCTGAGCAAGCGCATCGTGCTCATCGACGGCGAGCTACTGGCTCGCCTGATGATCCGGCACAATGTCGGGTGCCGCGCCGAGGAGGTTTTGCATATCAAAAGGATCGACGAGGATTTCTTTGAATAGGGGGATTTTCGGCTCGGGAAAGCCGAATTGCGGGGATGGAACATGCCAGTTCGAAAACGGGGCAATAAGCTCGAACGCTGGGAAATAGCACTCATCAAGGCGATGATTGCTGATGGGCGGTGGCCGAACGATCAGGACATTCTTGCTTATTTCACCCGTCCTACGCGCTCGATTAATCATCGTGCTATTGCTGAAATCCGCACCGGCAAGAAGCACACAGCCATCAAGGCTGCCGCTGCCGATGATCTCGAAGGCTTTCTCGCATCTTGGCCGGAGATCGACGCGGAAACAGGACTATCGTTGCGTGGCGACGAGTTGCTCGTCAAGGCGCGTGAAGCGATGATCTCAGCGGTCCACTTTTTTAACAGCGCGGGCCTTACCTTTCGGTCCGAACTATTCATCGTCACCGCTGTCATCGCTTGGACTTATCTGCTTCACGCGTGGTTTAAGCGTGAAGGCATCGACTATCGTCACACGAAGAATCAGAATGGACAGAAAGTCGTATCTAAGACACCTAGCGGCGCGGATAAATTCTGGGAATTGGGTCAATGCCTGAAGGAGCCGCGCTGCCCTGCTGAACAGGGAGCAAAAGATAATTTAACCTTCCTTCTCGAATTGCGGCACGAAATTGAGCATCGTTCAACCAATCGTATCGATGATGCTGTCAGCGCAAAACTCCAAGCCTGCTGCATCAATTTCAACGATGCGATCAAGAATCTGTTCGGCGCGCAATACGCACTCGAGCGCCGCCTTCCAATCGCCCTGCAATTCGTGACCTTCAGTCCAGATCAGCGAGCGATCCTAAAGAAGGCGAGCGGCCTTCCACGTAATGTCGAAATCATGATGGACGGGTTCGAGGACCGCTTAACGCCCGAGCAACAGGTCGATCCGCGCTACGCTTTTCGCGTTTTTATGGTCGGCAGGACAGCCAACCGTGCTCCAAGTGCTGATCTGGCAGTCGAAATCGTGTCCCCTGGCTCGGAGGTGGCGGAGAAATTCAACATCGCCCTCAAGGAGGTCGAGAAGAAGAAGTACCTACCGAGCGAGATCGTGAATCAGATGAAGGTCGAGGGCTGGGATCGATTTACAATGGATAGCCATACAAAGCTCTGGAAGAAGCTTGATGCCAAGAACCCGGCAAAGGGCTACGGCGCTGTCGCAGTCGGAAAAACCTGGTGCTGGTATGAGACTTGGCTGAACCGGGTTCGGGAGGAGTGCGAACAGCATCCGCAGCTTTACCGATCCGCATCCTCATCGTAGGGTTATAGCGAAAACGTAGTGATCATCACTATCGGTCGCGGCCCGCCATAACCGTCGATTTCCCTGCATGGCGCGATATTGCCACCGATCGCCGCATTCCACCAATCGGCATGCAAAACCGCCGGTTCTACACTACAGCCCGATAACTTGAGAGCCAGCGAACGGCAGTTTGCGACCCCATTACGGGCATCCATTGGCTGGATTGCGCGACCATAAATCGGACATTCTGCACCAAACATACCGGGTCGCGGCTTTTGGGACGGCCTGGAGGATTTTTGCGACACGATAAAGCGACAAATCACCTCTTGACTTAGAGCACACTCTAACCTGTAGCTTCCCCTGCGTCGTGACGAAAGAAGGCGTTCATGAAGATTGGCGAACTGGCGAAGCGTTCAGGATTGTCTGCCCACACCATCCGTTACTATGAGCGGATCGGGTTGCTTCCACACGCCGACAGGGACCAATCGGGCCAACGGGACTACGACGCGTCAATCCTGATCTGGATAGACTTTCTCGACCGCCTCAAAACGACCGGGATGCCTATTCGGGAAATGCTGCGCTACGCGGCCTTGCGGGAGCGCGGCGTTGGCACGGAAACGGAGCGCGGTGCGTTGCTTGAACAACACCGCGAGCGTGTCCGCGCCCATGTGACCAAACTGCAAGCCTGCCTTCTCGTCCTCGACACCAAGATTGCCGGATATGCCGGCGTGGAACAGAGGTTGAAAGAATATGACGCAGCAATCCCCGAACGCCGGCGAAAGCCGGCTGGAACGCGGCAAGCGGGCGCTCGCTGAAATCGACGGCGAAGCCGGCCACAATGTCATTGCGGCTCTGGCCGACATTGCCCCCGACTTTGCAAACTATGTGTTCGAGTTCTCGTTTGGCGACATTTACAGCCGCCCCGGTCTCGATCTGCGCTCCCGCGAGATCGCGACCATCGCGGCGCTGACGGCGATGGGAACCGCGACCCCACAACTGAAAGTCCATATCGAGGCCGGCCTGAATGTCGGGCTGACCAAGGATGAAATCACCGAAACCATCATTCAGATGGCCGTCTATGCTGGCTTTCCTGCGGCGCTCAACGGGCTGTTTGCGGCCAAGGACGTCTTCGCCGGCCGGTTCCCCGTCCCGCAAGGACAAACGGCATGATGAACACTCCTTGTTCTTTGACGGCGCGCCTGATGGGGTTTCGCCGCTCACCTTTTCTCGCCGGGTCATTCCCGCGAAGGCGGGAACCTCTGTTCCCCTTTTTCCGGTCCAATAGAGGTCCCGTCTTCGCGGGGGATGACAGCCTGACGGCAATGGCTTTGAGCCGATCAAGCGATGGGTGAAACAATCAGGGCAGCAGCACGACCGAGCCGGTCGTCTGCCGCCCCTCGAGCGCGCGGTGGGCCTCCGCGGCGTCGGCAAGCGCGAAGCTGCGGCTGATCTCGACCTTGATGGCGCCGGACGTCACCGCCTCGAACAGTGCCCTGGCCCCTTCGAGCAGCTCCTCGCGGCGCAGGAAATAATGCAGGCTGGTGGGTCGCGTCACATAGAGCGAGCCCTTGCGCGCGAGAATGCCCAGGTCGGGCACCGAGACGACGCCCGACGCATTGCCGAAACTGGCCAGCAGGCCGCGCGGGCGCAGGCAATCGAGCGAGCCTTCAAAGGTCGCCTCGCCCACCCCGTCATAGACGACGTCCACGCCCCTGCCCCCGGTAATGTCCTTCACCCGCTCGGGAAAGGATTCGGCGCGGTAGTCGATCACGTGGTCGCAGCCATGCGCCTTGGCGATGGCGGTCTTTTCAGGACCGCCGGCCGTGCCGATCACCTGGGCGCCGAGGGCCTTGGCCCATTGCGTGGCGATGAGGCCCGTGCCGCCCGCGGCGGCGTGCCACAGGATCGTTTCACCGGCCTGGACCGGCCAGGTTTTGAACAGCAGATAATAAGCGGTGAGCCCCTTGAGCAGGATGGCCGCGGCGGTCCGCTCGTCCACGCCTTCGGGAATGGGAACCAGCTTGGCGGCCGGCGCCAGGCGTTTTTCGGCATAGGCGCCGGGCGTGCCCTGGTAGCAGACGCGATCGCCCGGCTTTACCTCGGTCACGCCCTCGCCCACGGCTTCGACCACGCCAGCGGCCTCGTTGCCGGCCACGAAGGGCAGCGGCAGCGGATAGAGTCCCGAGCGCTGGTAGGTGTCGATGAAATTGAGCCCGATGGCGGTCTGGCGGATCAGGGCCTGTCCGGGCCCCGGGGCTCCGACGTCCCAGTCATCGAGGGAGAGGACTTCGGGTCCGCCGGTGCGGTTGACGGCGACGACTTTGCTCATGATTTCTTCCTTGGCTTGCGTGAGGCCAGTTTCGAGAGGGCGGTGATCGCCGCGTCGCTGGCGACCGATCCGGTATCGCCGGTAAAGGGGCTGACCTCTTCGTGCCCTCCCGGCCCGGACCGGTTGCGGCGCCGGTGCTTGGCGAAGATATTGATGGCTTCGACCAGCACCGAAAAGGCCATGGCCGAATAGATATAGCCCTTCGGGATATGGAAGCCGAGGCCGTCGGCCACCAGCGTCACGCCGATCAGCAGCAGGAAGGCCAGCGCCAGCATCTTGGTCGTGGGATGGTCGGCGACGAATTTGGCCACCGGCCCGGAGGCGAAGAACATGACCCCGACCGCCACCAGCACGGCGGCGATCATCACCGCCACCTGTTCGGCGGGCACCATGCCCACGGCGGTGATGATCGAATCGATGGAAAACACCATGTCGATCAGCACGATCTGCACCAGGATGGCCTGCAGCGAGGCTTTCGCCGCCTCGCGGAGGCCGACTTCATGCGGCTCCTCGATGGTGGCGTGCATTTCGTGCGTGGCCTTGTAGATGAGGAAGGCGCCGCCCGCGATGAGGATGATGTCCTTCCAGGAAAAACCCTGGCCGAAGGCGCTGAATACCGGCTCCTTGAGCTGCACGATGACGCTGATGAGCAGCAGCAGCACGATGCGGAAGATCAGCGCCAGGCCGATGCCCAGCTTGCGGGCGAATTCGGCCTGTTCGCGCGGCAGGCGCGACACCAGCACGGAAATGAAGACGATATTGTCGATGCCCAGCACGATCTCCATGACCGTGAGGGTGGCGAAGGCGATCCACACATTGGGGTCGGCAAGCAGGTCCAGCATCGTCGGCTCCGTGATGCGAGTCAGGTCCCGCGAATTTAGGAGCCTATCGGCGCGCGGTGAAGGGCCGTGCCGCATTTCCTTGCGCATGCGGGAATGCTATGGCTTGCCCGGGCGGGACGCATTCGCCGCTTCCCCCATGCACGAGGCCGATCCATGGATTCCTTCACCCCTCTCACCGCCGCCCTGGGCGGGAGCCTTATCGGGCTGGCCGCCGCCGTGCTCTGGCTGGGCAATGGGCGGATCGCCGGCATATCCGGCATTTTCGGGCAATTGCTGCCGCCGGCGCAGACGATCGTCTGGCGCCTGGTCTTCCTGGTCGCCCTGGTGGCCGGCGCCTGGGGCGCGACGCGGCTCTTTCCGCAATTGGGCGTCGGCGGCACGGTGCCGGCGCATCTGGTCGCGCCGCCCGAAGGCTGGGCCATTCCCAAGCCGGTCTGGCTGGTCGTTGCGGGCCTGTTGACCGGTTTCGGCACCAAGCTCGGCAATGGCTGCACGTCCGGACATGGCGTGTGCGGGCTGGCGCGGCTGTCGCGGCGCTCTTTTGCCGCCGTCGCCATCTTCTTCGCCGTGGCCATTCTCACCGTCACCGTCACGGGGATCGTCTGATGGTTCAAACCCGCCTGCCCTATCTGGCCATTGCCGCGCTGAGTGGCCTGCTCTTCGGCGCCGGGCTCTATGTCGCGCAGATGGTCGATCCGCTCAAGATCCTGCGCTTCCTCGATTTCACCGCCATCCCCGCCGGCCAATGGGATCCGAGCCTGGCCTTCGTCATCGGGCCGGCCATTCTGGTGATGGCCGTGGCCGTCCGGCTGGGGCGCCGACGGACGGCGCCGTTGTTCGACAGCACCTTCCACGAGCCCGAATACCGCCATATCGACAAGCGCCTCGTGGCCGGAGCGGCGCTGTTCGGCATCGGCTGGGGCATGTCGGGCCTCTGCCCGGGGCCGGCCATTTCCTTGATCGCCTTCGTTCCCGAGGAACTCTGGCTGTTCCTCGCCGCCATGCTGGCCGGTTCGCTGGCGGGCGGGCTCATCGTGCCCAGCGGCCACCGGCGCCGCATCGAGGACGCCGCGGAATGACGGCCGACGCGGATATCGTCGTGGTCGGCGGCGGCTTGGCCGGCATGGCCGCCGCGATCAGCGTGGCGCGCGCCGGTTTCGAGACGCTGCATCTCGCCCCGCCGGCGCCGCCCGACCGGCGCACCTCCGCCCTGATGATGCCCAGCGTCGATTTCCTGCTGGGCGCCGGGCTGATCGCCGATCCGGCCCCGCTCGGCCATGCATTGCGGCAGATCCGGATCATCGACGCCACGCCCCGGCTTGTTCGCGCGCCCGAAACGCTGTTCGACGCCCGGGAAGCGGGCTTCGATGCCTTTGGCTGGAACTTCGCCAACGCGAAACTCCTGGCTCAATTCCAGGCCGCCGCCCCGCAAACCGGCCTCACCACGCGCAACGAAAGCGTTACCGCTTACCGCCGCGAGAACGGATTGGGAATCGTCACGCTTGGCAATGGCGCCGAATTGCGCGCGCCGCTCATCGTCGGGGCCGACGGCAAGAAATCCTTGCTGCGCGGTGCCGCCGGCATCGGTACCCGGGAGCACGCTTTCGCCGAATCGGCGCTGGTCTGCGACCTTGAACTTGCCCGCCCCATTGGCAACACTTCGGTGGAATTCCACTATCCGCACGGCCCCTTCACCCTGGTCCCGGCGGGCGGCAACCGCGCCAATCTCGTCTGGATCGACGAAGAGCCGGTGCTGCGCGCCGCCCAGGCCGGCGGGCCGGAGACTTTGCTGGCCGCCATCCAGGACCGGACGCAGCGGCTTTTCGGCACGATCGCGCTGGCCTCGCCCGGCTTTATCTTCCCGCTCAGTGTCCTGTCGGTCAGGGAGGCCGGCCGCGACGGCGTCTTGCTGGTGGGCGAAGCCGCGCACGCCTTCCCCCCGATTGGCGCCCAGGGGCTCAATCTCGGGCTGCGCGACGTGGCCGACCTGCTGGCATCCCTGGAAGAGAGCGACCGGACGGCGGTCGATTGGGGCGAGCAGGTCAGCCAGGCCTATGCCGCGCGCCGTTCGGACGATCTGGCGCGCACCGGCGCCGTGGTCGAGGCGCTGTTCCGCTCGCTCCTGGCTGAAATGCTGCCCAGCCAGGTGGCGCGCGCCACCGGCCTTTGGGCCCTCAAGCTCATTCCCGGCCTGCGGCACGGCGCCTTCGGCATCGGCATGGGCCAGCGCCGCGCCTAGCGCGTTTCACCTTCGCTTGCTGTACCCCCCTCACGGTGTCATCCCCCACGCAAGTGGGGACCTCCATTATCCCTTCCGAGGCCAACAAAAGGTGCCCGCTTTCGCGGGAATGACCCGGTATAAACAAGGGATTATGGAATCGAACTCGGGCAATAGATGAAGCGCCCCAGCTTATTGGGCCGTTTAGGGAACGGGGCGCCCGACCGCTCGCAACGCCCCAAAAAGAATGGGCGCCGCCGAAGCCGCGCCCATTCATCGGATTTTCCAGTCCGGCTTACTGCGCCGGCTGCTCGGCGGGGGCGGCATCGCCGCCTTCGGCCGGAGCGGCCTCCCCGTCTTCGCTCAATTGCTGGCGAAGCTGCTCGGCGCGGTCCTGCAACACCTGTTCGAGCGCATTTTCGCCCGAGGCTTCCTGGTTGAATTCGTCGAAGGTCAGCGCTTCGTCGCTATCGTAGGTCGCGGTGAAACCGGCCAGGTTGATCTCGATGGTCAGGTCCTGGTTCTGGCGGTTCTTGGCGGTCAGCTTGAGCTTGTTGCCGCGCTTGAGCGAGTTCACATATTGCTCATTGATGACCAATTGCGTGGCGCAGGAGGTCGGGTCGCACAGCATATAGGGCACGCGAATGGGCTTGGCGCCGTCGATCTGCCAGGTCAGCCCGAAGGGCAGCAGGACCCCGAGCGGCACGGCGGCGACCGCCAGCAGGCGGCTTTCCTGGCCCGGATCGTCACGCAGAAGGAACGAGCCGAGGAACTGGCCATTGGCCAGCACGACCTGGCGCATGATGCAGGCCTTCTGCCCATCGGGCAGCGGATCGCAGACCTTGAGCCAATTCTGCGAAGCCGGCTGCGCGGCGGCATTGGCATCAGCGGCCGGCGCGGCGGCATCGCTGGCCGGGGCCTCGGCTGCGGGGGCTTCAGTCGTCTCCTGCGCGAAGGTCGAGAGCGGGGACAGCATAAACGCGGCCACCGCAAATCCGGCGACGATGGGTTTCCTGAAATTCATAGAATGTCCTTGCCTTCCTTGGCCGTCCCGGCGGCTTACGCGCCAGTTTGGGAAACTGAACTGCCCTTCAAGGGCGCAAATCGGGCAATAACATGACCGATGCTGCTTGCCAAAAGATTATGCAGGCGCGCTGATACATAAGCGCGTCAGGCCCCGCTTTCGGCCAGTTTCGCCAGCTTTGCCAGGATTGCGGCGCTTCCCTTGAGCCTTTGTTCCGGCGCCGGCCAATTGCGCACGAACACGAGTTTCTGATCGGGCTTGAGGCGCACCTGGTTGGCCGGATCGGCCACCAGCCGCACCAGGCCCGCCGGATTGGCGAAATTGTTGTTGCGCAGGGTAATGACCGCTCCCTTGGGCCCGGCATCGACCTTTTCGACATTGGCCGTGCGGCACAGGGCCTTGACCAGGATCACCTTGAGCAGGGCTTCGACCTCTTCGGGCAGCGGCCCGAACCGGTCGATCAGTTCCGCGCCCGCCGCGTCGATGTCGCGGATATCGTCGAGATCGCCCAGCTTGCGGTAAAGCTGCATGCGCACCTGCAAGTCCGGCACATAGCTTTCCGGAATCATCACCGGCATGCCCAGCGAGATTTGCGGGCTCCACTCGTTGCGGTCCTCGTATTCCTCCTCGCCCGACTTCAGATTGGCCACCGCTTCCTCCAGCATGGCCTGGTAAAGCTCGTAGCCCACCTCGCGGATATGGCCCGATTGCTCGTCGCCGAGCAGGTTGCCGGCCCCGCGAATATCGAGATCGTGGCTGGCGAGCTGGAAACCCGCGCCCAGGCTTTCGAGCGATTGCAGCACGCCCAGCCGCCGTTCGGCGGTGTCGGTCAGCTTGCGGTCGGGCGGCACGGTAAAGAGCGCATAGGCACGCGCCTTGGCGCGGCCGATACGCCCACGGATCTGGTAGAGCTGCGCCAGGCCGAAGCGGTCGGCCCGATGCACGATCAGCGTATTGGCATTGGGAATGTCCAGGCCGGATTCGACGATCGTGGTGGCCAGCAGCACATCGAATTTATTGTCGTAGAAGGCGTTCATGATGTCGTCGAGTTCACCGGGCGCCATCTGCCCATTGGCGACCACGAAGGAGACTTCCGGCACTTGCTGGCGCAGGAATTCGGCAATGTCAGGCTGGTCCTTGATGCGCGGCACCACGTAAAAACTCTGCCCGCCGCGATATTTCTCGCGCAACAGCGCCTCGCGGATGGAAAGCGGATCGAAGGGCGAGATGAAGGTGCGGATGGCCAGCCTGTCGATGGGCGGAGTCGCCAGCAGGCTGAGATCCCGCACGCCGGTCAGCGCCAATTGCAGGGTGCGCGGAATCGGCGTCGCCGTCAGCGTCAGCACATGCACATTGGCCTTGATTTCCTTGAGCCGTTCCTTGTGCCCGACACCGAAATGCTGCTCCTCGTCGACAATGAGAAGACCGAGATCGCGGAACTTGATGCTCTTGGCCAGAAGGGCATGCGTGCCGACCACGATATCGACCTGGCCGTCCGCCAGCCCTTCCCTGGTCGCCTTGAGTTCATTGGCGGGGACCATGCGCGAGGCATGGCGGACACGCACCGGCAGGCCCTGGAAGCGTTCCTGGAAGGTCTTGAAATGCTGCCGCGCCAGCAGGGTGGTGGGAACGACCACGGCCACCTGCTTGCCCGACATGGCCACGGCGAAGGCGGCGCGCAGCGCCACTTCGGTCTTGCCGAAGCCGACATCGCCGCAAACCAGCCGATCCATCACCCGGCCGGAGGTGAGGTCATCGAATACCGCTTCGATGGCGGTCAACTGGTCCTCGGTTTCCTCATAGAGGAAGCGCGCGGCGAATTCGTCATAGGCGCCGGCATTGATGTCCACCACGTCGGCCTTGCTGAGCAGGCGCTGCGCGGCGATCTTGATAAGCTGCTCCGCCATTTCGCGGATGCGCTGCTTGAGCCGGCCCTTCTTGGCCTGCCAGGCGACGCCGCCCAGCTTGTCGAGCCCGACATTGGGGTCGTCGGAGCCATAGCGGGTCAAAAGCTCGATATTTTCCACCGGCAGGTAGAGCTTGGTGTCGCCGGCATATTGCAATTCGACGCATTCATGCGGGGCGCCGCCCGCCTCGATCACCTTGAGGCCGACGAAACGGCCGATGCCGTGATCCACATGCACGACCAGGTCGCCCGCCGATAGCGAGGCTGCTTCGGTCAGCGCGTCGGACGCCTTCTTGCGCCGTTGCGGGCGCAGGATGCGCTCACCCAGGATGTCCTGTTCGGACAGGACCAGCAGGTCCTTCGTCTCGAAGCCGCTTTCGAGCGGCAGCACCACCAGGGACGTGGTGGCGGCGCTCGTGGTTTCCGCATCGCGCCAGTTTTCGGCGAGGCGTGGATTGGTCAGCCCATGATCCTTGAGCACCTGGGCCATGCGGTCGCGCGTGCCGGCCGTCCAGCAGGCGACGATACTGCGCCGGCCCGCCGGGCGCTCGGCCAGCAGCCGGTCCACCACCGCCTGGAACAGGTTGATGTCGGACGCCTGCCGTTCGGCGGCAAAGCTCGGCGCGATATGGCCGCCGGCATCGTCCTGGCCCCGTTCGTCGGGCGAAAGGAAAGCGGAAAGCTGGATGACCGAGGCGCCTGCCAGCTTTTTCGGCGGCACATCGAGGTCATAGAGCAGTTCGGGTTTTATGGGCTTATAGGGCGCGCCAGCTCCGGCCACGGCCGGCGCCAGCCGCGCGCTTTCGCGGGCATCGTAATAATCGCGGATTTGCTCGGCCCGTTCGGCATGGGCCTCGCCGACCTGGTCGTCGAAGACGAAGGGCGCATCCCCCACGTAATCGGCCAGCCGATCCATATGATCGTAGAAAAACGGCAGCCAGTGTTCGGTGCCCGAATAGCGCGCGCCGCCGCTGATGGCGGCATAAAGCGGGTCGTCGACCGTATTGCCGCCGAAGGCGGCGGTGTAATTCTGCCGAAAACGCCTGATCGTGTCCTCGTTGAGGATCACTTCGCTCATCGGCGTCAGGTCGGCGCGCTTGAGCGTGCCGGTCGTGCGCTGGCTTTCGGGATCGAACGTGCGAATCGATTCCAGTTGGCTGCCGAAGAAATCGAAGCGCAGCGGCGCTTCCGCGCTGGCCGGGAACAGGTCGATCAGGCCGCCGCGCACGGCGAATTCGCCGCTTTCGCGCACCGTGGGGACCCGCAGGTAGCCATTGTTCGCCGCCCAGGCGATGAGCTTGTCGCTGTCCACCACCCGGCCGACGGCGGCGGAGAACGACATCGTCTCCACCATCTGCCGGGGCGGCAGTTTCTGGATCAGCGCATTGACCGCCGTGAGCACGATGGCGCCCCGCCCCGAACCGGTCAGCGCCGCCAGTGTATTCATGCGCGCCGCGATGGTGACGTTGTTGGGCGAGACGCGGTCATAGGGCAGGCAATCCCATGCCGGCAGGGTCAGGATGGCGTGGCCGGGCAGCATGGCCTGCAGGATTTCGGCCATGCGCAGGAGGCGGCGCCCGTCGCGCGCGACGAAGACCAGGCTTACCGCGTCGTCGGGCGCCTGGCGCAGCCGTTCTTCCACCAGCCGCGCCAGCACCATGGGCTGCATGCCGTCGGGCACATTGGCGATGGTGCGCTGGGCCGGATCGATGCCGGAAAGCTCGTTCATCGGGCGGTTCGCGCCTTGTGGTCGGCAATCAGCACGTCGAGAAAAGCCTTGTCCACATGGGCCGGCGGCTCTTCCTGGCGCATCACCCATCTGAGCAGGGGCGGATCCTCCTCGTTCATCAGGGCTTCGAGCCGGTCGAGCTGGCGCGTGTCGAAATGTTCGACATTGGCGTCGGCGAATGGCCCCAGGACCAGGTCCATTTCCTTGGTGCCGCGATGCCAGGCGCGGTAACGCAGGCGCTTGCGGCGAATGGCAATGTCCTCACCGGCCGTCATTGAGACACCCATGATGCTGATTGTTCCCGATTTGGACGCTTGTTTACGCGCACAAGCCAATCTTGTCAGCCCGCCAGCCGGAAAAACAACCACAGCGCGACCAGGACCGGTACCCAGGCGAGAGCGGCCAGCATCACGATGACGGCGAGCCGGTGCCGCCGCAGCCAGTCCACGCCCTCGCGGGGATAGCCGGCGGAAATCAACCAGTCGTAGAGCCGTTCCATCATTCTCTCCAGCGTCGCACCACTAGAGAGCCCTCAACGAGAACAGTCTGTTAGCACAAACGCCACAATTGTACCTTCCACACCCGGCGCGGCAGTTTGCCTGCACGCCGGCCGGGGCTATGGTTTCCGGGCAGAAAGGAAGAATCGTGCCCCGGCCAGACGCCCTGTCCCCCCTGTTCCGAAACCTCCGCTCCATCAAAGGGATAGGCGAAAAACTCGCCACCCTGCTGGCCCGATATTTCGGCGCGCCCGAGGGACAGGACGCCATCGTGCTCGACCTGTTGATGCATATGCCGTCGGGCGTGGTCGACCGCCGCCGCCAGGTCGGCATCGCCGAATCCTGGCTCAACCAGATCGTGACTCTCAAGCTGCATATCGACCGGCACCAGGCGCCCCCGAGGGATCGGCCGCACCTGCCGCATCGCGTCCATGCCCACGACGAGAGCGGCGACATCCAGCTCGTCTTCTTCCGCGCCCAGGGAGGCTGGGTCGAAAAAGCGTTGCCGGTGGGCGAGGAGCGGTATGTTTCGGGCCAGATCGGCATCTATAACGGCGAAAAGCAGATCACCCATCCCGACTATATCGTCGAGCCGGGCAAGTTCGATACCCTGCCCTTGGTCGAGCCGGTTTACCCATTAACCCAAGGGCTTAGCTCACGCGCTTTGAGCCGCCTGGTGCGGCAGGCCGTCGAAGCCATCCCGCCTCTTCCCGAATGGATCGGATCACAAACCATCGAACAGCGTCGCTGGCCCGGCTTTGCCCAGGCCATGCGGCAGGTTCACCTGCCCGAAAATCCGGATGAGGGCGAATTGTGGGGACCGGCCCGGCAGCGCCTCGCCTATGATGAATATCTGGCTGGCCAGATCACTTTGCAATTGCTGCGCTCCACCATGGTTTCCGCGCGCGGCAGAGCGCGGCATTTTACCGGCGCCATCACCGAAAAAGTCATCGCCGCCCTGCCCTTCGCCCTGACCGGGGGACAGCAGACGGCTCTCGATGAAATTCGGACCGACCTTGCCGGGGCCGACCGCATGTCGCGCCTGCTGCAAGGCGATGTGGGATCGGGCAAAACCGTAGTCGCGCTCCTGGCCATGGCGGCCATGGCCGAAAGCGACGCGCAATCGGCGCTGATGGCGCCGACCGAATTGCTGGCGGCCCAACATTTCCGGACCATAAAACCCCTTTGCGATGCGGCGGGATTAGGTTGCGTGCTACTGACCGGCAAGATGCCGGCTGGTGAACGGCGCGCCATACTCGCCGGTCTTGCCGATGGCAGCATTGCCATAGCCGTGGGGACCCATGCGCTATTCCAATCCGGTGTCGCCTTCCACGATCTGGGCCTCACCGTTGTCGATGAACAACACCGCTTCGGTGTCCATCAGCGCCTGGCCCTGTCCGAAAAGGGCCGGCATACCGATTTGCTGGTCATGACGGCAACGCCCATCCCGCGCACGCTGGTGCTCACGCATTTCGGCGATATGGCCGTCAGCGTGCTTCGGGAAAAACCGCGTGGCCGTCAACCTATCGATAGCGCCATCCTCTCCATTGACGACTACGACAGAGTGCTTGAACGGCTCAAATCCCGGCTCGATGCCGGTGCGCAGGCCTATTGGGTCTGCCCACTGGTCGAGGAAAGCGAAACGCTGGACGTGATGTCGGCGGAAGACCGGTATTCCGAACTCAGGACCGTGTTTGCCGATCGTGTGGCACTCGTCCATGGCCGCATGTCGGCCTCGGCCAAGCAGGCGGTCATGCAATGCTTTGCTGACGGAGACTTGCAGCTTCTGGTGGCCACGACCGTCATCGAAGTGGGCGTTGACGTACCCAACGCCACCATCATGATTATCGAGCATGCCGAGCGGTTCGGGCTGGCGCAATTGCATCAGCTTCGCGGCCGCGTCGGCCGGGGTAGCCAGCGCTCGGCTTGTCTGTTGCTCTATAAGGAACCGCTGAGCGAAACGGCCAAGGCTCGGCTCGAAACCCTCAAATCCACCGAAGACGGTTTCGAGATCGCCGAACGCGACCTGGAACTCCGTGGACAAGGCGATGTGCTGGGCACACGGCAATCGGGCATGCCCGGTTATCGCCTCGCGGTGCCTGATGTGCATCGGCACCTGCTTGAGTTCGCCCATGACGAGGCGAAAGCCCTGCTTGCGCGCAATCCCGGCCTCACCGGCGCGGAAGGCGAGGCCGCGCGCACCCTGCTCTATTTGTTCAGGAAAGACTTGGCGATCCCGTTGATCCGGGCGGGATAATCATTCCACCGTGACCGACTTGGCGAGATTGCGGGGCTGGTCCACGTCCGTCCCCATGAAGACGGCGGTGTGATAGGCCAGCAATTGCACCGGAACAGTCGCCAGGATGGGTGCGACAAGACTGTGGACATGCGGGATTTCGATCACGTCGGCTACGCCCTGCCCCACGGTCCGCGCGCCTTCGGCGTCGGTGATGAGGATAATTTTTCCACCCCGCGCCGCTACTTCCTGCATATTCGATAATGTCTTGTCCACCAATTCGTCCGACGGCGCGACCACGATGACCGGCATGGCTTCGTCGATAAGGGCGATGGGGCCGTGCTTGAGTTCACCTGCCGCATAACCTTCTGCGTGGATATAGCTTATTTCCTTGAGTTTTAGCGCTCCCTCCATGGCAATCGGGAACATTGCACCCCGCCCCAGATAGAGCACGTCCTTGGCCTTGGAGAGGCGCTTGGCAATATCGACGATCTGCGTTTCGGCGGCCAGGGCTGCGGAAACGGCCGAGGGCAGCGCAATCAGCGCCTCCACCAGTTCCGTTTCGCTTTCCGCATTCAACACGCCCCGCGCACGGCCGGCGGCCACGGCCAGGCTCGCCAATGCCGTCAATTGGGCCGTCAATGCCTTTGTCGACGCAACCCCGATTTCCGGCCCGCAAAGGATGGGAAAGACGACGCCCGATTCACGGGCAATGCTGGACTCGATCGTATTAACCAAACTGGCCACGTGCTGGCCCTGGCCGGCACAATAGCGCAAGGCAGCCAGGGTGTCGGCGGTTTCACCCGATTGCGAAATGAACAGCGACAGCCCGCCGGGCTCCAGCGGTGGCTCTCGATAGCGAAACTCGCTGGCGACATCGATATCCACCGCCAATCGCGCATAGTGCTCGAACCAGTACTTGGCGACGGCGCCGGCATAATAAGCCGTCCCGCAGGCGCTGATGGTCAGCCGCGACAATGCGGCAAAATCGAAGGGCAGAATCTCGCGGATCGCTACGCGCCCGGCGCCCATATCCACATAATGGCTAAGCGTATGGGAAATGGTTTCGGGCTGTTCGTAGATCTCCTTGGCCATGAAATGGCGGTGATTGCCCTTGTCCACCAACAGCGCCGAAGCCTGCGACAGCATCTGCTCGCGCTCGACCAATGCGTCCCGGCCATCGCGGATGACGACCCCGTGAGCGGTAATGACGGCCCAATCGCCATCTTCCAGATAGGTCAGCCTTGCCGTGAATGGGGCCAGTGCCATGGCATCGGACCCCAGATACATTTCGGTTGTGCCATAGCCAACCGCCAGCGGAGCGCCGTGCCGCGCCGCAATCAGCAATCCGTCGTGCCCCTTGAACAGGAAAGCCAGGGCGAAGGCGCCCTTGAGCTTCTTGAGGGTTCGGGCGACCGCCACTTCGGGCTCGGCGCCGTTATCGAGTTCGCGGGTCACCCAAAGGGCGACCGATTCCGTGTCGGTCTGGGTCTGGGGCAGGTAATTGTCGCGTGCCAAATCATTGAGCAATTCGCGGAAATTCTCGATGATGCCATTATGCACCACCGCGACTTTCTCGGTCGCATGAGGATGGGCATTCTGTTCTGTCGGTGCGCCATGCGTGGCCCAGCGTGTGTGACCGATGCCGACATGTCCGCCAAGCGGCTCGAACGAGAGTTTCTCAGCCAAATTAGCCAATTTGCCCTCGGCGCGCCGGCGAGCGATGATGCCGCTTTCCAGCGTGGCAATGCCGGCGCTGTCATAGCCACGATATTCAAGGCGCTTGAGCGCGTCGACCAGGCGTCCAGCCACCGGTGCGCCGCCGACAATTCCAACGATTCCGCACATGTTATTTCCCCTTGGCGGCCTTCCTGGCCAAAGCGCGCTCGCGCAATCGGGGCGCGTAGCCCGGCTTGTTTTCCTGGCGGGCCCGACCCAAAGCCAGCGCATCGGCCGGCACGTCCTGGGTGATGACGCTACCGGAAGCCGTATAGGCTCCGTCGCCAATCGTTACCGGCGCCACCAGCGCCGCGTTCGAGCCGATAAAGACATTATCGCCAATTACGGTGCGGTCCTTGTTCACCCCGTCATAATTGCAGGTAATCGTTCCGGCGCCGATATTGGTCTTGCTGCCGATATCCGCGTCACCGAGATAGCTGAGGTGACCTGCCTTGGTGCCGGCGCCGATCTTCGACTTCTTGACCTCGACGAAGTTCCCAAGATGCACATCCGGGCCGAGTTCAGTCCCACCCCTGATGCGAGCGAAGGGACCGATACTGGCCCCCTCTCCGATCACGGCGTCCTCGATATCGCAGAACGAGCGGATCTCCACATTGTCCGCGACCTTCACTCCCGGGCCGAACACCACATTGGGGTAGATGGTCACGTCATGGCCGAGTTCGGTATCCCAGGAAAACCAGACACTTTTAGGGTCGCGCAGGGTGGCGCCCGCTTTCATGGCATCCTCGCGCCGCACGTCCTGGAACAATGCTTCGGCGCGGGCCAATTGGCTGCGATCGTTGACGCCCATGACGTCGTTTTCCGGCGCCAGGCCATAGCCGACCTTCTTGCCGGCGGCATTGGCCAATTCCACCAGATCGGGCAGGTAATACTCGCCCTGCACGTTCTTGTTGTCGACCTTGTCGATCAGATCGCGGAAGACTTCGGCCCGGAAGGCCAGGATGCAGGCATTGCAAAGGCGGATGCGCCGTTCGTCGTCTGTGGCATCCTTGTGTTCACGGATTGCTAGCAATGTGTCGCCGTCGGTGATGAACCGGCCATACCCGGTCGGGTCCTTGGGCTCGAAGCCCAGAATGGCAACATCGAGCCCGGCATCGAGCCGATCCAGCACCGCCCGAAAATTGATGCCGCGCAGCAATGGATGGTCGCCATAGACCACCGCGACATAGCCTGTTGCCTTGCTGAAGAGGTCGCGCGCCATGGATGCCGCGTGCGCCGTCCCCTTGGCCTCGGCCTGCTCGAAATGCGCCACGTCGGGATGCAGCGCCGACACCGCCTTGCGGATGGCTTCATGTCGGGGCCCGGTCACCAGCGCGATCTGCGTCGAGCCCGCCTCGCGGGCCGCCCGCGCGACATGGCCGATGATCGGCATGCCGCCGACCGGGTGCAGGACCTTCGGAATGGTGGATTTCATCCGGGTGCCTTCACCGGCCGCAAGAATGATCGAGAGCAGTTCGGTCATGTCACCCTTTCCATAATCATGCGTATCGGCTGCCATTTTCACAGATTTATGGCAACGAGGAGTTGGCGAAGCCATAACAAAAGAACCACTCTAGTGTCGATTTCGCCGGGCGATTCGACGGCGTCGGGGGATTTTCGGCTTGGCTAAAGCATCGGAACAGTTCCGGCAATCGGATGTCACGCTCTGGGGTATCGTCGCGCTGGTGTGCGCAGGCCTTGCCGTGTTCGGCGCCAACGTTTCCGCCTTGCTGCCCCAAGGCGTTATCAATGGGCTACATCAGCCACGCGTGGCCGGCGCCTCCCTCGATACCCTGCGCCTGCAAATGGCCGCCCTACGGGCCGAGGCGCAACGTCTCGACCGGGAGAGCAATCAGCTTGCGTCTCGCTTCACCATGCAGGAGCAGGCTGCTGGCGACGTGACACGGCGCGTTGGCGCGCTGGAAATGACCGTGCCCAAACTGGTGGAAGCCTTGCCCGACAGCGCGCTTATCGACCGCACCAATCTCACGGCCTCCATCGAAAGTGGCGATAATGCAGCGCTGGTTTTCGATGCCGATGGCGGTAGCGTCGTCGTGCGCCAGTCCGCGCTGCCTCAATTGTCCGGCCCGTCGGCAGCCAGCCAGCCCCTTCCCGCAGCGGTCGATAGCGATGTCGTCGCCTCAGTTCCGCAACCGGCCAGCTACGGCGTTGCCATCGGCGTCTCCGTGCCGGCCTCCGATGTCGCAGCGCGCTGGAACGATCTCAGCGGCAAGCTGGGTCCGCTGCTCTTCGGCCTCACCCCCCTCATGGTGGACGATGCCGATGGCAGCGAAAAGAGAATCGTAGTCGGTCCCATTTCCGAGATCGACGCCGCACGCGCCTTGTGCGAACGGCTCGAACAGGTTTCCATTGCCTGCATGCCCATGCCTTATCTGGGTCGGGCAATGGAAAACCCGCTGGTAGACGCAAGCGAAGGCGGTTGACACGCGATCAAGTCCCGCTATTTTCCGCCGCGACGCCGCAGGGCGTTCACAATGTGTGCGCCGGTAGCTCAGTGGTAGAGCATTCGACTTTTAATCGAATGGTCGCGGGTTCGACCCCCGCCCGGCGTACCAATTCCTCTTGATTGCCGAACGATGTGCCGACGGCGTTTCGGACTTTTGATCCTCCATGCAGCCGCCCAGCACCGATCCCGATCCCTATGCCGAACTCGACAACAGGGCCGACGCCTCGGAACTCTCCGAAGAGTACCGCAAGCCGATCCGCATCCTGCAAGCGGTGCGATGCGATTTGCGCGTGACACGAAGCGGGCTGGGCCGCAGCCTTCGCAACCGGCTTTGAGAATCGGTCTATCGGCCCGATAGTCACGGTCGGCCAAAGAGGGGAACGCGCTTGTCTCAGGACACGATGGAATTACTGAAAGTGCTGGCGGCCGTGCTGATCGTCTTCGCGCTCAGTACTCTCATCATGCTCTATTCCATCTATCTTCTGGCCCAATATGGCGGCAACCTGCCCATGATCGGCTCGCTTCCGCTTTCGGCACCGCCGGAAATGGTGCCGCTCCTGACGGAAAGCCGCGTCTTTTCCATCCTTGCGGCGGCGCATGTAACGGCGTCGGGCCTGGCCTTGCTCGTCACCAGCAACACGCTCGACATGGCCCTGCTCATTACCGCCAAGGCGGTGGCCGTCGTCATTACCGCCCTCCTGGGCTTTGCCGGTGGCCACATGGTCTATCTGCAATTGAGCGAAAGCGTGCCGCTGGCATTGGCGCCACTAACCCCGGCCATCGTCGCCCTGGCGGGCTACCTTCTGCTTTCCACCATGCTCAGCGTACCTGCATTGCGGCGCCTTGGCGGCCTGCGCATCGTGGTCGGCCTGGGCCTGATCGTTCTCGGCCCATTGCTGCTGGTCTGGCTTTAGGCCGCCAGCGTCACCACTACCGCCCCACGCGGGGTTGCAACGATGGTATGCTCGTATTGCACGCAAGGGGCCAGCGGTTCGCTAATCAGCGTCCATTCATCGCTGGCCGATTTCTGCTCCGCCATCTGGCCGCCCATCGACAGGAAAGGCTCGATGGTGAAGACCAGCCCATTGCCGATGCGCCGCCGCTCGGAGCGATCGGGCCAGGTGGGGATTTCGCCCGGCTCGTCGTGCAAGCTGTCACCCACGCCATGGCTGGCCAGGTTACGGATCAGGGTATAGCCGCCCTTTTTAGCCACCTTGCCGATCGCGCTGCCAATATCGGCCAAAGGCGCGCCGGCCTTGACCGCACGGATGCCGGCCCACATCGCTTTCTTGCCGTCGCGGCAAAGACTATCGAGCCGCGGATCGCCCTTGCCCAAAACATAGGAGGCGCCGCAATCGGCAAAAACACCGTCCTTTTCCGCGGAAACATCGATATTGACCAGATCGCCCTCGGCCAGCACCCGGTCGCCGGGAATGCCATGGGCAATCTCCTCGTTGACCGAAATGCAGGTCGTGCCGGGAAAATCGTAGGTGACGATGGGCGCCGAGCGGGCGCCGTGTTCGGCGAGGATTTTCGCGCCGATCTCATCGAGTTCCAGCGTAGTCATGCCTGGCTGCATGGCGGCGGCCATGGCCTCGCGGGCCACGGCGCAGATGCGTCCGATGATCTTGAGGCGCTCGAGTTCCTCGTCGGTCGTAATGGTCATGAAGATTGAGCCTTGTTGGCGAGGTAATACTTGACCAGCCCCTGCGTGGAGCTGTCGTGCCCGTCCACCCCGGCCTTTCCCTCGACTTTGGGCAACAAAGCCTTGGCCAGTTGCTTGCCCAGTTCCACACCCCATTGATCGAAAGAATTGATATTCCAGATCACGCCCTGAACGAATACTTTGTGTTCGTAGAGAGCAACCAGGGAGCCAAGCATTTCCGGGGTCAGCCTGGGGTAGAACAGCGTATTGGACGGACGATTGCCCGGAAAGACCTTATGAGGGGCCAGGTCCTTGATTTCGCTCTTGGAAAGGCCTTGCGCCTTCAATTCCTCGACGACCTCTTCCTCGGTCTTGCCCAGCATCAAGGCTTCCGATTGTGCTAACACATTGGCAACCAATTTGTCGTGGTGAGGTGGCAAGTGCTCATGGGGCTGGGCGGCGATGAGGAAGTCGCAGGGGATGATGTCGGTGCCCTGGTGAATGAGTTGGAAAAAGGCGTGCTGACCATTGGTGCCCGGCTCGCCCCAGACGATGGGACCGGTCGACCAGCCGACCGGCTTGCCATTAAGCGCCACCGACTTACCGTTCGATTCCATATCCTGCTGCTGCAGGTAAGCCGGGAAGCGGCTCATGCGCTGGTCATAGGGCAGCACCGCATGGGTCGAAAAGCCCCAGGCATTGCGATACCAGACCCCGATCAGCCCCATGATGACCGGCAGGTTCTTTTCCAGCGGCGTTTCGAGGAAATGCCGGTCCATGGTATCGGCGCCGGCCAGGAACCGGGCGAAATTGTCATAGCCGATGGCCAGGGCGACGGGCAGGCCGATCGCCGACCATACCGAATAGCGACCGCCAACCCAGTCCCAGAACCCGAAGATGCGGTCTTCGCGGATGCCGAAGCGGGCGCAGGCTTCGAGATTGGTCGAGACGGCGGCGAAATGATTGGGCACCGCTTCCTCACCCAGCGCCTCGGCAATCCAGGCGCGGGCCGAATGGGCATTGGTCATCGTTTCGTCGGTGGTGAATGTCTTGGAGGCGACGATGAACAGGGTCTTTTTCGGATCGAGCCCGGCCAGTGTGTCGTGGATATGGGCGCCATCGACATTGGAGACGTAATGGGCACGCAGGTCGGGCCGCGTATAGGGCGCCAATGCCAGCGTCACCATGGCCGGCCCGAGATCGGAACCGCCAATGCCGATATTGACCACATCGGTAAATTTTTCACCGCCCTGGCCGCGAATGTCGCCGGCACGCACGGCATTGGTGTAGGCCTCGATGGCCTTGAGCACCGCGCGCACGTCGGGCATCACGTCCTCGCCATCCACCGTGACCGGCCGGTCGCCCTGGTAGCGCAGCGCCATATGCATCACGGCACGGTTTTCGGTGATGTTGATGTGCTCGCCCTCGCACATCTGCGTGCGGCGTTCCTCGACGCCGGCGGCGCGCGCCAGGTCGAACAGCGCATCCATGACGTCTTCATCGATACGGTTCTTCGAGTAGTCGAGCAGAATGCCGGCGCCAGTGGCGGAAAAGCGCTGGAAACGGTTGGGATCCTCGGCAAAAAGCAGCCGCAGCGGCCGCTCCTCCATTTTCTTCCTGAGCTTGCCCAGTGCCTCGAAACCAGCCTTGCGTCCGGATTTAGCCATCAGTCGGAACCCTTGTAACGATGTTAAAGCGCCGGCAGGTCGCCGGCCGCCCAGGCGGCGCGCGTTTCGGCGGCGAAGTCGGAGAGGCGCCCCGCTTCGATGGCTGCCCGCGCGCCTGAAGTCAGCTCTTGATAATAGTGCAGATTGATCTGCGAAAGCACCATGGCGCCCAAAATCTCCTCCGTCCTGACCAGATGGTGAAGATAGGCCCGGCTCCAGCGGCGGCAATTGGGATTGGGCGAGGCTTCGTCCAGCGGGCGGTGATCGTCCTTATGCCGGGCATTTTTCAGGTTGATGACGCCGAAGCGCGTATAAGCGTGGCCATGGCGGCCGGCGCGAGTGGGATGCACGCAATCGAACATGTCGATGCCCCGCTCGATGCCCCCCAGAATATCGTCAGGCTTGCCCACGCCCATCAGATAACGCGGCCGGTCCTGGGGCAATTCCGGGGTAATGTCCGAAAGCACCCGGAACATCACCTCCTGCGGCTCACCCACCGCCAGTCCGCCCACCGCATAACCATCGAAGCCGATCGCGCACAGGCCCGCCGCCGAGCGCGCGCGCAGTTCGGCGTCGTCGCCCCCCTGCACGATGCCGAACAGCGCGCGGTTGGGCTGGTTGTCGAAGGCGATTTTCGAGCGTTCGGCCCAGCGCAGCGACAATTCCATCGCCCGCTCCATCTCCTTGCGCTCGGCCGGCAGCGCCAGGCATTCATCGAGCTGCATGATGATGTCGCTGTCGAGCAGGGTCTGGATTTCGATGGAGCGCTCCGGAGTCAATTCGTAGCTCGACCCATCGATATGCGATTTGAAGGTGACGCCCTTTTCGGTGAGCTTGCGCAGCTTGGCCAGCGACATCACTTGGAAACCGCCGCTATCGGTAAGGATGGGCCGCTGCCAATCCATGAAATCGTGCAGGCCGCCCAAGGCCGCCACGCGCTCGGCGCCAGGGCGCAGCATCAGGTGATAGGTATTGCCCAACAGGATTTCGGCGCCGGTATCGCGCACCTGTTCGGGATACATGGCCTTGACGGTGCCGGCCGTGCCCACGGGCATGAAGGCGGGGGTGTTAATCGCGCCGCGCGGCGTGTCGATGCGGCCGCGCCGGCCCATGCCATCGGTGGCGAGAACGGAAAAGGAAACGTGCTTCATGGCGCGGGTTCTAGCCCTTTGGCGGAGCGGAAGGAAGTGGCCGCCTCAAGACACCGCATTGACCGCTGCCATGCCCAGATGAAACACGCCGAGAATGATCGCGCCATCGACAGCCAATCCCAGTGCCGTCAGCACGAGGCCGATAATCACCCCTGCCCCATCGCGGTTGAGCATGGAAAAGGCGATGACGCAAAGCCCGACATTGGGAATGGCATTGATGAAGGGAACGGGAATGGCCATGACCAGGCTGACGGCAATGACCAGGACGGCATAGGGCATGCTGGCGGCCGCGCCGGTCAGCCAGCGCAGGCGCGGCCGCGAGAAACGCGCGAGAAGCGTGGCGACCTTGACCACCTGCCGGCTGGCCTTGACCAGGATGTCGAGCGGCAGCCGGCGCCGGCCGATAATGCCCGGGAGGCGGATGGGCCGGCCCAGCAGCATGGCGATGGCAATGACCATGGTGGTCCAGGCAATGGTGCCGCCATAACCGGGCGGTCCGGGGATCATGTTGAACAGCGCCACGACCAGCAGAAGCAGGCGATGGGCCGTAGGCCCCATGAGGTCCACCAGGCCGGACAGGGTGAGATGGGATTGATCGGTTTCGGCGGCCCGTTGCAGTTTGGCGGCGATGCGGCGTGTATAGCGCTCTATCGGGGCAATTGCCGCCGTCACGACCTGTCCCCGGCTTGGGGCGCGCGGAACAGCAGCGAGGAATCGCCGTAGGAATAGAAACGGTAATTCCCGGCGATGGCGTGGGCATAGGCCGACTGCATCACCTCCAGGCCGCAAAAGGCGCTGACCAGCATGAACAATGTCGACCTGGGCAGGTGAAAATTGGTCATCAGCACATCGACGACGCGGAAGCGGAAACCGGGCGTGATGAAAATATCGGTATCGCCGATAAAGGACTGCAAGTCGCCCGTGGCGCGCGCCGCCGTTTCCAGGAGCCGCATGCTGGTGGTACCCACCGCCACGACGCGGCCGCCCGCCGCCCGCCGGGCCTGGATGCGCTCGACCGTTGCCTGGTCGATTTCGCCCCATTCGGCATGCATGACGTGGTCGTCGGTATCGTCCGCCTTCATGGGCAGGAAGGTGCCGGCCCCCACATGCAGGGTCACCCGCTCGATGGCAACGCCCAGATCGGCAAGCTGCTGAAGCAGGGATTCGGTGAAATGCAGCCCCGCCGTGGGCGCGGCCACCGCCCCGTCTTCGGCGGCATAGACGGTCTGGTAATCGATCTTGTCGCGCTCTTCCACCGCACGCTTGGCCCCGATATAGGGCGGCAGCGGCATGGCACCATGCGCCTTGATGGCCTCGTCGAGCTGCGCGCCGCCCAGCACGAATTCCAGCGTGACCTCGCCGGCCTCGCCCTTGCCGGCAATTCTGGCCTTGAGCGGTTCGGCGCCGCCATTGCCCAATTCGAGTTCGTCGAGCACGTGCAGGCGCTTGGCCGGCCGGGCAAAGGCCCGCCAGGTATGGGCATCGACCCGCTTGTGCAGGTTGAACGAGACGCTGGAGCGATTTTCGCCGCGGATGCGCGTGCCCTTGAGTTCAGCGGGCAGCACCCGCGTATCGTTGACCACCAGGACGTCGCCCGGAGCGAGCAGGCTCAGGAGATCGGGAATGTGCCGATCCGCCAGGGCTTCGCCGGGCCGCACCACCAGCAGCCGCGCGCTGTCGCGCGGCTCGGCCGGATGCAGGGCGATGAGCTTTTCGGGAAGCTCGAAGTCGAATTCACTTACGCGCATGGACATGTACCTGCCATGGTCGCCCCGCAAGGGATTATTTCCGCGAAAGCGGGAACCTCCGTCATGGAATGCGGCATCGCAAACGAAGGTCCCCGCTTTTGCGAGAATGGCGCGGCAGGGTGCGGCACCTATTCGGCGATGTCGGCCGCGACCTTTACCGAAACCATCTTGTCCGGATTGATGACCGGTTCGCCGCGCTTGATCTTGTCGACATTATCCATGCCTTCGGTCACCTTGCCCCAGACCGTATATTGACGGTTGAGGAAAGGCGCGTCGGCAAAGCAGATGAAGAATTGCGAATTGGCGCTGTTGGGATCCTGGGCGCGGGCCATCGAGGCGGTGCCGCGCTCATGCGGCTCGGCGTTGAATTCCTGCTTGAGGTTGGGATAGCTCGATCCACCGGTGCCGGTACGAGACGGATTGAAATCGGCAGAGGTGGAATTGCCGAATTTCACGTCGCCGGTCTGGGCCATGAAGCCATCGATCACGCGGTGGAACACCACCCCGTCATAAGCTCCTTCGCGCGCCAGCTTCTTGATATGAGCGACATGGTTGGGCGCCACATCGGGGCGCATCTCGATGACGACCTTGCCCTGGGTGGTTTCGATGACAAGGGTGTTCTCGGGATCGGCATAGGCCATGAGTGATCTCTTTCGCTTGGGAAAAGTGGGGCGGGTTTAGGCCGATTGCGCGATGGGCGCAACCGCCGAGCGCTGGGGCGCCCTGCCCTTATTTGTACTCGATCTCGGCCTTGACGATCTTGTCCGGATTGGCCACGGCGCCATTCAGCTCCTTGGGACCCTTTTCCAGCGCATCAACATAATCCATGCCGGAAACCACCTTGCCGAACACGGTATATTGCCCATCGAGGAAGCTGGCATCGGCGGTGGTGATGAAGAATTGCGAATTGAACGAATTGGGGTCCTGCGAGCGCGCTGCGCCGACCACGCCGCGCTGAAAGCTCTCGGAATTGAATTCCGCAACCACATCGGGCAGGTCCGAGCCGCCCATGCCGGCCATTTGCAGGTTGAATTCGGCTCCGCCTTCCTTGCCGTAGCGCACGTCGCCCGTCTGGGCCATGAAGCCGTCGATCACGCGGTGGAAGACGACGCCGTCATAGGCGCCGTCTTCGGCCAACGCGACGACGCGCTCGACATGCTTGGGCGCGATGGCGGGCAGAAGCTCGATATCGACCACGCCGTCTTCCAGCGTCAGCAGCAGATGCGGCGTCCCCTCCTGGGCCAGGACCGGCGTGGCGGCAAACAGCGTGGCGCCCAGAAGCAGGGCGGAGAAGGTGCGGCGGGTGATGTGGGTCATTTGGAAGCCAGGGCCTTGAGTACGATTGGCGGGACGAAGGCGGAAATATCGCCGCCCATTTCGGCGATCTGCCGCACCAATGTGGCCGAGATATGCCGCACCGGCGGGCTGGAGGGCAGGAAGACGGTTTGCAGGTCCGGCGCCATCTGCGCGTTCATCCCCACCATCTGCATTTCGTAATTGTAATCGGTGGTGTCGCGCAGGCCGCGAATGATGAGCCGGGCACCATTGTCGCGCGCTGCATTGACCATGAGGCCGGAGAAATCGACAATGCGGAATTCGGTATCGGTGCGCTTGCCGATGGCCGGCAGGACCTGGTCGAGAATGGCGATCCGGTCCTCATGGGAAAAGAGCGGGCTTTTCTTGGTGGCGCTGATGCCCACGGCTACCACCAGCGTATCGACCAGCTTGCAGGCCCGCTCGATGACGTCGAGATGCCCATTGGTCAACGGATCGAACGAGCCTGGATAAAAGCCGACAAGACCGCTCATGGCGCCCCTTCCTCCTGTTCCTGCAAGGGTTCTGTCACGGGTCGCGGGAGGAGGCAAGCGTGATGGCGCCGCCGGTGGCAGCCAAAGTCATGTGCGCTTCTGCAAGGCCAGCCAGACGCCGCCCGCCATCAGCACAAGACCGGAGACACGGTTGAGCATGCGAACGCGGGCGGCGGTCAGCAGATGGCGAGCCTGGCCGGCGGCCAGGGCATAGACGCTGTCGCTCATGGCCGCGACGGCCAGGCAGATCAGCCCCAGTACCATGATCTGGCCGAAAGCCGGGCGCGACAGATCGACGAATTGCGGCAGGAAGGCGCTGAGAAACAGCAGGGTCTTGGGATTGGACCAATTGGTCAGCGCACCCTGCCAGATATAGCGCTTGACGGGCAGCCGGTCGCCAGTGCCGAAGGCCAGGTGCCCGCTGGAGCGGAACATCTTCCAGCCGATCCAGACGAGATAGGCGGCGCCGGCCAGCTTGATGATCTCGAAAGCGCCGGCCACCAGCGTCATGACCGCTTCGAGGCCGACCGCCACGATGAAGACCATGCTGACCATGCTCAACGCCGTGCCGAGAATGGTGAAAAGGCCCGCCCGCGTGCCCCCGGCCAGCGAATTGGCGATGACGATCGAAACCGACGGTCCGGGAATGACGGCGAAAAGCAGGCAGGCGAGCATGTAAGGCAGAAGAATGACGGGATCGATCATGGCGGGGACTCCTCGGACGCCGAGCAAGCCATTGCCGCGCCGCGTTGGCAAGGTTCTTTGGGAGTGAGGTTGCGAGCCGCGTCACCCAGCGGGCCGTCTTCGACCGGGCATGGTGGATTCGGCATCCCGATAGCGGCGGGGGCCGACCCCCAGCAACGCCTTGAACTGACGACCGAAATGGCTGGCGTTCTCGTAACCCACCCGCGTCATGATCTCGGCCACCGGCAGGCCGGTATCGCGCAGCAGGGTGCTGGCCATCTCGATGCGAAGCTGGATGATATAGGCGTGGACGCTCTGTCCCGTCGCCGCGCGGAAGGCCGAGTTGAGCGTCGATCGATTGGTGCCGCACAGGCTGGCAAGTTCGGCCACCGAAAGCTTTTCGGCCAGTCGCTCGCGAATCAATGGCAGCGCCTTGTCGAGCACGGCATCGGGCCCGAGGCGCGGGACCGGCGCACGATCGACGCCCAGCCGCAGGCGGAACAGCAATTCGATGAGGAAGGAACGCGTACGGCACGGCCAATTGGCATCCGCCTGTATTGCGCCTTCCCGCGCGATGCGCTCGAAGGTCTGCCGGATAAATGCATCGAACTGGCTGTCGAGCGGAATGGGGCGCCCCCGCTGGGCGTCATCGATAAAGGGCCGCAGCAGATAAGCATCCTGCTCGACCGTGCCTGCCAGTGGTCCCGGCCGATCGAGCAGCGCCAGGGAGAGTTCGCCGTTGACCACGCCGGGCTCGAAGGACAACAGCGTCCCCTCGGCACCGGCATTGACCAACAGGGAAACCGGCGTGGTGGCCAGGACGACGGCCGGGGCGACGACCAATGAACGCCCGGCCCGCAGCGGCAGGACCGCCGAGCCGCGGGCCAGATAGACCATGCAAAGCCGGTCACGGGGAAGATTGCCGGCGTCCAGCGGGTGAAGGGCAAGCGGCAGGGCATAGCCGGCATGGTGGCTGCGCCCGGTGATGAAATCCTGCGAAATCGCTTGGGCCAGAATTGTCATAACGCACAATATTGCATTGGGACGGTCATGGCGCAAAGAGGCATTGGCGAGGGAAATAGCGCTCCGTAAAGGAGGACTTTTCCATGCTCAAATCCCAGATTGGCGCCGCTATCCTGGCCCTGGCGCTGTTTTCGCTCCCGACCCTGGCCGATGACGCGCCATCGGGCAGGATCGTGAGCTTCACCGCCGATGACGGCACCGAATTGTCGGGCGTCTGGCGCGGCACATCGGATCATGTGGTGGTGCTGTCGCACCAATACGATATCGACCAAACCGGCTGGGCGCCGCTGGTCGACCTGCTGGACCAGGCCGGCTATGCGACGCTCACCTATAATTTCCGGGGCTATCCGCCTTCCGGCGGCGAGCCGGTCATTTCGGAATTGCAGCGCGATCTCGATGCTGCCGTGGCCTATGCCCGCGAACAGGGCGCCAATCATATCGTGCTGGTCGGCGCCAGCATGGGTGGCATTGCCACGGTTCCAGCCGCCGTAAAGGCGCAGCCGGACGCCTATGTGACGATCTCGGCGCCATTGAGCTTTGCCGGGCTCGAGGCAAGCGACGAGGCGTTGCAAGCGTCCAGCGCCGCCAAGCTCTTCGTCAATAGCGAAGGCGACGCCGCAGCACCCGATACCCGGCACATGGCCGAAGTGGCGGCGGAACCGAAGACCCTGTCACTCTATCCGTCGAGCCTGCACGGCGTGCGGATTTTCTCGACCAAGGACGGCCCGAAACTGCTGGACGAAATCGTGGCCTTCATCGAAGCCAACATGCCGCTTTGAACGTTTCACGATCATCGACAAAAGGGGCGCCGAAGCGCCCCTTTCCTATTCCTGGCCGCTTCCGGCTTCGCCTTCGGCCGCCGGCGGCGCATCGCCTCCGTCGCCATCGTCCTCAGGCTCGCTGATGCGCTCCACCGAGACGACCTTTTCGTCCTCGGCGGTATCGAAGACGATGACCCCCTGGCTGGCACGGCTGACGATGCGGATCGGCTTGTCGCCGCCCACCGGCAGGCGAATGGTCTGCCCACCATCGCTGATGAGCATGATCTGGTCGTCGTCAGCCACCGGGAAGCTCGCCACGAGGTTGCCGTTGCGCTTGTTGACGGCCATGGCGACGATGCCTTTGCCGCCGCGCCCGGTAATCCGGTATTCGTGGCTGGACGTGCGCTTGCCATAGCCGTTTTCGGAAATGGTCAGAATGAATTGTTCCAGCGCGCTCATTTCGGCATAGCGCTCCTGGCTCAATTCGCCCGCCACCACGTCACCTTCGTCCGAAGCATGGTCCTCGGTTTCGCCCCTTACGGCCCGGCTCATCTTGAGATAAGCCGCGCGCTCCTCGGCGGAAGCGCCGGAATGGTTGATGACCGCCATGGAAATGACCGTATCGCCGCCGGCAAGCTGGATACCGCGAACCCCCATGGAATCGCGACCCTTGAACAGGCGCACATCGTCCACCCGGAAACGGATGGCCTGACCGAGCGCCGTGGTCAGCAACACGTCGTTATTGATGGTACAGGTTTCCACGCCGACGATTTCATCGCCCTCGTCGAGCTTCATGGCGATCTTGCCATTCTGGCGGACCTCGACGAAATCGGCCAGCGAGTTGCGGCGCACCGTGCCCCGCGTCGTGGCGAACATGATGTCGAGATTGCCCCAGGAGGTTTCATCCTCCGGCAATGGCATGATGGAGGTGATGCGCTCGCCCTGTTCGAGCGGCAGGATATTGATGAGCGCCTTGCCCCGGGCATTGGCGGCCGCCAGCGGCAGGCGCCAGACCTTGAGCTTGTAGGCGATGCCCCGGCTGGTGAAGAACAGCACCGGCGTATGGGTATTGGCCACGAAGAGCCGCGCGACAAAATCTTCCTCGCGCGTCGCCATGCCCGAGCGACCCTTACCGCCCCGGTTCTGCGCCCGATATGTCGAGAGGGGCACCCGCTTGATGTAGCCCGCATGGCTGACGGTCACCACCATATCCTCGCGGGCGATCAGGTCCTCGTCGTCGAAATCGCCGACCGCGTCGGAAATTTCGGTCTGGCGCGGCCGGCCGAACTGATCGCGCACGGCTTCCAGTTCCTCGCGGATGATGCTGCGTACCCGTTCGCGCGAGCGCAGGATATCGAGGTAGTCCTCGATCTCGCCGCCCAACCCGTTGAGTTCGTCGCCGATTTCATCGCGGCCCAATGCCGTCAGGCGCGCCAGGCGCAGTTCAAGAATGGCGCGCGCCTGTTCCTCGGAAAGGTTGAACGTGCCGTCCTCGTTGATGCGATGGCGCGGATCGTCGATCAGCTTGATGAGCGGGGCCACGTCAGCGGCGGGCCAACGGCGCGTCATCAATTGCTCGCGCGCCGTCGCCGGGTCGGGCGCGGTGCGGATGAGCTGGATGATCTCGTCGATATTGGCCACGGCCACGGCAAGGCCGACCAGGATATGGGCGCGGTCGCGCGCCTTGTTGAGCAGGAAGCGGGCCCGCCGCGTCACGACTTCCTCGCGGAAGGCGATGAAGGCGGTCAGAATCTGCCGTAGATTCATCAGTTCCGGCTTGCCGCCGTTCAGCGCCACGAAATTGCAGCCGAACGAGCTTTGCAGCGGCGTGAAGCGATAGAGCTGGTTGAGCACCACGTCGGGCAGCGCGTCGCGCTTGACCTCGACCACCACCCGCATGCCCTCGCGGCTGGATTCGTCGCGCAGGTCGGCCACGCCCTCGATACGCTTGTCGCGCACCAGTTCGGCGATCTTTTCCACCATCGCCGCCTTGTTCACCTGGTAGGGAATCTCGGTGATGACGATCGCTTCGCGTTCCTTGCGCACCTCCTCGATGGTCGAGCGCCCGCGCACGATGATCGAACCACGGCCCGTCTCATAGGCCTGGCGAATGCCGGCGCGGCCGAGAATGACGCCACCGGTGGGGAAATCCGGCCCGGGCAGAACTTCGATCAGTTCCTCGGTGGTCGCGTCGGGATTATCGAGCAGCAGGAGACAGGCGGCGATGGTTTCGCCCAGATTGTGGGTCGGCACATTGGTGGCCATGCCCACGGCAATGCCGCCACCGCCATTGACCAGCATATTGGGGAAACGCGCCGGCAACACGGTCGGCTCATGCTCGGAGCCGTCGTAATTGTCGCGGAAATCGACCGTATCCTTGTCCAGATCGTCCAGCATGAAGCCGGTGATCTTCTGCATGCGCACTTCGGTGTACCGCATGGCGGCGGGCATATCGCCGTCCACCGAGCCGAAATTGCCCTGGCCTTCCACCAGCATCTCGCCCATCGAGAAGGGCTGGGCCATGCGCACCAGCGCCATGTAGACCGCGCTGTCGCCATGGGGATGATATTTACCGATAACGTCGCCAACGACGCGCGCCGACTTGCGGAAGGGCTTGTTGTATTCGTAGCCGTTCTCGCTCATCGAAAACAGGATGCGGCGGTGGACCGGCTTCAGGCCGTCGCGGACATCGGGCAGCGCGCGGCTCACGATCACGCTCATGGCGTAATCGAGATAGCTCTTGCGCATTTCCTCGGTGATGAAGATGGGGGCGATGTCGGAGGACGAGGGCCCACCGCTCATGGCATCAGGCGTATCTGTCACGGGGTGATTCTACGTTGGTTCTTGTTGCCCGATAGATAGGCGATTCCGGCCCCGATTACCAATTTTCCCCAGCGCAATCTGTGGAGATCGACCGCCGCCGGATCAATCGGCGGCATCGAACCTCGTGCGCGCCGCCTCGATATCGGGAATGTTGAGGTTGGCCCATTCGATGAGGTGGCCCAAAGGCACGATCAGCGACTGGCCCAGCGGGGTCAGCCGGTATTCGACCGAGGGCGGCTTGGTATCGAATACCTGCCGCGCCACCAGGCCGTCACGCTGCAGGTCGCGCAGGGTCTGGGTCAGCATCTTTTGCGAAATGTCCGGCACGTCTCGATGCAATTGATTGAAGCGCCGCGAGCCGGTAGCCAGCGTCATGACCAGCAGCATGCTCCACTTGTCACCGATCTTGTCGAGCACGTTGCGCACGGGACAATGCATCTGCATGCCGTCTCTCGTGGCCGCGATCCAGCGTTCGACATAGGCGGTCGCCGCATCCCGGCCCGTCACGGCGTCAGCAAGCATTTGCATCCACTTACCCCGAAGTAATCTTCGTCCAAAAAAGTGCCTCCTTTTCACGGCGCATGGCCGCCTCTAGATAGCACTTACTTTTATATACTTACTCCCCGAAAGAGCGCACATCAAGGCGCCATGGGAAGCAGCTTTGAGTGAAAGGACAAGACGATGAGCACATTCGCCAATTCCAGCCTGCTGGTCACCGGAGCATCGGGCCATCTGGGCCGCGGCGTTGTCGAGGAACTGCTGGCGCGCGGCGCCGGCCACGTCATCGCCGGCACGCGCAGCCCGGAAAAGATCGCGGACCTGGCTGCAAATGGCGCCACGGTCAGGGCGGTGGATTTCGACGACCCGGCCGGCCTTGCCGCCGCATTCTCCGGCGTGGACCGGCTGCTCATCGTCTCGACCGATGGCATCGGCAAGCGCGTCGTCCAGCAACAGGCCGCCATCGCGGCCGCCAAGGCCGCCGGCGTCAAGCATATCCTTTATACGTCCGCGCCCGCCGCCCGACCCAATGATGATGCGGGCCTGGGCATCGAGCATTTCTGGACCGAGCAGGCGCTCGCCGCCAGCGGGCTCGATTTCACCATCCTGCGCAATCACATGTATGCGGAGAACAACCTGGCCGATGCAGCCCATGTCGTGTCCTCGGGCCAGCTTTTCGGCCTCGTGGGCGATCGCGGCACGGCCTATGTGACCCGCGCAGACGCCGCCCGGGCCGCGGCCGGCGCACTGCTTGCCGCGGAGGGCAAGAGCATCGAGGACGTTACCGGGCCGGCAATCGTGACCAATGCCGAGCGGGCCGAGCTTTATGGCAGGCTGGCCGGCAAGCCGGTGGCCCTGGCCGAAATCACGCCTGAACAGATGGTTGCAGGCATGGTCGGCGCTGGCCTGCCGCAGGTCTATGCCGAAGCGCTCGTCGCCTTCCAGAAGGATGCCGTGCGTGGCTATCACGCCATCGTCACCGATGCGGTCGAGCGCTTCTCCGGCCGCAAGCCGCAGGCATTCGCCGATTTCCTTGCCGCGCACAAGAGCGCCCTGCTCGGCTGACCCCGAGGCGGCCGGCGCCGGATGCGCCGGCTGTCCATTCCCGAAACCAGTTCGCTTTCGGTGCAGTATCGAACGATCCCGCGGCCATTGTTGCAGCCTCGTTTCCGACCCGTAAAACAAGTGTCACTTTTGCCGAAAACACTCTAGAAACCGCAGGACATGTCGCCTTCGGGGGGAGTCGGGCCGCGGTGTCTTTTGGGTCTTTCGCCAGGAATCTTGCCGAGCGCATCACCTATAAGCGCTCCATCGGGTTCGGCTTTGAATATATCGGGCTCGGCACGCTGCGTTATCCCCGGCTCATGGCCCTGGTCGTCCTGGCCTTCACCGCCCTATGCTTCACGCAAATCCCCAAAGCCAATGTCGATGGGGACCTGCTGCGCGTCTATGCCCATTCGGGCGAGCATTACGACGCCTATGCGCATCTTGCCGACACGTTCGGCACGTTCGAGAACGACATTTATGTCCTGGTCAATTCGCCGCGCCTGGTTGAACCGGACATTATCGAGCAGGTTCGCACCCTCGCCTTCGACCTCGAACTCAACGAATATGCCGTGGGCACCATGTCGCCCTTCACCCTGCGCCGGCCCACGGCTAATGGAGGATCGGTTCCGGCCGTTCCCGAGGGCCTGCTGACACCCGACGAAGTCGCCATGTCGCTCATGGATTTGCAGCAGAACGACCCGATGATGCGCAACCTGATTACGCCGGATCTCACCGGCGTGGTCATCATCGTGTTTCCCAACCAGGAACTGGTGAAGCAGAACGGCGCCACGGCAATGATCGCCAGCCTGCGCGACACCCTTGGTTTTTACGAGAACCCCGATATCCAGATCGAATTGACCGGGCCGCCGCTCTGGACCACGGAAATGGTCAATGCCTCGGTCAACGACCAGGTCAAATTCACCATATGGGGGTTCGGGTTGGGCGCGTTCATCGCGCTCCTCGTGCTGCGCTCGCTGCCCGGCGCGCTGATCGTGGCTGCCACGCCCTTCCTTTCGGTGATGTGGGCGATGGGCATCATCATCTGGTGCTTCGGCTCGTTTTCCTTCCTCACCATCATCGTCACCACGCTGGTGCTGGTGATCTCCTTTGCCGAATCCATGTTCTTCGTCTTCAACTGGCTCGCTTTCTGGCGCGATGGGATGGAGCCCAACAAGGCGGTCGACGCCACGGTAAAGCTGGTGGGACCGGCCACGGCGCTCACCATGCTGACCACCCTGGTGAGCTTTGCTTCGCTGGCGATGACGCCGGGCCAGGGCATCCGTGAATTCTCCATTGCCGGAGCCATCGGGTCGTTCCTGCTGTTCGCGTGCCTGATGACCTTCATGCCGCTCCTGCTCAAGCTGGCCATCCGGCTCGGCTTCAAGGCCCCACCCCGCTCCAATTTCGTGCTGACGGCACCGCTGCCACTAAGCTGGTTTCTCGCCAACCGCTTTGGGCGCCCCATCTCCGCCCTGGCCATCGCCGTCACGCTGGTGCTCTTCATCCCCTATGGCCTGATCCGGCCGCATTTTTCGTTCGAGGATTTCCTGGCTCGCGATTCAAGCGCGCTTTCCACGGCCGTCGAGATCGACCAGGGCGTGGGCGGGGTCGCTCCGCTTTATGTGCGCGTGCCCCTGCAACACGCCGATCCCGACGTTGCCCCGGAAGACTTCGACCGGATCCGCCGCGTCCACGACATCCTCGAAAGGCATCTGGGGGAGAACAAGGTCATTTCGGCGGCGAGCATGATTAATTACACCGATGCCGGCTTCAGCCGTAAAGAGGTGTTCGATTCCGTCGGGCCCTTCCTGAGGCGCCGCTTCATCACCGAGGACGGTACCCAGGCCCTGGTGACCGGTTTCATGCCCACCATCATCGAATCCGACGTGCTCAAGCAATTGGTGGACGACCTGCAAGCCGAATTTCACGCGGCGGGCATCGAGGATGCCGAACTGGGCGGGTTCCGCATCCTCACCACCTTCGCCACCGACGATATCGTGCGTGGGTTGCAGATCGACCTTACCGCCTCGGTCTTCGTCAACCTGGCGCTGATCGGCTTTGCCTTTCAATCCTTTCGCGTGGCGCTGGCCTCGGCCATACCCAACCTTTTCCCGGTCCTGGGCACAGAAGCCTGGCTCTATTTCACCGGTGCGGGGCTGCAACTCACCACGGTCATCGCGCTCACCATCGCCTTCGGCATTGCCGTGGACGACACGGTGCATTTCCTTTCGCACTATCTCCACGCCCGGCGCGACCAGGGTCTGAGCCATATCGAGGCCGTCAAGCATACGCTCGAGCGCATCGGTGGCGCTATCGTGGCCACTACGATCATCCTGTGCTCGGGGGTCATCATCGTCACCTTTTCCGACCTGCCGCAGGTGGCCCTGTTCGGCACGTTGTTCGTCTCCACCCTGGCCTTCGCACTGATCGGCGATCTTTTCATCCTGCCGGCCATGCTGGCGGCGGGCGGCAAATTCTTTCATCCCCTGGGCCGTATCGGCGTGTGCATGGCCGATGAAGACGCCACGCCCGACGATCCCACGGCCGATACCCATACGACCCACAAGCCCGAATTCGACCGACCGAACCCGACCTGACGGCAAATGGAGAGCCCGGCATGAACGTCAAACGCATAGTCGCCAATATCGCCACCGACCGGACCGACGCCGCAAAGGCTTTTTATGGCGACATATTGGGCCTCGAATGTGTCATGGATCATGGCTGGATCGTGACATTTGCCGCCGCTGCCCCCAGTCCCGTGCAGATCAGCTTCGCCTCGGAGGGCGGATCGGGAACCCCGGTGCCCGACCTTTCCATCGAGGTCGACGATCTCGATCATGTCCTCGAAAAACTCGCCAAAGCCGGGATCGCGCTCGAATACGGCCCGGCCGTGGAGCCGTGGGGCGTGCGCCGGGTTTTCGTGCGCGATCCGTTCGGCCGGCTGCTCAACCTGCTGGCCCATGCTTCCGACATGGCCGAGTAAGCTGAAATTGTTCATAGCCCCGAGAAATCCCTGCGCCAGTGCGCCGCGAATTTGCTAAGCGAGGACTCGCGGACAAGCCGGGGGGCTCGTTCCTGATATGTGGAGGCACTGCGCCATGACGATCTTCGCATCCCTGCCCCGAGCCATCGTGCTGGCAGGCCTGCTGCTTTCGGCGGCTATCGTCGCGCCCCCCGCCCTTGCCGGGCCCGCCGACGTGGCAATGCTCAAATCCTATATTGGGGATTGGCGCGGGCGCGGTACGCTGATCGGCGCCACCACCGAAAGCGTCTTGTGCCGCCTCTCCCTTACCCCGGGTAATAGCGACAAGGTGAATTACAGCGGCCGCTGCACCCTGGCGGGCACCACGCTGTCGGTCGCCGGGACCATGGCCTATATCGAGGCATCGCGCCGCTACGAGGCGGCCATGACCTCCAATGCCACCTTTACCGGTATTGCGGTGGGGCAGAAGCGGGGCAGCACATTGGTGTTCAACCTGCGCGAACGCGACCAGGACGAGGAGGGCAAGGAACTCAACATTTCCGCGCAAATCCACCTCAGCCGCGAAGCCATCACCGTCAGCTTCGATATCGTCTATGTCGAATCGGGCGACAGCCTGCATGCCGAAGTTCCGTTTTCCCGCTGATGGGCGAACAAGCCTTCCGGATTGCGGCATCCCATTTAAAACAAAGTCTTAAGCAGAGCCGCTTATGGTGATGCCCGACCATGGCCGGGGTTCATCGTGTCTTTTCCAAGCCGTACTTTCGAGCAGATTCCAGAGCCGGACCATCCGGTTCTGGCGCGCATTGCCGAACGGTTCGGAGTGGATGGCGTTGGCTTGGCCAGCCCGACAAAAGGCTGGATTTGCAGCGTCGGCCTGGCGCGGCCGCTCGACCCGCTGACAGGCACGAGCAGGGGACAAGGCCTGGTCCAGACCGATAGACCATTCCTTTTGGCCGTGCCGATCGCGGCGCTTTGGGCCGGTCCGGATTACTGGCTGGTTTTATGGGACAGCCGGCCCCGCCCCGCCGCAGAAGCACACCATATGCTGGCGCGGGCCACCGAATTGGCCAGCCAGGTGGCGCTCGACCGTATCCTGGCCGCCGAAAGCTATCGCCAGCGCCTGTTCGAGCGCGCTTCGGCCACGGCCCGCATCGGCGTCTGGGCCTGCCGCCTGCCCGACGAAGTTCTGACCTGGTCCAACGGTGTTTACGACCTGTTCGAGTTGCCGCGTGGCGCGCTGGTGACCCGCTCGTCCACGCTCGAAATGTATCTGCCGGAATCGCGCCGGCAATTGCAGCAACTGCGCGACGATGCCATTGCCGCGCGTGGCGATTTCGCCCTGGATGCGCAGATCGTGACCGCCAAGGGCCGGCATCGCTGGATCCGCATCACGGCAGCCGTGGAGAGCCGTGGACAGGATGCAGTGAGCATTTTCGGCATGAAGCAGGATATTACCGAAGAAAAAATCCTGGCCGAGCAAACCCGGCGCCTGGCTGAAACCGATGTGCTGACGGGCCTGGCCAATCGCAGCCTGTTCCAGCAAAAGCTAGACCTGGCCGGCACTTCACCAAGCGCACGGACACCCCATGCGCTGTTGCTGATCGACCTCGACAATTTCAAGCATATCAACGACACGCTGGGGCACGCGCAGGGCGATGCCTGCCTGGTGGAAACAGCCCGGCGGTTACGCGCCTGCTCCCCGCCCGATGCATTGGTCGCGCGGATCGGCGGAGATGAATTCGCCATCCTCGTCGCCGGCGATACCGAACCTCAGGCCCTGGCCCATCGGATCGTCGAAGCGCTGCATCCGCCCTTCCTGCTCGGCTGCGAACTGCATCAGATCGGGGCTTCGGTCGGTGTGGCTGAGTGGACCGGGCAGGAACCTGACACGCTGTATCGGAATGCCGATACAGCGCTCTATGCCGCCAAATCCGGTGGCCGCAATACCTGGCGCGCCTACGAAGCGGCCTGAACCTTTGCGGCATCGGCATGGAAAAGGCGGCCATCGGCGGCCCTCGAAATCTCAGAAGGGGATATCGTCGTCCATTCCACCCGGCTCGAACGCCGGGGCATTGGCCGAAGGACGGCGGCCGCCGCCGGAATTGTCGCGGACGCCGCGGAACCCACCCTCGTCATTGCCGCGGAAACCGCCCTCGCCGGCGCCTTCGCCCCGGCTGTCGAGCAACACCATCTGGGCATTGAATCCTTGCAGCACCACTTCGGTGGAATATTTGTCCTGCCCCGACTGGTCCTGCCATTTGCGCGTCTGCAACTGACCTTCGAGATAAACCTTGGAGCCCTTGCGCAGATATTGCTCGGCCACCCGCACCAGACCTTCGGAGAAGATGACCACCCGGTGCCATTCGGTCTTTTCGCGCTGCTCGCCGGTATTGCGGTCCTTCCAACGCTCGGAGGTGGCCACCGACAGGTTCACCACCTTGCCGCCATTGTTCAGGGTGCGCACTTCCGGCTCATTGCCCAGATTGCCAACCAGAATAACCTTGTTCACGCTGCCAGCCATGGCGCTCTTCCTTCAAATTCAGCCCCGGCCATACGGTTACGAGGCGCTTCCCGTCCGGCCGGATCGGCCCTGCATGCACTCCATGCCATTGGCCGCACCATAGACCTTTCCGGCCGCCACACACGTGGCAATTGATTTTTGTTCGCCATATGTTCTATTTATCCACACCAAAGTCAAGCCTGGAGCCTGCTGACAGCCTTTGTCAGCAGCGGCCAACAAGTAAGAGGCGCAAGCGCGGCGCGGGCTTGACCGACTCTCGTATGTTCCGTTTATGTTCGCCGGTAATCGCCTTGCCGCACAAGCTTTGGCAGGCATGACGAAAACGGCAAGCCGGTTTGATGCCGGACTGCTTGCACTGGGAAGGCCCGCGCCCTATCTGTTGACCTTCCTCCACGACAGATTTTGATCGACGGCGCGGCCTGCGCCGGCCGCCAGCATGGACCGCAAGATGAGCCAATCGCCCAGCCAGAACCGCGAAATCGTCGTGCGCGGCGCCCGCGAGCACAATCTCAAGGGTATCGACGTACGCCTGCCACGCGACAGCCTGATCGTGATGACGGGGCTTTCCGGCTCGGGCAAATCCTCGTTGGCCTTCGACACCATCTATGCCGAAGGGCAGCGGCGTTATGTGGAATCTTTGTCGGCCTATGCGCGGCAATTCCTTGAAATGATGCAGAAGCCCGATGTCGAACACATCGAGGGCCTTTCGCCGGCCATTTCCATCGAGCAGAAGACCACGTCGCGCAATCCGCGCTCGACCGTCGGCACGGTCACGGAAATCTACGATTATCTGCGCCTGCTCTATGCGCGCGTGGGCGTGCCCTATTCCCCGGCGACCGGCCTGCCCATCGAGAGCCAGACCGTTTCCCAGATGGTCGATCGTACGCTGGACCTGCCCGAGGGCACCCGCCTCTACCTGCTGGCGCCGATCGCGCGCGGCCGCAAGGGCGAGTTCAAGAAGGAGCTGGCCGACCTGATGCGCAAGGGATTCCAGCGCGTCAAGATCGATGGCGACTATCACGAAATCGAGGATGCCCCTGCCCTCGACAAGAAGTTCAAGCACGATATCGAAGTGGTTGTGGACCGGCTTGTCGTGTCCTCGGACATTGCCGGACGCCTGGCGGAAAGTTTCGAGACGGCGCTGAAGCTGGCGGAGGGCATCGCCCTTATCGAATTCGCCGACGAAAAGAACGCGGACGGCACGCCGCGCCAGATCACTTTTTCGGAGAAGTTCGCCTGCCCCGTTTCCGGCTTCACCATCGCCGAAATCGAGCCGCGTCTGTTCTCTTTCAACAATCCCTTCGGCGCCTGTCCGGTCTGCGATGGTCTCGGCACCGAACAGAAGATCGATCCCGACCAGATCGTGCCCGATCCCACGCTGTCGCTGCGCGACGGCGCCATCCTGCCCTGGTCCAAGACCAGCGCGCCATATTACCAGCAGACATTGCAAGCCGTGGTGAAGCATTTTGGCGCGTCGACAGGCACCGCATGGAACGACTTGCCGTTCGAGGTGCAGCATGCCGTGCTCTACGGCACCGACAAGACGCCGATCAATTTCGTCTATGACGACGGGTTGCGGCAATACAAGACGACCAAGCCCTTCGAGGGCGTCATCGGCAATCTCGAGCGCCGCTACCGGGAAACCGAAAGTGCCGGCATGCGCGAAGAGATCGAGAAATACATGTCGGCCAAGCCCTGCGTGGCCTGCAACGGCTATCGGCTGAAGCCCGAGGCACTGGCCGTCAAGATCGACAACCTGCATATCGGCCAGGTCACCGACATGTCGATCCGCAATGCCTCGCAATGGTTCATCGCCCTGTCCGGCAAGCTGACCGCGACCCAGAGCCAGATCGGCGAGCGTATCCTCAAGGAAATCCGCGAGCGCCTGGCCTTCCTCAATGATGTGGGGCTGGAATATCTCACCATGTCGCGCAATTCCGGCACCCTGTCGGGCGGGGAAAGCCAGCGCATTCGCCTCGCCAGCCAGATCGGTTCGGGCCTGACCGGCGTGCTCTATGTGCTCGACGAACCGTCCATCGGCCTGCATCAGCGCGACAATGCGCGGCTGCTCGAAACGCTGCAGCGCCTGCGGGATCTGGGCAATACCGTGATCGTGGTCGAGCATGACGAGGATGCCATCCTCACCGCCGATTACGTGCTCGATATCGGCCCTGGCGCCGGCGTCAATGGCGGCCATATCGTGGCCGAGGGCCCGCCGGCCGAAATCCTGGCACACCCCGATTCCCTTACCGGCAAATATCTCTCGGGCCGCATGGGCATTCCGGTGCCGGCCGAGCGCCGCGAGGGCAAGAAAGGCAAGGCCCTGTCCATAAGGGGGGCGACCGGCAACAATCTCAAGAATGTCTCGGTCGATATTCCGCTGGGCACGTTCGTCGCCATTACCGGGGTTTCGGGCGGCGGCAAATCCACGCTGATGATCGATACCATGTACCAGGCCATTGCCCGGCGCCTCAACGGCGCGCGCGTGGTGCCGGCACCGCATGAATCGCTGACGGGCCTCGAATTCCTCGACAAGGTCATCGATATCGACCAATCGCCCATCGGCCGGACGCCGCGCTCCAATCCGGCAACCTATACCGGCGCCTTCACGCCGCTGCGCGAATGGTTCGCCGGCCTTCCCGAAGCGAAAGCGCGCGGTTACGGGCCGGGCCGCTTTTCCTTCAACGTCAAGGGCGGCCGCTGCGAGAAATGCGAGGGCGATGGCGTCCTCAAGATCGAAATGCATTTCCTGCCAGACGTTTACGTCACCTGCGACGTGTGCAAGGGCAAGCGCTATAACCGCGAGACTCTGGAAGTGCAGTTCAAGGGCAAGTCGATTTCCGACGTGCTTGACATGACCATCGACGAGGGGGTGGAGTTCTTCTCCGCCGTGCCGGTCATCCGCGACAAATTCGCCACGCTCCAGCGCGTGGGCCTGGGCTATGTCAAGATCGGCCAGCCCGCCACCACCCTGTCGGGCGGCGAGGCGCAGCGGGTCAAGCTCTCCAAGGAATTGTCCAAGCGCGCCACCGGCCGCACCCTCTACATGCTGGATGAACCCACCACAGGCCTGCACTTCCACGATGTGGCCAAGCTCTTGGAAGTGCTGCATGAATTGGTCGATGGCGGCAATAGCGTCGTGGTCATCGAACATAATCTGGAGGTCATCAAGACGGCCGACTGGATTGTCGACCTGGGGCCCGAAGGCGGCGATGGCGGCGGCGAGGTCGTTGCTGTCGGGACGCCGGAATCCGTGGCGGAAAATCCGCGGTCGCATACCGGGGCTTTTCTCAAGGAGGTCATGGAGCGGCGGCCGCATTTTGTCACGCGGGCGGCGGAATAGCGGATCGGGCCATGCGCTCGCCGCATATATGGCGGCAAAGAGCCTGCCGCGCCCCGTGACAGCAGGGGTTTGGGGCGTGCGCGGGGCCGGGGTCATGCAATCAATGCATGGGTCGATTGACTAATCTCTATCTGCACGCGGGACTTTGCCGCTCCTATATTCCCTTTCGTAAACGAAAGGAGATTTCCGATGGACATCCGTAAAACCTTCAAGAAGTGGGCCGCCTATCAGCAGACCGTCCGTGAGCTTGCCGCTCTCGACAATCGTCAGCTCAACGATCTTGGTATTTCGCGCACCGACATCGGCCGGATTGCTCGTGACCATGCCAATTCGCTCTAAGATCGACGGCACCAATATTGCGAACCGAACGCCCGCTTCTCTGTGAGACGCGGGCGTTTTCTTTTATCCGGTCATAAACGGCACAATGCCGGCATTTCGACGCATCTGACAGCCTCGCGCTAACGGATTGTGCGCATCGAGCACCGCCTTTCGACGCCATTGCGCGGTGTCGCGGCGCTTGCTATCTGCCAGCCATGTCAAACGAACCCATTCACATCATCGGCGGCGGCCTGGCCGGCTCGGAAGCCGCCTGGCAGGCGGCCGAAGCGGGCGCCGAAGTCATCCTGCACGAAATGCGCGGCATCAAGGGCACGGACGCGCACCAGACCGAGGATTTCGCCGAGCTGGTGTGCTCCAACAGCTTCCGCTCGGATGATTTCGAGCAGAACGCGGTGGGGTTGCTGCACGAGGAAATGCGGCGGTGCAACTCGCTCATCATGCGGGCCGCCGATGCACACAAGCTGCCGGCCGGCGGGGCGCTGGCGGTGGACCGGCACGGCTTCTCCGCCGCCGTGACCGAGGCGCTGACCAATCACGGCAATATCACCATCGTGCGCGAGGAAGTGGCGGGCTGGCCGCCGGCGGACTGGCGGCACGTCATCATCGCCACCGGCCCGCTGACCTCGCCGGCACTGGCGGCGGCGGTGCTGGAGAAAACCGGGGAAGACGCGCTGGCGTTTTTCGACGCCATCGCGCCCATCATCCATTACGACAGCATCGACCACGACATCGCCTGGCGCCAATCGCGCTACGACAAGGCGGGACCCGGCGGCACCGGCGCGGATTACCTCAACCTGCCGATGGACCGCGACCAATATTACGGCTTCGTCGAGGCGCTGAAGACCGCGCCGCTGCACGAATTCAAGGACTGGGAGAAGGTGCCTTATTTCGACGGCTGCCTGCCGATCGAGGTGATGGCCGAGCGTGGCCCCGAAACGCTGCGCCACGGGCCGATGAAGCCGGTGGGGCTGACCAATCCGCGCAATCCCACGGTCAAACCCCATGCCATCGTGCAATTGCGGCAGGACAATGCGCTGGGCACGCTGTGGAACATGGTCGGGTTCCAGACCAAGATGCGCTACGGCATCCAGACGGAAATCTTCCGCATGATCCCCGGGCTGGAACAGGCCCAGTTTGCGCGGTTGGGCGGCCTCCACCGCAATACCTTCATCAATTCACCCAAGGTGCTGGCGGCCGATCTTAAACTGAAAGCCGATCCGCGTATCCGCTTTGCCGGCCAGGTGACGGGCGTGGAAGGCTATGTCGAAAGCGCCGCCGTGGGATTGGTGACGGGGCGGATGAGCGCGGCCGAAGCGCAGGGCGGCGCCCTGCCCGTCCCGCCGGCCAGCACGGCGCTGGGCGCGCTGATCGGGCACATCATCGGCGGGCATATCGAAGCGGAGAGCTATAGCGGCGCGCGCAGCTTCCAGCCGATGAACGTCAATTTCGGGCTGTTTCCCGAGGTCAGCATCAGCAAGCCCGAAGGCGTCAAGCGCTGGCGCGGCCCGGAAAAGACCATGGCCAAACGCCGGGCGATCACGTCCCGGGCGCTGGAGGCCCTCAAGGATTGGGCATAGCATAAAGGTGCGGGGCATAAGGGCCCTGGAGAAGACATTCCGCTCGGGCTTGCCCCCTCCCCCGATCCCACCCTTCAAGGAGGGCGATGGGGCCGGCGATCCTGCCGAGGGGTGAAGCGCTAACCGTTGCGCCAGTTCCACCATGCCAGTCTTGCGATCTTGCGCCAATCGGGGTCTTCCCGGGGCGGCAGGAAGGGGTTGGTGACCTGTTCCCGCCACCTGGCCAATTGCCCCTCGACCAGGGCAATGGCGGCAAAGGCCGGGCGCAGGGGGCGGGGCAGCAGGGCGATGGATGCGCGGGCCTTGTCGAGGTGGTCCCCGGCCAATTCGGCGATCTGCCCGAGGGCCGCGTGCAGGCCTTCACTGTCCTCACCGGCGAAAATCTCGGCTTCGCGCACGCCATTGGCGGCGAAGACGTTGAGCGGCAACATGATGCGCCCCTGCGAGGCGACATAGCCGAAGGCCCGCAAATGGCCGGTCATGGCCTGGGCCACGCCCAGATGGCCGGCGGCATCGCCCGGCTCGACCGGTTCGCCCTCGTGGAGGATCATGGCGGCAAGCTGGAACAGGGTGGAGGCGGTTTCGCCGGCATAACCCTCGAAGGTTTCGAGGTCCGGCATGGGATCGTCGTAAAGGTCGAAGCGCCGGGCCCCAAGCAGGCGCTGCAGGGTGCCCACGGGCAGGCCATAAAGCTGCACCGTATCGAGCAGCGCATCGGCCAGCGGGTTCTGCCGCACCGCGCCATGCTGCTCGCCCGCCAGGGCGTCGTTCCACCATTGCAGGCGGATTTCGCCGGGCGCGGGATTGGTGACGCGCTCGCGCACCGCCGCGATGTCGGCATTGAAGGCCAGAATGGCGGTGACGGCCGGCCGCTTGTCGGACGGCAACACCAGGGTGGAGAGGTAGCGGTCGCGGTCGCTTTCGCGCAGGGCCTGGGCGGCAAGGGTGAAACTGTCGGATGCCATGACGGAGGGACCTGCTGGGAAGAACAGGCCCTAGCTATCGCCTCGCCCCGCCTGCCTCAAGGGGGCGCGGGGGAAAAGGCTGCGCTGGGACAAAGAGAGGCTCCTGCTTTCGCGGGCCTGGCCCGGTGGGCAGGCCGGCCGCAAAAGAGAAACAACCTAGCGGGCGTTCTCGACGGCGATGAGGGCGGCGGCGACGGCACGGTCTTCGGCCAGGAGGACATTATAGGTGCGGATGGCGCCGCCGGTCTGGGTGGGTTCGACGATGACGCGGCGTTCGCGGAAAGCGGCACGAATAGCGGGATCGATGGCGACGATGTCGGCGCCCAGGCCGATGAGCAGTACGTCGATCTCGTCGGCGCGCTCAAGCGCCGGACGGAGACTGTCGAGGGTGAGATGGGCCGGGCCGGCGGGCGGCCAGGCATGCATGCCATCGGGCAGGCAGAGGAGCGAGCCCTTGTGCGACAGACCGGCAAAGCGGAAGCCGCTATTGCCATAGGCGTCGATGGGGACGCGGCGGGGGAAAAAGCCCGCCGCGCCCAGTTCGGTTTCAGACGGAGGCGCCATCCGTCGACTTTTCCTTCCTGGCGGCCGCTTCCTGTTCCTCGGATTTCTGCTTGAGGCCGAAATTGATGAGGATGGGGCCGTTGACGATGACCGAAGAATACATGCCCACCAGCGAACCGAAGGTCATGGCGATGGTGAAGCTGCGCAGCACTTCGCCGCCGAACAGCACCAGCGGCACCAGGGCCAGCAGCACGGTGAACTGGGTGAGCGAGGTGCGCACGATGGTCTGGTTGATCGACAGGTCGATCAATTCGGGCAGCGGCATCTTGCGGTGTTTTCGCAGGTTTTCTCGAATGCGGTCGCTGACCACGACGGTTTCGTTGAGCGACAGGCCCACCAGGGTGAGCACCGCCGCGATGGAGGTGAGGTTGAATTCAAGCCCCGACAACGAGAACAGACCGATGGTCATGATGATGTCGTGCGAGGTGGTGGTGACCGCCGCCATGGCAAATTGCCACTCGAAGCGGAACCAGATGTAGAGAAGGATACAGGCCAGGGCGATGATGACGGCGATGGTGCCCTTCCAGGCCAGTTCGCCCGACACCGTGCCGCTCACCGCCTCGGTGCGCCGGATCTCGTATTGATCGCCGGCCAAGGCATCGCGCACTTTGGTGACGGCGGCCTGGTCGGCATCCTGGCCGCCCTCCTGCGCCTGGACGCGAACCAGCACGTCCTCGGGCGTACCGAAGCCCTGGACCTGCACTTCGCCCAGTTCCAGCCCGTCGAGCAATTCGCGCACCCGGCCCACATCGGCCGGCCCGCCCACATGCTGGACCTCGATGGCGGTGCCGCCGACGAAGTCGATGCCCAGGTTGAAGCCCTTGAAATAGGCAGCGCCGATGGAAATCACCGACATGACGATGGAGAGCGCAATGACGTAGCGCGAAATCTTCATGAAGGGGATGCGCGTGCCATCGGGGATGAAGCGGAAATGCTGGATGCGCAGGGTCTTGGGCCGAACGCGCTTGTACCAGAGGTTCACCTGGTAGGAGGTGACCGTATAAGAGGTGAAGAGCGAGGTGAGAATGCCCAGGCCCAGCGTCACGGCAAAGCCCTGCACCGGGCCGGAGCCCATGAAATAGAGCACGACGGCGGCCACGAGCTGGGTGAGGTGCGAATCGACGATGGTGCCCCAGGCGCGCTCGAAACCGGCGGTAATCGCCTGAAAAGGCGATTTGCCGGCGCGCTGCTCCTCGCGCATGCGTTCGTAGATCAGCACGTTGGCATCCACGGCCATGCCGATGGTGAGCACGATGCCGGCAATGCCCGGCAGGGTCAGCGTCGCGCCCATGGTGGAGAGCGCGGCAAAGATCAGGACGATGTTGAGGACCAACGAGACATTGGCGAACACGCCCCACAGGCCATAGGCCACCACCATGAAGCCGACCACCAGGACCGAGGCGACCACGCCGGCGGTGAGGCCGGCCCGAATGGAATCGGAGCCCAGGCTGGCATCGACGGTGCGTTCCTCGACCACGTTGAGGCTGGCCGGCAGCGCGCCGGCGCGCAGCAGCACGGCGAGGTCGTTGGCCGAAGCGGTGGTGAAATTGCCGCTGATCTGGCCGGTGCCGCCGGTGATCGGCTGCTGGATGACCGGGGCGGTAATGACGGTATCGTCAAGCACGATGGCGAAGCGCTTGCCGACATTGGCCGAGGTGATCTCGCCGAAGGTGATGGCGCCGCGCGTATCGAACTTGAAGCTGACGACGGGAATGCCGCGCTGCGGATCGTAGGAGGGCTGGGCATCGACCAGGGATTCGCCGCCCAGGGCGACATCTTCGTAGAGCAATTCCCTGGTGCCGTCCTGGCTGGGCAGGATCATGGTGCCGGCCGGCAGGCCCTGGACCTCGGCCTGATCGGCCGTCATGCCCGGATAGACCATATGGAAGGTGAGGCGCGCAGTCTGCGAAATGATGCTCTTGAGGCGCTGGGAATCGCCGAAGCCGGGCACCTGGACCAGGACGCGGGTATCGCCCTGGCGCTGGATGGAGGGCTCGGTGGTGCCCAATTCGTCGATACGGCTGCGGATGACCTCGATGGACTGGGCGACCAGCGAACTCATGCGCTGCTTGACGCCATCCTCGGTGAGGGTGATCGAGAGCCGCCCGTCGGCCGTTTCGCCGAAGGCCAGCTCATCGACGCCGGTGCCGGCAAAGAGCACATTGCTCAGGGTATTCTGCAGACCGCGCAAGGCCGTTTCGGCCTGCTGCTTCTGGGCCGGGTCGGTCAGCTCGATATAGATGGCATTGGCGGCTTCATCGGTGGTGATGATGTTGCCGATGCCGTTCTGGTTGGCGAGCACATTGCGCGCATCGCGCCGCAAATCGCTCAGGCGCTGTTCGACGATGCCGCTGCGATCCACTTCGAGCAGCAGGTGCGAGCCGCCCTGCAGGTCGAGGCCGAGAACCAGGCCCGGCTGGGGCAGCCAGCCCGGAAGGCTTTCCTGCACGTCCTTGGGAAGGAAATTGGGCACCGCAAAGGCGATGCCCAGGAACGCGACGAGCAGGATGATGACTGCGCGGATCGGCGAATAGTGCATTGACGAATTCCAAAACTCGAAGCGCCAGCGCTCCCATGGGAGCGCCGGCGCATTTCAATCAGGCCGGCTTGTTGTCGTTGACCGGTTCGGACTTGGAGCGGACATCGGCCACCATGGTCCGCACGATCTTGACCTTGACGCCCTGGGACACCTCGACCTCAAGGTCCTCGCCCTCTACGGCCTTGGTGACCTTGCCGACAATGCCGCCGGTGGTCACGATCGTGTCACCACGGCGGATGGCCGAAAGCATGGCCTGCTGCGCCTTCATGCGCTTTTGCTGGGGACGGAAGATGAGCAGCCAGAAGATCACCACCAGCAGCGCAATCGGCAGAAACTGCATGGCGATCTCGGCGAAACCACCGGGCGCCGGCGCGGCACCGGGAGACTGCGCGTAAGCGGGGGTTACAAACATCGGGCGAACTCCTTATTCGTTTTTCTTTGCGCTTGGAAAGCTGCGCGCCGCCGAACGCCACCAAGCCGGGGCAGACTGGACGCTAATGGGGCTTCATGCACTTGCACCCCGGCCAAAATCGCGCGGACTATACATTTGGGTCCCCGCGATTGCAAAGCCAATCGGGGCGAGAGTTTGCCGTGCCGAAAACGAAGGAAAAACGGGGTGAAAACCAAAGATTACCTGGGCCGTATCGCCGATGCGCTGGAGATCATCGCCCATGCCATGGCGCCCGAGGCGGGAGACGACAAGGCCTTCGCGCTGGGCGAGGCCGATGCCTATCACTGGCAGGGCGAGACGGGGCGGCTCTTGCCGGTGCCCAGGGTCAGCCGGGTGCCGCTCGACATGCTGCGCGGGATCGACGCGGTGCGCGACATCCTGCTGGCCAACAGCGAGCAGTTCGCGCGCGGCCATGGCGCCAATAACGCCCTGCTCTGGGGCGCGCGCGGCATGGGCAAGTCGTCGCTGGTCAAGGCGATCCATGCCGATATCCTGGCGCGCGAGGGCTTCGAGCGGCTGGTGCTGATCGAAATCGCGCGGGAGGACCTCGACTCCCTGCCCCGGCTGATGCGGGCCATTGCCGGAACGCCGGCGCGGTTCATCGTGTTCTGCGACGATCTCAGCTTCGATGGCGGGGAAACCAGCTACAAATCGCTCAAGACCATCCTCGATGGCGGCATCGAGGGCCGGCCGGACAATGTGCTGTTCTATGCCACGTCCAATCGCCGGCACCTGATGCCGCGCGACATGATCGAGAACGAGCGCTCCACCGCGATCAATCCCAGCGAGGCGGTGGAGGAGAAAGTCTCGCTCTCGGACCGGTTCGGGCTGTGGCTGGGCTTCCATAATTCCGACCAGGACACCTATCTCGCCATGGTCGCGGGCTATGCCGATTTCTACGGGCTGTCGATCGGCGCCGAGGCGTTGCGGGCGCGGGCGATCGAATGGGCGGCGACGCGCGGCTCGCGCTCGGGGCGCGTGGCGGTGCAATTGGTGCGCACGCTGGCCGGCGAAGAGGGCAAGGCGATCTGAGCGCCGGGCCATAGGCAATGCAAAGGGCCGGCGCAGCGCACCGGCCCTTTGGCATGGCGGAGCGTTTCGGCCTCAGCTTGCCAGCATCGGCACCGGATCGACCGGAGTGGCGCCCTTGCGCAGCTCGAAATGCAATTGCGGCCTGGAGACGGAGCCGGTCTGGCCGACCGCCCCGATCGTGTCGCCACGGCTCACGACGGCGCCCTTGGCCACGCTCATGGATTTCAGGTGCGCATAGGCCGAGACATAGCCATTGGGATGGCGAATGAGGACGAGGTTGCCATAGCCCTCGACGCCGGAGCCGACATAGATGACGGTGCCGTTTTCGGCGGCCTTGACGGCGGACCCCTCGGGCACGTCGATATTGATGCCGGTGCCGCGCGAGGCGGCGAAGTCGGTGATGACGCGGCCGGTGACCGGCCAGCGGAACTTGTCGCTGCCCGACATGGCCGGCTCGGCGGCGGGCTGCACCTTGGCTTCCTGCACCGGCGCGGCTTCGGCCGGCTTGGCGGGCGCCGGGGCGGCCGAGGCCTTGAGCACGTCGGCGGCATCGCTGGCCACAGGACGGGCGGCCGGTGCCGGGGCCGACAGGGCCTGTTGGGCGCTGGCGACCTGGGTGACGGCCGGGCTCTGCGGCGTGCGGATGAGGTCGGCGCGGCCCGGAATGACGATCTTCTGGCCCACGAAAATCTTGTCGGGCGAACCGAGATCGTTGGCCATGACGATGGCCTGGGTGGTCACGTCATATTTGCGGGCGATGGTATAGAGCGACTCGCCGCTGGTAATGGTGTGCGTATAGCCGTTGCTGTTGGCGGCGGCAGCCTGCACCGGAACGGCGCTATTGACCGGCAGCGCGGCGCTCGAAGGGGTCGAGCCCAGGGCCATCGCCGCCGGAGCGACGCTGGGGGGCGGCGGAAGGGTCTGCTGTACTTGCATTGCGGGCATGGTCTGCGTGGCTCCCATGGAAGACGACGAACTCAATACTGGAAGGTCCTGGGACTGAACCGAGGGCGCAGCCGCCCCCATCCCGATCGGCGAGGTGACGCCCGGGGCCGGCTGGCTATAGCCGGACTGGATCGGCGACATCGGTTGCATGGGACTGGCAGGCCAGGCCGTGCCGACATTGGCCGGCGGCAGGAACTGCATCTCGGCGACCTGCGTGACAGGCGGCGCACCGATGCTGGCCGGCATGGATTGATTGAGCGTGGCCGGCGCCGACTGCACCACCGAGCCGGTCGTGGTGGGATCGCCGAAAGCTCTGCCGCCCAGGCTGGAACAGCCCGATAGTCCGACAGAAGCCACGACAAGAGCGGCCATCGCAATCGTGCTTCTATGAGCCCGTAAGGACACGCGAATACTCATCGGCTTACTCGTTACGCAGGTACTCAACACTGAAGGCAAGACTAGGCCGGTAAGGTAAAGACGAGTTTAAAGCCGATGCGATTTGAGCAAAATCGCCGGTGGGGGATTCTCGATTGGGTAAGGTTAAGAGCGGGGCCGGCCACGCGGCAGGGTAAAGTGCGCCGGACCAAGCCGATGGCGGGACGGGCGCCGAGGGCGCTTCAGCGGCTCTTGAGCGCGATCCGGCCGAGGCGTTTCAGGGCGGCCTCGTGAGTCTGCTGCAGGGCGAAAGGCGTGACGGTGATGGCATTGCCGCGCCGCAGGACCTCGAAATCGGCTTCGGGATCGAGCGGGGTCGGGGTTTCGGGAATGGCGACGAAAAAGGCGCCGTCATTGTCGCTCGGATAATAACGCATGGGCGAGCGGGCAAAGCGCTGATGCGTGACGGCGGCCAGGCCCGTCACCTCATGGATGCCGCAATAGGGAAAATTGACGTTGTAGAACACATCGTCCGCGCCATGGGCCGAAAGGATGGCGGAGACGGTTTCGGCGCCGAAGCGGCGGGCATTGGCCCAGTCCGGATCATGGGTGACTTCGTAATCCATGGACTGGCTCATGGCGATGCCAAGCGCGCCCTGCAACGCCCCTTCCCGGGCGCCGGCGGCGGTGCCCGAGCAATTGACGATGTCGCCCAGATTCTGCCCGGCATTGACGCCGGACAGCACGATGTCGGCTGGATAATCGCCCAGGATATGGGTCATGCCGGCGACCACGCAATCGGCGGGCGAGCCGCCGGCAATGGCGAAGCGGCGCGGACCATGCCGGGTAAAGGAGAGTTCGCGGCCGAAGGTGAAGCGGTGCCCTGCCCCGGACTGGTTGCCATCGGGCGCCACCACCCAGACGTCATCGGTCAAAGCCCGGGCAATGTCGACCATGACGGCCAGGCCCGGCGCCGCGACTCCATCGTCATTGGTGATGAGGATGCGCAGGGCCATCAGCGGCCGCCAATGGAGGTGAGGCCGCCCATATAGGCTTGCAGCGCCTCGGGAACCAGCACCGAGCCGTCTTCCTGCTGGTAGTTTTCCAGCACCGCGATGAGGCAGCGTCCGACGGCGGTGCCCGACCCGTTGAGCGTATGCACGTAGCGCGGCGGCTGCTTCTCGCCGGCGGGGCGATAGCGCGCCTCCATGCGGCGGGCCTGGAAATCGCCACAGACCGAAACCGAGGAAATCTCCCGATAAGTGTCCTGCCCCGGCAGCCAGACCTCGATGTCATAGGTCTTGCGGGCGCCAAAGCCCATGTCGCCGGTGCAAAGCGTCATGACGCGATAATGCAGGCCCAGGCGCTGCAATACGGTTTCGGCGCAGGCGAGCATGCGTTCATGCTCGGCAATCGATTCCTCGGGCGTGGTGATCGAAACCAGCTCCACCTTGTCGAATTGATGCTGGCGCAGCATGCCGCGCGTGTCGCGGCCGGCCGAACCGGCTTCGGACCGGAAGCAGGGCGTGAGCGCGGTGAAGCGCAGCGGCAGGACCTCTTCGGCCAGGATGGTTTCGCGCACGAAATTGGTCATCGGCACTTCGGCGGTGGGGATCAGCGCCAGACGGCTCTCGCCGTGCGGGGTGAAGAACAAATCTTCCTCGAATTTAGGCAATTGCCCGGTGCCGAACAGAGCATCGTCGCGCACCAGCAATGGCGGCTGCACTTCGAGATAGCCGTGCTCGGTGGTGTGCAGGTCGAGCATGAACTGGCCCAGGGCGCGCTCAAGCCGGGCCAATTGTCCCTTCAGCACGACGAAGCGGCTGCCCGAGAGCCTGGCGGCGATCTCGAAATCCATGGTCTTTTCGGAGACACCGATTTCGTAATGTTCCTTGGGCGGAAAGGCGAAGGCGGGCTTGGCCGGACGCAGCCCGGCCGCCGTTTGCGGCGAGCCATTGGGGCCGAAATATTCGACATTGTCGTGCTCGTCCCGGCCGGAAGGCACATCGTCGAGCGGCATGTTGGGAATGGCCGACAGCGCGTCGCGCAATTGCTTTTCGACCTCGCGCTCCTCCGCCTCGCCGGCCGGAATGAAGGCCTTGAGGCGGGTCACTTCGGCCATCAATTCGCTGGCCCTGGCCTCGTCCTTCTGCGCTTTCGCCTGGCCGATCTGCCTGGAGAGGAGGTTGCGCTTCTCCTGCGCCTCGTTGAGGCGGCCAATCGTGGCCTTGCGGCGATCGTCGATGGCCAAGAGCGCGGCGGCGCGCTGGGAAGACCCGCGGCTTTCCATGGCCTCGTCGAAGGCTGCCGGATTGTCTCGGATCCACTTGATATCGAACATTGCGCGTAACGGGTTTCGCCCGCCCCTTGGTGTGAACAGAACGGCCCTGCCCCGCGCCGGGCCGGGCGTCAGGGACAGAGCGAAAAGCCGATCAGGATTCGGCGGAAGTCCGGGCCGCTTCGGCCTTGGCCCGGCGCCGCTCCACCATCCGGACCGACAGGATGGACAGTTCGTAGAGGGCATACATGGGCAAGGCAAGGCCGATCTGGGAGATCGGATCGGGCGGGGTAATCAGCGCCGCGACGCAGAGAATGGCCACGATGGCGTAGCGCCGCCCCTTCTTGAGGGTATCGACCTGGATGAGATCGATCTGGGCCAGCAGAGTAAGCACGACCGGAAGCTGGAAACAGGCGCCGAAGGCCAGGATCAGCGTCATGGCAAAGCCGAGATATTCGGAGACGCGCGGCGTCAGCTTGATTTCCTCGGTTTCCATGCCGGCAAAGAAATGCAGCGCCATGGGCAGGACGACGAAATAGACCATCACCGCGCCAAGCACGAAAAAGACCGGGGTGGCGATGAGATAGGGCACCAATGCCTTGCGCTCGTGCTTGTAGAGGCCCGGCGCCACGAAGGCGTAAATCTGGCTGGCGAGGAAGGGAAAGCCGACAAAGACGGCCCCGAAAAAGGCCAGGTTGAGTTCAGTGAAGAACAGTTCCTGCGGGGCGGTGTAGATCAGCTCGATCGTATGGGTAGGGTCGTTGCTGTAAACGCCGCGATAGGGTCCGAGCAGAATATCGAAGATATTCTTGGACACCAGAAAGCAGCCGACCATCAGCACCACGAGCGCAATGGCGCAATTGATGAGCCGCTTGCGCAGTTCGATGAGATGTTCGAGCAACGGCGCCTCGCTGCCGGCCAGTTCATCTTCCGGCTGGGCCTCGGGGCTCTTATCCGCGATCTGCTTGACGTCTTCGGCCATTGTCAGCTCTTTCCGGCTGTTTCAGCAGGCTTCTTGCCGCTGGCGCGGGGCTTTTTCGCCGGTGGCGCCGCTGCCGTTTCAGTCGCCGCCGCCGGCTTGGCCCTTGGCTTGCGCGCCGGCTTGGCGGGTGTTGCCTCGGCCGGTTTTGCGGCCGTCGTTCCGGCCGGGCTGCGCCTTGCCGCCTTGACCGGACCGCCGCCGGCTAGGGCGGCAGCGCTCTTTTCGGTGGAAGCGCCGACAGGAGATTTGGGCGCTTTGCGCCCCGCCGTCGCGGTCTTAGCAGCAGGCTTGACGGCAGCAGGCTTGGGGGCCCGGGGCTTTTTCGCCGCGACGGGCTTGCCGGCCGCAGCGGCGGGTTGGGCGGCGGCCTGACCATTGCTTTCGGGCTGGCTGGCATTCATGCCCGCCTTGCCGCGGATATCGTCCACCACGCTTTCCACCTTGGGATCAGTGGGCTTGAGCGCCCCGCTCGGCTTCTGGCCGGTCGGCGTCATGGTGTTGAATTCGCGGCGGATTTCGTCGGCGGTCTTTTTCAGCGGCGATGAGATGGAATCGCGCAGATTGCGCACTTCATCGAGCCCGGTGGTGCGGTTGATCTCGCGCTGGAACTCGTTGCCCATGCGCCTGATCTGCCCAAGGACCTTGCCGATGCGTCCCATGACGACGGGCAAATCCTTGGGGCCGATGAAGATCAGCGCCACAACGCCGATCACCAGCATCTCTGTCCAGCCGAGGCCGAGCATATCTTCGTCTCCAGTGGGCGGCGGGACCGCCCGCGCGGGCAAGAGTGGCGGAGCGGCGCCGATCAGGCGTCCTTGCTCTTGTCCACTTCGCGGGCATCGACCTCGGCCGACTTCTGGATGCGCTCGGCCGGCTGGTCGTCGTCGCGCATGCCTTTCTGGAAGGCTTTGATGCCTGAGGCCACTTCGCCCATCATGCCGGAAATCTTTCCGCGGCCGAACAGCAGGACCACGACAACGGCAACGACGAGAATGCCCCAAATGGATGGCGCGTGCATGTTAGTCTCCCTAGAACTCTCGATACGCGTTACACGCGAACATAGTGCGAGAAATAGGTTCAATCGCGTTCAAACACAAGAACGTGTTCCCGACAGGCGCCTGGAAGGCGTGCAAAGGCCGGTTTGAACGGTGGAAGCCCGGAGCCGGGCCTATTCGCCCTCCTCGCCGGCATCGTCGGGATCGAGGGGATCCTCGTCCTCGCGCAGGGCGCCGTCGAAGGGGAGCGGTATCTGCAGATCGGGCGGCAGGCGGCCCGAGAGCAGGCCGGCACCCTTCAATTCGTCGAGCCCGGGCAGGTCGGTGAGGGTTTCGAGCCCGAAATGGTCGAGAAAGGCTTCGGTGGTGCCATAGGTGACGGGACGGCCGGGGGTGCGGCGGCGGCCCCGCATGCGGATCCAGCCCGCTTCGAGCAGCAGGTCGAGCGTGCCCTTGCCGGTGGCGACGCCGCGCACATCCTCGATTTCGACGCGGGTGGCGGGCTGGTGGTAGGCGATGATGGCCAGGGTTTCGAGCGCGGCGCGCGAAAGCGGGCGGCTTTCTTGCTGTTCGCGGCGCAGCAGAAAGCCAAGATCCTCGGCGGTGCGAAAGGCCCAGCCATTGCCACGCCGCACCAGGTTGACGCCGCGCCCGGCATAGTGCTCCGCCAGGTCGCCCAGCAGGGCGCCGATGTCGGTGCCGGCGTCGAAATAGGGTGACAGGTCGGCGCTGGAGAGCGGTTCGCTCGAGGCGAACAGCAAGGCTTCGAGGATGCGCAGGCGGCGTTGGCGCACAGAGCCGGCCGCGTCGTCATCGGGCAAGGTCACGATCTATCGCTCCGATGGCGGCGCAGGAAGAGCGGGCCGAAGGTTTCGTTCTGGCGGATGTCGATCATGCCCTGGCGCACCAGTTCGAGGCTGGAGGCAAAGGCGGAGGCGCGCACGGTGGCGCGCTCCTCGGGGCGGGCGAGATATTGGGCGAGATAGGTATCCATGGGGACCCATTCCATGCTGTCGCCGATCAGCCTTTGCAGGATGTCGCGCGCGTCCTGCAAGGACCAGACATTGCGCACGAAGGGCGAATATTCGCTGGCCATGCCACGCTCGCGCAAACCGGAATAGGCCTTGAGCAGGTCGTAAAGCCCCGCCTCCCAGACCGAGCGGCGGGCGATCTCGATGGGCTCGGGGGCGCCGCGCGCATAGATCTGCAGGCCTCGGCGCGGGCGGTTCATCAGCCGGGCGGCGGCAGCGCGCATGGCTTCGAGCCGCTTGAGACGGAATTGCAGCATGGCGGCCAGCATTTCGCCGCTCGGCTCCTCGTCGCCAGCGGCCTGGGGCACCATGAGCCGGCTCTTGAGATAGGCGAGCCAGGCGGCCATCACCAGGTAATCGGCGGCGACCTCGATGCGGCGCTCGCGCACCTTTTCGATGAAGGCGAGATATTGCTCGGCCAAGGCCAGCACGGAAATGGCGGACAGATCGACCTTCTGGCGCCGCGCCAGGTCGAGCAGCAGGTCGAGCGGGCCTTCATAGCCGCCGACATCGACATGCAGCACCTCGTCGGCGGCGGGCGCGGGCGGCGTATCGAACCAGTCTGTCGGATCGCTCGTCATGGCAGGAAAGGACGGGTGGCGCACATGCGCCATCCTTGGCCGCTGGCCCGGCCAGCGTCAAGCGCGGGGCGCCGCTTTACATGGTGAAGCAGTCGCCGCCGGCCGCCTTGACATTGGTGCAGATATTGTTGGCGCTTTCGAGCGAATTGGCGGGCACGCGGACGCGATAGAAAATGCCGCGTTCGCCCAGGTCGACGCGCTGCACTTCGAGATTGGCGCCGCCGAACAGCACGCCATAGCGCCGGGCGATGTTCTCGGCCGACTGGCGGGCCGCTTCCTCGCTGCGCTGCGAGGACAATTGCACATAGGCCGGCGCGGTGTCGGCGCCGGCGGTCGCAATGGGAGCCGCGCCGGGCTGCGGCTGCTGGACCGGAGCCGGCTGGGCCAGGATGGGCTGGCGCTGTTCGAGGGCCGCGACCAATTGCGCGTAATCGGCCGGCTTGTCGAGCGGCACCGGCGCGGTCCTGCCGGCAATGGGATTGCCGGCCGCATCCACCGCCGGCACGGTGCTGCCGGGGGTGACCGGCACGATATCGGCGGGCGCGGCTGCGGCGGCGGCAGGCGTTTCCGCCGGCGTTTCGGCGCTGGCCAGCAGGTCGGGCGTGGAGAAATCGGCACCGGGCACGTCCGGCACGTCGGGGCGGTCGACGGGCAGCATGGCGGCGCCGGCAAGCCCCTCTTCGCCGCTGACGATGGTGCCGTCGGGGCGGACGGTGACGGTGCGGACCTTGCGATTGACCAGGCCGTCGTCGCCGCCATCAAGGGCCGCGACCTGGCTGACGGCCGCCACATCGGCCTGATCGCGCGACACGATGCGCTCGTCGGCGCCGGTATCGACGCCGGAAATCTCGTTAAAGACCACCGATTGCGGCGCGGCCTCGTCCGAGGCCATTTCGGGCACTTCCTTGACCGGTTCGGCATTGGCGACGATGAGCGGCGCGGGGCCGGAGGCACCACCCGAATTGCCCAGCACCCAATAAAGACCGAGCCCGGCCACGACCAGCAGGGTGACGGCGACCAGTGGGCCGGCAAAGCCCCGGCTCAGGCCGAAAATGCGGCCCGCCGCGCGCGGCGGGACATCGTCGCCATCGAAGGCGGCGGGGCCGGCGCTTTCGGTTTCGACGTAATCCACCGCGGCGCCGGTGGCCGCGGCAGCGGCGAGAATGGCGTCCTCGACCGCGTGATCGGGGTGCCGCGCCTCGGGCTGGTGCGGAGCGGGCTCGCGCGGCAGGGTCGGCGTCGCCAGGCTGCGCAGGGCGGGGCTGGGCGGCGCCGGTTCGAGCCGTACGGCGGGGCCGACGAGGCGCTCGATCTCATCGAGGGAATCGGAGCGTTCCACCGGCGCCTGAGGCGCTTCGGCGGGGGCCGGCGTCTCGACGACAGGCTCGGCGATAACGGGTTCGACGGGCCGGGCCGGAGCGGGCGTGCCCAGGCCGAAAACCGGCGGCACGCCGAAATTATCCTCGCCGCGCGCGGGCGCGACAGGTTCTTCAGGCTCGACAGAGGGACCGGCATCGGACGCAAATTCGGCTGCGATGAGATCGGCGATGCTGTCATGCGCATCGGCCGGCGTCTCGGCCGCCGGTTGCGGCTCGGGCGCCTGCGGCATGGGGGCAGCGGGCGGCAACGGCGTTACCGGGCTGGCGGGCCGGCGCTCGGCGCCAAGGTCGAAATCGAAGGCGAAAGACGGCGTATCATCCCCTGCCCGCGCCGGCGCGGCAGAGGGCTGGTCGGCGCCCGGGATGCGGATGGGCGGCTGGGCCTGCGGCGCGGCCTCGCTTCCCGGTATGCGCACGGGCGCCGGTTCGGGGGCTTCGGGACGCGCATCCTCGGCCATCAATCGGGCCAATTCGGCAATAAGGTCGTCCGGTGCTTCGGTTTGTCCGGCCATCGGCTGCGGCTTCGCTGACGTCATCGGACAGCGCCCCTAGATATAGTGCAGAGTTACATACGGACCCTGCGGCGAGTGTTCACACCAATACGCCCGAATTATGAAAGCTCCTCGGGGGCCGTTACACCCAAAATCCCCAGTCCATTGCTGATGACCTGGCGTACGGCATCGACGAGCGCGAGTCGAGCCAGGGTCAACTTCGGGTCCGAAGGGTTAACAAATCGTAACGAATAATCATCCTTGCCCTTGGCCCAGAAGCCATGGAAGGCCGCGGCCAGCTCGTGGGCATAGAAAGCGACACGATGCGGCTCATGGGCCAGGGTGGCGGCGGCGACGATGCGCGGCCAGGCTCCGATCAGCCGGATCAGTTCGAGATCGGCAGCGCTTTGCAGCAGCGCCAGATCCGCGCCGGCCAGCGCGGCGGGGGAAATATCGAAGCCGGGCATGTCGCGCCGGGCGGTGCGGAAGATGGAATGGGCGCGGGCATGGGCATATTGGACGTAGAAGACCGGATTGTCGCGCGTCTGCTCCTTGACCAGCGCGAAGTCGAAATCCATCGCCGCGTCGTTGCGCCGGAACAGCAGCATGAAGCGGGTGGCGTCGGCCCCCACCTCGTCCACCACGTCGGCCAGGGTCACCAGGTCGCCCGAGCGCTTCGACATCTTGAAGGGCTCGCCATTCCTGAGCAGGCGTACGAGCTGGCAGATGCGCACGTCGATATCGGCTTCACCCTTGGACACTGCCTTGACGGCGGCCTGGAGGCGCTTGACATAGCCTGAATGGTCAGCGCCCAGCACATTGACCATATGCTTGAAGCCGCGCAGATATTTGTTGCGGTGATAGGCAATGTCGGCGGCGAAGTAAGTATAGGAGCCGTCGGATTTGACGAGGGCGCGATCGACGTCGTCGCCGTAATCGGTGGCGCGGAACAGGGTCTGTTCGCGGTCTTCCCAATCGTCGGGGAGCTTGCCCTTGGGCGGATCGAGCCGGCCCTGGTAGACCATGCCTTCCTCGCGCAGCCAGTCGAGCGTGGTCTGGATGTCACCGCCCTGCCCGTGCAGCGTGCGCTCGGAAAAGAACACGTCGTGGTGGATGTTGAGCTTGGCCAGGTCGGCCTTGATAAGGTCGAGCATGGCGGCCAGCACCCGCTCCCTGACCAGGGCGATGGCTTCGGGTTCGGGCCTGTCGAGCAGGCTGTCGCCGAATTCGGCCTTGAGGGCCTGCCCGACCGGCACGAGATAATCGCCGGGATAGAGCCCGGCCGGAATTTCGATGCTTTCGCCCAGGGCCTCGCGGTAGCGCAGCAGGGCGGACTGGGCAAGAATGGTGATCTGCCCGCCCGCATCGTTGATGTAGTATTCGCGCGTCACATCATAGCCCGACCAGGCCATGAGCGAGGCCAGGGCATCGCCGAAAACCGCGCCGCGCGTATGGCCCACATGCATGGGGCCGGTTGGGTTGGCCGAGACGTATTCGACATTGACCCGCTCGCCCTCGCCCAGGTTCGAGCGGCCGTAATTGGCGCCCTGCGCGCCAACCGCCTTGAGCACCTGATGCCAGATGGCGCTGGAGAGACGGAAATTGATGAAGCCGGGCCCGGCGACTTCGACCGCCTCCACGTCCGGCACATCGGCAAAGCGCGCGGCCAGCGCCGCCGCCACCTCGCGCGGGTTCTTGCCCAGGGGCTTGGCCACGACCATCGCCGCATTGGTCGAAAGATCGCCATGGGCGGAGTCGCGCGGCGGCTCCACCACCACGCGCGCCAGCAGATCGGGCTCGAGCGCGGGGTATTCGGCGCTCAGGGCCTCGGCGACCCGGGTGGTGAAAAGAGCAAAGATATCCATGGCAAACCTGCGCGAAAAGCTGGCGTCCGGTTAACGGAAATCCGGTCGAGCGTCAAACAGGCGCTGATATTCGTCGAGCGCGTAAGGATCGGTCATGCCGGCGATGAAATCGGCAACGATGCGGGCACGATCCGCCGGCGCAAGGGCGGCCCGGCCCGCCTCGCCCCAACGCCCGGGCATGTCGGCCAGCGCCATGTAGCGGGCAAACAGGCGTTCGACCAGGGCCTCGCTTTCGCGCACCGGCACCATGACCGCCTCGTGGCGATAGACCCGGGCGAAGAGGAAAGCCTTGAGCCCCTGTTCCGCCTCGGCCAGGGCCGGGGAAAAGCCGATCAGCGCCCTGCCCGCCCGGCGCACATCCTCGGCGGAAGCGACGCCGGAAGCGGCGATGGCGGCGGCGCTGGTGGCGATGACATCCTCGATGGCGCGGGTAATCATGCGACGCTGCACTTCGTGCGCCTGGCGCTTGGCGGCAATGGTGGGATAAAGGTCGAGCACTTCGCGCACGATGGGGCCAGCCATGGGCACGTCGCGGAAGTCGCCGAGCGTCACCAGCCCGGCCCGCAGCGCATCGTCGATGTCGTGGGCATTATAGGCGATGTCGTCGGCAATGGCGGCGGCCTGCGCTTCGAGGCTGGCATAGGTATCCAGGCGCAGATCGGCGCTGGCGGGAATATCGTGAAGTCCGGCGGGCAGGCCTTCCTCGGCATAGCGGCCGAAGGGGCGGCCATCGGCATGGACCAGGGGGCCGTTATGCTTGAGGATACCTTCAAGCGTTTCCCAGGTGAGGTTGAGCCCATCATGCTCGGCATAGCGGTTTTCCAGCCGCGTCACCACGCGCAGGGCCTGCACATTGTGGTCGAACCCGCCAAAGGGCGCCATGGCGCGATGCAGCGCGCGCTCGCCGGCATGGCCGAAGGGGGTGTGCCCCAGATCGTGGCTGAGGGCGATGGCCTCGGCCAAATCCTCGTCGAGCCTGAGGGCGCGGGCAATGGAGCGGGCAATCTGGCTGACCTCCAGCGTATGGGTCAGCCGATTGCGGAAATGCCGGCCTTCATGGGCGAGAAACACCTGGGTCTTGTGCTGCAGGCGGCGAAAGGCGGTCGAATGGATGATGCGGTCGCGGTCGCGCTGAAATTCCGAGCGCGTCGGGCTCGGCCCGGCGCCATGGAGCCGCCCCGGCGATTGCGCGGCATGACTGGCATAGGGGGCGGTCTGGTTCATCTGGTTTCGGTCCGGGCCTTTGCAAGCACGTGTCATGCGCCTATCTTAGGCGCAGCGTTATGACATTACGACCCATTCGGGAACCTCCCATGACCGACAATGCTTCTGTCCAGGCCCCTGCCGTGATCCTGACCGACCGCGCCGCCAAGCGCGTGACGCGCATCCTCGCCAAGGAAGCGGCAGGAACGGTGCTGCGCATTTCGGTGGCCGGTGGCGGCTGTTCGGGTTTCCAATACGAATACAACCTGGTGCAGGAAACGCCCAACGACGACGACGTGGTGCTGCAAAAGGGCGATGCCATCGTGCTGATCGATTCGCTGAGCCTGGAATTCATGGGCGGCGCGGAAATCGACTTCGTGGACGACCTGATCGGCCAGAGCTTCCAGATCAAGAATCCGAACGCCGTCGCCTCCTGCGGCTGCGGTACAAGTTTCGCGGTCTAGCCGCGTTTCGTTTCCATTCCCGAGGGGGGACGGATGGGCAAGCATGTCGACGCCGTCATGGATGCCGCCATTGCGAATGGCCGGATCGTCGGGGCGGACCTGATCGTCTATCGGCACGGCAGGCCGGCCTTGCGCCGGCAGGCCGGCTTTTTCGACCGCGAGGCCGGCACGCCGATGATCGAGAATGCCATCTACCGGCTGGCCTCGGTCACCAAGCCGCTCATAGCGGCCACGGCCCTGGCGATGGCCGACAAGGGCCTGCTGCGCCTCGATGACCGGGTGGCGGATTATTTGCCCTATTTCACCCCGGAACAGGACGATGGCACGCCGGCGCCCATGACCATCCACCATCTGCTGACCCATACGGCGGGGCTGGCCTATGCCTATCCGGACGATCCGAAAATCTCGACCGGGCTGGGCCCGTCGAGCGCCGGATTCGAGGAGAATTTTTCGCGCGTGGCACGGCAGAAACTGCTGTTCGCGCCCGGCACCGGCTGGTTCTATTCGGTGGCCATCGACGTGCTGGGGGCCGCGCTGGCGGCAATCGAGGGCGGCAGCCTGGAGGACGCCCTGCGCCGCCATGTCACCGGCCCGCTGGGCTTGAGCGATACCGGCTTTTTCGTGGCGGACAGGGCGAGACTGGCCAAGCCCTATGCCAATGGCAACCCGCCCATGCCCATGGCCGACCCGCAGGTGATCGAGAACGAGAATGGCGGGCCCACCACCTTCTCGCCCTCGCGCATTTTCAACGACAGGGCGTTTCAATCCGGCGGCGCCGGCGCGGCGGGAACGCCCGAGGACATTGCGCGCTTCCTTGAAGTGCTGCGCCAGGGCGGCGGCGATATTCTGAGGCCCGAAACGGTGGCGCTGGGCTTTTCCAACCGGATCGGGGCCGTGCCGCGCGAGGATGCGGGACAGCGCTTCGGCTATTTCGGCGCGGTGATCGACGATCCCCAGGCGGCCAATTCGCCTTCGGCCCGGGGCACGGTCAATTGGGGCGGGGTTTACGGCCATTCCTGGCTTGTCGATCCGGCCAGTGCGGTTACCATAGTGTCGATGAGCAACACGGCGCTGGAAGGCTGCACCGGGGCCTATCCCAAGGCCCTGATCCGCGCCGTCTATGCCGACCTGCAATAGGGATTTTTCCATGGCCATCCGCATTGCCACCTGGAACATCAACGGCATCAAGGCCCGGCTGGAACTGGTCCTGCGCTGGCTGGAAGAGGAAAAGCCCGACATTGTCGGCCTGCAGGAAATCAAGACTATCGACGAGGGCTTCCCGCGCGCCGAGATCGAGGCGCTGGGCTATAATGTGGAAACCCATGGGCAGAAGAGCTGGAACGGGGTGGCGCTGCTGTCCAAACAGCGCTTCGACGAGGTGCATCGGGGCCTGCCCGGCGACGATGGCGACGAACAGGCGCGGCTGATCGAGGGGGTGTTCTCCACCGAGGGCGGCATCGTGCGGGTGTGCAATATCTACCTGCCCAACGGTAACCCGGTGGATACGGAAAAATTCCCGTACAAACTGGGCTGGATGGAACGCCTCAACCGTTTCGTGGCCGACAGGCTGACCCTTGAGGAGCCGTTCATCCTCATGGGCGACTTCAACCTCATTCCCGCGCCGATCGATGCGCACGATCCCCAGGCGTGGTGGGGCGACGCGCTCTATCGGCCGGAAAGCCTTGAGAAATTCCGCATGCTGAAAAACCTGGGCATGACCGATGCCCTGCGGGCGGTCACGGGCGAGCAGGCCTTCACCTTCTGGGATTTCCAGGCCGGCGCCTGGCGGCGCAATGCCGGCATCCGCATCGACCACCTGATGCTCTCGCCGCAAGCGGCGGACCGGCTGGACGAAGTGATGATCCACAAGGACGTGCGCGGCTGGCACAAGCCCAGCGACCACGTGCCGGTGGAAGGCACGTTCAGCTTCAGTTTTTAAGGCGTTTCGCGGCGGGCCGCCCTGCCCCTGCTAGAACCGGGCCGCCTGGGTTTCGCCGGCGGCCATGGCGACCGCCTGGGCGCGATCCTCGGGCGTGGCGAGCGACATGGCCCGGTTGAACAATTCATCCGCCGCGGCCTGGTCGGCGGTATTGGCGCAGGTGGAATGGGCGATATTGAGCCACATCAGCCCTTCGGCCGGACGGGGCGGGTAATTTTCCATGCCGTTGAACAGCAGGTCGCCCAGATGCGCCTGGGCCAGGCAATGGCCCTTATGGGCCGCCGATTGCAGCCAGCGGGCGCTGAGGACCGGGCTGACGCCCAGCCCATCCTCGGTCTGGTAGAGCAGGCCCACGCGATATTGCGCTTCAGCGTCGCCGAAATAGGTCGCCGCATGGAGCAGCATGCGGTGATATTGATCGGCATTCTGCGGCACGCCGGCCTCGGGCGCGCCGAGGCGGTAATAATCCTCGCCCAGCTTGACGAAGGAGCGCGCGACGATATCGGCCTCGACGCCGCGCGGCGAGGTATCGGCATGCTGGTTGGCGATCTGGGCGAAATAGCCGAAGGCCTTGGCGGGGTCCTTTTCGACGCCTTCGCCATTCTCATACATGGTGCCGAGCTGCCAGAGCGCCATGGGGCGGCCGGCGGCGGCATCGTTTTCCAGCGCCGAGATATAGGCGTCGTTGGACACGATGGTGCCGCCGCCATCCAGCATCTTGGCCAGGTCCTGCGCGGCCTGCAAAGCCGTCTGGGCCTGGGCAGGCGCAATGGCGGCGCAGAAGGCCAGCGCCAGGCCCGCCGCAGCGGAAGTCAGGGGCATTTCCCAGGGGGTCCGCATGATACTCCTTTTGCCCATGGGGCCATGGGCGCACTCAAGACCGGGGCGCCGTTGCATCGGCTCCCTCGCGCGGACCGGCAGGACCGGCACGGCGCTCTGTTTCAACCACGAGCTTGCCCTTTGGATCGCTGCGGGCCAAGCGAAGTGTGAAAAATCGGTAAACCGGCATTGTGTCAGCATTTCAGCCAAGGCCTTCACAACCTTGCGCGCGGGACGAACGCCGCCGTGTATCCGCGCTGCTGCCGAGCCAATATTCGCCTTCTTGCGCACCTGCTCACCTTCACATGCGGCTATCCTTGCCGCAGCACCGGGCCGGGAGAAACGCCGAGCGCCGCTCCCGCTGTCTGGCCGTCCGGTTTAGGGAGAGATTGTGGCGGGAAACATCGCCAAATCCTTGACGGCGGCAAAGCAAGCATTGAATCGCCGGCAATGTTGCGGAATCGTCACAGGGAATGATGCAAGGCAGCCGCGAAGGCCGGCTTGCGGTTGCGGCCCGGCGGCGGCGTGGCCATAGTCGCGGCACTTTCCCTCGAGGAGACTGAAGATGAGAACGATCCTGTCCCATTGCAACACCCCTTGCCTGCATCAGGACGGAATCGTTCATGTCTTTGAAATTCTCCGCCGGGAGGCCGCGCCCACGCCTTCGCCGTAAGCACGCCGCTCTTTCCCCATCTCCAAGCGCAGAGAGCCGCCGCTGGCGGCGGCTGCGCAGATTCGTATCCTATTATCGCCCGCACCTGCCGCTGCTGGCCGCCGACCTCGCCTGCGCGGTGCTGGTGGCGGCGATGGCCGTGGCGCTGCCGCTCCTGGCCAATATGCTCGTGGGGCGCCTTGCCGACCTGGAAGGCCATCCAGACGCCTTCAGGCACATCCTGGGGCTGGGCGGGATCATGCTGGCGGTCTTTGCCGCACAGGCGCTGGCCACCTATTTCGTGGATTATCGCGGCCACGTGATGGGCGCCCGGATCGAGGCGCAGGTGCGCCGCGAATTGTTCGAGCATTGCCAGAAGCTATCCTTCGGCTTTTACGACCGGCAGCGCACGGGGCAATTGATGAGCCGGATCGGCAACGATTCGCTGTGGCTGGGCGAATTGTTCCATCATGGGCCCGAGGACGCGGCCATCGGGGTGCTGAAATTTTCCGGCGCGCTGGCCGTGCTCTTCCTCGTCGATCCGTTGATCGGCTGGGCGATCCTGGCTCTCATTCCGTTCGCAATCGGTTACGCATTTTATTTCAACCGGCACATGAACTGGGCCATGCGCACCAGCAAGGAGCGGATCGCGGCGGTCAACGAGCGGGTCGAGGACGCGCTGGGCGGGATCCGCGTCGTGCAGTCCTTCGCCAACGAGGCCGATGAATTGCGCCGCTTCGAGATCGAGAACCGGAGCTTCCTCGAAAGCCGGGCGCGCGGCTATCGCAGCGAGGCGCTGTTGTGGTCGGGCATGGATGCTTTCGCGCAATTGATCATTGTGGTCGTGATCGTGCTGGGGGCGTCGCGTATCCTGGCCGGCGCGCTCGACATGCCCGACATCCTGACGCTGCTGCTCTGCGTCGGGGTGCTGACCGACCCGCTCAAGCGGCTCGATAATTTCATCCGGCTCTGGCAGGAGGGATTTACCGGTTTCGTCCGGGCCATGGAATTGCTGGAGGAAGAGCCCGAGATTGCCGACCGGCCGGGCGCGTGCGAACTGGGCGAGGTCGCGGGCGCCATCGGTTTCGAGGCGGTCGGCTTCCGCTACGAGGCGGACGGGCCACGCGTGCTGGACTCGATCTCGTTCACCATCGCACCGGGCGAATTCGTGGCCCTGGTCGGCCCATCGGGCGTTGGCAAGAGCACATTGTGCAGCCTCGTGCCACGCTTTTATGACGTGCTGACGGGCCGCGTCACGCTCGATGGCGTGGATGTGCGCGACATCGAACTGGCGGCGTTGCGCCGTGCCGTGGGCGTGGTGCAGCAGGACGTCTATCTCTTTGCCGGCACGGTGGCGGAAAACCTGCGCTATGGCCGCCCCGACGCGCGCATGGCGGAACTGGTGGCGGCGGCCGAAGCGGCCAATGCCCATGATTTCATCATGGGCCTGCCGCAGGGCTACGATACCGATATCGGCCAGCGCGGCGTGAAACTTTCGGGCGGCCAGAAACAGCGGCTGACCATTGCCCGCGCCTTTCTCAAGAACCCGCCGGTGCTGATCTTCGACGAAGCCACCAGTGCGCTCGACAATGAAAGCGAGCGAGCCGTGCAGCAGGCCCTGTTCGGCCTGGCCAAGGGCCGGACCACGCTGGTGATCGCCCACCGGCTGTCCACGGTGCGGCACGCCGACCGCATCCTGGTGCTGACCGGGGACGGTATCGTGGAGGACGGCAATCACGAAGCGCTGATGGCGGCGGGTGGGGTTTATGCCGGGCTGCATCGGGTGCAGGGGCGAATTTGAGCGTGGCTGCGCCTGGCAAACGGAGGCTCCGCCGTGGCGGGAGCGACCCGATAGAGAAAGGGGAGCGCATTCCGCCCGTCCCCGGTCCTCAACGGTGGATGCAGGGGGGAGCCCCCCTGCAAGGATGTAAACGGACGCCGTTCAGCTCAGGCGCTTGAGGGCTTCGAGGATTTTCGCGCGGCGATCCATGGCGGTTTCGCGGCGGGATTTCTGTTCCTCGATAACCTCTTCGGGGGCCTTGGCGACGAATTGCGCGTTGCCCAGCTTCTTGTCCACCTGGGCAATTTCGGCGTCGAGCTTGCCGACATCCTTTTCAAGCCGGGCCTTTTCGGCGCCGAGATCGATCACGCCGGCCAAAGGCAGGGCAAAGGTGGCGTCGCCGACAACAAATTGCGCCGATTCCCCGGGCACGTCCGGGCGCGGGGAAATTTCCTCGAGCCGGGCGAGGCGGGAAATGAGCGCGGTGCCGGCAACGAGGCGCGCCAGGGTCGCCTCCCCTGCCCCGGTCACCACCAATTGCAGCTTTGCGCCGGCCGGCACGTTCATTTCGGCACGCACCGAGCGGATATTGGAGATGACGTCGATGAGCCAGGCGAGTTCGGCATCGGCGGCTTCGTCTTCATGGCCGGACAGGTCGGGCCATTGGGTAAGGATCAGCAGGTTTTCGCGCGCCGGACCGGCCTTGCCGGTTTCGGCCCACAGCTCTTCGGTAACGAAGGGCATGATGGGATGGAGCATGATGAGAATCTGGTCGAGCGCCCAGGCCGCCGTGGCCCGGGTTTCGGCCTTGGCGGCCTCGTCCGCGCCATTGAAGACCGGCTTGGCGAATTCCACGTACCAGTCGCAGAACGTGCCCCAGACGAAATCGTAGGCGTGGTTGGCCGCCTCGTTGAACTTGTAGTCCTCGATGCCCAGGCGCACCGCCGCCAGGGCCCGCGCCGTGGCGCCGACGATCCAGCGATTGAGCGGCAGGTCGTTGGCCCTGGGGTCGTAGCCGGCGACGCGACGGCATTCGTTCATCTCCAGGAAGCGCGCGGCGTTCCAGAGCTTGGTGACGAAATTGCGGTAGCCCTCGACCCGGCCGATCGCCAGCTTGAGGTCGCGCCCCTGCGCGGCCATGGCCGCCAGGGTAAAGCGGGTGGCGTCGGCGCCATATTCATCGACGAGCTTCAGCGGGTCGATGACATTGCCCTTGGTCTTGCTCATCTTCTGGCCCTTTTCGTCGCGGACCAGGGCGTGCATGTAAACCGTGTGGAACGGCTCCTCATGCAGGAATTCGAGGCCCATCATCATCATGCGGGCAACCCAGAAGAAGATGATGTCGAAGCCGGTGACCAGCACGTCGGTGGGATAATAGCGCTTCAATTCGGCGGTCTGGTCGGGCCAACCCAGGGTCGAGAACGGCCAGAGGGCCGAGGAGAACCAGGTATCGAGCACGTCCGGATCGCGGCGCAGCTCGACCGGCTTGCCATAATGTTTTTCAGCGGCGGCGGCGGCTTCTTCCTCGCCATGGGCGACGAAGGCCTCGTTATCCGGGCCGTACCAGGCCGGGATCTGATGCCCCCACCAGAGCTGGCGCGAAATGCACCAGGGCTTGATGTTTTCGAGCCAGGCAAAATAGGTGTTTTCGTATTGCTGGGGCACGAATTTGGTACGTCCCTCGCGCACCGAAGCCAAAGCCGGCTGGGCCAGTACCTCGGCCTTCACCCACCATTGGTCGGTAAGGAAGGGCTCGATGACGACGAGTTTGCTCTTTTCGTCATGCGGCACCATGATCTTCTTGTCTTCGATATGATCGAGCCCACGCGCGGGATTTTCCTCGGCCAGGGCCGCAAGGTCGGCCACGATGGCCTTGCGCGCCGCGAACCGATCGAGGCCGCGATATTTTTCCGGCACGAAATCGGCGTCGAGAATGGCCCCGCGCGTGGTGAAGACGTTGATCTGTTCGAGATTGTTGCGCAGGCCGACCTCGAAGTCATTGAAGTCGTGCGCCGGGGTGATCTTCACCGCACCGGTGCCCAGGCTCGGATCGGCATAATCGTCGGCGACGATGGGAATGCGACGCCCCACCAGCGGCAGTTCGACGAACTTGCCCACGAGATCCTTGTAGCGCTCGTCCTCGGGATGCACGGCCACGCCGCTATCGCCCAGCATGGTTTCGGGGCGGGTGGTGGCGACAATGATATAATCGCGCGTTTCGTGGCCGGTGACCTTGCCTTCCTCGTCGGTGACCGGAAACCGGTAGGTGACGCCATCGGCCAGCGGATAGCGCAGGTGCCACATATGGCCCTTGACCTCGATATTCTCCACTTCGAGGTCGGAGATCGCCGTTTCGAGGCCGGGATGCCAGTTCACCAGCCGCTTGTCGCGGTAGATGAGGCCCTTCCGGTGCATCTCCACGAAAACCTTGGTAACGGCCCGCACCATCTGGTCGTCAGGCCGGCCGTTCTCGCCCATGGTGAAGCGCTCGCGCGAAAAATCGGCGGAAGCGCCGAGACGCTTGAGCTGGTTCATGATGGTGCCGCCGCTTTCGGCCTTCCAGTCCCAGACGCGCTCGATAAAGGCCTCGCGGCCCATGGCGCGGCGGTCCTGTTGCTGGGCGGCAAGCTGGCGCTCGACGATCATCTGCGTGGCAATGCCGGCATGGTCGGTGCCCGGCTGCCAGAGCACGTCCTTTTTCAACATGCGGTTGAAGCGGACGAGAATGTCCTGGATGGTATTGTTGAGCGCGTGGCCGATATGCAGCGAGCCGGTGACGTTGGGCGGCGGAATGACGATGGTGAAGGTTTCCGCGCCCGGCTCGGCACCCGCGCCGGCGGCAAAGGCTTTCGCCTCCAGCCAGCCGTCATAGATGCGCGCTTCCACGGCGGCGGGATCATAGGTCTTTTCAAGCATCACGTGACTCGCAAGAGCAGCGACCCGCCGGGCAAGCCTCGGCGGGCCGAAAGGAATTGGCTGACTTCAAGCAAATGCGCGCCGCAGGGTCAACTGCAACGCGCATCGCGGCATGAATCGGCCTGGGCGTCTATTCGCCGCGGGAAATGCGGGAGATTTCCTTTTCCACCATGCGCTCGACCACGGAAGGCAGGTTCTCGTCCAGCCATTCCTTGAGCATGGGGCGCAGCATGTCGCGCATCATCGCCTCGATGGTGAGGCCCGGATTGCCGATACCCAGCGCGTTGAGCTTGCCGATGGAACTGCGCACGGCGGCCCGGGTAGCCGGTTCGAGCAATTCGTTGGCCATGTCCTGGGTCAATGTCGGGTCCGGCAAGGGCGCGGCGGCGGAGACGGGTTCCGGCGCGGGCTCGAAGGCCGGCTCGGCATCGAAGGCCGGCTCGGGCTCGGGCACCGGATCGAAAGCGGGTTCGGCTTCGGCTTCCGGCGCGGGCTGGGCCCCGCGCGCCACGGGCGGCGCGCGCCGAGTCTCGGCTTCCGGCTCCACCAGGGGCGGACGCGCGGGCGCCGGATCGAAACTGGGCAGGTCGTCGTCGACATCGAAGCCGACATCGTCGGCCTCGACGAGGTGCGGACCGCCGGCAGCGGGAGCCGCTTCGCCTTCGGTATCGGCGAGGATGGAATCGAAGCTCAGGCCTTCTTCCTCGGCGCTGCCTTCGTCCTCGACGATCTGCGAGGGCGAAAGGGCCAGGGGCTCGATATCGTCGAGCATGTCGGACAGGTCGCGCTCTTCCTGATCGCTCAACGGCTTGGCCGGCGCGGCCTGCATGGGCGGCGGCGCGGCCTGGATGGTGGGCCGGCGCGGCACGCCCGCCGCGTCGTCATCGGCGATGATCTGCCGGATGGACGAAAGGATTTCGTCCATGGACGGTTCTTTGGGTGCCGGCTTGTTCATCAGTGCCTCTTACTCATGCGCCCGACTGAGACGGAGGCCGCCGCAGCCTGCTCCCGCCTGATTCGTGACCATTACCTTAACGCCACAAGCCCCGCTTAGGAATCGCCCAGGGCCGGCAAGCGCGGTTCTTCCACGAAAAGTTGTGGCCGGGACGATGCCCGGCCACATGCAATGGATCGGTGAAGAGCGCGCGGATCACTCCTCGATGGTGCGCAATTCGGCCCAGACATCCTCGACGGCATTGGCATAGGGCACGGCCGTCTTGATCTCGACCGGCAGGCCGAGATCCTGCGCGGTGAGGCGGCCCATGGCGGCGAGCAGCGAGAAGGTGGCGATCACCTTGCCGCTGCGGGCATTGATGAGCCCTTCCTTGGCGGTGGTGAGTTCGGCCTGCGAATTGAGCACGTCCAGCGTGGTCTGGGTGCCCAGGTCGCGCTCCTGGATAGTGCCGTTGAGCACGGTTTCGCCAGCGCTGACCGCCGATTGGGCGGCCTGGATCTGCGCGTCGGCACTTTGAATGCCGGCCCAGGCGGAAATCACCGCCTCGCGCACCTGGTCATAGGCGGACATGGCATCCACCTCGGACTGGATCTGGTCGAGATTGGCCTTGCGCACGCTGGCGCCCATGGCGCCGCCCGCATAGATGGGTACGGTGATGTTGAAGCCCAGCGAACCGCTAATTCCGTCCCGGCCGCTATTGCCGGTCCAGGAACTGCCCACCTTGCCGTTCCAGGTGGCGGTGGGGCCGAAACCGGCCTTGGCCGCTTCGCTGCCGGCCTGGGCGGCGCGAATGGCAGCCTTGGCCAGGAGAATGGCCGGATGACCGATTTCGGCCTCGGAAATGGCCTGGTCGAGCGAGCGGGGAATGAGGTTGCCGTAATTGTGCGCGGTGCTGAGATTGCCCGGCCGGATGCCGACATAGCGCTCGAACGTGGCCTGGCTGGTTTCCAGGCTGCTCACCGCCGAGCGATAGCTGGCCTGGCCCTGGGCCAGGCGGGCTTCGGCCTGGGCCACGTCGATGCGGGTGCCCTCGCCCACGTCCAGCCGATCCTGCGCCGATTGCAACTGGGCCTGGTAGAAATTGATGTTTTCCTGGCGCAGGGCGACGAGCTGGCGGCCGCTCAGCACGTTCATATAGGCCTGCACCACTTCGAGCAGCACGTTCTGCTCGGTGTTGCGGATCTGGTATTCGGCCGCTTCGGCGCCGGCGCGGGCCGCTTCGATCTGCGCGTCGGTCTTGCCGCTGTCAAATATCGTCTGGCCAATGGATACGCCGGTGGTCAGGGCGCCGCCGCTGGACCATTCCCCGCCGACGAGGTCCCAGCTCTGCGTGCCGCCCAGCGAGGCACCGATGGTGGGCAGCTTGCCGGACTTGGCCTGGGCAATACTCTCGGCGGAGGATTTTGCCGCCAGCAGCGCCGATTGCAGGTCGGGGGCGTGTTCGTAAGCCGCCGTCAGGGCCTGGGTAATCGACTGGGCCTGGGCGGCGCCGGCCAGCCCCAGGGAAACCACAAGGGCAAGCAGGCTTGCCCCGAATTGCGCGCGAAACTTCATAAACCCGCCTCCAGACCCCACAACACTAATGCCCGGCACATGGGGTACACAACCGACCCAGGCAATCCCAAACAACAATAAACCTGTCCTTCTTCGGCCGGCGTGGCCGGCCTGCAACAGCACAGGGGCTAAAATATGAACTCTTCCACAGGTGCCGGCGGCTCGAGCCCCGGCAGGGTCGCATTGAATTCCGAGCGCGCCGCGATGCCCGCCTCGGTCCGCATATAGATCGTGGCGATGCCGACGCCGCGCTGGCGCAGCAGCACGACCAGCCGCCCGCCGGGCTTGAGCAGGTCGAAAAATTCGGTCGGCTCACGCTCCATGGCGCCTTCGACGACGATGGCGTCGAAGGCCCGGCCGGCCAGGTCGGCGGTCGTGCCCGCGACGATGCAGGCATTGGCAAGGCCCAGGCGCGCCAGGTTCCGCCCGGCCGTGGCGGCCAGATCGGCATCGGCTTCGAGGCCGACGCTTTCGGCCGCCATATACGCCAGAACCGCCGTCGAATAACCGCTGCCGGCGCCGACATCGAGCACGCTGTCGCCTGGCGCGATTTCAGCCAATTGCACCAGGCGCGCAAAAATGCCCGGCGGCGGCAGGAACCGTCCGCCGCGCGCCTGGCCGTCAAGGGGCTGAATGTCGTCGATATAGGCGATAGCGCGCCGGCTTTCGGGCACGAAATCCTCGCGCGGCACGCGATCCATGGCCGCGAGCAACCGCCGGTCGGTGACGCCGATGGTGCGCACCTGGCTATCCAGCATGGCCCGGCGGGCGCGTTGGAAGTCCGACATCGATGTCCGGCCTTTTATCGATCCATATGCCGGACGTGAATATCGTTCGCCAGCCGCCCTGACAAGCCGGATCGGGCCGGTTCCGGTGGACGGCGCTACGCAAATTGGCGCCGGCCGGCCGCAAAAGCCTTAGCGGCTGGGCTTTTCGTCCTCTTTCGGCGGCGGTGGATTTACCGGCTGTTCCTGCCGGGTTCCGTCCGGACGACGCCCCAGATCGTCAAGATTGTCGTCCTTCTGCTCGCCGCTATCCGTCTCCAGCGGCGCCGGAGTGGATTTTTCTCCACGCTTGGGCATGGCAACCCTCCTCGATCGATCTCGAGGAGAGCAACAATCCGTCCGCCGGGAGGTTCCCCGGGACAAAAACATCGATGTCGAAAACTGGAGGCCGCGTCCGGAATCGAACCGGAGTACACGGATTTGCAATCCGCTGCGTAACCACTCCGCCACGCGGCCTCTGGGCCCGCCTTTTCCGGGGTTTGCCCGCTGCTGTCAAGGACCGGACTGCATGGGCGATGGAGGGCGCGTGCAAAATTGGTTCACAGCACGTTCATGGGCTCCGAACGCAGGCCAAGCCTGGCAAAAATACAGAAAATTTCTGGCTGGTTGCAACAGATTGGCAATTGTGCCTTTAATCGTTGCAAATATCGGGTCAGAAGCACATGTCCAACAGCTTGAGCTTTCCTGTAATTCTTGCTGGCGGACAAGGAACACGTCTCTGGCCATTGTCCCGCGCCGCCCGACCCAAGCAATTCCTCCCATTGATTACCGCGGAAAGCCTCTATCAGGATACATTGCGGCGCGTCGCCAATCCTTTGCGCTATCATCCGCCTCTCGTGCTGACCAATGCCGAATACCGCTTCATCGCGGCCGAGCAGGCGCAGGAAGCCGGCGTGGTCCCCATGGCCATCCTGCTCGAGCCGGTGGCGCGCAATACCGCCGCTGCCATCGCGGCGGCGGCGGCCTATATCGCCGGCCGGTTCGGCGGCGATGCAGTGCTGCATATCCTGGCGTCAGACCATATCGTGGACCCAGGCGACGATTATTGGCAGGCCGTCGATGCAGCGGCCGAGGCGGCGGAGGCCGGTGCGCTCGTGACGTTCGGGATCGCGCCGAGCCGGCCGGAAACCGGCTTTGGCTATATAGAAGTGGGCAAGGCCCTGCCCCATGGCGTCCACTAGGTCGCCCGCTTCACCGAGAAGCCCGACGCGGCCAGCGCGCAAGCCATGCTCGACAGGGGTGGCTATGTGTGGAATTCGGGCATGTTCATGGTCCGGGCGCAGACTTTCCTGGATGAAGCGCGGATGCTGGCGCCGGATATTGCCGACGCCGCCACCGAGGCGGTGGCCCGGGCGCAGAGCGATCTCGATTTCATCCGCCTCGATGCGGCGAGCTTTGCCAGGGCCCCGGATATTTCGGTCGATTACGCGATCCTTGAAAAGACCGAACGCGCCGCCGTGCTGCCGGTTCGCTTCCGCTGGTCGGACCTGGGCGCCTGGGACGCGGTGTGGAAGGAGCGCGTGCAGGACATGGACGGCAATACGGCGACCGGCCCCGCCACCTTGTCCAACAGCCGCAACGTGCTGGTGATTTCGGACCGAACGCATGTGGTGGTCGACGGATTGGAAGACGTGGCGGTGATTGCCAGCGAAGACGCCGTGTTGGTGGGGCGACTATCCGACGCGCAGAAGGTGGGCGCCATCGTCAAGCGGCTGGAAGCCGACCCGGCGACGCAGATGCTCACCCGCGCGCACAAGACCACCTATCGCCCCTGGGGCGGCTATACCTCGGCGCTGGAGGGCGAGCGCTTCCAGGTCAAGCGCATCTTCGTCAAGCCCGGCCGGATGCTCAGCCTGCAACGGCACCATCATCGCGCCGAACACTGGATCGTGGTGCGCGGCACGGCGGAGGTGACACTGGACGGCGTGGTGCGCACGGTTTGGGAAAACCAGTCCATCTACCTGCCGCTGGGCTGCGTGCATCGGCTGGGCAATCCGGGCAAAATCCTGCTCGAACTGATCGAGGTGCAGACCGGGTCCTATCTGGGCGAGGACGACATCGTGCGGCTGGAAGACGAGTTCGGCCGCGCCTGAGACAGGGCCGCACGATTATACGGTGCAGCAGGTGTGGCCGGCCGGGCCGTAAACCGCTAGCGTGCGCGGGTTTCAGTCTCGGGAATCGCCATGACTTCATCCGCATCCGCCGCCCTGGCGCCAGACAGGCGCGATCTGGTGCAGCCGGTCATTGCCGGCATCCTGGCGGCACTGGTCGGCTATGCCAGCACATTCACGCTGGTACTGGCGGCGCTGAGTGCGGCGGGCGCATCGCCGCAACAGGCCGGCTCGGGACTGTTTTCCGTCTGTATCGCCTTGAGCGCGCTCAACATCGCCGTGGCCTGGCGCGTACGCAAGCCAGTCAGCTTCGCCTGGTCGACGCCCGGCGCGGCTTTCCTGCTCACCATGGGCGAGCCGGTGGGCGGTTTTCCGGCACTGGCGGGAGCCTTCCTGGTTTGCGCCGGGCTGATCGTGCTGACCGGGCTGGTGCGCCCCCTGGCCCGTGCCATCGGCGCCATTCCGGCAGCATTGGCCAATGCCATGCTGGCCGGCATGCTGCTGCCATTGTGCCTGGCGCCGATCCAGGCGGTGGCCGAAATGCCGTTCCTGGCGTTGCCGATCCTTCTGGCCTGGATGCTAGGCCTGCGCTTTGCGCGCCGCTATGCCGTGCCTATCGCGGTGGCCGTCACCGGTATCGTGCTGGCAAGTACCACGCATCTGCCGCCCGGCGCCCTGGCGGGAACCTGGCCCACACTTGTTCCGGTCATGCCGGTTTTCACCTGGGATGCCATCGTACGCATCGCGCTGCCGCTCTATATCGTCACCATGGCGTCGCAGAACCTGCCCGGCCTGGCGGTGATGCAGGCCAACGGCTATACGGCCAACCCACCCCCGCTCTTCATCCTGACAGGCCTGGCCAGCGCCGTGACCGCGCTTTTCGGCGGCCTCACCAGCAATCTGGCCGCCATCACCGCTGCGATCTGCGCCGGCCCGGAAGCCCATCCCGACCCGGCGCGGCGCTGGCCGGCTCCGGTCGCCGCCGGCGGCACCTATTTCCTTCTCGGGCTGGCGGCCAGCCTTGCCGCCGCCTTTATCGCCGCATCGCCCCCCTTGTTGATCCAGGCTGTGGCCGGACTGGCGCTGTTTTCCAGTCTGGCGACGGCGCTGGCAGCGGCCCTCAATAGCGAAGAGCTGCGCCTGCCGGCCATTCTGACGTTCCTCGCGACGGGCTCGGGCGTCACCATTATCGGGATCGGCGCGCCGTTCTGGGGCCTGGTGGGCGGCATTCTGCTGCTGCTGCTGTTGTTGCGGCAGCGGCGAATACCATGAACATCCACGCGCTGATCCTGGCCGGAGGGGAAGGCAGCCGGCTCGGCGGCGTATGCAAGGCGGGGCTGCGCATCGGCGGAACGCGGTTGATCGACCGGGTCTCGGCGCGGCTCGACGGCGCCGTTCGGCCGCTCCTCGTTTCCGTCGGCCATGACGCAATGCCGGTGCCGACGGGCCTATATGCCCTGCCCGATGCTGCCGGGCCGCGCGCCGGACCCATGGCCGGGCTGGCTGCCGGCCTGCGGCATTTGCGGGCCTGTGCCGGCGGGGACGATATTCTGGTGACCCTGGCCGTGGACACACCCTTCCTGCCCGCCGACTATGTCGCACGTCTCGTGGCGCCCGTCGCTGCCGGCACCTCGGCGGCAAGCTATGCCGTCTGGGGCGAGGCCTTTTACCCCACCAACGCCGCCTGGCGGATCGCGGCACTTTCGGGCCGGGCGCTTCCGGCGAGTCCCCGCGCCTTGCTGGACATGCTTGGCGCCACGCCCGTTTCATGGCCCGCCAGTTCTCTCGATCCATTCACCAATCTCAACACGCTGGCGGACCTGGTGGCGCTGCAGGAGCGAGCGCGGCGCGACGCGCGGTGACATTTTATGCACAACGGGCGACATTGGGGCTTGGCAAACCAGATCGGTTTGGGTACACGGACCTCGCCTTCGCCAAGAGGGCAATGATGAATGTTCCGCGATAGCTCAGTTGGTAGAGCGTTCGACTGTTAATCGAATGGTCGCTGGTTCGAGTCCAGCTCGCGGAGCCATCCCTTCCCCCAAAATCATTGAAATCCCGCCGGCGCACCGGCCCGGGTGCCGTTCAGGGGTTTTCCTGACGCAATTGCGCAACGACCCGGTCGGCCATGGTGGCGCAGCGGGCGCCGTCGAAGGGGAAGAGTTCGGCGAAAGTGCCGCTGATTTCCTCTTCCAAAGCACGGCGCAGCAGGTGGCGGGCGCGATGCAGGCGCGTGCGCACCGTATTGGCGTTGAGAGCAAGCTGCTCGGCCGTCTCCTCCACGCTCAATTCCTCGATGTCGCGCAGCACGAAGACCATGCGGAAGGGTGGCGGCAGGGTATCGACGGCCCGTTCAAGCAGGGCGCGGATTTCGGCGCGCGACATCTCTGTCTCCGGATTGGCGGGGATGGACAGGCCGGGAAAGGCGACGATGCGCCCTGCCCCATCCAGGCGATCGACCTGGTCGAGATCGGCACTGGGCCGGCGGCGGCGCAGGCGGCCCAGTGCCTCGTTGATGGCAATGCGGGTCAACCAGGTGGTGAAATGCGCATCCTGGTTGAGCCGGCCGAGATGGCGGAAGGCGCTGATATAGCTGGCCTGCACTACGTCTTCGGCTTCGTCGTCATTGCCCACGACCGCGCGTGCGGCGCGGAAGAGGCGCTGGTTGTGGCGGCGGATCAATTCGCGGATCGCCACTTCATCGTGCTGCCGCGCCCGGGCGACCAAAGCCGGCCCGTCCGGTTGCGGCGGATGCGTGTGGCGGCGGAGCGGTTCGGCAATCGTCATGGCGACAACCTTGTTCCTTGCGGCGGGAAGCGCCCGTGAGGGGCGCTCTCCCAATTCATGGCGCAATCGTCAGCGTGCCTTTCATGCCGGGATGGAAGCGGCAGAAATAGGCAATGGTGCCGGGCGCGCCCACGACCATGCTCACCGCTTCGCCGGCAGGCAGGTCCACATCGAAACTGCCGTCGCGGGCGGTGGCCGTGTGGCGGAAAATGTCGTCGTTCCGCCACACGATAACATCGCCCTCGCGCAGGGTTTCGGGCGCCGGGTCAAAGGCCATCTTGTCGATGACGATAACATATTCGGCGGCGAACAGCGGCGCGGCGGACACAAAAAGCGCCAACAGGGCCAAGGCGAGCGGACGGATGCGCATAGCTATTTCACTTCCGCGGCAAGGTGCTCGGCATGATGCTGGTGCGCGGTGAAGAGCGTGAGGCCGGTTTCGAGCAGCGTCTTGAGTTCGGGATTCTGCGCAGACGGAATGAGCGTTTCGGCCAACGCATTGTTGACCGTCTGGTGGAACGCGACTTCATTGGCGACATAGGCGGCATCGAACGCCGGGCCTTCGAGCGCAGCCAATTCGTCGTGCTTGGCGGCGGCGGCCGTGGCAAGGGCCTGGCTGGTGGCATTGTCCTCGGGCGAGACACCCAGCGTCTTGAGCAGGGCCAAGGCCTGATCGTTGACCGCCTGATGGTCGCGGAGCATCAGTTCGGCGAATTCACGCACATCGGCATTGGTGCTCTTATCCAGCGCCTGCTGGGCGGCGGCGATGTCCAATTGTCCGGCGGTATAGGCGATATGGGCGATCTGCGGATCGGTGGGAGCCTGCTGGGCGAAGGCAGGGCCGGCCAGCGACATGGCGAAGGCGGCAGCGAAAAACAGGGTCTTGAGCATGACAATTTCCTTATGCAGCGGCGGTGGAAGGCCCACCGCACATCCATTGGATGCGGCAGACCCCGAAGATGTTCCCGCCGCGCTGCCCAAATTTTATGCAGCGACGATTGCACTGGGGCGGCGCGCGGGCTAGGAGAGCCCAAACCGTTCCGAATTGCGAAAATCCATGACCACCCAAGTTTCCGCCGCAGACCTGGGCGCACAGCGCACGACAGTGTCGATCATCCTGGCCGTGAGCGGCGCGCACCTGCTCAACGACCTGATGCAGTTCCTGCTGCCGGCGCTCTATCCCATGCTGAAGCAGAATTACGACCTGACATATTTGCAGATCGGATTGCTGACCCTGGGCCAGCAGATCACCGCCTGCCTGTTGCAGCCGGCCTTCGGGCTGTCGGGCGACCTCAAGCCCAAGCCCTATTGGCTGGCGCTGGCCATGAGCGTGGTGGGGATCGGAGTGGCGATGCTGGCGCTGGCCAACAGCTTCTGGCTGCTGTTCTTCGCCGCCGTGGTCATGGGCACCGGCTCGGCACTGTTCCACCCCGAAGCCTCGCGCGTGGCGCGCATGGCCTCGGGCGGGCGGCTGGGCTTTGCCCAATCGCTGTTCCAGGTGGGCGGCAATGCCGGCACGGCCCTGGGGCCGCTGGCCGCCGCGCTGATCCTGCTGCCGCTGGGCCAGGGCAGCGTCACCTGGTTCGTGCTGGTGGCCGCGGTCGGGCTGGTGCTGCTCGTCCATGTGGGCCGCTGGTTCGTCGAGCACCAGCGCCAATCGGCCGCGCGCCCCAAGCCCGCCATCCGCAAGCCGGTGCTCGGGCGCAACCGGCTGATCCTGGCCTTCGCGGTCATCGGGGCGCTGCTGTTCAGCAAGTTCATCTATATCGAGGGCTTCAAGAGCTATTACACCTTCTTCCTCATCGAGAAGTTCGACCTTTCGGCGCAGGACGCGCAAATCTACCTGTTCCTGTTCCTGGGCGCGGTGGCGGCCGGCACCTTTGTCGGCGGGCCGGTAGGCGACCGCTATGGGCGGCTCGCGGTGATCTGGGTGTCGATCCTGGGCGCCCTGCCCTTCACCCTGGCCCTGCCCTATCTCGACCTGTTCTGGACGGCGGTGATGAGCATCATGGTGGGGCTGGTCCTGTCCTCGGCCTTTTCGGCCATGGTGGTCTACGCGCAGGAACTAGTGCCCGGCAAGGTGGGCATGATCGCCGGTTTCGTCTTCGGCTTCGCCTTCGGCATCGGCGCGCTGGGCGCGGCGGCCATGGGCGCGCTGGCCGACCATATCGGCATTATCGCGGTGTTCCAGATTTGCGCTTTCCTGCCGGCCCTGGGTATTCTCACCATGTTCCTGCCACGCACGGCGGAACTGCACCCGGAAGCGAAGGCGCAAGCTGCATGAGCCATGACATGGACGCCGATGGCGAAAGCCAGATCACGCTCACCCGCACCATCGACGCGCATGTGAGCGACGTGTTCGCGGCCTGGACCGACCCGGCGCTGATCGAGCAATGGCAGGCCGACGAAGCCGAATTCGACGCTTTCGAGGGCGGGCAATACAGCTTCATCACCTTCGCCGAGGACGAGGAGGACGCCGACCACGAGGTGAGCGGGGAAATCCTGCAATTCGTCGAGGACGAGCATCTCGTCATGTCCTGGATCCACAAGGGCGAGGACGAGGACGACGAAATGATCTTCGTACTCGACGTTACCTTCCGGGCCCTGGAGGGCGAGCGCACCGCCATTACCCTGGTCGAGCGCGGCCTGCCCCATGCCGATGCGCAGACCCGCATCTTCTCGATGGAAGCCTGGAGCGCGGCGCTCGAACACCTGGCCGAATTGATGGAATAGGCCGGCGGGCGGAATGGTATTGCGCCGCCGCCGCGCCGCCCCGCGCCCGGTTTCGCGGGTGCCGCATTGCGGGAAAAGGCTTGCCCGGCTAGGCAGTTAAACCTTGCCTGGCCCTGGCGCCATCCCTACCATGGCGCGGCAAATCCCACCGAACGCAGATCCATGGCCAAGCATCAAGACCTCATTTCCGCCATCGGCAATACGCCGCTCATCCGCCTCAACCGCGTTTCGGCGCTGACCGGGTGCGAAATCTGGGGCAAGGCGGAATTTCTCAATCCCGGCCAGTCGGTCAAGGATCGCGCGGCCCTGTTCATCATCCATGACGCTGTCAAATCCGGTGCGCTCAAGCCCGGCGGCACCATCGTGGAGGGCACGGCGGGCAATACCGGCATCGGGCTGACGCTGGTGGCCAATTCGCTCGGCTTCAAATCGGTGATCGTCATCCCCGAAACCCAGAGCCAGGAGAAGAAGGACGCGCTGCGCCTCTATGGGGCCGAGTTGATCGAGGTGCCGGCCAAGCCCTACAAGAACCCCAATAATTACATCAAGATTTCCGGGCGTCTGGCCGAAAGGCTCAACAGCGAATTGCCCGATGGCGCCATCTGGGCCAACCAGTTCGACAATGTGTCGAACCGGCGGGCACATATCGAAACCACCGGCCCTGAAATCTGGCAGCAGACCAATGGCCGCATCGACGGCTTCATCTGCGCCGTGGGATCGGGCGGCACCCTGGCCGGCACGGCCACGGCACTCAAGGAGCGCAACAAGGACATCAAGATCGGGCTGGCCGATCCCGAAGGGGCGGCGCTTTACGAATATTATGCGCATGGGGCGCTCAAATCCTCGGGCAATTCCATCACCGAGGGCATCGGCCAGGGCCGCATCACCGCCAATCTCGAAGGACTGGACGTGGACCTGCCCTACCAGATTCCCGATAGCGAGGCCCTGCCCTACATCTTCGACCTGCTCCAGCATGAAGGCCTGTGCCTGGGCGGCTCCAGCGCCATCAATATTGCGGGCGCGGTGCGCATGGCCCGCGACCTGGGACCGGGGCACACCATCGTCACCGTGCTGTGCGACTATGGCAACCGCTATGCCAGCAAGCTGTTCAACCCGGCCTTCCTCGAGGCCAGGAACCTGCCGGTGCCGCCCTGGCTGGTGGACCGCGCGCCCATCGACATTTCGAGCGTCATCGCGGCGGAGCCGGCTTGAGGCTTTCGCGGCCCTGAGGGAGACGGGGCCGGAGCCGGTCCTCGCACAATCGCGCCGGAAGCAATTCCAAGGGCAAGGGAAACACTTTAGACTGCCCGCGCTGTGCGAGGGTGAGACGTGTTTGGCATAGACGACATTATCCGGCTGATTGCCGCGGACCTGCATATCGTCGCCCTGATTACCGGCCTCTTCTATCTCCTGGCCCTGGTTTGCGCGATCCGTGAAATCCTCAATTCGCGCACCTCGCAGGGGTCGATCGCCTGGCTGCTGTCGCTGGCGCTGCTACCCTTCCCCACGGTCTTGCTCTACCTGATCTTCGGCTGGAAGCTGTTCGACGATTATGCCACGGACCGGGTGCAGAACGGCCGCGCCGACCGGCCGATCCGGGCCCGGGACCTGGCATTGATCGACCGCGAGAAGGAAGCGGACTGGCCGGTGCAGGTGCATGTGTCCGAATTGCCGTTCCTCAAGGGCAATGACGTCGAATTGCTGGTGGATGGGCAGGCCACGTTCGATTCCATCTTCGCCGGCATCGAGGCGGCGGAAGATTACCTGCTGGTGCAATTCTATATCGTGCGCGACGACCGACTGGGCCAGGAACTGGCCGAAAGGCTGATCGCCAAGGCCAGGGCGGGCGTGCATATCTACCTGCTCTACGACGATATCGGCAGCACCGGCATGCCGAAACGTTACCGCAAGGAATTGCGCGCCGCCGGCATCAAGGTGGCCGGGTTCAACCATCGGCATAAATTCCTGCGCATATACGGTCCCACCCGCATCAATTACCGCAACCATCGCAAGATCGTGGTGGCCGATGGCAAGCATGCCTGGGTGGGCGGGCACAATGTGGGGGTGGAATATCTGGGAGAGGACGCCAAATTCGGGCATTGGCGCGATACGCATGTGCGCGTTTCCGGGCCCGCCGCCCTGGGCTGTGCGCTGCTGTTCCGCGAGGATTGGGAATGGGCCACCGGCGAACGCCTGCCGGCGCGGCCGCCCCAGACCCTGGAAACGCCGGGCGACCAATCGGTGCTGGTCATGGGAAGCGGGCCGGCCGACAAGCTGGAAGAATGCGCCATCGCCTTTACCGACCTGATCGGGCGGGCCCGCGAACGGCTCTGGATCGTCAGCCCCTATTTCGTGCCCGACACCGATATCCGCACCGCCCTGTTCGCGGCGCGGTTGCGGGGGGTGGACGTACGGATCATGCTGCCCGACAATCCCGACCACAAGCTGGTCTGGTTGGCCAGCATGGCGCATGCCGATGCCATGGTGCAGCACGATATCGCCGTTTATCGTTATGTCGATGGGTTCCTGCACCAGAAAGTGGTGCTGATGGACGATGCGATGGCGACGGTGGGCAGCGTCAATTTCGACAATCGCTCCTTTGCCATCAATTTCGAGATCACGCTGTGGTTTCCCGACAAGCGCACGATTTCAAGCGTGGAAGCCATGCTGATCGAAGATTTCAAGGCCTGCCGGCAGGTGGGGCTGGCGGAGGTGGAAAGCCGCCCCATCGCCCTTCATGCCCTGACGCAGGCCGCCCGCCTGTTCTCCCCCGTCCTATGAGTGTGGCCATGACCGAATTCCTGTTCCGTGCCGATGCCTACCAACGCTCCGCCCCGGCCCGCATCACCGCGATCGCGCCCGATGGCGGCATCGTGCTCGACCAAACAATATTTTATGCCAATTCGGGCGGACAGCCGGGCGACAGCGGATACCTGGCGCTGGCCGACGGCACGCGGCTGGCGATCACAACGGCCATCCATCCCGACGGCGACAAGAGCGCCATCGTGCATATACCGGCCGAAGGCCAGGTCCTGCCGGCGCCCGGCGCGGCGGCGATTGCCGAAATCGATTGGGAGCGGCGCTACAAGCTGATGCGCATGCATACGGCGCTGCATCTGCTCTCGGTGGTCTTCCCCTTTCCGGTCACCGGCGGCTCGGTGGGCGAGGACAAGGGGCGGCTGGATTTCGACATGCCGGAGGTGCCGGACAATCTCGAAGCGCTCGAAGCCCGGCTCAACGCCATGATCGCGGCCGACCATAGTGTCAGCACCGAATGGATTACCGATGCGGAGATGGCGGCGCGCCCGGAAATGATAAAGACCATGAAGGTCAAGCCGCCCATGGGCCAGGGCCGGGTGCGGCTGGTGCGTATCGGCGACGTGGACCTGCAGCCCTGCGGCGGCACGCATGTGGCGCGGACGAGCGAAATCGGCCCGGTCAAGCTGGGCAAGATCGAGAAGAAGGGCAAGCAGAACCGGCGGGTGAACCTGCTGTTTGCCTGAAGGGATTGGGAGGCGTCGGGACGCTCAGCGGATCGGGGGCGCGTAGAGCAGGCCGCCATTGCTCCACAGGGCGTTCTGGCCGCGCAACATGGCGGCGCCGGTTTGCGGGCCGAAATGACGGTCATAGAGTTCGGAATAATTGCCCACGGCGCGGATGGCGGCGCTCATGAACGTGGGACGCAGCCCCAAGGCGCTGCCGTAATCGCCTTCGACGCCGAGCAGGCGCCGCACCGCCGGGGTGCGGGTGGCGGCCAGCGAGTCGATGTTGAGGCTGGTGACGCCGACTTCCTCGGCGGCGATGAGTGCGAACATTGTCCAGCGCACGATATTGAACCATTGCTGATCGCCTTCGCGCACTACGGGGCCGAGCACTTCCTTGGAAATGCGTTCAGGCAGGATGCGATGCTGCGCCGGGTCGGGCAATTCGCGGCGCAGGGCCTGCAATTGCCGGCCGGACGCGGAAACCACCTGGCAGAGCCCGGCACGATAGGCCACGGCGAGATCGGCCACGTCCTCATAGGCGACGGGGCGGAAACTGGTCTGGTTGGCGAAGAAGAAATCGTCGAGCGCCTGCAATTCGCCGGCGCCATCGACCACGCAGATGCTCACATCGTCCAGTTCATAGGCCGAAACGACGCCCATGGCCTGGGGCACGAGGAAAGCCTGGCCGTCGAAGAAACTGGGCGTCACATAGCTCGCGCCGTAGCGCAGGTCGCGGCCGGCGGTCCAGGCGCCATTGCGCGTCAGGACATCGACGGCCCCGGTCTGCAGGGGGGCAAAGCGGGCCTCGCCGCGATAGGCGCGGAATTCGATGAGATCGGGATTGCCGAAGATCGCCGCGGCCAGGGCCCGGCACAAATCCACGTCGAAGCCGGACCAGCGCCCATCGACATCCTGCTGGGCGAAGCCGGCCAGCGGATTGCTGGCGCCGCAGATGAGAAAACCGCGCGCCTTGACCGCCTCCAGCGTCTGCGCGGAAGCGGACGGCGCGCCAAGGCCGATGGCCAACACGGCAAACGCGATCAATGCCTTGAAAAACGTATTCACGATGCCGGCTTTCTGGCCTCCCCGCCCGCATATTGGCAGGCGGGAAACGAGGGTCAAGCCAGGCGGCGGCTTGACCCCCATGAATTTCGCGTTGGCGGCTAAGCCTGCCGCGCGGCCGAAGCGTGGCGAGCGGGCCGAATATCAAGGCCCCCTCGCCGCGCCAGGTCCTAATGCAGGATCTGGCTGAGGAAGAGCTGGGTGCGCTCGTGCCGGGGATTGGAGAAGAATTCCTCGGGCTCGTTCTGCTCGATGATCTGGCCCTGGTCCATGAAGATGACGCGATTGGCCACCTGGCGGGCAAAGCCCATTTCATGGGTGACGCAGAGCATGGTCATGCCTTCCTCGGCCAGGCCGATCATCACTTCGAGCACTTCCTTGACCATTTCGGGGTCGAGGGCCGAGGTCGGCTCGTCGAACAGCATGATCCTGGGCTGCATGCAGAGCGAGCGGGCGATGGCGACGCGCTGTTGCTGGCCGCCCGAAAGCTGGCCGGGAAACTTGTTGGCCTGTTCGGGGATTTTCACGCGCTCGAGATAATGCATGGCGGTTTCCTCGGCCTCGGCCTTGGGAATGCCGCGCACCCAGATCGGCGCCAGCGTCAGGTTCTGCAGGATGGTGAGATGCGGGAAGAGGTTGAAGTGCTGGAACACCATGCCCACTTCGCGGCGCACCTCATCGATGCGCTTGAGGTCGGCGGTCAGTTCCGTGCCATTGACGATGATCTGGCCTTCCTGGTGCTCTTCGAGCCGATTGATGCAGCGGATGAGCGTGGACTTGCCCGATCCGGAGGGGCCGGCGATGACGATGCGCTCGCCCTGCATGACCCGCAGGTTGATGTCGCGCAGCACGTGGAAATCGCCATACCATTTATGCATGCCGACCACGTCGACGGCCACGTCTGTATCCGACACCTTCATCTGGCTCGTGTCGATGACCCGCTCCCCGGCGGTCTGTGTGACTTGGGACATAGAGCTTACCTTTTATGACCGGTGTTGAGACGGCGCTCCATGAAAATGGAGTAGCGGGACATGGTGAAACAGAAGGTCCAGAAGACCATGGCGGCAAACAGGTAGCCGGTGGTCGCCGTATTGGCCGACTGCCATTCGAGGGCGGAATCGTTCTTGGTCTTGACCGCTTCGAGCAGGTCCTTCATGCCGACGATATAGACGAGGGACGTATCCTTGAACAACGCGATGGCGCTGTTCACGATGCCTGGGATGACGTGCTTGAGCGCCTGGGGCAGGATGATGAAATACATCCGCTGCCAATAGCCCAGGCCCAGCGAGGCGGCGGCCTCGTATTGTCCACGGGGAATGGCCTGCAAGCCGCCGCGCACCACTTCGGCCATATAGGCCGAAGTGAAGAGCGTGACGCCGACCAAAGCGCGCAGGAACTTATCCACCGTCATGCCCTGGGGCATGAACAGGGGCAGCATGATGGAGGCCATGAACAGCACGGTGATGAGCGGCACGGCCCGCACCAGCTCGATGAAGGTGATGCAGATGGTCTTGATGACGGGCATCTGCGATTGCCGCCCCAAAGCCAGCACGATGCCGATGGGGAAGGAGAGCGTGATGCCGACCACCGAGAGGATCAGCGTGACCAGCAGGCCGCCCCACTTTTCGGTATGGATGACCTCGAGCCCGAAGACGCCGCCGGCCAGCAGGTAATAGCTGGCGATGGGATAGGCAACGAGGAACAATATGGCGTTGAGCCGCTTGAACGGCGCCTTCGGAATGGCCAGCGGGATCAACAGCAGCGCACCCAGCGCAAAGACGATATTGGGGCGCCATTGCTGGGGAATGTCGTAGAATCCGTAGATGAAGAATTCCATTTCCGCCGAGATATAGGCCCAGCAGGCGCCCGCATCGATGGCGCGGCATTCCTCCACCGTGCCGCCGGGGCCGACGGCGTGGCCGAAGACGAAGTTGAAGAGCGGCGGCAGAACCCAGAGCAGGAAGAGCGCGCCCAGCACCGTCAGGCCGGTGTCGAGCGGGCTCGAAAACAGGTTCTTGTGCAGCCAGGCCCAAAGACCCGACGTACGGTGGGGAGCCGGGCGGCTTTCGACCATGTCGGTGCGAACGAAGCTGATATCGGTCATGGCGCGCTCCTACCGTTCCACCAGCCGCACACGGGCATTGTACCAGTTCATCACCAGCGAGGTCAGCAGCGAGAGCAGCAGATAGACCCCCATGACCATGGCGATGCATTCGATGGCGCGCCCGGTCTGGTTGAGCGCCGTGCCCGCGAAAACGTTCGTCAGTTCGGCGTAGCCGATGGCGGCGCCCAGCGACGAATTCTTGGTGAGGTTGAGATATTGGCTGGTGAGCGGCGGCACGATGACCCGCATGGCCTGCGGGACGATAACGAGGCGCAGCCGGTCGCCATCCTTGAGGCCCAGGGATTGCGCCGCCTCGGTCTGCCCCCTGTTGACCGCCACGATACCGGCCCGCACCGTTTCGGCGATGAAGGAGGCGGTATAGATGGTCAGCCCGAACAGCATGGCCACGAATTCCGGCGGCAATTGCAGCCCGCCCTTGAAGTTGAAGCGCTGCAATTCAGGGAGTTCAAAGTCGACGCTGGCGCCGCTGACCAGCCAGACCAGGGCAGTCACGCCGAACAGGATGGCCAGCGAGGCGATGAAGACCGGAAATCGCCTGCCGGTGGTTTCGAGGCGCTTGCGGGCCCAGCGGCGCAGGACGATGACGCCCAGGATGGCCAGGGCCAGCCCCACCCAGACCCAGCCGAACTGCTCGTTGGGCAAGGGACGCGGCACGTAGAGGCCGCGCTGGTTGATGAAGGAGCCCAGCGGCATCACCAGGGAATCGCGCACCGACGGCATGGTCTTGAGCACCGCGAAATACCAGAAGAAGAGCTGGAGCAGCAGCGGGATGTTGCGGATCGTCTCAATGTAGATCGTGGCCAGGGTCGAGACGAGGAAATTCGTGCTGAGGCGCGCTATGCCGATGGTGAAGCCCAATATGGTCGCCAGGACGATGCCGATGACGGCCACCAGCAATGTATTGAGGATACCGACCGCGAAGGCTTCCCAGTAATAGGAGGCGCGCGACCAGGGCAGAAGCGAGAAGCTGATGTCGAAACCGGCCGTCTTCCAGAGGAAGTCGAAGCCGGTCGTCTTGTTCTGCGCCGCCAGGTTGACGGAGGTGTTGTGGATGATCCAGGCGATGAAAGAAACCAGAATTGCCCCGACGACAATCTGGTAGATGATCCCGCGGATCACCGGATCGTTGAAAAAGAAAACCCGGGGGGCGTCAGTGCGCCCCGTATCGAGACTTGTCATGTGCGTGCTGCCCCTTGGCCGTGCGGAGCCATGCTCCAGAATGGTCGTGGAGTTGGCGGACGACGGAACAAAAATCCGGCGCTCCTTGCAGAGCGCCGGAATAATCGTTCAGCTTAGCGGATCGGCGGGGCGTACTGGATGCCGCCATCAGTCCAGAGGGCATTGAGGCCGCGCTCGAGCCCGATCGGCGTGTCGGGACCGACATTGCGCTCGTAGGATTCGCCGTAATTGCCGACATGCTTGATGATGCGATAGGCCCAGTCATTGGTGAGCCCGAGCGGCGTGCCGAACTCGCCTTCAACGCCGAGCAGGCGCTTGATGGCCGGATTGTCCGAGCCGAGCATCTCATCCACATTGGTCGAGCTTACGCCCAGTTCCTCGGCTTCGAGCAGGGCGAAATAGGTCCAGCGGGCAATGTTGAACCACTGGGTATCGCCAGCGCGAACCACGGGGCCAAGCGGCTCCTTGGAGATGATTTCGGGCAGGATGATGTGGTCGGCCGGGTTGGCGAACTTGGACCGTTCGGCCGCCAGGGCCGAGGAATCGGTGGTGTAGACGTCGCAGCGGCCGTCTTCATAGGCCTTCACCACCTCGTCCTGGTCCACGAACACCACGGTGTTGAATTCCATGTTGTGCGCGGCGAAGTAGTCGGCGGCGTTCAGCTCGGTGGTCGTGCCCGATTCGATGCAGATGGCCGCGCCGCTCAGGTCGAGCGCCGATTCGATGCCATCGGCCTTGCGGACCATGAAGCCCTGACCATCGTAGAACATGGTGCCCACGAAGCTGATGCCGAGCTGGGTGTCGCGGCTCATGGTCCAGGTCGTGGTGCGCGAGAGCACGTCGATTTCGCCCGAGGACAGGGCGGTGAAGCGTTCCTGGCTGGTGAGCGAGGTGAAGCGGACGGCATCGGGATCATCGAAGATCGCCGAAGCCATGGCACGGCAATAATCGACCTCGATACCGGTCCAGACATTGTTGGCATCCGGGGCGGAGAAGCCCGCGACGCCGCCGGTCACGCCACATTGGATGTAGCCCTTGGCCTTGACGTCATCGAGGATCGCCGCGTGTGCAGTCGTCGCGCCGAGGCCCAGAGAGGCCGCGATAGCGATCGATACGAGCGCTTTTTGCATTGGGTATTGCCTTTTATTGTTTCCTGACCCTGTGTTTCGGAGCCCGCCAACTTGCGCTCACGACCTCCGATCGCACCACCACCTTTGTTTCGTGGTTTGGATGCTGTTAAGCATGCAATCGTCTATTGAGTGTTGCGTCAAGGGCTGAAGGCGCGATGGGACAGGAAAGCTGTCTCTTTTTTAGCCAGATTCCGTTTGTGATCCGTTTTTGAGCAGCGTCAGCATGAGTGATCGTCCCGCCCCTCCGTCCCGCCAGAACTTCGATGTGGAAACCGTTCTCACCCATGCGGGGCGGGCGCCGGACGAGCAGTTCGGCTTCGTCAATACGCCGGTCTATCGCGGCTCCACGGTGCTGTTCAAAACGCTGGCGGACATCGAGGCACAGGCGCAGCGCTACCTCTATGGGCGCGCCGGCAATCCCACGACCGAGGGCGTCGAGGCGGTGATTACCGAGCTGGAAGGCGCCTACAGGACCCGGCTGGTGTCCTCGGGGCTTTCGGCCATCACCATCGCCCTGCTCTCCTGCCTCAAGGCGGGGGACGATGTGCTCATCAGCGACAGCGCCTATGAGCCGGGGCGGAAATTCGCCGACGGCTTCCTTGAGCGCATGGGGATCGGCGCCCGCTATTTCGACCCGCGAATCGGCAAGGGCCTGGCCGGGTTGATGCAGCCCAATACCAGGGCGGTGCTGGCGGAAAGCCCCGGCTCGCTGACCTTTGAAATCCAGGATATTCCGGCCCTTGCCGCGGTGGCCCATGCCGGTGGCGCACGGCTCATCGTGGACAATAGCTGGGCCAGCCCGCTCTATTGCCAGCCGCTGAAACTGGGCGCCGACATCGTCGTGCATGCCGGCACCAAGATGTTCGTGGGCCATTCGGACGCCTTTGCCGGCACGATTTCCACAATCGAATCGGCCTGGAGCGATGTCGAGCGCGTGCGGGCATTGCTGGGCTTTTTCGCCTCGGGGGACGATGCCTTCCTGGTGGCACGCGGCTTGCGCACGCTGGCCCTGCGCATGAAGGAGCACCAGGCGCGGGCGCTGGACATCGCCCAATGGCTCGAAGGCCAGCCCGAGGTCTTGCGGGTGTTGCACCCTGCCCTGCCCAGTCACCCGGACCACGCCTTGTGGCAACGCGATTTCACCGGTTCGGGCAGTCTTTTCGGCGTCGTGCTCGCGCCGGCGCCCCGGGCCTCGGTCGCCGCTTTCGTCGATAATCTGCAATTGTTCAGCATGGGCTATTCCTGGGGCGGCTATGAAAGCCTGCTCCTGCCGGTCAAGCCGGGCAAGGCGCGCACGGCGGTGCCCTGGATGGATGCGGGCAACCTTTTCCGCGTGCATATCGGTTTCGAGGGCATCGAAGACCTCAAGGCCGATCTCGCGGCCGGCATTGCGCGTTATCGCCAGGCGCGCTGAACCAGCCGGCCCAGGGCAACGAGCGGCTTGCGCACGATTCGCCCATCTTCGCGCCGCTCGAACAGCCAGCCGCGCCAGGCAAAGGCATTGCGCACCAGCCAGGCGCCGGACATGCCGACAAGGGCGCCGCCGGCAATGTCGGTGGGATAATGCACGCCCACGACCACCCGCGAGATACACACGGCCAGGCCGATGGCCAGCAAGGGCCGGAACGTCCGGGGCCAGAGAAAGCCGGCGATGAAGGCCACGGCGATGGCCGTGGTGGAATGGCCGCTGGGAAAGCTCTGGAAGGTCCAGTCATTAAAGAGAGGCCGAAACGCAAAGGCCCCGAATTGCTCGAATTCGACCGGGCGGACGCGCCCGATCAGCCGCTTGGCGAGATTGGACAACAGGGCGGGAAACCCTATGCCGAGAAAGACGAAGCCGGCCAGAAGGGCGATTTCGGCGCAGGCGCCACGCCAGAGGCTGCGCGGCACGGCCATGGCCAGGCAAGCCGTCACCAGCACGCTGGCGCTGGGCACGAGAAACCATTCGGACAGGCCATAATCGGTGATGGCATAGAACAATCTTCGCCAGGCCCAGGGCCAGGCGGTGGCCTCCTGTGAAATCCAGGCATCGAGGAATGCCAGCCCGGCCAGCGCCAGCCCCATGGCCAGCAAGGCGCGGCACCGGGATTTGCCGGCAAGGCCCGGCGGCCAGGACTGTTGCAGCGCGATCATGAAAACGGTTGTCCCTTGGGCGCGAGAGGCCGTCAAGGGCGCTCGGCGGGGCCGCATGGCCTTGCGAATTGGGACGGAACAGGCTAACGGAAACAGGCGATTACGGAGTGTAGCTCAGCCTGGTAGAGCACCGGTTTTGGGAACCGGGGGTCCAAAGTTCGAATCTTTGTACTCCGACCAATCGCCCGCATCATGTTGAGGATTGCGCATGACCGCCCGTATCTACCGTCCCGCCCGCACCGCGATGCAATCGGGCAAGGGCAAGACCAAGCAATGGGTATTGGTGCATGAGGAGGCAGAGGCCCCCGGCATCGATCCGCTGATGGGCTATACGACCAGCGGCGATACGCGCCAGCAGATCCGCCTCTCCTTCCCGACGCTGGAAGAGGCAGAGGCCTATGCGCAGCGCAACGGCATTCCCTATAGCGTGCAACCGGCGCATAGCCCGACCGTGCCCCGCTCCGCCTATCCGGACAATTTCCGCTCCGACCGCAAGACGCCCTGGACGCATTGACGCGCCGGTAAGCCTGCGAAAGATTTGGCGCCGCAAGCGATTGCGGCGCTTTGTTTTTGGCGCGACCATGGGGCTTTGACGGGGGAGAATATCGGCAATGGTTTTCCGGCGCATGGCCGCATCGCTGCTCGCCATTCTGTGCTGCACCGGTCTTGCCCAGGCCGCTCCGGCGCTGTGGAAGGTCAGCGATGGCGACAGCGCCGTGTGGCTGTTCGGTTCGGTGCATGTATTGCCGCCCGACCTGCCCTGGCGGACGCCGCAATTCGACGCCATCCTCGCCTCGGCGGACAAGGTTTATTTTGAAACGCCGATCAGCGCGGAGGCGCAACCGGCCATCCTGGCGGCGACGCTGCGCGGCGGCATGGCGACCGACGGCGTTCTCTTGACTGACAAGATACCCGCGCCGCTGGCCAAGCGCCTGCGCAAGGTCGCCGGGCAATATGACGTCCCCATGGCATCGCTCCTGGCCATGCGGCCATGGTTTGCCGCCGCCACCATTTCCGCCGCCGCTTCCGCCGGTTCGGGATTCGACCCGCAGGCGGGGGTCGATATATTGTTGCAGCGTGAATTGCCGCCAGAAAAGCAGGGCTTTTTCGAGACGGCCGAGGAGCAGATCGCCGTATTGGGCGGCGCCGACGACGCCGAGGGCGTGTCCATGCTGGCGGCGACGCTGGACGAGGTCGGCACGACCGGCGCGACGATGAATGCCCTGATCGCCGCCTGGCTCGACGGCACGCCCGAAGAACTGGGCGCCATGTTTATGGCCGAAATGGGCGGCTATGGCGGTACGCTGATGGATCGGCTGGTCCACAGGCGCAATCGCAATTGGGCCGAACGGATCGACACCATGCTGGAGCGGAACGAGGCGGCGCTGATCGTGGTGGGGGCCGGGCACCTGGTCGACGAAATCAGCGTCGTGCGGCTGCTCGAAGCGCGCGGTTTCACCAGTGAACGGGTGCAATAGTACCCGAAACAATGGGCGCGAGACGCTTATCGCCGCCTCGCGCCCCTTATCGGGTCAGACCGCGTCGAGCCGGGTCCAGCGGCTGTCGTCCTGGCTGGATTTGACCGAAGCCATGATGAATTGCATGCCTTCCACGCCATCGGCCATGGAGGGCAGCAGGGCTTCGTATTCGGCGCCCTCGCCGCGAATGACGGCGGCGAACTGGCTGTAGAGGGTGGCGAAGGCTTCCAGATAGCCTTCCGGGTGGCCGGTGGGGATGCGGACATTCATCGCCGCGGCCGGCGGCTGGGAGATCGAACCGCCACGCGTCAGCAATTGCTTGGGCTTGCCGAATTCGGTGAACCACATGGAATTGGGGTTGTCCTGGCGCCATTCGAGCCCGCCCTTGTCGCCATAGACGCGCAATTGCAGGCCGTTTTCATTGCCCACCGCGACCTGGCTGGCCCAGAGCATGCCCTTGGCGCCGCCCTCGAAGCGCAACATGATATGCACGTTGTCATCGAGTTGCCGGCCGGGCACGAAGGCGGTGAGATCGGCCGAGACGGCCTCCGTCCTGAGGCCGGTGACGAAGCGCGCCAGATTATAGGCATGGGTACCGATATCGCCGATGCAGCCGCCGGCGCCGGAACGGGCCGGATCGGTGCGCCAGGCGGCCTGCTTGTTGTCGTCGCCCGCCGCCTCGGTCAACCAGTCCTGCGGATATTCCACCTGCACGACGCGCAACTTGCCCAGGGCGCCCGAGGCGATCAGCTCGCGCGCCTGGCGCACCAGCGGATAGCCGGTATAATTGTGAGTGAGCAGGAATTTGGCGCCCTTGGCCGGCTTGATCCCGGCCAGCTTGCGCGCATCCTCGAGACTCGAGGTGATCGGCTTGTCGCAGATCACGTGGATGCCCGCCTCCAGAAAAGCCTTGGCCGGGCCAAAGTGCATGTGATTGGGCGTGACGATGGAGACGGCTTCAATGCCGTCGGGGCGAGCGGCCTCGGCCTTGGCCATGTCCTCGTAGGACGTATAGATACGGTCCTCGGCCAGGTCGAGATTCCTGCCCGATTCCCGCGCCACGTCCGGGCGCGACGAGAGGGCGCCGGCCACCAGTTCGTAATCGCCGTCCAGCCGCGAGGCAATGCGATGCACATAGCCGATAAAGGCTCCCGTGCCGCCGCCGACCATGCCCAGCCGAATGCGCCTTGCACCGTTTTCAGCCATTTTTGTTCTCCCTGTTCCGTGGTCCCTCGTTGATCGTCACCACCGGGCTCGTCCCGGTGGTCCATGGCTTGCCCGGACAAGCCGGGCAATGACGATGGGACGGCGCTATCAGATTTACGAAAGACCCAGCATCTTGCGGTTGGCAGCCTTGTCGGTGCCGCCGCTGGCGAAGTCGTCGAAGGCCTTTTCGGTGACCCGGATGATATAGCTCTGGATCAGCTCGGCGCCTTCGCGGGCTCCGTCCTCGGGATGCTTGAGCGCGCATTCCCATTCGAGCACGGCCCAGCCCTTGAAATCGTTGGCCGCCATCTTGGCGAAAATGGCCGGGAAATCGACCTGGCCGTCACCGATGGAGCGGAAGCGCCCTGCCCGGTCCACCCAGGACTGGAAGCCGCCGTAAACGCCCTGCCGGCCGGTGGGATTGAACTCGGCATCCTTCACGTGGAAGGCCTTGATGCGGTCCTTGTAGATGTCGATATAGTCGAGATAATCGAGCTGCTGCAGCACGAAATGGCTCGGGTCGTAGAGCAGGTTGGCGCGCGGATGGTTGTTCACGCGCTTGAGGAACATCTCGTAGGACACGCCGTCATGCAGGTCCTCGCCGGGATGGATCTCATAGCAGACATCGACGCCGGCCGCGTCGAACGCATCGAGGATCGGCGTCCAGCGGCGGGCCAGTTCGTCGAAGGCTTCCTCGACCAGGCCAGCGGGGCGTTGCGGCCAGGGATAGAGATAGGGCCAGGCCAGCGCGCCCGAAAAGGTCGCATGCGCGTTCAGGCCGAGATTTTTCGACGCCTTGGCGGCGTTGAGCATGGTCTGCACCGCCCATTCCTGCCGGGCCTTGGGATTGCCATGCACGCTGGCCGGGGCAAAGCCGTCGAAAGCGGTGTCATAGGCGGGATGGACGGCGACGAGCTGGCCCTGCAAATGGGTGGACAGTTCGGTGATCTCCAGCCCATGGCTGTTGACGATTCCCTTTAACTCGTCGGCATAGGTCTTGGAATTGGCGGCCTTTTCGAGGTCGATGAAGCTCGACACCCAGGTGGGAATCTGCACGCCCTTATAGCCAAGGCCGGCGGCCCATTTGCAGATATTGTCGAGGGTGTCGAAAGGGGCTTTGTCGCCGGCGAACTGGGCCAGGAAAATCGCCGGACCCTTGAGCGTGGTGGCCATGAATTATCTCCTCTTGCGGCCCGGGCGCGCCCGCCCGAAGCCTCTCCTGCCTGTTGCGGACGCCTTGGTTCCGCATGAATGACGGGCGGCGATCTCTCGCCGCCCTGACATGTTAGTCGCCAGTGTTGACCGGTGCCCGTCCCCTGTCAATGAGGTACGCCAATCAGGCCCTCAGCAGGGCCCGCGCCTCGTCCGGCCCCAGCGCGCGGGGCCGCTCGCAGGTCGTCCTGAGCGTCAAGACCTCGCCGCTTTCGCCGGCCTTGAGCAGCCCGGTCATGACCTCTACCACGTGGAGTGCCACATCCAGCCCGCAGCGGGCAGTTTCGCCGCTGTCGATGCTGGCCATCATGTCGGCCAGGCCGGCACAGCGATAATTGGCGCGCGGATTGTCCTTATCGAGATCCTGGTTCGGCTTGCCGAACGGATGGTCCCAGGGCGAAACCGGTGTGCGGATGCCCTCGATGCCGGTGGTCGCCAGATCGCCGCCGAAGAAGTTCGGGTCGGGCACGAAGATCGAGCCATCGGTGCCGTAAAGCTCGATATTGTGGTGGCCGTGGGAGGCCACGTCCCAGCTCGCGCCGATGGTGACGATGGCGCCATTGTGGAATTCGAGCACGCCATGGATGGTAGTGGGCGTGCCGACCTTGATGATGCTGCCCTTATTGGGTCCATCGGCGGTCACCACGCGCTCGGCGCGCGCCATATTGGTGAAGGCCGAGAGGCGCTTGACCGGCCCGAGCAGATGCACGAGGTCGGTGATGTAATAGGGGCCAAGATCGAGGATCGGGCCACCGCCGGGCTGGAAGAAAAAGTCCGGATTGGGATGCCAGTGCTCCATGCCACGGCTCATCACATGCGTGGTGCCGCTCATGATCTTGCCCAGCGCGCCCGAGTCGATGATATCGCGGGCCTGCTGGTGCGCGCCGCCCAGGAACGTATCGGGGGCCGAGCCGACCTTGAGGCCGCGCTCGTCGGCGGCCTTCTTGAGCGCCAGCCCCTGCTCCACGCCCAGCACGAAGGGCTTTTCGGAATAGGCATGCTTGCCGGCCGACACGATATCCATGGACACCTTGTAATGGGTGGCCGGGATCGTCAGGTTGACGATCACGTCGATCTCGCTGTTCTTGAGCAGCTCGTCGGGGGTCTGGGCGGCGACGCCGAATTCCTCGGAGCGCTTTTTCGCCGCCTCGGGCACGATGTCCGCCACGGCCCGCACCTCAAGGCCGTTGAACAGCGGCGCAAGGCGCAGATAGGCCGCGGAAATATTACCGGCACCCATGATGCCGACGCCGTAAGTCCTGGCCATCGTTCAGGCTCCGAAGCTCTTGAGGGTTTCCATGGAGCGGCGGGCGAAGCGGATCGCGTCGCTGGGCTTGTCGTGTTCGAGCACGAAGAATTTCGCCTTCGTCTTGCTCTTGGCGTCGGCCAGCAGCACGTTCCAGTCCAGCGTACCATGGCCGACATCGGCCCAGCCGTCTTCATCGGCATTCTGGCCGGCGGGAGCGATGTCCTTGACGTGGACGGCGGTGATGCGGCCGCCGAGCTTGTTCATCCAGGCGATGGGATCTTCGCCGGCCTTGACCACCCAGGCCAGGTCCATTTCCCATTGCAGGTCGGGCGACGCATCGAGGATGATCTCGATCGGCGTCTTGCCGGCACTCTTGCCGAATTCCCAATGGTGGTTGTGATAGCCAAAGCCCTTGCCGGCCGCCTTGAAGGCCGCGGCGATGCGCGCCAGGCCCTGGGCGAAGCCGGCCCAATCGCCGCCGCCATTGCGGAAATCCTCGGAAGGGGGCGCCGGGCAATAGACGGTTTCGATGCCCACCGTCTCGACGATGCGCAGGGCCGCATCGGTATCTTCGAGCTGGGCATAGCCCATATGGGCGGTCGGCATGGCCAGGCCTGCCGATTTCAGGCTCTGCGCCAGGGCGGCGGGGTCGGCGAACTGGCCGCCCCAGCCTTCCACCTGGGTATAGCCCAGGCCGCTGAGCGTCTTGAGCGTGTCATCCAGCGACGCCTCGTTGCGCGCGCTGTAAAGCTGGTACGAAAAGTCCATGATTGACCTCGGTTTGGATGTCGCCTCGTTCCAGGCGATGGAGATAGACCTGCCGGGCCGGCTTGTCGCGCCGCTTTGGCAGATCAATTGCCGCAAAGGTAAGGTTTGGCGCCAGCGCTGCCGGCCCCGCGGCGCCCCATGGGGCACCGCAAAATGTCGGAATGGAAAGCCGGGCAGGCAGATCCCGACGCTTCAGAAGCGGAATGCACGGCCGAGCGCCATGCTTCGGCTCCGGCCGCCCTAGAGGCGGGCTTCGGTCGCCGCGTCGAAGAGCGAGCCGCGCGCCACGTCGAAGCCGACATTGAGCTTGTCGCCGGCACGGATCGCCACGTCGCTGCTGCACCGGAAGGTCACCGCCTGATCGGCGATCCGGGTCCAGGCCAGGGTTTCCGAGCCCATCGGTTCGACGATCTCGATTTCCACCTCGGCCTGGTAGGGCATGGCATGAGCCGCTTCGCCCACGAAGATATGCTCGGGACGGATGCCCAGCACCACCGCGCCGTTCTTGGCCGCGCCTTCATATTCGTAGCCGCCCACGGGAATGGCGGTGCCATCCTTGGCGGTGAAGGTGCCGTCCTTGAGATCGCCGGCAATGAAATTCATCGCGGGCGAACCGATGAAGCCGGCCACGTAGAGATTGGTGGGCTTGTTGTAGATCGTGTGCGGATCGGCCAATTGCTGGATCACGCCATTCTTCATGATGGCGATGCGATCGGCCAGGGTCAAAGCCTCGATCTGGTCGTGAGTCACGTAGATCATGGTGTTCTTGAGCCGCTGGTGCAGCCGCTTGATCTCGACGCGCAGGTCGCTGCGCAGCTTGGCATCGAGGTTCGAGAGCGGCTCGTCGAACAGGAACACGTCCACGTCCCGCACCAGGGCCCGGCCGATGGCCACGCGCTGGCGCTGGCCGCCCGAAAGATTGGCCGGCTTGCGCTGGAGCAGGGCTTCGATCTGCAGGATTTCGGCGGCCCGCTTCACGCGGCTGTCGATCTCGTCCTTCTTCATGCCGGCGACGCGCAGGCCGAAGGAGAGGTTCTTTTCCACCGACATCTGCGGATAGAGCGCATAGGACTGGAACACCATGCCGATGCCGCGGTCCTTCGGCTCCATCCAGGTGACGTTCTTGTCGTTGATGAAGATCTGGCCGCCCGAAACGTCGAGCAAGCCGGCAATGCAGTTGAGCAGGGTGGACTTGCCGCAGCCCGAGGGGCCGAGCAGCACGATGAATTCGCCCCGGGCAATGTCGAGATTGAGATGCTCGAGCACCTTGATATTGCCGAAGTTGAGCGACAGGTCGCGGATGGAAACGCTTTGTTGCATGGACATTATCCCTTCACGGCACCGGCGGCGACGCCGCGGACGAACAGTTTGCCGGACACAAAGTAGATGACGAGGGGCACCAGGCCGGTCAGCACGGTGGCGGCCATGTTGACGTTATATTCCGGCGTCCCCTGGGCGGAGTTGACGATGTTGTTGAGCTGCACGGTCATGGGGTAGTTCTGGGTGCCGGCGAAGACCACGCCGAACAGGAAGTCGTTCCAGATGCCGGTGACCTGCAGGATCAGCGCCACCACGAAGATAGGCAGCGACATGGGCAGCATGATCTCGAAGAAGATGCGCCAGAACCCGGCCCCATCGACGCGCGCCGCCTTGAACAATTCCTGCGGCAAGGCCGCGAAGTAATTGCGGAACAGCAGGGTCAGGATCGGCATGCCGAAAATGGTATGCACCATGATGACCGCCTGGAGGGTGCCGAAAATGTGCAGTTCGCGGGTAATCACCACCAGCGGATAGAGAAACACCTGGTAGGGGATGAACGAACCGAAGATCAGGATGGCGAAGAAAAGCTCCGACCCCTTGAAGCGCCAGTTGACCAGCGCATAGCCATTCACCGCCGCGATGAAGATGGAGATGATGGTGCTCGGAATGGTGATCTTCACCGAGTTCCAGAACCCGGGCGACAGCCCCTCGCAGGTGAGGCCGGTGCAGGCGCTGGTCCAGGCCTTGATCCAGGCATCGAAGCTGGGCGCGGTGGGCAGGGCGAAGATGTTGCCGAAGCGGATTTCCGGCATCGTCTTGAGCGAGGTCGCCACCATCACGTAGAGCGGGAACAGGAAATAGAGCGAGAAGAAGACCAGCGTGGTGTAGAGCATGATCCGCTTCGGGGTGAAGAACGGCTTCGGGCGCGGGCCGCTGGGTTCGATGCCGGCGGGCGCATTGCCCATGATTGCTGTCTGGCTCATGTGCGCTGGCCCTTTCCGCCGAATTCGAGATAGGCCCAGGGCACCATGATGATGAGGACGGTGACCAGCATCATGGTCGCCGCTGCCAGACCCTGGCCGATATTGCCGCCGCTGAACATGTAATTATAGACGTATTTGGCCGGCACTTCCGAGGAGATGCCGGGACCGCCATTGGTGAGGGCCACGACGAGATCGTAGAGCCGGACGATGCCCGAGCCGATCAGCACCACGGCCGTCACCAGCACGCCGCGCATCATCGGCAGGACGATGGACACATAAGTGCGCCAGGTGGGAATGCCGTCGACGCGAGCAGCCTTCCAGATTTCCTCATCGACGCCGCGCAAACCGGCCAGCATCAGCACCATGCAGAAGCCGACGCCCTGCCAGAGCCCCGCGATCAGCAGCGCGAACAGCACCATGCGCGGATTGGCGATCCAGTCGAAGGTGAACCAGTCGAAGCCCAGATTGCGCATCGTGCCCTGCAGGCCCAGCGTCGGGTTCATGATCCATTGCCAGACCAGGCCGGTGACGATGAACGAAAGCGCGAAGGGATAGAGCATGATGGTGCGGAAGGCGCTTTCAAAGCGGATCTTCTGGTCCATCAGCACCGCCAGCAGGAAGCCCAGGCCCAATGTGAACACCAGCGAGAGCACCCCATAGGTAATCAGGTTGGTGACCGAGACATTCCAGCGCGACGTGCCGAACAGCCGCTCATATTGGTCGAAACCGACGAACTTGCCGGTCGGCAGCAGCTTGGAATTGGTAAACGAATAATAGACGGTCCAGAGCGTGCAGCCGACGAAGACGACCAGCACCGTGGCCATCATCGGAACGGCCGCAATCTTGGCGGGCAAATTGTGAAGGAAGGTTTTTCTGAGGAAACCGGGCCGGTCTTTTGCTTCCGCGCCCTCCCCCATTTGAACGGCAGTGTCCGCCATCATGTCTCTCCATAAGGAAGTGGCCGACCTTGTCGATCAAGGCCGACCACCGCTTTTAACGACGAGAACGCAGTCTCATCGGCAAACAGCCAGAGGCTTAGTCTGCCTGCTCGATGATCGAGGCATAGCGCTCGATGTAGTCGTCGACAGTGATGCTGTCGTCGTCGAGGAACTCGGTGTTGAGATCCTGGAGCTGCTGCTGGGTATCGCTGGAGAGCGCGAAGTCACCCGAAGGCAGCAGGCCCTTGTCGAGGAAGGTCAGGGCCTTCTTCATGCAGGCATTGGCGCCCGACAGGTCGATGTCGGTCCGGATCGGCATCGAGCCCTTCTTCAGGTTGAAGGCAAGCTGGGCTTCGGGCGAGATAATGACCTTGGCCAATGCGGTCTGCGCGTCGATCACCGCCTGGTCGGTGCCTTCGGGCAGGACCGGGAAGTAGAACGAGTCGCCGCCGCCGCTGAGCTGGTCGCCCAGGCCGAGGGCCGGCAGGCATTCATAGTCGACGCCCGGGACACCGCCGGCCACCTGCAGGTCGCCCTGGAGCCAGTCGCCGTGGATATTGCCGGCAGCCGTGCCTTCGAGAAGCTGCGTGCCCACGTCACCGAAGGTCGGGACCATGGTTTCGGGCGACACCACTTTGCGCAGGTCGTCGAGAGCTTCGGCAACCTTGCGGAATTCGGGGCCGCGGACGGCCTCGGCGTCCTTGTCGCGGTTGACGGCGAGGACGAGATCGGACCCGCCGATGCCGGCCATCAGCACGCCCGGAATGCCCGAGAAGGGCCAGCCGGTCGCCAGGCCGAAGGGCAGGATGCCGGCTTCCTCGAGCGCGGGCCAGGAGGCCACGTATTCGTTCCAGTCCTTCGGAACGGGCTGGCCGATCTTTTCATAGGCCTTGGTGGAGAGCCACAGCCAGTCCCACGAGTGGATGTTGACCGGGAAGCAGTAGATCTTGCCGTCATAGGTGCAAGGATCGAGCAGCGACTGATCGACGTAGAAATCCTTCACGCCCAGTTCGTCGGCGATCGGGGTCAGGTCGCGGATCAGGCCGGCCTGGATCAGTTCTTCGGCGTCGCGGCCGGTATTCATCTGCGTGGCGCCCATCGGGTCGCCGCCGATGATGCGGCTGATGATGACGGGGTTCGCGCCGGTACCCGAACCGGCCAGGGCGCTGTCCACCCAGTGATTGCCGGTTTCTTCCTCAAAGACGCGGGCGAATTCGGCGACGGCCGCAGCTTCGCCGGCCGAAGTCCACCAATGGGTGACTTCGAGGTCGGCCGCGTAAACGGACGTGGAGCCGAGGAGAGCGGTTGCCATAGCGGCAACCACTGCGAACTTCTTCATAGGTTGTCCTCCCAACGAACACGAGGGGCGTAGCGCCCCAGCAAACCCCCGATCCCCTGCCCGATTTGCATATAAGGCATGGCGACCGTTGGCATGTAATCGATTGCATAACTCCGCTTGGAAAGTCTCTGCAATCGATTTAATGAGTTTCATACACGTCTTGCGGACCTGTCAAGATCGATTTAGACCGTTTGTGTTTCTGACAGCGGAAGGGAGCGCTGCCAGCCGTGGCACCTGAGAAAAAAACGCCGACGATTCAAGATGTTGCGCGCCATGCCAACGTCTCGACGGCGACTGTCAGCCGGGCCTTGTCGCACCCCGAAAGGGTGAGCGAGGCGACACGGGCGCGCGTCTCGGAGGCGGTGCGTGTAACGGGTTACACGCTCAACCAGGCGGCCCGCTCGCTGCGCCAGCGCGCGGCCCGGACCATCCTGGTGGCGCTGCCCGATATCGGCAATCCGTTCTTTTCCTCGATCCTCGATGCCATTGAGCGCGAGGCGGCGCGACGCGGCTATGGCATCCTGGTCGCCAATCTCTATTTCGGCCACGAAACCGTGTGGCGCCTGCAGGACCTGCTGCTGTCCAACCGCGCCGATGGCCTGTTGCTGCTGGACGGCTCGGTCAATCCCGAGCACCTGCGCATGCTGACGCGCGCGCCGTTTTCCGTGCCGCTGGTGGTGGCCTGCGAAGACATTCCCAATCTGGGTTTTCACACCGTGCTCACGGACAACGCCGTTTCCGCCGAGCGGGCGACGCGGCACCTCATCGAATTGGGACACCGGCGCATCGGCCATATCATGGGCCCCGAGCACAACATGGTGGCGCGGGACCGGCTGGCCGGCTTCACCCAGGCATTGCAGCGCGCCGGTCTTGAGGTCAACGCCAATTGGCTGTTCCGCGGCAATTTCGAGATCGAAAGCGGCTTTGCCGCCGCCGCCCGCTTCCTGGCCCTGGCCGAGCGGCCGACGGCCCTGTTCGCGGCCAATGACGAATCGGCCATCGGCTTCCTCTCCGGCCTGCGCCAGCACGGCCTGGTGTGCCCGCGCGACATTTCCGTGGTTGGCTTCGACGATCTCGAAGTCGCCCCGCATTACTGGCCGCCGCTGACCACGATCCGGCAACCGCGCGAAACCCTGGGGCGGATGGCGGCCGAAACTCTGATCGACCTGGTCGAAGGCCAGCGCGTGGCTCCCGAGCCGCTCAAGATCGTGCTCAGCTCCGAGCTTGTGGTGCGCGCCAGCACCGGCAAGCCGCCCGAAGCGGCCCGGGAATCGCTGGCGCTGGATCGGGCCATTTGAGCGCAAGGCGTTTTCTTTGGCGCAAAATGCGCTAAAGGAAGGTCCGGCGGCCCCGTAGCTCAGCTGGATAGAGCATCGGTCTTCTAAACCGAATGTCGCGTGTTCGAGTCACGCCGGGGTCACCAGTTTTTCCCTGCCCTGTGCATGGCCTTACCGGCGATAACGGGGTTTTGGGTTGTGCGGCGGGGCGAATTGCGCCACCCTGCCGGTCCACCATTGGGGGCAAGTCCACTGGCTGAACAAGCGAAACGACCCACCATCGTTCTGTTCGATCTCGACGGGACCCTGGTGCATCACGTCAATCCGCGTGTGCTGCAGACGCTGGAATTCCTGGACGATTTCTCGCACCGGACCGGACGGCTGGTGGCCCGCTTCCGTCTGGCGCGCCGGCAGCGCGCCGCCGCGCTGAAGAAGACGCCGCGCCTGCTGGTCCATAAGGCCATCCACAAGGTGCGCCGCAAATCGGTCGAGGAAATGCTCGAGCCCTGCGCCACCATGCGCGCCGTGCTCGAAAGGCTGCGCCGCAATGGCGTCACCCTGGCCCTGGTCAGCAATGGCCTGGGCCGCGGCTATGGCCACGACGTGCTCGAAGCCTTCGACCTCAAGCAATATTTCGCCGCCTGCATTTTCCGCGAGGACGTGGCCCGGGGCAAACCCTGGCCCGATTCGATCGTCGCGGCGCTGAAGGCTACCGGTCGCCGCCTCCGCCCTTCCGATGTCATCTGGTATATCGGCGACCAGCGCAAGGACATCCGCGCCGCGCAGGCCGCGACCGAGGCGCTGGGCCTGCCCATCCGCCCCATTGCCCTGGGCGCCCGCGCCGCGCTCGCCGCCGTCGAAGCGCGCCTCAGCCCCAGCCAGATCATGCTGACGCCCGCCGATTTCGAGCGCAGCATCGTCTCGGCCTTTGCCGATGGCGAGGCGGAAACCCTGCCCATGATCGGCCCCCTGCCCGCCGGCTGATTTTTTCACGCCTCATGCCGAAATGAGGAAAAATCTAGAAGTCGAAGCCCATCTGGCTCCTTGGGGCTTCCGGAGCCTGCGCCTTGGATGCGCGTTTCTCCGTTGCGCGCCTGGGGGACGGCTCCGGCGGCGCGGATTCCGTTATCGTCATAAGGATGGGTGCTGCGGATTCGGGCGGCATTGTCGGCGCCGGTTCGCGGAATGCGCCGATCCAGGCGATGGCCTTGTCGAGCCGGGCTGGCTTGAAGGCGTAAAGGTTTTCGCGGCCCTTTTTCACTTCGGCCACCAGCCCCGCCTGCTTGAGCACGCGCAAATGGCGCGAAATGGCCGGGCGGCTGATGGAAAAGGCGTCGGCCAGCCGATGCACCGGCACCGGCCCCGCCGCCAGGATTTCAACGATGCGGCAGCGCGTGGCATCCGCCAGGGCGGAATAAAGGGCGATGGGTGGCTTCGACTTTCTGGTCATGCTCCGGTTAAAGTAACACCGGCGTTACAGGTCAAGCCGGCGCGCCAGCGGGCAAGTACTTGTTCACCAGGAATTTTCGCCTCCGATTCACGCTGCCACACGATGGTGCCGTTCGCGCAATAAACTGGTCATTTCTGCCCCGCACCCTTGCGGCAAGGAGGAAGGATCATGTTCGGATTGGTTGGCGCAGAAGCCCCATCCAGCCGCAGCAGCGAGCGCCGATCCTATTCGGTGGCGGAACTGGTGGCCGATGGAGCGATCCATGTTCTGGGGCTCATCGTGGCCCTGGCGGCCGGTTCGGCGCTGCTGGCCATCGCCGCGCTCGACACCGCGCCCGAGGCTTTTCCGGTCCTGCTCATCTATGTGCTGACGCTGGTAACGGTGCTCAGCGTCTCGCTGGCCTATAATCTCTGGCCGCGCTCGGCGGTGAAGCATTACCTGGCCCGTTTCGACCAGGCGGCGATTTTCCTCTTCATTGCCGGCACCTATACGCCTTTCCTCGCCATCATGGGCGGCACGCCGCTGTGCTGGATCATGGGCAGCCTGGTCTGGGGCGCGGCGCTGGTGGGCGTGGGGCTCAAGCTCATCGTGCCCGAGCGCTTCGGGCGCATGGCGATCCTGCTCTATCTCGGCATCGGCTGGAGCTGCGTGCTGATCTTCCAGGTGCTGGCCCAATACCTGCCACCCACGACGCTGTGGCTGCTCCTGGCCGGCGGCATCACCTATTCGGCCGGCATCGTCTTCCATCTCTGGGAGCGGCTGAAATTCCAGAACGCCCTCTGGCACGTCTTCGTGGTCGCCGGCGCCAGCCTGCATCTCTGGGCCGTCATCGATTGCATGGTGGTCGCGCGGCTTTAGCGGATTGCCCTGCGCACCTCGCGCCGAACACCGGCGAACGGAAACGCCTATTGCGCCGCGCCGATGCGGGCGTGCTCGACCCTGTCGCCGGGTTGCAGGCCGATATCCTGCGAGCGCCCTCCGGGAATTTCCAGCACGAAGCGCACCGGCACTTCCGAAGGAATGGAGGTGGTATCGAGCGGGCGCGCATTGACGTGAATGGTCTTGACCAGGCCATCGGCGCCGATGAACACCATATCGAGCGGAATGAAGGTGTTCTGCATCCAGAAGGAGACGGGATGCTCCTCCTTGAAATCGAAGAGCATGCCGGCATCGTCGGCCAGTTCCTGACGATACATCAGCCCCTTGGCGCGCGATTCGGGCGTATCGACCACTTCGACGGCAAAGGCGTAATCGCCGCTTTGCGTATGCAGCACCAGCCGCGAATCGTCGCTGCACGCGGCCAGCGGCATGCTCACGGCAAGGATCGCGACCAGGGCGGCAAGCATTCGCATCATGTCAAATCCCGGCTTCCGGCCGCATCCAAACAGGCATCCTCAATGCGAGGACGGCGCCTCGCCCCAGCCATCGGGCCGGATTTCGGCCACCATCAACCCCTTGGGACCTTCGCCATAGCGCACCAGCACGAACTGGCCGGGCCGCAATTCGGTGATGCCGAAGCGGCGCAGCGTTTCCATATGCACGAAAATATCGGGCGTGCCCTCGCCGGCCGAGAGAAAGCCGAAGCCGCGAATGCGGTTGAACCATTTGACTTCCAGCCGCACCATGCCCGAGGTCGGCTCGACCACCACATGGGTACGCGGCGCGGGAAGCTGCGAGGGATGGCGGGCCGTGGTTTCGTCCATGGAAACGATGCGGAAAGCCTGCAAGCCGCCGGGGCGGTTGAGGGCTTCGACGACGATCCGCGCGCCCTCATAGGCGGTCTGGTAGCCGTCGCGCCGCAGGCAGGTCACATGCAGCAGCACGTCGGGCATGCCATTGTCGGGGACGATGAAGCCGAATCCCTTGCCGGCATCGAACCATTTGATCGCGCCGGCGATTTCGATCGTGTCCATGCCGGCCTGCTGGAGCGGCGCGGCGTTTTCGCCATGCGTTTCGGCCCGCGCACCCGCAGATGGGTTCGCGGTTTCCCCGCCTTCACTCTTGACCTTGACCCCCATAGTCCCGACGCCTCTTCACACAAACCCGCCGCCGCGGGTACTCCCACAAGACAGACGCACTCTGGCCGATTCAACGTCAAAAGTTAAGAAGGTGTTGCGATTTTCTTGGCAGAGGCCATGCAACCGCCAAGTTGCGGTGGCCGGATGCGGCTGTTAGCCATGGCGCCCGATAGCACTTTTCCGGAGGAATCGATGAAATACCTGCACACCATGGTCCGCGTGACCGATATCGAGGCCAGCCTCCGATTCTATTGCGAAGGGCTGGGCCTGGAAGAGGTGCGCCGTACCGACAACGAAAAGGGCCGCTATACGCTGATTTTCCTGCGGGCCCCGGGCGACCAGGGCGGCGAGGTGGAATTGACCTATAACTGGGACCCGGAAACCTATAGCGGCGGGCGCAATTTCGGCCATCTCGCCTATCGCGTCGATGACATCTACACGCTCTGCCAGCATTTGCAGGACATGGGCGTGGTCATCAACCGGCCCCCGCGCGACGGCCACATGGCTTTCGTGCGCTCGCCCGACGGCATTTCCATCGAATTGATCCAGGATGGCACCCTGCCCCCGCAGGAGCCCTGGGCCTCGATGGCCAATACCGGCGCCTGGTAGGCGCGGGGTTAGGGTTTCGCTAACCCTGCCGGTTAGCGGAGGGTTAGCGAAACCCCTCTAATTTTAGCGACTGTCTTTACCGGCCCATTGCCTGTTGCGCGCGCGCCACACCGGCCTTCGGGATAGTCGTCATGCCCCTTTTTCGCACCATTGCCGCCCTTGCCTTTACGGGCCTCGCCCTCACCGCCTGCGTGCCCATGGCCATGTTCGCCTCCAGCAGCGGCGCGGGCTATAATGGTCTGCGCACCGATTGGGGCACCTTCGTCAGCTCCAAATCGGTCAATGCCTTCTGCCTGTCGCCCAAGCTGCGCTTCCTCATCTGGGATTTCGAGGGGCATTTCGGCAAGAAGGTGGTGATGAATTCGGGCTACCGCGACGGCTGGCACAATGCGGCGGCGGGTGGCGCCGACAATTCCTATCACACCAAGTGCATGGCGGCCGACATCTACATTCCCGGCGTCTCCAAGGCCGCGCTGCTCGCCTATGCCATGCGCAATGACGGCGTGGGCGGGCTGGGCTGTTATCCGGGGCGCAATTTCATCCATGTGGACGTGCGCGACCGGCCTCGCGGCTATCGCCGTCCCGTCACCTTCTCAGGCTGTTGAAAAAGTTGGCCTGACGTCCCGCTACGGGCTTGCTTATCCGGCACAGCCCCACTATACGACGCCCATCGCGTTCAGGCGCCCTTCGTCTATCGGTTAGGACGGCACCCTTTCACGGTGCAGAGAGGGGTTCGATTCCCCTAGGGCGTACCACTCCCCTTGTTCGGCAAGGGCGAGCCCGGTACACTGAGTGCCACATGGCTAAGCGCCCATCGTCTAGCGGTCAGGACGACGCCCTCTCACGGCGTAAACAGGGGTTCGATTCCCCTTGGGCGTGCCATGGCCTTCCCTCCCCAATAGAAGCCTCATCGGCGCTTTCGGCGTCCCCTATACCTCGATCCCGGCGCCGACATGATGGCGGCCGATGGGAACGATCATCGGGGTATCGGATACCGGATCCACCACGATCCGGGCATTCATGCCGAACACCTCCTTGACCACGGCTTGGCTCATCACTTCGACCGGGCGGCCCTCGGCGACGACATTGCCGGCCTTCATGGCCACGATATGGTCTGCGTAGCGGCAGGCCAGGTTGAGGTCGTGCAGCACCACCACCACGGTACGGCCGCGCTCCACCACGAGGTCGGTGAGCAGGTCGAGCACTTCCACCTGATGGTTGATGTCGAGAAACGTGGTGGGCTCGTCGAGCAGCAGCAGGTCGGTTTCCTGGGCCAGGGCCATGGCGATCCAGACCCGCTGGCGCTGCCCGCCGGAGAGTTCATCGACCGGACGGTCCGCCATATCGGCCATGTCGGTGGCGGCCAGGGCTTCGGCGACCGCCGCATCGTCCGCCGCCGTCCAGCGGCGGAACCAGCCCTGATGCGGATAGCGGCCACGCCCCACCAGGTCGGCCACCAGGATGGCGTCGGGCGCGATGGGCGATTGCGGCAGCACGCCCAGGCGGGTCGCCACGTCGCGGGTCGGCATCTGGTGGATCGGCTTGCCGTCGAGATAGACGGCGCCCCGCGCTGGCGCCAGCAGCCGCGCCAGGCCGCGCAGCAGCGTGGATTTTCCGCAGGCATTGGCCCCGACGATCATCGTCAGCCTGCCCGGCGGAATGCTCAGGTTGAGATCGCTAACGATCCGCCGCTCGCCATAGGCGAGATGCAGCCCGGCAGCGAGCAATTGATGATTGGCGGACATCTGCGCCTCCGAATCCTTCTATCGCGCCGCGAAAAAGGCGCGCCCTAATTCACCCGGCCCGAACGGCCGGAAGCGACGAGCAGGCCCAGTAGGAACACGGCGCCGAAGGCGCCGGTCACGACCCCGACCGGCAATTGCATGGCGGGCAGCGCGTGCTGGGCGACCATGTCGGAAACGATCATGACCAGCGCCCCCACCAGGGCGGCATGGAAAAATCCCCGCCCCGCGCCTTTGAGCAGGCTCCGCGCGATGGGGCCGGACACGAAAGCCACGAATCCCACCGGGCCGGTTGCGGCGGTAGCGAAGGCGGCAAGGCCGACCGCGACCAGCATCAGCCCCAGCCGCGTGGCTTCCACCCTTGCGCCCAGCGCCCGGCCGGCATCGTCGCCCAGTTCCAGCGCATCCACGCCGCGCACCAGGCCCGCCAGCAGGGCGACAAGCCCGAGCATGGCCCCGCCCAGCACCAGGGAATCGACCGGCTTGGCGGCATTGAGGCTGCCCACCAGCCAGGCCATGGCTTCCTGCACATCGGCCAGGCGCGCCTGGGTGAAGAGATAGGAAATGACGGCGGCAAGCATGGCCGCCATGCCGATGCCGATCAACACCACGCGATAGGCGGTGACGCCATCGCGCCAGGCGAGCAGATAGATGGCCAGCGCCGTCAGCAATGCCCCGCCGAACGCGCCCAGCGAGGCGGGCAGGCCCGACCAGTGCAGCACGATGATGCAGAAGACGGCGGCGGCGCTGGCGCCATGGGCAATGCCGATAATATCCGGGCTGGCCAATGGATTACGCAGAAGCGTTTGGAAAATGATTCCGGAAAGGCCGAAGGCCGCTCCCGACAGGATGGCCAGCACCGCGCGCGGCAGCCTTACCTGCAGGACGATGAAATCGACGCCCTTGTCCAGTGCTCCGGTCAGGGGCGAAAGCAGCGCGCGGATCACCCCGTCCACCGGTACCGGATAATCGCCCAGATAGAGCGAGAGCGCGAAGGCGCCGCATAGCGCCAGCAGCAGCGCCAGGGCGATGTACAGCCGGCGCGCGGCCTGGCCGGAGCGGACGGCGCGGACAGGCGCCAGGGCGATATGGACACTCATAGGGCGGCCAGCTTCCGGCGGCGGACGAGAAGGATGAAGAAGGGCGCGCCGACAAAGGCGGTGACGATACCCACCTGTACCTCGCCGGGTGGCGCGACGATGCGGCCCAGCACGTCGGCGCCGAGGAGCAGGATCGGCGCCATAAGCAGCGAATAGGGCAGAATCCAACGATAGCCCGGGCCGGTCAGGGCACGCGCCATGTGCGGCACGGTCAACCCGACAAAGGCGATGGGCCCGGCGGCGGCGGTGGCGGCCCCGGCCAGAACCACGGCGGCGAAAGCCGCGAGCCCGCGCGACAGGCCGACGCGCTGGCCGAGCGCGCGCGCCACGTCCTCGCCCATGGCCAGGCCATCGAGCAGCCGCGCCACGGCCAGCGCCAGCACGGCGCCGCCCAGGATGAAGGGCGCGACCTGCCAGGCGATTTCGGCGCTGCGCCCGGCCAGCGAGCCGACCTGCCAGAAGCGCACCGCGTCGAGCGTGCGCGGGCTGGTGAGCAGGATGGCATTGACGATGGCCTGCAGGGCGGCGGTGGCGGCGGCGCCGGCCAGCGCCAGCTTGATCGGGGTAGCCCCTTCGCGCCCCAGCGCGGCGACGGCATAGACCAGCAGCATGGCCAGGCCCGCCCCGGCAAAGGCCAGCCACACATATTGGCTGAGCTTGGTCATGCCGAACACGGCCACGCCCAGCACCACCAGCAGCGCCGCCCCCGCATTGATGCCCAGGATGGCGGGATCGGCCAGCGGGTTGCGCGTCGCGCCTTGCAGGACCGCACCGGAAAGGCCCAGCGCCACCCCGACCAGCAGGCCGACCAGGGTGCGCGGCAGGCGCAGCTCCCGGATGATGCGATGTTCGGCATCGCCGCTATCGTAGGCGGCCAGCGCGGCCCAGACATGGTCCGGCGCGATAGTGCGCGCGCCAATGCCCAGCGAGAGCACCAGGATAACGGCCAGCGCCACGGCAAGCAGCACCAGGCCCAGCACCAGCAGGGCCGCCCTCTGCGATTGCGCGGCGCGCGCCGTCTCGGGCATCAGGGAACGAGGTTTTCGTCGGCGGCTTCGATGGCGACGGTCAGCTTGTCCAGCGCGCCGGCATAGGCATGGTAATTGCGCAGCCAGAATGCCGGCCAATCCGTCACCTGCCCCGCTTCGGCGGCTTTCATCAGCGTCCAGGTCGGCTGGGCCTGGGCGGTTTCCAGGGTGCTCCTGGCGCGGTTGTCCACCATGATGAGGTCGGGCTGGTATGTGTCGGCCTTTTCCCAGCTCAGGGTTTCCCAATAGCCGCGATCGTCGGCCACTTCGGGTGAAATGAGGTTGAGGCCCCACTTGGCGAAATCCATCAATTCGGCCGAGCCTTCGGTCGCCGCGACGTAGAGCGCGTCGGTGCCCGCCCACACGGCCAATGCCGTCAGGCCGGGCTTGGCGGCCAGGGCGGCCTTGAATTTTTCCAGCGATGCCTGGAACGCGGCCTTGTCGGCGGCGATGGCGGGCTCGGAAAGGTCGGCGCCCAGGCTCCGGGCCAGCGCCTCGTAATCCTCGATCAGGGTGAGAATTGAATCGCCCTGGCTGGGGCCGGTAATGGGCGCCAGCGGCGAAAGCGCCGCCGCCACGTCCTCGCCCCCGCTCCAGGCCTTGTCCAGCGGCCAATATTCGGCAACGATCAGGTCGGGTTCGAGCACGGCGGCCTTTTCGATATCCACCTCGCCCCAGCTCTGGCCGATGATTTCGATGCCGGTCAGGTCCAGCCCTTCGAGCGCCTTGGCGTCGGCGATGGCACTGTCGGCATAGATGGCCACCGGCCGAATGCCCAGCGGGATCAGCCCGGCGGCGGCGTCCTGGCTGGCAATGATGCGCTGGGGCACCGCATCCAGCGTCACCGTCTGGCCGGTGCCGTCGGTATAGGTCCAGGGTTCGGCGATTGCCGGTCCGGCCAGGACCAGGGCGACGGCGGCAATCAGGGACACTCGGCCAGCGCTGAACATGGTCTTCTCCATCATCTTTGCGCCGGTGGTATCGTCGCTAAGATGATCGGTCAAGTCATGTTTGGGCGGAGGAAATCCCCCGATTCCCCCTACCCGCCCCCGCCCAGGCTGAGCAGCACATTGACCGCCGAAGCCAGGATGATGGTGTTGTAGAGATGGGCGAAAACCTCGTGGACCAGCACGCGGCCGCGCATGCTGTTGGAGGTCACCTTGGTGTCCGAGGTGGCGACCGAAGTGCCCACGGTGAAGGAATAATACATGAAGGCGACGCCGTCCGGCCGGTCCTTGCCGGGAAAATCGAGCCCGCCGGCCACTTTCGCGTCCCGGCTGGTTTCGCCCGGCGCCTGGTAATATTCATAGGCATAATGCAGCGCACCCATGGCCTGCACGGTGAACCAGCCCAGCAGCACCGAAGCGACGCCCAGCGTCACCTCGACGAGGTCCGGCCGTTCGCCGCCGGACAGGGCCGAAATCAGCATAACCACGGAAACGACCACGACCAGCAGCACGATCAGCACCATGCCGGCCGCCGGCGTATCTTCCTCGCGCGCATGTTCTTGCAGGTAATCGGCGGTCATGTGGGGCAGCTTGAGCGCCGTCGTGCCCAGAAAGGCGGCGAACAGGCTATTGGCGCCGATGCCGATGGCATAGCCCGGCGCCAGCCACAGGCTGACGGCAAAGCTGAGCAGCCCGGTGGCAAGGCCGAAATAAAGCGTGGCGTGGCGTGGCATCAGCCGCCGCATGGCGGCGTGGACAACGGACGAACCGGATTTGCGTATCATGGCGCCCTCATGGCAGCACCGCGGGATGGCGGTGCTGCCATAACGCCTTTCAGTCGGCAAGGGCTCCCGGCCCCGGCCGCGCGCCGGGCGGCACCTTGCCCAGGATAATCATGCCCAGCACCTCGTCCTTGGTGACGTCGCTGGTGCGGGCCTCGCCCACGACCTGCCCGTTCTTCATCACCACCACCCTGTCGGCCAGGTCGAATACGTCGTGGATGTCGTGGCTGATGAGGAAGATGCCGATACCTTCGGACTTGAGCTGCTTGATGAGGTCGCCCACCTGCGCCGTTTCCTGCGGCCCCAGGGCGGCCGTGGGCTCGTCCATGATGAGAATGCGGGCATTGAACAGGATCGCCCGGGCAATGGCCACCGATTGGCGCTGCCCGCCCGAAAGGGCTTTTACCGGTTCCTTGAAGCGCCGGAAATTGGGGTTGAGCCGCCCCATCACTTCCCGCGCCTTGGATTCCATGGCCGCATCGTCCAGCGTGCCCAGCGGCGTCACCATTTCGCGTCCAAGGAACAGGTTGGCAGCGGCATCGACATTATCGGCAACTGCGAGCTGCTGGTAGATCGTCTCGATGCCATAGGCCTTGGCGTCGCGCGGATTGCTGATGCTCGCGGGCTGCCCGTCGATACGGATTTCGCCGCTGTCGCGCTTATAGGCGCCCGAAAGGATCTTTATCAGCGTCGACTTGCCCGCGCCGTTATGGCCGAGCAGGCCCACGACCTCGCCCTTGTGCAGGCTGATGGACGCCTGGTCCACCGCGCGCAGGCCGCCGAACGAGATGGAGATGTCGGTCATTTCGACCAGGGGAGTGCTGGTGTCCAGCATGACGCGACTCCTAGTACTTGTTCCGGCGGTAGAGCGTGTCCAGCCACACCGCGAAAACCAAAACGATACCGACGACGATCGATTGCAACGGGCTGTCGAGCCCCATCAGCACCATGCCCGATTGCAGCGATTGCATGACCACCGCGCCGAGCAGCGCGCCGGCAATGGTGCCGACCCCGCCGGCCAGCGAGGTGCCCCCGATCACCGCCGCGGCAATGACGTAAAGCTCGTCCAGCGTGCCCAGCGCATTGGTCGCGGCGTTGAGGCGCGCCGTGGAAATGGCGGCGGCGATGGCGCAGAGCGCGCCCATCAGCATGAAGATCTTCACCGTCACCCAGCGGGTATTGATGCCCGCCAGTTCCGCCGCCTCGGGATTGCCGCCCATGGCATAGACATAGCGCCCGAACCGGGTGCGGGTGGACAGGAACGTCATCACCACACCGACGCCGATGGCCATCAGCACCGGAATGGCGATGCCATGGGAAATGAACAACCCGCCTTCGGGCACGGAAAGGCCGTTGGCCTTGGCGTAGTTCTCCGCGATGCGCACCGGCCAGGGATAGGCGTTGGCGATCAGCACCGCGCCGATCGTGGCGCCGCAACCGAGCACCGCCAGCACGATTTCCGCCCAGATCGGCCGTTGCGGAAACTTGAAGCGGCGGCGCTGCCGGCGTCCCAGATAGAGCCCGGTGACGATGGCGGCGCAAGCCAGGACGCCGACACCCCAGCTCCAATTGGCGCCGACCGAGCCGTCCGGCCCGCCGCCCATGAGCTGGAAGGTGGAATCCATCGGCGCCACCGTGCGGCCCGCCGTGACCCACCAGGCCGCGCCGCGCCAGACCAGATAGCCGCCCAGCGTCACGATGAAGGCCGGCACGCGCAGATAGGCGATGATGAGGCCCTGCAAGGCGCCGATGCCGGTGCCGACGGCCAGGCCGACCAGCAGCGAAAGAATCCAGATCAGCGGATGGCCGAGCCCCAATCCCAGTTGCACCGGGAAGAACGAGGTCTGCATCACGCCCATCACCATGCCGACCACGCCCAGGATCGAGCCGACCGACAGGTCGATATTGCGGGTGACGATGACGAAGACCATGCCGGTGACCATCACCGCCACCGAGGCGGTCTGCACCGACAGGTTCCACAGATTGCGCGGCGTGAGGAACAGGCCGCCCGAAAAGATATTGAACCCGATCCAGATGATGGCCAGCGCGCCGATCATGCCCAGGAGGCGCGTATCGACTTCGGTGGCGAACAGAAAACGCTGAAAGGGGTTTTGCACCTGGCTGCTCGGGTGCGCAGGGCTGGCCAGAGCTTGCTGATCGGCCATTGAAGTCTCCCGTGAAAACGGCGCTCCGGCATCGTCGAAGCGCGTCCGGTTAAACGAGTGCCGCAGCGCGAACGCCGCGGCACCCGTAACCAGTCTATATCGAGATGGGTTTAGTCACACGCGGCAACGGTGCCGGCGGCGACGCCCTGGCAAACCACGTCCTTGGAAACCCAGCCGGCGTCGATGACGACGTTGAGGTTTTCCTGAGTGATCGGCACCGGCGGCAGGAGAACCGCATTCATCTCGACGCCGTTCGGGCCATCGGAGAACGTGGTGGCGTCGGTGACTTCATCCAGCGCCGCGCCGCCCGCCAACTCGAGGGCGATCTCGGCGGCCTTCTTGCCCAGTTCCCGCGCATCCTTCCAGACCGAGACGGTCTGGGTGCCCAACGCGATGCGGTTGAGAGCGGCATGGTCGCCGTCCTGGCCCGAAACCGGCACGGAGCCGGCCAGGCCCTGCGCGGCGAGCGCCGCGATGGCACCGCCGGCCGTGCCGTCATTGGAGGCGACCACGGCATCGACTTCGTTGTTATTGGCCGTCAGGAACTGCTCCATATTGGCCTGGGCGACTTCGGGGTTCCAATTGTCGGTATAGGCTTCGCCGACATTCTTGATGGCGCCCGAATCGATGGCATCCTTGAGCACGTCCATCTGGCCGGCGAACAGGAAGTCGGCATTGGGATCGGCCGAATTGCCCTTGATGAAGACGTAATTGCCCTCGGGCTGCACGTCGAACACGGCCTGGGCCTGCATGCGGCCCACTTCGCGGTTGTCGAAGGTCAGGTAGAAGGCGTCGGGGTTCTCGATCAGGCGGTCATAGCCGACCACCGGAATGCCCTCGGCCACCGCCGCCGCCACGGCCGGGCCGATGGCGTCGCTGTCCTGCGCCAGCACGATCAGCGCGTCGGCGCCCTGGCTGATGAGGCTCTCGATGTCGGTGAGTTGCTTGGAGGCGGACGATTGCGCGTCGGCCGAAATATATTGGGCGCCGGCCGCATCGAGTGCGGCCTTGATTGCCGCTTCGTCGGTTTTCCAGCGCTCTTCCTGGAAATTGTTCCAGCTCACGCCGACCGTGATCTGGTCTTGCGCCACCGCGACGCCCGACAGAACGGTCGAGGCGAGCAGGACCAATGCAAACTTGTTCATATCTGTCCTCCCTGGGGCAATTGGCATTGCCCCGTCATGCCTGAGAATGGCGAGCCTGCACCGGCTCCCCATCTGTGCGATGAGCATTATTTCAGTGCTCGAAAAAACAATTGGCACGCAGGCCATAATGATGTCAACGTCAATTTCGAGTGTCGAAATAAGCGTGCGGAATAGCTAGAAGGAACGATGAGTGCGTTCGACCCTGGCGAGTAAGGAGTGCCTGCTTGACGCGAGCGGTTAGCGATAGCGACAGCGTCCGGCGGCAGAACCGGGGCCTGGTGCTGGGTGCCTTGCGCGCCCAGGGCTCGCAGTCGCGCACCGCGCTGGCCGCCCGCACCGGGCTTAGCCATGCCAGCATCACCGCCATCATGCAGGACCTGCTGGCCCAGCGCCTGGTGCAGGAATTGCCCGGCGAGCGCGGCGACGGCCGCAGCCGGGGGCGCCCGGCCACCCTGGTCGGGTTCGCCCGTGCCGCCGCCCATGCCGCCCTATTCGAGGTGGACGTCAACCGTGCCCGCCTCTCGCTGGTGGATTATGGCGGAATCCTGGTGGATCGTCTCGAAACCGAGATGCTGCCGGGCACTTTCGCCACGCAGAGCCCGGCGCGCTTCTTCGAGGAGCGGCTGGCGAGCCTGGCCGGGCGCAATCCGGAAATCGCGGGTACGCTGCGGCGCGTCGCCATTTCCGTGCAGGGCATTCTCGACCGCGAGGGCCAGGGGCTCAAATGGTCGCCCATCGCCAGCCTGGCGGGAAAGCCCTTCGCCGCCGAACTGGCCGCCGCGTCCGGCGCGCCGGTCACCCTCTACAAGCGCGGACGGCTCTTGGCCGAGGGCGCCAGGTGGCTCGATCCGCGGCTTTACGAGGCGAGCGTCGCCACGGTCTTCGTCGGCTCCACCGTGGCCATGGGCGTTACCTTTCGCGGCCAGATCATGGGCCGGGAGGATAGCGGCGCCACCGAATTCGGCCATATGAACCACATGCCCGACGGGGCTCTGTGCCGCTGCGGCATGCGGGGCTGCATCGAGGCCTATGCCGCCGATTACGCGGTGTTGCGCACTGCCTATTCCGTGCCCGAGACGGCCATGCCCGCCGCCGCCGTGCCGGCCGGGCAATATCGCGCGCTCATCCAGCGCGCCGAGCAGGGCGAGCGCAGCGCCGTGCATGCCTTCAACCTAGCGGGCCGGGCCATCGGCTATGGCCTGAGCCGCATGCTCGCCATCTACGATCCGTCCCATATCCTCATTGTCGGCCCGGGCGCCCATGCGCTCGATCTCATGCGCCCCGAAATCGACCGGGCGCTGTCGGCCTCGCTGGTGTGCAAGGTCAACGGCCTGCCCCAGATCATCGCCCATAGCGACGAGAAGGAACCGATTTTCCGGGGCCTTTTGATGAAGACCCTGGCCGATATCGACCAGGCCGACTTCGCCGCCCTGCCCTCGGCCGGGCGCGCCGAAGCGTCCTAGATTTTCAGCCAGGCATGCAATTGCCCGGCCAGGGCTTCGGCGCTTTCCGCGCCGCCATGCAGCACCAGTTCGGGCGTTTCGGGCGCCTCGAAGGGGGAATCGATGCCGGTGAAATTGCGGATTTCGCCGGCCCGGGCCTTCTTGTAGAGGCCCTTGGGATCGCGCGCCTCCACCACGTCGAGCGGCGTATCGACATAGACTTCGGTAAAGCGGATATCACCGGCGATTTCGCGCGCCAGCCGCCGCTCCTTCTCGAAGGGCGAGATGAAGGAGGCGATGACGATCAGCCCGGCATCGGCCATCAGGCGGGCAACTTCAGCCACCCGGCGGATATTTTCCACCCGCGCCGCTTCGGTAAAACCCAGGTCCTTGTTGAGCCCGTGGCGCACATTGTCGCCATCGAGAATGTAGCAATGCCGCCCCTCGGCGGTCAGCCGCTTTTCCAGCAGGTTGGCGATGGTGGACTTGCCCGAGCCGGACAGCCCGGTGAACCACACGATCTGGGCCTCCTGCCCTTTCATGCGCGCCCGCACCTGCCGGTCCACGTCGAAGGCTTGGTAAGTGAGGTTCTGCGCCCGCCGCAACCCATAGGCGATGGTCCCCGCGCCCAGGGTCGCGTTGGAGAGCCGGTCGATGAGGATGAAGCCCCCGGTCAGCGGGTTGTCCGCGTGCGGATCGAAGGCGATGGGCCGGTCGGTGGCCAGGGTAACGGTGCCGACCTCGTTGAGGTCGAGCTTGTTCGCGGCGGCCTGTTCGAGCGTGTTCACATTGGTGCGGAACTTGAGATCGGTAATGGTGGCCGGCACCAATTGCGTGCCCAGCTTGAGCAGGTAGGAGCGGCCGGGAAAGGCCGGTTCCTCGCTCATCCAGATCAATTGCGCCTGGAACTGGTTGGAAAATTCCGGCACGGCGCCGGGCCGCGCGAACATGTCGCCGCGCGAGACGTCGATTTCCCGGTCCAGCACCAGCGTCACCGCCTGCCCGGCACTGGCGCGATCGAGATCGCCGTCCATGGTGACGATGCGCGACACCCTTGCCGGCACGCGCGAGGCGGATACCAGCACCTCGTCGCCCGGCGCGATGGCGCCCGACACGATCGTGCCCGAAAAGCCCCGGAAATCGAGATTGGGGCGGTTGACCCATTGCACCGCGAAGCGGAAATCGGCCTCCACGCGGTCCTCGGCCACCTCGACGGTTTCGAGATAGGGCACCAGCGGCGTGCCGGTGAACCATGGCGTGCGCGCGCTGTTGTCCAGAATATTGTCGCCGCGCAGCGCCGAAACCGGCACCGCGGCCAGCGAGCGGAAGCCCAGCGGCTCGGCAAAGGCGCGATATTCGGCGACGATGCGCTCGAACACCGCCTCGTCATAATCCACGAGGTCGATCTTGTTGACCACCAGCACCACGTGCTTCACCCCGATCAGCGACAGGATGAAGCTGTGGCGGCGGGTCTGGGTCAGGACGCCCTTGCGCGCGTCGATCAGCACCAGGGCCAGGTCGGCATTGGAGGCGCCGGTGGCCATGTTGCGGGTATATTGCTCGTGGCCGGGCGTATCGGCGACGATGAACTTGCGCTTGTCGGTGGAAAAGAACCGATAGGCCACGTCGATGGTGATGCCCTGTTCGCGCTCGGCCTGCAGGCCATCCACCAATAGCGAGAAGTCGATCCCCTCCTCGCCCACGATGCGGTTGCGCGATTCATTGCGCAGGCTCGCCAATTGGTCGTCGAGCACGAGCTGGCTGTCATAGAGCAGCCGGCCGATCAGCGTCGATTTGCCGTCGTCCACGCTGCCACAGGTGAGAAAGCGCAGCAGCGATTTCTCCGTCTGCTGGGCCAGCCACAGGTCGAGATCATTGTCGGGGGTCGCCAGCGCCAGGGACATGTTCAGAAATACCCTTCCTGCTTTTTCTTTTCCATCGAGCCGGCGCTGTCGCTGTCGATCAGCCGGCCCTCGCGTTCGGAGGTGCGGCTGGCCTGCATTTCCATGATGATGCCGGGCAGGTCGCTCGCATTCGAGCGGATGGCGCCGGTCAGCGGGTAGCAGCCCAGCGTGCGGAAGCGCACCATTTCCTGGCGCGGCACCTCGCCCGGCGCCAGCGGCAGGCGGTCGTCGTCGACCATGATGAGCGTGCCCGAGCGTTCCACGACCGGGAGCTTGCGAGCGAAATAGAGCGGCACGATGGGGATTTGCTCGGCATAGATGTAGGTCCACACATCGAGTTCGGTCCAATTCGAGATCGGAAACACCCGCATGCTCTCGCCCGGGTCGAGCCGTGTATTGAACACCCGCCACAATTCCGGCCGCTGGTTCTTGGGGTCCCAGGCATGGCTGGCATTGCGATGCGAAAAGACCCGTTCCTTGGCCCGCGACTTTTCTTCGTCGCGCCGCGCCCCGCCGATGGCCGCGTCATAGCGCCCGGCATTGAGCGCCTGGCGCAGCGCCTGGGTCTTCATGATGTCGGTATAGCGCGAGGAGCCATGGTCGAACGGATTGATCCCGTCCCGCACCCCGTCGGCATTGGTATGGGTGATGAGGTCGAACCCGTATTCGGCCGCCGTGCGGTCGCGGAAGGCGATCATCTCGCGGAACTTGAAGGTCGTGTCCACGTGCAGCAGCGGAAACGGTATCCGGCCCGGATAGAAGGCCTTGCGCGCCAGGTGCAGCAGCACGCTCGAATCCTTGCCGATCGAATACATCATCACCGGCCGCTCGAAACTCGCCGCGACCTCGCGCAGGATTTCGATACTCTCCGATTCCAATGCCTGAAGATGGCTGAGCCGTCCGCTGTTCACCACGCCGATCCCGGTTGCATGACCCTTGAAGGAATGGCGTCCAGATAGCCCCCGGCGCCCTGCCCCATCAAGCCGCAAAGTGCCGGAAATGCTGGTGTTACAAGGCCTTGGGGCAAGATTGTGCCCCATATGGGGAAGCGGCGCGAAACCGGCCTTCGCCATGCCGGACACGGGCCAAGCCAATGCGCGCGCCGCCGCCCGGGCAGAAAAAAAGTTCACGCCTCCCGTCCGGCACCGTGCCGCACCGAGAAAGGTTGTGCCGCCCCACCACTCGATGATAAACGGCGGTCGGCGCCGGTATAGCTCAGTTGGTAGAGCACCTGATTTGTAATCAGGGGGTCGCGGGTTCAAACCCTGCTGCCGGCACCAGCCCCCCCGCCTCGTGGCTTTGCGGGCTCATTGCCGTCAGGCTCGGAACCGGCACGCGCTCAATCCGATTGTCCCTCCATATCAATGTCGGAGGGAAAGATCATGAACGCGCAATCAAGCAGTCCTCCCCAAAAGCCCAACGTCGAATACGAGAATCCGGCCGATAAGCCATCGGCCGCCGAAATGTCCGGCACGCCGGTCGAAACGGCGATGTTGGGCCGGCAGGGTCCGGGCGGCTTCCTGCTCATGGTGCTGGCGATCGGCATTTTCGTGGTCGTATTCGGCTCGATCTTCTATTTCGCGGGCCTTTGACCGCCGGCAGATGACACTCGCGCGCCGTTCAAGCCGGTTGGCCCGGGCGGGCGCCTCATGCTAGGTCAACGCCAGCTTGAGGAGAGGGCGGGTGCCACTGGCATGCACAAGATTCATTTCGCCACCAACCAGACCGCCGGGGCGGAAGCCGCCGCGCTGCGCCTGCATGAACGCTATGGCCAGAGCGCGCTCGATGATGCCGACATCGTCGTTGCCTTGGGCGGCGACGGGCTGATGTTGCAGACCCTGCATACGGTCATGGATCGAGGCACCCCGGTTTACGGCATGAATTTCGGTTCGGTCGGCTTCATGATGAACGAATTTTCCGAAGCCGACCTCATCGACCGGCTCGATGCGGCGCAACGCACGCGCATCTTTCCCCTGTCGATGACGGTCCGCGACCAGTCGGGCGCGACCCGCACGGCGCTGGCGCTCAATGAAGTCTCGCTGTTCCGCTCGACGCATCAGGCGGCCAAAATCCGCATCGCGGTGGATGGCGAGGTGCGCCTCGAAGAACTGATCTGCGACGGCATCCTGCTGTCGACGCCGGCCGGCTCGACCGCCTATAACCTGTCGGCGCATGGCCCGATCCTGCCGATCGAGGCGCCGCTTCTGGCCCTGACGCCGATTTCACCCTTCCGTCCGCGCCGCTGGCGCGGGGCGATCCTGTCCAACCGGGCGGTGGTCACCTTCACCATGCAGGAAGCGGAAAAGCGGCCCGTCAGTGCCGTGGCCGACAATGTCGAATATCAGAATGTGCGTGAAGTGATCGTCCGCGAGGACCGCTCCCACGGCGTGACCCTGCTTTTCGATCCCGGCACGAGCCTCGAAGAGCGCGTGCTCAGCGAGCAGTTCAAGTTCTGATCGTCCGCCCGCGGCGGGAATATCGGCAGGCTCAGGCCGCCGGCAATTGCAGCCGGTCGGCGTCCGGCAGGGCCATTTGCGCTTCCGTGCCGAGCGCGAAGGCGGCCATGACGCCGCGCGCTGCGCGCCGCGCCAGCCGCACGTTCTGCTCGCCCAGATAGGCGAAGGCCTCTTCCAGGTCCTGCGGAATGTCGCCGGAATATTCGGCAATGAGTTCCTCGGTCAGCGCCGTCACCACATAATGGCGCGCCGCCACGTCATCGGCCAGGTCGGCGGCCCGCGCATGCAGGATCAGCCGCACGAAGAGGCCGCAGAGCGCCGGTGTCAGGCCGCAGCGGGCAAACAGCGCCCGCAGGGCCGGCCTTCCGCCATTTTCCAGCATGGCGAAGGCCTTGTGCGCCGAGACCCCGGCCAGTTCGGCGATGCAGGCGGCAAAGAACATGACGTGTCCGGTCACCACCGCATGCAGCAGCAGGCGGGTATTGAGCCGGTCCGTGCCGACGAGCTGTTCCACATAGCCCGGCATCCGGCGCTGGATTTCGGTTTCCCCGATTGCCGAGATCGCTGTATCGGCGCCATCGCGCAGCACCCGGGCCAGGCGATCCGGCGCCAGGGCGCCGCTGACCATGCGGCAGGCCTTGAGGGCTTCGGTGGCCTTTTGCACCAGGACCAGCCGCGCCGCGCCGCTCAGATCGCGCCGGGCCAGCAGCGCGCCACGGAAATCGGCTTGCCCGCCCCGTTCGACCGCCAGCGTGTCGAGCAGGTCCGCTTCGAGCGCCACGTCCTTGCGCCGCAGGATTTTAAGGCTCAGCGCCGCTTCGTCGCGCAGCACCAGCGCGCGGACCAGCCGGGGGCTGATGCGGCTGCGCTGGGCAATCGCCAGCAGCGTCGCCAGGTCGCCCTTGCGCACGATATCGACGAGGTCCGCATCGACCAGGACGGGAGAATATTGCAGCACGGCCCGGGCAATCACCGCACTGTCATGCACCAAGGCGAGGATGATGGGGCGCGGCGCCTGGGGCGCATGCAGCAGGCCATAGGCCAAAGCCGCGCGCACCTTGACCGAGGCATCGTCGAGAAAGCCGATCAGCGCGGCATAGAGCGCGGCCTGTTCGTCGGCGGGGCCGTCATGGGTGAGATAGGCCTTGGCCGCCAGATGCGCCGCGTGGCCGCGTTCGTCGCTGTCGTTCGACTGGCAAAGCCTGGCAAACTCCTGATAGCCGATCATTGCACTCTCCGCACTCCAGCGCGGATCACGTTAGCGGCCAGTGCTTAAGGAACGGTTCACCATAAACCGCGGGCGCTATCCCAGAAGCGCGGCGAAGACGATGCGGGCAATCTGCCAGACCAGGATCAGCGCCGCCCAGGCCAGCGCCGCCAATCCCAGGATCGCCCAGCCGCGCGGCACCCTTGCCAGGGCGTTTGCGGGGGTTCGGATCGTTTCGATGTCGCGCATTCCGTCCTCCATGCCTGCGGGGCCCGTTCGCGTCATTAACGCCTTCATCGCTTAACCTCCCGTAACGGGAATTCCCGCAATTGCGCGGTGGTTCCGCTCATCGGCTGTAAAGCTGGGTGAAAAAGGCCGAGCCGGATGCTTGGCGGTCCCCCTCGCCTTCGGGTTCGGTCTTGAACAGGCCGGTGAACGACATGTTTTCCTGGGAAAAGCGCGAGGGGACGTCCGGCACGGGCGGCGCCGAGGGGCTGGTGCCGCCATTGATCTGCTGGGCGACGAAGGCGGCATTGTCGCCGGTGCCGTGCTGGGCCACCAGCACGCGATAGACATCGCGGATCGTGCGCGGCCCGCCATCGCCATAAAAGATCGCCCTGTTGGCCGCCGCCTGGCGCGGAAACAGGTTGGCAGCGATCTGGTCGGGATTTTCAAGGCCGGCGCGGAACAGCTTTTCGGCCCCCTGCGGGCCCAGGAAATGGGCGATATAGAGTTCGCCCGCGCTGGGCATCCGCCCGAAGCGCGCCTTGAGATAGTCCCCGTTCGAGCGGGTGAAGGCCGCCGCCATGTCGGCCGCGATCCTAGGGTCCTCGCGCAGCTTGAGGATTTCCGCCCGCGCCTTGGGGTCGCGGACCACGAAATCGCCATCGGCGGTCCGGGTGATCCGGTCGGCATAATCCTGGTAGCCCAGCCGGGGCCCCTGCTCCTTCATCACCTGCAACCAGGTGCCTTCGAGGAACTGGAACAGCCCCACCGCCGAGGAGGTGCTGGCGCGCGCCGAAGGGTTGAGGCTGCTTTCGCGCATGGCGGTTTGCAGCAGATAGCTGAAATCGACGCCGTTCCGGTCGCCTGCCGAGGACAGGACATAGGCAAGGCTCTGCGGAATCGAGATCGGCTGCACCCCCATGGGCGGCGTTTCTCCGGGGAATCATGACTTGACCAGTCTTGCACCCCCAAACATTAACAGTCTGTTAACCAAACTTACCCGCAGGTGAACGCCAATGGGTGACCACATCGGCGAGCGCGGGGCGCGGCCGGTCCTCCAGGGCGATGGTCGGCGTACCGATATGCACGAAGCCCACGAACTGCTCGCCCGGCCCGGCACCCAGCATTTCCGCGGCTTCCGCGTCGAACGTGAACCAGCGCGTCACCCATTGGGCCGCATAGCCCAGCGCATAGGCCCCATGCACCAGGTTGAACGCCACGTTGCCCGCCGAGAGCACCTGCTCGAATTCAGGAATTTTCACATGCGGCCGCGCCGTGGACACGACCCCGACCGTCAAGGGCGCCGGCAGGAAGCGGTTGCGCTCGACATCCAGGATCGCATCGTCGATATCCGGTTGACGGCGTTGCAGAATTTCCGCCAGGGCCTCGCCCGCCGCGGCGCGCGCATCGCCGGAAAACACCACCAGCCGCCAGGGTGCCAGCTTGCCGTGGTCGGGCACCCGCGTGGCAATGGTCAGCAGCGTTTCCAACTCTTTCGCGTCCGGGCCTGGCGCCTGCAAGAAGGCCGGGCCGACCGAACGGCGGGTCAGCAGATAATCACGAAGAGCGGGAATGGCGGGCATGGCAAACTCCTTGGCGGACCATGCTTACAATCGGTGGCGCGCGGAAGAAAGGCCTGCCCGCCGTGACACAGCTTTTCCCCAATCGCCCGCTATTGCCGATCCGGCGGCAATGCCGGCACCTGGGTAAAGACACGCGCCGCATCGATGCCTAAAGTGCGAGCGCGAATCTGCATGAGACGAGGCGCAATGAACAACGGATCGGCCCCGATGGCGGCAGGCAGGATGGCGATGCGGCCGGGCCGCTGGATTTCCGGCGTTTTCCTGGTGCTGCTGCTCGCCGGCGGGGCGCTGGCGCAGGGCGACGCCGATATTCCGCCCCTGCCCCGGCCACGCCCCGACCGCAGCGCCATCGCGGCGCAGCCGCAAACGCCGGCCACCGAAGCGATCGACACGCTAACCAATGCGCCGCAGCCCGTGGTGCTGACCGCCCATATCACCCATGACGGCGAAGCCATTCCCGATGGCCTGGTCTGGCGGGTCTTCGAGGCCACTCCCGATGCCAGTGGCGAGGTGGCGCTGGTGGCCAAGTCGGACGAGGGCACGGCGCGGTTCGCGCTGCCGCCCGGCGCCTATATGGTGCATGTCGCCTATGGCCGCGCCCAGGTCAGCCAGGAATTGACAGTGGTGCCGGGCGAAAACGACGTGGACGTCGACCTCGAAGCGGGCGCGTTGCGCCTCAATTCCCTGGTCACGGGGGATATTCCGATTTCCCCGACCCTGCTGCATTTCGACATCTTCACCGCCGGCGCCGAGGCCAACCGGGTAACGCTGGCCGAAAACCTGCCGCCCAACGAAATCGTCACGCTCAATGCCGGCACCTATCACATCGTCGCGCGCTTCGGCAGCATCAACGCCGCCGTGCGCGCGGACCTGCGCGTCGAGGCGGGCGAACTGACCGACGCCACGCTCTACCAGCGCGCCAGCGAAGTCTCGTTCAAGCTCGTTTCCGAGGAAGGCGGCGAGGCCATCGCGGACGTGGAATGGACCGTCAAGACCGGCGACGGCACCACTATCTTCACCGATCGCGGCGCCTTTCCTTCCACGGTCCTGGCCGAAGGCGAATACCTGGTACTGGCCAAACAGGGCGACCAGGTGTTCAACCGGCAAATCCAGATCCAGCCTGGCAGTCCCCGGGAGATCGAGGTCCTGACCTCGATTTACTGAGCCCGGCCGGCGGATTTCCGCCCGATACGCCATGCATTCGCGCAACACGCAGCCGCAAAGGCAGGCTTGCCCTTGCCGGCTCGCGGCACAAACGCCAGATTAAGGCGACGGCGAACGGCTCAGGGAAACAGGAGAGAACCATGTCGCTCGGACGACTTTCAGGGCCCAGCGCCCAAATCGGCTTCGTATGTCTTGCTTCGGTGGCGTTGAGTGCTCAGCCCGCCTTGGCCGAAAAGGTCAAGACCAAGACCCGGCCCGCCGCCCCTGCGGTGAGCTATTCTGTCTCCGTTCCAAGCGTCTCGGCAGTGGAATCCAGCCTGACCGACGCGGCCATTGCCGAGATCCTGCGCGGCAATGTGGCGGACAATGCCGAGGCGCTGGCGACGCTCGATGCCAGAAGCATCGACGTTCCCGAAGTCACCGTGGAGATCACGACTAGCCAGGATGGCACCACGGAAAAAGCCACGTTGACCTTTACCGACCTGCATCTGGACAATGTCGAGGACGGCATTGCCGACAGCGTCACACTGGGCGGCAGCAGCCTTGCCGGCGACGAGGCCAGCGCCGATTTCGGCGCCATGACGGCGGCCAATGTCGATATTGGCGGCATATTGGGCTTTTACGGCCTGGTCGATGGCGGCAATCAGACCGAATTGCGGACCATCTATACCGATTTCAGCATGGATGGCGGTTCACTCTCGGCCGAGGACGTTTCCTGCACCATCGGTGCCGCGTCGGTGGGCGAGGTCAAGGCCCGGCCGCTGGAGATGGGCCTTGGCGACATGATGGCCCTGGCCAGTACGCTGGAAGACGATCCCGACAATCCCGACCCGGCCGTCATCGGCCAGGTCCTGCGCATGTATGCCGATATCCTCACCGCCCTCGAGACGTCTGAAATGACCTTCGACGGCTTTGCCTGCGATGGTGCCGACGATGAAGGCCGCCCGATGACCTTCGCCATCGACGGCATGACGCTGGCCGGCTTCAAGCCCGGCTTCTACCCGGCTTTCTCGATGGACGGGCTTGCCGTCGACGTGGAAGGCGACGGCTCCATGCAATTGGACAATTTCACCTTCAAGCAGATGGATTTGTCGAACACCATCGCCACGCTGGAACAGGCGCCCGAAATGGTGGACGAGGCCTGGCTCGAAGCCAATGCCCGTGCCCTGGTCCCGGCCTTTGAAGGCCTCTCCTTTTCCGGCCTCGCCATCGACATTCCCGATCCCGATGACGAGGACCAGCGGATCAAGGCCGATATCGGCGGGTTCGATCTGACCCTGGGCCATTATATCAATGGCATTCCCAGCGCCATCGATACCTCCGCCAGCAATATCCAGGTCGCCCTGCCCCCGGATAGCGACGACGAGCAAATCCAGCAATTGCTGGCGCTTGGCATCACCGATATCGATGCCGGCTTCCGCTTCGCCGCCGCCTGGAACGCCGACAGTCAATCTATCGACATCGAGGAAGCCTCACTCGACGGTGCGGGCCTGGCCTCGATCGTCCTCGCCGGCAGAATTGCCAATGCCACCGAGGCCCTGTTCTCGCTCGATGAGGATGAAGCCCTGATGGCGGGCATGGGCGTGGCGGTCAAATCGCTCGACCTCACCGTGACCGACAAGGGCCTGGCCGACATCGTGCTTGCCCTTGCCGCCGCCGAGCAGGGAGCCGATCCGGCCAGCTTGCGCCCGGTCTTCGCGGGCCTGGCCGAAGGCACGATCGTGGGCATGATGGCGGGGGCGGCCGATGCCGCCAAGCTGGGCAAGGCCGTCAACAGCTTTGTCAGCGGCGCCGCCAGGACGCTCAATATCACCATCGACGCCAAGGAAGATCCCGGCCTGGGCATGGCCGATTTCATGGCCGCCGAGGACGACCCGACATTATTGCTGGGCAAGGTCGATATTGGCGCGACCGCCAAATAAAACGCCTCGGGGCGCCGCCGCTGGTGGCGCCCTTTCCGCCTTATCCCCGGCAAACGACCCTCCACTTAGCATCGCAATTCCCGAATTTATTGAGGATTGCATCATGCCCGACCGTTTTGCTGCCTATGCCACCGGCCTGGAATCGCCGGCCCGGCACGCTTTCGCCGTCACGCCCGATGACGATGCCGATCTCATCGAAACCACGCGCGGCGTCTATGTCGGCGGTGCCGGAGCCCTGGCCATCGTCATGCAATCGGGCGCGGAGGTGACCCTTTCGGGCATTGCCGCCGGCACCATCCTGCCGTTGCGCATCCAGCGCATCAAGGCGACCGGCACCACCGCAACCGCCATTGTGGGGCTGCTGTGATGCGGAATGTGAGCCTGTCGCTCGCCCCCTCGATCCGGAAAGCGGCATGGTGGCCGTCCGGGGCCAGCTATGCCGCCGATCTGCGCGGCTGGCGCTTCATGGCCGGCGGCAGTTCCGTGCCGCCCGCCACGGCAATGACTTTTGCTCGCGCTTCGGAGCGGCGCGCCCGCGACGCCGCCGGCAAGTGGATCGCCTTTCCCCCCGACATACCGGCCATCACCGATCTGGGCCTGTCGCTCGAACCGGCGCGCACCAATGCCGTACGCAACAATATCGGTGTCGGCCTTGCCGCCGGCACGCCCGGCACCCTGCCCGATTATTGGACGCGTTATGTCGGGGGCGGGCTGACGCCGGCCATCGGCCCCTCGGGCCTTCAGGACGGTCTGCCCTATGTGGACATGATCCTTTCGGGCACGACCAATGCCAGCAATGGCACCCAGATCGCCTTTGACGGCCCCACCGGCATCGCCGCGACGGCGGGCCAGACCTGGGCCGTCTCGATGTTTCTCGGCCGGCCGGCCGGCACGCTGGCCAATATCAGCTATCTGCGCATCAACATCGTCGAAGCCGATGCATCCGGTAACACGCTGGCGACGCTTTACGGACCCAATATCAGGGACGATCTCGCCGCCGCGCCGCGCCGTTTTGACAATGTGCAGGTGTTGGGCCAGGCCAATACCGCCTATATCCGTCCCATTATCGAGATCGCCTATGGCAATGGCCTGCCCATTGCCTTCACCCTGCGCATTGCCGGTGGGCAGGCCGAAATCGGCGCCGCGCCGACCTCGCCCATTCTCACCCATGGCGCGGCGGCGAGCCGTGCCGCCGATGCATTGGTGTTGACGGGCACAGGCACGGGCGATGTGCTTGTCTCCACCCAGGCGGCATCCGATATCGCCATCGGCGCCACCAGCGGCACGTTTCCGGTGCCGCCCGGCGCCAGCCCGCTCCTCTCGGCCCTTGTGCTGCCCGGCTGATTTCAGGTTCGAGTGAAGGGTGCGGCGCGGTCGGCGCCGCGCAACAGGCGGGCAATTGCCAGGGCCATGGCTAGGCTGATCGCGGTTTCGCCGATCAGCCTGGCCATCACCATGCCGTTTCCGCCGAAATGCGGCACCAGCCAGAGCGCGGCCACGAGGCCGGCAGCCCCACCCAGCATGACGCTGGCGGCAACGGCGCGGTCGCGGTGCAGCGGCACGAGGAACAATTCGCCCTGCCCCTCGCGCAAAGCCGCCAGCACGCAGACCCAGGCGAAAACTTTTGTCATCGCGGCCGCTGGCGCCATGTCGGGCGCGAAAACCAGCGCAATCAGCGGCTCGGCGAAGACCATGATGAAAATCGCCGCCAGCACGGCAAGGGCCAGAAGCGCGCCGCTCCATTTCAATGCTGCCGCCATCGCCTCTCCCAGCGAGGCGGCCGCTGCCTTGGCGATATGGGGCATGAGGCTGAAGGTGATCGGCTGCGACAGGGTCGTAAAGGCCTGCACCAGCTTGGCGGCGACCCCGAAATAGGCCGCGTCCTCCGCCGAGGCCATGAGGCCGACCAGCCAGACCGAACCGAAGGTGAAGCCTGAACTCGATGCCCGTACGAGAAAGAGCGGCACGCCCTGGTGGATGGTCAGGAATACCGGGCCGGGCCGCATCGGCGCCAGCTTCCCACGCTCGGCCAGCATCCAGGCAAGGCCTGCCAGCGCCGAAATCACCGGGGCAACGGCCATGGCCATTAATGCCAGGCCGAGATCGTCGGGTGTGCGCACCGCGGCCACAAGAATGGCGAGCGCCACCACCTGTCCCGCCACTTCGAGTGCAATGCCGGTGGCCGCCCGCTCCGTGCCGCGAAAATACCAGGCGGGAATAAGGCCGGTGCCCAGGGCGAAGGCGATGGCGCTCGCCACGGCCCAGGGTGAATGGCCAAGGATCGGCGTCGCCCAGGCCGCCGCGCCGATCAGGACGGCGGCACCCAGAGCCAGCAGAAGCTGCGCGCCCAGCACCCGGGCGATGACCGCATCGCGTTCCTGCGTCGCATCGGCAAGGCTGATGGCGCGCGCCGCCGAGGAATGGAAGCCGAATTGCACGATCAGCGAGCCGAACAGGCCAAGCGATTGCACGACCAGCGCAATGCCGAAGCCTTCCGCGCCCAGTCCGTGCGAAAGAATGGGCAGCATGGCCAGCGACATGGCGATGCGGGCGAAATAGAAAAAATAGGTTCTGGCAATGGCCAATATCATGCGCCGGCGCCCATCAACCCATCCGCATCCCGCGCCGCCGCCGAAAGCGGCAGGAGGGGTGGCGCCAGTGGCCCCAACAGCGCGCGCACCGCCGCCAGTTCCGGTTCCGCCCCGCACCAGACGGCAATGCCGCAGGCCGCCATGAGCGGCAGGTCGTCCCGGTGGTCGGTCACGGCCAGGGTCTGCGCCCGGTCGATCCCGCGCGTATCCCTATAGGCGGTGCAGGCCGCCGCCTTGCGCGCGCGCAGCATTTCGGCCCAGCCTTCGCCCATTTGCGCCGGCGTGGCCAGGCAATGGTCGAACCCGTTCCGGGCCGCGAAGGGTTTCGCGTAATTTTCCGGCGCCGCCGTCGCCAGCACCAGATGCACGCCGTGCTGGCGCAGCCTTTGCACCAGCGCCAGGGCCGGCGCGCGGATATCGCCCGCCAATGCCGCGGCAAAGACCGCGTCGGCCTCGGCCATGGCTTCGGCATCGGCCCGCGCCACCAGCCGCAGGACGCCGCGCTTGAGCCGGGCGTGGGACACAAGACGGACGAGGCGCAATCCGGCAAGCATCAGAACGCGCGCGCGCGCCAGCGGGGGCAGCGGGCTTGCCGGGGCCAGCGCCAGGAATTTCAGCCATTTGTGAAAGGAATTGCCGGCAATGAAGCTGCCGTCCAGGTCAACGAAGGCGAGGCGGATCATGCCCTGTAATCCTTCGACCAGAAGAAGCGGATATTGACGCCCCGCATCAGCGCATAATCGGCCCGGGCATGGGGATTGACGCCACTGACGGTCAGCACCGCCATGCGCACCTGGCAATCGGGGCCGAAGCGGCGGCGGGCGCTCTGGCTCACATATTCGATGGAAAGCCCGGTATCGACGGCATCGTCCACCACGACGATGCGCTGCGGCGCCGGCCCCGCATCGGGCCAGACCAGGCCGTCCGGCTCGTCCGGCATTACGGGGTCCCGCGCGAAATCCCGCTCGACATAGCGCGACCAATGCTCCACCCGCCGCAGGAGCGTGGTGATGCCCTCGGGCGCGCGCTGGACCAGGCGCCTGAAACCGCCATTGCGCTCCTTGATTGCGGTGCCGGCCCGTTGCCGGGTGACGACCATGAAGCCGGCGTCCGGAAAAACGTCGTGGAATGGCTCGGCAATGGCAATGCCGCCCTTGGCGATGGCCACGACATGGGTGGGCGCATAGCCGCTGGCCCGCACGCTTTCGGCCAGGCGCCGGCTTTCGGCGACCACGCGCTCCGGCCCCATGGTGACGACCCTGGGAAAGCCGCGCGCGATGCCGTTGATCGCCTTGCCCAGATGCGCAAGCTGCACCTCCGCCTCCCCGCTTAGCGCCCGCGCGCCAGGCCGGCGAGATCGCGCATGGCCAGGTCGCGCCGGAAATGAAAGGCGGCGGCCGGATGGCGGCGGAAAAGCTGGCGATGGTTCTGCCAGATCTGCCGCCGGGCGATCAGGCCGGCCCGGTAATTCCGCGTTATGCTGTCCGCGCCCTTACCGGCGATCACCAGCGGCTCGGGCAGGTAGAGCACCCGGGCGGAGGAGAGCAGCTTGACCGCCAGGTCCCAGTCCTGGAAGCGCGGCAGCCGGGCATCGAACCCGCCCAGCGCCGCGAACGTACCTTTGCGGATCAGAAGGGTCTGGGTGCTGATGAGATTGCGCCGCAACACCAGGTCGACAATGTGTCTCTCGCCGGCAAAGATGGTGGGATCGGGCGGCAGGCCCTTGGGAAAATAGCCGGCATTCTCGCCTGAAAATTCCAGCACGCCGCAAAAGCCGGCATCGCAGGGCGCCTCCGCGCCGTCCAGCGCTTCCGCCTGACGCTCGATCTTGTCGGGTGCCCAGTAATCGTCGCTGTCCTGGAAAGCGAGCCAGTCGCCTCCGGCAAGCGTGGCGCCGAGATTGCGGGCCGCATTGGCGCCCCTGCGCTCCTGCCGCACATAGCGCACCCGGTCCTCCCCCAGGGCGGCAACCGCCGCTTCGGTCCCGTCGGTCGAGCCGTCATCGACCACGATCACCTCCAGCACCGGCCGGCTCTGGCCCAGCACCGAGCGGATGGCCCGTACCAGCAGGCGGGCCCTGTCGAATGTGGGAATAATGACGGAAATGTCCACGACAGCAACCGGCTGGAAGAAATGCCGCAAACCTTGTTCCATTAGCCCTGTTCTGTAAAGCGCCTTGAGAAAACATTGTTAAACGGCTAAACGGACAGATATTCTTTGTATCGGAGCAATGGGTTGCAGCCTTGGCGACAATAGACGCTCCATTGCCCCAGCCATCTTCGGCCGAATTGCCGCCATCCGCGCCGGCGCGCGGCGCCTGGACCCTGCGCCGCCTGCGCGTCTTCTTTCTGGCGCTGATCTTTTTCTCTATTCCCTTCAACGGCATTCCGGGGCCCGCGGCCTTGCGCGAACTCAGCGTCGAAGCCGCGATCTATCCGATTTTCGGCTTTCTCGTGCTCACCCTGCCGCTGGTCCTGGCGCGCATCATGCACGACCCGCGCGCCCTGCTGGCCCTGGCGGCGGTGCCGGCCCTGCTGCTGGTCAATTACCTCATGGCCTATGACGACATTTCGCTCGCCCGGCTGGGCGAGATCAGCGGCACGACGAAATTCGTCAATTCCACGCTGGTCTTCCTGCTCTACGTCTATTTCGCCTTCGCCATCTACGCCTTCGCCCGCACCGCCACGATCGAGGGAATTGCCGGGTTCGTGCGCAGATGCATCCGTCCGCTGACGCTGTTCCTGCTCGCGGTCTGGATCGTCGAGATCGTCTCCTGGTATGTCGATCCGCTGCGCGCGCTCATCACGCCGATCAAGCATTTCGTCTCCACCGGCCCCTATTTCGCCAAGGGCCGGCTTTCGGGCGTGTCCTACGAGCCCTCCTTCAACGCCATCGTCATGATCGGCCTGTTGCCGGCTTTATGGTTCGGCGCGCTCTATCGCGGCAATTCGCGGCGCGAGCGGCTGAGCTACATGCTGTTCGGGCTGCTCTTCGTGATCTTCGGCACCCTGTCGGATTCGCGCACCGCCTATTTCATCATGCTGGCGCAATTGCTGGTGCTGTTCGCGCTTTATCTGTTCGGCACCAGGCTGGGCCGCTGGGCCAGCGTGGCGCTGCTGCTGCCGCTGGCCTGCATAATCGCCCCGCCGATCCTGCTCTACCTGCTCGGCGGCGACCTTTCCGGGCTTGCCCGCTCCACCGACCGCATCTCCGACATCACCCGGCTCACCGCCGTCAATGCCGCCATCGACATGTGGGGCCAGCATCCCTATGGCGGCATCGGGTTCGGCCAATACGGGTTCTATTACCGCTCCAGCGTCAATTATATCAGCACCCTGAGCTGGGAGGTGAATTCCTTCCTGGGCGAGGCCCGCGCCGATGAATTTCCGCCCAGCTACAGCCTCTATTGGCGCATCCTGGCCGAAACCGGGATTCTGGGCTTTTCCGCCTTTTACGGCACCATGTGGGCTGTCTTCCTGGGACTGGCCCGCGCCGGCAGCCGCAAGGGGCGAAGCCGCACGGAAATCGACTTCATCCTCTCGATTGCCGTGGGCCTGGTCGGGGCGCTGCTGGTGGGCCTCTCCTTCGACAGCTACCGCATGCCCTTCATCTGGATTTTCCTCGGCCTGGCCGCCGCGACACCGGAAATCATCCGGCGCGAGGCGCGGCGCCGCGACCTCAGATAAAGCGTCCGCCCGGGGATTCCGCCCGCCATTCGGCCAGGGCGCTCCGCAGGTCCGTTTGGAAGGCGAAGCCGTTCTCCACCAGCCAGCGCGGCACGATATTGGTGCTTTCATGGAGCTTGCGGATACGGTCGCGGTGGATCGGGTTGCGCAGGCCCAGGCCGTTTGCCAGCTCGAAGGGCACCGCCATGGCGTTGAGCAGCGGCACCGGCAAGGTCGCCCGCGCTCCGCCATAGCCCGCCACGGCGCGGAACGCCGCCACCACATCGGCAATCGTATAGGCCTGGGGATAGGCGAAATTATAGGTGATTTCGCGTTGCGCGCGCTCGAGTGCGAACAGCATGCTGCCCACCAGGTCCCCCACATAACCCGAACTCTTGATGGTGTCGCTACGGCCCACGAAAACGAAGAGGCCCTTTTCCAGCATCCGCGCCAGCCGCGTGAAATTGCCGTCGTCCCGATAGCCGAAAATGACGGCGGGACGGCAGGTCACCAGCCGCCGCGCCGGGTCGCGCGCCAGCCAGCCCTGATTCAGCGCCTCGCCCAGCACCTTGGAATGCCCATAGGGATTGACCGGCAGCAGCGGGCTGGTTTCCACCTTGGGCGCCTCGCCCGGCCCATAGACCGACATGGTGCTGGTAAACACCATTTCGGCGGCGTCGCGCCGCTCGGCCAGGTCGATGGCCCGCTGCACGCTGGTGACATTGGTGTCGTAATAATCCTGTACCGGATGGCCGGGGAAGTTGCGCAGGGCCACGAGATTGTAAATCGTCATGCCAGGCGCCCCGAACCGGTCGGGAATGGGCTGGCGCAGATCGGCGATGGCGTAATCCACGCCATCCAGCCGCTCCTTGGGTTCAGCCAGGTCGAGCGAGACGATCCGCGCGTGGCGGCCATCCGCAACCAGCGCGCGCAACAGGTGCAGGCCGATAAAGCCGCTTCCTCCCAGGACAAGCGCCGGATTGCTCACCGGGCCGGCCTCACGCGGCCTGGCCGAGCAAGGCGTCGAAATAGGCGATGGTCCGCTGCAATCCCTCGCGCAATTGCACCTGCGGCTCCCAGTCCAGGACCTGCCGCGCCATGGCAATATCGGGCTTGCGCTGGCGCGGATCGTCCACCGGCAGGTCGCGGTAAACCACTTTCGAGCCCGAATTGACCAGTTCCACCACCAGGTCGGCCAATTGCCTGATGGTGAATTCGGTCGGGTTGCCGGTATTGATCGGCCCGGTCACCGAAGCGGGCGTGGCCATCATGCGGACCATGGCGTCCACCAGGTCGGTGACGTAGCAGAACGAGCGCGTCTGGCTGCCATCGCCATAGATGGTGATGTCCTCGCCCCGCAGGGCCTGGACGATGAAATTGGACACCACCCGCCCATCGGCGGGATGCATGTTGGGGCCGTAGGTATTGAAGATGCGGATCACCTTGATGGCGATCTCGTGCTGGCGGTGATAGTCGAAGAACAGGGTTTCGGCGACCCGCTTGCCCTCGTCGTAGCAGGAGCGCGGCCCGATCGTGTTCACATGGCCCCAATAGCTTTCGGGCTGCGGATGCACTTCCGGATCGCCGTAGATTTCGGAGGTCGAAGCCTGCAGGATTTTCGCCTGGGTCCGGCGGGCCAGCCCCAGCATGTTGATCGCGCCCAATACGCTGGTCTTGGTCGTGTGGATGGGGTTGAACTGGTAATGCACCGGCGAGGCGGGACAGGCCAGGTTGTAGATTTCGTCGGCCTCGACGAAGAGCGGCTGGGTGACGTCGTGCCGCAACAGCTCGAAGCGGTGGTCGTCGAGCAGGTCGGCGATATTGTCGCGCGTGCCGGTGAAGAAGCTGTCGACGCAGAGCACTTCATGGCCCTGGCCCAGCAACAGCCGGCTGAGGTGGCAGCCGATGAATCCGGCGCCACCGGTAATGACGATACGCTTCCCCATGCACTCCCCCTGTGCCGGGCTCATCGAGCCCCTTATGCATCCCGCGCGGCGGCGCCGGCCGGAGCAGGATTGGCGGGGCTAGAAGCCCGAGCCGCCTAGAAATTCGCGACGAATGGTGGCGACGATGACCTTGAAATCCAGCAGCAGCGAGAAATTCTGGATATAGGCCAGGTCGTGATTGATGCGGGCAATGGCCGGTCCGGCCTGGTCGGTGGGGCCGCGCAGCCCATGCACCTGCGCCCAGCCCGACAGGCCCGGCCGCATGGCCCAGCGCTGCCGGTAATAGGGCACGAGTTGCTCGTAATCCATGCCACCGGCCAGGATATGCACGGGATGGGGGCGCGGCCCGACCAGCGACATGTGCCCCAGCACGATGTTGGCGAGTTGCGGCAATTCATCGATGGAACTGCGCCGCAGGAAATTGCCGATCGGAGTGACGCGCTGGTCGTTCTTCACCGTCTGCTGCAAGCCGGTTCTGTCGCCCAGATGGGCGTACATGGTGCGGAATTTCAGCATCGGGAAAAGCCGTCCCGCCCGGCCCGGGCGCTGCTGCACGAACAACACCGGCCCGGGGCTGGTCAGCTTGACGGCGATGGCCACGAACAGCAGCAGCGGCGCCAGCGCCACAAGCGCCAGGGCCGCCAGCACCAGGTCCATGCAGCGCTTGCCGGCAAGCTGGAGCGGAGACGCGGTGCAGGCCGCATCGGGCGCGAAAGCCAATCCGCTGGCCTCCAGCACCACGCCGGACGATACCGAAGCCTGTGCCGGCGATGGCGCCAAGTCCTGTCGCCCGGTCACGCCGGTATAGGGCAGCGCATTATTGGTGATCTGGGCTCCCACAATGTCCCCTCGACAGTGCTCCTTAACACATTATTAAGATTGCCATAGTCTTGGCGGGCTGTCATCTGGCAAGTCGAGGAAATGGTTACCGCTGCAATTCCCCGCCGTCGTAACCGGCGGCGAATAAACCCCTGCTCTATCAGAACAATAAGCATTTCTCGGAACAGGCGGGCCAAGGGACAAGCAGTTCATCGCAGGGAATTGAGCAAAATGCGAAACCTGCGGTGCTTCAAAAGCAAATCCGCCGCCATAACATGGGCGGATACGTGAAACCCGGAGAAACCGTCTCCCCGCCCTGCACATCGCGTCTACCCCCATGAAGAAGAGGAAAGGCGCGGAACGGCCCATATGGCGGTTCTCAGCCGAACCATCGTTCGGCCCGCCGGCAAAACAAAACGCCGGGCCCTTGGGCCCGGCGTTCGTCAAATCGATCTGTCGGAAGCTCAGGCGGTGGCCGGCGCTTCTTCCTTCTTGCGCTCGGCATAGATGTAGAGCGGGCGCACGTCCTTGCCCTTCACCACGTCTTCGCTGATGACCACTTCCTCGACCCCTTCGAGCGAGGGCAGGTCGTACATGGTGTCGAGCAGGATGGCTTCCATGATGGAGCGCAGGCCGCGCGCGCCGGTCTTGCGCTCGATGGCCTTCTCGGCGATGGCCTTGAGGGCGTCCTCGTGGAAGGTCAGTTCCACGTCTTCCATGTTGAACAGGCGCTGATACTGGCGCACCAGGGCGTTTTTCGGCGTGGTGAGGATTTCGATCAGCGCCGGCACGTCCAGGTCTTCGAGCGTCGCCAGCACCGGCAGGCGGCCGATGAATTCGGGGATCAGCCCGAACTTGACCAGGTCCTCGGGCTCGACCTCGGCCAGAAGCTCGCCCACGCGGCGGTCCTGCGGATCCTTGACATTGGCGGCAAAGCCGATGCCCGAGCCTTCGCCGCGCGCCGCGATGATGCGTTCGAGCCCGGCAAAGGCGCCGCCGCAGATGAACAGGATATTGGTCGTGTCCACCTGGAGGAATTCCTGCTGCGGGTGCTTCCTGCCGCCCTGGGGCGGCACGGAGGCCACGGTGCCTTCCATGATCTTGAGCAGGGCCTGCTGCACGCCCTCGCCCGACACGTCGCGGGTGATGGAGGGATTGTCCGACTTGCGGGAAATCTTGTCCACTTCGTCGATATAGACGATGCCGCGCTGGGCCTTTTCGACATTGTAGTCGGCGGCCTGCAGGAGCTTGAGGATGATGTTTTCCACGTCCTCGCCGACATAGCCCGCTTCGGTCAGCGTGGTGGCGTCGGCCATGGTGAAGGGCACGTCGATGATGCGGGCCAGGGTCTGGGCCAGCAGCGTCTTGCCCGAACCGGTGGGGCCGATCAGCATGATGTTGGACTTGGAAAGCTCCACGTCCTGGTTCTTGGCCGCATGGTGCAGGCGCTTGTAATGATTATGCACCGCCACCGAGAGCACGCGCTTGGCGCGGCCCTGGCCGATGACGTAATCGTCCAGCACCTTGCAGATTTCCGCCGGGGTCGGCACACCCTCGGAGGACTTGACCATGGAGGTCTTGTTCTCTTCGCGGATGATGTCCATGCACAGTTCGACGCATTCATCGCAGATGAACACGGTCGGGCCGGCGATCAGCTTGCGGACTTCGTGCTGGGACTTGCCGCAGAACGAGCAGTACAGCGTGTTCTTGGAGGTTTCGCCGTTGTTTGTCTCTTTGGACATCCAGTCACTCCCGGGAGTTCGCAACCCCCAAAATCAAGCGTCGACCGAAAGGCTAACGCTCAACACATAAAGAAAGTCTAAGCCGAAACGACCTTAAAGGCCGTTCCGGCTGCGTGCAATTGCGCTTGGATCACACTCCACGGCGCTTCGGCATTGTGCTTAACGCGGCGGCTCTCAGCTCGAGGCCTCGGGCACGATGCGCTTTTCCATCACGTTGTCGATGAGCCCGAAGGCCTTGGCCTCTTCGGGCGAGAGGAAATTGTCACGCTCGAGCGCGCGTTCGATTTCCTCGTAGGTGCGGCCGGTGTGCTTTTCATAAATCTGATTAAGACGCCGCTTCAACCCCTCGACTTCCTTGGCATGAATCAGGATGTCGGTGACCTGGCCCTGATAGCCGCCGGAGGGCTGGTGGACCATGATGCGCGAATTGGGCAGGCTGGCGCGCATGCCCGCTTCGCCCGCCGCCAGGAGGAGCGAGCCCATCGATGCGGCCTGCCCCATCACCATGGTGGCGACGGATGGCCGGATGAATTGCATGGTGTCGTAGATGGAAAGGCCAGCCGTCACCACGCCGCCGGGCGAGTTGATGTACATGGCGATTTCCTTTTTCGGGTTTTCCGATTCGAGGAACAGCAATTGCGCCACGATGAGCGAGGCCATGTTGTCCTCGACCACGCCGGTCACGAAGATGATGCGTTCGCGGAGCAGCCGCGAATAGATGTCGAAGGCGCGTTCGCCCCGGTTCGACTGCTCGACCACCATGGGTACGAGCGTGTTCATGTAAAGATCGTGCGGATCCCGCATAGTTTGCCCCTTGGCTTCCACCCGCGTCGCGGTCCGGGCGTGCTCTCTCAATTGGTTGGTCCACATCCCTGCCCCCGAACGCGCGCGGCGGAAAAGGCAGGGCATGTGTCGAAATCGAATCAGCGCGACCGGCCGATTGCAGGCGACGCCGCCTTAACGGGCGGTAAAGGCACAGATAGGCGGCATTAGGGCAGGCTTCAATAGGCGGTGCCGTTCTTGTGCCGGTAAGGTGAACGCGGGGTCAGGCGAAGCTGACGCTCACGCCCTTCTTCTTGAAATAGGCCTGCATCAATTTGCGCCCCTGCCGGTTGGGCTGGGCCAGCTTGCCCGTCTCGAAAACCGCCTCCCTGGCCCCTTCGCGGGCCATGGCCACCTTGAGCGCGGCGATATGGATATCCAGGTCCTCGTTGTCGGCCTTGATCGAGGCATAGATATTGTCGATGGCCTGGGCCAGGGTCAGCTCGCTCACGATACGAAATCCTCAGTCACGTCTGCTGCCTTCAAGACAGCATCGGCGCGGGCTTGCCAAGTCTTTTCGGCACGATTTTGTCCGGGCGGGGCGCCTGGCCCCGCCCGGCAGGGCCGCGACCGGACTAGGACACGCGGAATTCGGGGCGGGCCTGGCCGGTTTCACTGTGGCGGTGATCTTCGATCAGCGGGCGAATTTCAAGGCGGCAATGGGCGGCGATGGGGTCGTCGTCGAACAGGGACACGGCTTCCGCTATGTCCCGCGCTTCCACCAGGATGAAGCCGCCCACGACCTCCTTGGCCTCGGCATAGGGCCCGTCGACCAGCGACATCGTCAGCCGCCGCCGGTCGATCGTGGTGCCCGCTGGGCCATCGGCCAGCGGTGCGGCAAAGAGCAGGTGGCCGGACTGGCGCAGCTTGTGGTCATGCTCGATCGTGGCATCGTCGACTGCACGCATTTGTTCGGGAGTATAGCCGGCAAAGGCATCCGGGCCGAAATAGGCAAGGCAGAGGAATTTCATGTTCGATCTCCTTTTGAACACCATCCCGACGAACGGCTTTTTGCAGCCTCGACTATGTTCTGCGCTTTTAATGGCTGGTGCCGCCGCGCATTTGCAAGCCGCCGTCGCTCCCCTATTGTGGCCGGAAAACAGCTTTCTTCCCGGACGATCATGGCCGCTATTGTACAGATCAAGCCGATCACCGATGTCGCCGCGCCGTTCCGCGCCAGCGCGGCGCCGAGCGATCCGGCATTCTACGCCGATCCCTACGCCTTCTATGCCCGGCAACATGCCAGCCACCCGGCCTTCTTCTGGGAGGAATACGGACATTGGTGCTTTGCCGATTTCAAATCAGTCAACGCCCTGTTACGCGACAAGCGCTTCGGCCGCGACATCCTGCATGTAGCGAGCCGCGAGGAAATCGGGCTGCCCGCGCCCCAGCCCCATGTCGCCGATTTCGATCTCACCGAGAAATATTCCCTGCTCAATCTCGAGCCGCCCGCCCATACGCGCCTGCGCATGCTGGTCAACCGGGCCTTCGTCTCGCGCCAGGTCGAGCAGCTTCGCCCGCGCATCCGCGCGCTTGCCAACGCCATCGTCGATGGTTTCGAGGCGCAGGACAGCGTCGATCTCATCAAGGCCTTCGCCGCGCCGATCCCCGCTATCGTCATCGCCGAGATGATCGGCCTGCCGGCCGAGATGGCGCCGCAATTGCTCAATTGGTCCAACCGCATGGTGACCATGTACATGTATGGCGTCACCCGCGAGACGGAGATCGACGCCAACCAGGCCGCCGCCGATTTCATGGCCTATCTGCGCGGGGTGATCGCCGAGCGGCGCCGGGCGCCGCGCGAGGACCTGCTCTCGCATATGCTCACCACCGAACAGGGCGGCGAAAAGCTCAGCGAGGAGGAGGTGATGTCCACCGCCATCCTGCTGCTCAATGCCGGGCACGAAGCCACCGTCCACACCACCGGCAATGGCGTCAAGACCATCCTCGAAAGCGGGCTCGATCCAAAAACCCTGTTCGCCAGCGACGCGCAGACCGAAGCGAGCGTGGAGGAATGCCTGCGCTTCGATGCGCCGCTGCACCTGTTCACCCGCTACGCGCTCACGGATGTCGAGATCGACGGCATCAAGCTGCGCAAGGGCGACGTGATCGGCCTGATGCTCGGCGCGGCCAACCGCGATCCGGCGCGCTTCGCCCATGCCGACAGGTTCGATCCGTTCCGCGAGGATGGCGCCAATGTCAGCTTCGGCGCCGGCATTCATTTCTGTATCGGCGCGCCGCTGGCGCGCATCGAATTGCAGGAGGCCATGCGGGTGCTGTTCGCGCGCCTGCCCAAGCTGCGCCTGGCCGAGAAGCCGCGCTATGCCGATGTCTATCATTTCCATGGGCTGGAAAAGCTCATGGTGCGCTGGGACTAACGGCAAAAGGGGAGGCCCCGGAGCCTCCCTCTTTTCAGTTCTTGGCGATTGCGCCGCCTATTCGGCCGGCACGATCTCGGCGTCGAGATTGTCGATGGACTTGCCGTTGTCGTAGATCGCCTGGTTGAGGATGCCCTGGCGCTTGGCCACGATGGTGGGCACCAGCGCCTGGCCGGCGACGTTGACCGCGGTGCGGCCCATGTCGAGGATCGGATCGACCGCCAGCAGCAGCCCCACGCCTTCGAGCGGCAGGCCCAGGGTGGAGAGCGTCAGGGTCAGCATGACGGTGGCGCCGGTCAGCCCCGCCGTGGCGGACGACCCGATGACCGAGACGAAGACGATCAGCAGGTAGTGCTGGATTTCCAGCGGCACGCCGAAGAACTGGGCCACGAAGATGGCCGAGACGGCCGGATAGATGGCGGCGCAGCCATCCATCTTGGTGGTGGCGCCCAGCGGCACGGCGAAGGCGGCATATTCACGCGGCACGCCCAGGTTCTTTTCGGTGATGCGTTCGGTCACCGGCAGGGTGCCGATGGAGGAACGCGACACGAAGGCGAGCTGGATGGCCGGCCAGGCGCTCTGGAAATAGCGGATCGGGTTGAGCCCGTGGCTCTGCAACAGCAGCGGATAGACCACGAAGAGCACCAGCACCAGGCCGATATAGATGGCCGCCGAATACCAGCCGAGCTGGGCCAGCGCGTCCCAGCCGTAAACGGCCACGGCATTGCCGAGCAGGCCGATCGTGCCGATGGGCGTCAGGCGGATGACCCACCACAGGATCTTGTGGACGATCTTGAGGAAGGAGCGGTTGAACGCCAGGAACGTGTCGGCGGCCGGCCCGACCTTGAGGGCGGCGATGCCGACCACGATGGACACGACCAGGATTTGCAGCACGTTGAAATTGAGGCTGGTGGTGGCGCCGGCATCGCTCACGCGGGTCGAAGCCTGCAAGCCGAAGATATTGGCCGGGATCAGCCCCTTGAGGAAGTCGAGCCAGGACCCGCTATGGGACGGCGCGCGGGCCGCTTCGGCGGCGACGGCGGTATTGAGGCCCGGCTGGATGATGAGGCCCAGCGCAATGCCGATGGCCACCGCGATAAGGGCGGTGATGGCGAACCAGAGCAGCGTCTGCCAGACCAGCTTGGCCGCGTTCTGCAATTCGCGCAGATTGGCGATGGAGGCCACGATGGCGGTGAAGACCAGCACCGGCACCAGCGCGCGCAGCAGCGACACGAAGGTGGAGCCCACGGTGGAGAGCGTCTGCACCAGCCAATTGGCCTGGCCGCTCGCATCGGGGCCCATGGTGCGGGCGATGTAGCCGATCACCAGGCCGATGACCATGGAGGCCAGCACCTGGAAGCCGAAATTGGTGTAAAGCGGCTTGGGCGGGCGCGCCACCGGGGCCGATACGGAAGTGGGAGACATGGAAAGACCTTTCAGCGATGAAGCCCAGCCTGCCCAAAATCTGGGCTGACTGCCTTCAAATTGGCCAAATCATACTGTCCCCGGCTTCAAAAGGCAGCGCATGGCATTGCCCCGCCGGCAGGGCGAGAAGAATTTTTGCATCGTCGCAAGCCCGTTTCGGAAACGCTTATTGCGACCTGCGATCCAGCGCCAGGGTCAGCAATCCCGCCAGCAGCGGCAGCGCCGCCAGCACGAGGGCCATGGCCAGCACGATGAGTCCCGGGCCCGGGTCGGTCCAGGCCAGGCCCGCCAGCCCCAGGCCGGCGAGTGCCGATGCCACGCCGCTGCCGCGATGGACCCGGCGCCAGGCCCGGTCCCCCGCGATCGGCCAGGGCAGGCGCAGCCCGCCATAGGTGTGGCGCTCGGCCTCGAACAGCACCGCGCCCAGCCCCAGCAACACCACGGCCAGGCCGAAGGCAATGATCCGGAACAGGTCGAGATCGGCCCCGATGCCGAGCAGCAGCAATGCCATCTGGCAGGCCAGCGCCATGGCCAGCAGCAGCGTCAGGCCGGCATCGAGAACATGCCGCGTCCGCTCCAGGTGCCCGGGCGTCAGCAGCCGCCCCAGCACGAAGAACCCCGCCAGCAGCGCAAGCTGCACCGCCGGTGCCACGGCAATGGCGCCGTCGCGCGGCCAGGTCCAGTCGGCGCCGCTGCCGCTCCAATGCGCGGGAAAGGCGAAATCGGCCGGCACCCGAAACACGATCACGCCGGCAATTGCCAGCGTGACCCCGAAAATCAACAGATGAAACCGCGTCACCAAAGCCATGGCGTCCCATGCCAGCGCCGGCGCGAAACCGCAAGAGGCGGCAATTGCGCAAGACCAGCGCCCGACGGCCCCGGCCCGCCCGCGACCGGCTTTCCCCAAACGCGAAAGGGGCCGGTTTCCCGGCCCCTTGCAAAACGATATTCGTCCAGCGCTTAGCGCTTGGAGAACTGGAAGGAGCGGCGGGCCTTGGCCTTGCCGTACTTCTTGCGTTCCACCACGCGGCTGTCGCGGGTCAGGAAGCCGCCCTTCTTGAGGATGGGGCGCAGCTCGGGCTCGAAATAGTTGAGCGCCTTGGAAATGCCGTGCCGCACGGCACCGGCCTGGCCGGAAAGACCGCCGCCGGCAACGGTGACGTTGACGTCGTACTGGTCGAGACGGTCGGTGGCGACGATCGGCTGCTGCACGATCAGGCGCAGCACGGGACGGGCGAAATAGCGCTCGAACTCGCGGCCATTGATGGTCAGCTTGCCCTTGCCCGGCTTGATCCAGACGCGGGCGACCGCGTTCTTGCGCTTGCCGGTGGCATAGGCGCGGCCGAGGCTGTCGAGCTTCTGCACATGCACGGGCGCGTCGTTGGCGACCGGAGCGACGGTGCTGGTGCCGAGGTCTTCGAGGGAGTTGATGGTTTCAGCCATATTACTTCACCCGGACGTTCTTGGAGTTCATCGCAGCGACGTCGAGCTTGGTCGGGTTCTGCGCTTCGTGGGGATGCTCAGCACCGGCATAGACGCGCAGGTTCTTGAGCTGGGCGCGGGTCAGCGGGCCGCCCGGCATCATGCGGCGGACGGCGTTTTCGAGAACGCGGCCCGGAAAGCGCCCTTCGAGCAGCTCGCGCGCGGTGCGGTCCTTGATGCCGCCGGGATAACCGGTGTGCCAGTAGAAGCGATGCTGGTCGAGCTTGCGGCCGGTCAGCTTCACCTTGTCGGCATTGATGACGATGATATTGTCACCCATGTCCATATGCGGGGTGAAGGTCGGCTTGTGCTTGCCGCGCAGGCGCGAGGCGATGATCGAAGCGAGACGACCCACGACCAGCCCTTCGGCGTCGATGAGGATCCACTTCTTTTCGATCTCGCTCGGTTTTGCCGAGTAAGTGCTCATAATCGAAATCCCTGAAATCGAGGCGGCCGATCCTCGCGGACCGGCCCGTTCGGCGTGGCGTGTAGGGGGAATCCAACCCGGCGTCAAGAGGGTCCGGAAACAAACGCAAATTCAATAACTTGCGAATGCGGTATTATTTTACCTCAACCTATCGCACCCGCCGCATGTCGGCGATATAGGCGGTGGCGAGCCCGGCCAGCATGAAGGCCAGCGCCTGGTGGCCCACGGCCAGCGGCAGGGGCACATGGGTGAGCAGCGTGGCGATGCCCAGGGCCACCTGCAACAGCACGATGAAGCCCAGCCGCGGCAGCCAGCCATGCACGCCGCCGAACCCGCCGTCGCGGGCGCGACGCCAGATCATCCAGGCGATATAGGCGGTGATGCCATAAGCGATCAGCCGATGGTTGAACTGCACGGTCAGCGCGTTCTCGAAAACGTTCCGCCAGGCCGGATCCATCACATAGAGCCCGTGGGGGATGATGGCCCCGTCCATCAGGGGCCAGGTATTATAGGCCATGCCGGCATCGAGCCCGGCCACGAAGGCCCCGGCCCCGATCTGCACGATCACCAGGGCCAGCAGCAGGATGCCCATGCGCAATTGCCCGCCGCTCACGCGGCCCAGCGCCCGGCCCGGTTCGAGCGAGCGGGCCACATAGACCAGCGCCACCAGCAGCAGCGAGGCGGCGGTCAGGTGTGCGGCGAGGCGATATTGCGATACCGAGGTCAATTCGGTAAGGCCCGAGGACACCATCCACCAGCCGAGCAGGCCCTGGAAGCCGCCAAGCAGGAACAGGCCGAACAGGGGCCAGGCCAGCTCGCGCGACAGGCGCTTCTGGAACAGGAAGACGATGAAGGGCACGATGAAGACCACGCCCAATAGCCGACCGAGCAGGCGGTGGAACCATTCCCAGAAGAAGATCATTTTGAAGTCGTCGAGCGACATCCAGGAATGGACCACGGCATATTGCGGAATCTGCTTATAGGCATCGAACTCGGCCTGCCAGTCGGCGGCGCTGAGCGGCGGGATGGCGCCGGAAATCGGCTTCCAGCTCGTGATCGACAGTCCCGATTCCGTCAGTCGGGTAATGCCGCCCACCACCACCATGAGCAGTACGAAACAGGCCATGGCGTAGAGCCAGATGCGGACGGGCCGCAGCCGGTCGCCTTCGATACGGACTTGGCCCGGTGCGGCATCTTGCATAATGGTCACATCCATATTCCCGGTATCGGTTGGGGTGCCGGAGTGGTAAGCCGCCCCGACTGTCCTCGCAACAGCCGCAATGCCGCACATGAAACAGCGTCACCGCAAGTTGATCGGAGCCCTGCTCATCGTCGCCTCGATTATCGTGTGGGCGAGCCTGGCGACGTCGATCTACCTGGCCTTCCCGCCCGCCCTGCCCTGGTACGTGCTGATCGTCTATTTCATCATCGCCGGCATGGGCTGGACCCTGCCCGCCATGGTTCTCGTCAAATGGATGGCCCGCCCCGACCCGGCAGGCACGCAACGCTAAGACATCGCCACCCGCCCTTGGTCGCTCCCGCCCCTTGCACTCCAGCCCCTTGTCACTCCCGCCCCCCCTTTGTCACTCCCGCGCAGGCGGGAGCCTCCGTTTAACGGAAGCGCTCGCATAGGCCGGCCCGAACGGTCGCCCTATCCCGCGACCTTTCCCAGCAGCGAAAACAGCCCGCCGCTTGCGAAAACATCGACATAGCGGCGTTTCTGGAAGTAACCGTTGAGCGACACGCGCGGCAACGCCGTGAGGTTCTGCATATGGTGGGGATAGAGCCCGCCGGGGCGGGTGGTCACCGCCGTATGAAAGCCCAAGTCGCGCGCCAGCGCGAATTCCCGCGCCCCGCACGAGAGCGGGCCGCCCAGCGGATAGGACAGGTGCCGGGGCCGCAGGCCGAACTGGGCATGGAGGATTTCGGCCGATTGCTGCATTTCGCTGGCCGCCTGCGCCGCCGGCAGCTTGGCCAATTCGTAATGGTTGACCGTGTGGGCGCCGATGGTGCAGAGCGGCTCGCCGGCGAACAGCCGCAATTCCTGCCAGTCCATGATGAGATCGCGGCATTGCCGGCCCAGGTCGTAGCCGTAATTGCCGGTGAATTCGGCGAGCAATTGCAGCCGTTCAGGTTCGGGCAGCTTGCGCATGCGCCAATAGAGCCGCTCGAAGGCCTCGCGCTTCTGGGCCAGGCTGCGCGTATCGACATATTCCGTCTCGCCGTTCTCGGTGAAGGCCACGGCCTCCTGGCGGGCGATGATGTCTTCGATGGCCTGCCACCAGACCTGCCCCACGCCATCGGGAAAGGCGGTGGGCACGTAGAGTGTGAACGGCGCCTCGTGCCGCCGCAGGATCGGCAGGGCGTGATGCAGGTTGTCCCTGTAGCCGTCGTCGAAGGTCAGCACCACGAAGGGGCGCCCCCTTTTCGGCGCCGCCAGCCGCTCCAGCGCCTCGTCGAGCGACACGATATCGATGCCGGTTTCGCGCAGGCGTTCGAGGCAATAATCGAGGAAATCCGGCCGGACCTGCAGGATGGCATTGGGCGAAAAATCCGCCGGCGGCTCGGGCAGCACGCGATGCAGGGTGAAGATCACCCCGCGCGCTTGCGACAGCAATCGGCTGAGACGCGGCGCGCCGCTCAGCCACGAAAGCTCGAAGGCGGCGCGGATGGCGGCATATTTGAGGCCCATGCCGGTCAGGCGGCCACGGATTGGGGCAAGGCGGCGATTTCGACCAGCGGCACGCCCGCCTCCATCAGCCGGCTGCGCGCATTGGCGGCGGCCTCCATGTCGGCATCGGGGCCGGCGACCAGCACGACCCGCCCGCCCAGGTCGAGAAAGCCCGGCAGCATGGATTGGCGCCCCAGCGGGCCGGTCAGCACCAGCACCACCTCGTAAATGTCGCCCAGCGCCTCGACCAGCGTGATCGGCTTGGGCGAGGCGCGGTCGATTTCGCCGCCCTGCCCCCAGGCCACTTCGGCAAAGCTGTTATCGGCCGATTGCTGCACCACGTCGCCGAAACTGGCCGCGCCGGTGCTGAGATCGGTGAGCCCGGCAAGCGCGCCGCGCCTGCCGCTGCCCGCATCGACCAGCGCCACGCTCAATCCCTTGGCCAGGGCCTCGCCCGCCAGGTCCTCGGCGAAAACGCGGCTGGGACTATCGCCACCCTGGTCGGCCAGCAGCAGCAGATGCGTGCGCCCCAGCACCAGGTCGGCGGCCAGATCCTGGTAGCGCACCATGCCGGCCGGGGCCGCTGCCGGCCTTTCCACCGGCGCTTCGTCCTCTTCCGCCAGCGTATGGATGAAATCGCGCAGGGGCTCGAGCGCGGGGGCATCCGGCGCCGGCTCCAACTCCACCTCAGGCAGGACCGGCTCGGCCTCCATCTCGAAAGCATCGGTGACGACCGGCTCGGGCGCTTCGGCCAGCACATCGCCCTCCTTTTCCGCCTCGGCATCCATTGCCTCGTCCCAGGTCTGGTCGGGCTCCAGTTCCGCCGCGTCGAAGGGCGGGGCTTCCAATTCGTCCTGGCTGCGCGCCGGCTCGACGATGGCCCGCCCCGACATCAATTCGCCGAAAATGACCGCGCCCACCTGCAAGGCCACCGAGAACAGGCCGACCGCCGCCATGACGAGCGTGGTTTTCGGCGAGGCCGGCGACACCGACGGCGCCGCCACCGACACGACCCGCACATCGGGCAGCATGGAATTGGCATCGACCTTGGACGAGGCCTCGTTATAGCGCGCCAGGTAGGATTCGAGCAGGTCGCGCTGCGCCTTGGCCTCGCGTTCGAGGCTGTCGAGCGTTACCCCGTCGCGGGTCGCGGTGGAGGCGCTGGTCTTGGCCCGCGTCATTTCCCCTTGCAGGGACGTCACCAGCCCCGCCTCGATCTGCGCCTCGGCGTCGAGCGCATCGGCCACGCGCCGTCCCTCGGCCTTGATCTGGCTGTCGAGTTCGTTGATCTGGGCGGTCAGCGCGCGAATGGTCGGATGGTTGGGCAGGAGCGTCGCCGATTGCTGCGCCTTTTCCCCCTGCAAGCGCGCCTTTTCCTCGCTCAATTGCTGGATCACGGTGGATTCGCGCACGTCGGACACGCCCTCGATGGGCTGGCCGCGCTCGATCAGGCCCCGGATCAGCAGCGCCCGCGCCTCGGCCGAGCTTTTGCGCTCCTGCGCCGCGCTGATCTGGCTGGCGATGGTGGACAGCCGCTGGTCCACCAGGCTGGTATTGTTCGGGCCGGTAAACAGGTCATTGTCGACCTTGAATTGCGCCACCGCCGATTCCGCGTCCTGGACCGAAAGCCGCAACCGGGCGATTTCCTCGCGCAGCCAGCCCGAGGCTTCCGCCGTGTCCGAGAGGGAAAGCTGGGTGCGGCGCGCCACGTGGGCATTGGCCACTGCATTGGCGATCCGGGCGGCCAATTGCGGATCGGTCGAACGCACCAGCACCGAGATGATGCGCGAATCGCGCTCCTGCACCACGGTCAACCGGTCATAAAGCGTGTTGAGCACCACTTCGTCGATCGAGGTCGGCGCGGTGCGGCGCCCCATCAATTGCACGATGACGCCGAGCGGCGAAAAGCCGGCGCGCGCGCCATTGAATTCCGGCTCGGAGCGCAGGTCGAGCTGGTCGATGACCTTGAGCAGCGTGTCGCGCGACTTGAGCAATTCGATCTGGCTCGACACCACGCCGGCATCGGCGCTCGGCGTGGCGGGGGCCGGCTCGCCGGCCGGGCGCATATAGACGTTGGTGCGCGGCTCCACCAGGATGGAGGCCGAGGATTCATAAAGCCGGGGCTGGAGCATCAGCACCACGAAGGTGATCGCCAGCAGGGCCAGGCTGACCAGCACGATGCGCGGCAGACGCTTCAGCACCGCGCCGAAAACGGCGGAGACGTCAATTCGGGCATCGCGCAAAACTGCCGACTCGTCGGTCATGAAAAATCCTCGAAAATGCCTGCGCACTCTGGGTCGAACGTGGTCAACATTCGGTTAATCCGCCTTGCGCTGCGCATTTGTCCCTGGTGCGGATAAGGGAAATCTTAACCATGACGGCGCCAGACTGCGCCCATTCTCAAACCGCGCGGGATCGTCATGCGCTGGCTGCCAGCAATCGCCCTCTGCCTCGTCCTGCCGCTGGCCGGCTGCGCCGCCACGCGCCCGGCGACCTATCTGGTCGAGACGAAAGGCCCCTACCAGCTCGATAGCGGCGACGTGGTGCGGGTGAGCGTCTATGGCGACGCGGAACTGAGCAAGACCTACAAGATCGACGATAACGGCGCCATCGCCTTCCCGCTGGTTGGCCCGGTGCCGGTGCGCGGCGACACCACGGCGCGCGCCGCCGCCCGCCTCGCCGCCGCCCTGGCCAATGGCTATATGCGCAACCCCGATGTCGCGGTCGAGGTCGAGCAATACCGGCCCTTCTTCATCCAGGGCGCCGTGGGCACGTCGGGGCAATTCCCCTATGTCTACGGCATGACGGTGCGCGCCGCCATCAGCACGGCGGGCGGCTTTGCCGATACGGCCGATCGCGGCCATGCCGTGGTCTATCGCCGCCAGGGCGAGCAGATGGTGCGCGGCTCGGTGGACCTCGATTTCCCGCTTTATCCGGGCGACACAATCGTGATCGAGGAGCGCTGGTTCTAGTGCCCTTCGCCTGCCACGCCCTGCCGCCCATCGTCCCCGCCCCTCTCGCCGTCGTCCCTGCCTTCCTCGTCGTCATCCCCGCGCAGGCGGGGACCTCCGTTTCCGCGTGACCAGCATTCCTTCGGCCCCGATGCCCCGAAAACTCCGCATCCTGCATGTCATGCGCGCGCCCGTGGGCGGTCTTTTCCGCCATGTGGCGGACCTCACCGCGGCGCTCTCGGCCATGGGCCACGAGATCGGCCTCGTCGTCGATACGCTGGCCAGCGACGCCCAGACCGAAAGCCGCCTGGCGGCGCTCGAACCGCTGGCGACGCTCGGCATCCACCGTTTCGCCATGCCGCGCCTCATTGGCGCGGGCGACCTCACCACGCCCTTCGGCGTGCGCCGCCTCGTGCGCCGGCTCGGCATCGACATCGTGCATGGCCACGGCGCCAAGGGCGGATTTTATGCGCGGCTGGCCGGGCTCGGCGGCGGCGGGGCGTCCGTCATCTACACGCCCCATGGCGGCGTGCTGCACTTTTCACCCGAGGCCATGTCCGGGCGGCTGTTTCATCGCCTCGAACGCCTGCTCATGGCGCAGACCGGGGCCATCGTCTTCGAGAGCGCCTTTGCGCAATCGGCCTATGCGCGGCTGATCGGGCCGCCGGCCTGCCGCGTCGAAATCGTCCATAACGGCCTGGGACCGCAGGAATTCATTCCCGTTTCACCGGCACCCGACGCGGCCGATTTCACCTTTGTGGGCGAATTGCGCGACCTCAAGGGCATTTTCCCGCTGGTCGAAGCCCTGGCCGGGCTGCGTCGTCCCGACGGGCGCGTGGCGAGCCTTGTCATGGCCGGCGACGGCCCCGACCGGGCGGCGCTGGAACAGCGCCTGGCCGCGCTCGGCCTTGCCGGTCGCGTGCGTCTCCTGGGCGTCCGCCCCGCCCGCGAAGCCTTCGCCCTGGGCCGCTGCGCCGTGGTGCCGTCCCTGGCCGAATCCCTGCCCTATGTAGTCCTCGAAGCCGCCGCCGCGCAATTGCCGCTCATCGCCAGCAATGTCGGCGGCATTCCGGAAATCTTCGGCCCCAGCGCCGCGAGCCTGGTGCCGCCCGGCGACGTTTCCGCGCTTTCGGCCGCCATGCAGGCTTTCCTCGACGATCCCGCCGCCGCCCGGGCCGAAATGGCGCAGCGCCTCGCCCATGTGCGCGAGAACTTTTCCCTCGCCCGCATGGCCGAGGCGATAGAAAAGCTCTACCGTTCGGTGTGACGATCACCGGCCCATCCGCCAAAAGCGGCCGCCGCATTTCACGGAGTCTTAAAGCCCTCGGATGGACAATGCCGGCATAACAAGAAAAATGCTGGCAGGATCATCATGTATCGCGTCGATCCCAAACGGGCCATCGAGGACCATGCGTCCCGGCAGGTGGCCGGGGCCGAACATGCGGGGCTTTCCGCCCGGGCGGAAGCCATTATCGCGGCGCCGGTCGAGCGCACATATTCGGGGGCCATCGTCGCGGGCGTCGCGCAGGTCGTGGAGGCGGTGCTGCTGGCGCTGCTGGGTTACATCATCCATGCCGGCTACGTGCCCTCCGGCCAGGAAGGGTTTTACGGGCCTGTCGTCCTGGGCACGGTGTTCCTGGCCAATATCCTGTTCAATGCCGCGCGCACCCATCGCATCGCCGCCTATCGCACGCTGCGCGGGCAGATCGGCCGGGTGCTGGCGGCCTGGGCGGCCGCCATCGTCATCCTCACCGCCGCCATCTTCCTGTTCAAGGCCGGCGACCAGGTGTCCCGCGTCTGGCTGACGAGCTGGTTCCTCGGCGGCGCCGTGCTGCTGGTGGCCTATCGCCTGGCCCTGCGCGCCATGGTCAGGTCCTGGAGCAGCCATGGCCGGCTCAAGCGCCGCACGGTCATTGTCGGCGGCGGTAGCGACGCCGCGACGCTGATCGCGCAGATCCAGGGCAGCGCCGCCAACGACATCAACCTGCTCGGCCTGTTCGACGACCGCATCGACGAGCGCTCTCCCGACGATGTCGCGGGCTATGCCAAGCTGGGCAAGGTATCCGATCTCATCGAATTTGCCCGTCGCACCCAGGTGGACCTGGTGCTCGTCTCCATGCCGCTTTCGGCCGAAAAGCGCGTGCTCGACATGCTCACCCAGCTCTGGGTCCTGCCGGTGGACATTCGCCTTGCCACCCATATGAGCAAGCTCAAATTCACCGACCGCGCCTATTCCTATGTGGGCGAAGTGCCGGTGCTGGACATGGCCGACCGGCCGATTTCGGACTGGAACCTCATGTTCAAATGGGTGTTCGACAAGCTCGTGGCGCTCACCGCCCTGGTGCTGCTTTCCCCGGTCATGCTGGTCACCGCCATCGCCATCAAGCTCGAAAGCAAGGGCCCGGTTTTCTTCATGCAGAACCGGCACGGCTTCAACAACGAGATGATCCGCATCTACAAGTTCCGCTCGATGCGCACCGACATGCTGGACCAGAATGCCACGCGCCTGGTCACCAGGGGCGATCCGCGCGTCACCCGCGTGGGCCGGTTCATCCGCAAGACCTCGATCGACGAGCTGCCCCAGCTCTTCAACGTGCTCAAGGGTGAATTGTCCATTGTCGGCCCCCGCCCCCACGCGGCCCAGGCAAAGGCCGAGAACCTGCTCTATTACGAAGCGGTGGAAGGCTATTTCGCCCGCCACCGGGTCAAGCCGGGCATGACCGGCTGGGCCCAGATCAAGGGCTGGCGCGGCGAAACCGACACCGTCGAAAAGATCATGCAGCGCGTCAACCACGACCTTTACTATATCGAGCATTGGTCGATCCTGCTCGATCTCTACATCGTGGCGATGACGCCCGTTTCGCTCATTTCCAACAGCGAGAACGCCTATTGAGCGCCACCGGCATTCTGGACGGGGCCTTCCCCGCTTCCGGCCGGCCGGCGCTGGGCCGCGCCATCGTCCGGCACCTGGCGGCGCGGGTCCTCGACGTGCTGGTGGCCTTCTGGATGTTTTCGGGCGCCGTGGTCTTTATCGAGCCCTCGCCCTATGAACTGGCCTTCCTGCTGGTCCTGCCCGCCGCCGTGCTGGCCGGGCTCGGGCTCTACCGTTCCACCTTCGGTCTCCTGGCCATCATCCTGTTGTTCACGCCCTTCGCGCTGATCGCCTGTTTCCAGGTGCGCTATTCGAGCGTGACCACGGCCCTCACCTTCAGCCTCGTCACCGTCTTCCTGCTCATCACCGCCTATTTCCTGGCCAATTATGTCGCCCAGGCGCCGCACCGGCGCATGAAGCTCATCGTCGCCGCCTATACCGCCGCGGCGCTCTTCGCCTCCGTCCTGGGCATCCTGGCCTATCTGCATCTCATTCCGGGGGCGGAGCTGTTCCTGCTCTACGGCCGCGCCCGCGCCACCTTCAAGGATCCCAATGTCTATGGGCCCTTCCTGGTGCTGCCGGCCATGTATGCCCTGCAACGCATCCTGCTGGGCAATCGCCGCCAAGTCCTGTGGGCCGGTTTCGTCTACATGGTCATTTTCGTCGGCGTCTTCGTCAGCTTCTCGCGCGCCGCCTGGGGGCATTTCGCCCTGTCCTCGATCATGGTCCTCGGGTTGGTCTTCCTGCTCGAAGCGGGGGCGCGCGAGAAAGTGCGCATCATGCTGATGGCGCTGGCCGGGGCATTGCTGCTGGCGGTGGCGCTGGCTGGCCTGCTCTCCATTCCCGCCGTCAACCACCTCTTCGAGGTGCGCACCGCCTCGCAGGATTACGATTCGGGCGCCACCGGGCGCTTCGGCCGCCAGGGCTATGCCTTCGAGCTGGCCATCGACCATCCCTGGGGCCTGGGGCCGGGCGAGTTCCGCAACCTGCGCATCATCGAGGAACCGCATAATGTCTATGTGTCGGTGCTGCACGTCTATGGCTGGGGCGGCGGTGTCCTGTTCTACCTCCTGGTCGGCCTGACCCTGTGGAAGGGCTTCGCCGCCCTGGCTCGCCCCTCCCCCTATCGGCTTCTCGCCATTCCCCTCATTTCCACCTTCGTCATGCTGGCCGCAGAATCCGCGATCATCGACACCGACCATTGGCGGCATCTCTATCTGCTCATCGGGCTCATCTGGGGCGTCTCATCGGCCATCGGCAAGGCCGATCCGGGCGCGATCCCGCATCGCGCCGCGCTGGTCTAGGCGTTTCAGCGCCAGAGCGGTCCTCGCAGGTAACAGTCTGCTAGCATTGCCGTGCCTTCTGCGAATCCGGCGACATGGGTTTGCGCCAGGCTGGTTTCCCCATGCGAGCCGATCCAGGCCAGCAGCGCCATGCGCCGCAGCATGACCATGGAATCTATGGCCGCCTCGTCTTCCGGCGTGACCGGGCGAATGACGCGATAACTCTCCAGCCAGGAATTCTTCAATTCCGGCATGGATTTACGGGTTTCGTGAAACGACACCGCCGCCGCGAAATCGTAGGCGAACCAGCAAAAGCCGCAATCGTCGAAGTCGATCAGGCTCACCGTTTCGCCATCCACCAGCAGATTGCCCAGCCGCATGTCGGCATGGATCAGCCCATAGCGGTCCGCGCCCTGGCCATATTCGGCCAGCCGCCGCCAGAGCGCCGCGTCGGCCCGATCCAGAATCGCCCGGATTCCGGGCGTTACGCCGGGGGCGATGCGCCAATCGCCCCAGAGGCCATCGGCATCGAGAATCGTCGCCGCCGTCCAGGCCTGCCGCGTAAAGCCGGCCGGCTTCTGCCAGCTCGATGCATGGTTGTGCAGCCGCGCGGCATAGGCGCCCAGTACCCCGAAAAGGCCCGCCAGGTCGGCCTCCGGATCGGGCTCTTCGCCAGCGATGAAGCGGAACAGCACGGCATGCCGGGCCTCGCCCGACGGCGTGGTGAAATGCTGCAATAACAATCCGTTAGCGCCGGGGATCGGTTCAGGAATTGCCAGGTCGGTGTCGCGGCGCAGGGCGGTGAGCCAGGCCAGTTCGCTTTCGATATTGGGCACGCTCTGGTAATGCGGCCGGTGAATGCGCAGGGTAAAGCGTTCCCCTTCCGGGCTTTCGACCAGGAAGGTGTGGTTTTCCGAATGGTTGAGCAGCCTCGGCGCGGCGTCGCGCGTCTGTGGCCAAAGCGCCAGGGCGGCTGCAAGATCGCGCTCATGCAGCGGCATGTCAGCTCCCGCCCATTGGTTCGGCCCTGGTAAAAGGTGAATGGTCGGAGCGGCCGGATTTGAACCGACGACCCTTTGTCCCCCAGACAAATGCGCTACCAGGCTGCGCTACGCCCCGACTGCGCGGACAGATAGAGATTCCGGGCGTTTAGTGCAAGTCCGTTTTTGCCTCGGATGTGAACAAAACCGGTCGGCCAGTTACGCGAATGGGATTTTCGCGGGCGCCTGGAGGCCCGCGAAAATCCCATGATCGGCCGCCATTGTCCGGCGCCGCGGGTTCCCGCCCGCACGCCCCCGCAACATTGCTAGAGGAAGAGCTTGGGCACGATCAGCGCGATGTCCGGCACATAGGTGACGAGGAACAGCACGCCGAGCAGCGCGATGAGGAAAGGCCAGCTTTCGCGGACATAATGGCCGATCTTCACCTTGGCGATGGAGATGGTGATGAACATCATCGTGCCGACAGGCGGGGTGAATCCGGCAATGGTCAGGTTGATCGACATGATGATGCCGAAATGCACCGGGTCGATACCCATGCCCAGGATGATGGGCACGAAAAGCGGCGCCATCAGGATCATGGCCGATCCGCCCTCGAAGAAGGCGCCGACCGCCAGCAGGATGAGGTTGATGACGAGCAGCATGACCAGCGGATCGGAAATGCTGCCGGTCAGCGCCGTCGCCACCATGCCGGGAATGCCTTCCCAGGTGAGATAGGCCGAAAACACCGTGGCGGCGCAGATCAGCAGCATGACGCCGGCTGTCGCCAGCGCCGATTCGAGCAGGATGGCGGGGATGTGCTTCCATTGCAGACGGCGATAGACGAGCGCGCCGACGATGACCGCATAGAGCACGCAGACCGCGCCCGCCTCGGTCGGGGTGAACAGGCCATAGCGCAGGCCGCCCAGGATGCCGAAGGGCAGGAACAGCGCCCAGCTCGAATCCAGCGCCTGCCGGCCGATCTCGCCCCAACTGGCGCGCTTGTCGCGGCTGGGCTTGTATTTGCGCGCCTTGGAGATGATGGCCACGGTAATGGCGAGCGCCACATAGATCAGCAGGCCCGGCAAATACCCGGCAAAGAAGATCCGCGTGATCGAGACGTCCGACACCAACGCATAAAGGATGAGGATGATGCCCGGCGGGATGATCGGCGCGATACAGGACGAAGCGGCGGTCACGACGGTGGAAAAGGCCTTGTCGTAGCCGAGCTTGGTCATTTCCGGCACGATCATCTTGGTGGTCATGGCGGCGTCGGCATTGGCCGAGCCGGAAGGGCCGCCCAGCAGCATGTTCACCAGCACGTTGACCTGCGCCATGCCGCCGGTGAGATGCCCGACCATGGTATCGGCGAGCTTGAGGATTTTCTCGGTGATGCCGGAATAATTGAACACCACGCCGGCGCAGGTGAAGAGCGGAATGGCCAGGTAGGAGAAGGATTCCGTGGTCGCCATCAGGTTGGTGACCATGGTGTCGGTGGGCAGCAGCGTATTGATGAAGGTGAAATAGAACGCCGCGGCGGCCAACAGCGACAAGGCCACGGGAACGCGCAGGAAGAACAGCGCGAACATGATGAGAAGCGGGGAAAAAGAGGTAAAGGACATGCGTGCCCTCCGAGCACTCCCTTGCGGGGCGAAATTGCAAGGTGACGGTTGCGGCCGGCGGGCGCGACCGGATTACATCTGTTCTTCGATATCGACGACGGGCAAAGCCTGCCCCCGCAGCAGTATGGTGAGGAACCAGGCGCTGTAGATCGTCATCAGGCCGAAGGCGATGGTGGGCGCCAGGTCGACCCAGAAATAGGGAATGTCGAGAAAGGCGGTGCGCCGCACCCAGCCGGTCAGCGACAGACCGGCGCTGAGATAGAAGAAATACCCGCACACGACGATGAGGATCAGGTAGTTGACGATATTGGCGACATGCCTGATACGCTCGGGCAGCAGGTCGACAACCAGGTCCACCACGATCATTGCCCGGTGGCGGAACAGCAGGGCGACGCCGAAAAACACCGAATAGCCGAACGCCAGATAGGCGATCTCCTCGGTGAAGACGAGCGACATGCCGGTGGTGAACCGGATGACCACATTCCCCAGCACCACCAATATCATGACCGCGAAGGCCGCCATGGCCACGATGGCCTCAAAATTGCGAACCAGGCGAACGCCCCAGAACATCATGGACATGGATGGCTACCCATTCTTGGTTGGGTGGCGCCCGGCCGGGCCGGGCGCCCCAGTCGAGGGAACGGCTCTTATTTGATCGCGTCGAGCATCCGCTCGTAAAGGCCGGGGCTCCATTCGGGGAAATTGGCCGGAACCGTCTTGGCGGCCTCGATGAACTCGGTCTTGTCCACGTCGTTGAAGATGATGCCGTCATTTTCCAGCGTCGTGCGGAATTCCGCCTCCAGCGCCTCGATGGCCGGAACGCGCTTGGCGGGTTCGGCCCGGCCGACCGTGTCGATGGCGTGCTTGGCGTCGTCGGGCAGGCTGTCATAGACCTGCTGGCTCATGATGATCGAGGTCGTCGCCACCAGATGCCCGGTGAGCGAGATATGCGAGCGGGTTTCGTAGATCTTGGACGAATAGAGCAGCGAGAGCGGCGATTCGACGGCGTCGGCGACGCCCTGTTCGAGCGCGCTATAAGCCTCCGACCAGGCGGTATTGGTCGGGTTGCCGCCCAGCACGCGCGACACCTCGTTCCACATCTTGGTCGGCGCGTTGCGGATCTTCATGCCCGCCGTATCGGCGCGCGACACCACTTCGCGGTCGGAGAGCAGGTGCCGCGTGCCGAAATAAACCAGGGTGACGATATGCAGGCCCTTGGCCGCGAGCTGGTCCTCCAGGTCCTTGACCAGGTCGGAATTCCACGCCTGCTCGATATCTTCCGGCTCCTTGATGAGATAGGGCGCCATGAAAACCGCGAAATCCGGCACGTAATTGGACAGGTGGCTGGGATCGGAATCCTGCAGGATCGGCGCGCCGCGCGAAATGGCGTCGATCATGTCCACGGTCTTGCCGAGCCCTTCGGAGGGGAAGATTTCGACCTTGAGCGTGCCGTTCGAGGCCGCTTCCAGTTCGCTGGCGAATTCCTGCCAGAGCGGGAAAGTCTTGTCCTGGTTGGACACGACCATGTTCATGCGCAGCAGCGTCGGCGCCTGGGCCAGAGCCGGCAGGGCGCAAGCCGTGGCCAGGGCGGCCCAGAGGCCGGCGACCGCGATGCGGCGGGTCATTTTCAGCATTGATGTTCCTCCTGTTCGGCTGCCTGGCAGCCAGCGCCGCTTTCGGCGCCCAACCCTTTGTTCGTGATCCCTGCCCGCTCGCTCCATCGACGGCGTGGGCATATTCATCCCGATCACATTGATATATGATGCATCATATTCTTTTCACGTCAAGACATTGATAAGACGTTGGCGGTTGGAGAGAAAATTCTTTTATATCAATGATCTATGCGTATTCCGTCGCCTGCATCGATTCCCGCCCCGCGAAGCTGTCGAGCCATTTCCGCAGGGCAGGACGCTGCTCGCTCCAGCCGTCGTCGGGAAAGCGGAAGTCCAGATAGGTCAGCGCACAGGCGATGGAGATAGTGCCCAGATCGAGTCCGGCGAGGCTGTCAGCCTCATGCTCCAGCCGATCCAGGACCTGGTCGATGGAGCGCCGGTAGAGACGCAGCCGCTCGGGGGATTGCTGTTCCGGCGGGCGCAGCGTCTCCTGCCGGCGCGGCACGGCGGCATCCATCAGGCCATCCCCCAGGGCCTGGGCGCGGAGGACCTGCCAGCGCGCCTCGCCGACGGCGGGCAGCAGGCGGGGCCCGAATCTGGCATCGAGATATTCGCAGATCACCGGGCTGTCGAACAGGGCCGTCCCGTCGTCGCGGACCAGCGCCGGCACGCGATTGACGGGATTGGCCGCGCCCAGTTCCGTATCCCAGGCTATGGCGTTGACGGGCTCGAGCCCCAACGTCACCCCCAATTCGTGGGCGGTGACGCGGACCTTGCGCGAATAGGGCGATGGCGGCCCATAGAGCAGCTTCATCTGCATTCTCCTCATGACATGACAAATCGCCGCCGGACGCGCCGGCGGGTGCGGGAATCCGATCTCCGCAGGGCTTTAGACGGCGGCGCTGCGTTCGGTTTCCAGCGTCCGGACCATTTCCTCGCCCCAGCGGATATCGTCCTGCATGGCGGCGCGGCTGCGCTCGGGGTCGCCGGCCTCGAGCGCGGCGATCAGGTCGTAATGCTTGTGGTTGTCGCCCGAAAGCTGCCGCACCGGCATGCGGTCGTGGAAGGTGCGCAGGAACGGCCCCATCAACACCCACATGCTTTCGCAGATGCCTTCGAGGATCGGCATCTGCGCCATGCGGAGCACGGCGAAATGGAAGTCGCGATTGAGCACGCTGGCCTTGGCGGGATTGTTGGCGGCCGCCTTGATGAAATCGGCATTTATCGCCTTGAGCGCCTTGATGTCGGCCTTGCCCGCCAGTTCGGCGGCACGATAGGCGGCGGTTCCCTCCAGCTCGACGCGGATGCGCTGCACCTCGCGCAGGCTCTGCGTCGAAAGATCGGGAACCTGCACCGAGGTGGCGGCGCGCACTTCCAGCGCCCGCTCGCTCACCAGCCGGAAGATGGCCTCCCGCACCGGCGTGATGCTGGTGCCGTATTCCTCGGCGATGCCTGAAATGGTCAGCTTCTGGCCGGGCGCGTATTGCCCATCCATCAGCGACGTTCTCAAGTTGTTGTAGAGCTGCGTCGACAGATTTTCGCGCGTAACCGGCTTGCCAACCACAGGCCAATCCTCCTTCAAATCATCCATCATCTATCATATGCGGATCGTATTGACCCTCACGGTGCCGGTAATTCAACAAGTTCGATCAGAACGCCATGGGGATCGCGCATATAGAGCCCGCGCAGGCCGGCCGCGATCCCTTCGGTGATTTCGGTCAACTCGCCCTGGAGCGCGCCGCCATTGGCCAGGATATCGTCACGCAGGGCGGCGACATTCTTGACGCGCAGGCAGATATGGGCGGCCCCGGGCTGGCTGCCGCGCGGCACCGCGGGCGTATCGGGCTCGTCGAACTGGATGAATTCGATATGGCCGCCATGGCCGTAAAGATGCACCAGCCGCACCTGCGCCCCCGGCACGCCCATGAAGGCGCCGATCCATGGCTGGCGGCGTTCGCCGATTGGCCTGGCCTCGAACCCCATCACTTCGGTCCAGAATTTCACCGAGCGTTCGATGTCCGGCGTGATCCAGCCGATATGGTCGAGGCTCGAATGGCCCCATTTATCGGCATGGGCTGTGTCGGTCATGAAAAGCTGTCCTTGCGAATGGCGTGACTGGCCAGCCGCGCCCAGTCGAGCGTCAGGCCGGCGCCGGCGGCCTCGGGCGCCAGCATGGCGCCATTCTCGATTTGCGGCGGGGCCAGGAAAAATCGATCGATGGGGTCGGCCCCCATTTCGGGCATAATCGTCTCGACGCAGCGCACGGCCTCATAGGCGAAGCCGAACTGGGCGTGCAGCGCCGGAAAGACATGGGGAATGACCGGGCGGTCGAAGGCGCGCGCCAGGGCAATGGCTTCGATCGCGCCGGTAATGCCGCCGCTGACCGAGGCATCCACCCGCAGGATTCCGCCCGCCGCCGCCAGGTCGCGGAACCCGGCCAGGTCGATGACATCCTCGCCCACGGCCAGCGGCACGTCGAGCCGGGCAGCCAGGTCGGCAATGGCATGGACCTGGGTGGGGGCGAACGGGTCCTCGACAAAGGCCGCGCCCAGCCGTTCGGCCAGCCGGCACCAGGGCAAAGCCTCGTCCACGCTGCTCCAGGACCAATGGGCGTCGATCCCGAAGCGGGCGCCATTGGGAAGGGCCGAGGCCAAAGCCTCCATGACCGCGCGGTCCGTCTCGAAATCGCGTCCGTCGATCATGCATTTGATCGTCCCGAATCCGCGCGCCGTTAGCGCTGCCGTCTCCCTGGCCGCGCGCTCCGGGGTCATGCCATAGCCGATGACCGGCATGACCGGCAGGCGCCGGCGCGCCCCGCCCAAAACCGCCCAGAGCGGCAGGCCGCTTGATTGGCACCAGGCGTCCCAAAGTGCGATGTCGCACAGGCTCATGCCGCGCGTCATGGTGGCGTGCGGCGCCGGTGTCGGCCCCAGGGCCAGCCGGCGCAGCCGATTGCGGTCCTCGGCGGGCTGTCCCAGATAGGCCTGTGCGGCCTGCGCGGCCACCTCGAACAGCGGCAGACCCCGGTCATAACCATAGGCATGGCCTTCGGCGCCATCGGTCAGCACGAGCCGCAAAGCCACATAGTCGCGCCGGGCGATGGTAGCGGCGCCCAATTGCACGGGCCGCTCCAGCGGCACCCGCGCCGTCATCACCTCGATATGCGCGATCCCGGCCATCAGCTCGCCATGCCCAGGTCGACGCTCTGCGTCAGCAAGGCGTTGGCGGTCATGCCGCCATCGACCATGAGGACATGGCCGGTCACGAAACTGCCGGCCTCGGAGGCGAGGAAGATCGCCGCACCCATCAATTCGTCGGGTTCCGCCCAGCGGGCCAGCGGCGTACGCTCGATCACCTGCTGCTCGAAGGTGCCGGTGCCCAGCACCTTCTTGTTCATATCGGTGAGGATATAGCCCGGCCCGATGGCGTTGACATTGATCCCGTCCGGCCCCAGTTCGGCGGCCATGCCCCGGGTAATGCCGACCACGCCATGCTTGGCGGCGACATAGGAAATGACGCCGGGACGCGCGCTGATAGCCATGACCGATGCGGTGTTGATGATGCGGCCATATTTCTGTCGCCGCATGGGCCGGGCGCATTCGCGCGCCACGCCATAGAGCGAACTGAGGTTGATGGCGATGACCTTGTTCCAGTCATCCATGTCATGCGTCTCGATCGGCTTGCGGATCAGGATGCCGGCATTGTTCACCAGGATGTCGAGGCGGCCATTGCGGGCGACGATTCCATCGACCGCGATGCCGACCGCCGGATTGTCGGTCACGTCGAACGGCGCGGCCTCGGCACTCCAGCCCGCGCTTTTCAGGCTCTCGACGGCGGCAAGGGCGGCATCGGCATTGATGTCGTTGATGACGACATGCGCCCCGGCCGAAGCCAGGCCCTTGGCGAAGGAAAAGCCGATCCCCCTGCCCGCGCCGGTGACCAGCGCCACCCGCCCCTTGAGGGAAAAAAGTCCGGTTCCGGTGCTCATGGTCACGCAGCCTCGATCTGGGTAATGGCGCGGGCAATGTCGGCGGCCGAGATCGGCCGGTAGAATTTCTTCATATGTGCCGCCTCCGCCGAGGCCTGCGCAATGGTGTCGATGTCGGAATTGGATTTCCCGTCATGGCCGAGATCGGCCAGTTTCAGCGGCAGCCTGGCATCGCGGAAAAAGCCGTACATGTCGTCCATGAAGGCGCTGTCGCGGTTTTCCAGCACCAGTTGCACGAGCAGGCCATAGGCCACCTGATGGCCGTGCAGCGCATTGGCGACCCCCGGAATGAGCGAGAGGCCACGGGTCATGCCATGCGACACCGAAAGTCCCCCGCTCTCGAAGGCGAGGCCGCTCATCAGCACGCTGGCTTCCACCAGCGCCTCCAGATGATGGTCGATTTCGCCCCGGGCAATCGCGGCATAGGCCGGCACGGTATGTTCGCGCACCGTCTCGTAGCAGGTCCGCGCCAGGGCCAGGGCCGATAGCGGCGAGGCGCTGCCGAAGACGTTGCGGCCCTGGGCGCCGATGCATTGCTCGACCTCGAAGCGCTTGACCAGGGCGTCGCCGACGCCGGCGGACAACAGCGTCAGCGGCGCCTTGGCGATGATGGCGGTATCGACCAGCACGAGGTCGGGATTGGCCCTGTTCTCCTCGACCGCCACCAGCTTGTGGTCCGCGTCATAGACCACGGCGATGTGGCTGGTGGGTGAATCGTTGGAGGCCACGGTGGGAATGGAGACGAAGCGCGTGCCCAGCGCGCGGCTCAACAGCTTGCCGGTGTCGATGGTCTTGCCGCCGCCGGCCGCCACCACGATGTCGTGTCGCGCACCCGAAACGGCGCCCACCAGGCGCTCCACTTCGGCATAGGTGATCTCGCCGCCGAAGCGCAGGGGCGTGACGCCGACGCCGGCTTCGCCTGCCGCCGCCGCGATGGTGGCGCCGACAATGGCTTCGACCCGCGCGTCGGCCAGCACGATGGCCGATTGCCCGAGATTCGCCAGTTCCCCGCCGATATTCGATAGCACGCCCGGTCCCTGGACGTAACGGCGCGGTGCTCCAAAAACGATCATTGCTCTACTCTTTGATTGGTCGAATGCGCGGCGCGGTGGTGCCCGCGCCCAGGATGAAGTCGATGAAGGGATCGATCTGCTCGGTCAGCATGTGAACGCCCTCGTGGATGATGGCGCCACGCGCCCTGGCGGCGTGCAGAAGCGGCGTGACGGGCGGCGCCATGACCACTTCGGCCACCACCGCGCCCGGCATGATCGTCGCCGGATCGAGCGGCAGCGGATCGTCCTCATGCATGCCCAGGGCCGTTGCGTTGACGACGAGATCGAAACCGGTCGCGTCGGCGGCCCCCACCCCGATCTCATGACCGGGATAGAGGGCGCGCAGGCGCTCCGCCAGAAACTGCGCGCGTTCAATCGTGCGATTGGCGATGACGAGGCGGCTGACGCCGGCGGCCAGCAGGGCATCGGCAATCGCCACGGCGACACCCCCTGCCCCGATCAGCAGCGCGGCCTTGCCCTGCGGGTCCCGGCCTTCCCGGGTCAGTCCGCCGACAAAGCCTTCTCCGTCCAGGATCCGCCCGACAAGCGCCCCGTCTTTCGCCTTGCGCACGACATTGGCGACCTTGAGCAGGTCCGCCGGCCCTTCGAGCCGGTCGCACAGCGCCGCCACGCTCTGCTTGTGCGGAATGGTGACGATGATCCCCGGAACGCTCTCGCTCAGGCGCAGCGCATCGAGAACCTGGCCAAGATTGTCGGGATGCACCTGCCATGGCACCAGGACGGCATCCAGGCTAAGCTCACGGCATCGGGCATTGAACAATTGCGGCGTCCGCAGATGGGCCGATGGATAGGCCAGATGCACGAAAACGTGCGTCCTGCCGTTGATTTCCATCCCTTGCCTCCCGCAGCCGCTTCCGACGCATTGATATCGCATATGATGCATGATATTTTCTGTACGTCAACACAGGGAGGAATTTGCCGCCATGAAAGCCTTGGTGCTCCAGGAACCGCATCGCCTGGCCGTCGAGGAGCGGCCAATGCCCGAACCCGGTCGCGGCGAAGTGCGGGTGCGCATCCATCGCGGCGGCATTTGCGGCTCGGACATGCATTATTTCCATAATGGCGGCTTCGGAGTGGTCCGCATGCGGGCGCCCATGGTGCTTGGCCACGAACTGGCCGGCGTGGTCGATGCCGTGGGGCCCGAAGTCGTGGCCGTGACGGCGGGCGACCGCGTCGCGGTCAATCCCAGCCTGGCCTGCGGGAAATGTTCCTATTGTCTGGCCGGCGCGCCGCGCCAATGCAGCGACATGCGCTTCATGGGCAGCGCCATGCGCGATCCCCATGTCGATGGCGGCTTCCGCGAATATGTGGTGGTCACCGAGCAGCAGGCCGTGCCGGTCGGTGACGGGATCGATCTCGAAGAGGCCGCCGTCTGCGAACCGCTGGCCGTGTGCCTGCACGCCGTCTCGCAGGCGCCGGACCTCATTGGCAAGCGCGTGCTGGTGACCGGGTTCGGGCCGATTGGCGCCCTCACCTTCCTGGCGGCGCGCCATGCCGGTGCCGCTTCGATATCGGCCACCGACATCGCAGCCGGGCCGCTGGCACTGGCCGCCCGGCTGGGCGCCGAAGCGACCTATGACGTCTCCGTTCCCGATGCGCTGGCGCGGGAAGAGCAAGATCGCGGCCAGTTCGACGTGGTGTTTGAATGTTCGGGCCATCCTTCGGCGGTGCAGGCAGCCCTGGCGGTCACGCGGCCCGGCGGCAGCATTATCCAGGTCGGCATCCTGCCCGACCGGATGGCCCTGCCCTTCAATCCCCTGGTGACCAAGGAAATCGTCTATCGCGGCACCTTTCGCTTCGACCGCGAGTTCAACCTTGCGGCCGACCTGATCTCGCGCCGCGCTATTGACGTCCGACCGGTCATTTCGGCCAGGTTCCCGTTCACCCAGGCCGAAGCCGCCTTTACCTTCGCGCAGGATCGGCAGAAAGCCATAAAGGTCATGCTGACCTTCGCCTGACAGATTGAGAAAGTTTCCAAATGACCAAAACCCTTCTCGAACGCCTGTCCGATCCCGGCCTGCTCACCGACCGCGCCTATCTGGCCGGCGCCTGGGCCTCGGCCGATAGCGGCAGGACCTTCGCGGTCGACAATCCATCGAGCGGCGACATTCTCATATCGGTTCCCGACATGGGCCGCGCCGAAACCGCGCGCGCCATTGATGCCGCCCATGCCGCCCTGAAATCCTGGGCGGGGCTGACCGGCGCGGCGCGGGGCAAGCTGCTGCGCAAATGGTTCGACCTCATCATGACCAACCAGGACGACCTCGCCGCCATCCTCACCGCCGAAATGGGCAAGCCCTTCCCCGAAGCCAGGGGCGAGGTCGCCTATGGCGCCGCCTATATCGAGTGGTTCGCCGAGGAAGCGCGCCGCATCTATGGCGACATCATTCCCGGCCATGCCCACGACAAGCGCATTCTGGTCGTCAAGCAGCCGGTGGGCGTGGTCGGGGCGATCACGCCCTGGAATTTCCCCATCGCCATGATCGCCCGCAAGGCCGCCCCGGCCCTGGCCGTGGGGTGTACCTTCATTTCCAAGCCGGCCAAGCAGACACCGCTTTCAGCCCTGGCGCTGGCGGTACTGGCCGAGCGGGCCGGCATTCCCGAGGGGGTCTTTTCGGTTATCACGTCCGCTTCGAGCGCCGCGATCGGCGCCGAATTCTGCGAGAACGAGAAGGTGCGCAAGCTCAGCTTCACCGGCTCCACCGAAGTCGGGCGCATCCTGATGCGGCAATGCGCCGACCAGATCAAGAAGGTGAGCCTGGAACTGGGCGGCAATGCCCCCTTCATCATTTTCGACGATGCCGATCTCGACGCGGCGGTCGAAGGCGCCATCCAGTCGAAATTCCGCAATGCCGGGCAAACCTGCGTCTGCACCAACCGCATCTATGTGCAGGCCGGCATCCACGATGCCTTCGCCGACAAGCTCGCCGCCGCCATGGACGAATTGCGCCTGGGCGACGGGTTCGAGGAAGGCGTCGCCATCGGCCCGCTGATCGACAGCGCCGCGACCGACAAGGTCGCCGAGCATATCGCCGATGCCCTGGGCAAGGGCGCGACGCTGCGGCGGGGCGGCAAGCGGGCCGGCCGGCGCGACACCTTCTTCGAGCCCACATTGCTCACCGGCGTCACCCAGGAGATGATCGTGGCGCGCCAGGAAACCTTCGGGCCCCTGGCGCCCCTCTTCCGCTTCGAGACGGTCGATGAGGTCATCGCCATGGCCAACGACACCATTTTCGGCCTCGCCGCCTATTTCTACGCGCGCGACCTGGGCAAGGTGTTCCAGGTGGCCGAAGCGCTCGAATACGGCATTGTCGGGGTCAATACCGGCCTCATTTCCACCGAAGTGGCGCCCTTTGGCGGCGTCAAGCAATCGGGCACCGGCCGCGAAGGTTCCAAATATGGCGCCGACGATTACCTGGAGATGAAATATATCTGCCTGGGCGGCATTCCCGCCTGAGAACGGCAAAGCGGCGGCACCCGCGAGGACGCCGCCGCTTTGCTTCGCCCGGCCGGGGAGGCGTGGCCGGACGGGATCGCCAACCCCCCACTAAAGATAGCGCGAAACAATCTCCTCGATGCCGCCGGCATCGAGCTTGTAATGGCGATAGAGATGGGTCGGCGGCGCGATGAGACTGTATTCGTCCATGATGCCGTGGCGCACCAGCCGCGCCCTGGCGGGATTTTCGGCCATCACCTCGGCCACCGCCGAGCCGAGCCCGCCCAGGATATTGTGCTCCTCGACGCTCAGCACGATGCGCGAGGCCTTCGCCGCCTCCACCACCGCCCCCGTGTCGAGCGGCTTGATCGTATGCATGTCGATAAGGCCCACCGAATGCCCCCGGGCATTGAGCGCGTCCATGGCCGCCTTGGCGCCATGCACGGCCATGCCGCAGGCGATGATGGTCACGTCCTTGCCGAAGCCATGCACCTTGGCCTTGCCGATCCGGAACGGCTCGGCCTTGTCATAGATCACCGGGTCGTGGCCGCGATGGGTGCGGAAATAGATCGGCTGGCCATAGGTCGCCGATTCGCGCAGCAATTGCGCATATTGCGCGCCGTCCGAAGGCGAGATCACCGTCAAATCGGCAATGGCCCGCATGGTGGAAATATCCTCGGTGGCGTGGTGCGAGGTGCCGTAAAAGCCCATGGAAATCCCGGTATGATGGCCGATGAGCCGCACCGGCTGGGCGCAATAGGCCACGTCCATGCGGATTTGCTCACACGCGAGCAAGCCGATGAAGGAGGCGAAGGTCGCCACATAGGGGATGAGGCCGGTGGTCGCCATGCCGGCGGCGGCGGACACCATGTTCTGCTCGGAAATGCCGAATTGCACGAAGCGCTCGGGATAGCGCTCGGCGAACCCCACGAGGCCATTGGAATGCTGCAAGTCGGCGGTGCCGGCGGCGATCGGATGCCCGGCCTCCACCAGTTCGATCAGCGTGTCGGAGAGCACCGAGAGCGAGGGCGCCTTCTTGTTGAGGTCCCGGTATTGCCAGGATTGCGGATTGACCGGCGCGTTCATGGCTTGGCTCCGTTTGCGAGAATGGTCTGGCGGGCGGCGTCCTCGTCGTCGGGCGCGAGCCATCCGAGATGCCAGCCGGGTTCGGTTTCCATGTAGTCGATGCCCTTCCCCTTGAGGGTTTTCGCAATGATGCAGCAGGGCTTGGTGCGGGCCTTGTCGGCCTTGGCGGCGCGCAAGGCCTGGGTCAGGTCGACGATGTCGTGGCCATCCACCACATGGACCTCCCAGCCGAAGGCGCGCCACTTCTCGTCCAATGGCTCGATGGCGATCACGTCGTCCACCTTGCCGTCGAGCTGGTAGCCATTGCGGTCGACGATGGCGATCAGGTTGGACAGGCCATGGCTCGACGCATTGAGCGCCGCTTCCCAAACCTGCCCCTCCTGCATCTCGCCGTCCCCGAGCAGCACGAAGACGTTGAAATCCTGGCCCTGGACGCGTGCGCCATGGGCCATGCCCACGCCATTGGACAGTGCATGGCCGATGGAGCCAGAGCTGAAATCGACGCCGGGCACCTTGCGCATGTCGGGGTGGTCGCCCAGCGGGCTGCCCAGGCGGGTGTAATCGTCCAACCAGGCCCTGGGAAAGAAATCGAGGTCGGCCAGGATCGGAAAGAGCCCCACCGCCGCATGGCCCTTGCCCATGAGAAAGCGGTCTCGACCGGGCCATTTCGGCTCGCCGCGCCGGATATTCATGACGTCGTAATAGAGTGACGAGAAGATTTCGGCGCAGGAAAACACCGACGAATAATGGCCGACCTTGGCGATGCTGATGAGGCGGATCGTTTCCAGCCGGACGAATTGAGCCCGCTCTTCCAGCAGCGTGATCTGCTCGGGTCCTAATTCAGTGTTCTTCATGAGCCTCTACTCGCGTTCCGGGAATGAGAACGCCCTTCCCGCCGTTACCGGCGGTCGGGCGCGCCCCGCTGCGGCATCCCGCCAGGCAGCCTTTTTCGGGTAACAAGGCACACATGATATGTCAAGGATGATGCATCATATATGATGCAAGAATGCGGATGCCGCTTTGCGTCACGCCTCTCCGCGCGAAACGCTCTTGGCAGGACAAGGGATAAGCTGGCATCACATGGGCCATGCTGGCGCAAATCGGTCTGCTCGCCCTCCTGGTCGTCATGGTCGCCCTGTTCGCTTCCGGGCGGGTGCGGGTGGAAATGGTCGCGCTGCTCGGCCTGGCCGCGGCGTTCCTTCTCGGCCTGGTGCCGGAGGCGGCTTTGTTTTCCGGTTTCGCCAGCCCCACGGTCATCACCGTGCTGGAAATCCTGCTGATTATCGGCGTGCTCAACCGCAGCCATGTGCTCGATGCGGCCGGGCGCGTCTGGCCGATGCTCGATAATCCCCGCGCCGTGCTGTTCCTGCTGTGTGGGCTGTCGGCCGGAATTTCGGTTTTCATGAACAATATCGGCGCCCTGGCGCTGGTCATTCCATTGGTGCTGGCCGTAGGGGCGCGGCAGGCCATCCCAGCGCGGACGCTGTTGATGCCGGTATCCTTCGCAACGCTGCTGGGCGGGCTGGGCTCGGTCATCGGCACGCCGACCAATCTCCTGGTGGCCGAAGCCATCGAGCAGGTCCGGCCCGCTTCATTCGGCTTCTTCGAGATCGGCTGGGTGGGCCTGCCGGTCGCCCTTGTGGGCCTGGCCTATCTCGCCTTTGCCTCCCCCCGCTGGATCCGGAACGGGCAGGCGGACGAGGCCGGCGGGGCACAGCGCCAGCGCGAGCGGGCCGTGCAGCGCATCGTGCCGCATGGCTCGGCGCTGGTCGGCCAGGACGCGGCGATGCTGGCCCGGAACGGCGCGCGCCTGCTCGATATTGTCCTGGCGGGCCGGCAGCGGCCGGCCGACGACGCCCTGCGGCCCGACGATCTGGTTTTCCTCAGCGCGCCACCTGCCATCCTCGATGAATTGGACCGCGCGGGACTGCTCGCGCCGCTACCCGTCCTGGGCGAGCGCGTGGACAGCGTCGAAGCGCTGGTCATGCCCGACAGTATTTTCGTGGGCTCGCGGATCGGCGACCTCGAACCCCTTTATGCCCGGGACATTGTGGTCGATGGCCTGCAAGGGGGCGGCTATCCGTCCGGCGGCGCCTTTGCCGCCCAAAGGCTGCGCATTGGCGATGTGCTGCTGCTGCGCGGCCCGCCCGAAGCCCTGGCCGCCGAACTCGATGAATGCGGGTTGATGGCGCTGGCATCGCCGCCTGGCGGGCCGGACACGCCGTCGAGCCTGCTGCCTCTGAGCCTGTTCGCCGGCGGCGTGGCCTTGACGACCCTTGGCGGCCTCAGCCCCGAAATCGCCTTCGGCCTCGTGGTCATTGCGCTGGCGCTGACCGGCGCGCTGTCGCTGCGGCGGGGGCTCGAAACGATGAACTGGCCCATTCTCATCATGCTCGGCGCCATGATCCCCATTGGCGGCGCCGTGGAAACGACGGGGCTGGCACGCAGCCTGGTCGAAATCGTGACGGCGCTGCTGCCGGCCGCCAACCTGCCCGCGCTGCTGGCCGCCATGGTGCTGCTGGCCGTGGTGCTGACGCCTTTCGTCAACAACCCTTCGACATTCCTGATGCTGGCGCCCATCGCCGTTGAAACGGCGCATCAATATGGCGTTCCGCCCGAGCCGCTGCTGCTGGCCATCGGCGTTGGCGCCTCGCTCGATTTCCTGACGCCGTTCGGCCACCACAACAACACGCTGGTCATGGGGCTTGGCGGCTATGGATTTGGGGATTTCCTGCGGCTCGGCGGACCGCTGGTCCTGCTCACGGCCAGCACGACCGTGCTGGTATTGGCACTAAGGTTCGGCTGACGGCAGAAGGCCGGGCACGGCGAGCGCCGCCGCCAGGCTGGTCCTGTCCAGCACGGCGCGCGAGGCGAGCGCCACCCTGGCGAAGACGTGGCGCAATTCGCAGCTTTCTTCCGAACGGCAATCCTCGCAGCGCCGATAGGCCGCTTGCGACAGGCAGGGCAGCAAGGCGATCGGCCCATCGATGAGCCGCAAGATTTCGCCAAACGTGACATCGCCGGCCGGGCGGCTCAGCGCATAACCGCCTCTGCGCCCGCGCTGGCTCCGCACCAGCCCGCCGGCCTTGAGTTCGAGCAGGATTTGCTCGAGGAATTTTTTCGGGATGTTCTGCTCGGCGGCGATCTCGGCGATCATCAGCGTCTTGCCGGGGTCGGAGCGCGCCAGGGCCAGCAGGGCACGCAAGGCATATCTGGCTTTTTGCGAGATCACGGCCGCGCGCCCCTTTGCCTCATGGGGCTGGAAACAACCGCCACCGCTTCGGCCGGAAACTGAGTTGGGAGCGCTCGCCGGCCGGGTGGTCGAAAGGCAGGTCGATCTCGACCCGATGCGCCGCCCCGCCGATATCGAGTTCCACCCGACGGATGCCGCCCACCCGCCGGCTGCCGGCAACGACGCCCGAGAGGGCCGCCCCGCTATCGGCCAGCTCGATATCGTGCGGGCGGAAGAACAATTGCCGAGGGCCCTGGTGCCCGGGCGCGGCGATGCCGATAGGCCGGTCGCCCAGCCACACATCGCCCTTCTCCACGTTGACCGGCAATTGGCTCGATTCCCCGATAAAGCTGAAGACGAAAGGCGAGGACGGATTGTCGTAGACCTCGTCGGGCGTACCCACCTGCTCGATCTTTCCCTGGCTCATCACGCAGAGCCGGTCGGCCAGTTCCAGCGCCTCTTCCTGGTCATGGGTCACGAACACGGTCGTGTGGCCGGCGGCGAATTTCCGCCGCCGGCGGGCGCGTCGCCCTTGGGCGCACCTTGAGGCCGAAGGCGACGTTCTCCAGGATGGTCATGTGCCGGAACAGCGCATAGTGCTGGAAGACGAAGCCGATATTGCGCGCCTGTACGCTTTTTTCCGAAGCATCCTCGTCACCGAAGAAGATGCGGCCCTCGGTCGGGCGCTCCAGTCCGGCGATCAGGCGCAGCAGCGTGGTCTTGCCCGAGCCCGACGGCCCCAGAAGCGCGATCAGTTCGCCCGAATGGATGTCCAGGGACACCTCGTAGAGGGCCGCGAAGCGCTCGAATTCCTTGCGCACATGGTCAACCCGTACGTCCATGCTTCATCCTTGTCAGTGGCCGCCATTGGTGGCGGCAAGTTCGTCGCCGAACCGCCATTCCAGCGCGGTCTTGAGTATAAGAGTGACCAGGGCCAGCAGGGCCAGCAGCGAAGCGAGCGCGAAGGCGGCCGTCGCCTGGTATTCGTTGTAGAACATTTCCACCTGTAGCGGCATGGAGGTGGTCTGGCCGCGAATTTTGCCCGAGACGACGGCGACGGCGCCGAATTCACCCATGGCGCGGGCATTGCAGAGCAGCACGCCATAGAGCAGGCCCCACTTGATATTGGGCAGCGTCACGCGCCGGAAGGTCTGCCAGCCCGAAGCACCGAGCGAGAGCGCGGCTTCTTCGTCGCCAATGCCCTGGTCCTGCATCAGCGGGATCAATTCGCGCGCGACAAAGGGAAAGGTCACGAAAATCGTGGCCAGCACGATGCCCGGCACGGCGAAGAGGATTTCGATGCCCTGGGCCTTGAGCCAGGGACCGAGCAGGCTGCCGGTGCCGAAAAGCAGCACATAGACCAGGCCGGAAATGACCGGGGATACCGAAAAGGGCAGATCGATGAGGGTGGTGAGGAACGCCTTGCCCTTGAACTCGAATTTGGCGATGGCCCAGGAGGCGCAGATGCCGAATATCACGTTGAGCGGCACGGCGATGGCCGCGATCAGCAGGGTGAGGCGAATGGCGGCCTGGGCGTCGGCGCCTTGCAGGGCCGCGATATAGGCCCCGATTCCCTGGCGGAAAGCCTCGGAAAAGACGGCGGCCAGCGGCAGGACCAGGAACAGGCCCATGAAGGCGAGGCCGGCCAGGATCAGGGCCCAGCGCACCGATGCCGGTTCGTTGACGGGAGACGGCGTCCGGGAGGGCTTAGCTGCCATAACCGTATCTCCTGCGGCTCCAGGCCTGAATGAGGTTGATGACGAAAAGCATGGCGAAGGAGATCGTCAGCATCATTGTGGCGATGACCGCGGCCCCGGCATAATTGAATTCCTCGAGGCGGATGACGATCAGCAGCGGCGCGATTTCGGAAACGAAGGGGATATTGCCCGCGATGAAGATCACCGAGCCGTATTCCCCCACCGCCCGGGCAAAGGCCAGCGCGAAGCCGGTGAGGATGGCCGGTGTCAGGCTGGGCAGCAATACGCGGAAAATGGTCTGGAAGCGATTGGCGCCCAGGGTGGCGGAGACTTCCTCCACTTCCCGGCTGGTTTCTTCGAGAATGGGCTGGATGGTGCGGACCACGAAGGGCAGGCCGATGAAGATCATCGCAATGGTGATGCCGACCGGGCTATAGGCGATGCGCCAGCCCAGCGGCGCCACGAGCTGGCCGATCAGGCCGTTGGGTGCGTAGATGGCGGTGAGCGCGATGCCGGCCACCGCCGTGGGTAGGGCAAAGGGCAGGTCGACCATGGCATCGAAGATCCGCCGCCCCGGAAAACGGTAACGCACCAGCACCCAGGCGATCAGGCTGCCGAAGACGACATTGATGCCGGCGGCGACGAGCGCGGTGAGGAAACTGGTGCGCAGGGCGGCGAGTACGCGCGGATCGGTGCCGGCGGCCCAGAAGCCGCTCCATCCCAGGCCGGCCGATCGCATGACCAGGGCGATGAGGGGGACGAGGACGATCAGAGAGAAATAGGCCAGGGTGAAGCCGAAGGTGAGGCCGAACCCGGGAATGATGCTGGGGTGCCGAAAGCGGCCGAGCCGTGCCATGGCGATCTCCTGCCCCGCGGTGCCGTCAAGGATAACAGTCTGTCAGCGCGAACGTGCCCGATGACCACTTAACCCTATCTGCATAGTCGAGTTTGACAAGGCAACGGCGCGCGCCGATCCCGGAGTACCTTGGAAAATCATTCTTCCACAGACCGCCTCGGGGCAAAAAAGGCCGGAACGCCCTCCCCTCACGCCTCCCGCAAAATAAACCGCGCAAACCGCTTCTGAACAAAAGGAGAAATAAAAAACACAATGGCAAACACCATGATCGGCGCGATGATCGCCGTGCGCTGCCAGGTCGTCCAACCATCGGTAAGTGGCATGATTATATAGAGAATTCCTGTAATCAGGGGATAAACGGGAAGCAGCAAGGCCAGCGCGAGGTGCGGTTTCGAGAGCGTGCGAGTTGATGTGGTCATGGGATAAACCTTATAAAACGGAACGTTCCGTTTATATGGAAACGAAACGTTCCGTTCAAGTGCTTTTTCGTGCTATAAGCCGAAAAAAGGAAAACCCATGAACAAAATGGAGACAAAGCCCGGCCGCCGCTCGATCGGCGCGACACGCAACCCGGCAAGCCAGGACGCTATCCTGGCGGCAGCCGAAACAGTGTTGCTGGAAAAGGGACTTAGCGGTTTTTCCATCGAAGCCGTGGCGCGACTGGCCCGTGCCGGCAAGCCGACGATCTACCGCTGGTGGCCTTCCCAGGCGGCATTGCTGCTCGACGTCTACCACAATCAAAAGCGCATCAATTTCGTCTTCCCCGACAAAGGCAATGTGCGCGACGATCTGCGCGCCTATCTCGCGGGCCTCCTGCAAACCTGGCGGGAAGGCGGGACCGGCGAGGTCTTCCGCAGCCTGGTCGCCAAGGCGCAGGGCGACCCCGCCGCCCTTTCCGCGCTCTCGGCCTATATGGCCGACCGGCGCGAACAGAGCGCGGAAATCATCGAAAAAGCCAAGGCACGGGGCGAAGTGCGGGCCGATGTTCCCTCGACACTCATTCCGGAACTTCTATCCAGCTTTGCCTGGAGCCGCTTGCTCACCGATCGGCTGGAGGTTTCCGATACCGAGATCGACGCCATCATCGACGCCCTGCTTTCCGGCATTTCTTCCTGAGCCACCCGGCGTCCTGCATGCGGATATGACGTTCCGCGCCAACGGCCCGACAGTTCCAGTGCTCTTTTCGACGGGATTCGGTGGCCGGTCCAACAACCGACCACCTTGTCATCATTGGGCGGGACCGGCGTAGATCTGGTCGAAGATTCCGCCATCACCGAAATATCTCGGCTGCGCCTCACGCCAGCCACCGAAATCCTCGATGGTGGCCAGGTTCAGCTTGCCGAAACGGGCAATATCTTCCGGCGCGGCCGCTTCGGGATGGAAAGGGCGATAATAATGCTTGGCCGCAATGGCCTGGCCTTCATCGGAATAGAGGTATTCGAGATAGGCCTGGGCCAGTTCGCGGGTCCCCTTCTTGTCCACATTGCCATCGACGATGGCGACCGGCGGTTCTGCAAGAATGGAGAGAGAAGGCGTGACGATATCGAAGGCATCGGGGCCGAGTTCTTCGAGCGCCAGATAGGCCTCGTTTTCCCAGGCCAACAGCACATCGCCGATACCCCGCTGGACGAAAGTTGTGGTAGCGCCGCGGGCACCGCTATCGAGCACCGGCACATGCTTGAAGAGTTCGGTCACATAAGCCTTGGCCGCCTCATCGTCTCCTCCATTGACCTGCCGAGCCCAGGCCCAAGCGGCCAGAAAATTCCAGCGCGCGCCACCCGAGGTCTTGGGATTGGGCGTGACGACCTCCACGCCATTGCCAATCAGATCGTCCCAATCCTGGAGGTTCTTGGGATTGCCCTTGCGCACGAGGAACACGATGGTCGAGGTATAGGGCGCATTATTGTTTTCCAGCGTGCCCCGCCAATCCTCACGGATGAGGCCGGGAACGGCGTCGGCGATAGCATTGATGTCGCTTTCGAGCGCCAGCGTCACCACGTCGGCTTCGAGGCCATCGATAACCGTGCGCGCTTGCGACCCGGAACCGCCGTGGGTCGCCTGGATCGTTACATCCTCCCCTGCCGTTTCCTTCCAGTGGGCGGTGAAGGCCGCGTTGAAATCGCGGTAAAGCTCGCGCGTGGGGTCGTAGGAAACATTGATGAGAGTCTTTTCCTGCGCCTGGGCCGCCACGGCCAATCCGGACATCAGGGACGCGGCCAGGGCGGCATAGGCAATTAACTTGGCTCTGCGGTTCATCTGAACCTCCATTGTTTACCGCAGAAACCCTATCAACTTAGTCTAGATTGAAAAGGTCCAGCCTTGCCGCAAGATTTCAAGATGGAGAAAAATTTGCTGCAAGGCCGGTCAACCCGGACAAGCTGCGGGTTCTCCACCGACGGTCGCTTCGGCACCGGCCGACGATCGCACGACGAAGACCTGCCCTTGCCGATATGGACTTAAAAACGCGGTTTGCTGTCACTCAGACCGGGAGCGCATGCAGCATCGATGGCGGCAAGTTCCTCAGGGGCAAAGTCCAGGTTTTTCAGGGCGCCGAGGTTATCGTGTAATTGCTCCAGCGTGCGTACGCCGATCAGGGCCGAGGTCAATTCGGGGCGGCGCAATACCCAGGCCAGCGCCAGTTGCGGCAGGCTCTGGCCACGGGCTCGGGCGATTTCGGCCATGCCGTCGACCGCCGCAAGCGTTTCCGGTTTGATCCGGGCCGCGTCGAGAAATGGATTATTACTGATGCCGCGCGCGCCCACGAGATTGCCCCCGCGATTGTACTTGCCCGACAGCACGCCCTGGGCCAGCGGCGAGAAGGCGATGATGCCGATACCAAGTTCGGCACAGGCGTCGATCGTATGATCGTTTTCGATCCAGCGGTTGAGGGCGGAATAGCTGGGCTGGTGCAAAACCGGCGGAACACCGAATGCGGTCAGCAGGCGATGCGCCGCCCGGGTTTCGGCCTCGGGATAGTTGGAAATGCCGACATAGAGCGCCTTGCCCTGTCGGACCAGACTGGCGAGCGCCTCCATGGTTTCTTCGAGCGGAGTGTCGGGATCGTAGCGATGGGAATAAAAAATATCCACGTAATCCAGTCCCAACCGCTTGAGGCTCTGATCGCATGAGGCGACAAGGTTCTTGCGGCTGCCCCATTCCCCATAGGGCCCGTCCCACATGCGATAGCCGGCTTTGGAAGACACCAGGATCTCGTCACGGTAGGGCCGGAAATCGCGCGCCATGACCTGCCCGAACAATTCCTCGGCAGCGCCCGGAGGCGGGCCATAATTATTGGCAAGATCAAAATGGGTAATGCCGGCATCGAAGGCCGCGCTGAAAATCTCGAAAGCCCCCGGGTAATCCCGCGTGCCACCAAAATTCTGCCACAGGCCCAGGCTGATGGCCGGCAGCTTGAGTCCCGAACGGCCAGCGCGGCGATAGGACATGGTTTCGTAGCGCGCTGGCGCTGCCTGGTAGGTCATCGATAATCCTGTTCGTAAATTAGAGACGCGCGCCGGTGTCCGCGTCGAAGACGTGGATGCGCTCGGGGGGAACCTGCGCGCTGAACGGCTGGCCGACAGCCACATCCAGCGTGCCATCAACGATAATGGTCATGGATTGCCCGGCCATGGCCACGGAGAGATGGGTCTGGGCCCCGGTGCGCTCGACCAGTTCGATGCTGCCTCGCAACACTCCATCCGCATCCGAAGGCAAGAAGTTTTCCGGGCGCAGACCCAGGGTTACCGCGCGACCGGGTTCGAGTCCCGTTTGCGCCATCAGCGGCAATTCCTCACCGCTGGCCAATCGCGCCAGGCCGGTATCGGTAATAGTGGCAGCAATGAAATTCATCGCGGGTGAACCGATAAAGCCCGCCACGAACAAGTTGGCCGGACGCAGGTAAAGATCCATGGGTGCGCCGACTTGCTCAATGCGCCCCTTGTTCAGCACCACCACAATATCCGCCAGGGTCATGGCCTCGACCTGGTCGTGGGTCACATAAATGGACGTGCGCTTGATCTTGGCGTGCAGCCCCTTGATCTCCGTGCGCATCTGTACGCGCAGTTTGGCATCGAGGTTGGAAAGCGGCTCATCGAAGAGGAAAACGGCCGGATCGCGCACGACGGCGCGCCCCATGGCCACGCGCTGGCGCTGCCCGCCCGAAAGCTGGCCGGGTCGCCGGTCGAGCAGAGAGGCGATGTCGAGCAGGCGGGCCGCCTGTTGCACCCGCCTGTCGCGCTCCGCCGCCGGCAGGCCGGCGATCTTGAGATTGAAGGCCATGTTCTGGGCCACGGTCATATGCGGATATAGTGCATATGACTGAAACACCATGGCAACGTTGCGGTCCCGAGGGCTGAGATGGTCCACGGGCTGGCCGTCAAAGGCGATCTCCCCGGCGCTGACCTCTTCCAGGCCTGCGATCATGCGCAGCAGCGTGGACTTGCCGCACCCCGAAGGCCCGACCAGGGCAATGAAGCTGCCGTCGGCAATATCGAGATCGATGTCATGGATAACCGAGACAGCGCCGAAACTCTTCTGCAGGCCACGGAGGGAAACGGATGCCATTACCCCCTCCCCCACATGTCGACGACGGAAGTAGGCAAATCCAGGCTCTTCACATAATCGATGAGCGCGAGAAGCGGCAGTTCGTCGTGCCGGCTGAGGCTGTCGTAGATGGAGCGACAGGTGGTGGCGATGGACAGGCCGGCATTCTGACCAACGAAATATTTCGCGGAGGCGGGGTATTTGGAGTTGATCGAATGCTCCGCGATAGCGAGCAATTGCTGCACCCTTAGCGCTTCGCCACGGTGGGTGGCGAAGTTGAGCGACACCCATTGCACCAGCTCGGGATACAGATTGGCCGCATAGCTCGAAAAGCCATGGCCACCGGCTTCGAGCGTATCGATAAGGGTGCCCATCTGGGTATTGAAGAACTTGAGGCCCGTACCCGCGATGGCGGCAAGCTTGGCCTTCATCAGGTCGAGGTCGTGACAGGTATCCTTGTGGAACAGCACCCGACCGGTATGGGCCGCCCAGCGGAGGTTTTCGGGCGATACACCGCGCTTATAGGGGCGCGGACATTCATAAAAGCCCAAGGGAATATCGTCTGTCAGCGCCAGGATTTTCTCCACCCGCTCACGCCACGCAGCGTCGCTTTCAGCTTCTCCCGCAATAAGACAGGGCAGCAAGACCACTGCGGTAACACCCGTGGCAGCAATGGCCTTGACGGCTTCGGCCTGTTCTTCGGGAGCCGAACCCGCAACGGCGGACGCGATAACCGGCACCCGGCCGGCAGCCCGGGCAACGACGCGTGTGGCCAGTTCCACCCGCTCCTGCGGATTCATCTGGTAGATTTCGCTCGACAGGCAGACGGTGAAAATCCCGGCAACGCCGGCGGCAACATAGTAGTCGACCAGCGCGTCGACACCGTTCCAGTCGATCGAGCGATCGGGATTGAACGGGGTCAGCATAACCGGCCAGGCGCCGTTGGGGATGATATCTTTTGCCATAACAGAGGGTCCTTCGCGTTCAGCCCTTGACGGAGCCGGAGATGAGATCGAGCCGCCAATAGCGCTGGAGGAAAAGGAAAAGCGCCATGAGAGGAAGAATGGAAATGAGCGCCCCGGTAATGATGAGGGTATAGACGCCCGGCTGTTCCGTTCCCTGGTTGACCAGGGTGTAAAGACCTACGGTCAGCGGAAAGAGGCGCTCATCGGAAAGCATGATGAAGGGCAGGAGAAAGTTGTTCCAGATGCCCACGAACTGCAAAAGGAACACAGTGATGAGGCCCGGGATCATGGGGGCAAGACCGATGGAAAAGAAAATCCTCAACTCATTGGCCCCGTCCACGCGCCCGGCCTCCAGCAATTCGTCATGGACGACAGCCGCCGCGTAAATGCGGCAGAGATAGATGCCCAGCGGCGAAACGATGGAGGGGATCAGCACCGACCAATAGGTACTCGCCAGCCCCACCTTGCTCATCAGCAGATATTGGGGCACGGCCAGCACCACGCCGGGAATGAGCACGGCGCCCAGCAGGAAACCGAACACCACCCGCTTGCCGAGGAAATTATACTTGGCCAATCCATAGCCAGCGGCAGCCGAGACGATGGTGGACATGGCAGCGCCGCCGCCGGCAAAGATCAGCGAATTGAGCGTCCAGAGCCAGTAACGGCCATTTCGATATGCCGAAAGTTCGCTGATATTTTCGATCAGCCCGCCGTTGAAACCAGGCAGGAAGGATGGCAGTGTGAAGAGTTCTCCAGGCAGCTTGCTCGACGCGGCAACCAGCCAATAAAGCGGCAGCAGGCAATAAAGCGCCCCGACAACAAGGATCAGCGTGGGCATCCAGGCGATGCGATTGCGGCTGGCGGCAATGGTCGGAGCGCTCATGCACGACCTCCCTGGCTAGTGCGGCGGGTAATCCAAAACAGCAATACCGAGGCCAGCGTGGTGAGGAAGGCCACGAAAATGGAAGTGGCCGCGCCGCCATAGAGATTCTGGGACACGAAGGTATCGCGGTAAACCAGCATCATCGGCACCCAGGTGGTGGATACCGCATTGCTCAAAGGCTCGAGCGTGGTGGGCTCGGAGAAGAGCTGGATGGTGCCGATCAGCGAGAACAGACCGGTCAGTACCAAGGCCGGAAGCAACAATGGCAGCTTGATGTGCCAGGCGATCTGCCATTCGGTGCAGCCGTCGATACGCGCGGCATCGTAGAGTTCGCTATGGATGCCGCGCAGTGCGGTATAGAGAATGACCATATTGAAGCCCACGCCACCCCAGATGACGATATTGGCGATGGAACCGAAAATGGAATCGCGGGTGAAGAAGTCGGGCTGCGAAAGGCCCATCAACCCGGCAAATTCCCGGATAGGACTGACGCCCGGCAGATAGATGAACCCCCACATCAGCGAAGCGATGACACCGGGCACCGCATAAGGCACGAAGATCGAAATGCGGGAGAAATTGCCCAGCCGCACCCGCGGATGGTCAAGCAGCAAGGCAAAGACCAGCGCCAGGCCCAGGGTCAGAGGCACGGTAATGCCGCCCACGACCAACATGCGTCCGAAGCCGGCCCAAAGCTCGGTATTGGTTATCGCATTCCAATAATTGGCCAAGCCCACAAACACTTCTTCACGCCGTCCCAATCCGCCTCCGGCCACGCGTACGCCGCGCAGGCTGAGGGCAATGGCATAGATGAATGGGGCAACGATGGTTGCCAGCGACAGCAGCACAGCCGGCCCCACAAAGAGCCAGGGAACCAAGGGGTGAACGGCGCGAAACCGCTTCTTTTGCACTTCAGTCATGAACCAGGAACCAGCGTTGCGCTGGCCTGCGGCCAGCACCGAAGCAAATGAGGGCGCCCATGGGCGCCCTCGCCCGGGAGGGAAGATAGAACGACTATTGCGCCGAGACCGAATAGCCCTGACTGGACATGTCGGAAATGGTCACCTGCTGCACCTGATCGAGCACCTCGGCAAAGCCGGCCTTGTTCTGCACCGCCTCACCCATGGCATTGCGATAGGTATCGAAAGCCAGGCTCACATTGGGCCCCCAGGACACGCTGGGCGTATCCTCGTCGATCTCGGCGGCCATGGTGTAGAAGTCGGTGGCGTCAGGCAGGAATTCGGGAGCCTGCTGCAGCAGATCCATCTTGCGGGCGTCGAGATTGGCCGGCCAGATATTCATCAGCCGCACATAGGCCGACAGGGCCTCTTCGGCATTGGTGATCCAGATAGCGAACTTCTTGGCTTCCTCTGGGTGTTTGGAGAGCGAGGAGACAGCCGTGGCGCTGCCGCCCATGACACCGCCGGCCAATTCGGAGCCGATACCTTCGCTCCAGCGCGGCAATGGCACGACGCCCCAATCGCCTTTGGTATCGGGCGCCAGATTGGCGATCAGCGGTGGTGCCCAAACGGCGCTGACGAAACCCAGCAACGTGCCGTCGGCCATGGCGGCACCCCATTCAGGCGACCAGGTCTGCATGGTGGAAACCGCGTCTTCGGCCACGAGGCGCTCCCAATAGCGCGCGACGTCCTTGGCGGCTTCGCTGTTGATGCCGATCGTCCATTGGTCGCCGTCGAGCTGCCACCATTGCGCGCCTACCTGATGGGTCAGCGCCGCGAACAGGCCGGGATCGCCGGAAGGGAAATGCGCCAGATACTTGTCCGGATCGGCAGCCCGTACGGCCAGGGCGGCGCTCTCGAAATCCTCCCAGGTCTTGGGCGGTTCGATGCCCATCTCGGCCAGGATGTCCTTGCGGTAGAACAGCATCATGGGGGACGTGCCCTGGGGCGTCGCCCAGGTCGTGCCGCCAAAGGTCACCAAATCCCACGCGACAGGTTCGATGATATCCTTGTAGCTGGCCATTTCGGCCGTCATGTCCGCGACCAGGCCATTGACCACCAGCGCCGGCAAATCCTGGTAGGTGACATTAGTGACGTCCGGCGGGTTGCCGGCGGTATGGGCCGCGGAAAGCTTCTGGACGATTTCGGCCGCGCCGGCCGCGCGGCTGACGGTAACGTGAATGTCCGGATTGGCATCGTTCCAGATCGCCACGATCTCGTCGATATGCGGCGCCCAGTTCCAATAGGTCAGTTCCACCTTGTCCTGTGCGGTCGCGGGAATACCGACCGCAAGCGCCAGAGCGCTGGCGCCAGCAAGCGACAGGACGGTGCGGCGGCGTGTGCCGTTCAGCATGCTTGTAACTCCTCCAAGGCCGGGATCGGCCAAATCCTGTCCCCGGCCCGCTTGTGATCCATGTACGGGATCAGCGTTCTTGCACTCGCCGAGGGGTGCTCCTAACGTAAGAATACCGAGGAGGACCGTCTGCGTGGAAGGGAATACGAATTCATGGATTGGTAAGCGGCCCCGGCGCCGCGCCTGGACCGAACTGTCACATGAGCTTGAACGGGTTCCCACCAGTCTCGTCGCGGCCACCAATAGCGGCTGCGATATGCCTACGCCGCACTGGCATGCCCAGGTCGAAGTCAATTACATCTATTCCGGATCGTTGACCTATCGTATGGCCGGCCATGTGGTTGAATTGCAGGCCGGCGATGTCGCCATGTTCTGGGGCGGTCAGCCACATCAGGCGATTGCCGTAGCACCGGATACGGAGTTGGTGGCCATTCACCTGCCGCTGGTTCATTTCTTCCGCCTCCGCCTGCCGGCCAATCTCATGCATCGACTCACCCGAGGCGCTACACTGGTGACTCGCCACGAGGGGCAGGCGGACGCCGAAACCTTCCGGCGGCTGACCGATTACATGCGGGGAGAGGACCGCGATCGGCGCGAGCACGCGATCGACGAATTGCTGTTGCGGCTCAACCGGGTCAATTACGAGCCGTTCCGGCTGGTCGATGCGGAAGGGCAAGTCGATCTCAGTGGCGAGCCCATGGATGCCACCAGTTTCCGCAATGTCATCGACATCTGCGCCTATATCACCGAGAATTTCCGCGACGATATCGGATCGAGCGACGTCGCCTCATTCGTGGAAATCCATCCCAAATACGCCATGAACGTATTCAAGAAATCCACCGGCATGACGCTCAACGAATACATCACGTTGCTGCGTCTGAGCTATGCGCAGTCGCTGCTGCTCGAGGAAGACCTGACCATCCTGGATGTCGCCATGGAGAGCGGCTTCGTCTCCCTGAGCACGTTCAATCAATCGTTCCGCAAATTCACCGGCCAGACTCCATCCGATTTCCGGCGGCAGAACGCGCTGGCGCTGATCGACCTCTAACCCCTCCCTGCCCTTCTACCCAGCGGGCACAGGCCCGCCGGGCGTCCACATTCGCCGTGTTACAGCAATGCTTGCTCGTTGCGACCCATCAGGCGGAAGGCGATATAGACGGCAATGCCGCTCAACGTCAGTAGAATCGTGGACATGGCGGCCGCCGTGCCGAAGTCACCGTCGAGAATCAAAAGATAGATGCGCACCGGCATGGTGATGGTCGAGCCGACATAAAGCACCAGCGATGACGACAACTCGTTGATGGCGGTGACGAAGCTCAACATACCGCCGGCAATGATGCCCGGTACGATCAGCGGGACGGTGATGCGCAGGAAAGCCTGGAAGGGACTGTAGCCCAGCGATACCGCCGCCTCTTCGAGACTGGGCGAGATTTGCCGCAGCGCCGACGAGGTGGTGCGCACGGTGTAGGGCAAGCGCCGGATGAAGATCGAAAGCACGATGATGACGGCCGTGCCGGTCAGCACGATCGGACCGGTATTGAAGGCCGCGATGAAGGCGATGCCAATAACGATGCCCGGCATGACATAGGGGATCATGAAGGCACCATCGAGCATGGCGGTGTTGAGTGTGGTGCGCCTGGCTACCAGAACGCCGATGATCGTGCCGGCGATGACGATGAGCACGACCGCCGAGAACGAGAATGTCAGCGAATTGCGCACCACATCACCCAGATTGAACAGGATTCGTTCATAGCTCTGGAGCGCAAAACCGTCCTTGAAGACCGGCCCGCTGGTGCGACGGAATGAATAGATCACCGAAATAATAACAGGCATGGCGCCGCACAACCCGATGAAATAGACGGCAAAATGAGCCAGTACATTACGCCAGCCCCGAAGCCGGATCTTGCTGGGTTTGTTTATCATGTTGCCGTGATAGACGTTGCGCCGCGACATGAAGCGTTGCAGCAGCACGAAGACCATCGAAACCAGGATCAATACGACACTGATCGTGGTGGCCATGGACATGTTCGAGCCCACTTCGGCCGAATAGAGCGTATAGGCTTCAGTTGCCAGCACGCTATAGCCTCGCCCCAAAAGACGCGGCGTGCCAAAATCGGCGATGGACTGGATCAGCGCCAACAGACCGCCGGCCGAGAGCGCCGGAAACACCATGGGGAAGGAAATCTTGAAGGTGCGTTGCAGGGGCGTCAGCCCTAACCCTTCGGCAGCCTCTTCAAGCGAGCGGTTCACATTGGAAAGCGCCCCCGACACCATGAGATAGACGAAGGGATAGAACTTGAGCGAGAACACAATGAGGATGCCGCCAAGCCCGTAGATCGGCGGCATCATGACACCGAACTCGCGCAGCCAGCCGCGAATGACGCCGCCAGCCCCGAACAAAACGATCCAGGAATAGGCGCCGATAAAGGGGGGCGAAACCAGCGCCAGAATAGCCAGCAGCGAAACGAAGCGGCTGCCGGCGATCTGAAAGCGCGAAATGCAGAAGGCCATGACCGAGCCCAGGATCAACGCGCCGGCAAGCCCACCGAACCCGACGACCAGCGTGTTGAAGAAAGCGCGCTGGAAGCGTTCGTCAGAGGCGAAATTCCAGTAATTTTCCAGCGTGGCATTACCGGACTGGTCGAAAAAACTCGACAGCAGCACCGAGCCCACGGGCAAGAAGAGCAAAAGCAGCAGGATCGCCCAGGTGGCCAGCATCACCAGCGTCCAGAAGTCGAAGCGACGCAGCATGGCTCAGCCCTCCAGGCCCAGGCGCTTGCTCTCGGCGTCGAAGGCCATGAGGGCGCCACGCTCGAATAGTACCGAAACGGAATCGCCGGGCAGCCAGGCCCGATTCAGCGCCGGGTTGGCGACCTGTACCACGACCGGCCCCGCATCGGTCTGCACCAGCACATGTGCCTCGCGGCCCAGATAGGTGAATTTCCTAACGCTGCCGGCGAGCGCCACCGCGCCCTCCGGCGCGACACCACCTGGCTCCAGAAGCGCGAGACGCTCGGGGCGCGCCGTCCAGTGTTCAGCCTCGAAGCGATCCAACCCGAGCGCGGCCAGCAGAGCCGAACGCCCCTGCCCCTCGGGCAAGGTATTGAGCGTACCGACGAAATTGGCGACGAACAGCGTCTGCGGATTGCCGTAGATTTCCTGCGGCGTGCCGATCTGCTCGATGTGGCCAGCGCTCATTACGCAGATGCGGTCGGAGATGGCCAATGCCTCCTCCTGATCGTGCGTGACATAAATGGTGGCGATGTCCACGCGCTTCTGGATATCGCGGATTTCCTCGCGCAATTCGATGCGCAGCTTGGCATCGAGGTTGGAAAGCGGCTCATCCATAAGCAACAGGCGCGGGTTGATGACCATGGCACGCGCCAGACCGATGCGTTGCTGCTGACCGCCCGACATGGCTGCCGGCAGGCGTTCGGCCAGGGCACCAAGGTGGACAGCATCGAGCGCTTCGGCGACGCGCGTGCGGACTTCGGCTTGCGGGACCTTTCGTGGCTTCAGGCCGAAAGCCACATTATCGAACACGCTCAAATGCGGAAACACCGCATAATCCTGAAAAACCATGCCGATGTCGCGCTTATGCGGCGGGATGGCCCGCAAATCCTGGCCGTCGAGCGAAATGCTTCCCGATGTCAGATCGTTGAAGCCGGCAATGGCGCGCAGCAAGGTGGTCTTTCCGCAGCCCGATGGGCCAAGCAGGGTGAAGAATTCACCGCGCTCCACCGAGATCGACACCCCATTGAGTGCCCGAAAATTGCTGAATTGCTTCACGCCATCGGCGACTTCCAGATAGGCCATGCGCGCACTCCCCCGCTGGTCATTTCCAAACCTGTCGAAACGTAAACATGATTTTCGCCTTGCAACAAGCATGTTCCCGTTTCATCATCGCGTCCGATCAAAATTGATCGAGGGACAACAGGAGGAAAGCAATGCGTGTTGCAAAACGAACATTCCTGGGTTTGGCTTGTGCTTTGGCGGCCGCGACCGCTCTGAGCCCCGTCGCCCAGGCGCAAGAGGGTTCGGTGGTGATCTACACCGCCCATAAGTCGTCGATCGTCGATCGGCTGCTGCCCGTGTTCGAGGAGGAAACCGGGCTCGACGCCGAAGTGGTACAGATGGGATCGGGCGATGTGGCCCGTCGTGCCCGTGCCGAAGCCGGCTCGCCGGCAGCTGACGTCATCTGGTCGATCTCGGGCAGCCAGCTTACAGAGCTGGCGGATTTGCTCGAGCCCTACCAGCCGCCTGAATTCGACAAGATCGACCCGCAATTCATCGCCAATGACGCCTGGACCCCCTATACGGCGGTCGTCTATGTGCTTGCGGTCAATACCGACCTGCTCTCGCTGGACGATGCGCCAAAGAGCTGGGCGGAACTGGCCGATCCGAAGTGGCAGGGCCAGATCGCCTCGGCACGGGCCGATGGTTCGGGTTCGGCCATGCAGCAGCTCCAGGCCGTGCTCACCATTTTCGGCGACGAAGGCTGGGACACCTATACTCAGATCGCCAAGAACTTCGTGTTCACCGATTCCTCAGGCGCGGTTCCGCGCTACGTGGCCGATGGCGAAACGTCTATGGGCCTGACGCTTGAAGACAATGCGCTGGAATATGTGCAAGGCGGCGCGCCGATGGGCGTTGTCCTGCTGACCGATGGCACAGTGGCAACGCCCGATGGCGTGGCACTGGTGAAGAATGGCCCCAACCCCGATGGCGGCAAGGCCTTTATCGACTGGGCCATGTCGAAATCCACGCAGGAATTGCTGGCCAACGAGATCGGCCGCCGTTCGGTGCGCACCGACGTCGCCTCGCCTCCGGGCACGCCCAATCTCAGCGAAGTCAACGTCATCAGCATCAAGTCGCTCGACGATCTGGGCGGTGCCGATGCAGTGCTCGGCCAATGGCGGACGGCTATCGGCGAATAAGCCGGCACACAAGGAGGCGATGACGACGGGGCCAAATCGATGAAGCAACTGGAAGCCTTCTCGCTGGGCAAGAAGTTCAGCGATCCTGGAGCCAACGAGGACAGCCTCGTCATCATGCCGAACCTGGGTTACGCCGTCATCGACGGCGTAACCGACCGCAACGGCACGCGCTATGGCGGCATGCTTTCGGGGCAGTTCGCCTCGCGTACTGTCAAGGCAGCCATCGAGAAATTCCTGCTGGCCCAAGGCGATCCGGGCCAGCCCGATCTGCAATTTTCAGGCGGCCTGCATTTCGTGGATTATCTCGGGCGGGCCATCTATGCCGGCTATGTCGCCAATGGCGTTCTGGACGCGGTAGAGAGCGACTGGAAGTTGCGTGGCGGCTGCACGGTTATGGCCACGCTGATAGTCGGGGATCGCCTGGAAATCGTCGCCGTGGGCGATAGCGGCGTACGCATCAATGGCGAGGATGTGCTGCAGGTGCTCAAGCCGCTCGATGACGTTACCGCCATCATGCGGCGAGAAACCTGGCGTTATTTCAATGCTTTAGGGCGGGATACGGCAGCCTGCGACCGCCTTTCCGGGCTCATTACCTGGCAGGGCACGCGCCACCAGCCTACCGATGGCGAAACAGCCGACGAGGCGGTGTTGGCGGAAGTGGAAAGGCGGGCGCTGGCGGCTTGCCGGGTGCATTTGCCACAGGTGCCGATAGAGGAGATCGAAAGGCTCATCGCCGGGGGCATCTGTTATGCGCAGGGCGACTTCCAGAATGTCACCGCGCCGGTGCTGGGCTATGGCGGATTGGACGGTTTTGCCGTGCCGCCGCGCTTTGTGGAGACGCGCAGCTACGCTCTGCAAGATATTGAGACTATTGAGTTATTCTCCGACGGTTACTTCAAGCTGGGGGACGGATTCGGGGTGGCGGCCTGGGAGGAGGCTTTCCGCATGGTCGAGGCCGAGGACCCCCATAAAATCGGGCGCTACATGAGCACCAAGGGCACGACCGAACTGGCCTTGACCGACGATCGCAGCTATCTGGGCATTCGCTTCTGATGAGCGGAAGCCGACACATTGATAGCATCGAGACAACTCCAGAGGGCAATGAAGGCCCGCTTCATGACCTCAACCAAAGGCAGGCGCGCATTCTCGAAGCGGTGCGCGCCAATGGCGCAGTTTCGGTGTCGGAACTGGCGGGGCGATTCTCGGTAACGACGCAGACCATTCGCCGCGACCTCAAAGTGCTCGAAGAGCGTGGGCTGCTGGTCAAGGGCTTCGGCGGCGCCTTCGCCGCGCCCGGTGTCGCCCGCTACAGCTATCGGGAGCGTCACAGCACCGAGGTGGAGATCAAGCGGCGCCTGGTCGATGCGCTCAAGCCGTTCCTGTTCGACGGCGCCACGATCTTCGTTGGCCTGGGAACGACGTTCCACGCCCTGCACAGCATCCTCACAGGCTTCCCGGGCGTGCTGGTGGCGAGCCCGAACCTGGAAGTGGTGCATTCCTGCGCCCTCCATACCGATGCGACCGTCTATGTCTATGGCGGCTATGTCCGCAACAAGGACACGTCGATCCTCACCCTGGGCGGCGCCAATCGGCAGAAGTTCAAATTCGACATCGCCATTATCGGGGCCAGCGCCATCGACCGCGACGGCGCGGTGCTCGAATTCGATCCCATGGAGGTCGACCTGACCCGCGAAGTGCTGGCGCAGGCCCGGCAGGTCATTCTCGTGGCTCATGAAGGCAAGTTCGAGCGCAAGGCACCGCACCTGGTGACCCATCTCAACGCCGTGGACGTGCTGATTACCAATGGCAAGCCGGCGGGCCATTTCGACGACCCGCGCCTGCTCGACGCCTTGACGCTGGTTACCCTCTAAACACGGTCAGGCCGAACCGCGCCGCAGCAGCTCGAAGCCGACATCGTGGACCGGACTGACCGGCTCGTGGCGCGCGAAGCGGTCCAGCAGGGCATTGGCGGCCACCTGCCCCAGAACCTGCCTGTCGATGCGGATACTGGTCAGCCCCGGATTGGTGCTGGCGGCGAATTCCTGGTCGCCAAAGCCGATAATGGCGACGTCGCGGGGCACGACAAGCCCGCGCGCGGAAGCCTCCACCAGCAGCCCCTGGGCAAACTGGTCGGAACTGCAGAAAATCATCGGGCGCGAAGGAAGCGGCGCTTCAAGGAGGCGCTCCATCGCCTGCCGCCCGAGCCCCAGCGACGCCGATCCGTCGAAATCGATCGCGCGCACCTGCGTTCCGGTGCGCTCGGCGAACCGGGCGGCAAAGGCATCCCGCCGGCGGCGCGCCCGCTCGTCGCCCGCCGTGACTGTGGCGGCGTGGAGATAACCGGCTTCGACCGCAAAATCCGCCGCGGCCATGCCTGTCTCGGCGTGCGAGAAGCCGACGCAGCAATCGATGGGCGTATCGGTGATGTCCCAGACTTCCACCACAGGAATGCCGGCATTGTGCAACATGCGCCGCACCACACCGCTGTGACGGGTCCCAGTCAAGAGGATGGCATCGGGGCGGCGCGAGAGATGGGCGGCAATCGCCTTTTCCTCGCGCTCCGGATCGAAGCCGGTTTCCGAGAGCATGATCTGGTAGCCATGCCCCCACATGATCTCGGAAAAGGCATGCAGCATGCTCGAATAGACGATGTTGGTGACCGAAGGCACCAGCGCCGCGATAAGGTGGCTCTTGTTCGAGGCCAGGGCACCGGCCACCGCATTGGGCACGTAGCCGGTGCGCTCGATAGCATCCTGGATGCGGCGCAGGGTTTCCCCCGACACCTTGTCCGGCGCCGACAGCGCGCGGGACACGGTGACCTGGGAAACCCCCGCCAGTCGTCCGATCTCCGCCATGGTGACCCCGCCCCGACGACGTGCTGGGCCGGTATCCTTCAAGCGGTTGGTCAAAGCCCTTACCCCAGAGTCGCCCCGGCGCCCAAGACCGGCCGGGTCATTGCATGGCGCGGTTCTTCCTGGCCACGAGAATGGAAACCAGGACCGAGCCCGCGATCAGCACCCACAATATCACGGCGATCCAGCTCTTGGTGAAGAAGATCGACAAATCCCCGAACGATTCCAGGCTTTTGACGAAATAGATTTCGGCCGAGGGTCCGAGAATGAAGCCGATGATGAACGGCGCGATCTCCAGACCCAGCTTGACGCCGACCCAGCCGAGTACGCCGAAGATGAACAGGGTCCAGACGTCGAACATGATGCCGTAATTGATGGTGTAGGCGCCGATGACGCACATCATCAGGATGACGGGATAGAGGATGGCCTTGGGAATGGCCACGGCCAGCGAGAACCAGCGGATGGCGTAATACATGGCCACGAAGGTCACGATATTGGCCAGCACCATGGCAAAAATCATGGCATTCCAGGTACTTGGATGCTGGCCGATGAAGAGCGGGCCGATCTGGATGCCTTGGAGGGCGAAGGCGCCGATGAGCAGGGCCGTGGTGGAATCGCCCGGAATCCCGAGCGAGAGCAATGGCACCAGAGCCCCACCGGTCAACGCATTGTTACTCGTTTCGGACGCAATGACGCCGGCCGGCTCGCCCTTGCCGAAGGTTTCGGGATGCGAGGAACTCTGCTTGGCGGCCGTATAGGCCAGGATGGAGGCGGCTGACCCGCCGATGCCCGGCAAGATGCCCACGAAGGTGCCGATACCGGACGAGCGCAGGAGGTTGAGCGTCTGGCCCTTGAAGATGGACCAGGAAAATCTCGACCGGGAGCCGGATTCGAGTTCGCGGACCGATTGCCCCTTGGGCATGCCCGCCTCGGCCTCCTGCAATACCACCGTCAGGCCGAACAGGGCGATCAGCATGGGCAGCAGCGAAAAGCCGCTATAGAGCGTGTTTTCCAGCCCCGGCGGCACCAGCCGCAGGAAGCCATTGCCCCCATCGGTCACGTCATAGACGCCGACCAGGCTGACGAAGATGCCCAGGAAACCGGAAAAGATGCCCATGAGCATATCGGTGGACAGCGCCGCCATCACCGTCAGCGCGAAGAGGATGATGAGGAATTTTTCGACATAGGAGAAGCGGATGGCGAAATCGGCAAGGAAGGGCGCGAAGAGGTAGAGCGCCAGAAGCGAAATCAGCCCACCGATGAGCGAGCCGATGATGGAAATGCGCATGGCCTGCTCGCCCTTGCCCTGCAGCGCCATCTGGTAGCCATCGAAGGTGGTCGCCACTGAAGAGGGCGTTCCGGGTATGCCGATGAGAATGGCGGGCACGACGCCGCCGGAAATGCCGCCGACATAGAGGCCGAGCAGCAGCGCCAGGCCGCTTTCGAGGCCCAGCGAATAGGTGAGCGGCAGGCAGACGGCGACAGCCATAGTGGCGGTGAGGCCGGGAATGACGCCGAAGATGATGCCCAGGATCGTGCCGCCGGCCAGCAGGGACACGAAAGTGGGATTGAGAAATTCAAGAAATTCCATTTTCGCTTCTCCGGATCACGGCAGCGTAAGAAAGAAGACCTGGCCGAAAATCCACCAGACCAGCAGCGGGGCGACGATGGACACGATGGCCAGGGCGATGAGTTGGCCCCGGCTACGCTCATGCAGGAACAGCCAGCCGATCAGCGCCAGGAACGGCACCGAGCACAACAGGAAGCCCATGCCGGTATTGGGCCAGAAATCGCCGACCGGCAGCATCAACAGGAAATAGAGCATGGTGATGCCGATGGCGCCGAAGAAACGCGGCTTGTCCATATCGGCAAAGACCTGGGCCCAATAGGCGCCGGCCGCGCCGAAGCGCCGCCAGCGGGTGGCCACGATGGCCACGCCCAGGATCAAAAGTGAAATTCCAATGATGGTGGGAAAAATCAGGTGCGATGACGGAAAATCGATCGTCACCTTGGTCAGATCGCCCATCGACCATCCTCCTTGGGGCACGCAATCGCGTCCGGGCGGTATCGGCCCGGACGCATCGTCGGTCAGACGGAGCGCTATTGCTTGAGTTCGTTGATGATTTTGGCCGCCGTGTCGCGCTTTTCGAGCAGGTGCGTGGCAGCCTCGTCGCGCGGCAGGTAATTGGGAATGAAGAAGGCCTCGGTCTGGCGCTTCTGGATGTCGCCGGTGGCGTAGATGTCCTTGAGCGCGCCGTCGATCTCGTCGGCCAGGCCGGTATCCATCTCCTTGTTGAACAGGAGGAAGAACTCCTTGTCGAAGGCGAAGTCCCGCGTGCCGTCCAGGGTGACGCTGGTTTGCGGGCTGGCAAGTTTGAGCATTTGCTCGCGCGTGGTGGCGCCATAGCCGGCTTCGGGCGCCTGTTCCAGCGTCGCAGGCCGCGCGGTGATCCAGATGAAGCGCATGGCCGTCCGGTTATCGGGCGGCAATTGCGTGAATTGTTCGTTGGCCTGGATCGAGCCATTGATGACATCGGCCAATTGGTCCCACATGGCCTGGTTCTTGTCGGCTTGCGAGCCGGTATTGACCGGCACGATATTGGCTTCCGAACCGGGATCGCGCACGCGGGCGGCATTGCGCATGGCGGTGAAGCCGATTTCGGATACGCCGCCGGGCTGAATGGCCACGCGCACGCGCTCGCCGGCCTTGGCCGCGGCAAAAATGTCTTCCATCGACTGATAGGGCGAATTCTTGGGCACGAGGAAGCAATCGCCGGGATTGATGGCAACGGTCGGGCCGATGGCGAAATCGGCAAAGGGGTCGCCGATGCCGGGCACGCCATAGAGGCTGGAAAGGTAAATCTGGTCGTGATGCAGCATGATGGTGGTGCCGCGTGCATCGCGCCGCGTGGCGTTCAGCGCCTCGTTGGTGCCGACCGGATCGACGCGGATATTGACGCCCAGCTTCTGGGCCAGGGCCTCGGCGACAATCGAGGAGTTCTGATAGGTGTCGCCGCCGGTGGAGGTCGAGCCGATGACCATGCGGACATTGCGCGGCAGGCCCTGCCCCCGCGCCACATGCGGCATGGCCATTGCCGCCATGGCGCCGGCGCCCGAGATCAGCAGCGTTCTGCGATTGAGTTTCATGATGTCCTCCCTGCCGCTCGTGGCGGCTTGCTTGCAGATGCAATGGGCGTATTGGCGCCCACAGGCACGAATGCGCTTATGTATGCGCTTTCATTTTGATGCGACATAATGTCATTGCCTGTCAATCGCCAATTGAAACCTTGGTCCGACAAGGTGTCTGAGATTGACAGCACAAAATGTATGCGCATACACAATGAGCACCTGAATATGGAGACGCATGATGGCCAAAGGCACGCGCAAATCGGCAGCGGAATTGCGGTCGGCCCGGTGGTTCGCGCCGGACGACCTGCGCAGCTTCGGCCATCGCTCGCGCCTGATGCAATTGGGCTATTCGGAGGAGGATTTCGCCGGCAAGCCGGTCATCGGCATTCTCAATACCTGGTCCGAACTCAATTCCTGCCACAGCCATTTTCCCGAGCGGGTCGAATCGGTGAAGCGCGGTGTGGCGCAGGCCGGCGGCTTTCCGGTGGAATTGCCGGCCTTGTCGGTGGATGAAAGTTTCCTCAAGCCCACCTCCATGCTGTACCGCAACATGCTGGCCATGGAGACGGAAGAGATGATCCGCGCCCATCCGCTGGATGGCGTGGTGCTGATGGGCGGCTGCGACAAGACCACCCCGGGCCTGGTCATGGGCGCCATCACGGCGGGCCTGCCGATGATCTACCTGCCGGCGGGGCCGATGCTGCGCGGCAATCATGCCGGACAAATCCTGGGTTCGGGGTCCGATGCCTGGAAATATTGGGACGAGCGGCGCGCCGGCAATGTGACGGACGCGCAATGGCTGGGCCTGCAAGGCGGCATTGCCCGCTCCGCCGGGGTCTGCATGACCATGGGGACGGCCTCGACCATGACCGCCATCACCGATGCGCTCGGCCTGACCCTGCCGGGGGCCTCATCGATTCCGGCGGTGGATTCGGGCCATAGCCGCATGTCCGCCGATTGCGGGCGGCGAATCGTCGACATGGTCTGGGAGGACCTGACGCCCGACACGATCCTTACCGCGGCGGCATTCCGCAATGCCGCGATCGTGGCGATGGCGACCGGCTGTTCCACCAATGCGGTCATCCATCTCATCGCCATGGCGCGGCGCGCCGGCGTGTCGCTGGGCCTGGACGATCTCGACGCGCTGGGGCGCGAAACGCCGCTGATCGCCAATGTCCGCCCCTCGGGCAGGGATTACCTGATGGAGGATTTCTATTATGCCGGAGGGCTGCGGGCGCTGATGAAGCAGATCGCCGGGCGGCTCGACATGACCTGCCTGACGGTGACCGGCAAAAGCGTGGGGGAAAATCTCGACGGCGCAGTGGTCTATAACGACGACGTCATCCGCTCGCTCGACAACCCGGTCTATCACGAGGGCTCGCTGGCGGTGCTGCGGGGCAATCTCTGCCCGGATGGCGCGATCATCAAGCCGGCGGCGTGCGATCCGAAATATTACGTCCATGAGGGGCCGGCGCTGGTCTTCGACAGCTATCCCGAGATGAAGAAGGCCATCGAGGACGAAAATCTCGATGTGACGCCCGACCATGTGCTGGTGCTGCGCAATGCCGGGCCGCTGGGCGGGCCCGGCATGCCGGAATGGGGCATGCTGCCCATTCCCAAGGCGCTCATCAAGCAGGGACACCGCGACATGCTGCGCATTTCCGACGCGCGGATGTCGGGCACGTCCTATGGCGCCTGCGTGCTGCATGTGGCGCCCGAAGCCTATGCCGGCGGGCCGCTGGCGCTGCTGCGCAATGGCGACATCGTGCGCATGGACCTGCCCAATCGCCGGCTGGACATGCTGGTGGCCGAAGACGAGATCGCGCGCCGCCGCGCCGCCTGGACGCCCCCTGCCCCACGCTTCGAGCGCGGTTGGGGCTGGATGTATTCCAAGCACGTGACCCAGGCCGACAAGGGCTGCGACTTCGATTTCCTCGAACGCGGCTTCGGCGCCGGCGCCGGCGAACCCGACATTTTCTAGAGCCCGGAAGGCAAACGACATGACGCTGACCCTCGACCAGGCCCTGACCGGCATTTCCGGCATTCTGGTGACGCCCTATGACGAGAAGGGCGACGTGGCGCCCGAAAGGCTCGCGCCCATTATCGACCGGGCGCTCGGCGCGGGGCTGCACATGCCGGTGGTCAACGGCAATACCGGCGAATTCTACGCGCTGACCACCGAGGAAGCGCAGGCGATGGTGCGCGCGGTGAGCGGGATGGTCGCGGGGCGGGCGCCGGTGCTGGCCGGGGTGGGCCGATCCGTCCGCGATGCCTGCGCGCTGGCCCGGGCTTCGGCCGATGCGGGCGCGACTGCGCTCATGGTGCATCAACCGCCGGACCCCTTCGTCGCCCCGCGCGGCATCGTCGACTATCTCAAGGCGATCGCCGACGCTTCGGGCGGGCTGCCGATGATGCTCTACCTGCGCAACGACGCCATGGGGACGAAAGCCATTGCCAGCTTATGCGCCCTGCCCGGCGTCAAGGGCGTCAAATGGGCGACGCCCAATCCGCTGAAGCTGGCGGAGGCCAAGGCGGCATGCGACCCCGCCATCGTCTGGGTCGGTGGGCTGGCCGAAATCTGGGCCCCGGCCTTTTACGCGGTCGGCGCGCGGGGGTTTACCTCGGGGCTCATCAATGTCTGGCCCGAACGCTCGCTGGCCATCCACGCGGCGCTCGAGGCCGGCGATTTCGCGCAGGCCAATGCGCTTATCGCGGGCATGAAGGCTTTTGAGGAAATCCGCGCCGAAGAGATGAACGGCACCAATGTCACCGGCGTCAAGGCGGCGCTGCTGGCGCTGGGCCGGGATTGCGGCCCGACCCGTCCGCCTTCGGCCTGGCCGCTGACCGGGAGCCAGCAGGCCAAGCTCGACGCCTTTATCGCCCAGAACGCCCTAAGCTGACCGAGGAGCCTCCAATGGACCAGACCCTGCGCGAAAAGCTGATGTCCGTTTCCGTCGCCACATTGGCCACGGCCCTGTTCAAGCGCGGCCTGCGCAACCAGGTGATCCAGGGGGTCCATCCGGTCGGGGGCAAGGGCCGCAACATGGTGGGCCCGGCCTTCACCCTGCGCTACATTCCCGCGCGCGAGGATCGCAACCAGCTCACCGAATTCCGCAATCCCGCCCATCCGCAGCGCGTCGCGGTGGAAACCTGCCCGGCCGGGCACGTGCTGGTGATGGACAGCCGCAAGGACCCGCGCGCGGCCTCGGCCGGCGACATCCTGGTGACGCGCATGATGGTCCGGGGCGTCGCCGGGGTGGTGACCGATGGCGGCTTCCGCGACGCGGCGACCATTGCGGGGCTGGATATTCCCGCCTATCACACGCGCCCATCCAGCCCCACCAACCTGACCCTGCACGAGGCGCTGGACCTCAATGTGCCCATCGGGTGCGGCGACGTGGCGGTGTTCCCCGGCGACATCGTCGTGGGCGACGACGATTGCGTGATCGTGGTGCCGCAGGCCATTGCCGAAGAGGTGGCGGGCGAAGCCGTGGACATGACGGCCTACGAGGATTTCGTGGTCGAAAAGGTCAAGGCGGGTACGCCGATCATCGGGCTCTATCCCCGCACGCAGGACCAGTATATCGCCGAGTTCGAGGCCTGGCGGGACCGCAACAAGCGCTGAAACAGGGGGTCAGCGCCGCACGCCCAGCCGGCTCATCTTTTCGCTGAGGGTCCGGCGGGGCACCTTGAGCGCATCCACCACGGCGGCGATGGACCCGTCATGACGGGCCAGTTCCGCCTCGATCAGATGCCGCTCATAGGCGGCCAGGCGCTCGGCCAGGCTTGCCGCATCGGGCAAGGGCTGGGCCGCCGGCGCCAGCATGGCTCCGAGCGAGCGACCGGTGGCGTCGAGCCCGAGGGCGAAGCGCTCGGCCGCCGCCTTGAGCTCACGCACATTGCCCGGCCAGCCATGCAGCATCAGCGCGTTGACGTCGGCCGGATGCAGGGGCGGCGCGGGACGAGCGAACCGCTCGGCGGCCAGGCCCAGGAAGTGGTGGAACAGCAGCACGCAATCGTCGCCCCGGTCGCGCAGCGGCGCCAGGGTCAGCGTGGCGAGGTTGAGCCGGTAATAAAGGTCGGCGCGGAACCGGCCGGCGGCGCTCTCGGCCGCCAGGTCCGCCTTCGAGGCGGCGACGATCCGCACGTCAAGCGGTACCGCCTTGTTCGAGCCCACGCGCTCGACCACCCGCTCCTGAATGACCCGCAGCACCTTGGCCTGGGCGAGCAGCGGCATGGATTCGATCTCGTCGAGCAGCAGCGTGCCGCCATTGGCATATTCAAACTTGCCCACGCGCTGTCCCGAAGCGCCGGTGAAGGCGCCGGCCTCGTGGCCGAACAATTCGCTCTCGATCAGTTCGGCGGGAATGGCCGCGCAATTGACGGCGACGAAAGGCGCCTTGGCGCGGGGCGAGAAATCGTGCAGGCAGCGCGCCACCACTTCCTTACCGGTGCCGGTTTCGCCGAAGACGATGACATCGGCGGGAATATTGGCCAGTTCGAGCACGGCGCGGCGCAAATCCTGCATGGCGCGGGAGGCGCCGACCAGGCGAGTGGCCAATTCGTTCTCGCCACCGTCGAGCCGGCGCCGCAGCGTCGCCACCTCGCGCCGCAGGGCGGCCTGCTGGGCGGCGCGGCGCAGCGTGGCCACCAATTGATCGGGCACATAGGGCTTTTGCAGGAAATCGAAGGCGCCGCCGCGCATGGCCTCCACCGCCATGGGCACGTCGCCATGGCCGGTAATCAGGATGACCTCGGCGGCCAGGGCCCGCTCGCGCACGATCCGCAGCAGGTCGAGGCCGCTGAGCCCGGGCATGCGCACATCGGTCAGGATCACGTCGGGGTGCAAATCGTCGATCATCTCGAGCGCCATGTCGGCCGATGTCGCCACATGGGGCTGGAAGCCGGAGAGGCGCAGCCATTGCTCCAGGGCGGTGCGCATCATCTCCTCGTCGTCGACGATCAGCACTTTGGGTTCGCTCACGCTGTTACTCCCGAGGTCGTCGCATCGGCGGCAAGAGGCAGGGTCACGACGAAGGTGCTGCCCTGGCCGGGGCGGCTCGACACCGTGATGGCGCCGCCGATGTCGCGCACCAGCCCGTAGGATATGGCCAGCCCGAGGCCAAGCCCCCTGCCCGCCGCCTTGGTGGAATAGAAGGGATCGAAGAGATTGCCGATCTCGGAGGGCTCGATGCCCTGGCCGGTATCGGCCACCGCGATCTCGACGCCGGCGCCGCGCCGGGCGACACCGATGGAGAGGACGCGGATGGCGCGATGTTCCATGGCGTCGGCGGCATTGGAAAAGAGATTGATGAGCACCTGTTCGACATGGACCGGATTGGCCGACACCGTGATCGGGGCACGGAGGCGGCGATATTCCACGTCCACGCCGAACGCGCGCAGCTTGTGGTCCACCAGGTCGAGGGCATTGGCGATAATCGCGCCGAGATCGGCCTGCATGCTGGTGCGGGTCTCCTTGCGCGCGAATGTCTTGAGATGGCCGGTAAGGGCCGAGAGGCGGTCCACCACCTTGTCCATGGTCCCCAGGATCTGGGTGATCTCGGGGTCCTCGCGGCGCGCGGCGACCAGGCGGGCGCTGGCGATATGGGTGGCCAGGGCCGCCACCGGCTGGCTGACCTCGTGCGCCACCCCCGCCAAGGCCTGGCCGAGACTGGCCATCTTGGCGGCCTGGACCAGCGTGTCGCGGGCCGCGCGCTCGGCATTCTCGGCGCGGATACGCTCGGCGATCTCGGCGCGCAATTGCTCGTTCATGGCGTGCAGGTCCTCGGTGCGCTCGGCAACGCGATGTTCAAGCCGCTCGTGCTCGGCCAGCCGCTGGGCGACGAGGCGCCGCCGCTGCTCGAACAGCACGGCAATGAGCAGCACGGCGGCGCAGGCGAGCGCGGCGGCCAGCGCCATGGTGAAGGCGCCGCCATAGAGCGGGGGCAAGGGCGTGAAGGAAATCAGCCGCCAGCCCCGCTTGGGCAGGCGCAATTCCTGCAGGACGAAATAGCCCGAAGTTTCCGGATCGTTGCCGGCCAGAAGGGCAAATTCGGCACCCCGGGAAAACCAGCGATCGGTGATGATGCCGGTATTGTCGATGCCGTTTTCGCCATAGCGCTGCTGGGTGACGACGCGCTCGATGCGGGAACGCGGAATGGTCTGGAGCGGGCGATAGCGCCAATCGGGGCGCGTGGAGAGAATGACCACGTCGTTGACATCGACAATGCCGATCAATTCGCCCGATCGCCACCAGGTGGCTTCGATCTCTCCCAGATTGATCTTGGTGACCGCCACGCCGATAGGTCCATCGGGCCCATCGACGCGCTCGGAAAGGAAATAGCCCGGCACGCTGGTGGAGATGCCGAAGGCGTAATAGTCGGCCTGCCCCCGCTCCATGGCGTCGGCGAAATAGGGCCGGAACGAATAATTGGTGCCCACAAGGCTGGTCAATGTCCACCAATTGCTGGCGGCGACGACGCTGCCATTCTCGTCCATGAGAAAAATCTCGCTGGCCCCCGCCGTTTCGTTGAGCTTGCTGAGAAATCCATTGGCCGCATCGACCGCCGCCGGGTCATCCGGATGCTCCAGCGCCTGCCGGGTTTCGCGCGATTGCGCGATAGCCGCCGGCAGATAGTGGAAGCGCTCGACGATGGTTTCGAGCGTACGGTCAAACAAGGCCAGGCGCCGCTGGGCCTGGGTGCCGGCGCCCTGGATCGCGCCAGTCAGGCTCACCTCGAACGCCACCCATCCCACGAGGAGCACGATGACCATGCCGATGGCGGTGACGATGAGTTGCCGGCGGCTCAGCAAATTGCGCAGGATGGAGGTGAACGGCACGGGCTCGATCCAGTTTCGGGCAAGAAATTGCCCAAGCCCTCGACAGCCATCGGCAACTTCTTGCCCATAGCCCTATCATGTGCTGCCGAAATTGCATATCTGCCTTGCATTTTTCATCTGGCACGCCGTTTGCAACGTCACCGGCAGTCCTGGAGTCATACCGGGACCGAACATTATGGGAGGACCTTCATAGATGAAGACCATCGTTACGATGATCGCCGCCGGCCTGGTTGCCGGCTCGGCCCTTAGCTCCGTCGCCGTGATGGCGCAGGATTATCCGACCCAGCCGGTCACCATCGTGGTGCCGTTCTCGGCCGGTGGCCCTACCGACACGGTGACGCGGCTGGTCGCGGCCGCGATGAGCGAGGATCTGGGCCAGCAGGTGGTGGTGCAGAATGTCGGCGGCGCCGGCGGCACGCTCGGCGCGGGCCAAGTGGCCGCGGCGAACCCGGACGGCTATACGCTGCTGCTGCACCATATCGGCATGTCCACGGCGCCCTCGCTCTATGCGAGCCTGCCCTTCGACCCGATGACCGATTTCGCGCCCATCGGCCTCGTCACCGAGGTGCCGATGACCATCGTTGCCCGCAAGGACTTTCCACCGGCAAGCCTGGAAGACCTCATCGCCTATGTGAAGGAGAACGGCGAGAACGTCACCTACGCCAATGCCGGTATCGGCGCGGCCAGCCAGCTCTGCGGCCTGCTGTTCATGGATGCCCTGGGCACCAAGATGACCGAAGTGCCCTATCAGGGCACCGGCCCGGCCATGACCGACCTGCTCGGCGGGCAGATCGACATGATGTGCGACCAGACCACCAATACGACCAGCCAGATCCAGGCCGGCGAAATCAAGGCCTATGCCGTGACCACGCCGGAACGCATCGCGGTGCTGCCCGACCTGCCCACCCTGGCCGAAGGCGGCCTGGATAACTTCAACCTCGCCATCTGGCACGGGCTCTATGCGCCCGCCGGCACCGATCCCGCCATCATCGAGCGCCTGAGCAAGTCGCTGCAGACGGCGCTGGCCGACGAGAACGTGGGCAACAGCTTCGCCGAGTTGGGCACCTATCCGGTGCCGTCCGACCAGGCGACGCCCCAGGCCCTCGCCCAGAAGCTCGAAGGCCAGATCGGCCTTTGGAGCGAGGTCATCAAGGCCGCCGGCGTTTCGGCGCAATAAGCCGCTTGCGGGCGCCGCCCTTCTGTTGCGGCGCCCAGTCCACTCATGGCGTCATTCCCGCGCAAGCGGGAGCCCTGTCCGATGGAAAATCCTGGAACGGAGGTTCCCGCTTGCGCGGGAATGACCCTGGGGAAACGCCAACGACATAGTCGTTGCCAAAAATTCTGGGGGAGGAGCCGATGGCTCTCAACGCTTCGCGGAACGATCTCGCCTCCGGCGCGCTGTTCGTCGCCTTCGGCGGCTATTTCGCACTGGAGGCCCTGAAATATGACTTCGGCACGCCGTTCCGCATGGGACCGGGCTTCATGCCCGTGGTGCTGGGCGGCATCCTGATGGCGCTGGGCGTCGCCGTTGCCATCAAGGGGATGGGCAAGCCGGACGAGGAGGCCCCCGCCCCCTGGCCATGGCGCGGCCTGGTGCTGGTGCTGGGCGCCATCATCTTCTTTTCCGCAACGATACGGGGCCTGGGTTTCATTCCGGTCGTGCTGATAACCGCTTTCGCCACCGCCATGTCGAGCACCCGCAACAAGCCGCTTTCGGCCCTGGTGGTCGCGGTGGGCCTGTGCCTGCTCTGCTATGTGATTTTCGTGGTCGGGCTGGGGATGATCGTCCCGCTTTTCGGCCCCTGGCTGCGTTTCTAGGAGCCCGACGATGGACCTGTTTGCTTCCCTCGGGCTCGGCTTTTCCGTCGCCCTCGACCCCTTCAACGTACTTTACTGCTTCGTCGGCGTCCTGCTGGGTACGCTGGTGGGCGTGCTGCCGGGCATTGGCCCCACGGCGACCATCGCCATGCTGCTGCCCATCACCTTTTCGCTGAACGCGGAAACCGCCCTCATCATGCTGGCCGGCATCTATTACGGGGCGCAATATGGCGGCTCGACCACGGCCATCCTCATCAACCTGCCCGGCGAATCCTCGGCGGCGGTGACAGCGATCGACGGCTACCAGATGGCGCGGCAAGGCCGGGCCGGGCCGGCCCTGGCGGCGGCGGCGCTGGGCTCGTTCTTTGCCGGGTCGGTGGCCACGTTCCTGCTGGCGGCCTTTGCCCCGCCGCTGGCGCGGGCGGCGCTCAATTTCGGCGCGCCGGAATATTTCTCGCTGATCGTGCTGGGCCTGCTGGTGTCCATCGCCCTGGCGCATGGCTCGATCCTCAAGGCCCTGGGCATGATCGTACTGGGCCTGTTGCTGGGCATGGTAGGCCAGGACATCTATACCGGTACGCCGCGCTTCACCTTCGGGCTGCGGGAATTGTTCGGCGGGCTCAATTTCGTCTCGGTGGCGGTGGGCGTGTTCGGCATCGCCGAAATCCTGCGCAATCTCGAAAACGAGCAGGAGCGGGAAGTCGGGGTGAAGGCGGTGAAAAACCTGTGGCTGACCCGCGACGACATCAAGCGCATCGTCGCGCCCGTCCTGCGCGGCACCGTGCTGGGGTCGTTGCTCGGCGTGCTGCCGGGCGGCGGACATATCCTTTCGGCCTTCGCCTCCTATTCGGCCGAAAAACGGCTCTCCAAGCATCCCGAGCAGTTCGGCAAGGGCGCCATCGAGGGCGTGGCGGGGCCGGAATCGGCCAATAACGCGGCGGCGCAGACCTCGTTCATTCCCCTGATGACGCTGGGTATTCCCGCCCATCCCGTGATGGCCCTGATGATCGGCGCCTTCATCCTCCAGGGGATCACGCCCGGGCCGAACGTCATCAACGAGCAACCGGCATTGTTCTGGGGCATCATCGCCTCGATGTGGATCGGCAACCTGCTGCTGGTCATCCTCAACCTGCCGCTGGTGGGCCTCTGGGTGAAGATGCTGTCGATCCCCTATCGGGTCCTGTTCCCGGCCATCGTGCTGTTTGCCTGTATCGGCACGCTCTCGATCAACCAGAATATCTTCGACATCTATTCCATCGCGTTTTTCGGCGCGGCCGGTTACCTGCTGATCCGCTTCGGCTGCGAGCCGGCGCCACTGCTGCTCGGCTTCGTGCTGGGACCGCTGCTCGAAGAGCATCTGCGGCGCGCCATGATTATCTCGCGGGGCAATCCGCTGGTCTTCGTGGAGCGGCCGATTTCGGCGACCCTGCTCGCCCTGGCCGTGGGCGCCGTGCTGATCGCGGTCCTGCCCAATATCCGCCGGAAGCGGCAGGAAGTATTCGTCGAGGACGATTGAGGACAAGGGCCCGGACCTGCAGGTCCGGGCCCTTGTCCTATGCGGCGGCGCCCAGCAGCGTGCGCACCAGCACCATGCCGGCCAGGAAGGCGGCAAGCCCGCCCAGCAGCGTCACCAGCACATAGGCAATGCCCAGCGCCCATTGCTGGCGATCGAACATGCTCATGGCATCGAGGCTGAACGAGGAAAAGGTGGTGTAGCCGCCCAGCAGGCCGGTGGTGAGGAACAGCCGCGCCGATTGCGGCAGGCCGACCCTGAGGGCAAAAATTTCCACCAGCACGGCCATGAGGAACGAGCCCAGGATATTGACCGTCACCGTGCCATAGGGGAAATCCAGGCCGAACAGCCGAGCGCCCAGCAAATTGGTGCCGTGGCGCAGGGCGCCGCCCAGTCCGGCCCCCAGAAAAACGATTGCATAGCTCACTTGCTTGCCTTTCCACATTTTGACGGCCATTGCGGGCCGCCGGCACGGACGACGCAAGAGACATGCCCCGCCAGCCGGCCAGACCCGTCACGGCCTCCGGTCAGCAGGAGCTATCAGCTTTTGCAGCGGTTATCGGGAAGCCCCATTCCCATCGCCCCCATGATAGCCCGATGCCGGGGCCGTCGCCAAGCGCGGCTTTGCGCAACCTGCGGCCCGCTGGCGCATTTCCCCTTCATGGCATGGAGGCAAAGATGCACGACGTGAACAAGACGGGCATGGAATTCATCGAGGGATTTTCGCTGCTGGCCGGGGCCATGTGGATCATCGGCGCGGCCTTCTTCATTGCCCTGGCGATGCTGGGCCACGGCCGCATCTGAACGCGCCCTCCTCCATAATGGAGTCTTGCCGTGCGGGACGATGAGGCCGACAGCGTCATCAGGCGCGAATACAGCATGAAATTCGGCACCCAGATCCTGCCCGAGGGCGTACGGTTCCGGCTATGGGCGCCGAAAATGGCGCAAGTGGCGGTGCGGATCGACGCGTTGGAGCGTACGCTGCCCATGCAGCGGCTGGCGCGGGGCTGGCACGAGGCCGTGGCGGCGGAGGCCCGCGCCGGCATGCGCTATCGGTTCGTCCTTGAAGACGAGACGGCCTTGCCCGACCCCGCCGCGCGGTTCCAGCCCGAGGACGTCAACGGCCCCAGCGAGATCATCGATCCGCTCGACTTCGCCTGGACCGACCGGGGCTGGACGGGCCATGCCTGGGACGACACCATCCTGTACGAACTTCATATCGGCACCTTCACGCCGGAAGGCACGTTTCGCGCCGCCATCAGACATCTCGACCATCTGGTGGCACTGGGCATCAACACGCTGCAAATCATGCCGGTGGCCGATTTTCCAGGGCGCTGGAACTGGGGCTATGACGGGGCGAGCCTGTTCGCGCCGGACCACGCCTATGGCCGGCCGGAGGATTTCAAGGCGCTCATCAACGCCGCGCATGGACGCGGGCTGAGCGTCATGCTCGACGTGGTCTATAACCATTTCGGGCCGCGCGGAAACCACATCGAGACATATGCGCCGCTGACCAACGCGGACACCGACACGCCCTGGGGCCCGACCATCAATTTCGATGCCGAAGGCTCGGCAATGGTGCGCGATTTCGTGCTGGCCAATGCGCGCTATTGGCTGACCGAATATCATCTCGATGGCTTGCGGCTCGACGCGGCGCACGAAATCTACGACAGCGGTCCCCGGCACATATTGCTCGAATTCGCCGAGCATTCCCGCGCCGCCACCGATGGGCGCCATGTGCATCTGGTGCAGGAAAATTCCAACAACCAGGCCGGCTGGCTCAAGCGCTATCCATCGGGCGCGCCCTGGCTTTACGACGCGCAATGGAGCGACGACATTCATCACGCGCTGCACGGTGTCATCACCGAGGAACGCGGCGGCTTCTATGCCGATTATGTGGGCCGCACCGACCTTGCAGGGCGGGCATTGGCCGAAGGTGCCGCCTGGCAGGGCGAATATCTCCAGCATGAACAACGCCATAAGGGCGAACCCAGCACTTTCCTGCCCACCACGGCCTTTGTCAGCTTCATGCAAAACCACGACCAGGTCGGCAACAGGCCATGGGGCGAGCGGATCGACCGGCTGATAAAGGTGGCCGCCATGCGCATGTGGGCGGCGATCATCCTGCTCAGCCCGCCCATTCCCATGTTGTTCATGGGCGAGGAATGGGCGGCGAGCGCACCGTTCCTGTTCTTTTCCGACATCGGCGACGATCTCGCCGCATCGGTGCGCGAGAGCCGGGCGGAACAGGCCAGCCGTTATCCCAACGCGCGGCAGGACGACCTGCCCGATCCGATGGCGGAGGAGACGTTCCAGCGCAGCAAGCTCGATTGGGACGAACCGGCCCGTTCGCCCCATGCCGAAACGCTGCTGTTCTATCGCCGGCTTATCGAGGCCCGGCGCAGATGGCTGATCCCCCGGCTCGCCGGCATGGCGGGCTATATGGGCCATTATGAGGTGATCGGGCCCAAGGGCATAAAGGTGTCATGGACATTGGGCGACGGTTCGGTGCTGGTGCTGCATGCCAATCTCAGCGACACGGCCTTCGCAGCGGTCGCCCTGCCCGTGGAAGGCCGCATCTGGACCGAAGGCGGAGTGGCGGATCAGACGCTTGGCCCATGGACCTGCGTTTTCACGCTGACCGAGCCGGACGGATCGGGAGCGAAATCGGCAATGCGATCCGGACAGGCGGCATAAAAGGCCGCCAGCCGGCCATCGAGCGCGTGCGACCGTTCGATACAGATATGCAGCAGGTCGGGGTCCACGCGGCCCTCGGCCAGGGTGGCAAGGAGATCGGCATGCGCCGCCGCCAAGACCGCGAAGGCGGGGGAAGCGCGCATTGCCGCATCGCCGAGCAGAATATGGATCGGCTCGACCCCGCTCATGTTCCGCAAATTCACCCGCCCCGCCGGCAGGGTGGCCAAGTCGGGCGCGGCCGCCGCGACGGCGCCGGTCACCACGATGTCGTAGCCCACGCGCCGGCAGGCGCCTTCGACCCGGCTGGCGACATTGACCGTATCGCCGACGCAGGAATAATCGAAGCGCTGCTCGAAACCCATATTGCCCACCAGCGCCGGGCCGGTGGCGATACCGATGCCGATGGCAATGGGCTCGCCGCCTCCGGCATTGAGGCCGTCGAGCGCGGCGCGCATGTCCAGCGCGGCCCGGCAGGCGGCATGGGCGTGTTGCTCGACATCGACCGGGGCGTTCCAGAACGCCATGACCGCATCGCCCATGAATTTGTCGATCGTGCCCATATGCCGGATGATCGCGGTGCCCAGGGCGGCGAACAGCCGGTTGAGCAGGCCCATCAATTCGGCCGGCTCGGTACGCTCGGCCAGCGCGGAAAAATTGCGGATGTCGGAAAACATCACGGTAATGTCGCGCAGATCGCCACCCAGCCGCAACAGGCTCCCATCGGCTTCAAGGCGCGGCAGGAGCGAAGGCTCGACATAATGGGCGAAAGCCCGGCGGATGCGCCGGCGGTCGGCATCGGTCACCGCGAAGCGGAAGAAGGCCATGGCGGCGTACAATACGAAGGTGAACAGGAAGCCATAGCTGGGGTCGATCAACAGGCCCGGCCCACTGAATGCCCACCAGGCCATGGCGATCTGGGCAAGCATGACGGCCAGGGAAATCACCAGGCCGACAAAGGGGCCGGTAAAGATCGCGGCGAGGACAATGATGCAGCCCGAGAGCACGAACAGGGCCAATTCCAGCCCGCCGACCCAATCGGCACGGTCGAGATAGGTTCCGGTGAGCATCTGTTCGAGCGCCTGGACGTGGATCGAAACGCCCGGAACCGGGACGCCGAGCGCGCTCATGCGGATGTCATGCAGGCCGCTGGCCGAAGAACCCACGAAAACGACGTGCCCCGCGATCATCGGGGCAAGGCGAGCGTAGTCGTCGGCCAGAAGTGCCCTGGCGGAGATATAAAGTTCGGGTTCGAGATTGCGGTAATAGAGCCAGATGGCGCCGTGGGGGCCCGTGGGCACCGCGACGTCGCCGATGCGCAGGCCCTCGACGGCCGCCGCGCCGGTATTATCGCCCAGCACGACCAGCGTGGGCGCGTCCATCGCTACCCGCAGCGCCTCGACCGACAATGCCGGAAAGGCATGATCGCCGCTGCGCCAAAGCAGCGGCAGGCGGCGGGCCACCCCTGCCCCGCCATCGTCGAGGCTGGCAATGCCGAGGCCTTTGGCAGCGGCAGCCAGAGACGGCAAAGGCTGGACCACTCCGCCCAATGCCGGCAGGCCTGCCAGCGGATCGGCACCCGTGGCAGCCACGCCTGCCTTGGGCTCCAGGCCGGTTTCGTCCGCGCCGGCATTGCGCGCCAGGCTGAGGATGGTCGGCCCCGAGGCCAGGGCGGCGGCCAGTTCCGAATCCTGGTCGCCCCGCTCAGGGGAGGAAAGGCGGTCCGGCTCGCTGAACAGAATATCGAAGGCGACGGCAGCCGCGCCCAGTTCATCGAGGCGACGAGCTAGGTCGGCCAGCAGCGCGCGGGGCCAGGGCCATTGGCCCAGGGCGGCCAGGGAGGCCTCGTCGATGTCGACGATGCGGATCGGCATATCCGTGGGGGCGGCGCGAGGCCTGACCTGCTGAAAAAGATCGAAACTGGTTTCCCGCGCCATGCGCACAGGATAGGGGTCCGCCGCCTTGAGCAGCGCCAGCGCCAGGATCAATGCAAGACCGAAAAAGAGGGCTGCCAGCCGGCGCCTGCGCATTGCCCGCCGGTCAGTTGTAGCGGGCTTCGCCGTCCGGGCGCGGCGTCACGCTGACGCTGGGCCGGCAGCGTACCTCGCGGCGGAAGTCGCTGGGCGAGGTTCCCGCGATCTTGCGGAAGGATTTGTTGAAGGCGCTGAGCGAGCCGAAGCCGCTATCCATGGCAACCTGCAACACATTGCCGTCCCCCCGCATCAACAGCGCCTGGGCGTAGGAAAGGCGCATGAGATTGACATAATCGTTGAGGGTCATGCCGGTGAATTTCTTGAACACCGTCATGGCGTATTTGGGATGGACGTCGGCGGCCACGGCAATATCGGTGGAGCCGATCTCCTCGCGGAAATTGTCGGCGATGAATTCGCAGATGCGCACGACAATGGGCGAGGTGTGATGGTCGAGGCCGCCATTGTCCTTGACCGGCCTGGGATCGGGCAGCAGCGTATAGGGCTCGAAGCGGATACGCTCGATGCGCAACAGCAATTCATCCACCGCCACATTGGCTTTCATCGGGTCACCCGAGCGCGCGTAATTGTTCCATCGCGCGAAATTGACGGGATCGGATGCGTCGGTCGCGCCGGTCACCAGCGTGGCGCCCTGCATCAGCTTCGCCTGCACTTCGGGCGGCAGGCGCAAACGGAAGAAATGCACCAGGGGCAGGTGCCCGCCGGCATAGACCAGGTCTTCGGACGCATCGTCGAGACAATGGGGCAAACCGCCCCAGAACAGCGCCAGATCGCCGGCGGAGAAGGTGGCTTCGTGTCCGCTCATGCGGTAATGCGCCCAGCCCCGCACAATGTAGTTGACCTCCACCTGGGCATGCCAATGAGGCGAGCGCATGATGAGCGGGGTGGCATGGAACATGGAGAGTTCGGTGGGCAGGCGCTCCACGCCGTTCGCTTCGGGTTCGTAATAGATACGCGTTTCCATCTTACTTTCCGCCAAATCCACATACCCAATGAGAGTGACGGCCCTGACTGGTCCGTTAGCTTAGGTAGCGCTCGGAGGAAGAGCAAATGAAAAGGGAGGATATAATGTCTCGCAATGTCACGCGGTGGACCCGCACGCTCGCCATAGCTCTGACCGGCATCAGCATGGCCAGCGTTGCCGCTGCCTCGGCCGCCGAACTGACGGTCTGGTGCTGGGACCCCAATTTCAACATTCCCGCCATGGCCGATGCCGGCGCGCGCTATACCGCAGCGCACCCGGACACCACCTTCAACATCAACAATGTCACGCAGGACGAGATCAACCAGAAACTGCAAACCCAGCTTCTCGCCGGCGTTTCCGACGGCCTGCCCGACATCGTGCTGATCCAGGACGACAATATCCAGCGTTTCCTGCAATCGTTCCCCGACGCCTTCGTGCCGCTGTCCGATTCCATCGACATGTCGAAATTCGCCTCCTACAAGGTGGCGGCCGCAACCTATGACGGCAAATCCTATTCGCTGCCCTTCGATTCCGGCGTGGCCGGGCTGTTCTACCGCTCCGACTATCTCGAAGAAGCCGGCTACGCGCCCGAGGATCTCCAGGACATCACCTGGAACCAGTTGATCGATATCGGCAAGGACGTGCTCGACAAGACCGGTCACCAGCTCATCGACATGGACTACACCGATGACGGCCAGATCATCATGATGATGCAGTCCACCGGCCAATGGTATCTCAAGGACGGAAACGAGCCGAACATCCTCGACAACCCGGCGCTCAAGGCTTCGCTGGAAGCCTTCCAGGACATGGCGCAGGCCGGCCTCATCAAGCCGGTGTCGGACTGGACGGGCTATACCGGCGCGTTCACCTCGGGCGAGGTCGCCATGGTGCCGCAGGGCGTGTGGATCACCGGCACCATCAAGTCGATGCCCGACCAGGCGGGCAAGTGGCGCGTGGCGCCGCTGCCCAAGCTCGACGGCGTGGAAGGCGCCACCCATTATTCCAATAATGGCGGTTCGAGCTGGTATGTGCTGGCATCCTCACAGCACCAGGACGAGGCCATCGATTTCCTCAAGACCGTCTGGGCCGAGGATGTCGACTTCTACCAGGGTATCCTGGTCAACCAGGGCGCCGTCGGCTCGCTCCTCGCCGCCCGCGAAGGCGAGGCCTACCAGGCAAGCGACCCGTTCTTCAACGACGAACCGGTCTGGCAGAACTTCTCCGACTGGCTGGCCAAGGTGCCCGCCGTTGACTTCGGCACCTACACGCCGGAAGCCCGCATGGCCATCCAGGCGCAGCTGCCCAACATCGCCAATGGCGGCAGCATCGACGACGCCCTCAAGGCAGCCGACGCCCAATTGCGCCAGCAGATGCAATAATCTCGATCCGTGCGGGGCAGGCTTCGGCCTGCCCCGACCCGGTAGCGTCCGGACGGCCCAAGGCCGTTTGGATCGTGCCGACGCATTCGATCGGAGAGGGGCATGGCGCAGACTCGTTTGGACCGTAGCGAGCAGATCAATGGCTGGGCATTCGTCATGCCGGCCCTGGTGCTGCTCGGCATCTTCATGATCTATCCCATCATCTGGTCGCTCTGGATGAGCTTCCAGGTGGGGCGCGGGAACAATTTCTCCTTCGGGGGGCTGGCCAATATCCAAAGGCTGACCAATGACGCGCTGCTCGTGCAGGCGTTGGTCAATACCTTCATTTTCTTCGTCATCCAGGTGCCGATCATGATCGTGCTGGCGCTGCTGTTCGCGGCCGCGCTCAACGATCCCGCCCTGCGGTTCAAGGGCGTGTTCCGCACGCTGCTGTTCCTGCCCTGCGTCACCTCGCTCATCGCCTATTCGAGCCTGTTCAAGTCGATGTTCTCCAGCGACGGCATCATCAACCAGGCCCTATTGGCGCTGCATGTCATCGGCACGCCGATCCCATGGCTGACCGATCCGTTCTGGGCCCGGATCGTCATCATAACCGCCATTACCTGGCGCTGGACCGGCTACAACATGATCTTCTACCTGGCCGCGATGCAGAATATCGACCGCTCGATCTACGAGGCGGCGCGGATCGACGGCATTCCGGCCTGGGCCCGCTTCACCCGGATCACCATTCCGATGCTGAAGCCGGTGATCCTGTTCACCACCATACTCTCGACCATCGGCACGCTGCAGCTTTTCGACGAGGTCAACAACATCACCCAGGGCGGCCCGGGCAATGCCACGATGACGCTGTCGCTCTACATCTACAACCTGACCTTCCGCATGATGCCCAGCTTCGGCTATTCGGCCACGGTTTCATGGGTCATCGTCGTCATCGTCGCCATCCTGAGCTTCCTGCAATTCATGGTGGCGCGCGACCGCAGGAGGGCGTCATGAGCCTCGCCATGCTCCGCCGGGCCGGAATCTACCTGTTCCTCTCGGTCGCCGCCTTCCTCTCGGTGTTTCCGTTCTACTGGATGGCCGTGGGCGCCACCAACAAATCGACCGATATCGTCACCGGCAAGATGAGTGCCGGCGGCAATCTCCTGGTCAATTTCCAGAACCTCCTGGGGCAGGTCGATCTGCTGCGGATCTTCGGGAACTCGTTTTTCATCGCAATCGTCTCGACGATCCTGACCCTGGCCGTCTCCTCGCTTGCCGGCTACGGCTTCGAGATGTTCCGCTCGCGGGTGCGCGAACGGATATTCCAGCTGCTTCTGCTGCTGCTCTCGATTCCCTTCGCCGCGCTGATGGTGCCGCTCTTCGTCATGATCTCGCGGGCCCACCTGACCAATACATTCACGGCGGTCATCCTGCCCACCATCGCCTCGATCTTCATCGTCTTCTATTTCCGCCAGGCGACGAAGGCCTTTCCGGGCGAATTGCGCGACGCAGCGCGGGTCGACGGGCTCAAGGAATGGCAGATCTTCCTCTTCGTCTACCTGCCGACCATGCGTTCGACCTATGCGGCGGCCACGATCATCGTGTTCATGAATGCCTGGAACAATTATCTCTGGCCGCTGATCGTGCTGCAAACGGCGGAAAACAAAACCATCACGCTGGTGATCTCCACCCTCACCGCGGCCTATACGCCCGATTACGGCGTCATCCTGCTGGCCACGGTGCTGGCAACGCTTCCAACCCTCGTCATCTTCTTCGTCCTGCAACGGCAATTCGTGCAGGGCATGCTTGGGGCGGTCAAATGAGGAACACGGTATGAGCAGCCTCAGCCTTAAAGGCATCCGCAAGTCCTATGGATCGGTCGAAGTCATCAAGGGCATCGACCTCGATATCGGGGCCCGTGAATTCGTGGTCTTCGTCGGCCCTTCGGGCTGCGGCAAATCCACCCTGCTGCGCATGGTGGCGGGCCTGGAATCGATCAGTGCCGGCGAGCTGGACATCGGCGGCAAGCGGATGAACGACGTCGATCCGTCCAAGCGCGGCATCGCCATGGTGTTCCAGACCTATGCGCTCTACCCGCATATGAGCGTGCGCGAGAACATGGGTTTCGCGCTCAAATTCGCCAAAGTGCCCAAGGCCGAGATCGAAAGGCAGGTCAACGAGGCGGCGCGGATCCTGGCGCTCGAACCCCTGCTCGACCGGTTGCCGAAACAGCTTTCGGGCGGACAGCGCCAGCGCGTCGCCATCGGCCGCGCCATCGTGCGCCAGCCCGAAGTGTTCCTGTTCGATGAACCGCTCTCGAACCTCGATGCCGAACTGCGCGTGCATATGCGCATCGAGATCGCGCGGCTGCACAAGGAATTGCAGACCACCATCATCTACGTCACCCACGACCAGGTGGAGGCCATGACCCTGGCCGACAAGATCGTGGTGCTGCGCGAGGGCGTCATCGAACAGACCGGCAAGCCGCTCGAACTCTACGACGATCCGGCCAACCAGTTCGTGGCCGGCTTCATCGGCTCGCCCAAGATGAATTTCCTGCCCGCCAAGGTGGTGGAAGCCGGCAATGGTTCGGCAATCGTCGAACTCGATGGCCATGCCGGCGTGCGGCTGGCCCTGCCTGTTGCGGCGGCCCAGGCCGGCGAGGCGGTGACGCTTGGGGTGCGGCCGGAGCATTTCGGACCGCCCGGGGCCGGCGGCGCGGACCTGACGCTGGCCATCGACGTGGCCGAGCATCTGGGCTCCACCAGCTATGTCTATGCCCGCGCCGACGGCGAACCGATCATCATCGAACGCGAGGAATCGCGCTCCGAAGAGCGCCAGGACAGCATCACCGTCTCGATAAATCCCGAGCGGGCTTACCTTTTCGACCAACGCGGCCAGCGCCTGCGCTGACCCTTTCTCCCGCCTCCCGCGAGAGATCTCTAACCGACAACGCGATCAACCGGCGCCTCCCCTCCCTGGAGCGTCGTGAGGAAGGAACACGACCATGACAGACACGAAAGTCCGCTGGGGCATTATTGGCCCGGGCAGTATCGCCAAGGCATTCCGCGACGGCGTCCGCCAGGCAGAGCATGGGGAATTGGTGGCCATCGCCACGCGCAATCCGGACAAGCCTGGCCTTGCCGAGGAATTTCCGGGCGCGCGGATCGTGGCCGGCTACGAGGCGTTGCTGGCCGACGAGGCGGTCGACGCGATCTATATCGCGGTGCCCCATACCGGACACGCCGAATGGGCCATCAAAGCCGCCGAGGCCGGCAAGCATGTGCTGGTGGAAAAACCGCTGGCCCTGTCGGCGCACGAGGAGGACGCGGTTTTCCACGCGCACAAGAAGGCGGGCACCTTTGCCGGCGAGGCCTTCATGTATCGCCTGCATCCGCAAACGGCCAAGATCATCGATCTCATCAAGTCCGGCACCATCGGCGAGGTGCGCATGATCCAGTCGAGCTTCGGCTTTTCCATGGGCACGTTCCAGCCGCAGCACCGGTTGTTCGCCTCGGCCCTGGCGGGCGGCGGCATTATGGATGTGGGCTGCTATCCCGTGTCGATGGCACGCCTGCTCGCCGGCGCCGCCAATGGCCAGGCCTTCGCCGATCCCGTCAAGGTGGCCGGCACCGCCAAGCTCAATGCCGAAGGCACCGACGATTGGGCGGCGGCCGTGCTGACCTTCGAGAACGGGATCGTGGCGCAGGTATCCTGTGCGGTGATGGCCAACCTCGACAACGTGCTGCGCATCCATGGTTCGGAAGGTCGCATCGACGTGCCCGATTTCTGGTTCGCCGGCGGCAGCCGCGACCAGGGCCTGGGCCGGATCGACATCGTCAAGGGCGGCAAGACCGAAACGATCAGCGTCAACGAAGCGGCCCATGTCTATTCGTTCGAGGCGGAGGCTGCGTCGCTGGCCATCCTGGAGGGGCGGCAGGAATTTGCCGCGCCGGGCATGAGCTGGGGCGACAGCCTGGGCAATGCTCGCGTTCTCGACGCCTGGCGGCGCGATGCGGGGATCGAATTCTCGGTCGAAAGCTATAAGAACCGCACGAAAACCCTGGATAACCGGGCGCTGGGGCCGAACCAGGGCGTCATTCCCAAGCGGAGCATTCCGGGCCTCGGCAAGCCGGCTTCCGCCGTGGCGCTGGGCTTTGAGGATTTCCGCACCTTCCCGTCCGGCGCGATCCTGCTCGACGCCTTCTGGGAGCGGGGCGGCAATATCTTCGACACCGCCTTCATCTATGGCGGGGGCTATACCGAAAAGCTGTTCGGGGAATGGCAGAAGCGAAGCGGCGTGCGCGAGGATGCGGTGCTGATCGGCAAGGGCGCGCACTCGCCGCTGGTCTATCCCGATGTAATTGCAAAGCAATTGACCCAATCGCTGGACCGGTTGCAGACCGATTACGTCGATATCTATTTCATGCACCGGGACAATCCCGACGTGCCGGTGGGCGAATTCGTCGATGCCATGGATGCCGAGGTCAAGGCCGGGCGCATCCGGGGGCCGTTCGGCGGATCGAACTGGACCAAGGAGCGCATGGACGAGGCCATCGCCTATGCGGAGCGCACCGGCAAGACCAAGCCCATGGCGCTGAGCAACAATTTCGCCCTGGCCGAAATGCTCGACCCGATCTGGGCCGGCTGCGTCACCGCTTCGACGCCGGACTTCAAGCAATGGCTAACTGAACGCCAGATCACGAATTTTTCGTGGTCGAGCCAGGCGCGCGGCTTCTTTACCGACCGTGCCGGCCGCGACAGGACGGAGAATGAGGAACTGGTGCGCTGCTGGTATAACGAGCAGAATTTCGGGCGGCGGGACCGGGCCATCCAACTGGCCCGGGAACTGGGGCATTCGCCCATTCACGTGGCCCTGGCCTATGTGCTGGCGCAGCCCTTCCCCAGCGTGCCGCTGATCGGTCCCCGCCGGCTCGAAGAGCTGGAGGACAGCCTCAAGGCGTTCGAGATCAAGCTGACGCCCGACCAGGTGAAATGGCTGGAAGTGGGCTGATAGCGCTAACAGACTGCTATCGTTTCGCACAGCATCAGGCGGCCCGGATCGGTCCGAGCCGCCTGATGCTTTTTCGTCGCGCGAACGACCGGAAACCCGAACGAATATTTTTCATCGTTCGCAAAGAACGCACGGTTACACCTTTGTGCGTACTTGCGGGGTGCCGGCCCCTGTTCTAAATCTTGGGGCAGCGGGTTCGCCCGCTATTGTTCTCAGGGCGGGGTGAAATTCCCCACCGGCGGTAAGGCAGCCATGCCAAGCCCGCGAGCGCCCTCCGCAGGAGGGGTCAGCAGATCCGGTGCGATTCCGGAGCCGACGGTCACAGTCCGGATGAAAGAGAACGGGATCAACGCGCCTTTGCCGGCGCGCGCCGGGCTTTGGCCGGGCGCATTCCGGTTCGTCGTCTCCCGTAACCCTGAGGAAACTGGTTACGGAAAGGACGACAGATGAACCAGATTTCCTCGCCTACCGCCAATGGGGCCGCCATCGGCGCCTTCTTCATGCTGGCCTCCAGCCTGGCCTTTGCCGGCACCAACACGCTGCAATCGGTGCTGCCGTGGCAATTCGGCATGAGTTCGACAGGCATGGCCTTCTGGCAATATGTCATCGCCTCGGTGCTGGCCCTGCCGATGATCCTCAGGATCGGGCTGGGCAATTTGCGCACCCGGCACCCCCTCACCCACGAAATCCGCGCCTTCGTCTCGGCGCTGGGCGTGCATGTCTTCGTTTATGGCTTTGCCGCCGGCGTGCCGATCTGGCAGATGGTGACACTGCTGGCGACGGGCCCGCTGTTCATCATCCTGGGCTCGGTACTGTTCCTGGGCGAAAAAGTCTCCCCGGCGCGGATCGGCGCGGCCCTTGTGGGCTTTGCCGGCGCCATCGTCGTGTCCGGCGTCGGCGTCGAAGGCTTGAGCTGGCAGACGCTGGTGCCGATCCTGGCGGCGGCGCTCTGGGCCACTACGGACGTGCTGACCAAATATCTCTCGCGCGCGGAAAGCCCGGAAACGCTGACCCTTTCGCTATTGGTGCTGGTGACGCCCAACCATCTGCTGATCCTGCTCGCAGTCAACGCGCTGGGCTGGCTGACGCCGGACCTGCTGCCGGCCGGACTAGCAACCGGCTTCCCCTTTGCCCTGCCCGGCGACACGGGCCTGGTCCTGCTGGTATTGCTGGGCGCTCTGACGGCGGCGGCCCAATATCTGCTGGCCTTTGCCTATCGCCAGGCGGACGCCGCCTATCTGCAACCCTTCGGCGACCTCAAGGTGCCGCTGAGCGGGCTGGTGGGCTGGATCGCGCTGGGGCAAGTCCCCTCGGCCTGGTTCTGGCCGGGCGCGGCACTGATCGTTTTGGCCTCGAGCTTCATCTTCTGGGTGGAGAACCGCGAGCGCCCGAGGGGCTTGGCGACGGCGTGAGCCGTGGGCGCGCTGGACGCTGGGGTTCGGCGCTCTCGCCCGGCGCTGCCCGTCATTGCCGGGCTTGTCCCGGCAATCCATGGGTGTCTCGGCATCGCATGGACCACCGGGACGAAGCCCGGTGGTGACGGGGTGGTGGGGGTTGTGTCTTGTGGCCGGAAACGGAGGTTTCTGCTTTTTGTGGGAATGACGTCGTGGATGGGGCGGGCCAAGTGAGCCTCGGCTCTCCCTTCTCCCCTTGCGGGAGAAGAGGCACGAAGGGCGGATGAGGGGGCTTTCGATAGGCACAGGTTCAAGGCCTCCCCCAAGAGAGAGGTGAAGGCTCGTCACCCTCCACTTCCGTCATTGCCGGGCTTGTCCCGGCAATCCATGGGTGTCTCGGCATCGCATGGACCACCGGGACGAAGCCCGGTGGTGACGGGGTGGTGGGGGTCGGGCCTTATAGGCTGAAAGAGAGCGGAGGCCGGCAGGGTGGAGAGAGCGGAGGCCGGCAGGGTGGAGAGAGCGGAGGCCGGCAGGGTGGAGAGAGCGGAGGCCGGCGGGGTGGAGAGAGCGGTGGCCTGGCAGGGAGGGGCCTGTTTCTGTGGAGCGTCGCGGTGGTTCGATGGTGTGTGGAGGAAAGGGGCGCGATGCGCCTGGGGTTCATAGATCGACCCAATGGCCTTGCCGGTGGCTTTGGGCCATGGCGTGGACGATGCGCTCGATGGCGAGGCCCTGGGTGAAGTCGATGAGGCGGGCGGGCCGGCCGGCAATGGCGTTGAGCACTTCGTGGCACTCGATGAGCTTGAGGTCGTTGAAGCCCAGACCGTGGCCGGGGGCCGGGATGAAGCGCTCATAGGGGGGATGCACGGGAGCGGCGAGAATGGTGCGGTAGCCCTGCTCGCCGGCGCGGTCGGCATTCGCGTAAAGCTGGATTTCGTTCATGCGCTCCTGATCGAAGAGGATGGAGCCGCGCGAGCCGAAGATTTGCAGGGCGATACGCCCCTTGCGGCCCCAGGCGGCACGGTTGAGCGCCATGACGCCGCTGATGCCGCCGTCCAGTTCGATGAGGATATTGGCGATGTCGAAGGTTTCCACCGCGCGGCGCGCGCCATTGCCGGTCGGGCGGTCGGCATAGGGCCTGGCAAGATGGGCGAAAACCCGGCGCACCGGGCCGAACAGGACCTGGAGGAGGCTGAGGGGATGGACGCCGAAATCGTCGAGCGCGCCATAGCCGGAACTGGCCTCGCTCTTCCAGTAGAACGGGGCTTCGGGATCGGCCATGAAATCCTCGTCCATTTCGAGGCGCACATGGTTGACGGCGCCGATGGCGCCTTCGGCCAGCAGGTGCCCGATATGGCGGATCATGGGGTTCTGGATGTAATTGTAGCCCAGGGCGGCGACCTTGCCGCTGGCGCGGGCCGCCGCCTGCATGGCCTCGGCATCGGCCAGGGCCACGGCCATGGGCTTTTCGCACCAGACATGCTTGCCGGCCTGGAGCGCGGCAATGGCCATTTCGGCGTGGAAGGCATTGGGCGTGGTGACCGAGACGATCTCGACCTCGGGATCGGCGATGAGGGCGCGCCAATCGCCGGTGGCGCGGGCAAAGCCGAATTCATCGGCGCGGCGGCGGGCTAGGCCGGCATCGACTTCCGCCAGATGGGCGAGGAATGGGCGCGGACCATCGCCGAACACGGCCTTGACGCCGTTCCAGGCCAGCGCATGGCACTTGCCCATGTAACCGGTGCCGATCAAACCCACGCCGATTGTCGCCGCCATGGCCTCTCCTCCCAATTTCGTTCAGGTTTAATAGACTCATTCCACTTTTGGAATATACTTTCCAAGCGACCGCCCGGGCGGCGCGACGGAATATTCGGAACGGAATGGAGCAGCGCCGCATGGAGGCACCGGGCGATTTCGAGGCATTGCGGGCATCGATCCTGGAGCGGCGGGCGCAATTGCCCAAGCGGCTGATGCAGGTGGCGGCCTATGCGCTGGACCATCCCGACGACATCGCCTTCGGCACGGCGGCCAGCATCGCCGTTTCGGCCGAAGTGCAGCCCTCGACGCTGGTGCGCTTTGCGCAGAATTTCGGCTTCGACGGCTTTTCGGGGCTGCAGCAGGTGTTCCGGGCGCGGCTGCGCGAGCGCAATTCGAGTTATGAAGAGCGCCTGCGCAAGCTGGAGGAAGGCGGCGCGGCGCTGACCGAAAGCGCCACCATTCTCAACAATTTCGTGGCTGCCGCCCATGCCAGCCTCGATATCCTGGCGGCGCGCGTGGACCCGACGGGCCTGGAGCGGGCCGTCGAGATATTGGCGGGCGCCAACACCATCTACCTCATTGCCAAGAGACGCTCTTTCCCGATCACCACCTATATGGCCTATGCCTTCGGCAAGCTGCGGGTGCGCTGCCAGCTCGTGGGCACGGCGGCGGGGATCGAGGACGAAATCCTGGCGCTGGCCGGCCCCGGAGACGCGGCCTTCGCGGTGAGTTTTTCACCCTATGCCTCGGAAAGCGCCGGCCAGGCGCGGGTATTGGCCAATCGCGGCGTGCCGGTGGTGTCGTTGACAGATTCGGCGTTTTCACCGCTGGCGGAATGTTCGCGCGTATGGTTCGAGCTGGCCGAGACGGACCATGCCGGCTTCCGCTCGCTCTCGGCCAGCATGGCCTTCGCCATGGCGCTGACCGTTTCGGTGGCAGAAAAGCGCCGGCGGGGGTGACGTACCGGCTGCCCGCGCTGCGCCCTCCAGAGGGATTGCCTGGCCTGTCGGGGCGATTCATGGGCTCCGCACGTACCGAAGGATGGATCGCCCGGACAAGCCGGGCGATGACGGCGTTTTTTTGGGGGCCAGGCGCGATGACGGGAGTTTTTTGGGGGCTTGGCGCGATGGCGGGAGTTTTTTGGGGGCTTGGCGCGATGGCGGAAGGCTGGGCCCGGGTGCGATAGCGGAAGGCTGGGGGTCGGGCGATGGCGGAAACCGGGGCCGGCTGAGACGCGGGTTTTTGGGGGAATGCGGCCTGCGGGACGTTTGCCGGCGCGGTGGCGGGGCGTTCCGAATATAGAATTTTTATTCTATGTTGCGAAGCTGCGGAACCTGTGTTTCATTGCGCCGACTTGCGAGGAGAAGTGCCGTGACGAGCCCAAACGAAGCCAGTCCTGCGCCTGCGCTGGACGTCATTACCATTGGCCGGGCTTCCGTGGATCTGTACGGCCAGCAGATCGGCACGCGGCTCGAAGATGTGGGCAGTTTCGCCAAATCGGTGGGCGGGTGCCCGACCAATATCGCGGTGGGCACGGCGCGGCTGGGGCTCAGATCGGGGCTCATCACCCGGGTGGGCGACGAGCAGATGGGGCGCTTCATCCGCGAGCAATTGGCGCGCGAGGGCGTGGACACGCGGGGCGTCGCCACCGACCCGGACCGGCTGACGGCGCTGGTGCTGCTCTCGGTGGAGAACGACGATTCGTTTCCGCTGATCTTTTACCGCGACAATTGCGCCGATTCGGCGCTGGACGAAGACGATATCGACCCCGATTTCATCGCTTCGGCACGGGCCGTGCTGGTGACGGGGACGCATTTCGCCAAGCCCAACAGCGACAAGGCGCAGCGCAAGGCGATGCGCCTTGCCCGGGAGAATGGCGGCAAGGTCGTCTTCGACATCGATTACCGGCCCAATCTGTGGGGCCTGGCGGGGCACGATGCGGGGGACAGCCGCTATATCGCCTCGGACGCGGTTTCGGCGCATCTGCGGACCGTGCTGCCCGAATGCGACCTGATCGTGGGCACCGAGGAAGAGGTGCTCATCGCGGCCGGCGCGGCCGATATCCAATCCGCGCTCAGGACGATCCGGTCCTTATCCTCCGCCGTGATCGTCCTGAAGCGCGGGCCCATGGGCTGCATCGTCTATGACGGGGCGATCCCGGACGATCTCGAAGAGGGGATCGTGGGCAAGGGCTTTCCCATCGAGGTCTATAACGTGCTGGGGGCGGGCGATGCGTTCATGAGCGGGTTCCTGCGCGGCTGGCTGCGCGGCGAACCGCACGCGACCAGCGCCACCTGGGCCAATGCCTGCGGCGCCTTTGCCGTGTCGCGGCTGCTCTGCGCGCCCGAAATCCCCACCTGGCCCGAACTCACCTATTTCCTCGAGCACGGCAGCAAGGAAAAGGCGCTGCGCAAGGACGCGGCCATCAACCACGTGCATTGGGCCACGACCCGGCGGCGCGCCATTCCCAAGCTGATGGCGCTGGCCATCGACCATCGCAGCCAGCTCGAAGAGATGGCGGGCGGGGACCCGGCCAGGCTGGCGCGGATCGGCGATTTCAAGGTGCTCGCGGTGCAGGCGGCGGCGCGCGTGGCCGATGGGCGCGACGGCTTCGGCATGCTGCTCGACGACAAATATGGACGCAACGCGCTTTATGCGGCCAGCGCGCTCAAGGATTTCTGGATCGGCAAGCCGATCGAATTGCCGGGATCGCGGCCGCTGCAATTCGAGTTCAGCCAGGATCTGGGCGCGCGGCTGATCGACTGGCCGGTGGACCATTGCATCAAGGTGCTGTGCTTCTTCCACCCCGACGACGCGGCGGATTTGCGCCGGATGCAGATCGCCAAGCTGGGCTCGGCGTTCGACGCGGCGCGCAAAATCGGCCGGGAATTGCTGATCGAGATCATTGCCAGCAGGAACGGGCCGCTGCACGATGACAGCGTGGCGCGGGTGCTGAGCGAAATCTACGATGCGGGCATCAAACCCGATTGGTGGAAGCTGGAACCGCAGAACAACGAAGCGGCCTGGAGCCGGATCGACGCGGTGATCGCCGCGCGCGATCCCCTGTGCCGCGGCGTGGTACTGCTGGGGCTCGACGCGCCGCAGGCCGCGCTGGAAGCCGGGTTCCGGGCGGCCAGGACGGCGCGGACGGTCAAAGGCTTTGCCGTGGGGCGGACCATTTTCGCCGATGCGGCGCGGGCCTGGCTCGACGGCGGGATGAGCGACGCGGAAGCGGTGGCCGAGATGGCGGCCCGGTTCGCGGCGCTGGTGGACATCTGGGAAGGGACTTGAAGGAGCTGGTCCCGGATCGGCGCGCAACAGGCATGGATTGCCCGGACAAGCCGGGCAATGACGGGGACCGGGGAGCGCCCGTGTCGGACAGGACGCCGTTTCCGCGCCAGCGGGAATTCGGTGTCGCGGGGCGGCATTTGAAACAGAGGTTCCCGCTTTGGCGGGAATGACAGTGGGCTGAACAGGTTCGGACGCAGCCCGGCAATTGAGGAAGCGGCGATGAGCCACAAGACAGTGCGATTGACGATGGCGCAGGCCGTGGCGCGGTTCATGACGGCGCAGAAAACGGTGATCGATGGCGAGACGGTGCCGATCTTCGGCGGCGTCTTCGCCATTTTCGGGCATGGCAACGTGGCGGGCGTGGGCGAGGCGCTGCATGCCGTCAAGGACGACCTGCCCACCTATCGCGGGCAGAACGAGCAGGGCATGGCGCATGCCGCCATCGCCTATGCCAAGGCCAGTTTCCGGCGGCGCTTCATGGCCTGCACCAGCTCGATCGGGCCGGGGGCGCTCAACATGGTGACGGCGGCGGCCCTGGCCCATGTCAACCGCCTGCCGGTGCTGCTGCTGCCCGGCGACGTCTTTGCCAACCGCCTGCCCGACCCGGTGCTCCAGCAGGTGGAGGATTTCGGCGACGGCACGGTGTCGGCCAATGACGCCTTCCGGCCGGTCAGCCGCTATTTCGACCGCATCACCCGGCCCGAGCAGATCATGCCGGCGCTGCGGCGGGCCATGCAGGTGCTGACCGACCCGGCCGAATGCGGGCCGGTGACGCTGAGCCTGTGCCAGGACGTGCAGGCAGAAGCCTACGATTATCCGGAAGATTTCTTTGCCGAAAAGGTGTGGGTGCCGCGCCGGATCATGCCCGATGCCGACGAATTCGCCCAGGCTGCCGCGGCGCTGAAGCTGAGCAGGAAGCCGGTCATCATCGCGGGCGGCGGGGTGCTTTATTCGGAGGCAAGCGCGGCACTGGCCGCATTCGCGGAGAATCACGGCCTGCCAGTGATGGAGACGCAGGCGGGCAAGAGCGCCCTGCCCCACGACCACGCCCTCAATATGGGCAGCGTCGGGGTGACCGGCTCGTCGGCCTCCAACGCGCTGGCGGAAGAGGCCGACCTGGTGCTGGCGGTGGGCACGCGCCTGCAGGATTTCACCACCGGCTCCTGGGCCCTGTTCCAGAACGAGAATATGCGGATCGTCGGGCTCAACGTGCAGGTCTTCGACGCGGGCAAGCATAATGGCCTGCCGCTGGTGGCGGATGCGCGGGTGGGGCTCGAAGCGCTGGATGCGGCGCTGACCGGCTGGGAAACCGATTCCGCCTGGACGCGCAAGGCATTGGACGAAAAGCAGAAATGGCTGGAAGCCGCCGATGCGGCCACCGGACCGACCAATGCGGAACTGCCTTCGGACGCGCAGGTGATCGGGGCGGTGCAGCGGGCGCGGGAGCACGCGGTGCTGGTCTGCGCGGCGGGCGGGTTGCCGGGGGAATTGCACAAGCTGTGGAAGGCCGAAGGGCCGGGTTCCTACCACCTCGAATACGGCTTTTCGACCATGGGCTACGAGATTGCCGGCGGGCTGGGCGTCAAGCTGGCGCGGCCGGACGACGACGTGGTGGTGATGGTGGGCGATGGCAGCTACATGATGCTCAATTCCGAGATCGCCAGCTCGATCATGCTGGGCGCCAAGCTGACCATCGTGCTGCTCGACAATGCGGGCTATGGCTGCATCAACCGGCTGCAAATGGCGACCGGGGGCGCCAATTTCAACAACCTGCTCAAGGACACGCATCACGTGACGCTACCCGGCATCGACTTCGCCGCGCATGCGGCGGCCATGGGGGCGATAACGAAGAAGGCCGGCTCGATCGCCGAACTGGAAGCGGCGCTCAAGGAGAGCGAAAGCGTGGACCGCACGGTGCTGATCGTCATCGACACCGACCCGCTCATCACCACCGAGGCAGGCGGGCATTGGTGGGACGTGGCGGTGCCCGAAGTCAGCGACAGGCCGGAAGTCAACGCGGCGCGCGAAGCCTATGTGAAGGCACTCAAGGCGCAGCGGGCGGGTTGAGGGGTGCCGCGGCGCAGGTCGCGGGCTCCTTGCGGAGGATAGAATCCCTCACCCTGCCATTCTGCCGAACGCAGAATTGCTGGCCCGCTCCCCCAAGGGGCGAGGAAGGTCCGGTGGGTGCGGAGAGCTGGAGAAGACGAAGTGAAAGCCAAACTCGGCATGTCGCCCATTGCGTGGTGGAACGACGACCTGGTGGAATTGAGCGATGACGTGTCGCTGGAGGAATGCCTGCGCCAATCGCGCTCGGCCGGATTTACCGGCATGGAGAAGGGGCGGCGGTTTCCGGACGATCCGGCGGTGATGCTGCCCATTCTCAAGGCGGCGGACGTGACGCTGTGCGGGGGCTGGTTCTCGGGCACGCTGGTGGACGAGGACCTGGCGGCCAACAAGGACCGCATCGCGCCGATGATCGCGCTGTTCAAGGCGGTCGGGGCGCCCTGCATCGTCTATGGCGAGGTGGGCCGCTCGATCCAGGGCAGGCGCGAGGTGCCGCTGGCGCAAAAACCGAAACTCTCGGACGACGAGATGAAGGCCTATGCGCGCAAGGTGACCGCCTTCGGCGAATGGTGCGCCGACCAGGGCATGCCGCTCTCCTATCATCACCACATGGCGGCGGTGGTGGAGACGGAACCGGAACTCGACGCCTTCATGGCGGCATCGGGCGCGGGCATTCCGCTGCTGCTCGACGCCGGGCACCTGGCCTTTGCCGGCGGCGACGTGCTGCGGGCCATCGACAGGCACCATGCCCGCATCAACCACGTGCATGTGAAGGATATTCGCCGGGCCGTGGTCGATGGGCTGGACCGCACCAGGCAGAGTTTCCTCGACGCGGTGGCGCTGGGCGCCTTCACCGTGCCGGGCGACGGATCGCTGGATTTCGGCGCCATCGTGCAGCGGCTGGCCGATCATGGCTATGAAGGCTGGTTCGTGGTCGAGGCCGAGCAGGACCCCAAGAAGAATCCGCCGCTCAAAATGGCGCAGGTGGGCCATGCCGAATTGATGCGGGTGATGAACGCCGCCGGTTACGAGGTCGAGACGCAAGGTTTTGCGAAGGGGTGAGGTTGCGTGGGCGGTGTGCTAAAGCGATACCCGCCCCATCGTCATCGCCCGGCTTGTCCGGGTGATCCATTGGCGCCGCGCATGCGGAGGCGTGGATTGCCGGGACGAGCCCGGCAGTGACGGACACTCAGCAACAGGATGCATGCATGGCGCTCAAGCAGAATGACGTGAACTGGTTTCGGCCGCTCTGGCGCCGCGTGGCCGTGGTGGTTTTCCTGGCCGCCTGGCTCGGATGGGAAGTGTTCTTCACCGGCGAACAGCTCTGGATGGTGCTGGTGGGCGCGGCGCTGGCCTATTCGCTCTACAATTTCTTCTATGCGTTTCCCAAGGCGGAGCCGAACAATGAGCAAATCTCCCCTCCTCGTTCACCCGAAGGGCCAGACGGGCAAGATTCATGACGTGACCCCGGCTTCGGCCGGCTGGACCCATGTGGGGTTCGAGCTGCACAGGCTGAAAGCGGGGGAAGCCGCCGGCGGGGAAACCGGCGAGCGTGAAATCTGCCTGGTGCTGGTGGGGGGCAAGGGCCGCTTTGCCGTGGACGGCGAGGATTTCGGCGAATTGGGCGAGCGGATGAGCCCGTTCGAGGGCGCGCCGCATGCGCTTTACGTGCCGGCAGGCCGGCATTGGGCGGTGGATGCCACGACCGACCTGGACCTGGCGGTATGTTCGGCGCCGGGTGGCGGCGATTTCCATGCCAGGGTCATTCCGCCCGGCACGCATCCGCGCCTGACGCGCGGCAAGGGCGCCAATGTGCGCCATGTCCATAATATCATGCCCGAGGACGATGGGGCGGCCAATGCGCTGTTGGTGGTGGAGGTGATTACCCCGCAGGGCAATACCTCGTCCTATCCGCCGCACAAGCACGACCAGGACAACCTGCCGCATGAAAGCCAGCTCGAGGAAACCTATTACCACCGCATGAACCCGCCGCAGGGCTTTGCCTTCCAGCGCGTCTATACCGACGACCGGAGCCTGGACGAGGCCATGGCGATCGAGGATGGCGACGTGGTGCTGGTGCCGCGCGGCTATCATCCCGTGGCGACGACGGCGGGCTATGACCTTTATTATCTCAACGTCATGGCCGGACCCAAGCGCGTATGGAAATTCCACAATGCGCCCGAGCACGAATGGATGCTGGGATAGGGGCGTTGGCGGAGCGGCGGCCGAGGGTTCGGCGCGCCGCCTCTGGGCTGCCGTCCCCGCGCAGGCGGGACTGTGGATTCTCGTTTGAAGTGCAACAGTTGTTTGTAGAAGGCTTCGGCTGGCGTCTTCCAGTCAAGACACTTCCTCGGCGTTGTGTTGTAGGCGAGGAGGTAGAGTCGGAGTTTGTGCTCGTCGATCTGAGCC